>Ga0268284_1000002_pt1 | contig 437824 bp, 356 predicted proteins | sample saktaG_14_FD_190137 | JGI IMG/M metagenome (GOLD analysis project Ga0268284, IMG submission 190137) | Saline water microbial communities from Sakinaw Lake, British Columbia, Canada - sak_2013_06_06_40m | ecosystem: Environmental > Aquatic > Non-marine Saline and Alkaline > Saline ...
GTCGAAGAATATGTAATATTTTCCCTTTTGCAGAGGGTTGTTTGCCTTAAGAAGTGATTTGATCACCTGATCAAGTCCTTTGTCGAACAGATCCTGTGCCTCATCGGCCACAATAAAATCATACCGGGGCAGCTTCTTTGCCTTATGAAGTCTTCCAAGGCATTCACGGATCAGATGACCGAATTCGCCTTTCGACACGCTATCGTAGGTCGGCATCAGCGATGTATCACCCAGCAGGGTGACCAGTTCTTCCAGAAAATGATAGTAGGCTGATACCCGTATGGTTGTATCCGATGGATTCTCCTGTAATGCATTCCTAAGTTTATTCTCCATCTTCGCTGCAAGAAATTCGTTCCAGCAGAGGTAAAGTCCCTTTTTCTCTTTTGATCTGCACAAACCAAACATCAAATCGAAAGCATAAGTCGATTTCCCGCTTCCCGGAGGGCCCTGTACCATGATCCTCTGGTTCTCGCTTAATCCATGCAGAATATGCAAGCCCTGCTCAAGCCTGCGCTCCGATTCCCCAAGGTTAAGCCGTGATTGTGAAAGAGAACGACTAGGATCGAATTCAGGTTTCAGCATTTCGGTGATGGCTTTGATCCGGTCTTCATCCAGCGTTTCCCACGTGATCCGCATCGCAACATTCCGTTCATCCTGCTTCTCATAGAATTCAGCAATCTGCTCCAGCATCGAATCCAGGATCATCCTCAGCCATTCCTTATCGCAGCCACGGTGCCACAGGTATTTATACTCCACCCCTTCACAATCAAATACACATTCAGGGAAACACACAACCGAACCCACGAAAATGTTGATCAGCCCCTTTTCCCTCAAGAAACTTTGTATTGCATGCGCATTTTCATCCGCCTGGTTAAAAGGATTTTTAACCATTTCCCTTTGATCATCACCCGTTAGCCGGTAAAATCCATAATCATTATGGTCAGTATTACCATAGCCCATGATCCCACCCTTAACCTCAACCACCATAATCCCCAGCCTCGACAAGATCACAAAATCACATTCCCCCGACATCTGCACCCGGTGATATCGCGATGAAATCCGCAAACTATGCAGCACATGAACAGGCACATCCCCCATATTCCCCATCAGCATCAACTGCCTGTCAGCTTCACGCTCGCCATCGTTGGTAATTTGCCAGGGATTATATAACCGCTTGATCATGAAACGAAGTTAATGAATAAGCGCTTTATATGAGGTTTATCTAATCTCATTTCATTAGCCTCAATGCAAATCTCACCAAAGATATCTCCGTAAATTTATAATCCGCAAGGCCGGGCCCTCCGGGTGCCGTCATTTTTTTCAATTGCTTATTTCCCGGGGTAAAAAAATGACCGGCAGCCTTGCATATTAAAATTTACTCCGCTGTTTGGTGCTTACGATTTGCATTTTATGCATTAAACCATTTGTAAAACTTAAAAGCGGAGGTTTGTATGTCAACAGCCATCAGTCACTCATCAACCCAGGTTATCCATGATTTAGCCTGTGATTATCATGTCAATGAAAATGGGCAGGTCATCCTGCACCACAACGGCCAGCCTGTCAAGTGGTCGGCTACGATCAAAATCACCTTGTTTTCTCCAACCGGTAAAGAGGCCGCAAGGTTCAGGTTCCTCAATATCCATGAGGCCATGAACTTCATCCGCCTCAACGAACCGCCCAGGTACATGATCTGGGGGTGATCTTCCTGGTCTTAATATCTCGGGTTTCCCTGCGGGTACCAAAACCTGCAGGGAAATTTATGCTCCCTGGGGAACGTAAAAGCGATACTTTGAATACCAGGAAATAGGATTTAACCTCTGAGAAACCTCGAAGCCAGGTTCAAAAATACTGGTTGACCGAGAAAGAGAAGAAATTGCTTAAACTATAACCCCATTCAGATGACCAGGGAAGTGTACAAGAAAGTGTCCAGGTAATTTCCCGGGATGTGCCCAAACTGTTTCAAGCTTTGATGTGTACTTTCATGTGTACTAATGAAAAAAGCCACCTACTTTTTTACTTGTAAGTGGCTGATTTTGAGGGTGGGAGCAACAGGATTCGAACCTGTGACCCTCTGCTTGTAAGGCAGATGCTCTGAACCGGCTGAGCTATGCTCCCTTTAATCGAGTGTGCAAAAGTACGAATTTTTTCATTCCATAAAAGCCTTTACCATAATTTTTGATCTAAGGTAATTCTCATTACTTTTGTTTGTTGTAAAATCTCCCCTAATTGAATCCACTACATATTCGCTACTGGGTCTTCTTTACTTTTATTTTATTGATCCTGACTGCTTGTAGTGTCACGAAAAATCTGGGACCAAAGGAATATCTCCTCATTCAGAACAGGTTTCATATAAATACTGTAAAGGTCACTGCGGATGACCTGAGCGGGTATATCCAGCAGCAACCAAATAAAAAACTCTTCGGCTTGTTCAGATCGAACATCGCGTTATATAATATGGGCAGCAAGGGCAAGGACACTAAGTTTAAGAAATGGCTCAGGAATACTGCCGGGGCTGCTCCTGTAATACTCGACACCGGTCTGGCTTCCATAGCATGTAAGCAGATGGGGCTTTATCTGGCCAATAAAGGATATTTTAATTCGGTAATAAGGGACTCAGTGGTAATTAAAAAGAAAAAAGCCACGGTACATTATCTTGTAAAAACAACAAAACCTTATAAAATCAGAAACATCAGGTTCGACATTCCTGATACTCTTGTGACCAGGTTTGTAATCAGGGATACTGCTCACTCGCTTATCAAACCCGGCATAAACTATGATTCTTACAAGCTCGACGATGAGCGTACCCGAATCGCCACTAATCTGAACAACAATGGATTTTACCGTTTCACTACAAACTTTATTTCTTACCGCGTCGACAGCACGCTGGGACTCCATAAGCTTGATGTCAACATTGAGATCACCAACCCGGTGATTCCATCTATCGGCAATGCAGCGATAATGGTATCGGTTCCTCATAAACGGTACTATGTCAACAGGCTGTTCATTTATCCCGAATTCGACCATCTTATGGGCGACTCGGTCCATTTCGACACACTGCTTGTGGAGTTTGAAGGTCCGAAAAAAGAAAAATCAAAGTACAGTTATTATTTTCTATACAACAGCAAAATGTCGATCAAGCCCCGTACCATAACTCAGTCGATTTTTGTGGACCCGGGCAGTTTCTATAACATCAACGATGTGAACCAGACATATAGCCGCCTGGCCAGCTTACAGGTATTCAAATATATCAACCTGCATTTTGTCCCCTCCGAGTCAAAAAGAGATACATCAAAAAAATATTCCGATCCCATCGATTGTAATGTTCAGCTGGCCCGATCGGCCGGTAATTCTTTCAGCGTTTCTGCCGATGGCACCAATTCGGCCGGAGCTTTTGGCCTTCAGGGAGGCCTTACCTATTCCAACAGAAATATTTTCAAAGGAGCCCAGCTGTTGAGGTTGGGTTTAAATGTTTCGGCTCAGACCCAGCCCCCGATTACCGACAATCTGCCAAACAAAATATTCAATGTTCTTGAAGTCGGAGTAAATGCTAGCCTCACTTTCCCTCAGTTTCTTTTTCCGATAAGACCCGAAAAGCTGCCGAAGAAGATGAAGCCGAAAACAATGATCAGTATAGGATATAACTTCCAAAGGCAGCAGGAATACGACAGGCATATCACCAATGCATCCTTCGGCTATACCTGGGTTCAAAACAACCAGCTCAGTCAGACGATCAACCCGGCTGAAATCTCGCTGGTGAAAGTCTTTGGCGATTCTTTGTTCTATGAAGAAGTAAACTCGTTGAGCGATCCCCGGCTGAAGTACCAGTATTCAAACCATCTGGTTGCCGGAATGAGATACACGATTCAATATACCAGCCAGCAGCTTAACCGTTTACAAGATTATATCTATATCAAGTCGAACTTCGAAACAGGCGGCAACCTGCTGTTTGCTATCGACAACCTGGTTAAAGCGCCAAAAAACAGCAGCGGGTATTACACTCTCCTGAATATTCAGTATGCACAGTACGTGCGTCCCGATTTCGACATCCGCTATTACCAGAAACTCGGCAACCTGCATTCAATAGTATATCGTTTCTATACCGGTATCGGTATCGCCTATGGAAATTCGATTGCCCTGCCCTTTGAAAAAGCGTTCTTTGCCGGGGGCGCCAACGACCTGAGAGGATGGAAAATGGGCTTCGTCGGACCGGGAAGTTATCAAAACACCAACTCCGACGCCAATTATAACCAGTTTGGCGACATGCAGGTCGAAGCCAATATTGAATACCGCTTCCCTATTTATCAGGTAGTGAGGGGCGCATTATTTGTCGACATGGGAAACGTGTGGTTACTAAAACCCTCCACCTCACTGCCCGGGGGCGACATTGCCATTTCAACATTTATCCCCGATATCGCCATCAGTGCCGGAATCGGCATCAGGCTCGACTTCAACTTCTTTATGATCCGGCTCGATCCTGCCATACCCCTGAAAGTTCCCTGGTATCAGCCGGGAAACAAATGGAATTTTAATAAAATGCAGTTCGATGATATTGTATGGAATTTCGGGATCGGCTATCCATTTTAATTTTTAATGTTACTTTTGCCTCACACAAAAAATAAAATATGCTGAACAGGATAGCAACATATCTCCGGTATTTCAAGGATTATATAAAACATGGAGAATACGGTTTTATATGGACTTCCGCTGGTTATGAGCTCTTCGGCCGTCCGCAGCAACAATCGGTGGAATATACCAGCAGCCTGGGGAAATTTTTTACCAGAAAAGGAACCATCGATTTTAAATTCGCCAACTACGCCTATGAATGGGATGTGAAGCAATTCGTGCTGGACCATTACCGCGATTATACCGTGTTTCTCGACATTGGTGCGAACATTGGCATTTACAGCATCATGATGGCCCGCAAAGGCTTGTTCTGCCACGCTTTTGAGCCCATGCCCGACAATTACCAGGCCATGCTTAAAAACATTGGCCTGAACGATCTGAGCAATGCCATCCGCACTTACAATATTGCATTAGGCAATGAAGAATCGAGCTGTGAATTTATCTACGAGCAAGTCAATACCGGGGCATCGCGCATTGCTACCAGCAGTTCCGATTACCAGGGGCCGAAGGACAGCACGACGACCGTGATTTCAAAAGTATGCACCCTGGATGGCATTTTCCCCGGGCTCGCGATACCTCCCGATGAAAAAATTCTGATCAAGATGGATACCGAAGGTATGGAGCATCTGATTCTGCAGGGAGCCGTTGGGTTCCTGAAGACCCACCGTAATATTCTGCTCATCATGGAGAAAAAGTACCAGGCGCTAGATGCCATTAATGATCTGCTTGCTCTTACCGGAAAATATGAATGTCTGCCGGTTGACGAATACAACATTGCCTATAAAAAGATCTGATTGCCGGGGCAAAAAAAAACGGCCACTCTCGCGAGCAGCCGTTTTAACCATCAATCAAGTAACCACAACTTAATTAATTAACACTTTCTGGGTCGAGACCTGACCATTGCATTCAATTCTCAGGAAATACACACCAGAAGTAATACCGCTCAGATTCAGCTGGGTTGAAGTACCGTTTACTGATTTTTCGGCAACCTTCTGACCAACGATATTCATCAGATAGATATTATCGATCGTACGATCTGCAACAACCTTCAGATATTCATGTGCAGGATTCGGGAAAACATTAGCCACGACAGGAGAAGCATCGTTAATACCAAGGGCGCCTTTCGTAACCGTTGCGATGCAAAACTTGCCGTCGCCATTAGGATACACGGTATTATAATAAGCGCCGTCGGTATTGTCGAGAGTATAGGTAACATCATATTCCTTGTTTTCAGAAGCGCTCCATGCTTTCAAGGTAATAGGATTTCCAACCTTGTAGCCTTCGCCTGTTGATAAGGTCATGAATGCAGGGATAGGATTGTCGAAAGTTCCCGAGGTGGAAATCAATTTGGTTGCGCCAACAAGTGTATTCCCGTCAAAAGCAGCGATTTCATCACCGGCAGCAAAATCGGAGGTCTTCACGTAAACAGTGAATACATTATCAGCTGCATTTCCACTGACCAGAAAATGCGTGGCATTGTAATCCTCGGTAATAAGAGCACCGGATTTCGTGGAATGTAATCTGAAATTTGGATGTGCTCCTGCGGTGACAAGGAACTGATAAGCTTCTCCGGGAACAATGTTTCCAATATTATTAACCAGTGCACCACTGATATTCCAAAACATTCTGCCAGCTGAGTTTTTAATATACTGTGTATAAGCCGGAGTTAAAATTCCGCCCGAAAGTAATTCTGAGAATGCCGTAGCAGCATTAATCGGATTAGTCAGAAGATTACCTACGAGGAAGAAGCCTGCAGCAGGATTCGCACTGTTATTTAAATCAATCACTGTCGCAGGATCTACTCTTGTACCTGTAATAGTAAGTGTTGCTGCAGTATTCATCACAAAAACATACCCTTCGGTATTGACCCAGTTTCCGATATCATTTGTCCAGATTCCCGGAGGATAACTTAACACCCTGAAATAATCACCTGCGTTGTTTTTAACGTACTGCAGGTTACTACCGGTATTTGCGGCTCCACTACCATTTTGTCCGCTTGTCATTGTTGCCGGGATAATGTTTGAAACAGCGGTCGTATTATGAACAATATACGATGAAACCCAGCTTATACCCTGCTTCAGATATATACTCTGGGAATAATTTGAAGGATCCAGATTAGTGAAATTCAAGGCAACTGTAGTATACTTTGTAGGGTTGGAAGCTGAGGGGGCATGATCTGCATCGGTCCATGAACTTCTGGCCGGGTCAATGCTGAAGCTTTCAAGATAATAAATTGTGCTTGTACTTCTTTGATAGCATTTGAATGTATATGGCGAGTTTACAGTATATCCCTGTCCTGATAACCCAATATCTTCAAAAGCGATCATGTCATGACTTAATGCAGCTCCTGAAGTAAGAACACCTGTGAGGGTATACCTCCCAGCTATTTTCCCGCTGGAATTATCAAATACAGCGATTTCATCGTTAGGTGCGAGATCAACACCGTTAAGCTTTGCCTGAGCAAGGTAAATTGTCCATGTTTTATCAGGATCACCGGTAACGTCAGCCCAGAGGCTTTCGCTGTATGAAATGGTAAGATCAACTCCCGTCGTTATGGTTCCATTAGCTACAACGGCCGAACTATTTCCTGTAGTATAGTGAGTCTTTGTAGCTGAAAGAGTGTAAGTATAATTCGATATGCCTGAAATTGCATATCCTCCGTACACATCCGTTACCGCTGAGCTGGAATATGCACCGTAGGTAGCAGTCACAGTCACTCCCGCAACTCCGTCACCAGAACCAGCAAGCACAACATGACCGGAAATACCACCCGTAGGTGTCAATAAAATATTTTTTGTTGTGTTCCCGACAATTGTACCCGATTCCGTCCCTGAAGTATACCCCGTTTTGGTGGCCGTTGCTGAATAACTGGTCCCGTCTACAAAATTAGTCCCAAGGTCATAATCTCCGGTTCCTGCAGAAATAAATGAATATCCTCCGCAGGTGACCGTGGCACCGTTGATATTTAATGTTGTGAAAGCATCTTTGACTTTACCGCTGAGTTTCCGTAAAGTACCCGTGTAAAACTGTAAACTGGTCACGCTATGAGCATAAAGGCCAGTAGCAGGAAATAAATTGGTCATCCAGCAAACTCCATCGATGTTTGATCGAACGGCTGTAACATTAGCTCCGCTATAGGCACCTGCGCCCAGAGGCCAAAGTCTATAGGCGGATGTGGCACCTGAAGCATAACCTGCGGGATTTCCTGCGCCAGATAACTTTGAATAGGAAACAAGATTGTTGGTTTGATCAAATACATTACTTGTGACAAGACCCCTGGTAATAATCATTAAGCCTACATACCGTGAACTGGAAGCATCCCAAACCCCAATCTGATCTCCATCAACAAGATTGGCGCCATCAATAGTGGCACTTGAAAGAAATTGCTCCCATAAAGGAAAAGAACCACTTCCGCCATTGAAGGCGAACTTATTAAAAACCAGAGTAAGATTCGCACCTGCAGTATTTGCGGTGATATGTGTGTCCACCCCATTGTTATAAGGAGCACCATAATATAACGGAGCTGATGCTCGTACAACATAATAATTACTTCCTGAAATCGGAAGTCCCGAAAAAGCATAATTCCCCGCTGCGTTGGTGTAAGTAGGATACGATCCTACAACGACTGCAGGAGTACCACTATATCTCAGAGCAGTAACCAACACACCCAAAGGGGGATTCGCAATTGTGTTCGCAGTATTAGCTCCTGTTGAAGTAACGGTGAGACTGCCCGATATTGATATCGCGGCAAACGCAGACCCACTAAACAGCATCCCGGCAACAGCCAGCAACACCGTTAACATTTTCATTTTTTGTAATTGTGTTTTCATATGATTGATGGTTTTAAAGTTTCAAAAACAGTTTTTGCTATTTTTCGGGGAATACAAATATAAAACAACAAATCACGAAAAGCAAGTATGCGTGGTTATATAATTGGTATGTGTAGCTGTTTTCTTGGTATGTGTGACTTTTCACAGGAATTAGTCCGTGAAAACCTGATGCGTAAATCAGTTCTGCTGTATCGAATTGATGTTCTGGACGGCGATAAGCAGATCGGCCTGGGCAGCCCCGGGACGGTAGTAAACAAATATGGTATAAATATGTGGGGTTTCCCAGTGGCTGCCTTCAACCAACGATTCATCACCCACCGTTTTGCCTCTCTTAAGCATTACATAGATATAATTATAATAGCCCTGCTTCAGGAAAAGGCTTAGCTCGTATCTCCGGCTTGCCGGGTTAAACTGAAGCCTGCTGCCGTCGTCCATCCGCCAGCTTGTAAGAGCCCCCATCAGATAGAAATCCCCGTCGGTGAAGAGCACCGGAAACGGCAAATAGAAATGAACCAAAGCATAATCTGATTCAATATTGAAATTCGTCGCGTTTACTTCATTCTTGATATAATACCGCCCGTTGATGTCTTTATTGTAAACGTAGTTTTTATATGTCCTGGGCTGGTCCTCAAGCAGAAGCACCTGGGTGAGGGTATCATAATAGATCTTGTCTATCCTTTCGGTCTGATAAGTAAGACTTTTAGTATCAAAATTACGGAAAGGACTTCCGCCGTTAAAAACATTGTTTTCGTCATAACGGTAATCCAATTCCTCTCCCCTCACAAACCTGGGATTGATATTCCGCAGTGAATTATCCCAGCGGTCATCCTGCTGAACCACGACTTTTAACTCACGCCCTATATCCATCACCCTGAAGCCATTCAGCCTCACAACAAAATCAATCTGCTGCTTCGACAAACGATCCTCAGGTCTTGAACCTTGCTGCACCGACCCTTCAATAGTAAGAGGCGACGTCTGGTAAACCATAAACCTCCGGGTAAAAACAGGGTCTGCCGGGTCATCCAGATAAACAATGAGAAGGTAATTTCCCGAGATCTTCGGGCTCATATCAACCGTTGGAAAAGTGGCGCTGTAATGAATATACCTTATTGTTGTGTTGATGGCATACTGGAAATCCCTGATATTCTCATCGGTATACCCGTTAATATATTCAGACGGCCTGAGGTCTGAGGAGGTGGTCCAGTCTGCTTCGCAATGCCGGATAGTGTATTTATAGGCTTTTGATTCAATATCCAGATCATCAAAGTCGAGCGACAGGCGGTCGGAAGAATTCAGTTGAATCACGGGAGCCGACAGCTCAAATCCCTGTTTGTATAGCTGAACTGTGGCTATATTTGAAAAATATATGATGTTTTCGTTGGAAAAACCTGCTCCCAGGCAGGTCATATAAACCGCTGAAAAGCAGGCTAAAACACAAACCTTTGAGATGATTCTCATTGCCAGTAATCAGAATAACACCAATTATTATCTGGCAAATGTACAATTTCTAGAGCTGAAAATACTCCGGTACGCTTACCAGCGTCTTTTCCATCACCTTCACAAGCTGATCGCTAACATCATCGCGTACTAATTTATCTCTGAAACCAGCCTGGGAATATAACTTCCTGAGTGAAGGATATGTTGATTCGGCCTCAACCCTTACCTTTTTGAAGTTCGATTGATTAGCCCAATCTAATGCCACGTCAAGCAATTTGCCGCTCCATTTCATAAAAGAGGTTGAAGGTCTGACGTAAAACTTCTTGATCTCTGCCGTGTTATAATTGACTCGCCTCATAGCTATAAAACCGAGACTCTCGTTGTTCCCTTTAAGCAAAAAACCGGCCCCTTTCGGCATCTTGTAGATGTCTTTTATAGAAGCTGATTCCCTGAGCAATTGCTGGTAATCCAACTCGAAATCAATGGCTGTGGCAAATTCAATACAAAGGCTCTTCATGTCGTCGTAATCCCTGTCTCTTACAACAGGTGTGATCATCCAGATATCGGTCGTTTCCTTATACATAATATTTGCCTTTCATTAATTGGTTAGTAATACTTTTTGGCTAAAGTACTGTATACAATAAGGGATGTCAAAGGACAATTAGTAAGTGTCGGGATGTGATTAGTATGTGGGCATCTGTGGCGGCAGTTTGTGTTGCGGATATCTGATATCTGATATCAGATATCAGATTTCAGATGGCGGATGGCCTCCTGAATTCAGCGATCACAATGGCTGCGGCCACTGCGGCATTTAAAGATTCAGCCTTGCCGTAGTCCAGCGATCCGTATGATGGTATGAAAAGCCTGTTTGATACATAGCCGGCCACTGTATCTGATATTCCGCGGGTCTCACTGCCAATAATAATGATGCCTTTATTTTTCAGTGTGGATGAATAAATGGATTCGCCCTCCATGAATGTTCCGTAAACCGGAATTCGTCCGGCCAGCTTACTGAGCAGTGCGCCTGTATCGGTATAAAAAACCTTCACCCTGGCCACTGAACCCATGCTAGCCTGCACGACTTTTGGATTATATACCTCCACGCAGTTTTCCGAACAAAATACATTCCTGATCCCGAACCAGTCGGCAATCCTAAGTATAGTCCCGAAATTTCCGGGATCACTGATGCCTTCAAGCATCAGCGACAATTCATTGTAAATACCTGGTACGATTTGTTCAAGTGTATCCGCATCAGTCTCTTCAAGGACTATGCCGGCATCGGAAAGGATTTTTACTATGGCAAGAACAGGTCCCGGACTGGAAAGTGCAGAAATCCGCTGCATTTCGGCCGGACCAGCCTCAAATACCGCGATCTTATTCCGCTCCAGAAGATCTGTGTTTGCAGTGATCCACTGGTTCAGCGCATATACCCCACGAATCTCCAGCCTGCTATTGATCAGGTCGGCGACCAGGGTTGAGCCTTCCGCAATAAATTCCTTGAATTCATCCCTGTACTTCTTGAGCTTCAGGGAATTGATGTGTTTTATCTGGCTGTTTGAGAGCATAACAGATAACAGATAACAGATATCAGATAACAGATAACAGATATCAGATAACGGATATCAGATATCTGTCATCTGGTAAGCTACTCTGCAAATACTTCGAACGTGATCTCGACGTGAAGATCCTTATGAAGAGTAACTTTGGCTTTGTAGGTACCAAGTTCCTTGATATGCTCGTGGTCGACGTGGATGCGGCGACGGTCGACTTCAAAATTAAACTGATCTTTCAGGGCCTGTGCTACCTGGAGGGCATTCACCGATCCGAAGATCTTTCCGCTCTCGGCAGCTTTAGCACCAATTCTAACTATTACATTACCCAATGCCTTTGCAAGGTCTTCGGCGCTTTTGAAGATCTTCTGTTCCTTATGAGCCCTTTGCTTCATGGTCTCGGCGAGGATCTTCTTGTTAGTTTCGGTTGCAATGATTGCAAGCCCTTTAGCAATTAAAAAATTACGGGCGTAACCGGGTTTTACATTTACCTTATCGTTCGCGTATCCCAGATTGAGAACATCCTGTTTTAAAATAACTTCCATCGTTTTTCCCTCCCTATTTTAACATGTCTGCAACGTAAGGTAATAAAGACAGGTGGCGTGCCCTTTTCACGGCCTGTGCCACTTTCCTCTGGTATTTTGTAGAGGTGCCGGTAATACGGCGGGGCAGAATCTTTCCCTGTTCATTAATAAACTTGAGCAGAAAATCTGCATCCTTGTAATCGATATACTTGATACCGCTTTTCTTGAAACGGCAGTATTTCTTCTTTTTGGTATCTACCGCGATCGGGGTAAGATATTTTATTTCGCCTTGTTGTTGTGTAGCCATTTTTACTGATTTTTAAGGTTATTCGTGAACTTCTTTTTCTTTCTTCTTGTCTCTCGATTTCGCACGTTTCTTCTCGCTGTATGCAAGGGAATGCTTGTCAAGAACGACCGTCAGAAATCGAAGGATGCGTTCATCACGTTTAAAGGTTACTTCCCATTCCTTGATCACGGTGGGATCGGCTTTGAATTCAATCAAATGATAAAAGCCCGTGCTCTTCTTCTGAATAGGATAGGCGAGTTTTTTCAATCCCCAATGTTCCTCGTGAACGATCTCGGCCTTTTTACTGACGAGGAACTTCTGATACTTTTCTACCGCTTCCTTCATCTGTTCTTCAGATAAAACGGGAGTCATAATGAAAACGGTTTCGTACTGGTTTAACATTTCCTGTTTGTTTTAAATAAATAAATTGGTTTTATAAAATGGGCTGCAAAATTACAAAGAAGAAAGGAGACTACCAAATATCCGTTATCAGATAGCAGATATCAGATATCAGATAGCAGTGCAACGGCATAAGCCGAAAGTCCTTCTTCCCTTCCAATAAAACCGAGTTTTTCACTGGTCTTTGCCTTTATATTAATCTGGCCGGCAGATATTGCAAGTGTGTCTGAGAGTGAAGTGATCATCAAAGGAATGTACTCAGCAATTTTTGGCTGCTGAAGCACGATAGTGCAATCAATATTTCCGATTGCAAAACCTTTTTCAGTGATCAGCCTCAGAGTTTTATTAAGCAGAATACTGCTGTCAATATCTTTAAACTCCGGGGAAGTGTCGGGGAACTGCTGCCCTATATCGGGAAGGCCGGCTGCGCCAAGCAGGGAATCAATAATTGCATGGATCAGAACATCAGCATCGGAATGACCTGCGGCACCCATCGAATGTTCTATTTGAACACCACCCAGAATGAAAGGCCTGCCGGGTTCTAGTTTGTGAGTATCAAAGCCGAAACCAACCCTCATTACGATGTACGATTTACGATGTACGATTTAAGTAGCGAAATATCTGCTATCTGCCATCTGATATCCGTTATCAGTTACTGCGCCGTTTGCTTACCCTTCTTGTCTGTATCAAAATTAAACAGCAGGGTAAACTGCAGGGTATTCTGTAAAGGATTATTCTGTTTAACGGGGATGAGATACGAGAAATCAAGTCCGAAGACATTATATCTCAAACCAGCTCCAATTGTAAAGAACTGTCTGTTGCCTTTGTATTTTGATTCATAAAAATACCCGGTTCTGATAGCAAACAACTTATTGTACCAGTATTCAACTGCAGCCGATACGGTGATTTCCTGTATTTCTTCCTTCAAACCGTAGGGGGCATCATAAAACGACTGAAAAATCCCGGCCACGGCGGAAACATTGTTACTCCTTCCGCCGATAATTACGTACGATTTGGTCGCACTGTCATATTGGGTTACAGGAGGGGTTGGAACAAGGAGTTTACTCAGGTCAAGGGCAAATGAGATGCTGTTGTAATCATCGATATTCAAGGTAAAAGCCGGACCGAGCCTGAGGTTTGTAGGAATAAAATTGCTCTGTATTGAAGAACTGCTGTATGATATCTTGGCCCCGATGTTCGAGATGTCGAATCCGAAAGAAATACTTCCCCCGCTGGTACCTTTGATCTCCAGGGGGTGGTGATAGTAAAGTGCAATGTCGGCAGCAACTGAATACCCCGGTTTCACGCTGGCGTCGTAAGCGCTATATCCCGGAATGAGGTTGGAATAAATAAACCTGCCGGCAACAGCGCCGGAAATTTCCCTCGAAAATTTTCTGGCATAGGTAGCATCAACAGCCAGCTCATTGGGTTTATACGAGCCCAGATCCTTGCCGTTTTCATCGGTATATTGTATTTCACCCATCGAAAAAAATCGTAGCGACATGGCTATGGCCTGCTTGTCGCCAATCTTATAATATCCATAAAGCGATGCTAAACCGATATCGTTCACCAAACCCCTGAGCCAGGGAACATAGCCAATACCAATACCAAGCGCTTTATCGCAAAAGGCATATTTTGCAGGATTCCAGAACATGGAATAAATATCAGGTGAGGTAGCAGCTCCTACATCTCCCATACCTCCTGACCTTGCATCAGGCGCTATCATTAAAAATGGCACCGAAGTTGAAATAACACGGTTATTATTTGCTGCATCTTCCGGTGGCAGCTGAGCAAATAAATTTGAAACTACAAAAGTAAAAACCAGCAATAAAACCAGTTTGCTATGAATCTGTCGCATTCTTGAATAATTAATTATATGTATCTGATGAATTGGCTTGCAAAATAAACGAATTTAAGTGTATCATATTGCTTTTGTTCAGAAAATTAGCAATAACACATTGTTCATCAATGAATTATAGCAATCTTTCCTGAAAAATTCAGCAAGGCCCCGTTCTTTCCGCTGAATTTAACGGTATAAGGGTAGATCCCGCTGAACAGTTTATTCCCGCCGTCGTCGGCAAGATCCCACATTATAGTCAAAGGCGAGCTGCCCGATTCGGGATATGACCCGGTAATGGTCTTAAGCCTGACCCCTGTTAAATTATATATGTCGATACTAACATCGAAGCCACCCGGGCTGATGACCGGTGTAAAAACAAAACGGGTTTCCAAGCGGGCAGGATTCGGGTAACAGGATACATTTTGAACAGCGATTGATGACTCACTCGCTACTCTGAAATAAATCTCCTGCTCAGTTGAATTATCGTACAGATCGAAGGCCCTGACCATGATTTTATGCTGTCCCGGCGCAAGACCGGTAAGCTGATAGCTCAGAGTCCCCCGGGTATAAAGCCCGATAAGGGGCTCATAAACGTCGTTCAGATTAAAGCAATGGGCCCAGTCATCATCCAAAACACCAAGAATATCATGCCCGATACCAAAGCCAGTCGAGTTTATACCCGAGGTATCGTAGAGGTCGGCGATGAGCATGGGGCTGCTACCCGTTTGGGAGCCGGAGATAAAACTGCGGGTATCCATAAAAAGCCTTACAGAAGGACCGTTAGCCTCGGGAATGATACCGGGGTCTGTACCTCCGAAGATCACTTTGCTGCTATATCCCTTAGCATCAGACGTGCTGTCCGCTGCATAATAACTGATCTTTCCCTTGCCGAAGCTTAGTCCTACCCCCCTGGGAACCACAAACGAAAAGCTGAACTGCCCGTCTTTCACAGCTACTTTAACGCGGTCCATCAGATGGTCCTGAAGATTGAATTTCTGCGGATAACTTCCGTTATACTGCCCGGAGGTGTTACCAAGAGTACTGTAAGTAGTAGGTTTGTCGAATACTTTGGCCGTGAGTATACCGTTGAAATCGTTGATCGGATTGCCCTGAAAGTCTTGTATGGCGCCTTTTATGTTTACTGTGGACAGGCCATAGGCTGAATCAGACTGGTCCTGGGGCTGGCCGTTGATACTGGTAGTGACGATCTCATTTTCGGGAAAAGCAATCTGCTGGGCAGGGTCGCCGAGCAGTACAAAATTCCGTAAAAGGGAAGCGCTGGCCTGATTCTTGTTTTTGGATATCATGATAAGTTCACCCATCCTGATATACCGCCCATCGCTTCGATCCATCATATGACGAAAGAAACTGGTGTCGAGCGACTGGTTGGTACCTGCAAAGGTGGTGCGGCTTGTCGAGAACATCGCGATTCCCCCTCCCCCGGGCCTCACAAAAATCTCCTCCCCTGCCGAAAACCGTTCGGGATTGTCAAACCTGCTGAATTCACAGGTGGCGGTAACAAAAACAGGCAATTTCTCTGAATTCGTCCAGGCATGTATATCAGCCATTGACAGCACCGCCCGGCTGCTCCAGCCAGTCTCGCCGCCATGTCCGATATAATTGATGATTAGTGTTCCTTTTGCAACGGCATCGTTCAAAGCCTTAGTGGCTTCTGGAAAACGATTGCCGGCAGGGATCTTCACCATGGGGTAGGCATCAAAATATATTTTGTTGACATTGATAACCGGATATTTCGAGGCAATAATTCTGTCGATGTCTTCGGAATTGGTTACAAAATAATTTCTGTCTCCTTCATCACACAACAGAGCCACATTATTACGCCAATCGGAACATATCGTATCGGAAAAATCACTGTAATGAATGATCTTATCAACAACAGTAGCGGCCTGAACAGCAGTACTGACAGGGAACCTTCCTATGCCGATCTCCAGACTGCCGCTTCCGTCGTTGCCTTCATTATTACCCATGATGCCAAAAAAATCATCGGTAACGTACGAAGCGGTGGTCGACAGGGACTCCTGTGATTCAAGCACCGGCACAATATTCTGGTTACCCGGAACCCTGTCTTTAGGATCATAGGAACCGTCGCCAAATAAGAGCAGGTATTTTGGACGGTCTGATGCAGAAGCCCTGTCGTAAAGCATCTTTACAAGGTCGCGGATCCCGCCCGGATCTGGCTGTCCACATGAAAACTCATTATAAATCTCAGGTACCGTAACGATCAGGGATTCAATCTGGCTGCGGGTTCTGTGGAAATCGGCAAGCCGCTGGGCCTCTGCAACAAAGACGGGTGGAACCACAATGATCATTTCCTTCGGCTGCAAGGCATGCAGGTTCTGGTTCGCCACAGCACCTACAAAGCTTACGGTGTCGAACCGGGTACTGTCAAAAGCAAAGAAGGTATGCAGGGAATCGGTTCTGATCCTGAACTTTAACAGACTGTCGGCAAGGGTAGTCTGTAGCTCATATATATCAGACATATCAGAAATATCCCAGATGGTAATCCCGTCCCTGGCTTTGTTCATCCTGAACTCCGTTATCCTGCCGGCCCCCTTTGAGTAGAGGTCCCTGAACGTGAATTCATTGCCTGTCCAATACAACTTTCTCGTCAGCTGCAGCTCAATGTAATCGAGCCACGCAACGGAAGGATCTGTGGGAGCATCGTATTCAAGCGATATCCTGAATTTTGAATTGGGATAGGTAATGAATTTACTTCTGTCAACCCCGTCGGCATAAGGACCTGGCTGATCCAGAGCTACAGCAACAAAACTCACACTGTCGAATTTCACCCCATCCCGGAACACGGTAAATTTACTGACCACGTTGGAACGGGCTATCAGACTCAGCTTCATCCTTACAAGTGAAAGGCTGTCGATATAGGGGAATGAGAAATCAAAATCATAGCGGTTGCTGCTCTTTGTGAATTTTTCGCCGAACCAGCGTTTTCCGGATTTGATCACACTCTCCAGATCAAGCTCATGAACAATCATATCGTCCCAGCGCTGGGAAGTACGGCTGGCCGCGGTATCAGGCAGGGGCTTATAAGTAACCCTCCTGCCTGCCCCGAGATCGAAGGTCATAAAATAATAGGTGTAATCTGAGTACACGTTCCTTGAGTGGGTGTAGACGTTGGTTGTGGTGTTTAGCTTCCAGCTGTCGGGGCCTTCTCCATAAAACTGAATGTAATCGGGTGAATCAAATTTACCGTCACCCCCGTCATGCAACTGTATGGATATCTCCCTCAGATCATCTTTCCTGGGGGTGGCATTGGATTCGGGGACCATCCCGCTTCCGTTTCCGAAAATCCTGATGTTTGCTGTATTGATAACGCCCGGGCTGATCCCCATCTTAAGCAGATCATGATACGAAATCCGGTATAATCCGTTGTGCTTTACCGAAAATTTGTACCAGCTTCCTGTTGAGAGAACAGAGTTCATTGAAGCCTGGTTCCCGGCAAATAAAACCCATGGGAAAAGGATAAAAAGCACAAGAAAACGGAAGTAAATTTTCATGTATATCTCTATGGTCTATCGGATAAAAACAAGCTTTGACGATTTTGCAGCAGTGGAACCATCAGGCAGAACTACTGTAATACGGTAAACGTAGATCCCTGCACCCAGCAGATTCCCGGCATCGGAACGCCCGTCCCATTTAAAAGGCTCAACCCTGTATCCGCCCGAATACATGGTAGTCCTGAATGTCTTCTCCAGAGTTCCAACTACAGAATATACCCTGATCTCTATCTCCAGGTTGTTATCGGCCTGGTTGGTCTGGAAAGAGAAGGTAGTATGGTCACGGAATGGATTGGGATAGTTCATGACTTCATTCAGCGCGAAGGAAGCCGTGGAAGCAACCACAAAATCAATCCCTGCCTCAGTTGAATTATTATATACATCCCATACTTTCACATCAATATGATGAGAGCCGTCGGCAATCTTGAATACGGGATACTGGATCACACCCGTGGTGTAAGTATCCAGGTCTGCCATGTAATAATCGTTCAGTATCATCGGGTTCTTTGTATCATTATCAAGAATAGCCGTGATGTCGTGGCCTATGCCATTACCTACCGTACTGATACCCGATTCATCATACACATCGGCCAGCAAAACAGGGTTCTGATTGCATACTCCCCCATTTGTAAAGTTCCGGTCGTTCATATACAACACCAGCGAAGGGCCGTTGGTATCGGCTAATGCGTTGTTGTTGTACCCCCCAACGAATATGCCTTCATCGTAGCCGTTCGCATCGGTAGTTGCACTGCTGGCGTAATAGCTTATTTTGCCAATGCCGTATTTATAATCAATATCCTTGGGAACAATAAATGTAAATGAGAAACGGCCGTTTGTGATGTTTGATTTGCCGCTGTAAATAATATTTTTACGTATCGAAAACGAATAGGGCGGTGCTTCGTGGTCGTTAGCCTTACAGGTGACTGAAGAAATTTTATCATAAATTGAAGGCAGGAGAGTTCCGTTGAAATCGGTGGCCAGCATACTGCCTTCCCTTACTTCACCTTCGATAGTAACCTGGGTAAGGGCTTTCAGTGTATCATTTTCTGAGGCAGGCACACCGGTCCTGACCGAAGTGGTAACCACATCGAGGTTAGGGTAGGCGATCATCAGAGCGGGGTCGCCAAGCAAAACGAATTTTCTTGTATTGGTTCCGTTATCTTTCTTTGAAAGCCTGATCAGGTCGCCCATGCGGTGATATTCACCATTGATTTTCTCGAACAGATGATTGTAAAAATTTGTCAGCAGCGACTGGTTCCCGCCGGCAAAAGTGGCCCGGGTGGTGGTAAACAGCGCGATGCCGCCTCCCCTGGGGTTCAGAAAAACATATTCTCCGGCTGAGATCCTGGCAGGATCATCCATGCGGCTGAATTCGCAGGTAGCCGTGAGAAAGACCGGCAGCTTGTTATAATTCGTCCAGCTCTGGATATCCGGCACTTCAAGCACACGCTCATGTGACCAGCCAAGCTCGCCTCCATGCCCTATGTAATTGATCAGCAAAGTTCCTTTAGCAATCCGTTTGTTGATCGCGTCATTCACTTCGGGATACCTTGCTCCTCCCGGCGTTGAAACCTGAGTATAAGCATCGAGGTATATTTTGTCGACATTATATGTCTTGTTGATTTTTGCCGCCAGATAGTCGGCATCTTCCATGAAACTGTTTCCGCCGTTATTGTCCTGGTCATCGGCAACAAACGTAACCATGTTCCTCCACGACGACTTTACCGAATCTGAATTATCGGAATAATGAATGACCTTGTCAACCCCGTTCATGGCATCCTGCGCGGTCCTCACAGGAAACCTGCCGATGCCGATATACAGTGAATCAGCCCGGTTACCGCCTCTCACCAATCCAAAGTAATCATCAGAAACATAAGAATCAATAGGATAAAGCGATTCCCATGACTGGTAAGCGGGAATAAAATTAGTGTTGTCCTGTACACGGTCCTTGTAATCATAGGACGCATCGCCCATCAGCAGCAAATATTTAATCGGGTGACCGCCCGCGGAAGATCTGGAATAGAGCATGCGCATGAAATCCCTTATCGCTGTAATATCCTGAACACCCGAAGAAAATTCATTGTACACCTTCTCGGGTGTAGTCACGAAGACATTCAGATCAGAATGGGTCCTGTGGAATTCAGCAAGCCTCTCTGCCTGACCGGTGAACGCAGGATAGGATATCATCACGTAATCTACATCAGCCAGGCTATGAAGGTTCTGAGCCGATACCGGCCCGGCAAAAGCAGGAGTTAAAAATGCATTTCCGTCAAAAGCAATAAATTCTCTGAGAGTGTCGGTAAGGAGCCTTACAGAAACAGTGTTTCCGTTCTTTTGCGTTTCCAGGTTTCTCGCGTTGTATGGCACGGTAACATCCCATACCGATAAGGCCTGCCCCTGACCGTTAACCTGAAACTCGCTGATCTGGTTTTTTTTCCACGATGCTGCATTTCTGAAATTCATCTGGTTGCCTGTCATCGTAAGAAGACGTTTCGCGTTCAACTCGAAATAATTCAGGTAACCAATTGAACCTGAAGCCATCTGATTGTATACCAGGTTAAGATTGATGGTCTGGCTTGTAGTAGAATAAGACTTGTTAAAAAGTCCTGAATGCGCGTAATAATCCTCAAAGGAATTAGAAACAGGATCGATGGAACCCGACATCAGCAAGTTACCATCGGCATTCACTTTGAATGATGAGGCCACCCCGAGTGACCTGGAAGCCACACTCAGTGAGATCGTTACCGGAAATTGAGAGTCAAGGTTGGGGAAGGTAAAAGAATAATTTCTGGAGGTGGTCACGTCGAAAATCTCTTTATCATACCATATCCTGCCTGAACTGATCAGGTTGATGCCATCGCGGTCATAGGCAATATAATCATTAAAATTGGTGAACGTCGCATTGGCAGGAGCATTGATGAAAGCCTGGGTCTGAATACGTTTTCCCTCTCCCTGATCACAGCTCAGAAAATAACTTGCAACATCAGAATAAATGTTTTTAATATGATGGTATGTGTTGTCCATCCCATTGTACTTCCAGCGTTCGGGTCCGCTGCCATAAAACAGAATAAAATCCCCTTCATTGAACACCCCGTCATCCTCACCGTATACAAAAATGGGATTCTCAATGAGGTCATCAACGCGGGCGCTGTCGTTCGATTCGGGCAGCATGCCACCACCGTTGCCATAGATCCTTATATTTTTCGGGTTGATAGACGAAACAGCAAGCCCGGCATTTTTCAGGTCGGTATAGGTAAGCCTGTAAATGCCATCGGCAGAGATGTAGAACTTATACCAGCTGCCCGATGAAAGCACAGAGTTTGAAGTAAAAGCAGTTTGAGCCCTGGCTAAATTGAAGGGGCTGAAAACAATAATAACCAGGGTTAAAATAACAAGCCTTGGCAATGAATTTCTAAATATCATCTGATACATTTTATTACCTGACTTATATATGACCGCAAATTACTCCTTTAAGTTTGCTGAGGTGTCAAATATTTTTTTGATACGAAATCACCATGATTAACGTTTCATTCTTTTATATATTGTAAAGAAGCGTGAGCCGGACCGGTGATATTTTTCCTAATTTTGTGGTCTTAAAAGCCATTTCTCAGAAAACCGGGATTGTGAAGCGAGGATCATTTTTTACGTCAGTTTTTCTTCTGGTATCACTGCGGATGGCTTTTGCCCAGGATCCCGAATTTTCACAGTTTTACGCGAACCCCCTCTACCTTAACCCTGCATTGACCGGAGCAACGGTATGTCCGAGGCTAATCGGGAATTACAGAAACCAGTGGCCGGGCCTTGGAAACGCTTACAATACCTATAGTTTCTCGTACGACCAGGTGATAAATATTTTTCACGGCGGATTAGGGGTTCTGGTCACAGCCGACCGTGCAGGAGGCGGCAGCCTGAATACCACGACCGTTGGGTTGTCGTACGCCTACAAATTCAATATTACCGAAAAGCTGAATGCCAGCCTGGCTGTGAGAGGGTCATATTACCAAAGGCGCATCGTCTGGTCAAATTTTATCTTCGAAGACCAGATCGACCCCCGGAGCGGGGAGGTGATACGGCCCACCACCGAGAAACAACCCGACAATCCTTCCATATCTACTGTTGATTTCTCGGCCGGGATGTTTCTCGACTACGACGGGCTCTTTTACGGGGGTCTTGCCGTGGACCATCTGACACAACCCGCGAATGGTTTTTATAGTGATAATACAAGCCGCCTGGCTATGAAATTCACGGCTCATGCCGGCTCCGTCATCAACCTGAAGCAGGGATACAGCGGTGACGAGGACCGGGAATTCTCTGTGTCGCCGAATGTATTATACCAGCAGCAGGGAGGGTCTCACCAGCTGAACCTGGGGGCATACCTTACGTTTGACCCCCTGGTATGCGGGTTATGGTTCCGCCATAACTTTGAAAACGCCGACGCGTTGATCATTCTCGTCGGAATTCACTATAAGAACCTGAGGGTAGGATATAGCTATGATTTGAACCTATCGCGCTTGTTCTCAGTGTCGGGAGGAGCTCACGAAGTTTCTGCCTCATGGCAATTCCCATGCATTGAAATAAAAAGAAAGATCAGGGCAATAAAATGCCCGAGATTTTAGTTATATATCCATATATTTGCAAAAAATTCCACGGATGAAAGTTCAAAAATGGTTTCATGTAAGCGCTATTGTAACTGCCTTACTGCTTACAGGCGCCTGCAAAAAAGAAGTTTCCCGATCCACAGGATGGGAGTATAATAACTCCAAGAACGGAGGCTTTGAAGTGCGTCCATTCCAGGATCAGGGTACGGGTCCGGGTCTCCTCTTTATTGAGGGGGGTACATTTACTATGGGTCAGACCCAGGATGACGTACTATATGAATGGAATAACCAGCCCAAACGTGTTACGGTGACCAGCTTTTATATGGATCAGACCGAAACCCGTAACATGGATTACCTGGAATATCTTTACTGGCTTGCCCGTGTTTACGGCGCCGATTATCCTGGCGTTTACCGTAAAGCTCTTCCCGACACCCTGGTATGGCGCGACCGTCTGGCCTATAATGAGCCTCTGGTGGAATATTATTTCCGCCACCCCGCATACAGAAACTACCCGGTAGTTGGCGTCTCCTGGCTGCAGGCAAACGACTACTGCGCCTGGAGATCCGACAGGGTAAACGAAATGCTGCTGATCCGCAAAGGCATTCTGTCTATGGACCCGGCCCAGAAGAATGAAAATAATTTTAATACCGAAACCTATCTCGCCGGACAATACGAAGGTTTGGTCGGTAAACCGATGCCCGACCTTAATCCAAATGGTACCGGTACCAGGAAAGTTAAAATGGAAGATGGCATCATGCTTCCCAAATACCGTCTCCCGACAGAAGCTGAATGGGAGTTTGCCGCCCTTGGCCTGATTGGCAACACGGCATATGAAAGGATAGTAGAACACAAAAATTACCCATGGAACGGCTCCTACGTGCGCACCAACCAGTCTCGCTATTATGGCACTTTCATGGATAATTTCAAACGCGGTAAAGGTGACTATATGGGCGTTGCAGGAAATCTGAACGACGGGGCCGACATCCCCGCTGCCTGCGGATCTTATTTCCCTAACGATTATGGTCTCTATAATATGGCCGGTAACGTAAGCGAATGGGTGGCCGATGTATATCGCCCCCTGTCTTTTAACGATATGTCTGATATCCGCCCCTATCGTGGTAATGTATTTACAACACCTGTGCGGGATGCAGAAGGATTTCTCTCAGAAAAAGACAGCCTTGGTCATCTTAAATACAGACCTATTACTACCGCTGAAGCCAAAGACCGTAAGAACTACCGTCAGGCCGACAACGCAAACTATCTCGATGGCGATTACCAGTCGAACATCAACACCGAATACTGGAAAGATTTCACCCGCGATTCATCCAGTACCAATTTGATGTATCAGTATGGTGTGAGTTCGCTCATCAGCGATAAGGCGCGTGTTTACAAAGGCGGCAGCTGGAAAGACCAGGCATATTACCTGAGCCCCAGCATGCGTCGCTACCTTGACGAAACCGATGCATCCGACGCTATTGGTTTCCGTTGCGCGATGACCCGTGTAGGCGGAGCTATCCAGGGAAAATAAACAATAGATGTTCAGCAGTCTTACTGACATTTACACCCTCTTTCTTCAGCATCCCGATGTAGTTACAGATACACGGAACCTGAGTTCCTCCTGCATCTTCTTTGCCCTGAAAGGCGAGCGTTTTAACGGGAACCATTTTGCTGCCCAGGCGCTACTCCAAGGCGCCGCCTGGGTGATCGTTGATGAACCTGAATATAAAATCAGTCCACGTTGCATTCTGGTTAAAGATGTTCTTACCACATTGCAGAACCTTGCCCGGTATCATCGCCGCCGGCTTAACATCCCGGTCATCGCTGTAACCGGTACCAACGGAAAAACCACCACCAAGGAACTGGTCCATGCAGTGCTCTCGCGTAAGTATAATGTCATAAGTACATCCGGTAATCTGAATAACCATATCGGGGTACCCCTTACTCTGCTCAGGCTTACTACAGACACGCAGCTCGCGGTAATCGAAATGGGCGCCAACCATCAGGGCGAGATCGATTTTTTATGCAGGATCGCGTTACCCGGCTACGGTATCATAACCAACATCGGGAAGGCACATCTTGAAGGATTCGGAAATTTCGAGGGAGTCATCCGCACTAAAACCGAATTATATCGTTTCCTGGCTGAATCAAACGGAAAGGTCTTCGTGAATACCAATGACAGTCTTCTGATGCAATATTCCGACAGTCTTCAAAGGATCACCTACGGAAATCCTGATGAAATAAATCGGGGCATTGTTTCTAAGCTTTTTGGCGATTATAACGCGGTGAACATTCAGGCAGCGGTTTGTATCGGCAGGACGTTTAATGTAAGTGATGCTGACATTAAGCTGGCCATAGAATCATGCGAGCCTTCCAATAACCGCTCACAGATCAGAATCACAGAGAAAAACCTCCTGATACTCGATGCATATAATGCAAATCCGGGCAGTATGGAGGCAGCCCTCAGATTTTTCGCGACCACCCCCTACGAGAATAAAGTGGTTATCCTGGGCGACATGCTTGAACTGGGAACCGAATCAGATGCTTTGCACCTGCACATACTGAGGCTGTTGGAAGAATTATCTTTTTCTGAAGTCTATCTCGTGGGACCTGTATTTACCGCGGTGAATACACAGCGGGAGTTCCTTTGTTTTGCCGACAGCGAGCTGGTCAGGCTCTGGTTCAGCCATCATGGCCCAAAGGGCAAATCGGTGCTACTCAAAGGCAGCCGCGGAATGAAACTTGAAACTATTGCTGAAATCCTGTAGATGATTGAATATAAAGCGATAGGTCTGATGTCTGGGACTTCTCTGGATGGCCTCGATATCGCCTTTTGCGAATTCCGGCAAGATAATAGCATCTGGGATTATTCTGTTATTTATGCCGAGACCATCCCCTACTCCGGCGAATGGATTGACAAACTCACAAGCCTGCCCCTTTCAACTGCCATGGACTATGTGGCTACAGATCACAGTTATGGCCACCTTCTTGGAAAACTAACACGTGAGTTCATTGATAAGTACCATATAAAAGCCGATTTTATTGCTTCTCACGGGCATACCATTTTTCATCAGCCCGACCGGGGATTTACAGCCCAGATCGGCAACGGGGCTGCTATTAAAGCCGAAACAGGACTACCCGTGATCTGCGATTTCCGCTCGGGCGATGTAGCGAATGGCGGACAAGGGGCTCCTCTCGTACCCGCCGGCGACAAGCTGCTGTTCGCCGCATTTGATTACTGCCTCAACCTGGGCGGATTCGCGAATATCTCGTACGACCAACGGGATGATCGGGTTGCATTCGACATATGCCCCGTGAATATCGTTCTGAACAAGCTTGCAGGGAATTCAGGATTACTTTACGATAAAGATGGAGACCTGGCTTCATCCGGCCACGTTGACGCACAATTGCTGAACAATCTCAACAACCTCCCATATTACCGGCAAACCGGTCCGAGATCACTTGGAAAAGAATGGGTCGAAGAGATGATTTTTCCACTTCTGCTCAGATCCGGCCTGAATAACGTGGACATGTTGAGTACTTTTTGTACTCATGTTGCAGAGCAGATCGCCTCACATTCAGGAACCGATAAGCAAAAAACAATGCTTGTCACCGGAGGAGGGACACACAACAAATACCTTATTTCGTTGATCCGTTCATCCATCAGTTGCCAATTGAAAATACCCGATCCCCTTACTATTAACTATAAAGAAGCTCTCATCTTCGCATTTCTGGGGGTTTTACGCTGGAAAAATGAAATAAACTGTTTAAGAACAGTCACCGGCGCAAAAAAAGATGATTCCTGCGGAACAATCTATTGACTTTTAAATTTAATTGTTTTATCTTTGTTCCGATTGAATTATCGCAGATAATGCTATGAACAGAAATTACTTACCAAAAACATCAGTATGAGTTACAAAGAAGCCGTTGAATATATGAACGCACAGCTCCCCATGTTTCACAGGGTTGGAGCTGCAGCTTATAAAGCAAACCTTGACAATACCCTTGCATTATGCTCCATTCTCGGAGATCCGCAGAACAATTTTAAATGCATCCATATTGCCGGCACGAACGGCAAAGGTTCAGTTGCTCACATGATTTCATCCATACTTCAGCAAAAAGGGGTAAGGGTCGGATTATATACCTCCCCTCATCTCAAAGATTTCCGTGAAAGGATACGGGTTAACGGGAAAAAGATTTCAAAAGCCTATGTACCCTCATTCATTTCAAAGCATATGGAAGAATTTGAAACGCTTAGCCCGTCGTTCTTTGAACTCTCAGTGGCAATGGCCTTTCAGTACTTCCGGGAACAACATGTACATGTAGCCATTGTTGAAGTGGGAATGGGCGGAAGGCTTGATTCTACCAATATCATCACCCCCCTCTTATCCGTTATCACAAATATCAGCCTTGATCACATGCAGTTTCTGGGCGATACCCCGGTAAAAATCGCTCAGGAAAAAGCAGGTATTATTAAACCCGGTGTTCCAATCCTGATCGGAGAAAGGCAGGATGCGATTGATGCTGTTTTCAAAAAACAGGCCAGACAGATGAAATCGGAGATCACTTTTGCATCCGATCATTTTTCTGTTGTCAAGATCAGGAACTGGGGCCGAAAAGCAATTCACCTCAATGTAGACGCATTTAAAGATGAGGCCATCTTTATTAAAAAAATCCCCTGCCCGCTGGGCGGCGATTACCAGATGAAAAACCTGGTCACGGTTCTGGGCATCTGCGATGAATTAAACAAACAGGATTTCGGTATCACAGAAGAACATATTAAGAAAGGAATCCGATATTCTGCTGTACGCACCGGCCTCAAAGGAAGATGGCAGGTCCTGAACCTCAAACCACTTACAATCTGCGATACCGGGCATAACGAGGCCGGCATACTGGAGGTTGTTTCCCAGATAGAAAATGTAACCTATGATAAATTACATTTTGTCTTCGGAACTGTAAGCGATAAAGATCCCGGCCTTATTCTGAAACATCTGCCCGTAAAAGCAACGTATTACTTTTGCAAAGCCGATATTCCCAGAGGGATGGACGCCGATTCACTGAAACTAAACGCAGAAGAATATAAACTGAAAGGCAAAAGTTTCAAAAGCGTCGAGAAAGCCTACGAAGCTGCAAAGCTCTCGGCAGGCCCCGACGATCTTATCTTTGTTGGAGGAAGCACGTTTGTTGTAGGAGAAGTGGTCTAGGCAGATGGCGGATGGCGGATCACGGTCGGCCCCTACCCCCCGCTCACCAGGTGCAGGACCATCACATCGTCCCCGTCTTTAATTGTAGCTGTAGCGTACATATCTTTCTTTACGAGAGTGCCGTTAATTCTAATAACCAACATTTTGAAAGTAAATTTTTTAACCTTCAGGAGTTCATTAACGGTCAGTCCTTTATACTCAAACTGTTCGGGAGTGTTGTTCAGGATTATTTTCATAATTTAATAATTATCTGATATCAGATATTCAGCAACAATTCCAGCGCTACATTAGCTTGCATATTAGCAACTATTCCAACTCTGGGCGCCAGGGGAGGAACATGCTCAGAGATCCCGGTGGTTTCATCCCCGCAGATATGAAGGTTTCCATCGCGGCGGTAATGAATACTTTCATTCATCCCCCAACCTGCCATCCCAAGACCTACTACCAGAGGTTTTTCAGGGAATGCCGAGAGTACAGTTTCAATCAGCATTTCCTTCTGATCGGCCTGGTCAAAGGCTTCCACGATAACGTCACAATCCTTGAAATATCTCACAATATGTTCCGGGTCGAGTTTTATCTCATAAGCAATCACACTTACCGAAGGGTTGATCTGATGAATGACCCGTTTAAGCGCCTGTACCTTGGGCTCTCCAACCTGGCTCAGAAAATAATATTGCCGGTTCAGGTTTGAGTCACTTACCATGTCAAAATCGGCCAGTACCAAAGTGCCAATTCCCACTCTTGCAAGCGCAACAGCACAGTTTGAACCGAGACCACCACATCCGGCAATGCCGACTGCACGGATTTTAAGCTTATCTGTTATTTGAGCGAAAGTCATAGGTGAAATAATTTTGAATCAATAATTTATTCATACAAACTTACATAATAATTCTAAACCAGGACTACGTTATGCACAAGAAAACATATCGAACTTTTTGATTCACGGCGTTTTGCGAAGTAATTAATCACTAAATTTGTCATCGTAATTCGTACATCGTAAATCGTACATCGTACATCGTACATCGTACATCGTACATCGTACATCGTAAATCGTACATCGTAAATCGTACATCGTAAATCCCTCTATATGATCTTCTCCGAATTCAAAAACACCCACAAACTCCTCGCTCAGTACAAGTACACCTGGGCTCCGATCGAAAAAGGTTACAACAACCGTACGATCTATATTAATGTCGGCGATCTTTCTATAAAAGAGAAACCTGTAAGCCAGCAAATGAAAGATAAATTCGTAGGGGGCAAAGGTTTTGACCTTCGGTTGCTCTGGGATGCAACAAAACCCGACACCCGATGGGACGATCCCGAGAATGAAATTGTAATTTCCGGCGGACCCTGTTGCGGCATAACCCAGTATTCAGGCTCAGGCAAGGCAATTTGCTGCGCTATCAGTCCGCAAACAGATATAATTGTTGATTCAAATGTTGGCGGATTTTTTGGTCCCTTCCTGAAATTCTGCGGCTTCGACGCCATAGAAATACAAGGAAAATCTGATCAGGAGGTGATGATTGTTTTCGAAGAAGAGCGTGCGGTGATTGAGATCTATGAAGCCGGTGACCTGCCTACCGACAGTCATGTACTGGCCGAAGAACTCCACCAGATGATGGCCAATCCCGAAAATGAAAAAGACAAATACAATGTTTCTGTTGTTTCTGCCGGTACTGCTGCCGACCATTCACTGATCGGAATGCTGAACTTTTCGTTTTACGACATCAAACGTAAAAAAGTCCGCCTGAAACAGGCAGGTCGCGGTGGCATTGGCACGGTGCTCAGAAACAAAAAAATCAAGGCGGTGGTGGCTCATGTAAAAACAATAGGGGGCAACCGTAACAACGTGGTGAACATGGAAGCTATACAGGAACGCGGCCGGACCTTCAACAAAGAAATGCGTGAGCTTGATGACAAGCAATGCGAAATGCGTTCGAAGGGCACGGCCCACCTCACTCATGTGATGAATGATTATGACCTGCTGCCGGTGCACAACTTTAAATTCGGCAGCCATCCTGACGCATTCAAGATCAACGGCGACGTATGGAAATCTTTCTTTACACAGAATGTTCCCGACGGATGCTGGGTCGGATGTAATATGGCCTGTGCAAAAGGGGTTGACAACTATGAACTCCGCAGTGGTCCTTATAAAGGAGACAAGGTTATTGTTGACGGACCTGAGTACGAAACAACCTCTTCCCTGGGTTCCATCGCAGGCATTTTCAACCCTGATTTTACGATAGAAGCAAACTTTTACTGCGATACATACGGTATTTGTACAATTTCCTGGGGCACTATCCTGGGGTTTGTCATGGAATGTTTTGAAAATGGAATTCTTAATGAAGAGCGGACCGGCGGGCTCAAATTAAATTTTGGCAATGCTGACGTGGCGATGGAATTGCTGCACATGGTATCGAGAGGTGAGGGGTTTGGCCTGATTGCCGGACAGGGCGTGCGAAAAATGAAACAGATTTTTGCAAAGAACGGCTGGGGCGATCCCAGGTTCATGCAGGATATCGGCATGGAAAACAAAGGCCTCGAATATTCCCAGTATGTTTCGAAGGAATCACTGGCCCAGCAGGGCGGTTACGCCATGACCAATAAAGGCCCGCAACACGATGAAGCCTGGCTGATATTCATGGATATGGTAAACAACCAGATCCCCACTTTCGAGAAAAAAGCCGAAGCACTTCATTACTTCCCGATGTTCCGTACCTGGTTCGGGCTAGCCGGTTTCTGCAAGCTCCCATGGAATGATGTGGAACCTGAGAACAACGCCCAGAATGCTGAGCCTGCAAAGGTTCCCGAGCATGTCGACAACTACGTCACTATCTTTAATGCCGTTACAGGATTAAAAATAGATAAGACGGAGCTTGTGCGGATGTCGGAGCGGGTATATAATTTCCAGAGAATCTTCAGCATACGCAGAGGCTACGGCCTGAGAAAGCACGATGCCCAACCCTACCGTGCCTGCGGCCCCGTAACCAAAGAAGAATACGAATCACGGGCCGAACGCTACGACAAGCAACTCATCGACAAAGCCGGATTTGACCCCATTGGAAAATCCACCGAAGAAAAAATGGCTGTCCTCCGGAAACACCGTGAAGACCAGTACGAAAAATTGCTGGATGCCGTTTATGAACGTCGTGGCTGGACCAAAAACGGGGTTCCTAAACTCGAACACCTGAAGAATATCGGAATGGACCTTCCGGAGCTTATTGAAGTGGTTGCACCATTGCAATAAATGGTGAAATGGTGTTCGGCGAAGCCGAACACCATTTCACCATTTCCCCATTTCGCCATTTCTCCATTTCACCTGCATTCAATGAAATTCCCTTTTTGCCTCTGCATTGCCCTGGCCTTTCTCACCTCCCATGCCTGCTTTTCCCAGCAGGGACAGAATTATACCGTAATTCCCCATGGTTTGACGGCTGATTCGGTGTTAAAGATTGCAGCGACAGTGAAACCCGACCAAAGGCAGGCCGGATGGCAGGAACTTGAATTCACAGTTTTTTTTCATTTTGGGATCAATACTTTTACAGATCTTGAATGGGGTAAAAAAAATACTAAACCCGGTGTTTTCAACCCAAGCGAACTGGATGCACGACAATGGATACGCACAGCAAAAGAAGCCGGAGCAAAACTAGCCATCCTGGTTGCAAAGCACCACGACGGCTTCTGCAACTGGCCCAGTAAATTTACAGAATACAGCGTTAAGAATTCACCTTGGAAAAACGGGCATGGAGATGTTGTAAAAGAGGTTTCGGATGCCTGCAGGGAGTACGGCCTTAAATTCGGGGTATATGTTTCTCCCTGGGATATCAATTCGAAAGTCTACGGCAGCGACGAATACAATTCCTATTTCAAGAACCTGCTCACTGAAGTCCTGACCAATTACGGCGAGGTCAGCGAAGTGTGGTTCGACGGGGCATGCGGGGAAGGTCCTAACGGTAAAAAACAGGTATATGACTGGGCAGGATATTACGAACTCATCCGTAAGCTTCAGCCAAAAGCAGTCATCGCCATAATGGGTCCCGATGTCCGCTGGGTGGGCACCGAATCGGGCTACGGCAGGGAAACCGAATGGAGCGTGCTGCCATTCTCATCAGCCTCTGACCATAAGATCGCTGCAGGTTCTCAACAAACGGCGGGTGCGACAGGGTTTGTTCCACCCATTGACATGATGCAGCAGGACCTTGGCAGCCGTGACAAGCTCTTCGGAGCCGACCGGCTGATCTGGTACCCCTCTGAAGTGGATGTGTCGATCAGGCCGGGCTGGTTCTATCACAACTGCGATGACTCCCTGGTGAAAAGCCCTGAAAAACTGGCTGATATATATTTCAGTTCAGTGGGAAGGAATTCGGTGCTTCTTCTGAACATTCCTCCCGATAAACGTGGCCTAATCCATGAAAATGACATAAAAAATCTCAGGGATATGCGCACGCTGCTCGATTCATGCTTCAGTGTAAATATAGCAAGGGGTGCCGTTATCATCCCGCTGAATGGCAATTTGAAGTCCAAAGCGGAAAACATGACTGATCATAATCCCTCCACCTTCTGGACGAGTAAAAAAGGGATCACCTGCGCATCATTTATCATGGAACTGAAACAGATTTCTTACTTTAACTGCCTGAGTATACAGGAAAACATAAAGAACGGGCAAAGGGTGGAATCATTTCTTGTCGAAATACCCGAAGGCAAATCATGGAAAGTCATTGCATCGGAGACTACCATCGGTTATAAAAGATTGCTGAGGTTCCCCCGGGTAAAGTCGGGCATCGTAAGGATCAGGATCACATCCTCACGAGGGAACCCCGAGATTTCCGAAATAGGATTATTTCTGATCCCCGAACGCCTTGTTCCATTAACTTCGCATAAAAATTAAAGAATGAAGGTTGACAAAAAACTCCAGGCCCGGCTGCAGACCGAAGTCGACACTGCTTTCCTTTACAGGCGGGTTGCTTCGATGGAAGATGACGCCGAAATCAGCTCCATTTACATTGAGATGGCAAGGATTGAAGAACTGCACAAAGGCAAGGTGATGGAGAAAGTGCGGGCTATCGATAAAGCCGCTACAGAGCCCCTGCCATCAGCCAGAGCAAGGATCATCTCAAAACTCGGGGGTATATTCGGAAAGAACATGATACTGGGGATCCTGCTCGAGGCCGAGAAAAGCATATCACAGGCTACAATCAGCAAAAAGACTGTAAGCGGCGAAAAAGTAAAAGGCGATGAAGACCGCCATGTGAAGATCCTTGAATCACTTGATCATCTAAGCGGTGACAGGGTAAGGAAGATGGAACGGGGCCACCGCAATATAGGCGGCAACGCCTTGCGGGCAGCGGTACTTGGGGCCGACGACGGACTGGTTAGCAACCTCAGCCTGGTGATGGGCGTGGCCGGGGCAACCCAGGGAGGAAATGCAGTATTGGTTGCAGGCTTCGCCGGACTGCTTGCTGGCGCTTTCTCTATGGCTCTCGGGGAATGGATATCTGTAAAAAGTTCACAGGAGCTCTTCGAACGCCAGATCGAAATTGAAATGGAAGAGATCGAGAACAACCCCGAAGAAGAACGTCAGGAGATCATCCTTCTGAACCGTGCGAAAGGCATGCCCGAAGCAGAAGCCAGGGCCATCGCCTACAGGATATTCGCCGATAAGGATAATATGCACACCCTGCTAGTGAAGGAAGAACTCGGGCTGAATCCCGACGATCTCAAAGGATCGGCCTGGGAAGCCGCTATAACATCGTTTTTGCTGTTTATTGCCGGCGCTATTATCCCCCTGGCTCCCTTCATTTTTCTTAAAGGGCAGACGGCTATCGCCACCAGCGTTGTATTGAGCACCGTCGCCCTGTTCACCATAGGCGCTGCAATCACACTTCTAACCGGAAAACCCTTGTTTAAAGCCGGGATGCGGCAGGTGATCATCGGACTTGCCGCCGCCGCAGTCACCTTCAGCATCGGTAAACTTATCGGCACTGCGCTGATGGCGTGATGTCAGATGTCAGTCCGGAATCTTCCTGTTCAGATACGCCGAATAATCTGCCACCTTGGGTTGATATTCCTCATCCATCAATGCAGAAGATATAAGATAATCGGCCGTGGAACGATTGCATGCTGATGGGATGTTATACAACACCGAGATCCTGAGAAGAGCTTTTACGTCTACGTCATGCGGATGAGGTTGCATCGGATCCCAGAAGAAGATCAGAATGTCAACTCGTCCCTCGGCTATCATGGCGCCTAACTGCTGATCCCCGCCGAAAGGTCCTGATTTCAGCTTGATGATCTTTGGCTGTATTATTCTTTTTTTATCTTCCTGTCGCTGAGGCTGTCCAACAGAAACATCCGTTAAATCTGTCTCCGCATTCTGACCAACCCCCAGCTGTTTACTAATCAATGCATCATTAATAAGTTTGCCTGTCGTACCGGTACAAATCAGCTGATGCTTCATCAGGATTTTCCAGTTCCATCCCGCCCATTCCACGATATCATGCTTGCAATTATCGTGGGCCACAAGCGCTATTCTCTTTCTTTTTGCTGTTGCCATAATTTCATAATAAAAAACAAAGGTACGATATCTGAATTTACCGTATTTTTAACACTTATTTTTATCAATATGATACAGAACCAGTGGTACGTGATCCTGGAATCAAGTGAGATCAGGAATAACGAGGTAAAAGGATTCACCCGCTTTGGAGAAAAAATAGTGGCCTGGAGAGATGGGAATGGAAAACTCGGAGTGTTCCGCGACAAATGTCCTCACCGGGGCATTCAGCTCAGCCTGGGGACAGTAAAAGGCAACTGCCTTCAGTGCCCCTTCCATGGTTTTGAATACGACACTACCGGGAAGTGTATCCTCATCCCGGCCAATGGCAAAGCATCGCCTCCCCCCGATTATATCAGGACCAGCGTTTATCCCATCAGGGAAGCAAATGGTTTTGTTTATGCCTGGTATACAGCGGTACCTTTATCCCAGGAAGCCATCTCAGCCATTAGCTTCCCTGAAGTCCCCTGGTTCGACGATATTGACGACTCCCTCATCTGGTCGGGCTTCACCGATCCCTGGAAAGCACACTATTCAAGGGGCATCGAGAACCAGCTCGACATCTGTCACGTCCCATTCATACACCGTACTACTATCGGCCGTGGTATAGGACCCCTGGTGAACGGTCCATACACAAAAACCGGAACAAATTTCGTTTCATTCTGGCCTTCGAATGAACAGGACCACGGACAAAAGCCAATGCGGCCCGACCAGGTTCCCGAGCCAGTAAAAAAAGGCACTTATCTCACCTTCATTATCCCTAACATCTGGCAGAACCATATCATGAATTCAATGAGAATTGTGGTGGCCTTTGTTCCCGTTGATGACAACAATACACTGTTTTATCTCAGGACATACCAGAGCATGATCAAGCTGCCGGTACTGAGGAATATTTATTTCGCGGCAACCAATTTACTGAATCGCATTGTTCTGCACCAGGACCGCCGGGTCGTGCAAACCCATCAGCCGGTGCCAAGTGCGCTAAAGATGGATGAACACCTCGTGCAGGGCGACAACCCGATCATTCAGTACAGGAAGATGAGGGAAAAACTGAAATCTGATATCTGATGGCGGATGGCAGATGGCGGATGGCAGTTATGGATTTCCGTTCAACATTCAACATTCCTTGTTCAACATTCGACATTCATTCCCATCAATCAATCAATCAATCAATCAATCAATCCGTCAATGGCACTTATCCACCTTCATGTACGGGTATGTAAACTCCGTGGGAGGCAACAGCGTTTCCTTGATCGTACGAGGGTTGGTCCAGCGGAGCAGGTTCAGATGGCTTCCGCTCTTGTCGTTGGTGCCTGAGCCCCTGGCCCCGCCAAAGGGCTGCTGGCCTACGACAGCGCCTGAAGGTTTGTCGTTAAAGTAGAAATTGCCGGCTGCATAGCGCAACACCCTGCAGGCTGTATTCAGCGCCTCACGGTCTTTGGAAAATACCGATCCGGTAAGTCCGTATGGTGAGGTCTGGTCGCAGATGTGCAAGGTATCCTCGAAATCCTTGTCCTTGTATACATAAACGGTCATCACCGGACCGAAAATCTCTTCTTCCATCGATTTGAAATGCGGGTCTTTGGTAAGTATCACGGTGGGCTGTACAAAATAGCCTTTTGATTTGTCACCCGTGCCCCCGTATATAACCTCTGCATCACTTGATTTCTTTGCATAATCGATATATCCCATGATGTTGTCGAAAGAAGCCTCGTCGATCACGGCATTCATGAAATGACTGAATTCGCGAACATCGCCCACGGTGACCGTCGACAGCATATCCCCTATCCGTGATTTAACTTCGGGCCATAAGGATTCGGGAATATATGAACGTGAAGCCGCGGAACATTTCTGTCCCTGGTATTCGAAAGCTCCCCTGACCATGGCAACGGCAACTTCCTGTGGGTCGGAAGAGGGATGGACAAAAATGAAGTCCTTGCCCCCGGTCTCGCCTACTATCCTCGGATAAGACCTGAATCCGGCCATATGATCAGCAATAGTCTTCCAGATGCCATTGAAGGTCCCGGTAGAGCCGGTGAAATGAATTCCCGCGAGATCACGATGACCAAGGGCCAGCTTGCCGATCATGCTTCCCGAACCGGGAATAAAGTTGATTACGCCATCTGGCAGTCCGGCCTCCTTAAATATCTTCATCAGCACAAAATTCGAAAGGATGGAAGTAGATGAAGGCTTCCATACCGTGGTGTTTCCCATTACAACCGGGGCCATGTTGAGGTTGGAGGCAATGGCGGTGAAGTTGAACGGGGTTACCGTAAATACAAAGCCTTCCAGCGGACGGTATTCAAGACGGTTGATTATCCCCTTTTGAGAATGTGGCTGCTCCTTGTATATTTCAGTGGTAAAATAGGCGTTGAACTTCAGAAAATCTATCGTTTCGCAGGACGAGTCTATTTCGGCCTGATATGCGCTCTTACCCTGACCAAGCATGGTTGCCGCATTAAGCCACTGCCTGTACTTTGAGGAGATCAGCTCGGCTGCCTTCAGAGTGATCGAAACCCTCTCAACCCAGGAAACATCTTCCCATTCCCTGTGTGCTTTCAAAGCCGCATCTATAGCCATCTGCACTTCCTTCTCCCCTGCTACATGATAATTCGCCAGCACATGCTGATGGTCGTGGGGCATTACGACTTTTGAGGTTTTGCCTGTCCTTACTTCCCTGCCTCCGATGATCAGCGGAATATCAAGGACTTCAGAGCTCATCCTGTCAAGCTCTTCATTCAGATGTTTTCTTTCTTTGCAACCCGGTGCATAGTTGAGAGTATGCTCGTTTTCGGGCCTCTCAAGATTAAAAATCGCATTATTCATATTATTTTTATTTAGACTTATTCCGTTTTCTTTGCAAATGTAAATATTTTTTTTCACTGCGGATATGCATCCGACGACATATCGCAAAAATAAAGTATTTTTGCCCGACATCGGATGTAATTATGGAAACAAAGTTCAAACCCAGGCTGGACCACATTAAGCTCGATTACAAGATCTGGCTGGCCGACCTGAATGGCATGGGCATTCTGGGCGACGGTAAATGGAGGATGCTGAAGCTGATCTCCGAAAAAGGTTCTCTGAAGGCAGCCTGCGACGAGCTTGGCTATACGTATCGCCGCACCTGGGGAAACATTAAAAAGATCGAAGAGTTTTTCGGGTTTCCCCTGCTTGAAAAACACAGAGGGGGCTCTGAAGGAGGGAGCATGACACTGACCGAAGAGGGAAAGCTGCTTGTAAAAGCCTTCGACAGGTTCCATTCCACTGCTGACGATGTGATTCAGAAAGGCTTCAGGGAGTTCATTGATGAAATAACAGGCAAACAATAACATTATGAGAAAACTTATTTCAGTTTTATTGTGCAGCATCTTGCTGACATCAGTGGCATCAGCCCAAAAACCCACGGGCATCAGCGGCGATCTGATCATTTTTCATGCAGGCAGTCTTTCGGTGCCTATGAAAGAGATCAAGGCGGAGTTCAATAAAATCTACCCCAATGTGAACGTGCTGATGGAGCCGGCCGGAAGCGTGGAATGTGCACGAAAGATCACCGACCTGAAGAAGCCCTGCGATATCATGGCTTCTTCTGATTACAGCGTGATCGACAAAATGCTGGTCCCGGCCTATGCCGGCTGGAACATAAAATTCGCGGCCAATGAGATGTGTATTGTATACGCCGATAAAGCAAAATACAAAGATCAGATCAATGAAAAGAACTGGTTCGATATCCTGATGAAGAAGGATGTGGCATTCGGAAGGGCCGACCCCAACTCCGATCCCTGTGGTTACCGTTCGGTGATGTGCATACAGCTTGCCGAAACGTATTATAAAAAACCCGGACTAGCAAAGCTGATGCTTGCAAAGGACCTCAATTACATCAGGCCAAAAGAGGTAGACCTCATCGGCGTGCTGGAGTCGAACAACATCGATTACATTTTTCTCTACAGGTCCAACGCCGTTCAGCACAACCTGAAATATCTGGTGCTCCCCGACCAGGTGAACCTGAAAAACCCTAAGTACGCTGATATATATAAAAATGCTGTCGTAGACATTAAAGGCAAAAAACCCGGGGAAACTGATCAGGTTAAGGGAGAGCCCATGATCTATGGGGTTACCATGATCAAAGATGCTCCCAACCCCCAGGCTGCTCTGGCTTTCCTCGAATTCATGCTGTCGAAGGAAAAAGGGATGAAGATCATGGAAAAGGACGGTCAGCCCTCGGTGATTCCCATGGAAGAAAAGAATTATTCAGCCGTTCCCGACCGTTTGAAACCATTTGTTAAAAAGCCATAGAATGAAGAAGCAGGGGCTGCAGTGGGCTTTTTCCATGCTTGGCGGACTGCTGCTGTTGTTTGTCCTGGGTCCTGTACTTGGACTGATGTTCTCCTCATCGCCCATGAAACTCTTCGAGACGGCGAAAGATCCGGAGGTTAAGAACAGCATCATGCTTACCCTGGGAACTTCCATGGCAGGCACTCTTCTTTTTGCCCTCGCCGCAATTCCCTTTTCATGGATCCTGGCACGGTATCAGTTCCCGTTAAAGAAACTCGTCACTGCGGTCATCGACCTGCCGGTGGTGATCCCTCATTCGGCTGCAGGCATTGCGATATTAGGCTTTATCTCAAGGGATACCTGGCTTGGAAAAGCCGGATCGCTTGCAGGATTCAATTTTATAGGCCATCCTGCCGGTATCATGCTCGCTATGGCGTTTGTAAGCCTCCCCTACCTGATCAATGCAGCGAGAGACGGGTTTTTGGGGGTGCCCGAACGTCTCGAAAAAGCGGCGCTTACTCTTGGTGCCTCGCCAACAAGGGTATTTTTTACCGTCTCCCTGCCCCTGGCCTGGAAAAATATATTATCGGGACTCATACTGATGTTCGCCCGCGGCATGAGCGAATTCGGAGCGGTCGTCATCATCGCTTATCACCCCATGATCACACCCGTTCTGATCTATGAACGATTTACTTCGTTCGGATTGAAATACGCCCAGCCGGTCTCGGTGATCTTTATCCTGGTGGTGCTGGTATTTTTCCTGATCCTCCGCCTTCTTCTCTCAAACACAAAAAAAAGCTGATCTCTGCATGCTTAAACTCACAGGTGTAACCAAAGATTTTAAAGGATTCAGGATCAGCGATATTTCTTTTACCGTCGAGAAGGGGGACTATTTTATACTTCTTGGGCCATCGGGAGCCGGCAAATCCATATTGCTGGAAACCATTGCCGGGCTGCTGAGTCCTGATTCAGGAACCCTTGAGCTGAACGGAAAGGATATCACCAACCTGCCTATACAGCAGCGGCGGATTGGCCTGGTTTTTCAGGACCATGCCATCTTCCCGCATATGAAAGTAAAGAAAAACCTGGCTTTTGCACTGCATGGCAGGCCTTCCGGCTTTATTCGCGAAAGGATAGCAGCCATGTGTAAACGGCTCGGTATCGAAGATCTGCCAGAGAGATATCCATCAACTCTTTCAGGTGGAGAGCTTCAGCGCGTAGCATTAGCACGCACTCTGATCCAGGAACCGGAGATCCTTCTGCTCGACGAGCCTCTGTCGTCAATGGATACCCGTCTGAAATCAGGGGTCAGGGCTCTGCTCAGGCAGATCCACAAGGAAGGGCAGACCATTATTCATGTGACCCACGACTACGAGGAAGCTCTTTCTCTGGGAACACGGATCGCCGTAATGGATCATGGCAGGGTACTGCAATCTGGCACTCCCGACGAGGTGTTCCACTACCCCAGGAACGGGTTTGTGGCTCATTTTATCGGGCTGAAAAATTTTTTCCCTGTAACCATCAGAATGAGTAACGCCATACCGGTTGCTGTAACCGATGCAGGTCTCAGGATACAGGTTCAGCAAGGACAAGAAAATGCAAAAGGTTTCGTTATGATAAGGGGGGAAGATATCGTGCTTTCAAATGCAGCCCTGGATTCTTCGGCCACTAACGTATTCAGCGGACGGATAAGGGAAGTCACTGTCACTCCCATGGGATATGACATCTGCATAGATGCCGCAGAAACCATCCATGCACTGGTAACCCGGTCTTCGCTTGAAAAAATGAATCTGCGTGAAGGAGTGAACATCTGGATGAACATAAAAGCCACGGCGGTAAAATTTATTGAGGAATGATAGCATTTGAAGAAGCGTTGGATATCGTATTGAACAGTGCCATTGCACTGACGGAAGAGCAAACAGAGCTCGGATCGGCCTGCGGCAGGGTATTGAGCCGCGATGTGTTTTCCGATCTTGACATGCCTCCTTTCAATAAGTCGGCGGTGGATGGGTTTGCATGCAGGATGCAGGATGCAGGATACAGGATGGAGCTTAGTGTAATAGAAACGATTCCGGCGGGATCGGTTCCCGCCAGGGCAATTCAGGCTGGTGAATGTTCCAGGATAATGACCGGGGGCATCCTGCCCGATGGAGCCGATACCGTGATCATGGTCGAGGATACAGAACTCACATCCGCCGACACAATAAAAATCCTAATCGGTAAAACGGCAAGAAATATATGCAATCAGGCTGAAGATATTCGTGAGGGAGACAAGGTGCTTGATAAGGGAACCCTCATCAGGCCTGCTCATCTGGCGGTACTCGCTTCAGTTGGCAACACCATGCCATGGGTGGCACGGCAGCCGCAGATCGGGATCATCTCTACGGGGAATGAGCTGGTCGAACCTGATCGGAAGCCGGCCGCCGCCCGTATACGCAACTCCAATGCCTGGCAGCTTTATGCACAGGCAAAGACGATACCCGCTGGCTGTAGCTACTTCGGCATTGCAGGGGATACTCCCGAAGAACTTGAAGAAAAAATTTCCACAGCACTATTGACCTCAGGCATTGTGATCCTTACCGGAGGAGTTTCGATGGGCGATTTCGATTATGTACCGGCCGCCATGGAACGTGCGGGCGCCATTATCCTGTTCAAAAGCATAGCTATTCAGCCCGGCCGGCCTACAGTCTTTGCACGTCGCGGAGATAAATTCATTTTCGGGCTTCCGGGAAATCCGGTATCTTCGTTCGTGCTGTTTGAACTTCTGGTAAAGCCTTTTGTGCTGAAAATGATGGGCTGTGAGACAGGCTCCGGCATGCATTTGTTGCCCATGGCAGAAGGGTATTCGAGAAAAAAATCGTCAAGAAAATCGGTAATTCCGGTACTGGTCGAGAAAGGGGAAGTACATCTTCTGGAATACCATAGTTCGGCACATATCAATGCTTATACGAAAGCAAACGCCATGCTGATTTTAGACATCGGACAAACTGAAATAAAAAAAGGAGAGCTGGCCCATGTACGACTCCTTTAACCGCCGCATCTCATACCTGAGAGTTTCCGTTACCGACCGCTGTAACCTGCGGTGCACTTATTGTATGCCTGAACAGGGCATTTCGATGCTGCCACATTCCGATATCCTTACCTACGAAGAGATACTCGGGGTAATCAGGGTTTCTGTTGCCATGGGAATTGATAAAGTGCGGATTACCGGGGGAGAACCTCTTGTACGAAAAGGCCTTGTTCCCTTTATAGCGAAGGTGGCAGCTATTCCCGGCATCACTGACCTGGGGCTTACCACCAACGGCATACTGCTTGAGGAGTTTGCACTTCCTCTGGCCGAAGCCGGACTTCACAGGATCAATATCAGCCTCGACACCATCGACCCGGTGAAATACCGTTGGATAACCAGGGGCGGCGACCTCGACAGGGTATTAAAAGGGATACAGGCTGCAAGGGATTCAGGCCTTAGGCCAATTAAAATAAACTGTGTCATCCAGAACTCATCCGATGAGCCAGACGCCGTTGCCGTTCGTAAATTTTGCCTGGACAACGGACTTGAGGTCCGCTTCATTCACCAGATGAACCTGGGAGAAGGCAGTTTCACTATTGTGGAAAACGGACATGGTGGCGACTGCGAGCGCTGCAATCGGCTGCGGTTGACCGCTAATGGCAAAATCAAACCCTGTTTGTTCAGCGATCTCGAATTCGACATCCGCAGTCTTGGGATTAAACAAGCTATAGAACAAGCAGTTGGGATGAAACCTGAAAAAGGTTTGTCGAATACAACGGGTTTTTTTCATAATATTGGAGGATGATTGGGATTTACGATTTCACCATTTCACCATTTCACCATTTCACCATTTCACCATTTCACCATTTCACCATTTTCTTAAGGTATGCCCAAACTAACTCATATTGACCAATCCGGTAAGGCCTGCATGGTCGATGTATCGGCTAAGCCTCCGCAGATAAGGACGGCCGAAGCAACAGGCCATATAACCCTTGCCGGGGCTACGATCAAACTCATCCGCCAGAATAAGATGAAGAAAGGCGATGTACTGACCGTGGCAGAGATCGCGGGCATTCAGGGGGGAAAAAGGACTTCTGAACTTATCCCTTTATGCCATCCGCTGAGTATAACAAAAATGGAAGTGAAGGCGAGCCTCGATAAGACCGGGGTGAGGATCGAAAGCCTGGCACGATGTACCGGACCAACAGGGATAGAGATGGAAGCGCTAACGGCGGTTTCGGTGGCCCTGATCACGGTTTATGATATGTGCAAGGCGGCCGATAAAACAATGCAGATCGATGAGATCAGACTTGTAAGCAAATCAAAGGAAGACATCAATGATAATTCCGTATAAAATGGAGCAGCTTAAAGTAGTTTCGGTAAACATTTCAGCAGGCAAAGGCACGATAAAAACGCCTGTCAAAGAGATCAACCTGACCCAACAGGGTGTTGAGGGCGATGCCCATTCAGGTCAATGGAACAGGCAGATCAGCATACTGGGCATGAACAGCATCAGGAAAACGAGGCAACAGGCTGGCCGTACGATATTTCCCGGTGAGTTTGCCGAAAATATCAGCCTGGAAGGTTTTGATTATACCCAGGTTCATCCTCTCGACCGGTTTACCTGTGGCGAGTCAGAGATCGAAGTAACCCAGATCGGCAAGGAATGTCATGGGACTTCGTGTGCAATTTTCAAGGAAACGGGTGACTGCGTGATGCCTAAGGAAGGGATTTTTGCACGTGTTCTCAACCCGGGAATGATCCGTGCAGGGGATGTGCTGGAATTTCACCCGAAAATGTTCAGGGCGCTGGTGATCACACTCAGCGACCGGGCCAGTTCGGGAGAGTATGAGGATAAATCGGGAGCGAGGCTTCAGGAGATTTTACACTCATTTTTTCATGAGCAGGGATTGAATCTATATATCCATCATTCGCTGATTCCCGATGATCCTCATAAACTCGAAGAACTGGTACACAAGGCAAAAGATGAACTCGTCGATATTCTGATCACTACCGGCGGTACAGGCATAGGCTTCAGGGATTTTACTGTGGATATCATAAAACCCAGGCTCGACAAGGAAATACCGGGGATCATGGAGATGATCAGAATGAAATACGGAGCCCTGAAACCACAGGCCTTGCTCAGCCGCTCTGTTGCAGGGGTTATGGGCAAGACGCTGGTGTTTACCCTTCCCGGCAGCGTAAAAGCCGTAAATGAGTATATGGATGAGATCCTGAAATCCATGCTGCACATGATACATATGCTGCATGGCCTTGATGCCCACTGAAGTAACTGATAAATCATGATTATGAAAAAATTCATACTGCTTTTCCTGATGATCTCTGGGGTTTATCCCTTGCAGAAGATAATGGCTCAGATCAAAGGCCCTGAAGTTTCGAAACTGACAAACCAGATCGTCAATTCAAGAAAAACCAGCAATGAACAGGGCGCTAAAATGCCCAAAACATTCCTCATACGTAACATCTCCGAATATATAGAAGTTCACTCGATATATAACAAAGACATCGTCTACTTCACGGGGACTTTCACGAGACTCAAAAACGGTCTTAACTACATGGCCTATGCAGAAGCATTGATTCCGTCGAAAAAAATAACGCTTCAACTTCAAAATTACGATTATATCCCGGAATAATGTATCTTTGGCAAGGCCTCTTTCATTTTCAACGCCTTAACTCTTAGATACTTTTGAAAAAATCCGATAAAAAATCAGAAACCGCTGCAATCCTGCGGCAGAAAGCCGAAGATCGGTTGAGAAAGAAAAATGCAGAACTGTCAGGAAAACTGCAGATCAAGTCATTAGATACTGAGACTCTGAAGTTGATCCACGATCTTGAAGTGTATAAGATAGAGCTTGAACTGCAGAATGAAGAGTTGGTGAAGGGAAAACTGCAGGCAGAATCCGCAGCCAACAAGTATTCTGAACTATACGATTTTGCACCCTCGGGTTATTTTACTCTTTCAAAGGAGGGTGAGATCATTGAGTTAAATCTTCTCGGATCGCAAATGCTCGGCAAAACCCGCGACTATTTAAAAAAACGGCGGTTTGGCCTTTTTGTTTCCAGGCAGTCTTTAACAACCTTCTATCTTTTTTGCGAGAAAGTATTCGAAAGCAAAATAAATGAGTCTTGCGATCTGGTCCTGTTGCGTGATGACGATACTCCCATAAATGTCCACCTTTCTGGGATTATCAGGAGCGATGGCTCACAATGCCTTGTAAGCGCAACTGATATTACCGAAAAAATGCATTCCGAAAAGGCTGTTCATGACAGTGACGAGAAATACCGCTTGCTGGCCGATCATATGACCGACATTGTTTGGCTGATGGATATGGATTTCAGGGTCACGTACCAAAGTCCTTCCTCTGAAAAGTTGCGTGGCTTTACGTTGGAGGAAATAAAAGAGGTGCCGATGGAAAAGAACCTTGCGCCTGAATCACTCAAAGTGGCGTTGGAATCGTTTCAAAGGGAGATGCAAAAGGTTGCCACCCATGACGATTATTCACCCCTCAATACTTTGGAACTTGAATATTACTGTAAAGATGGCACTACCGTCTGGCTGGAAAATAAATTCAGCCTCATACGGAACGCTGAGGGAAAACCAGTTGCAATACTTGGTGAAGGAAGAGACATCGGCGCTCGCCGACGGATGGAAAAAGCCCTGAGAAACAGCGAGAGCCATGCACGTGCGCTTATTACAGCTATCCCCGACATGATGTTTATGGTAAACAGCGAGGGAGTTTACATTGATTATAAAGCTGCAACCGAAGACCTTGCTTATCAAACACAGTCAATTATCGGCTTGAAAAACCGGGACATCATGCCCACTGAATTTGCCGACCTTATCGATGAAAGAATACGTCTTTGCCTTCAGAACAGGCAAATGCAGGAGTTTGAATATCAATTGCTATTCCCAGAGAAAGGGATTCGCGATTTTGAGGCTCGGATGGTACCTAACGGCCCTGATGAAGTAGTTGCCATTGTTCGCGATGTTACGGAACGAAAAAAAACAGAAGCTGAAATAGCGCTTAAAAACGAAGAACTGATAAGAGCAAATGCCGAGAAGGACAAATTCTTTTCGATCATTGCCCATGATCTGCGCAGCCCGTTCAATGTATTCCTTGGCTTCACTCATTTGCTGGCTGATGGACTGGATACTTTTTCATTAAAAGAACTTCAAAAGATAGCCGGGAGTATGCGAAACTCAGCGACCAATCTTTTTGCTTTACTCGAGAACCTTCTGGAGTGGTCGCGTATGAAAAGGGGCCTTATCCCGTTTGAGCCTTTGCCATTATTGCTGAAGGATGTCATTGCAGAAAGCATCAAGCCCGCCCAGGACCCTGCTGATAATAAGGGAATTCACATAGAAAATGAAGTTCCTGAGGATCTTGTAGTCATTGCCGATAAGTACATGCTGGGATCAACTATACGCAATCTGGTCTCGAATGCCGTTAAATTCACACCCGTTAGTGGTAAAATCACAATTTCCGCCAAATTCCTTTCCAATCATAACGTTGAGATCTCGATCCAAGATACCGGTATCGGTATTGATAAACACCTGATGTCTAATCTTTTCCGTCTCGATGAGAATACAAACCGCAAAGGCACCGAAGGCGAACCCAGTACAGGACTCGGCCTTATCATCTGCAAGGAGTTCATCGAAAAACATGGTGGGAAGCTCTGTGTCGAGAGCCAGCAAGGAAAAGGAAGCACCTTTTATTTTACACTTTCTGAATGAAAAAACCATGAACGATCAGACTAAAACAAAGGAAGAGCTTTTTGGGGAACTTCAGGAATTTAACATTGAGCGCAAAAAGGCGAATGACGCTCTGCAGGAAAGCGAGGAAACCTTTCGTGCAATTTTCGAAAACAGCTCAGCAGCAATGGCTATTATTGAACCGGATACGACCATATCAATGGTCAATGAAGAATATTGCAAGCTTATAGGTTGCTCAAAGCAGGAAGTGATTGGTACGAGCTGGACCCGACAAATACCCCCGGAAGATCTTGAGCGATTAAAAGAATATAACCGCCGCAGACTGCTAAACCCAAACGATGCCCCTGAAAAATACGAATTTACTTTCTATCAAAATACAGGCGAAATCAGACACGCACTTATGTCTATCGCCATGTTAAGAAATCACAAAATAATAGCTTCGTTTATTGACATCACCCAGCGAAAACATGCCGAGGATGCTGTGAAACAATTATCCGACCGCTTATCATTAGCTGCCCGTGCCGGCGGTGTGGGTGTGTGGGACTATGATATCATCAACAATGTTCTGATGTGGGACGATCGGATGTATGAACTCTATGGCATTCAAAAAAAGGATTTCATCGGAGTTTATGAAGCCTGGCGGAATGGAGTTCATCCCGATGATAAGGAACGTGGCGACAAGGAAATCCTGATGGCAATCGAGGGCGAAAAAGAATTTGACACTGAGTTCCGGGTGAGCTGGCCCGATGGTTCTGTTCATACTATCAGAGCTCTTGGCATCGTTCAGCGCGATAATTCAGGTAAGGCATTGCGGATGATCGGCACTAATTGGGATATCACAAAATACAAGCAGGCGGAGGAGAAGGTCCGGGCAAAAGACATCGAATTCAGAAAACTCTCTAAAAATGCGCCCGGATTGATTTTTCAGTTTACCAGGAGGCCCAACGGGACATATTACGTTCCTACTGCATCAGAAGGCATCAGGGATATGTTTGGTTGTTCACCTGAAGATGTTATTGATGACTTCACTCCGATTGGCAGAGTGATTTGCCCCGAAGATTCAGCAAGAGTAATTGGTGACATTGAATATTCGGCAAAGCATATGACATATTTTACCTGTGAATTCAGAGTGCAGATTCCAGGCAAGGCAATCCAATGGATCTACTCCAGATCAACACCCGAGAAGCTGGCTGATGGCAGTATGACCTGGTATGGTTTTAACACAGATATAACCGAACGCAAACGGGCTGAGCTTGAATTATTCCAGGCCAAAGAAAAAGCCGAAGAAAGCGATCGTCTGAAATCGGTCTTCCTTGCCAATATGAGCCACGAAATCCGTACGCCTATGAACGGAATTCTGGGTTTTGCTCAACTGCTGAAAGAACCTAACCTTACAGGTGAGGAACAGCAAGCTTATATTAAAATAATTGAAAGAAGCGGCAAACGAATGCTCAATATCATCAACGACATTGTTGATTTTTCGAAAATAGAATCGGGACAAATGCAGGTCTCCATGTCCGAAATCAACATCAGCGATCAGATGCAGTTCGTTTATTCCTTTTTCAAACCGGAGGTTGAACAAAAAGGAATGATGCTTCTGTTTCAAAACAGACTGCCATTAAAAACAACTATCATTCAATCAGACCGGGAAAAACTCTATGCAATCCTCACCAACCTTGTTGGCAATGCCCTTAAATATACCAATACCGGCTTTATAGAAATGGGCGTTGAAAAAAAGGGCGACTACCTTGAGCTTTATGTGAAAGATACAGGAATAGGCGTGCCTGAAACAAAGAAAGAACTTATTTTCCATCGCTTCAGGCAAGGCAATGATTTGACCAGTCATTTTACTGAAGGGGCCGGGCTGGGATTATCCATTTCGAAAGCCTATGTGGAATTGCTTGGCGGAAAGATATGGCTAGAAAGTGAGCCTGGGAAAGGCTCAACCTTTTATTTCACTCTCCCTCACAATACCGGGACAAACATTGAGGTTGTTAAAGGGGATGTTTCATTGGTATCCGATTCGGATAATCCTTTGGTAAACCTGAAGATCCTGGTCGCCGAAGACGATGAAGTATCAGTATTATTACTATCTAAAGCGCTCCGGAAGTATTGCAGGGAAATTGTAACAGCCGAAAATGGAATAGAAGCTGTTGAGGCCTGCCGGAACTCACCCGACATTGATCTGTTTCTTATGGATATAAAGATGCCCGTGATGGATGGATTCGAGGCCACCCGTCAAATCCGCAAGTTTAACAAAGACGTAATCATCATAGCTCAAACGGCTTTCGGATTGACCGGCGACAGGGAAAAGGCAATTCAGGCAGGATGTAATGACTTTATCTCCAAACCTTTGGTTCTTGAAGAACTCAGAGGCTTGATCAGAAAGTATTTCAAGGTATAAACAAGGCGTGTTTTGTGCGCAAAATCATCAATTACCAACACCTTCCTATTATTGTAATAGATTTGCTCACGACAGATTAATATATTCTTTAACTTCTGTTGAAATATTTTTCCAACAAGGCGATTAATTCATTTTTATTCAGGGGCTTTGAAATGTAATCATTGCATCCTGCCTCAATTGCTTTTTCCCTGTCACCTGAAAGGGCATAGGCTGTTTGTGCTATAATGATAATATCTTTATTAAATTGGCGGATTTGCCTGGTGGCTTCATATCCGTTCATTTCAGGCATACGGATATCCATCAGAACAAGATCAATATCGGGTTTGTAACGGACAGACTCAATGGTTTCTATTCCAGTCTTTGAATACAGTACCTCACGGCAGAATTTTCGAACTACCTCTGTAATAAAATCAACCGAGGTTTCATCATCTTCGGCAATTAATATTTTCAGGTTGAATCTTCGATTCCCCTCTCCTTCATCGCCTTCAGCCTTGCTAATTGAATTTTTTTCGCTCTGATAAGGTATATAAGGTATAGTGAAATAAAATAACGAGCCTTTTCCTTCTTCGCTTTCAACCCGGATATTTCCACCAAGCATTTGCACGTAGGCTTTTGAAATAGATAACCCCAATCCTGAACCTTCATAATTTCGGGTAAGGGATTCACTACCTTGTCTGAATCTTTCAAAAATAATTTCTCTCTGTTCCTGGCTAATCCCTATACCAGAATCTTTTACGAAAAATTCAAGGGTTTCGCCCTTTTTCTCATAGCCAAACTCAATGAAGCCTGTTCGTGTAAATTTGATGGCATTTTTGACAAGGTTAGCCAGGATTGAATAGATTTTTCCTCCATCTGTAATTATCATCGTATCCTTAGCCGGTAACGAATTTTTATAGTAAATCTGCATTCCCTTTCTTTCAACTTCATGTTTAAAAAAGGAATGAATAGATTCGACCAGCTCGTTTAAATTCATTGCCGACATGGAAATCTCCATTTGGCCGGATTCAATTTTTGATATATCAACAATGTCATTGATAATACCGAGCATCCGTAATCCGCTTTTCTCAATAATACGAATATATTTTTGTTGTTCTGCGCCTGTTAACTCCTTTTCTTTCAATAGTTCGGCAAAACCAAGTATACCGTTCATAGGAGTGCGTATTTCATGGCTCATATTGGCTAAAAATGCTGATTTGAGCCGATCGCTTTCTTCAGCTTTTTCTTTGGCCTGCCGAAGTTCATCTTTTTGATTAACGAACTCACTGAAGAGAAATCCGATATGCCTGAACTCACTGTTAGATTTTTGAAGTTCATTAACATCGGAAGTATTACCCGATTTAAGTATACTTGTAACCAATTTCAATGGTTTGCTAATCCATTTCCGGGATGTGAAATGAAAAATAAGCAATGTCGAAATTATAGACCCGAGCACAATCAGAAGCATGAAAACTGTCATTTGGTGATGTAGTTTCAATGAATCAGATGATCTGATAAAAATGATCCTGGCAACCTCATTCCCTTCCAAATCTGGTAATCTCTGAAAAGTGGAAATTGAATATTTACTATTGGTTACAACAGTGTCGGAAGGTGCTGAGAGTTTTGTTGTTGCGCCACTCAGGTTTGTCAATTCCTGGAGAAAATCGTTATTCCACTTTTTCGCCAGGAACAAGTAACCGCTGGGTTTTGTCAGAGTATGAAAAGGGTCATTATCAGGATGAACAGAAGCACTGCTTATCTCAACAACTCCATCGGAAGTGATTTGAAAGAAATTTAGAAATCCCGTTTTTTCTAATTTAATAAGAGCCTCTTTGGGGATAAATTCACGAGACATGAAATCTTTTGAAGCTGTTTCATGAACGATATGAAAAGAAGTATCGTAGACGCAGGCATAATCAAACCGGTAAGTTGTAAGAATTGTTGTAATATTATTGTTATACCAGTTTGTGTCAACTATTTTTAAATGTTCTACGAAATCATTCCAGTAAGTATAGTCATAAACGACCTGTTTAAGTGACTCTGTTTTAACCGTGATCAAAGAACTGACCTCCTTGTTCAACAGCATCTGTGATGAATTAAACATTAGCTTTTCCTGCTTACTGGTTATATAATACATAACCGACATTAAAGCCAGGAAAATAAAGCCTGTGAACATTAACATTAAAAGTATTCTGGAATAAACGCCAAGGTTTTTCATCGATTTTTCGGCATGTTGTTCCGATAAGTTAAGAAACAATAAAAGTACCAAGAAATTCTCTCGAAATCAAGCTGATAATACTTGCAGCCGCATAAAAAAAAAGTGGCACACCCTAATTCTTCAGGCAACGCACAGAAAACCCGTCAAGCTCGTAACTGAGACCACGGCCAAAAGAGTTGTAATTGAAGACCAGGCTCCAGTACCAGGCTTTGCTTGTAAGGTAGTCGGAAGAGCTCCACCAGAAGCCGTAGCGGCCCATGAGGTCGAATGGTCCACTCCCGACGCGGGTGCCCGATGGAAAGGCTGTAAACCCACTTTCGTTGGTTGCGCCGGAATTCGGGGAATACCATAAGCCAGTGCCCGCCTCTATGGTGCCGGCAGATTTCATTTTCCCGCCCGCTATAAGGTCTCCTCCAAGATATGCAGAAAGTATGGCCCACTCGGCATCGGTGGGCACATGCCAGCCTGTAGGAGCAAGTTTCTCCGTGTTTACTACATGCCAGTTATACAAAGCGCCATAGATTTTTTTGTAAGCAGCGGCATCATTGTTATACCAGCAATATCCGGGAGTGCTCAATTTACTCCATGCTGTATTATCTGTTATCAATGGTATGGAGATGCCATCATTTAACCGGGTTGTTTTCAGGTTCTCAACCATCCATACCTGGGTGCCAATCGCTAAAGTGTGATACACATTGCCGTCAATGTCGGTAACTGTATTGGGTGCTGGCGAAGGGTTGTTATCATCAGTCTTTTTGGAACAGCTTATTACTAAGAAGAATACTCCTATTGTAATTAAAGAGTAAATACAGAATTTCGAAAAATTCTTCATGATTTCTGGATTTTAAAGAGATCTGTAGATCCTTATATATATCTTTCTTGGTCAATTATATCAAGTGACCTCAAATATAAGCTAAATCAGCTTTATCTGAAAGAATCTCTTTGTATTTTTAAAGTTTCTTAACTTATCTGAGCCTCATTCACAGATGGTCTGCGTGACCGTTTTGTCCACTAAAAGCGATTATAATTCACAATTTTCGCATGTCCTTTTTCCCCGGTAGCAAAGATTATTGTTATTGTATAAATTCCGGCTGGCTGGCCCTCCAGGTTTATCGTTTGACTACCTGTTGCCTCGGAGGCTAATTTTTCTGAAAATACTGGTTGGCCGCTGGGATTGCTAATGAGGATCTCAACAGCTTTTTTCCCGGTATTCCCCCAGTTTACGGTAAATCTGCCATCTGACGAAGGATTCGGATAGATAAGGATATTGTGGTCAATAGTGTTCTCATTTACCGATAATAAATTCTTAACGGTCACACTTCCAAACCCAATGTTGAACTCCCCGTCAATGACAGTCAGCAAGTATGTTCCCGGGCATAAGTGGTCGATGGAATTGCTTTTGTAATACTTTTCTTTGTCACTGCCGGGGAGTTGCAGATAATAATGGAATGGAGGGTCTGCCTGGTCACTGTTAAGGACATCAATTTCGATTTTCCCCTGGCAATTTCCCATGGTATCCTCACTGACCACCTTCATCTTGACATCAAGCAGTAACTTATAATGAAGTCCGTTTGCTGCGGCGCTTACAATGGAATTATAAAGGACATTGGTTTTGCTCTCCCCGTCATCGTAATTCACTATATTCCGGGTAGCGTTATCTGAGTAATATAAATAGTTATCCAGCATTTTCCGGTAATATGCATATCCATGCCCGGGCTTTGAAAGACTGTACGCTGCTAAATTTACTGTTGCCCATTGGAGTTCCAGGTTCGTTGCAGAATCAGAGGTGAACATTGGGGCATTTATGTAATAACCATAATAAAGAGAATCGCTCCATGGTTCATACAGCAGATTATAATTAACCGGAGTGGTCGGGATCATCTGGATTCCATATACCATCATGGGGTCACCCGGGTCACCGAATGCTACCAGCGAATTAATACTTGTAGCATAGAGATTTCCTACCACCTTATAAAAATCGGTATACTTGGCCGGGTAATGGGAATTTGGTCTGATTTGCCAGTACTTTTTTGCCGACCTGATCTCTGTGGATGTCTCTGAGCTTGGAATTTATGTTCCCGGTTACTGGCATAATGAAAGATTCCTTGCTTTCGCTTAAATTATGTTGTATCTTTGTATCGTCGTTAAAATTACGGGGGGCTTGACCACCCGCCGTGCCAGCCACAGCAATGTGGCTTTTTTATTTTATCTCATTAAGGTTATCTTTAACGATGTAAATAATGCGTTTAAATCTATAAGGAGTTATATTATCAAAACTCTTACACCCTTCAATTAATCGCTCCTTTGTAAAATTAGACTGAGGCGTAAAATATAGAACACATGTATCGGCTCCTTTACCTGCGGCATGTTGTAATGCTTTTTTTACAGTATTTTTTCCGCTACCACAAATAGAACTGATCTCCATAACCTGATCATCCAATAAACCTTCAGGTATTTTCTTATAGCGGATTTTTTGCTTTTCGCTTTCAAGAATGACCAAATGTCCTTCTTGAAATAGTAATTCTTGTGCATGTTTTTCATTAGCACCTGTGCGTTTATCAAAAAGATGCTCAACATGCGTAGCTTTTAATCCACCATTCGCAGGATTGAAATCAACATCCAGGTAATCATTGTTCTTTTTAAGCTTTTTATATAACGCAGAACGTTCTTCTGCCTGGTCAAGTCGGTGTTGAAACTCCTGGACTGATTTCAAGACCGATGCAGAATCTTTGGCCCTCCAATACGGATGATTTTTAGGATAAAGTGAGTTTGTCATTGCTGGATTCTGGTTAAATCCCTGCTTGACCATGTTATCCCATTCACTCAGGCCGGTTTTCTTGTTGACAATGGTTTTCTGTAGCTCTGTGATGGCTTGCTGGCCTTTGCCCATGTGAGGTGGATCATCGCTGAGGGGTTGTACAAAGCAGCGGCAGTTCCATCCGTTGGGAGGATAGATCAAAGCCCACGCGGGGTCGCTTGCGGCAAGTTTCATGTTGTGCAGGGCAGCGTGAGCTTCTCTCACATGGCCATCGGAGCGTGTTTTATATTGCCAGGTCGGATAGATGTCACGCAGGTCGTCCATGCGCTTATAATCGGCAATACGGGTTGCGGTTACCTGGGCCTGGGCGTATTCGGTTCTGAGCCAGGGGCCATTGAAGGTAGCATCGATCTTACCGGCTACCGTTTTAAACTCCTCAAATGTGCGCGGATTTCCTTTGGGATCCATGAGGGCACTACTGAGAGCTGATACTTCAAGGTAGTTTTTACAAGCCGAGAACCTGAATACATGGGTTTGCAGGGCTTTGAGCTTTTTACCGTCATTGCTTGAGTAATCGACTTTGCTCAGGTCGATCTTCAGACCCTTAACCACCCCGTCCATAAGGATCTGATGGGTAAGACCGGTGGTCGCCTTATCGATATCTCCCTGTTTGATCTTCTTGTCATGGATCTTTTTGATCAGAGACCGGGTTTGGATGACCAGGTCATCGTAGAGGTTCTTCAGCGAAGGGTTATCAGCTAAGGTGATATGCTCGGTTGAGAAATCCCCTGAGCAGTAGTACATCGCATCGACCAGGTTCCTGGTGATGGATGGTAATGTTGTCGGGAACCCCGCCCGCGCGGGGCTTAGTCGAAAAAACTGGAAGGAGCATTCTGTTTGGGTCCAATTACCGGCGTGTTGTATTTATCGGCAAACACCTGGGGATCGATCTCAAAGTTCTCCACCATGAACTTATCAATATCCAACTGCTGTTCGGGCGTGTAGTCAATGGATTCATCCCAATCAAAGCGATGATTATCAAAATTGAATCCGTGAATCTTTAGTAACGGAAATAGTTTCGTGTTTATCACATCCCGAACGAAATCAGCATCGTTATCGCAGATATCGTCAAACTGATGTTCATGCACCTGGGCTTGCGACTTGCTGCTTCCGTTATCCATGACCATGGTAACGCCGTTAATGAGTTTCGATAGTTCGCTGTTACAGCGTTCAACCCGTTTATCATAGACGTTGTAGGCATCCCCACGGGTCGTTTCAATGAGCTTGATATCGGTTCCCTCAGGGAATAGTCCCCAGGCCTTGGATCCCATCTCGGTGAGCATGCTTTCTACCTTGACTCTTTCATTTGGATCCCGGGTTGAAGTTGTGCCGATACGGATAGGCATACCGAAGAGTTCGCCAAACTCATCCCAATAGGCCATCATGTTCTTTTTTGAGATGCAATGCGGGGAAGCATTAAGCAGAATTCCCAGATCGTAAGGGTCTCCCACTGAGATGCACCAGTCGCTGAATGGAGGAATGGTGAAATCGAATCCTTTATTCCATTCATCCGATGGGTCCTTCAGTACGCGGTTATATTCAGGTACCACGTGCTCGCGGGGGATAAGTTTCACCTGGTCAAAACTTCTCACCGTTGTGTTCATCACGTTACCGAACTCAATAAGGCTGTGACCCCAGAATATGGAATCCAGGCTGAGGGAAATAAACCGCTTGAACCAACCGGCTTCAAGGATCTGGGTAAGTTCAGGATTTTCCTCCCCGGTTTTGATGTTCACAATGCGAAAGGACTTGCTCATGGTCTTGATCTTTCGGTTACGGATAGCCCCGTTAAGATGGGCATCGATGATCACATCGTTATATACATCAAGCAGCCGGTTTCGTTTGGGGGTCTCATAGTTGATCGCCACCTGCCATGCCATCCGCCAGTTATCAATATCCTTTTTGGTAAGCTGCCGGGTTTTAAAGGCCATATCAATCAGCACTTTTTTAGCTTCGGCAATAGCCGCTTTATCGGCCATGGTAAAGGTTGAGAATCCGATCTTACGCTCTGATTGTTTATTCGAGGAGAAAGGACGTTTTAAAAGATCAGTAAATGACATTGTTTTGGTCTTTAAATATGATTACCACTGATACGTTTTGCGGGTGTCACTGCCCCAGTTACCTGGCAGGGGATCGACTGAAGAAGGATCCACCAGAGGAAGCCCGGGAGTGATCTTGCCTTTAGCTACATCGTCAAGCCAGCGCACGGCATCTTCGTAACGTGTTCTGCGCAGTTCCAGACCCAGCCGGTTGGGCAGGCTTGAATACAAATGATACAGCACGATATCGATCAGATACATGATGATCAGCTCGTCCCTGGTCTCTTCTTCGTTAAATATAGCCGTAACATCGAATCGCTGCCTGAGGTAGCCACTCATCTGGGCAATGCCCATGGTTTCGGCCTTTTCACGGGTTGCAGAATCACTTTGAATGACCACATCAAGATCATCTCCGTTGATTTGAGCGTTATAATCGTCATCTGTAAGAAATGCCATGTTACCAGTTTTTTGAATGAATACGACCTCCTGTTGAGGGGGTGAATGAATCTATTCTTGATCGGCGTTGCAGCAGCCATATGGCGCCCTCGTCGGCATCGGGTCCGTCGTCATGAATGGAGGCGCCTTTCTGGAAGGCGAGAGTCTGCTCAATGCCCGATATCATATGCTGCGAGTTACGCTTATCGATGTTATATGTTACAAGACCACGTTCCCACAGGGCTGCAATGGCCTGAATACGGGCGAATTTGTCGCCCTTGTCGCGTTTGTCGCCCCGGATCGGGAGGTAATAGCCCCGGTTACGGGCCTCAATGGCGAAATCCTCATAAAACATGTCCTGCAGGAACACTTCTTCCATGTAATAATCCATGATTACATTCTGGGGAAGGCTTTCATGCAGGTCATAGAACCATTTAACGGCCTCGGTAATTGAAGTTTGCTTGACAAAGGCATCGATGCAGTAAAGATTGAGTCCTTTTTTACCCCATACTTTGATCGCCTTGAAATCATTGGTAGTTTTAGGCTTGTAAGAAGGATCAAAGTAGGCTATGATGTCATCCATTTGATTCAATGGAGGGATCTTCGCCCAGCGAATCCATTCATTTTTAAATATTTTTCCAACGATCACCGGTTTATGAAAGTACTCACGCATGGCCAGGTAGTACCCCATACGTTCAAACCGGGTTTGTAATTCCGCTGTAGTAAAATACTCAGGCCATGACGGGGTACCGGTAAAGGTGCCGTCGGTGGTGGCCATCACTTTTGAATGATACAGGCCTTTACGCTTGACTTTCGAGTCATCGGTATCACCTACGATCTGAGCAAGGATGCTGCGTGGATGGATTCGATTACCGATCATGATGAACCGGGATCCTTTGATTCGGAGTGATCCATAGAGGGATCCCAGGATCCACTCTACTGTTTTGTCAACCCGGGCGGGGTTATGTATGATCTCATCGTCGTCGATGTCATCCACCACGCAGTAATCAGGCCTGCGTTCGCGATTTCTTAGGCCCCTGGGGGATTGTCCGCGTCCGTATGCTTTAAACAGGATCCCGTCCTGTGTTTCGAATCCCCCTTCCTCCCAGGAGCCGAACTTCTTTTGAGGACCGAAGTCAGCCATATACCGCTGATTCATTTCCAGCTCAGCCTGCATGTGACCAAGCAGGTTACAGGCATCCTTTTCATTCTTGCCCACGATCACCATGCCCTGGAGTTCACCCAATGCTTTGAGCCAAAGGGGTATGATGATATCGGCATGGACGCTTTTGGCATGTTCACGGGGCCATTCCAGAACAGCCATGATATTGCGGTCCTTTCTGATACGATTGGCAGCCTCGATATGAAATTTAGCACATCCGCCCAGAGCATAATGAGGGAAGTAATACTGAACGAACTTTGGGTAATCCTTCAGCAGTGCAGTCACCCTTTTGCGGCCTTGCTCTGCCGACTCCACGACCTCAATGCGGGTGCAGTCAAGGATTCGTCTGCAGTGATCTTTCCACTGGCTATATGCAACGGATGCTTTACTCATTAAAGCTCAATTTTTCAGTGATGTAAGCGTCCTGATATCGGGTAACTTTCTTTACGAAATCAAGTTCCACGTCTTTGTTTGTCGGAGCCTGGGTTTCGAGCCACCGGCCAAAGGCAACAAACACATCCATGATCAGGATCGGGGAATTCTTTTTGTCGAGTTTCTCAATCAGAGAAGCCAGTTTGGATAGCTGGTCTGCATTTTCGCCACCATCTTCGAGCAGGTCGCTGATGTTTTTCAGCGTTTTGTTGATCAGCTCGCTGCGGGTGATTGTGCTGGCCGCACGCTTTTCACGCCATCCGCCCTGATTAACCCATGCCATCATGGTTTGCTGTGAAACCCCTACACGCTCTGCAATGCTTTTTTGTGTTTCGCCGCTTTGGAACAGTAAGTTAGCCAGTTCCTTCTTTTCACGGTTATCTTTTCTTGATTTCACTTTCGTCAAGTTTTCCGGCAAAGATGAAGCAAATTGACAGCGAATACAATAATGTTTATTTATCATAATATGGATTCATATGATAAACTATAACAAATTGATTATGATAAATTAAACCATTTGCAAAACGAAATTTTAGCGTTCATCTTTGCCAAAAATTCACCGATGACGAAATTTCGTGTCACCGACTCTTCGCTGAACTCATACGGATTCCGGGTATTGACCGAGGGCATTGATTTTACCTTCTTTGATAAGAACCCGATCATGCTGTGGATGCACAATCGTCCATTTTACAAAGAGGATCCACTTCCCCTGGGCAAGTGGCAGAACCGTGAGCTTACAGGGGATGCTGTGATCATGGAAGCGGTGTATGATGAAACCGATGAATTTGCTGTGAAGATCAAATCTAAAGCTGAGCAGGGGATCATTAACATGGCTTCTATCGGCATTGATATCATTGAGACCTCGATGGATTCTAAATACCTGCTCCCTGGACAAACCCGTCCCACGGTGGTCAAGAGCCTGCTCAAGGAAGTATCTCTGGTAGACATAGGCAGCAATCCCAATGCCTTGAAACTTTACCATAACGGCGTTGAGGTGAAACTTGCAGATGGAGTTGATAACGATATTTTACCCATAATTAAAACCAAGAACATGAAACCAATTGCTATTAAACTGGGTCTGTCGGAGAGCGCAACCGAAGACCAGATTTTGCAGAAAATCGGCGAAATTCAGGCAGAACATGCCACATTGAAAACCTCGAATACCGATTTGACTGCCTCGCTCAAAAGGATCAATGACGAAAAGGCCGCCAACCTGGTTGACCAGGCTATCGCCTCCGGCAAGATCACTGCCGACAAGAAGGAAACTTTCGTTAAGATGGCAGCCAGCGATTTTGATGGCTGTAAAGCAGTACTTGCAGCACTTCCGGTGCAGATAAAACCATCGGCAGTTATTACCCCTGGCAATACCGGGGCTGAAACTGAAATCGACGACTGGCAGAAGCTGGTTGATTCGGGCAGTGAAAACCTGATCAAACTCCGCACGGAGGATCCCCAGAAGTACCGCCAGCTCTACCGTAAAAATTACGGCATTGATCCGGTACTGGACTAATCACATTTTTCGCAATCTAACACTAAATCATACCATGAAAACAAATCTCATCTTTGGAATTCTCGCCTCGATTCTGATCTCCTGCGTGGTCGGAGCAGGCCTCGCAATGGCAACCGGTTTTGATCCGATGATCGTCACCGGCGCCTGTATTGCACTCTCTTTCATTCCCATGCAGCCATCGGGTTCGCTGGCCATGGGTGTACTCAAGGAAATCTGGACCGGTGAACTGATTAAAAAGTTCAGGCATGAGAAGCAGTTCTTAGCCGAGATCCCTTCCCGTAACGACCTGGTCAATAATAATGCGGTACATATGGTCGATGTGGGCGCTGATCCGGAGGTTCTCATTAACAATACCACCTATCCTATTGCCAGTACCACCAGAACCGATGAAGATGTCGCCGTGGCGCTTGATAAATTCGATACGGAGAACACCAAGGTAACCCGTGATGAGCTGTATGCTTTGTCCTATGACAAGATGGCCAGTATTCTGGAACAGCACCGTTTGGCGCTGGAAGACAAGACGGCAGACAAAGCCTGCCATTCCCTGGCTCCTTCGGTCAGTGGTGACGAAAGTCCGATTATTCTGACTAATGGAAGCAGTGATGCCACTACTTACGCCCGCAAGCGTATCAAGATGGATAACATCATTGAAGCAAAACGCCGCCTTGACGATCTGAAGGTTCCCCTTCAGGGACGTATCCTGGTACTTTGCAACCGTCACATTCAGGACCTGCTCTTGATCGATGAGGTGTTTGCAAAGCAGTACAAAGACATTTCCGCCGGCCAGATCCTCAACCTTTACGGGTTCAAGATCTACCAGTATCTCAACACCCCGCTTTACAAGGTCGTTACCGGGACGCTCACCAAGAAAGCCTTTGGTGCAGCATCTACCCCGTCAACCGACCAGGATTCTTCCATCTTCTTCTATAACCAGCGTGCATTCCAGTGCCGTGGCGACGTTGAAATGTTCTATCAGGATGCCTTCACCAATCCGCAGTTCCGCGAAAGCGTGGTTGGTTTCCGCACCTACCATATCTGCCTGCCCAAAAAAGTCACGGGCTTTGGCGCGATCGTTTCTGAACTCGTTTAATCTCAATCTGATCATACAATGAAAAAGTACATTGTTTTTCTGCTCTGCATGGCAATAGGTTTTGCCGTGCAGACCATAGGCCAGAAAGCCTATAAATTCGGGGATAAAACCCAATCCGCTTTAACATCCGCATTGACGATTTCTATCACCCCTGCTTCCAGCCTGACGCTTTACACACTCACAGCTGACACCAACGTGACCTTCAATGCGGTGACCACCTATGCAGTTCCTGCCGACTTGCTCATATTCCGTATCAAGGGAAATACCCGCCAGCGTGTCTTAACCTGGGGAACTGCCTTGGATGGACTTAACGATACGATTGCCACCAATAAGACGTGGACGTACTCCTTTATATGGGATGGGACAGCCTACAAAAAGCTGTGTAAATCAATTACAGACTGACCGGCCTGAAGAGGCCCTAAAATACTTAAAGGCACGCGGCGTAGAGCAGAGGTAGCTCGGAGGGTTCATACCCCTCAGGTCGTGGGTTCAAATCCCACCGCCGCAACAAACACGATGTTTCATAACTCAATTGAACTTACAGCATGAACGAATTTGAGACCTGGCTTTACAGGGGTGTGATCGTAGCGGCACTGGGAGTGATCTGGTTTTTTGCTAAACGAATACTGAGTGAACTCAAAGAGATGAACGACAACCTCAAGTGTATATCTGACAAAGGGATCGTTCACGATGGCAAACTCGAACTGGTTGAAAGCAAGGTTGAGACGCATGAAAAACGAATCAATGAACATGCCGAAAGGCTTAGGGATGTTGAAAGAACTCAGGATGCCTGTAAATTTTGTATAGAATAATGACTGATCGCTTTAACCGGATTATTGCAATTATCCTCGAAAACGAGGGGGGCTTCGTCAATGACGCACTGGATCCAGGCGGAGCGACCAAGTTAGGCGTATCCCTTCGGTTTCTCAAATCGGTTGGAGATCTGCGCTACGACCTGGATCATGACGGCGACATTGACATCGATGACATTCGTGGCCTTACCCCCGAGATTGCAAAGCAAATCTATTTTGAACGGTTTTATGCGCCTTTGCGCCTGGATGAATTGACCAGCACGGCCCTTGCCCTTGAGGTGATGGATCATGGGGTGAATGCCGGGATAAGGTCAGCGGTAATGATCCTTCAGCGGATTGCCGGTTGCAAGCAGGACGGTGTAATCGGTCCAAAAACTATTGCAGCAGCCAACACCTTCAAAGACAACATTGCTTACCGGTATATGCAGGGTCGATACCTGTTTTATGAAGACCTGGTTGAAGCAAAGCCAAAATTCATCAAATATCTTGACGGCTGGAATAACCGTGTTAAACATACATACAACGCATCATGCCAATTGTAGAACAAATAATCAGTCTTCTTGGAGGTGGTTTGATTGGCCAGGTTGGAGGGATCATCGACAAGTTTGTTACCACCGACACCGAGAGAGAAGCTGCAAAGAAAGAACTCACCCAGGTTTTGCTTCAGGCAGAAGCCCAGGCGCAGGATGAATTGACCCAGCGCCAGAAGATCGATATGAACAGTGATTCATGGCTGGCTAAGAACATACGCCCGCTGGTTCTTGTGTTTATCCTGGTGATGTATAGCCTGCTTTCGCTCATTGATGGTAATATGGGCCGGGAAATCATTAACGGAGTTGTGGTACCTACTTTCAAGATCAATTCGGCCTACGTGGAATTACTCGGTCAATGGGGAATGCTCATCATGTCGTTTTACTTTGGAAGCCGTGGTATTGAAAAGATTGTAGAAACCATGGGAAAATACGGCATGGGCAAAAAAGACAAATCATAAATTCAATCGATATGAAACCTGATAAAAATCAATTTCTGGAAGGAGCCAAGGCAGTATTTAAAGATTATCCTCATGTGGACAAAGTAATCGCCACAGGTGATGGAAACTTTTTCCTTCCCAATGCCCTTTCACTGGCCAAGAATCATTGCAATAAATTCGGGGTGCAGCTCTTCGAGATCACCCGCAAGGAAACCCAGTGCGCAGAGCCTTCGACGGATCCCGCTCCGGTTGATCTTGTGCCGGCAGATGATGCTGCTACGAAGCCCAAATCAAAGAAAAAGTAATTCAAATACCATACGACAATGAACGATGTAATTATCAATAAACTGGGAGGTGGACTGGGTCGCCGGTTGCCTAACCAGGACATGTACAGCGGACTTCTGGCCAACGGTGTTGCCGTTTCGGCAGGCGCCCAGCTGGGAACGATTTACCGCCTCAAGGGCGTGAGCGATGCAGTGGCTATCGGTATTGATGCCGATTACGACACCACCAACACGGTACTCGTGTACGAGCACATAAGCGAGTTCTTCAGGGTGAACCCTAACGGGGACCTGTTTTTGATGCTGGTGGCACAAAGCGTAAGTTTTGAAGACATGCTTGACAAAGCCGAGGCCGGTAATGCCAAGAAGCTGCTTCTTGACAGCGAAGGAGCAATCCGCCAACTGGCCGTCGCATACAATCCGTCAACTCCGGTTGCAGACTTCACGGCCACCACGGCAGCCATTGTCAAGGCCCAGGAACTGGCTGAAGACGAATATGTGAAACATCGCCCGGTATTCATTATCCTGGAAGGTAAGGGATTTGATCCCGATGCCGCTACCTTGTTTGACTTCAGGGCACAGAATAGCGAAGATGTTGCTGTCATGTGCGGGCAGAGTCTTTCGGTATCCAAACTGGATACAGATTTTGCATTGTATGCAGCCGTTGGTACCATGCTTGGAGCGGTGAGTCTTGCCAAGGTAAATGAGAAGATCTCCTGGGTTGAGAAATTCAACATGTATGGAGGTTCTCTTTCGGCTTCCGGTCTTGGTGGCCTTGCACTGACCTCATTTACTGAGGGCCAGGTAGAAAGCCTTGAGGCCAAGGGCACGATCTTTTTCCGCACCCATATCGGTAAGGCCGGGTTGTACTTTAACAACTCTCATGCCTGCACCGAACTGATAAGCGATTACGCGTTCCTTGAGAACTCCCGCACCATCGGTAAAGCCGTAAGGTTGATTCGTGAAGTGATGCTTCCCCGTTTGGACTCTCCGGTACTGATCGATGAGGCGAGCGGCAAACTGTCCCCGGCGGTAGTAAAAAGCTGGGAAAGCGATGGCCGAAGGGCATTGGAAGAAATGCTGCGTGGCGAAGAGATCAGTTCCCTGGATGTGTATATTGACCCGGACCAGAATATTCTTGCCACCAATGAGCTGAATATTTCCTTCTGGATCGTACCGACAGGATCGGCCAGCAAAATCATTGTTTCAATAGGGTTTACAAATCCTTTTTAATCCTTTTAAAAACCATTTATCATGATACCATTAATTAACGGAATCCGTCACTCCTGGGCATCAGTGAACGTAAGTCTTCTGGGTCGCATCGTATCGGGCATCACTGCCGTTTCATACGAAGAGAAACAGGATAAGAAGAACAATTACGGCGCTGGTATATTTCCGGTGAGCCGTGGCCTTGGAAAATATGAAGCTTCGGCCAAGATCACGCTGCACTCCTATGAAGTGGATGCCCTGCTCAAGAGCCTGGGACCGATGAAACGGCTCATTGACATTGCTCCATTTGATCTTGTCGTGACCTTTATGGCCGAGGGCAGTGACATGCTGGTCAATCATGTCATCCGCAACTGCGAATTCATTTCCAACAAACGGGATGTGAAATCAGGCGACACGGTGATTGAAACCGAATTCGAACTTATTGTCACACATATTGAATGGGCATAATGAAAAAGACAGATGTAGATCTCCAGGGGAGTTTACCTGGTGGAGTTACCCAGGCTCAGATAGGGCATTGGAAATCACGCTGGGGAGAAGTCAACCAGATCACAGTTACCCTGGATGACGGCAGGGTGGTTGCCGGGTATTTCAAAAAGCCCAACCTCGAAACGATTGCAGCTGCAAGCCGGTTCATGGACAGCGACCCGATACGCGGAGGAAGTGTGGTGATGGAAAACTGCTGGCTCGGTGGTGATGAGGAAATCAAAACCAACGATGAGGTGAAGTTTTCAGTGCTTCTTCAGGTGAACAAGCTGTTTCGCATACTGGAAACCCAGGTAAAAAAAATGTAGCCTCCCGGCTGATTGATCCGGAGTCAGGAGGCGATGACTTACGCAAGGCCGGGTCGCTGATACGTCAGCAATTCGGCCTTGATCCTTTTAGTTTGGAAGAGGATGAGTTTGCGGATCTTGCCTCACAGGCAATCTGGCTCAAACAATACGATCAGCAATTAATGGAAGAGGCCATGGCAAAAGTGATCATGAAGATGTTCGGGACTTAACGTTTGAAAGCGATGCGAAGACCGTCCCAAATATGCAAAACAAGAGTTAACAGAAGGCTTCCAAAGAAAAAATAACCGATAACGGAATACAGAATTTGCATAGTATATGTCTGACGCTTCTGCAAATATAAACATAAACTTTGAAGGTGATGCGTTTATCGCCATCAAAAACCTTCAGGGAGAGTTCAACAAGCTCATCCAGAAGGTCACTGTATTTGAAGGAGATGTCAAAGAATCATTCAACAGTCTGAACACCTCAGTTAAGACTTATAAAACCGCAATTTCCCAGCTCAGTTTTGCCGCCATAGCCGACAACGTTCGTAACGTCACTGATGCGTTCAGGGGAACGGTTCAGCCGGGACTTGACTTTGAACAAAAGATGGCAGATCTTTCAGCCATCACCGGGGTAAGTGGCAATGACCTATCGGTGTTAAGCGCTGCAGCCCGTGAAATGGGGACATCAAGTGGCATCGGTGCGGCTCAGGCCGTGGAAGCATTCAAGCTGCTTGCCTCCAATATCGATATTGCAACCATTGGCGGGGTTGAAGGATTGAAGGCCTTGCAGAAGGAAACCATTACACTGGCCCAGGCTGCCGGTACGGATTTGCCCATGGCAGCCGACACCATGTCGTTTGCCCTGAATCAATTTCAGCTTCCTGTATCCGAAGCCGCCCGGGTGATCAACACTCTGGGCGCCGGGGCAAAGTACGGCGCCGCGGAAATTCCTGATCTCGCAGCGGCACTGAAAGACTCCGGATCTGTTGCCAAGCAGGCAGGATTAAGCATTGAAGATGCAACCGGGGCCATTGAAATACTATCGCAACGGGGTTTAAAGGGTTCTGAAGCAGGCAATGCTTTGCGCAACGTTCTTTTGATTCTGCAGACTCAAAACATTCCGGGGGTCAATTTAAAGACCCAGGGATTATCAGGCGCCCTGGCGGCCATGCAGAAACACCTGGGCAATGCAACCTATATGGCTAAGCTCTTTGGCCGTGAAAACATCAATGCAGCCCAAATCCTCATCTCAGGGGCCTCATCGGTCAAGGAGATGACCGACAAGGTCACCGGCACACAGGTCGCCTATGAGCAGGCTGCAATTCGCACAAAGACATACGCACACGAAATCGAACTGGTCAAGGCCAGGATGGACGATTTTAAGATCAGCATCTTTAATGCCACTGGCTCGATGCTTCCATGGAGCGAGTACCTTATACAGACCCTGGTGCCACTGAGCCAGATGGTTCCCTTGTTCGGGGCTATCGGGACCGGGATCAAAGCCCTCACCACTGCACAATGGGCGCTCAATGCAGCTCAATATGCCATGCCGATACTGGCTATCGTTGCCGGTCTGACTATGCTTGGAGCGGCAATTTATAGTATTTCGAAGAATTATGATGCTGCAACACTTGCTGCAGAGGATTTTAAGGATGCACAACAGCGGGCAAGAGAGTCAACCATTGATGAAAAATTTGAGGCAGAGCAACTGATTAAAACCGCCCGGAATTTAAGACTGTCTTATGAACAAAGACAACAGGCACTCGACAAACTAAAGACGATCTCGAAGGAATATTTCGGGCAATTGACTATTGATACCATTACGACCGAAAAGGCAACGATAGCGTTTAACGAATATGCTGCTTCGATTGAAAAGGTTGCTCTGGCAGAAGTGTTGAAAGAAAAAATCAAAGAGAGGATAAAAAAGGGCGAAGATTTGAAAGAAAACGGGCCCGAATTTAGTTGGTGGGAAAACCTTCAAAATAAGGCACGAAGACTAAATTATCAGTTAAGTGCAGGACGACGCGGTGCAAAGGATGCAGATAAACTCACTGCAGATGAATTGGATGCTCAAATTTCCCAAAACCGTCAAGCAATAAATATTGATGAATCAAGACTCTTTAATCTTCAATATGGAAGTCCTGCCCCTGCTCCCAGTAGACCTCTTGTAGAGAGTCCTCAGCGCATGGAATACATGGATCAGGCAGCCGGCATCATGAAAAATAAATCTCTAAGCATTGCCAGGCAGGAGGTCAATATCACGATCAATACCACCAAACTTGAGCAGAGCACGGCCAAGGTAAAAGAAACTCTTGTTGGAATTTTGAATTCTGCTTATTCAGATTATCAACCCGGCTATGGAAATTAACTTTTCGTTACCGGAACTGTTGCGTGCGGTGGGTATTTTTTACCTGCCCGGACTTGGTACGACGATCAACGGTCTGCTCAGGGCTACAACCGAGGCTGAGTATAACGCCAAGATGTACGATGCCATGAAGGAAATATTTTATGGTGATACATACTTTCCCGAGCTGCCTAAGTTTCTGCCCCTGACGATGAAAAAGACCAAGGACATTGATGAGGATCTGCTCATTGAAAGCGCTATTGTTGAAATAAGCAATACCCGCAGCATCATTACAACGGCGATCCAGGGCCGTGACGGGACTGTGAAGGAGTTTATCAGCAATGGCGACTACCAGGTATCCATCCGGGGCATGTTCGCATTGAAAGGGCTGGACTGGCCCCGTGATAATGTAGTTCTGCTTCGCCAGTATATGGAGGCTAAGCAGGCTATCGAAGTAACGCATGATATACTAAACTCCCTGGGCATTTATGAAATCGTGATCACCGACTGGTCTCTGCCGCAAACATCCTTCGTAAATATCATTCCGTTCCAGATCCAGGCGATCAGCGACTGGCCGATCGGGTTTACAGATGAGTATAAGAAACTGCGTCCAACAACACCACAATACGCTTCAGCAGAATGATACGGCCTGTAATAAATATGTCCCTTGCAAACCGCTACACGTTTGATTTCGTGCATTCGATCGAAATTGAATCATCATGGGATATGCTCACAGATACCTGTAATATTCTGCTTCCCATGAACCTGAAGATGGACGGCAATAAACTCCGGTCCATGATTGCTCCCGGGAATCCCGTGTCGATTGAATTGGGTTACGGCGAACAGTTGACCAGGGTGTTCGAGGGTTATATAGTAGGAATACGGCCTAAAACCCCGATAGAAATTCATTGTGAAGACGGGATGTATTCACTAAAGCAATCCGCCATCAAAAAAACAATAAAGAGTGCTTCACTAAAGAAGATCGTTACAGAATGCTTTTCGGGCATCGAAGTGGAATACGAAGATGTAGAGATCGGCACCTTCGTGATCGATGGACTTTCACCGGCAAAGATACTGGAGAAGCTCAGGGAAAGCCGGGGACTTCATTCGTTCTTCCGCAAAGGCAAACTGATCATCGGCAAGACATACAATGACGCAACTGCTACAACCCATACGTTCGGCTTCTATTACAATATTCTGGAAGAAAATCTGGAATATCAGCGAAAAGAAGATATGAAGCTCAAGGTGACGGCCATTTCGAACAATCCAAACGGAACCATTAAAGAGGTGAAAGTTGGCGATAATGAAGGGGAAGAGCGCACACTGAATTTTTATAATATCGGCAGCGATGCTTTGAAGAAGTTTGCAATGGCCGAACTGAACCGGCTCAAGTATGACGGGTTTCACGGGGATTTTACCGTGTTTGGCGATCCGGTTGTGTTTCATGGCGATATTGTCACACTGGAACATCCGCAGGAAAGCGATAAGACCGGCAGTTACTGGGTGGACAAGGTAGTGTATAAATTCGGGGTTGACGGGTTTCGTCAAACCATAACACTGGGAGCGAAGCAATGACCATCAAGGACGTGTTCGATCAGATCAAGCGGCAGACCCCGGTTCAGGTGGTGGTGGGCAAAGTCCAGAGTGTGGACAAAAAGGCTTTTAGTTGTGACCTGGTGATCGAAGCCGGTGCAGATCGTCCGCAGGCAAGAATCCGCTCCGTAATGGATAGCAAGGATACGGGCATGATGCTGATCCCTAAAAAAGACAGTTACGTGCTGGTAGCATTGATCGACAATAAACCTGAGAGTTCGTTCATCTGTGGTTACAGTGAAATTGACGAGGTGTACGTGAAAATTCCACAGAGCGAAATGAGAATTGATAAGGAAGGGTTTCTGATGAAGCGCTCAAGTAATAATCTCGGGGGATTGATTGGTGAATTGATTGATGCCATTACGCAGATTACGGTAACAACCGGTACCGGCCCTTCGGGGACTCCCATTAATGCCCCCAGCTTTGAAGCAGTAAAACAGAAATTTAGTCAGCTTTTAAAAACTTCTTAAATGCCATTGAATCAACCTACATTAAAACAAGCCATTGAGGCGGCCTTTTTGGAAGCAAGAAAGAAAGAGTCGCAGCCTGAGCAGGCTATCGGTGCCCTTGCTGATGCGATAGCATTAGCGATAGATACTTACGTAAAAGCAGGAGTGGTAAATTCAACAGGAACATGTCCAACCGGAGCGGTAGCCGCGATCGGATCAATGACTTAACATGATGGTGAGAGATATATTGATCGGAGAAGAAGGAGATGTGGTTAGCATAGCTGGTGATTTTGTCATAGGCTTCTCTGACGAGCAGCACGTGGAAGATCTGATGCTGTCAAGCAAAGGACAGTACAAGCAGCATCCTTTAACCGGCATCGACATCATTGATTATTTCCACGGTCCGCTTTCGCAAAAAGAAAAGGATAATCTGCGCCGCGAGATCATGCTTCAGGTTGAAGCTGATGGGATGCGTAAAGCAAGCATCACGTTTTTGGCAGATGGTACAATTACAGTGAAAGGAGAATATATAGCATGAAAACAGTAATTGCGGTATCGGGACAATCGGTATTTGACATTGCCATGCAGGAAATGGGTAGCATCGAGGGCGTGTTTGATATCATTGCTTCCAACGCCTTTTTAAGACTCGATATGGCCATTGCACCAGGGACGAAGGTACTGGTCCCGGATAAAGTAATCAATGCCTCAGTACTGGATTATTATACCAGGAACAATATCAAGCCTGTCTCAGGACTTGGTGAAGAGATTTCCATAACACAGGATGACATGATACAGATAAAACAAATCGTTGCTTACGACCTGGCCGATGGAGATACATCCTTTGACGGCGTTCGCCTGGCCAACCTGGGCGACGAGCTGAGCGTGCAGATCAATTACAGTTCACTCACCGGAAACGTTGGGGTATATGTAGAACAGTCCCTGGACGGAATATCCTTTTCTGCGATTACCGGTGCAACCTTTCAGCTGGATGCAACCAAACCTTCGCATACGTTCAATATTGCCGGTTTGGTTACTGACTTCACCAGGATCAGGGTTGATGTGAGTGGAGCAACCGGAACCATCGACGACTTAATCTGGAGGGTATAACCGTGGCTCGCAAGATCAGTGAAATATATGACCGTCTTAACGTTGTAAAATCAACGTTTCAGGAGCTGCATGATTATGTGGTTGATGCTAATAACTCGTACAGCGTTCAGGATACCTGGGAAACGCTGCTTGCCGATATTACTTCAGCAAGTAAAGTCGCAGTATGGAGGTTGTTTATCTGGCTGTTTGCGGTTGGATCGTGGATCGTTGAGACGCTGTTTGATAATCATAAGGCAGAGATCACAGGCATTTTAGCTGCTAAGAACCCGCATCATGAACGCTGGTACGCTGAGGAGTCAAAGAAGTTTCAGTACGGGTACGCGCTGATCTGGAAAGACAATCAGTACGTGTACGACCGCATTGATGAAAACGCGAAGATTGTAAAATATGCCGCTGCGAGTGAGAAAAACGGCAAGGTGATCCTTAAGGTTGCCAAATTGGTGAGCGGTGTGAAGGCTGCGCTCGATGTAACAGAAAAGGCAACGTTTACAGAGTTTTGGCGCAAATGGAAAGACGCCGGTGTGCCTCTGGAAATCGTTTCGCTCTCGGCTGACATTCTGAAAATATCCATTACGATAGTTCGCGACCGGCTGGTGTTGAATGGGAATAATTCCCTGCTCAGGGATGCATCTGTTTTCCCTATTGCCGATGCTATCGCCGCATATGCCGGGGGATTAGAATTTGACGGTGTGATCATGCTCTCGAAACTGGTTGATGCAATACAAGGGGCTGAAGGCGTGATTGACGTTAAATTAAACTCAGCCTACCACAAGCCTGCCGGTGGTACTTACACCCTGGTTGACATGAAGGTTGAAAGTGTTTCAGGGTACTTCATCATTGCAACCGATAGCTCGTACCAATTTGTTGACAATGTAATCGTGAGTATTGAATGATCGATTTTTCATTATATAAAACCATTCAGATTCTGATGCCTTTCAGCAGGCGCAAACCGGTATTCATCGCATGGGTTAAGGTGTTTATCAGTTACCTGGTATTTGTTCATGAGCAGCTGCGACATTTTCGGGGTGAGACCCTCAAAGAAGCGTTCATGACTCCTCAGGTTTGCTACCTGGAAAAGTTCTTGAATTCCCGATATGGCCGAAGTGATATACAGATTGTTGAGGGGTATCAACTGGGACCTTATGTATTTTCAACCGATCCGCCATCCGCAGACATTGATTTCTTTATGGTTGATCCGGATTATTTTGTTTACAGCGATGAGGATTCGGTTACAGTGAATTTTGTGGTTCAGGTTCCCAGGGCGTTATCGTCGGAGTGTAACGTGATTGCGGCTTATGTGAAAAAGTACAAACTGGCCGGTAAAGTATTCATTATTCAATTGATTTAAGATGGACATAGTAAAGAGCATAAGCGGCGGACAGCCGCTCAGGACGACCGACTGGGAATTCATTCAGAACATGGAAAAACTCCTTTTAAAGGCTATTTTAACGGGCTTACTGCCTGCAGAAACGTCGTTCGTAGTTAGCGGTATGGTTTACACTTTAGAGGATGCAGTTGCCGTTACTGAAGGGTATTTTTTTGATGGTAATGAAATCTGTTATGTACCTGCTGCGAGCTTTACAGAGAGTGAATCTAAACGTTTGTATCTGGTGCCTGCCATAACGACGAGTGAGAATCGGACATTTAAAGATACTACAACACATGACGTATGGGAACTCAGGCGATATGCAGTAGCGTATGAAAGCTCTGCGCCTGACGATGGAATCCTTTTTAATTCCTTACCCATGATTGGCAAACTCAGTGCCTACATTCTTTCACAGTCCCAGCTTAATTCAGATCTGCTATTCATACATGACCTCCCTTATGAAACGGGATCCGGATTCGCCCCAGTAACGGCATTCAATCGATTAAAGCTTCTGCAGAACTCTTTTGGAAATTATATGATTCATGCCGTATTTACTGCAACCTCAAGTACTGGTCAAATAACCACTCTACCTGCAGGACACAGGCCAACTGGCGATTTAGTTGGGTTTTTCTATAATGGTACCGTCGCACCAGGTGTATTGAAAATTAAAGCAAATGGAAACGTGTATGTTTCAGGCGCATCAATCACGGGACCTAACTACATCACGTTCCAGTATCTGATCATCTTCGAGAACACAATTAGTTGGGAACTTCCAACTACAGGTGGATCGGGTCCGGTCGCTGGAGATGGTATTTAAACTATAAACTTTAAACTCATGATATTATGTCATTAATAAATCAAACTCCAAATTACGCGATCACCGGTGGTGATCATGCCTTTGATGCAGTTCAGATTGCAGAAGGCAAATGTGCCGTTATTCAGGCGCAGTATGCAAGTATTGTTGCAACGGATGTGAAACTCCAACTTGAGCAGAGTGTTGCCGGTGTACATTTTGATGTTGTACCGGGATCTGTGCAAACGGTGGATCCTACCAAAACCTCTCACAGCTGGAACTGGCCTATGGCCCCGGTTGGAATCTTTGTCAGGGTTGCAGTCATCAATGGCTCAGGCAAGGCAGGAAGCATCAGCAAAATCGATTATCTCGTTTAATCCTAAAATATATATACCATGTCAACAGGCACAAGTAAAATCGTTAACCTCGGCACGCTTTTGGCCGACTTTGTTCATTATATCACCAGGGACGGCCTCCCGTTTGAAACCTCCAGCGAGCTGACTGGCTTCCGACCGGTCGGAGATCCCGGCGACTTCGCCATGATCAAAGCAACAAATTCATTCTGGATATGGGATGTGGCCAATGCCCAGTGGGTAAATTCCGATTCAACCGGGGCTGAGGCATCAGCGGCCTACAGGGACTTCATTGAGCGGGCTGCAAAACCCGGTTCCCCTGGTGCAGGCATACGGCGGATCAGCCTCGATACTGAGGGCCGCATCTTTGTCCTGGATTCAACCGGCAACGAAGTAATGCTTCAGACCGGCACCTTGGTAAATCACATTGGAGAGCCGGGCAAGCGGGGTTTCGGGGTTGGCATTTGCCCGCCCGAGCTGCTTGGAGCCTACAATGCTCTGCATCCTGGTGAGGAGATCCTTCCGATCAACGGGACCTATGATATCAGCTCGTCGAATTACGGCAATTATAAGGTTTCTCATGATGGATCGATCATTACCTGGGTTCCTTTTGGCTGGCAAAAGAAAAACGCTGATAATACCGGAGATATCAAACCGGAAGGTTATTTCATTGATGAAGCTGCCGCAAACACTGCAGGTTATTCAGTGCCCAGGGTATATATCAATGGAGGCAAGATTAACAGGGGTATCTTCCTGGATAAATACAAACCGTCATTAACGGGCATTACAGCCTCTGATCTCGATGGCTCAGGATCCCTTGCCAATAAGGGTGTGGCCAGTTCGATCAAGCTCGGCAACCCGATCAGCTCAAGTGCTGAAAGCAAACGGCTGAATCCCGGTACTGACAACCTGTATGCTGGTAGTTTCTCTAATTGCAGGGCTAATAGCAAATCACCTGCAGATAACTATTCCGGTGCGATTGACGCGATCAAGAGCCGTGGATCTTCTTACCATGCGATGGGTTTATTTGCCGCTGAGTGGCTTAGATTCATGTCACAGGTACACAAACAGGCCGCTATTGGTACTGCTAATTGCGCCTGGAACGGCGTGAGTCCTTCAGAGCCGCGTGGAAACAATTATTACGGGGTTGACTATTATGACAACGGTGTTACTTATGCCGCCTGCGATGATGGTTACTGGGGAGCTAAAAACGCCCCGATGGAAGCTCGTAAGAATGGAGGTGGCACTCCGTTCAATAAGACTACCCATAACGGGCAGGATTCAGGAATATGTCTGGATGCAAATCAGTGGGAGTTTCTCCCCGGTGTTACATGTATTACTGAATCAGCTCAGGCAATCGCCGCTATCACAAGGGAAGCCCAGGCAGTTGTTACGGTTACCGACGCAGCTGCAGCGAATTCTAATTATGCAAATGGGAAGCCAGTCATGATCGGTGGATCGTTGACCGGTGAGTGGGCAGCACTTCTGAAGGATAAATTCTTTACCATCAGCGATATTTCAGGCAATACGTTTAAGCTGAAAAACAAGGCAGGGGCCTATGTTGACAGCTCCGCGTTGACAGCAGATTATTCCAGTGGACTTACCAGCTTAACGGGTAAGTTTTACATGCTTAAGGAATCCGTTGATCTCAAGAATGTAACCTCTGGCACCTCATTAGCTACTGATTTGTGGGGCGCAACAGGAGTGGCTGCAATGTACGATGAGATTGATATTGATTTTTGTGGCGGGTTTGATGTGCGATACGGAAATGGTGCAAACCAAGTATTCTCTGGTGAGGTCAATCGTGCGTTAAATGCCTACAAAGTTTCTGCAGCAGGGTTACCTATGAATAAGGATTCATACGGTTCTGGAACGGCACTGATGGGCTATGATTATTGCTACATATACATGGTTAATCAACTTGCGCCCCTCGGTTTTGGCGCTTGGGATAGCAGTGCTGGTGCCGGGGTCGGCGCGCGCCTTTGGGATAACATTCGGCTTTACGCCAACAGGTCTGTGTCGTTTCGTGGTGGCCTTTTCATTGGATAAATGTCGGCCACGAGCGGTAGTGAGTGGCCCCCAGATAAAACGTTCTTTGACATCTTGAAAAAAGTTTGCGCTTAAAAGGAAATGCCCTATTTTTGCGTCATGTCAGAATACTTGTTGATCGAAAAAAAGATCCGGGATATGATCATTTACAACAGCATCATGCTCCGGCAATTTCCGAAATTCGAAAAGTTTGTTTTGGCATCGAAGATCCGGGAACTTGGTTATGACATCCTGGAACTTGCGGTGGCGGCAAATAAGCGGTACATCAAAAAGACTTCGTTTTCAGAGTTTGATGTAAAGCACGAAACGCTTCGGCAGTTGATAAATCTTGCTTTTGAACTCAAGTATATTGATGCACAGAAACACCGTGTAAGTCAGCTGAATGTTGATGAAGTTGGCCGTATGCTCGGTGCCTGGATGAAAGTTCAGAATACAGGGTGATGCTTGAGTATGATGTTGCGCCCCTCGGTTTTGGCAATTGGAATAACAATACTAATGCCGGGGTCGGCGCGCGCAATTGGAATAACAATCGGAATAACGCCAACAGAAATGTGTCGTTTCGTGGTGGACTCTTAACATCAGCTGTGAGCCGGAATCTCAAGGGACGCCGGAGTGAGCATTAGTTAAAAGGGAGCATCATCCTTGTCCATGGGACAGAAATCTAAGAGCGTGGTCATTCGAGTAGGAAGTCCGAAAGTCTGGCCACCTCGCTTTTATACAATATGGGAAGACCTGGAAGATTAAAAGCCAAGTGGTGCGATTACGATGTTCTTCTGGAGGCATGGTATGAAGTGAAAAAGCATAAAAGCTATTACTATTCAATACTGGCCTATGAAGAAAACCTCGCTGTCAATCTTTCGAATTTACTCATAAAGATGGATAGTGGCTCTTATGAACCACAACCTCTCAGGACGTTTTATGTTCATGATCCTAAGACCAGGTTAATCGAAGCTCCTTGTTTAGAAGATCGAATTGTTCAGCATGCCTTATTGATTGCAATCCGCATGACGGTTGAATCGCACTTGATTGATCAGACTTTTGCATGCATTAAAGAGCGAGGCACCCATGCGGCCAGTAACCGGCTGATATCAAAACTGGTCAATTACAAGAATGAAGGGTATTTTCTTAAAGTGGATATCGAAAAGTTCTTTTATTCGGTGGATCACCTGGTCTTGAAAACTCAGTACCGGGACGTGATCAAATGCAAATACACCCTTGAACTCATTGAAAAGTTTCACAAAAATCATAAGGGTGTCGGGCTTCCCCTGGGCAATGTTTCCTCTCAGCTTTCTGCAAACCTGGCTTTGAATCCGATTGATCATTTTATCAAAAGGGAACTAAAGATCAGGCATTACATCCGGTATATGGATGACATGATTTTGCTGTCAAAGTCAAAAGAGCAGCTGAAGGATGCGGAAAAGAGAATTATCATTGAGGTTAATAAATTGAATCTGAACATCAATGCTAAAACGAAAGTATCACAAATCAGGCAGGGAATCGACTTTGTAGGATATCGCACCTGGTACAATCGCCGGTTGATTAGAAAGCGGTCTCTTTTCAAAATCAAGCGCAAACTAAAACAAGATCCGAATCTGAATCGAATTGCAAGCTATTTAAGCCATGCCAAACGTACAGATTCATTAGTTTACGTAATCAAGCAGATTCTCCAGGTTGTTCCGGAGCGTCGCGACTGGATAGTTAAGTGGTACAAGAAACATAAAAAGAAAAAGCAATGAAATACTTTAAATCAAAAGTTGTCGATCAGGATGGTGAAATCTTAGCATTCATTACACCTGTCAAAATGAACAATGAAGAAATTCAGCATCATTTTTATGCTCGAATTGACGGATACGAATATCATGGTATTTCAGATGATGCAGTATTACCTGAGCAACATGATGAATGCGAGGTTGAAGAACTGGCATTTGCTGACATAGAGGAGATCCTCAAAGGGAGTCGTCTTTATAAGGAGATCAATGCCCAGGTCGAGCAGAGGATTCGTGAAAAGTATTCAATCGGCGATGAGTTTTCAATTCTGAAGGATGACAAAACTTCTGCGGAATACATAGCGTATCAGCAGATCGTGGATGAGTGCCGCCAGGCAGGAGCGGTTCAGAAAATTGCACTCGGACTGAAGCAATAGTAAGTTACAAGGGGTGATGTTGAGGTAAGCACTAAACATCTAAACCCTTTAACATGGAACCTACGATTAAGACCCCCATAAGCTATTATGGGGGCAAGCAGCAAATGTCAAGGCATATTCTGCCTTTAATTCCCAAACACACTGTTTATTGTGAACCGTTTTGTGGAGGTGCCGCCATTTACTGGTTAAAGGCACCTTCAAAGGTTGAGGTCATCAATGATATGAATGATGAGCTGATCAACTTTTACGTGGTTCTTAAAACGAAGTTTAAAGCCCTTCAAAAAGCTGTTAAAATCACCTTGCATAGCCGCAAGACCCATAAGATGGCATGGGAGATTTATCAGCAGCCAGAGAAGCATGATCAGGTAACACGTGCATGGGCTTTATGGGTCTTATCCACTCAATCATTCGGCAGTCAGCTTTCAGGATCCTGGGGATTCGATAAAAGTAAATCCAGCATTGCAAGAAAGGTCATGAATAAAAAAAGGCAGTTTACAGAATTGCTGGAGGAGCGTTTGGAATTAACGCAAATAGAGTGCCGTGACGCCCTTGATGTGATCAGGTTATATGATACGCCAGATACCTTTCATTACATAGACCCGCCTTATCCCAATACCAACTGCGGCCATTATAAAGGCTATACAATGGACAACCTTGAACAGCTCCTGGTCAGGCTATCAAACATTCAAGGAAAGTTTCTGTTAAGCAATTACCCTCAGGACATCATAACAAAATATGCAAGAAAGCAAGGTTGGACTCAGCTTGACTTTAAAATGCCTCTATGCGCTTCAAAGAAGTCGGTAAGATCAAATAAAATCGAGGTATTGACAGCCAATTATCCTATTCAAAAAGGTAAGCCCGGCTGATAAAGAAAATTGTCACATCTCCTATACCAAGGGATGCAAGCACCCCGTTGCCGGGCTTTATCAATGTTGAGATAAGCCAATTGGAAGTATAAGAGATGTGACTGAACAAAGATAGCAGTATTCATTATCTTCGCAAAGAATTTTATTTATACAATTCGTTTTAAAAACTTATACAATTCGTTTTGCGAATTATATATGTAAGGAAAAAAAGGATTGTAACGTGTCTGCATTCAATTCCTTACCACCAATAATCATATTCCGGAGACTTTCACCAATTACAGGTAAATAACCAATAATATTGGTGCTCACGGTAATGGCCCAATAGGCAAGTTGATCCCATGGAAGAAGATATCCGGTAAAATTTGCAAATACGATGAGTACCAGGAGAAACAATCCGAAGAGCCAGTTTGTTTTCCTCAGATCCCGGTAGGCCCCGGTAAAAAACACTCTGAGAAAATGTAAAAATGCGATCAACAAAAGGAACACTCCGCTCCAGTAATGAATGTTCCGGATAAACTGACCGAATAGTACCTGATTCTTCAGGAACACAACCGAATTGTATGCTTCAGCAGGCGACGGGACGTAATAGAATCGTAATAATATGCCTGTAATTACCTGTATAACAATTAACAAAGCAGCAATTCCCCCAAGACCAAATGTGCGGTTTATTCTGAGTGACGATTCGTTTACTTTTGAAGGGTGAAGGTGAATAAAAAAATTGCGCATTCAATTGTTTAATTTTCAACCCATAGGATTAGTGCAGTCCAAAATTAGGGATATTATAAGAGAATCTATCAAAATTTCACAATCACATATTTACATTGCTCATAATATATTGCGAAGCAAAAAAAACAGGATTAACCATGAAAATCTCCTCCCCGGATGGGTCAAGAAAGTATAAGAACCCGATTTCTATTTTTGAGTCAACGACAATCAGTCCCCCGGAAAACAATGAGTAAGAATAATGAGATAATGATGATCCTGTAAACAGACAATGAAGTCAATTCTTTTTTAGGGAACATAGCCAATGATGACCGTAATCACACTTACAAAAATCAGGTTCTTTTCCTTTTTAACTATAGTTATAACATTTGCTTTGCTGTTTCAACAGTAATCTCCAACACCCTTGTGAGAAACGAAAATTTCTGTTTCATTAGCTCATACTCATCACCGGAACTGATATACCTTGCCGTTCCATCGATAAGAAAACCTGTTCCAGGGTAATCTTTATATCCCGACACATTTTTACTCCCCAAGGTCAATTTAACGTGACTGTTTACATCAACATTTTTCTCCGTTTTTCTAAAACCATAAGCAGGAATGAGGATACGCTCATCCTCTGTTACCACAAGATAAGAGTTCCATGTATTCGCAACGTGAGTTTCGACACCCCATGATACGACAGATACAACGCCTTCGTGCTGTAAGACTTCTAAAAACTTTTCTGATAATTTTTTATTTTCACTCATGTTGAAGTTATAAGATTAACCGGATGATGAACAGAAGGGTATAAACGTTCGTTTGTTCTTAGATATCTGATCCGTATTATTAGGAAAAATGTTTTGGGTACTTTTTGGGGTACTCTAAAAAGCAAAACCCGCGTCAATTGCGGGTTTTGATGTGGTATTTGTACCCCGGGCGGGAGTTGAACCCGCACAGCCGTGAAGCCACAGGATTTTAAGTCCTGCGTGTCTACCAGTTCCACCACCGGGGCATCTTTTTAAAGAACTTTTTTCAGCCACGGCCAGGAGGCCGTCGAAAAAAAAACCCTCTTCAGGGAGGGTGTTTTCTGGAGCAGAAGACGAGACTCGAACTCGCGACCCTGACCTTGGCAAGGTCATGCTCTACCAACTGAGCTACTTCTGCAGGGTTAATTTGAGGGTGCAAAAGTAAAACAACTTGGCTAATCTGCAAAATCTTTATTAATATTTTTTTGTCTGCGGATAACGTTCAGGATTTTTTCAACAGCTTTTTGATCTCGTTGAGCTTCATAAGAGCTTCAACCGGCGTAAGCGTGTTGATCTCGGTGTTGAGAATGTCTTCCTTGATCTGCTGTAACAGGGGGTCGTCGAGCTGGATAAAACTCAGCTGGTAACCGGCTTCGCCCGATCCTGCATCCCGCATCCCGGATCCCGCATCCCGCATCCCGCATCCTGCATCCCGCATCCCGGATCCTGCATCCTTTTTCCCCGTTCTTGACTCCTCCAGCTGCCTGAGCACCTCCCCCGCCCTATCCAGCACCGACTGCGGCATTCCGGCCATCCTGGCAACATGAATACCGAAACTGTGTTCACTGCCTCCCGGCTGAAGCTTCCTGAGAAAAATCACACGGTTCTGTATCTCCTTTATAGAAATATGGAAATTCTTTATCCTGCCATGTATGGCGGCCATTTCATTTAGCTCATGATAATGCGTTGCAAACAGCACTTTGGGTTTGTACAAGGGATGACTGTGCAGAAACTCGGCAATAGCCCAGGCAATGCTGATGCCATCGTAAGTGGAAGTGCCCCGGCCGATCTCATCCAGAAGAATCAGGCTTCGGTTCGAGACGTTATTGAGAATGCTGGCCGTTTCATTCATTTCGACCATGAAGGTAGATTCGCCCGACGAAATATTGTCGGAAGCTCCTACCCTTGTAAATATTTTATCGACCATCCCGATAGTAGCCCTTTCTGCCGGCACGAAACTTCCCATCTGTGCCATCAGCACAATAAGTGCGGTTTGCCTGAGAAGGGCTGATTTACCCGACATATTAGGTCCGGTGAGGATGATGATCTGCTGTGTACTGTCGTCCAGGTAAATATCATTGGCAATATATTCTTCGCCGGGTTTCATCTGCCTCTCAATTACAGGGTGACGGCCGCTGATGATCTCAAGTTCATAGGAATCGTTAAGCCCCGGCCTAACATACCTGTACTGTGTTGCACTGAGCGCAAAAGAAACAAGCACGTCAAGCCTGGCAACCAGGTTCGCGTTGAGCTGCACTGGTACAATAAAATCGTTGACAAAAAGAACCAGATCGCTATATATCCTGGCTTCCAGAGCTGCTATCCGATCCTCGGCATGCAATATCTTCTCTTCGTATTCCTTCAACTCGGGAGTGATGTAACGTTCCGAGCCGACCAGGGTCTGTTTCCTCTGCCAATCTGCAGGAACTTTATCCTTATGAGTATGAGTTACTTCAAGGTAGTATCCGAATACATTGGTATAACCGACCTTGAGCGACGATATGCCCGTACGCTCTATTTCCCTTTGCTGTATCTTGACCAGGTAATTTTTTCCGGAATAGGCAATATTCCTGAGTTCATCCAGCTCCGCGTCCACGCCTTCGGCAATCATATTACCTTTTGCTGCCAGGGCAGGAGGATCAGGATTGAGATCCCGCGCTATCCTTTCCCTTACCTGAAGACAGGGATTAAGCTGTGCGGCGGTTTTCTGAAGCCCTTCATTTTTCACCGAAGAAGCCTCATTTTTCATGGTCTCTACCGAATCAAGAGCTTTTTTAAGATGCATCATCTCCCTGGGTTGTATCTTACCCACCGCGGCTTTTGAGATAAGCCTCTCCAGGTCGCCGACTATCGTCAGCTCATGCCTGAACTGTCCGGCCATTTCGGGATGTTGTATAAAAAATTCAACAACGTCAAGCCTTTCTTCAATGGGCTGAAGGTTTTTCAAGGGGAGTATCATCCATCGGCGAAGTTGACGGGAACCCATAGGAGAAACCGTCTGGTCGAGGACATCGAGCAGGGTCCGGGCATTTTCATTGTTTGGACTCAGTAACTCCAGGTTCCTGATCGTAAACCGGTCGAGCCATACGTAATGGTCTTCTTCTATCCTTGAAAGTTTCGAAATATGAGCAACCTTTTCATGCTGGGTCTCTGCCAGGTAATGAAGAGCTGCTCCTGCAGCGATCACCGCCATTTCAAGATTCTCTACACCGAATCCCTTCAGGGAAGCAGTGCCGAAATGCTTCAACAGCAGGTCATTCGCGAAATCTGTTGTAAACACCCAGTCATCAAACGTGTTGATATAAAATTTACTTCCGCAAAGCTCAATAAACTTCTGTTTCCTGCTTTTTTGTATGATGACTTCGCTGGGTCTGAAACTCTGGATGAGCTTGTCAATATATTCAAGGCTTCCCTGAGCCAGATAAAACTCTCCGGTGGAGATATCGAGGAAAGAAATACCCGAGGTTATAGATTCAAGATGCACAGATGCAAGAAAGTTGTTTTCTTTCTGTTCAAGTATCTTGTCATGATACGAAACTCCGGGGGTCACTAGCTCCGTTACTCCCCGTTTAACAATAGTCTTGGTAAGTTTTGGATCTTCGAGCTGATCACATATTGCTACCCTTAACCCGGCTTTTACCAGCCTGGGAAGATACAGGTCAAGCGAATGATGAGGAAACCCGGCAAGCTCGATATATGAAGCTGATCCGTTGGCCCTCCTTGTAAGCACAATACCCAGTATGCCCGAAGCTCTGATCGCATCCTCGCCAAAGGTCTCATAGAAATCCCCAACCCTGAACAGCAACAAGGCATCAGGATATTTCGCCTTGATGGCATTGTACTGCTTCATCAGAGGCGTTTCAGCCACTTCTTTGGTGTCCTGTTTCATTATTAATTACTGTCTGCGGATGGGTTTGGCGGGTTACAGCTCCGGACTCCAAAAATACGACGAGGCATCGGAAATTTTAATCATTGTTGATAAGTCAGCATAAATGACGCTTATCTGATATCTGATATCTGCTATCCGTCATTTTCCCTATATTTGCCCCATGTCAACCCGCAAGCTTTCCATGACCGAGTTAGGCCGCCTTAGTACTGAAGAATTCAGGGCTGCCGGGAAATTCCCTATTACTGTGATCCTCGATAACATCAGATCCCAGAACAATACCGGTTCAGTTTTCAGGACATGCGATGCATTCAGGGCAGAGCGGCTTTGCCTCTGTGGTATTACTGCTACTCCTCCACATAGAGAAATTCACAAAACCGCCCTTGGAGCTGAGGAGTCGGTAGAATGGAAATATTATAATTCGGCCGCACAGGCCATCCTGGAACTCAAACATTCAGGCTACCTCATTATTGCCCTTGAACAAACTACTTCAAGCATGCCGATACAGCATTACCAGATCCCTGAAGAAAGAAAAATCGCCCTTGTTTTTGGCAATGAAGTGCATGGGGTAGATGAAAATGTATTAAATCTTGCCGATGTATGCCTTGAAATACCCCAGTTCGGGACCAAACATTCTATCAATGTGTCTGTAGCTGTTGGGATTACATTGTGGGAAATCCTGAGAAAACTAAAAAAAATATAAGCATCGTAACCTTTCCCTAATATGTTACGTAAAATTAAAAAAGTAAGAAAGTTTTTGAAAATCATTCCAATCTTCTTAATTTTGACGACAGAAAGAAAATATTTTGATCTAAACTATTATAAATCAATTATTTGCTTTAATCGAAGAAAAATAAACAGCAAAATGTTAATTTAATAACTGTATAAAGTTGCATTACATAATGATATTTTAATATATTTGTAAAATCAGTAAACATAAAAATAGAAATCTAAAATCAAAGTCGTATGAAAAAGTTCTCACGATTACTCTCAAAGGCCGTAATTTTCCTGCTTGCTGTTCTTATTTCAGCAGCCTCCTTTGCACAGGAGAAAAAGCAGGATAAACCGCAGCCAAAATCCAGGCCAAATGCCGCAAACTCTTTTAGCTACTGGTCTGTCGGACTATTTGGTGGCGCTATGCAGTTCAACGGCGACCTTTCCAAGAACCTCTTTCTAAACCTTGGAAAAAATTCAATCGGATACAATTATGGGTTGTTGGTAACCAAACAATTCACACGTGTTATCGGTGTTCGCGCAAGAATCGCCCATGGCAAACTCCAGAGCCAGGTAGAAGGAAAAAGCGCATGGAATTATGACGGAGGTTCAGGCAAGCAGGCCTATATCTCAAAATCTTTTGTCGCCTATCCACTGGAGACCGATCTTCAGCTTACAGTAAACTGGTCTAACTGGGCACTGGGTTATAAACCTGAGAGAATTTTCTCATCCTACCTGATATTTGGTTTAGGTATTGATCAGACCATTGGTCATCGTACCGACCTTCTCACGGGTCAGGACGATGCATGGATTGGCAATAAGAATGCCAAAGGCACGGCCGCCTCAATGGGTAACAACAGCGGTATCGCCAGCCAAAACCTGGTTTGGAAAATGGGTACCGGTATTGGTTTCGATTTTAACATCGACCAGCACTGGTCAGTTCCCATTGAATTTTATTTACGTTGGGTTGATCATGACGTACTCGACATGACTCCTGCCGGTTCCAAACAGGTTGTTTATGATATGTACTCATCAGCCACCATCGGACTTGCCTATAAATTCGGTTATTCCGGCGGCAGCCTGAGGGAAATGGAAAAACGCTACGGTGAAGTTAAATTCGAAACCACACCTCCGGTGCTCAGCGAAAAAGGAGATTCTGTAACAGTTACTATCAAAGGAACCTTCCCCCCGAAATATTTTGCAACCAAAGCAGCCATGCAGTATCAGCCTACTCTGACCTACAACGGCGGAATGACCGAACTTAAGGCCATCACCATGAAGGGCGAAAAAGTTACCGGCGACGGAATTCCTATCAAGTACAAAGATGGTGGTACATTTACTTATACTACTACTTTCCCGTATAAACCAGAGATGAACACTTCCATGCTCACCGTTGCTCCTGTGATTTATGAAGCAAAAGAAAAGACCTTCCCAAAGAAGGGTGAGATCAAAGAAAAAGTGAAATTTATCGAACTTCCCAGCCGCGATCTCGTTCCGGGTGTTATTTATACTCCTACTCGTATCCTTGCTGACCAGGCTGCTACAATTGCTGACCATGGCTATCAAAAAGAAGTCATCATAAGCAGAACCGGCGTGGTATATTTCAAGAAGAACAAATTTGATCTGGATCTCAAATATGGTCTCAACAAAACCGAAGCTGCAAAGACCGGTCTTACCGATGTAGCCAACTTTGTACACCAGGGATGGAAGATCAAGAGTATCGATATGAACGGATGGGCATCACCCGAAGGAGAAGAAACCTTTAACGCAGGCCTTTCTGAAAACCGTTCAAAGACAGGTCAGAAATGGTTAACCGACCAGTTCCAGTTATGGGCAAAAGAAGCCAACAAAGACAACAAGGATAAGAAAGCTGTAAAAGCTGCCATTGAAGCCGCAGGTAAAGACGTGAATGTTCCTCTTGCACATCACGGTCCGGATTGGAACGGTTTCCTTAAGGAAGTGCAGAACAGCGACCTGAAAGACAAGGACAAGATCCTGAATGTTATTAATTCGGTAGGCGATCCTTTGAAAAAAGAACAGGAAATCCGCAATATGATTCTGATCTATCCTGTGATTGAAGAAAAGCTTTTGCCGGAACTGCGCCGTTGTGAAGTTACTGCCAACCTGTATGAACCACGTTTCACCGACGATGAACTCAGCAAGTATGCAGTTTCTGATCCTTCCAAACTGAAGGTTGAAGAACTTCTCTATGCTGCTACCCTCACAAGCGACCCCGCTGTAAAAATGACGATCTATGACAATGCTGCCAGGCAGTTCCCCAATAGCTGGAAAGCTCTGAACAATGCAGCTGCTGCCAGTATTGCTCTTGGCAATTTTGCAAAAGCCAGTGATTATCTTACAAAGGCACAGAGCATTGCCCAGAATACAGGCATGATCGAAAATAACATCGGTGTTGTGGCTGCCAGGCAGAACGACAGCAAGAAAGCTGTTGCTCAGTTCACAAAAGCCCAGCAACTTGGTGAAAAGGAAAGCTACAACCTTGGCATCTATGAGATCCCGAAAGGTAACTATACCAAAGCTCTCAGTCTTCTTGGAGATGCAAAGTGCAACTACAACTTAGGTCTCGCACAGCTGGTAAGCGGAAACAACACTGCTGCTGAAGCTACTCTGAGATGCGCTCCCCAGACTCCGGGTACATTCTACCTGCTTGCTATTGTAGGTTCCCGCACAAACAACAGCAAAATGCTCTACGAAAACCTGATGAAAGCCTGCCAGGATGCTAACCTGAAAGTACAGGCCGCAGGTGACCGTGAATTCTATAACTTCGCAAAAACTCCTGAATTCCAGAATATAGTGAAGTAATGTTTATTGATAAAAAAAGCCCGGCTAAATGCCGGGCTTTTTTTTTGCCCTCTTCAGAAACTACCTGTCGATCCTGTTCACTACACCTTTATCGGTACAGTGGTTTAGCAGTTTCGACACGGACTCCCGGAAAATAGGATGAATGAAATCGGGAGCTATTTCCTGCAACGGAATAAGTGTAAACCGCCTTTCATGAAGCCTCGGGTGAGGTATCATCAGTTCCCCGGTAAACAGAATCTTTGAAGCATAAAACAAAATATCTATATCGATCGTTCGCGATGAGTAGGCTTCATTTGAACAGCCACATTCAGTGCCACATGAAGCGGACTCCCTGATCCTTCCGAGATCCTTCTCAATACCGTGTATCACATTCAGCAATTCTGATTCACTCAGCATCGTTTCTACCTCCAGCGCCTGATTATAAAAGGCTGTATTGTCATCAAACCCCCAGGGCTCTGTTTCATATATGGAAGATATGCCGGTAATGTTGCCAATACGTTTTTTAATCGCTGCACAGGCCTGAATAAGATTCTGCTCCCGGTCGCCCCGGTTGCTGCCAAGTAATAAAAATACCGATTGCTGCATATGAATGTCGACAGAATTCTATAAACCGTACATCCGGTTAATCAGTGATGAGATCTTCTGCCCATAGTTTGGATCCGCGGCCCATTTGCCTGTAAGTTCCGTAACCAGGCTCACTGAGCCTCTTGTTACATTGCTGAAACGAGGATCGACTAGCGGGCTTCTCACCGGCTCGTGGCTGGCATAGGCTTTTAAATGCTGTATATGCGCCCTCACTCCTTCTTCCATGCTCGAGAACCATTCTCCCCCGCTAAATATATCAACACACCCTAATCCGCAGTAATTATGCTGAAATCTGCTCACGCTGCCTTCAAACCGTAAAAAACCGGTTTCAAGGCACATCTGACAAAATGCAACGTCATAATTTACCCCTTCACGGTTTGCCTCAATGATATATACCTTAACCAGGCGGCTCGCCATCATCTCATCCAAATCGCCGTTATACTTTATTAAAAAGCTCTTCATGGTCTCGGGTGATGCTTTGCCCCTGGCCATGATCTTAAGAGTAGGTCCTTTATTTGATGAAGATTCCTTAGTGGAATACGTTTTTTTTCTGGCGGCCTCCCTTGGATGAAGAGCAACTCCCTGGCCTGAAAGAAAGAAAAGGAGAAAGACAAGTGTAACCAGCCGCAACTTCATTCGTCATATTTTATACTGCAATAATACTTATTTTACTAATGGCAGAAGGGAAATGAAAGATTATTTTTGCACAGGACTTTGTTTACAATTAACTTGGCGGCATCATTGCCTGAATAAATAAAAACCAAATATCATGAAACAATTTTTTAAATTTATGTTTGCCAGCATGCTTGGCACTTTCCTTCTGATCATCGTCTTTTTTCTGATCAGTCTCGGCATCGTTGCAGGTATTGTAGCTGTAGCTTCAAACGATGAGGTTGTAATCGACAAAAAAACGGTCCTGGTTATGAAAATGGACCGGCCAATCCTTGACCGCAGCCCGAAAATGCCTGTACTTTCAATGTTTGGAGCTGAAAAATATGCTGGGCTGAACGACATCCTGAAAAACCTGAAAAAAGCAAAAACAGATAACAATATCTCCGGCATTTACCTTGATTTGTCGTCGGTTCAAACCAGTATGGCCACTACCGAGGAGATCAGAGACGGACTGCTGGATTTTAAACAATCGGGAAAATTCATCTGGGCCTACAGTGAAGGTTACGACCAGAAGGCATATTACCTTGCCTCAACGGCAAACAAGATCTACCTTACCCCCCAGGGGATGGTATTCTTTACAGGCCTTAGCTCAAACGTGATGTTTCTGAAGGGGACTCTTGAAAAGCTCGATATAAAAGTGCAGGTGATACGGCATGGGAAGTTCAAAGCAGCAACCGAACTCCTCTTCCTTGAAAAAATGAGTCCGGAAAACCGGAAACAGATGACTGAACTCCTTAGCGGCCTGTGGGATAAGATGATTGCAGGAATAAGCGAGTCGCGCAAAATCAGCAAAGCTGAACTTAACCTGGTGGCCGACAGCCTGAAACTCGGCAAGGCAACTGAGGCTTTGAAATATAAATTCATCGATCAGATCGCTTATAAGGATGAGTTTCTCAAGGATCTGCGATCAAAACTTGGTCTGGGTGAAAAAGGCAAGATCAAAACTATAAGTATGGACAAGTACACCGATGTGGAGGACCATGAGAAGAAAAGTTCATCCAAAGATAAAATTGCCGTAATCTATGCACAGGGTTCTATAGGAAGCGGTGAAGGAGATGACCAGAGCATCGGCTCAGGGCGTATCTCCAGGGCTATAAGGAAAGCCCGGGAAGATGAAACCGTTAAGGCCATAGTGTTCAGAATCAACTCTGGAGGAGGCGACGGACTTGCTTCGGATGTTATCTGGAGGGAGGTTCTGCTGGCAGCAAAAGCCAAACCTGTTGTTGCTTCCTTTGGTGATGTTGCCGCAAGCGGGGGTTATTATATTGCCTGTCCTGCCACAAAAATCTATGCTGAACCCAATACCATTACGGGATCAATCGGCGTTTTTGGCATCATTCCAAACTTCGAGGGACTGATGAAAAACAAACTTGGAATCACTTTCGATGAAGCCAAAACAAATAAAAACTCAGGATTCATATCAGTTCAAAGGGCGCTTACACCCTTCGAATATGCAACGATTCAAAGGGAAATTGAAACTTTTTACGATACTTTTATTACTAAAGTCGCCGATGGAAGGAAGCTTACCAAAGCGCAGGTCGACAGTATCGGACAGGGAAGGGTGTGGAGTGGAACCGACGCGAAGCGGATAGGGCTAATCGATGATTTCGGCGGACTGGAAAAAGCTATTGCCGGGGCAGCAGATCTGGCCAAACTGAAGTCGTTCAGGCTCATCTCTCTGCCTGAACAGAAAGACCCTTTCGAGCAGATCATTGATGAGGTCTTTGGAAATTCCCCGGAAACCAGGATGCAGTCGGTTATGGGTGAGGATTATAAATACTACAAGACCATAAAGGATCTCCGCGGTATGAAAGGAGTTCAGGCAAGATCACTGTACGATTTCGATATTAACTGATCCAGTTACCAATAAAAAAGAGGGCATCCTTCTCAGGATGCCCTCTTTTTTATTTAATCCAGTAATCTATCTCATCGGATATCTCTTAAAGATGTCTTCACTCTTCATCAGAATATCGATGTATTGGGCTCTTTTGTAAACGAAAGGATCTTTTAACTCCTTGCGCGAAAGTTTCCCCCGGAAACTATCGATGGTCTCGAATTTCTTACGGCCCATCCAGTCTTCGAGGTCTTTGATCATGCTTGTAATCTGGGCAGGACCATGTTTGTATACGGCGCTTACAACCTGAACGCAATCGGCGCCGGCAAGAAGCATCTTTACTACATCCTTACCACTCAATATTCCGGTATTGGCACATAATGAGCCCCGGATCTCATGATACAGAATCCCAACATACCTCAGCGCTAGGCGGTTATCCTCCTCATTACTCAGATTGTACGGGAAATGGTGTTCCACTTTCTCGATATCGATGTCGGGCTGGAAAAGGCGGTTAAAAAGAACAAAACCATCAACACCTGCATGGTACATCTGCTGAATCACCCCGAGCACATTGGTATAAAAGGGGCTTAGCTTAACGCTTACGGGTATTTTCACATTCTTCTTTACTTCCGAGATCATTGCAAGCTGCTCATTGATGATTGACTTGCCTTCTTTCTTGAAATCGTAAGGCAGAGTGTAAAGATTCATTTCCAGGGCGTTTACACCTGTTTGTTCCAGAAGCTTGGCATATTCAACCCAGGTATCTTCAAACAGACAGTTGATGCTCGCGATAACAGGTATATTCACGTTATCGACTACCTTGCGCAAATGCGAAAGGTGTTCGCGGGGCCCGGCATGACTGATGTCGGGGAACAGACTGATCATTTCGGCATGCCGTTCATTGTACTGGTTCAGTTCCTCAGAAAGCTGCAAGCGTTCCAGTTCGATCTGTTCTTCAAACAGGGTTTTGTAAACTATCGCGGCAGCACCGGCTTCTTCAATACGTTTAATCGTATCAAGGTCCTTAACCAGATTGCTTGCTCCGACAATTACGGGGTTTCTCAGGTTTAACCCCATGTAGTTCGTGGTGAGGGTAGGCATATTTTTCTTTTTTATATTAAGGCTATTTTACCGTACTTTTTTCAAATTTCATTTCTGCAAGGCGTTTGTAATTGTCATACCTCCAGCGAACGTTGTCCTCGGCTGCTTTGAAAAGTTCAAGTGCTTCATCGGGGAACATTGCCTTTAGAGAAGTATATCTGACTTCGCTTGCGAGAAACTCCTGGAATTTTGTCCAGTCAGGCTCTTTGGAGTCGAGAGTAAACGGGTTCTTTCCTTCCATAGCATGCGTGGGGTTATACCTGTAAAGGTTCCAGTAACCTGCTGCGACAGCCTTCTCCATTTCTTCCTGGGCTTTGCCCATCCCCAGCTTGAGACCGTGGTTGATACAGGTTGAATATGCGATGACAAGCGAAGGTCCGTTGTATGACTCGGCTTCCTTCACAGCCCTGAACAGCTGGCCGTTGTTGGCGCCCATGGCAACCTGTGCAGTATACACATAACCATAGGTCATGGCCATTGCTCCAAGGTCTTTCTTGCGCACTTTCTTGCCCGAAGCAGCAAACTTGGCAACCGCACCGGCAGGTGTTGATTTTGACGCCTGTCCGCCGGTATTCGAATAAACTTCGGTGTCGAGCACAAGTATATTGATGTCCTCACCTGAAGCAAGAACGTGATCTAATCCGCCGTAACCAATATCATAAGCCCAGCCGTCGCCACCAATGATCCAGATCGATTTTTTGATAAGATACTGCCTGATATTGGTGATATCCCTGGCCAGCTGACTGGTTTCCTTCTCGAGCAAAGGCAGAAGTTTTACCGTTGCGGCTTTTGACTTTACCGCGTCGTCCTTGCCTTCGATCCATTCCTGGAAAGCAGCAAGCGTATCCACACCCATCATATTTTCTTTGATCGCTTCCTTCATTTTCCTTGAGATCCTGTCGCGAAGCTTCCCAACACCTAAGGCCATGCCATAACCGTATTCGGCATTATCCTCAAACAATGAGTTAGCCCATGCCGGACCCTGACCCTCTGTATTGGCACGGTATGGAGTGAAGGGGGCAGTACCTCCGTATATGGAGGAGCATCCCGTGGCATTGGCTATCATCATCCTCTCGCCATAAAGCTGGGTGAGCAGTTTGATATAGGGTGTTTCGCCGCAGCCTGCACAGGCTCCCGAGAACTCGAACAATGGCTGGGCAAACTGACTGTTCTTGAACGTCTTGAACCGGTCGATCACATTGGTTTTATAACTAACATTTCCGATCAGGTAATCCCAGTTATTTGTTTCAGCAATCTGACTTCCGAGATTGTTCATTTCAAGCGCTTTGATCTTTGAAGGGCAAATATCGGAACAATTTCCGCAACCTGTACAGTCAAGCACGCTCACCTGGATCTTGAATTCGTAACCGGCCAGCTCTTTACCAATCCCTTTAACTGTTGGCATACCCTCGGGTGCATTCTTCTTTTCTTCTTCGTTGAGAAGGAACGGACGGATTGCAGCGTGAGGACAAACATAGGCACACTGGTTGCACTGGATGCAGTTTTCGGGAATCCATTTGGGCACATTCACTGCAATGCCGCGTTTTTCCAGTACCGTCATGCCCGATGGGAACGTGCCGTCTTCCCTTCCAACGAAAGCGCTTACGGGAATATCGTCGCCCCGCATTGCGCTAACCGGATCAAAGACATCGGTAACAAATTTCGAAAGGCCGGAATCCTCATTGGCTGATTTTAAAACAATCTCTGACCATTCGGCCGGGATATTTACCTTTATCACTTCACCCCCCTTGTCGATGGCAGCGCAGTTCATGTTCACGATCTCATCGCCCTTGCGGCCATAGGTTTTCTGAATAGCCTTCTTCATATCCTTGACGGCAGCTTCATAAGGTATCACGCTGGCTAACTTGAAGAATGCCGACTGCATGATCGAATTGGTGCGGTTGCCAAGGCCGATTTCCTCGGCAAGTTTTGTGGCATCGATCATATAAAATTTGATCTCATGATCGGCCATGTATTTTTTCATTGAATCCGGAAGGCGTTTCTTCGTTTCTTCGGCATCCCATATTGAATTTAAAAGGAATGTTCCTCCGTCTTTCAGCCCTTTCAGCAAATCATATTTTTCAAGATATGAAGGAACATGGCATGCAGTAAAATCGGCCATATTTACAAGGTAGGTCGAACGAATGGGGCTGTCGCCGAAACGCAGGTGGGAAACGGTCACACCTCCTGATTTCTTGGAATCATAGGCAAAATAAGCCTGGGCATATTTATCTGTATTGTCGGCTATAATCTTGATACTGTTTTTATTAGCGCCTACCGTACCGTCGGAACCTAAACCCCAGAATTTTGCCGAAAAAGTGCCGGCAGGCTGAATGTCAATCTCGGGCAGCAGAGGCAATGAAGTAAACGTTACGTCATCGACAATACCCAGGGTGAAATGGTTCTTTGGTTCCTTCATCTTCAGGTTCTCATACACGGCCACGATCTGCGATGGTGTTGTATCCTTTGAGCTGAGGCCATAGCGACCGGCAATGATCATGGGTCTTTCGGCACGGTCATAAAACATATCCCTCACATCGAGGTATAGAGGATCACCGTTTGCACCTGGCTCTTTGGTACGGTCAAGTACGGCGATGCGCTTTACTGACTGGGGTAGTACATCGAAGAAATATTTTTCGCTGAACGGCCGGTAGAGGTGAACAACCACAAGACCAACCTTTTCACCTTTGGCGCACAGGTAGTCTATGGTTTCACGAATGGTCTCGGTTACCGAACCCATGGCGATAATGATGTTTTCGGCCTGGGGATCTCCATAATACACGAACGGATGATATTCCCTGCCTGTAATAGCCGTGATCTCTTTCATATAATCATTCACCACATCGGCAACCGGAAAATAAAAACGGTTCACGGCTTCCTTGGCCTGGAAGAATATGTCGGGATTCTGTGCAGTGCCTCTTGTTACCGGATGCTCGGGGTTGAGCGCCCGGTCGCGAAACTCCTGCAAAGCCTTGGTATCGATGAGCTTTGCCATGTCCTCATTCTCCAATGCCTCGATTTTCTGAATCTCATGCGAAGAACGGAACCCGTCGAAAAAATGAAGAAAAGGTAGGCGCAGCTTGATAGCGCCCAGATGGGCTATACCGGCAAGGTCCATAATTTCCTGCACGGAACCTGAAGCCATCATCGCAAAACCGGTCTGCCTGGTAGCATAAACATCGCTGTGATCGCCAAAAATCGAAAGAGCATGTGCAGCTACTGTCCTGGCCGAAACATGAAATACACAGGGAAGTAATTCACCCGCAATTTTGTACATGTTCGGGATCATCAGCAGCAAACCCTGGGAAGCGGTAAAGGTAGTAGTGAGAACGCCCGATTGAAGGGCTCCGTGAACAGCACCGGCAGCGCCTGCCTCACTCTGCAGCTCGGCAACCTTCACCTCGTCACCAAAAATATTTTTACGTCCGACTGCGGCCCATTCATCTACATTCTCAGCCATATTTGAAGATGGCGTAATGGGATAAATAGCAGCTACTTCACTGAACATATAGGCCATATGCGATGCAGCCTGATTACCGTCACAAGTTAAAAATTTTTTAATTTTAGTCATATTATGTTGATTTTTAAATATTTAGCTATATCATCTGTGAAACGATTAACAGACTGCAAAGGTACATTTTTTTTAATTTTGCAAAATGTTATATCCAACTTCTTTTGAAAATAAACTGGGCTTTGACCAAATCAGGGAACTTCTCAGGTCTAACTGCCTGTCTTCCATAGGAACACAGCTGGTTTCAAAAATTTCTTTCTCTGCTGACCGCGATGCTATTTATTTAAACCTTCAGCTCACTGCTGAGATGCTTAATGTGTTGAATTTTGAAGAAGGGTTCCCTTCTCAGGACTACTATGATCTGATTCCCGAATTACACAGGATAGTCACACCAGGCTCATATTTTGAAGAGGAAACGCTATCGGAACTCAGGCTTTCGCTTCAGACCGTTGCTGACCTGATCAGGTTTTTCACCGACAGGCAGGAAACATACCCCGGACTTTTCGGGCAGATACGCTTCACCATAGCCAACAGCTCTGCGCTGAACCTCCCGGCTGACCTCTGTCACCGCATCGACCGCCTGCTTGATGATCGGTCCCAGATCCGAGACAACGCCTCTCCTGAACTCTCAAAACTAAGAAAAGAGAAGACTTATAAGCTGGCCAGCGTGGAGCACAAGATACATCACGATCTGAAAGTAGCCCGGCAGTCGGGCTGGACACCGGAAGATGCCGAAATCACGATCCGTAACGGCCGTCTGGTGATCCCCATGCTGAGCGCTCATAAACGCAAGATCAGCGGGTATGTTCATGACGAGTCGGCTACCGGCCAAACAGTGTATATTGAACCGGCCGCTATATTTGAAACGAACAACGAGATCCGCGAAATAGAATATGCCGAAAAACGGGAAATCATCAAAATTCTGATCAGCTTTGCCGATACTTTACGGCCTGAAACCATCAACCTCGTGAGTTTATACAGATTCATGGGCTTCATTGATTTCATCCGGGCCAAAGCATTGTTTGCCAGGGCAACAGCCGGAACGTTTCCAAAGATAAGAATGCGGCTGCAGGCTTCCTCCAAAGCCACTAACAATTCCGGGTTCAGCTGGCATCAGGCCATCCATCCTAACCTTTATCTTCATTTTAAACAACTCGGTAAAACGGTAGTGCCTCTTAACCTTGAGTTGGAAAAGGAAGAACGTATCCTCATCATTTCCGGACCCAACGCGGGAGGAAAATCGGTCTGTCTGAAAACGGTGGGGCTCATACAATATATGTTTCAGTGCGGACTTCTGCCTCCGGTAAGGGAAGATTCTGAATTTCTGATCTTTGAAAAGATTTTTATTGATATAGGTGATGAGCAGTCGATCGATAACGACCTGAGCACATATACATCCAAGCTTCTGAACCTTAAATTTTTTCTTGAGCATGTGGATGAGAATTCCCTTCTCCTTATAGATGAGTACGGCTCCGGTACCGACCCTTCACAGGGCGGGGCCATGGCCGAGGCCTGCCTCGAAGAAATGGCTGGCAGCGGTACATACGGCATCATCACCACACATTATTCCAATCTTAAACTGCTGGCAGGAAAAATCAAAGGGATTGTGAACGGAGCCATGCTTTACGATTCAAAAAAGCTTAAATCGCTATACTCCTTAAAGAAAGGCAAACCGGGTAACTCCTTTGCCTTCGAGATTGCTTCACAGATTGGCTTCCCTGCAGGGGTTCTCGACAAAGCGAGAAATATCACAGGCCACAGCCAGCTCAATTTCGAGAAACAGATTCAGGACCTGGAAACCGAGAAAGAGGAGATGAGCAAAAAAACAACGGAACTTACTGTTGCCGATGATTTTCTTGGAGAACTGATCAGAAAATATGAAAAGCTTACAGGCGATCTGGAGAAGTCTAAAAAAGAGATCCTTGAGAATGCCCGTACTGAAGCTATCAGGATGATTTCCGAGGCCAATAAAACCGTTGAGCGCACCATCCGCGACATCAAAGAAGCCCAGGCAGAAAAAGAGAAAACCAAAACAGCCAGGGTCCCGCTGAAAGAACTAAAAGAGAAACTTGAAGAACAATCCCGGCCACCGGCGACTGCACCCTCAGAGCCTTCACGCGTGAATACCGTTAAACCCGCTGCGAAATTTAAAACCCTATCCGCCTTAACATACAGACCTGAACCCGACGAACCGTTAAGCCCAAAGAACAGGCAGTACCAGTCGTACATGGACGACCTTCACCTGAAGCTGATGGACTTCCAGTCTACCCTTGATCTGAGGGGCAAACGGGCTGAAGAGACCATTTCTCTTTTACAGAAATACATTGATGATGCCATTATGCTCGCTATACCCGAAGTGCGGGTGCTGCATGGTAAGGGAAACGGCGTACTGAGACAGGTAACCCGCGATTATCTGCGATCGGTTAGGGAAATTAAAAGCGCTAAGGACGAGGTTCCCGAAAGAGGCGGGAGCGGGATTACGGTGGTAATATTCAAATAGCCACTGGCTTCTTTGCTCCTCTTTCCTATTTAACAATTTTTAACGTTTTTATTTTCACAACAAAAAACGCCTCCACAAACACCTAACAAACAAATTTAATCTGCTGGTTGTGTGTTCTTTAAAACACATCCCCCTTGTGATCATTTATAACAGCTACAGCCAGTTGAAACAAAAATGGACAATTGACGCTTCTACATCATTTATAATTCATTGGCATAGTCGTACTTTTGCCCACACTGCCCAAAAACCAAAATCATGAGTTTAAGAGCCAAGACCAACGAGCTTAAAAGAAGGATGAATGAAGCTTTTCAGGGCGGCGGTGAACAAGCCAACGAAAAGCAGAAAGCATCCGGAAAGATGACTGCCCGTGAACGAATCCTGGCATTGCTTGATCCCAACACATTTCATGAATATGATTTGTTTGTAAAGCATGCCGGCCAGGATTTTGACATGGACAAAAAATACCTGCCCGGCGACGGGGTGATTACAGGTACCGGATCGATCAGTGGATGGCCTGTTTGCATTTTCGCCCAGGATTTCACCGTTGCCGGTGGTTCACTGGGTTATATGCATGCCAAGAAGATCACCAAGATCATGGATCACGCCATGAAGATGAAAGTGCCCCTGATCGGGATCAACGATTCGGGCGGTGCGCGTATACAGGAAGGTGTAAATTCGCTGGCAGGTTATGGCGAAATCTTCTACAGGAATACGCTTGCTTCAGGGGTTATTCCGCAGATCAGTGTAATTCTGGGTCCTTGTGCCGGAGGTGCTGTATATTCTCCGGCCCTTACCGACTTTGTTTTTGTGGTCGACAAGATATCGAAAATGTTCATCACCGGTCCGGAAGTCATTAAAACTGTTCTTGGTGAAGAGATTTCAATGGAAGACCTTGGCGGCGCTAAAGTTCACGCTGAGATTACAGGTAATGCACATTTTTTTGCGGAAAGCGAGCAGGAATGTTTCGACCAGGTAAAAAAGCTTGTAAGTTTCATTCCCTGGAACAATGATAAGAAAGCTGAACTCTTTCCCAAAAAAGCCCCTAAAACAAGGCATTATAAGATCGACAGTATTTTCCCGACCAATCCGATGACACCTTATGATGTAAGGGATATCATCAAGGCATTGGTCGATGATTCTGATTTTTTCGAGATCCATCAGAACTGGGCGGCTAACATTGTTGTTGGTTTTGCAAGGCTCGACGGACAAACTATTGGTTTTGTAGCTAACCAGCCCATGGTACTTGCCGGCGTTCTTGATGTGGACTCAAGCGATAAAGCCGCGAGGTTCATACGCTATTGCGACGCCTTCAACATCCCTCTGGTCACCCTGGTGGATCTCCCGGGTTATCTGCCGGGCATTGACCAGGAACATGCAGGGGTTATACGTCATGGCGCCAAGATGCTTTACGCTTACAGTGAAGCAACAGTTCCCAAACTCACCGTGATCTTGCGCAAAGCCTATGGCGGGGGGTATATTGCCATGTGTTCGCACCACCTTCGCGCCGATTTCGTGCTTGCCTGGCCAACGGCCGAAATAGCAGTGATGGGACCAGAAGGAGCCGCCAATATTATCTTCCGGGCCGAAATCAAAGCTTCGGATAATCCCGAGGAAACACGCAAAAGGCTCATCGAAGAATACCGTCAGAAATTCGCTAACCCATACGTGGCCGCTGCCTACGGCTATGTGGATGCCGTTATAGAACCTTCAGAAACAAGGAGCTTTCTCATCCATTCACTCACCCTGGCACAGAATAAAAATGAGATAGCCCCTAAGAAAAAACACGGGGTTCCTCCTTTCTGATCATCTTGAAAATTAGAACATCATTGTATGGAAGAAAACGAATTACCCCTTGTGAAGCCTGAACCTGAATTCATTTCTTTTCAGATGGAACATATTGCGTTCAAAACACTGGCAAACCGCACCTTCCTCTTGCGCAAGCCCTATGTGCCTGAAGATCCCAAAAAAATAACGGCATTTATCCCGGGGACTATCGTGAAACTGCATGTGAAGGAAAAGCATAAGGTTAAGGAAGGCCAGATCCTGCTTGATCTCCAGGCCATGAAAATGAACAACCACCTGCTTTCACCTCTTGATACGGTGATTAAAAAGATCTATGTGAAGCAAGGTGACAGGGTAACCAAGAACCAGCTCCTGGTAGAACTCAGGTAGACATCATTTCTTTTACTCTTTTCATAATCTCTTCCCTGCCCAGGCGAGTGGTCGAAGAGGTGGAAATTATCTCGGGAACAAAACCGGGAATAAAGCTCTGTATCCCCTCGGCATATGTCCTCTGCAGATTTTTCTGAGCTACCTTAGAAAGCTTGTCGGTTTTGGTGAACAGGATTACGAAAGGTTTCTCATTTTTGTTCATCCATTTCATGAATTCTGCATCTTGCTTTAGCGGATCATGCCTTGAATCGATCAGAACAAAAGTACATCTCAGAAACTGGCTTTTAAGGATATAGGTTTTTATAATATGTTCGAGTTTGGCCTTTTCGTCTTTAGAAAGTTTTGCATATCCGTACCCGGGCAGGTCGACCAGATAAAACAAGCGGTCCTGCTCCAGAAAATGGTTGATCGTCCTTGTCTTTCCCGGGTTGGATGAGATCTTTGCAAGACTCTTTCGGCCCCCCAGCATATTAATAAGCGAAGACTTTCCCACATTCGAACGGCCGATGAAAGCGAATTCGGGCAAGCCGGTTCCGGGACCATCTTTCGGATGTACAATACTTGAAATGAATTTCAGGTTCATCACTGCGGATATCTTACTGCCTGTTTCCATACATTATCACGTTTGCAGGCTGTAAACCTTTTGTTTTACATATTCGGCCCATTGCAGGTCGTTCCTCGATTTATCAAGAGACTGCCAGGGGATAATATTTCCTATGATGAGTGTAATAGTATGTCCATTCTGTTTCATCATTTCATCGGCAAGATACAACATTTCAATGTTGGCTTTTACTCCCAGTTTCTTCCGCCAGTTCGAAAGATTATAGAACCAGTCCGAATTCCGGCCCGAAATATAGACAGGCAAAATGTCGCGCTGATATTTTCTGGCTTTCTTTACAAAAGTATTTTTCCATTCCAGGTCCCTGATAACCCCTCCTTTAAACTTGCGCGACACCAAACCGGCGGGAAAATACAGAATCACTTTGTCGCCGGCAAATGTTTCATCGATAATGCGGGTATTCTCAGTATTTTTTCCGTGTTTATTGATGGGGATGAATAAAGGTTTAAGCCCGGGGACAAGCATCAGGAGGTCATTCACGGGAAAAACGATATCGGGCCTTGCCATTCCGATCTGGTTCATCAGCGCCAGTCCGTCGAGCCCGCCCAGCGGATGATTGGCCGCTATGATAAGGCGGTGGTTCAGTAACATCTCCTGCAAGCCGGAATGCTGCTGACCCGGCCCGGTTTTGCAGCCGGCCGGCCCGTACTGTTGTTCTGCCCCGACGGCTCCGGGAATCACTGTATTAATGGTAACTCCAAATTCCTTAAGTATAGCCTCCACAAAAGGAAGTCCGACCTTATCTCTGTTCCTGTAGATATAGCCATTTATTGCATCCTGGTGAATGATCTTTTTAATGTAGCTGAAAACCCAGCGCGGTATGACTTTTAACAGCCGCGGGTTCTTTGATTCGAACAAGCCTTCAACATTGATCAGTTTTTCGGGTATGTCGTCACGAACTTCGGTCATAATGCAAAAATAGGAAATAGGATTACATATTCTGGTTTTTCCTGAAAAGGGTTTGGCTGCTTTTATTACTTTTGTATTATAGTCTTATTCTGTAAACATGGAAATGATCATTCCTCCGGTCGACAGGCATTTACTTGATGCCGAACTTACCGAATCTAAATTTGTGCGTAACACGAATAACGGCCAGAATAAGATTTACATTTTTACGGCTCACGATTCCCCTAACCTGATGAAAGAACTCGGGAGGCTCAGGGAGATCACCTTCAGGGATGCCGGCGGCGGTACAGGAAAATCGGTCGATATTGACGAGTTTGATGAGATGGACGAACCCTTCCACCAGCTCATTGTATGGGATCCCGCCGACCATGAGATTGTTGGCGGATACCGTTTTATTCATGGTAAGGACATCCCCTGCCTGAACAACGGATGTTTAAGCTCTGCGACGGCCGAGCTCTTTGATATCTCTCATAAGTTTATCCGGGACTACCTCCCCTATTCCATTGAACTTGGCCGCTCTTTTGTTCAGCCTGAATATCAGCCAACCGTGAACCTCCGAAAAGGGATGTATTCACTCGACAACCTCTGGGACGGCCTTGGGGCCATGATTGTTGAGAATCCCGACGTACGGTTTTTTTTCGGGAAGATGACGATGTATCCACAGTATGATAAATCGGCCCGTGATGTAGTTTTGTATTTTCTCCAAAGATTCTTTCCAGACAATGAACATCTTCTTACACCAAAGGATAAGGTTGTTTTGCAGACATCCGAAGAAACACTTAAAAATATTTTCAACGCACCCTCATTCGAGGAGAACTATAAAATACTGATTCATGAAGTAAGGCATCATGGAGAGCTGGTTCCTCCTCTGGTCAATGCATATATGAATCTGAGTGCTACCATGCGCACTTTTGGAACATCCATTAACATTGGGTTTGGGGATGTTGAGGAAACGGGAATTATGATAAAAATTGATGATATCTATCCCAGGAAAAAGGAAAGACATTTAAAAACCTATATTCAGAGGTTATCGTTCAGAGGATTTCGCTGGACGCGTAAAAAAGACAGGACGTAGAAGGAATTCTATACTGCAGCTTTGGCTTTATTCGCCTTTTTCATCAGCTTGCTCTTCAGATTGGCAGCTTTATTTTTATGGATCACCGATTTTTTTGCAAGTTTATCTATCTGGGAAATAACTTTTGGCAAATCTTTCTGAATTTCAACCTGCTCTTCCGTTGACCGCAGTTTCTTTACTGCATTACGTACAGTTCTGCCCTGGTAACGGTTCTGCGTTCTTTTTGTTTTTGCATTCCTGATGCGTTTTTCGGAACTCTTGTGATTTGCCATCGATGTATTTGTTAATTAATTGTGCTTGTATTGAAATCAGGGCGCAAAATTACAAAATGTTTTGCAGAATACAATACATTTCGTAATTTTGCACACCCAAAACAACTATGGCCCGTTCGTCTAGTCGGTTAGGACGCCAGGTTTTCATCCTGGAAATCAGGGGTTCGATCCCCCTACGGGCTACTTATTCAATCACAAAAGGCTGATAATCAATAGATTGTCGGCCTTTTTTATTTTCAGGTGCAACATAGGTGCAATTTCAGAAACTCCTGAGACAGATGAATCTCCCCTTCATATAACGTCAATTGATAATGATTTTTTTCATGACACATTCACCGCCGGACTTAATGACGGCAAAGTAGAGACCGGGTGCCACCTCGGTTCCCGCAAACGTGAAGGGGATGACCTGATCTTTGGTTCCTGTGATCACCAGCCGGTATACTTCTATACCGCTCAGGCTCATTAGCGACAGGCTGACCGGTCCGTCGGCAAGAGGGTTCACAACAATCTGGATCTCCTCTTTGGTGCCGGGATTGGATGTAACAACAGTGCATAGAGCCGGGATCGTGTCCTTCTGGCTCTCTTCTTTCTGAATCGTGAAACTTGACATTGTGGCATATACAGCATTTCCGTCACGGTCATGGGCCTTTACGCTCCAGTAATAAGTGGTTCCCGGTTCAGGTTTAAAATCAGCTGTTGAAACTTCTGTGGCATCACCTGCCTTTTTCCGGTAAATGATATTGGGATTTGCAATCGGAGTAGATTTGGAAATCACCAGTTCATAATCTTCAAGGGTTCCATGATCGGGGCGCCAGGTAAAAAGCAGATTATTCGTGCTGATCTTACTGCCGTTTGAAGGAGTTAGCTGTATGAGTGATTGCTGAACAGAAGTCACCACCCATGCCAGGTAGAAAGGTTTTTCATGGTTCAGACTATCGTAAAACCACCAGTTCGGGTTCACATCGTTCGTAAATAAATATCCGCTGATACTCAGCTTACCGATATTCAACCCTCTTTCTTTAACAGAAAGTCTTTCCAGGGTAGCAAAGATCTTATGGCCATAATCGGCAGTACTGGCTGTCTCACTCATCAATCTTCCTTTGTAATCAGCAGATAATGTTGATTCAAGCTTACATACTTTTGGGATAGTTTCAGTATAACCGCCATGGACCTCAAACTCCCAGTCTTTGGTCTGGGAATCTGATTGTTTTGCCTCTGTGCTGGTCTGAATGTTCATTCCGTTGCCATTACCATGCCCGCCCCAGGATAAGTTAATGACAGGAAGCAAACCCCAGCTGTTGGCCTGATCCAACAGAAAACTGCGGCCATGATCCATATCCCAGTCTTCCATGCCCGGAGCATTAGGTTCTGCAATATTGAAGGGGGAATTACTGATTGGCACAGGATATTTCAGGGATTGATTTCCGATGGTCTGAAACAGGAATTGAAAGGAACCTTCAACCGGATATAGCTGTTTCGCGGGATCATCCCACCAGGGGAATTCGGAGAAGGAGTACCGTTTAATTTGAGGAACAATATACAGAAAATATCCATATTCCTGTGTTCCTTCCTCCATTTCAAAAGGGGTCGTATAGGTCACCGAATGTGTTTGGGAACCGGATACGGTTTTTTCAAATTCCTGTGTAAATTTAAAGGCGCCGCCGATGGAAAAATGATTGTTCGATTTTTCTCGTTTACCCTTTAATTCGACATCCAATCCCACACTCCATTCATTTTCGGTCTGGGTAGTGAACTCCGATTCCCCTGAGCTGTCGGTTTCAAGTTCCAGAATGGTAGGGGCCCAGGGGAATCCATAGGTTGAATCCCATTTGCTCCAGTTCATCGAAACCGGCGGAGGACCATCAACAATACCCACCAGGGTCCACAGGGTGCTGATCCCCGGATACTTCACGTCATCGTCCAGGTCGGGACTGTATTCATATTTAGGGCTCACACACCAGAAGTTCGATTGAAACATGGCCCCGTTGAAATGCCTGTCATGATCGGGATAAAGCAGCCACATATATTGCTGGAACCCGTCTGTACCCGCCATTACCGTCTGGTAATCTTTCGGCAGCAGCATATAGGTTGCATTCAGATGATAGTAGTCGCTGACTTTATAAGCTCCGTTGGAAGCGGGAAGCAGGATCTCACCCTTTCCTTCAAGGATCAATTTATCGTTGTCGAAATGATATTCTCCATATTGTACATGATAATATCCGTCGCTGGACTTGTCGTGACATTCGCCGAAGAGGATCAGCCGGTCGGATTGGACAAGGTTCGGGATATTGGATGAAACCCGGTTCCCCCTGATTGTCCCGCCAAAAATTGTTGTTGCGGCGATGGTCGATGTGAACGGACTGGAATGGCTGTTGTCAAGTAATAATTCCCAGCGAAAGGTTCTTTTTCCTTCTGAAAGATCAGGGATCAGTTTGCCAACCTGCCATTGGCCTGTCTGATTATAAAAGGTGGCAATGAAATAGACGTTTTCAAGGCTGTCGAGCCTGGTAGCAATACCCCCGAGATAAGGATAAGTCAGCGAAGAATAACTACGGGTATTGTTATTGGATTTAAAATTACTGTTTGTGCTGTCTAATCTGTATTCCTGGATCTGCCAGCAAGAAGCGCTCCCGCTTTGACTGTATGCCAGAAAATAGACCAGGCTGTCAAGCTGAAAAGCCCCCTGTTTCAGTACTGTGGAAACCGGTTTCACGGGATTGTAATAGGTGAAGCACTTTTGGGCGGTATTGTCAGGGATACGGGCAAAACACTCATAGCTCTCGTTGGCAGGTTCACTGCAATGATCACACTGGTCGGCCGAGCGGATATGGATAAAAAACCATGTCTGTGACTCGTACTGAAAGAAAAACGCCCTGCCTAAAACCGGACCCTCATCATAGGAACTACCTTCCCCGGGAAACCCGAATTCGATCTTGTTGTTGTAGGAAGCGGAAGGACCTAATTTGAAATCATTCATTTTGACACTGCTCAGATCAGTCTGGTTGGTTTTCAGCGCCTCATCGATGGTGTACATGTAAACGTGACCTCCATTGCGTGTTCCGTTTCCCTGGTAATTGAAGGAGGTTACAATACCGTTGTATGATGTAAAAGCAGTGCCGATCCCTTTATCACACCAGTCGCGATGGTTCCCGTCGATCCAATGGGCCTCGGGAACAAGCGACTGACCAAACCCTAAAAACGGGATAAGTATAATGATGAAATGTACCAAGGTCTTCATGATATATTCTCCTTAACTTTTAATTAAAAATTGAAATGAAGTCCGCCATCCACCATAATATCTTTTCCAATTCCGGCATTAACATGGAGTGTCAGCTGATCGATGATTTTCCAGGTTACTGCCACGCTTCCGTCGATAAACGAACGGGGTATTAACACATAGATCGCTTCTTCAGTGATGATCTGCCCGTCGTTGATATTGGTGTAGTCGCGACGGTACTTGTGTTTTGACCATAGGTAGTAAAAACCCGGTCCTGCCATGATCGTCACGGGTCCGATAGTATAGCCGGTCATCAGACTACACCTGAGATAAAGAGTACTGAATTTGTCCTCTTTTTTTGATGTAAAGTTGACCGGATCGGGGTTAACCTGGTCATCGATGTTGGTGATTTTGCCCATCGTGCCAACCAAATAAGGAAGAAGAGAAAGGCTCCAGTGAGGGGTAAACTGGTAACCAAAGTTTAAACCCAGCCCCAGGCATGGTTTTGAAAAACCCGAATTGAAAGAATACTCCTGTACTCCGGTCTCATTGTTATGTACCGTGGTCAGGTTCTGTGCGATCCCAAGCAGCAGGGTTCCCGAAAATTTCCATTTTATCTCAGGTTTGCTGATGAAGTTCATGCCGGCTTCCAGGCTGAGAGCGTTGATATCGGAATGTCTATTGACAAAACCATTGATATTGTCAATCTCTTCGCCGGTAAAATCGCGGGTACCCAGATCCGATCCATACCAGACGGAATGGAGTGAGAGTGAGGACAGCTTCATGTCAACCGACATGAATGAATAGGATGCACCGACGAAAAAACGGCGGTTTTTCGCAGTTTGCACACCAGTACTTTCCTGCGCCAGAGCAGAAAAACCCCCTGTGAGAATCAGGATAACGAACAAAAATTTCTTCATACTTCGATCATTGCGGTTTTAAACTGGCTAAGCGGCTTCTCGTCTTATAGCCTAATAATCCACAGATAATTCCACCAAGAATAATCGAAAAAATCCAATCCTGCAATTGAAAGAAAGGAAGGGCTGTAATGAATGTTATTGTCCCAAGGGGCAGTAATAAAACGGAATTTGTGATCAAACCTGGATTATAAGTAGGCTTAGAGGACTGAAAGATTATAGTGTGCATGAAATTGTTAACGGTTAATTCAAATATCATCATGGAGAATCCAACCCAGGGGGCAACATTGGCAAGAAGAGCGCCGATGATGATCACTGGCCATGCAATAACTATGTTTACCTGAAATACATAACCTTCATCAAGTGGGAAGTTGGGATCGGTTTTTGAACCAAAAGGAGATTTTAAATTGAAAAATTCCTTAAAACTTACAGGTGACAAAACATATTCCTCACATTCATGAAGCATTAAAAATGGCAAATGAAGCCATAAAAGAAATTGATAAAAAGGCATAGAGTTCTTGCAATAGATCAGTACGACCAATAACACCGGAGCCAAAAACAAATTTGCACTTTGCCAGAACCGATTGATTTTTTGCATGTTCATAAAACCTCCGTTTTCAAAATGATGAGAATTAGTTTTTAATGAGTAGGATAATGTATGATTCGGGTTGCAAAGGAAGCAAAACGCCGGGTACCAGCATAAACCCGTTAGGATGAGGTTGTATCGTTTTTGAAAAAACATACAGAAAAGGAGGGCCTGAGCCGACCTCGGAACCCTATTTCCTGGTCCCACTCTCCTTATCAGCAAAAGTGCCAGGAGGAGACCCTTCTGACTTCAGGAAGGCTTTGTAAAATGTGTTTCGTGTGGAAAATCCAGAAAGCAGACCGATGGCTTCCAGAGTAACTTCCCTGGTCTTTCCTTCCCGGATCAGCTTTTTGGCATGTTGAACACGCCAGTGGTTTCTGTATTCGTTGAAAGGCTGCCGACGTTCTTCACGAAAGTAATATGCAAGGTGATGTGCAGGAAACCCGGTGAGTTTCGCCAGGTAAGCCAGATTGCAATCGTTTTGCAGGTATGGCTGTAACTTTTCCATGCAGTCATCGAGACTACGCCCGATTTCTTGCAGGTAATCAGTCTCAAAATCTGGTTTTGCCGGCTCATCCTGAACCCTGGACAACGGGTCGGGACTCGGAACCAGGTTGGGAACTGTGTTGGGAACCGGCGGTGTACCGGCAAGGCTGGCTCCAGGAATCCTGGGCATCCCATAAAGGATGGAAGGAAAAAACAGGGGAGAGATCAGCAAGCCGGTCAGCCCGATACCAGAAAAGAGATGCAGCAATCGCAGGGTAAAGAACAATTTCAGATTATGGGAAAGGTATGCTTCAGTCATGGCGATAAGGTGGCTGATGGTCAGGATGAAGACAAATCCCAGCAACACTGTCAGCCAGGGGATCATGTAATGCTGATGGGATAAAACAGTCCTGTTTTTACGGTTTTTCAGCCACCGGATGAAGATGACTGAAGACCCAATTGCATATCCTGTAAGCAGCAGTGGACGGCTGATGAAAACCAGTCCCGGGGGTATCACTGAATACAACAGGGAGGCGCGGATATATTTTAAATTTCCGATGTCCTTAGCCAGCAATGCCGCATATGCCGTTTTTTCATGCCAGGAGAGAAACAGGTAAGGAATTACTGAGATCAGGTAGATGAATGCAGGCAACAGATGCCAAAGATCCGATTTCCGGAGACGGGACTTATCGGTCAGCACACTTCTGATATACAAAAAAAGCAAGGGACCGGTCAGGTAAAACAGGAAGTCGGGGTGGACAAAGAAGAGGTTAAGAATCGGAACGGGATAGGAATCAATGAAAACATGAAAGTTCAAAGCATATAAGCTGATCAGGAAAAAGAATCCACCCAGATAGCGTGATGATTTGTATCTTCCGGCATTGAAGACCAGCAGAATAACGGATAGAATGATACCAGCAAGCGAAAGAGATAGAAGCATGTAGGCGAATTCCCAGGCAAAATTACACAAAGTTACTTTCCACTACGACACAAGATCAAACATTGTACAAAAGCCTGTCAACACACCTTTTCGGGACCTGCCGCACAGGTCGCCGACCTCCAGTCGATTAAGAAAGTTTCCCTTACTGCCGAAAAATAGATTTTTCATGCCAGCCCTTTTTACATAAAGTCTGTCGCGGTATATAATTGATGAATCTGATTCCGCTTTATTGACCAGATAAGTACCGATATGCCCCCTGTTCGCTTCCTCTTCATCGCTGGTGCGTCGGGCTGTGTAACTGCTGATAAGCTACAATCTGGATCTGATCACTGCAGAGGAGGGATCGTAAATTTTGGCTGAGTCGCCCCATTGGCTGCGTATAATCCCCAGTAGGGTCCGACATTGAATGGTTCTCCAGTCTTCCAGGGCTCATCAAACATCGAGAACCAGAGAGTATTGTATGATTCACTGTAAATATTTGACCCATTAATCCACAGTAGGGTCGCAGCAAAATTGAGGCCTTCATTGCCTGCATTCTCCATTGTGGAATCGTTGCCAGTACTTGGCCAGCCTATCTCTCCAATTACTACATCAAGCCCCAGGGCCTCTGCCTGTGCCATCCCGTTATCATGCGACCATTGCATATTACCCGAGATATCAGAAGGAGTGTTCTGGCTGTTGTATTTCTGGCCATAGTACGGGTAGATTGTCATGAAAATTACCTGATCCCCCTGGCTATTGAGGCTTACACAATTCTGCATAATTTGTGGGCAGCCATGACTAGGCGATATTCCGCCGGGGAATCCGCCCACCCCTGTAATGCAGGAACTGACTGTTATTCCTGTGAGGCTGGCAGCTGTTAGCTGTTGTTTGGCATAATACATATATCCTGCAACTGTTGAATCACCAACATAATTCGGACCGTCAACATTGGTTTCATTGCCTATGACAATGGCAGTGACAAATGTAGGATAGCCAGCTGCCCGGCTAACCGCCAGGTCAATGTCGGCCTTTGTGCTAACGGAATCACCCGGATAGCAGTAAACTCCTAATGCGACTTGAATGCCGAGGGCGGCCGCCGCAGGCACTACCTGATCCATCCCGTTTGCAACGGTATACGTACGGATGAATGTGAATGTTTGAGCAATCAGGGTCAGATCGGACTGTATCTGCGTGAGGGGCACCTGAGTCCCAGGATTCTGGCCATCGTAATGAAAGGGCCCGTAATTGACCCCCATATGCCCACTGGCAATGAAGATATCCTGGCGAGGTTCAACCGGTTGTTTGTTGTCGACGGTTGTTTGTTTTTTGGCACAGCTTACTGTGACGGCGATCATTGAAATGATCACACAAATTTTTATAATATTTTTTTTAAGGCTCATATTTTAAGAATTTAAAAATAGTTTAATAAAAGCAAACCGATCCCCCCCCCCAAATTTACTTAATAAAATCCTTCAAGCCCTCGTTTTTACTGTCTTTTCATCATTTCAACCATTTTTTCCATCAAAAGCGTCATATGGCTAACCTGCCCAATGATGGTGTTCAGTCTCTGATCAATCTGTTCTATCGGCATTCTTTCCCTGTATGCCATCAAGGTTTCTGCAGAGGCCAGAATTGTTGCCAGTGGTGTACGAAATTCATGTGAGGCGGTGATAATAAAACCCGATTTGATTTCACTCAGATGATTCGCAGCATTAAGTTTTGCAATTTCCTCGTTCTTTAGCATTATCAATTCCTCGGCCAGCTTGCGTTTGGTAGTATCTCTGAAGAAACCAACGAGGTGCTTCCTTCCGTTGATCACTATTTGACTCGAATTGATATCAGCGTATAAAATTTCCCCGTTACTTTTGCGACATTGAATATTTTCGGCGAGAAACTTGTCCCCACGCGCCTGTTTTTCAAGCGTGGCCATTGTATGCTGAACTGTATCTTCCGGATGAATTCCTGTAATGTTCATCGCTTTGAGTTGTTCTTCAGAATATCCAAGCATCTCACATTGAGCCGAATTCGCGAACATGATCATTCTGCTTTCCGCTTCTATGATCAAAATTCCATCGGGACTTCCCTGAAAAATAGAACGATATCTGTTTTCCGAATCATCCAGTCTCTCTCTTTCCGCATTCCTGAGGGCAGTAATGTCCCAGTTTGTCCCAATCATTCTCAAAGGCTGGCCGGTGGCATCTCGCTGAACCACGGCAATAGCTCTGATGTAATGAATCGAGCCATTGGGCCATCTCACCCGGAATTCAGTATCAAATTCTTTTTCACCCTGTATCGCCATATGGATTTCCGCATCGCCCCGCTCCATATCTTCGGGATGAATACCGGTCCTCCAGGCTTCATAAACCCCACTGAAATCTTCTCTTGCAATTCCGTAAAGTTCAAACATATGATCGTCCCACAACAGTGTATTGTTGACAATATCATAGTCCCACACACCAACACCACCGGCCCGAGTGGCTAATATTAACCGGGTCGAGAGCTGTTTCAGCTCTTCCTCCGCCTGCTTGAGGCTGCTGATGTCTGTTAACGAAGTAACCCGTACATCCTTTCCTTTATAGTGCATCATTTTGCCCCTTAACACACAAGGGAAGGTTGTTCCATCTTTTTTTAGTGCGGTCGCTTCGTAAGCCTCTTCAATACCTGCAAGCATATTCTTCATTACGATGTCCCTGTCTTCAGGAACTATCCAATCTGTTCCGTATCTGACCAGGGCCTCTTCGGTAGTATAGCCAAACATTTTCTCTGCAGCCAGGTTTTGCTCAATACAGAGCCCCTTTTCCGACATAAATATTGATTCGAAAGCGGCTTCGGATAATCCCCGATATTTTTCCCTGCTTTCTTCAAGGTCTTCTTTTGCATTAATGCGCTCGGTGATTTCATTCTTCAGCGATCTGTTCTTTTCTCTGATTTGTAATAAAAAAAAGAATGTGAGCAGCAACAGCACAATTAAAACGCTTGATTCGATTACTTCAAATAAGATGAAATTATCCCATGTTTTTGCATTAAAATCAAGACCAAATACGGCAATCGTTTTGCCGGTAGCCTCATCTTTTATTGGAATAAGGGCACTAACCCACGTTCCCCATCGGTCGGTAACGTGACTTGTAATTAGTGCTTTCCCATCCCTGAATGGCTGCTTGTCTTCAGTTTTCGCTTCTGTATATTCCTGTCCGGGGGGCGAATAATCTTTTGAATACACAGGTTCGGAATCTGCAATAAAATATATTTTGCCGTCCTGTTCGGTATATATATATATGCAAATTTTGCTTTCGGATTGGCGAGAATTATCGCCTGCAATGTTTTCTTTATAAGCTGATATTCTGGTTTGTCAATGTCGCTGGGCCGGACATCAAGTATTTTCAAATTTTCCTTTGGCAGGCTTGCTTCAATGGATTTGCCGATTTGCAGAATGTTATCAGATTGCTCATGATCTGTCTTTATCCAGGTGTAACGGATATACACTGCGCTAAACACCGCGATCAACAGAAATAAAAATAGCTTAAGTATTACTTTTCTTGTGATCTTAATTTCCTTAAACATAAAATAGTTTCAAATTAATCTCTCCTGATATTCCACTTTGATTGCCGGCAGTGAAAAATGGAAGGTGCTACCTTTTCCTTCTTCGCTTTCAGCCACAATCTTTCCGCCGTGTTTTTCGATGAAGTCTTTACACAAAATAAGTCCGAGGCCAGTGCTTGGTTCTCCATCAGTACCTCTTCTGCTGGTTTGAACATCGAGCCGGAATAAATCATTAAGTATTTCAGGGCTCATTCCGATACCAGTATCCCTTACTGAAAGTTCAACGCTATTGTTAACCGAGGCCTTTGCCAACACCGATACTCTCCCACCCTTGTGCGTAAATTTCACAGCATTCGAAACGAGGTTTCGGATCACTGTTTGAAGCAGGTTGACATCAGCAAAAACCTCGAGGTCTTCGGGTATTTCAAGATTTATTTCTATTCCTTTGGTTTTTGCCGGTTCCAGCGACATTTTCAGACTTTCATTTACAATTGGTAGCAAGTGCTCTGTTTCAGGGTTAAAAGGAATTAATCCTTGCTCGGCACGTGACCAATCGAGAAGGTTTTCCAGAAACCGGAACAGGTTAGTGGCCGAATTTTGCATGGTCAAAGCAATCTTCTGAATCTCTTCAAGTTGCATTGAGGGAAGGTCTTCTACCATCATATGAGTCAAACCAAGGAAGGCATTGAAAGGGCTTCGCAGGTCGTGAGAGATTATGGAAAAGAATTTATCTTTCTCTGCATTAAGTATTACCAATTCTTCGTTTTTACGCTTGATTTCTGCTTCCGCCTGCTTGCGGCTGTTGATATCGGTGATATCGGTGATGAAACCATACCAAAGCACAGAACCGTCATCTTCCCTTTGAGGTAAGGCTTTCCCATATAGGGAACGAATTGTTCCATCGCTGAATTTCACCCGGTACTCATGTTGCCAGACCGACAGGTTATTGGCCGATGCCTGAATAGTAGCAGCCACTTCGGCATAGTCATCGGGATGAAGATTTGCAAATACTGCTGTTGCGTCCTCACGCACCTGCTCAGGGCTTACCCTGTATATCTCATTAATAGCTTCACTGGCATAAGGGAAACAGGAACTGCCATCAGGCCTCAACCGATATTGGTAGACAACTCCCGGCACGATACTGGCAATTTTCACGAGACGATCAAGAGTCTCCTGCTGAACGGCCTCAGCCTGCTTACGATCGGTGATGTCTAAGGAAATACCTCCAAGTGAAGGCGCTTCACCCTCCCTTGGGATGACAAATTTCCGCGTTTCAAAATAGTGTAATTTCCCGTCGGGCTGAACAAGGCTTTCTTCAATTTTCTGATAGCCCAGTTTCATCACCATCAAATCATCAGCCATTATTTTTTTTCCGAATTCATCTGGAGAAACTTCTAGCATAGTTTTTCCCAACCATGCAGATGCACCCAGTTCGGTATCCATATACTTGTTCACAAACTGAGTTTTTCCTTCATTGTCTTTTAAAAAAACCATGGCCGGCAAATAGTCCATGAACAAGGAAAACCTATTCTCGCTTTCCATCAGCTCCATGGTCAGCTGTGAAGCAATTTTTTTTGCTCTGGTTTTTGTGCTTGCCAATGATATGAACAAGCCAAACAAGAGAAAACTAATTGCTATGCCACTGTTAACTACTATCAGGCTGTTTATAAAATACGACAATGGTTCTTCTGACTGGCTGAAAAACAGGGTCCAGGGTGTCTCATTAAATTTGACCGGAATAGTAATTGTCCGGGAAGGTGAGCCATCGTGTTTGCCATCGCTATTTCGCTGGCTGTCGAACAACAATGAATTACCTGAAATGCTGTCATTATCATAAACCTGCAGATGAATTCTCGTATTTTCGTTTGAATCCCAACGGCCCAATATTCCATGCATTAAATCGTACATACGGTACGGACTATACACCCAGCCAATAATGGCGGCACGGCGTTGTTCCATGGTGTTTTGCGGCAAGCCGTTTCGATAAACCGGGACAAACATTAAAGTGCCGGTCTGCAAATCTTTATCGGTTTCCTGAACAAGAGTTACTTTTCCCGAAAGTGTTGCCAGATCAAGGTCGCGGGCCTGTTCCAGGGCTTTTCGTCTAACTGGTTCCGAATACATATCGTAACCAAATGCCCTCAGATTCCGATCGGTAAAAGGTTCCAGATAAATTACCGAAGTATATATCTCTCTATCGCCAGCCGGCTTGACTTTATAATCAGGGAATCCCTCATTCCTGATTGTCTGAACGTGCAGTTTTAACTTATTTTTTTGAATTATGACTGAAAATCCGACTCCCTGGATTCCAGGCAAATTTTTATTCAATTTCAAATGTTCAATAAAGACTTTCCAGCCTTGTCGCGTTACTGTATCGGAAGCTGCAAAAAATGAAGCCCCACTACGTAAAAGCTGGGCATGCGAGTATAGCCTGGTGGTTATTTTTGCTGTTATTTCATTACAAACCAAGGTAAATTCACGCTTTGAATTGGTCTCAGCCTGGCGTCCTGTATAGATTGCCGCTATGGCTGTAAGAGAAAATCCAGCGATCAGAATAGCAAAAGCTTTCCATGCATTTTTGGGAGTTGTATTTGGAAAGAAGTTTCGATATTTCATCTTTATATCTGCTTTTGATGATTATTCAATCAGCCCGTATTTTTTGAATTTAGCCAGTAACTCGTCTCTGCTTACGGGCTTTGACAGGAAATCGTTGCAGCCGGCATCTATGGCTTTCTTTTTATCTTTGCTCATGGCGTAAGCAGTTACAGCAATAATGAGAAGATCTGTCCTGAATGTCCTGATCTGCCGGGCAGCTTCCATTCCATCCATAACAGGCATCTTCATATCCATCAGCACAATTGATATCTCCGGATGCAGACGGCACATCTCAACCGCATCTTTTCCGTTAGCAACCTTGTAAACAACCGAGGCCATTGATTCCAATATAGACCCCATGTAAAAATCGCTGAAAAGATCATCTTCAGCAATGAGAATAACCGGGCGAGCTATTTTGGCATGTAATACCGGCATGGCCAATGGTTCATCGTTCAGAGTAATTTCCTCTTCTATCGGCAGGGAAAAGAAAAAAGCAGAGCCTTTACCTTTTTCTGATTCAAGGCGGATTTTTCCTCCAAGAAGGTTTAAAAAACCCCGGGTGATCGTTAATCCAAGTCCGCTTCCTTCGTACCCCCTCGTGTTAGCGATAATTTCGTGCATAAATGGTTCAAATATCCGTTCGTGGGCCTCTGAAGCAATACCAATGCCCGTGTCGATCACAAAAAATTCCACGATTGCTGTTTTAACGGAATAACCCATGGTAACAGAACCATGGCGTGTAAATTTAATGGCATTGTCGATTAAACATGAAATGATCTTTTGCAGCAAAACGGGATCGGTGGTCAGTATAAAATCGCCCTGGTCCTTTGGAATTAAAAGGTTTAGTGTGAGATTTCCGGCATTGCAATGGGGCTCACACCTGGTTTGCAATTCATTCATTAGTTTGCCAATTCTGACCGGATTGCGAATGACTTCAACATTCTCCGTTACTATCAGCGAGGTGTCAATATAATCGGTGATGGTACTCAGCAAACGATCGCTTGAGGATTTCAGAAACTGGTTAAACCGCTGCTTTTCTTCAAGGGTAAGATGGGGGTCTGCAAGAAGACTGCCAAAGCCAAGGATCCCATTTAGAGGAGTGCGAACCTCATGTGAAATGTTCTGTAAAAATGCCGTTTTAAGACGATCACTTGCCTGGGCTTTTATTAATGCATTTTTGAGCTCAATATCAGCCAGCCTGCGACGGGTGACATCCCTGAAGAAACCCATGTTACATCTTCTGCCGTCAATGACTATAAAGCCAGGTTTGATATCAGCGTAAAAAGTTTCGCCGTTCTTTTTGAGAACCTGAATATTTTCAGGGAGATTAGCCTCACCGCGAACCTGTTTCTCAAACTCGGTAAGCAGATCCTGAAAAGTTTCTGTGGGATGAATCCCTTCAATGGTCATCTTTTTCAGCTCTTGTTCGGTATATCCAAGCATCTCACATTGTGCCGGATTAGCGAACATTATCTTTTTTGTTTTCTGATCAGTAATCACAATTCCATCGGGACTTCCCTGAAAAATAGAACGATACCTGTTTTCCGAATCATCCAGTTTTTCTTTTTCTGCTATCCTGAGGTCAGTGATATCCCAGTTCGTTCCGACTATTCGCATGGGTTTCCCGGAGCCATCGTGTTGAATTAAACCAAGCGCCCTCAAATGATGTAAAGAACCATCCGGCCAGTATACCCGAAATTCAGTATTCAAATCGGTTAAACTGCTTATCGCCTTGCTAAATTCCCCGTAAACCCTTTCCTTATCGTCGGCATGAACAACTGCCTGCCAGGCTTCATTCAGGCTGATGAAATCCTTTCTTTCAAGTCCGTAGAGCGCAAATATCTGATCGTCCCATACCAGGTTGTCTTTCACAATATCATAGTCCCACACCCCAATACCACTGGCACGGGCTGCTAATTCCAAACGTGTTGACACGCGTTTGAGTTCATCCTCATTCTCTTTACGTTCTGTTATGTCGGTGATAAAGCCATGCCAAAGCACTGATCCATCATCCTCCCGCTGAGGTACTGCATTGCCGTATAGGAAGCGGATTGTGCCATCAGAAAATTTAACACGGTACTCATATTTCCATGGAGTAAGTTCTTTTGCTGATGCCAGAATAGAAGCAACGACACCGGGAGTGTCGTCAGGATGGAGATTTGCAAAAACTTTGGATGCATCCTCTCTCACTTCATCAAGGCTAACCCGGTAGATATCCTTGATCGCTTCGCTGGCAAATGGGAAACAGGAACTGCCATCGGGACGCAAACGATACTGATAAACGACTCCGGGCACGCGACTGGCGATTTTCTGCAGACGTTCCAATGCCTCCTGATGTAAGGCCAATTGCTTACTCCCGGTCATATCCACCGCAGTTATAAGGCAGTATTCTCCATTTCCGGAAAGGATGCCGGTAAGGTGAACCGGCATTGTTGAGGCTCCGCCTGATAAAAGAATTATCTCACAGGTTTCTTTGAGGTTACTGCTAAATGCCTTTGTAAGAAAGAGATTGAACCCTGGCTTTGTATCTCTGGAAATAAAGCGGTGAAAAAGGTTGTTTATTAATAGTGAACGTACTTTCCCCAGCATTTGCGATCCGCTAAGGTTTAACTCAAGAATTTTACTTTCTCTGGTAAGTGTAAAATAGCCTGCCGGAGCGAAATCGTAGAGCTCGGAATATTTTCCGGTAGCAGCTTCTGCACGGGTTTGGGCAAGACGGAGTTCCTCGTTCTGGATTTCGAGCTCTATCTGGTGCACCTCAAGTTCGTGAATGAGTTTCAGAGTGTCGGGATCCAAGGGGTTGACGGGTTGATGATATGATGGGTTGATGCGTTTCATTTTCAGCAACTCTTCGGCCTTTTGGCGCCGAATTTTCGAATCTGATTGACTACCATCAGGAATATTCTTTCGTTTTATCATAATATTCTTTTTACAGGCTGGTCGCCTCGTCGGCCTGGAATCTGAAACCTATCCGCTTGCCTGTTCTGATTGCCATTGAATCTAATTGCGATTGCATTTCCTGTTGAGTCACTTCCTTAAGATCATCAAAAGGAGGTGTGAGAAGATCAAAGTTTATTGTATACAGAATACTGGAATGTATTATCGATCGTATTGTTTTCAGATTCAAACTTGTATGTGCGAAATTGTTATAAAGCATGCCAACCTCCCGTTTCCCTTCAAGGAAATAATGCAATTCCCGGTTCACGAATACCCTTCCTATAAGGTAACCCAGGTCATTGGGCCTGTTATATTTAAACGAATCGGCCAAAAAATTAAAGATCATGATATTTCCGCAGTACGACCGGTTTTTATCCTGCCGGATATAATCGGTTTTCATCACTTCATGACTGCGGGGGAACTCGAACACGTTGGTATGCATCATAAAAATCAGTATGTCGGTTCCAAACCTGAGTTCAAACTGGAAGTCCCCCCTTTCACGATATTCGAAAAGCAGCGGAAACTTCGATCGTAAAACCTTAGCCTGGTTTGATGCAATGAACCGCTCCGATTCTGTTTTAAACTGATGGAAGACTTCGTGTGTTTTAAAATATACTTCCTGCTTCAGTGATGATTTTCTGATCAGCGCTTTCACCAGCCTGGAGGGATTGATCAAATGTTCGTCCATATGGCAATTATCTTTTTATCAGGTATTTCCAAGAACCGATTTGATAAGAGGTTTCAGCGACTCGTAGGTATGTGCAAAGATACAGGCAAGTGAATTCTTCGGAATCCAGCGTACGATAATAATTCCTTCGGAAATTTGCGGCTTAAGGCTTTCCTCAGTTGTACTTTCCATGCGATACCAACGGGTTTGTTTGATATACCCGCGATCCCCATTAAAATAAATATGGTAAGTTATCGGAAGTTCGGATGAGATTTTGATGTTCTTCAGACCGGTTTCCTCTTTCACTTCGCGGATAGCTGCTATACGGGCTATTTGTTCCTCAAAATCAATGGCGAGCAATTTTTCCGGCTTAGCCGATCTGTTCTTTTCTGCTTTGCGCCTGTCCTTCCCGGAAATCTTACCCTTTGGAAGATCCCATTTTCCATTTCTGTGAATAAACAATAACTCTTCATGTTCATTGAAAACCACACCCCCGGCAGCTTCGACCCGTTGGTGCAGACTAAAGAATGCTTTTACCAGCCGGTCAAAATCATCTTCCGACCAAATAGATAAGATGCTCTTATTACCCTTCTTCTCAAAGTCAAAAACAATTTCCCGGAGTGCCTTCTTCCCAGAGTATTCAAGCTGAGTTTCACTTTCCTTTTTAGTCAGTGGCCGGTTACTGAGCAGAATTATAAGGCTATCATTGCAATATATCTCAATTTTCATGTGCAGGCCGATAGTGAAAATTAAACAAAGATAATGAATTGAAGCGAGCGCTCAGGTTTCATTTTTTATGTACTTTTGACAAAAAAACGTCATATATGATATTTAATGAAGATGTTGCGTTGACTACTGCGGAACTGCTTTTAAAGATCAAAGCAGTCAAACTGAGTCCTAAGGATTTGTTTACATGGGCATCGGGAATCAAATCTCCGATTTACACCGATAACCGAATCACTTTATCCTACCCTGAAATCAGGACCATTATCAGGCAGAATTTTGTTGCTGCCATCAAACAGTATGATTGGAATCCTGATCTCATCGTTGGTGTTGCTACCGGGGGTATTCCACAGGGAGCTCTGGTAGCACAGGAGCTTTCCCTGCCTTTTGCCTATGTGCGTTCATCAAAGAAAGAGCATGGACTTAGCAATCAGATTGAAGGTGAAGTGCGATCAGGCCAGAGAGTCGTAATTGTAGAGGATCTGATTTCGACCGGAGGCAGCAGCCTGGGAGCTGTTAACGCCCTAAAAGCTGCAGGATGCCAAATACAAGGTATGCTTGCAATCTTTACATATAACCTAAGTATCGCTCAACTAAGTTTTGAGAAAGAAAGCTGCCCTCTTGTTACACTCACCGACTATGAGCACCTTATAAGAAAAGCCCTGCAGATTAATTATATTACTGCAGATGATATGATCGTGTTGCAGGAGTTTAAAAAAGGCCTCGAAAACAAATAAATTCTATTTGTCGACGATCAGTTTGTGATTCACGAACGATCCGTTATAGAAAAGTCTTACAATATAGATTCCTTTGCTCAGGTTGGCGAGATTGATTTCGCGTGTATTGCTTCCACTGCTGAGTTCAAATTCTTCACGGATAAACGTACTTCCAAGAAGGTCAATTACAGCAACCTGCAACTTAAGAGGCTCATCAACATCAAGTTTAACATACACCCTGGATGAAGCAGGGTTAGGATAAATGTTGCTCGTTAATACGCCATTCTCGCTAATCCCGGTAGATGCAAGGGTTGTAAAACTCCAGGCGTCGCTCCAATTGCTGGTGTCGGGAAGATCGGAATCAGAAAGAGCTCTCATTCTCCAATAATACTTGGTAGAATACGTCATTTTCTTGGTCATTGTGTACTGCGAAATTGTATCGGCCAGTTTCACGTCCAGTAAGGGCGCACTGAAATCCTGGTTAACATCGACTTGCATCTGGTACTTAACAATACCCGTTTGCTTTGTCCATCGCATAATTGGTTTAATCGCGGTACCGGTTGCACTGTTAGGAGGTGATACCAGTTTTACCATATTGATGGTGGTAAAGGCTACCCGTGCAGACCAACGCATGGTATCTGAAATGTCGCGTCCGCGAACCCTCCAGTAATATTTGCCCCCGAACATAGTAAACTGGCTAATCACAAAATTTGTATCTACTTCAGAGCCCGAAATCACTGATGTAAAGCTGGTATCAGTCGCGAGCTGGTATTCATAGCCTAAAAGCCCCTTTATGGCTTTCCAGGTAAGCTTTGCATTAAGCATCTGGTCAACAGCATTATTGGCCGGCAAAAGGGGCACGATCGTCTTCGCAACAGTAAAATTAAATATTACAGCCCATTGACTGGTGCCCAGACCATGGCGTGCGCGAACCCTCCAGTAATATTTAGTCCCGAATCTCAGGTTGCTGACCTTAAAATAAAATTTTATAGCAGCCACGGTTCCTGAATGTAGTTGAGGGGAATTAAAATTCTGACTAGTATCGGCCTGAATGTCATAATATTTTACGCCGGTTATAGTTTTCCCGGCGATCAGGTTTGACCAGATCAGAGATTGGGTAGGTCCGATGGTATCTTGCACGGCATTATTTTTTGGAGCAGTCAGAGTTACCTGGCTGAATATGGTCAGTGATCTCACCGCCGACCATCCTGATGTTTGCCCGAGGTCTATGGCCCTTACTCTCCAATAATATTTTGCGCCAAACAGCAGTTCATGAGTTGTATAGCCTGTAAGCAGGGTAAGAGTAGTATCAGTAAGGTTTGGAGAGTTGAAGTTGGAGCTGGTATCAAGCTGTACTTCATACTGCAATCCTATACTTCCCACGATGGCATTCCAGCTCACGGTCACATTGGGCATCTGATTGGCTGCATTGGCTGCCGGCAATTTAAGCGTAGGTGTATATACTTCGGTCCCTGCCATCGCAGCAGCGGCAAAGAGTGAAAGCAGGAGGATAGATAAATATCTTTTCATATCTGGAGTTTTATAGTGTTACTGATAATTACTGCTTGACAACTTTACCGAATGAATTATTAATGCGCACTACATACATTCCCGCTGGAAGTGTTGTGAAATCAATACTGGAGGTTGACTTTCCCTGTGGTTTGATTCCAAGGTTGCCCACCAAAACCAATGTTCCGGCAAGATTATAAACGAATATATCGGTACTGGCGGCCTTAGTAAGATTATACGTGATATTTGCAACATTTTTTACCGGGTTCGGGCTTATCTTCAGGTCATTGGAATTCAATCCGGATGAAGGTACCGGCTCAATACCCACCGGACTCAGAAACGTAGTGTCATTATAAAATCCAAGCCCCCAGGTTGCTGCATAAACAGCACCATAATTAAGCATTGAATAAGCCTGAATTGTTTGTTGGGAAAGCGCTGGTACAGGAACATTTCCCATATTGGCCATATCGGGGGCCCAGGTAGGTGAATTACTGGTAAAATCTGAGGTTGTGAAAACACCCCATTCGGTTCCAAGAATTGCGTTATTGGCGTTATGCATTTCGATGATACCGCTTAGTACGGGTACAGCGGGGAGGTTACCGGTAGCGTTCTTCCAGTCAGGAATCTGGTCCAGCGCATTTTCAGTAACATAAACATAATCAGTATTCCCATAGTTTCCAAGTGTAACCATCACATGATTCGGGTTGTTCGGATCGACCGATATACCGGTTACATATCTGTTTGCGAACGGTGTTCCCTGCAGTGTATCATTGCTGATGATAAACGTTGGACTGTCATAGTCGGCCGTGGCGTAATCGTGAGCCATCAAAAGATTGCTGGCCCTGTAAACATGTCCTTTGGTGGTACCCATCCAAAGAGTATTCATATCAGCTGAAACAGAGACCGTGCATATGTCGCCGTAAGAAGCAGGGGATACATCTTTATAAACCATATACCAATCTGTTACATGATCGAACTGCAACATATATTTCGTCATAAAAACACCTTTGCGACCGCCTTTTGTTGTAGACATAAAAAACCGGGCTGCAACAGGGTCGGGAATCATAGCGCTGTCGTGAGGAGGGATTATACTTATTGTAGTATAGACAAACGGGAATCCACCGTTTTTACTGTTAACTGTAATGGGTGTACCTGGCGGGATAGGGATGTCGGTCTTATTAAAATATTTTACGCTGTCGAAGGTATGAACATAATTAAAGCTTTCGGCCAGAGTTATTGGCAGGTTTACACCCGGGACCGTCACAATATCGGCTCCCAGCGGATCATTGTCGTACGTAAGATCAATAAGTTCACGCCGGCGCAGGGTACGGTATGTTGAAGTGTTGGAATCGGTATTTGTATATACCACGATATTCGGATTGATCTTGCTCCAGGTACATGAGCCTCCTGTTCTTCCTTCATCGCCAACACTGGTGCCATCAGACCATATCTGAACTCCATAGTCGGAATAATTAACAAGGGTAGGGTAATATGCACCGACAACGATGGTGCCTCCATGCCTTGCGCCACCCATTGCGAAATTTTTACTGTAAGTATTTGATAAACTCCAGAACTGGCTTGTCTGAAGGTTGAATGATGAGGTCTGGTAAACGATCTGGTCTGGCCTGATGGTTGCAATAGTTACGCCGCCTTCGGTGGCCATCACCATGCGGCCGCTGTTCCCTGGCTGGAAAGAATACTGATGCTGATAATTTGGTGCATATGTTACGTCGGAAGGTGAAATGGAACCGTCGCTCACAACTTCCCAGTCAAAATAATTCTGCCCGGCGACCCGCTGGCCAGTCCACATTTTCTTGGATCCGATAAGGATCTGATCAGGATTATCCGGAATAACAGCAATGGCATTGTATGTAAAGCCATTAACCCCGTATGGTTCGAATGAAATGCTTGCAGGGAAAATCAAGGTCCACGTTGTTCCGCCGTTTTGCGAACAATAGACGCCTTTCATGAAACCCGTAGGCTGGCAAATGGAGGCATACATGATCTGAGGGTTTGAAGGGGCAACTGCAACCCTGACCCAGCCGATATTTGTATTCGGGAGTTTGGTAGAATCACCTGTGCTGAGGAGAACAAAATTAGTTATGTCACCGGCTGTAGCTACATAAACTGAATCACCAACAACGGCAAGCACGGTTCCGTCACTGCCCACGCTCACATCATTTGCGTATCCCGGCAAAGCGGTTGTCCAGTCTGTGCCGTTATCGGAATAATAAAGACCCCCGATAGTTGCAACATACATACGCTCATTCCTGGGATCAGCAGCAAGCTGTGCAATGCCCTGCCAATGGGGGTTAAATGCTGTATTAGGCACCAGGTCGAAGGAGTTACCGTCGGTAGAACGATACAGTCCGTTACCAAACTCATAACCGCTTTTAAACACCTGGCCAGTGCCGGCATAAATTATACCGCTTTTCGACTGGGCTAAAGTAGAAACTCTGGGTACATTACCATCTGAGGTTCCAATAGAATGCCACGTTAAACCTAAATTCGTGGAACGCCAGATACCACCGTCGGGTGCGCCGGCATAAATCGTCTCACCCTTTGCGTCACGGTTGTCAAAAATCGCGGACCATGCAGGACCGGCAATGTTTTTCGGACCAAGAGGGGCCCAGTTCATGTTCAGCCTGGATGACGACTTGGTACGCATCTGTTCTGCCTGCTGCTGGGCTTTCAACACATCAGTTCCGGAGATTAGGCCCGTGGTCTGATTTGCTTTCAGCCGGTAGTAAGGATCATAATTTCGAGCGGCTCCTTTGTCAACAGGATTGGAGGCAAAAGTTAATGGAGCAAGAGCAAGTAAAAACAATCCGGCGAAAGCGGTCCGTAACAAAGAGAGTAAGTATCTATTTTCCATAGGTTTAAGTTTGATTTAACGGTTTCTCCTTTAATCGAACAAATATAATGGAAAAAACCTTAACTCCAAAAAAAAAATCGGAAGGGAAAAATATTGAATGATTGTATGCTCAGATCTTCTCGAAATTATCCTGCTCAACCCAGCCTACACTACCATTGGCAATGCGGATTTCATACCAGTTCCCGATATGGTCTACAAGCTGCACCTTAGACCCTTCATGGATGATAAAAATATCGGTACTTTTTTCGTCGGGTGAACTTTTAACTGTTACGGTAGGATTTGTGATTATCGCCGATTGGTCCAATTGAAAGGAACGATAGCTGCCCCAGGCTAATAAAAGACAAACCAGCGAGAGAAGCAAAATTGAGGACCCCGCCCAGAACCCGAATTTCCTCAGCAGCAGAACCCTTGATGAAATATATAATGTAAAAAACAACAGAGCCGTGATGAGAAAGGCGATGCCTGCTATGGCCCAGGAATCCATCGGAAAAGAATCAGAAAGAGCTTTCAGCCAACGCTTCATGAAAAAATCGGGGAGAGGCTCAATCTTATCGGTTATCTTGCTGTTTGCCACATTCAGATTAAAATTAATATCCTCATTCCCCGGAGCTAAGCGTTTTGCGCGTTCATACCAAAGTACCGCGTGAGGAATATCATTAAGTTTAAAATAAGAATTGCCCAGGTTATAGTATAGTTCAGGAGATTCAAGACCTTTTGAAATCAGAGATGTGTAAAGATTAATTGCTTCCTTGTACTGACCCGAAGAGTAAGCGGTGTTCCCTTTCGTGATCACAATTTCGTATTCCGAAGCATAGGACAGGGATGAAAAACAGATCAAACATAAAAGAAAGATCAGAGGTCTCAGATATTTTGAAAACATCGGTTTTATGATCATCTCAATTCCCTTTCTATTCTTGAAATTATCGCAAGCGCTTCATTATAAACACGTTCCATGTTCATGGATTTTTCGCCTGGGGCAAAACGGGCATATTCTGTATTATTCAGCACATCAAGAAAGTTTTGGATTAATTCCTCTCCCACGTCTTTTTGTACCAGTGTTTGCCTTACTGTGTCTATAGAAAGTTCAGCCACAGGCAAACTGAATTTATCGCTGAGATACCCCCATAAAGCCTGGGAAATTTCAATATAAAACTCCTGTTGCTTCTGTTCCTTCAGATAGAGTTCTGCTTTTCTGAGCCTTTTGCGGGCTACTTTTGTCGCCCTAAGGTTCTTCATCAATACCACATCGCTTCTGCGTTCGCTGAATTTCCTGAAAAGTAAAATAAAACCAAGAAATATCAGAAGGGGTAAAATAAGACATAACATAAATATGATTGAGCCAAAGAAGTATTCCCCGCTTCTGGTTAGAGGGAAGGCCTGGCTTTTAATATGTCTGATATCACTTCCTAAATATTTAATTTCCTCATGATTTGCCCCTGTATAGGTCACATTTGCTGCATCGCCCGTACCTTTTTTAACATCGATTGTATAAGCCGGACTTGTAAGGGTCACATAGTTCATTTTCCTGAGATCAAAAAATGAAAACGTAATCGCTTTAATAGTAAATTTCCCGGCTTTGCGTGGTATGATGAGGTACTCGAATACCTGGGAACCACTTACCCCTTTTTCGGATGATCTGATATCATTGGAAACTTTCGGGTCGTATGTCTCAAAATCAGGGGGAAAAGAAACATTTAGTTTATCTATCAGTTGCAGATTACCTTCCCCGCTCACAACACATTTCAGGTTGATGGCTTCGTTAGCCGTCACATTGGTTTTGTCGAGTTCAGTATGGAAATTAAAATTTCCGACGGCACCTGCAAAATCTTCAGGCACACCAGCCGAAGGCAGAGGTTTCACATTGATAACCAAAGAGCTGGCCCGGAGAGATTTTTCTACCGGTGTATACGATGTATTAAAAAAGCTGTCGTTGAAAAAATCGTCGAAAAAAGGATCTCCTGTCCTGGCTTTACTTTGACGTCTGATCTGTGCCTGGCATTCCAGTTCCAGTGGCTCAATCGTTAACTTTCCGCTTTTGAGAGGAAAGAGAGTATATTTACGCAAATCTGCCACGATATACTGCTGTCCGTCAATAACCTGATTATACTGTTGCAGCTTTTCCTTCTCCTTGGTAAGGTTCTGTGACCAGAAGCCGGGGAAGGAAGGTTCTTTCCTGAACATGATCTGGGAAACAGGAACTTTGGTAAATATTTTATATGACACGGTAATCCCTTCTCCCTGCAGCGGATTTGAGTTGCTTACATAAGCCTTAAGCATAACATCGTTGGTATTGGCCTGAACCGCTCCCTGCTGAGGAGTCCCGCTGTTAAGCTGGCCCTGTGCGGGGTTAGACTGAGCTGTACCGTTTCTCAGCACTTTAATCGTAAGCTGATTTGATGTTACGGTTCGCCGGTCAACTATTATTGTTGCTGAGGGGATATCGAAAGTTCCTTCTTTGTTTGCCTGAAGGATATATTGAAAAGAGTACCGGACCGACATGGTAGTGCGGCCGTTGACTGATTGAATGCTTGAAGATGTGGAAGAGAACGGGCCGCTGATCACATCAAAACCGTTCAGCCGGGGCCCCCTGAAATCAGAACCCTGACTATTCAGAGTATACGTCAAGGTAAAGGATTCCCCAAGGCTTACAGAAGTCTTAGCCGAGGCCTGGAACAAAATATCCTGGGCACGCCCGGCTGTGAGAACGGCAAGAAATGCAAGAACAAATAATAGCCTTCTGAGTACCATATATATATAATTGTACAAAACCATGTTACCAGTCTTTATCAATTCCAATAACCTGAACTTTGGCTTTCTCTTTTTTTACCTTTTGCATCGTTTTCTTTTCATCATTCTTCAAGGCCTCAAGCATTCGGTTCGCATCTTCTTTACTGAGTTTTTTCTGATCCTGAGGAGGTTGATTCTTTTGATCTTGCTTATCCTGATCCTTTTTCTGGTCCTTTTTCTGATCCTTTTTGTCCTTGTCTTTTTTATCCTGATCCTTTTTTTGTTGTTGCTGCTGATTCTTCAGCATCATTTTTGCATATTCCAGGTTGTATTTTGTATCGAGGTCTGAGGGATTATTCATCAGTGAATTTTTATACGCGAGTATGCTTTTATCATACTGTTTGGCTTCCATAAAGGAATTCCCCAGGTTATGGTAGATCTTTGCCTGGATGTCTTTGTCCTGGTTCTTTCCGGCCAGTTCTCCGTAAATTTTGGCTGATTCTTCAAAATTCTTCTCCTGGTAAACCGATGCCCCCAGGTTAAAATTTCCTTTTACAGACTCTTTGTTTATTTCCAGGGCTTTGCGGTAATCTTTTTCTGCTTCTTTAAAGTTTCCCTTCTCGTACTGGGAATTGCCTTTTCGCAACAGAGGGTTCTCCTTTTGCGCCAAAACGGGAATAGTCAGCATTAATAAAAGCAATAATAGAATCTGCTTTGTTTTCATTTTAAAAATCCCCAAAAACTTTAATATTCCTGATCCATTTTGTTTTTCGTTCAAAGACAAAAAGATCCAGCACCAGAATAATCAGGGCCAGGCCTGCAAAATACTGAAATCTGCTTTCAAAATCAGAGAATTGTTTACTTTCAATATCTGATTTTTCAATCTTCTCAAGGTCATCAAACACCGTATTCAGTCCGGCATCTGAGTTGCTTGCTCTCACATACATTCCCTTCCCCACATTGGCGATCTGCTTCAGTGTAGTCTCATCTAATTTACTGATAATTGTATTGCCGTCCCTGTCTTTTTTATAGCCTGTCTGAACATCGCCCTGGAAAACCGGGATGGGTGCACCTTCTGTAAGTCCCATGCCGATAGTATACAATATAATCCCTGCTTTGGATGCGGCCTCAGCTTGTTCCAGTACCTGGCCCTCGTGATCTTCTCCGTCGGTGATCAGCACGATAGCCTTATTATGTTTGGTCTCTCCGAACCCTGCTGCCGCCAGTTTTATAGCATCTCCGATTGCGGTTCCCTGAGTGGGGACCATCCCTGTATTGACAGTGCTTACAAAAAGTTTGGCCGCTGCATAATCAGTAGTTATTGGCAACTGGGTATATGCTTTTCCTGCAAAAACTATTAAGCCGATCCGGTCACCCTCGAGCTTGTCGATTAGTTTTGAAATAGCCTGTTTCGCACGTTCAAGACGATACGGTCGTATATCCTGGGCAAGCATTGAGTTTGACACATCGAGACAAATCATCAGGTCTATGCCTTTTCGCTTTACCTTTTCAATTTTTGATCCTGACTGGAGATCAGCCAAAGCCATGATCATTGCAGCTAAAGCCAGGGAATAGAGTATGAATTTGATGATAGGTTTTGCCGTGGAATATTCAGGTGCAAGGATTTTCAGAAGACTTTTCTCCCCGTATTTTTCCATCGCCTTTTTCCGTCTGATCATAAATACGACAAAAACAGCTGATATCAGTGGAATCAGGAGAAATGCGAGAAAGAAAACACTATGTGCGAACCTGAACATTATGTTAAATTATGGAATCGTCTTTAAAACTGCATATTTTAGAAATCCTTCAAGCGCCAGGAGAACAAATGCAATGAGAATCAGTGGAAGAAATTCTTCTTTCTTTTTCCTGAATTCCGTCACATCGATCCTGGTCTTCTCCATTTTATCAATTTCTTTATAAATCTCCCTTAGCTTAGTGATATTCTGCGCTCTGAAATATTTTCCGTCGGTGATACGGGAAATTTTTACAAGCAATGACTCATCAATTTCAACTTTCATCTGCTGGAGCTGGATCCCGAAAGGGGTTTGTACAGGGTAGGGAGCATAGCCCATGGTTCCGATCCCAATAGTATATATCCTGATGTTGAACAGTTTTGCGATTTCGGCAGCCGAGAGCGGATCTACAGAACCCATATTATTCACCCCATCGGTGAGCAGTATGATGACCTTGCTCACCGCTTTACTGTCTTTCAAACGGCTTGTAGCTAAAGCGAGCCCGTCGCCAAGAGCGGTTCCGTCGTCAATCATCCCGCTTTTGATTTCCTTGAAAAGATTTTTCAGCACGGCATGATCTGTTGTAATAGGGCACTGTGTAAATGATTCACCGCTGAATACAACCAGGCCGATGCGGTCGTCGGGTCGTCCGTCGATAAATTCCATGGCAACTTCTTTGGCAGCATCGAGTCGGTCGGGCTTGAAATCCTGGGCAAGCATCGACCCGGAAATATCAAGTGCAAGTACAAGATCAATGCCTTCAACATTTACAGATTGCCTGCTCAGGCTGGTCTGTGGGCGGGCAAGGGCGAGGATAAGCAATGTAATTGCCAGAAGTCTTACAACATATAATCCATTATACAGATAATGCCTCCATTGAACATAATCCTTACGGAAGCCCCGTGTAGAACTCACCTGAAGAATGGCCGGGTTAACTTTTCTCCGGTAGAAATACCAGAAGGCAAGAGCCGGAACAATAATCAACAGCAGTAGAAGACCAGGATTAGCAAACGTCATTCCGTGCATAGTTTCTTACGATTGAGATTGTTTGCCAAGCTCGTTAGACTCTTCGGCACGGGGCTTCTCAAAAACCGGCCTGGTCGTTTCGTTAATAAATTCAATCCCGGAATTCAGGGCATTCTCGTTTTCCTGAGGCACGGGAATCGCTTTCGCGAATTTTACCATATCGGCAATCCGCAGTATATGTTCAACCTTTTGAATAAGAGGTTTTGAAAAATCACTCCGCTCACCAAGCTGTCCGATGATCTCATGGGTAGTACTTTCCATAGCCGGAATGCGAAATCCTTGCTCAATATATGTTCTGATAATATCGGTGAGTTCACTGTGATATTCTTTAATATGACCCTCCTGCCAGAGTTTCCTTATCCTGAGTTTTTCAAGATCCTGAAGGGCTTTCTCGTGTGGCTGGAGTTTCGCTTTCTGCCTGATGGTAATCAGCGGCTCATGTTTCTTCCTCTTTTTCAAATACCAGATCAGCAATATAATGAGTGCGGCCAAAGCAATTGCCGCAAGGATATAAGGTAACATTTCACGAAAAGTGATAGGTATGCCAAGGGGGCCCTTTATAGGTTTGATCACATTCGAAGTGTCGACCTTAACCGTATGGACTATAAGCATACGCAGTCCGGCAGATACCGTTCTCACGGCTGTGTCGGGAAGTATCCTGTAGCGGAAGGGAATCTGCGGAAATGCATATGCACCCGTGTCGAAACAGGTAAGATTCAGTTCCTGAGTGAGAGTTAAGTCCTTTTTATCTTTTGAAAAGCTGGTATCAATCTTTGCGCGGCCTATAACGATGATTTTTTCAAGAATAGTGTCGTTAAAAACCGGCCAAATGACCTGTAATGACGAGGGCCCTTTAAACTGCAGTTTCAGCCCTACATGATCGCCAATCAACATAGTACCGGTGTCCAGTTTGGCCGTTACACTTACATCCTGTGAAAAGGATGGTTTCCCGGCCAGCAGTGACAACACAATACCGATGATATAAATGAACCGCATGTGATTACCTTCTTGCACCCCGTTTTCTGAACATATTAATAAGAGGTTTTACATAATCCTGATCAGTTCTGATCTTTACCCAGTCAACCCCGCTTCTTAAAAAAGTATCGTTGAGAAACGCCTGGTGGTCGTCATGATATTTTTTAAAATAAGCCCTCTGCCTGAAATCGGAAGAATCAACCCATTGTTCGGCGCCGGTTTCTGCATCCTTAACCCTGATCAAGCCCACATCGGGCAATATTGTTTCCCTTTCATCATAAATCTGAACCGAGATAAGATCGTGTTTTTTATTTGCAATCTTGATAGCATCTACAAAACCATGATCAAGAAAATCGGAAATAACAAACGTAGTGCAGCGCTTTTTAATAGCGTTTGTAAGGAATCTCAAAGGTTCAGTAAGATTAGTCCCCTTTTGCTGAGGTTTGAAATCAACAAGTTCCCTGATGATCCTGAGGATATGAGTGGGCCCTTTTTTCGGTGGAATAAATTTCTCAATAGTGTTACTAAAAAAAATAACCCCAACCTTGTCGTTGTTTTGGATAGCACTAAATGCCAGAACGGCAGCAATTTCAGTAATCACTTCTTCCTTCAGGGTTTTCCGGGTGCCAAAATGATTTGACCCGCTCACGTCAATCAGAAGCATCACTGTGAGTTCCCTTTCCTCATCAAAAATTTTAATATAGGGATGGTTGAAACGCGCCGTTACATTCCAGTCGATATTCCTGATATCATCGCCAAACTGATATTCCCTTACTTCACTGAAGGCCATACCCCTGCCCTTAAAGACCGAATGATACTGCCCCGAGAATATATGGTTAGACAGACCCCGGGTCTTTATCTCGATCTTTCTTACTTTTTTAAAGAGTTCGGCGGATTCCATACAACTAAAATGGTGAAATGGTGAAATGGTGAAATATTGAAAATTTATTTCGGGCTGTGTTCACCAATATGATATTTATTAAACTATTCATTATCTGATACTTATTCTGTATACTAATGCTTTATTTCACCATTTCACCATTTCACCATTTCACCATTTCACCATTTCACCATTTCACCATTTCACCATTTCACCATTTCACCATTTCACCATTTCACCATTTCACCATTTATTTAAGGTACCTCAACAGTATTCAGTATCTCATTTATAATATCTTCAGAAGTAATGTTCTCGGCTTCGGCTTCATAAGTAAGGCCAATACGGTGGCGTAAAACATCATGAGCCACTGCACGGATGTCTTCGGGTATAACATAGCCGCGGCGTTTGATAAAGGCATAGGCTTTGGATGCAAGCGCCAAGTAAATACTCGCCCTGGGCGAACCACCATAGTTTATAAGCCCTACAAATTTCTTGAGCTTATAATCGGCAGGGTAGCGTGATGCAAAAACGATGTCGGTAATGTAATTTTCTATTTTTTCGTCGAGGTACACTTCCCTTGCAACAGCTCTGGCCCTTAAGATATCTTCTGTACTAATAACTGTTTTTGCCATGGCAATTTCATTCCCGATATTCTGGCGGATGATCAGTTTCTCTTCTTTTTTATCGGGGTAGCCGATCACTACTTTCAGCATAAAACGGTCAATTTGCGCTTCGGGGAGCGGATAAGTTCCCTCCTGCTCTATCGGGTTTTCCGTTGCCAGTACCAGGAAAGGTTCCGGGAGCATGAACGTTTGGTCGCCGATAGTAACCTGACGTTCCTGCATTGCTTCCAGCAACGCACTCTGGACCTTGGCCGGGGCACGGTTTATTTCATCCGCCAAAATAAAATTAGCAAAAACAGGTCCTTTTCTTACCTGAAATTCCTCTTTCTTCTGACTGTAAACCAGCGTTCCGATAAGGTCGGCAGGAAGCAGATCAGGGGTAAACTGAATACGACTGAATTTCGCCTCAATCGTGTTGGCCAGGGTTTTTATAGCCAGGGTTTTTGCCAGCCCGGGAACCCCTTCCAGCAGAATGTGCCCATTGGCAAGCAAGCCGATAAGCAGACGTTCAATCATATGTTTCTGGCCAATGATCACCTTGTGCATTTCCATTGTGATCATGTCCACAAAAGCGCTTTCCTTCTGGATCCGCTCATTCAGGGCTTTAATATCCGTCTCAACCATATATATTAAAATTTGATGATGCAAATGTATAAAAGCTCAGCGAGCTGGTAAATGCGGCATTGTTAATAATTGTTAACCGCCGCGTTAAAAAAATGTTAACAAAGCCTTGGAGTTGGCTTCATTCGTGATGGTACGATTCATTTTTAAGAATTGTAAAGGCACGGTACAGCTGCTCAGCGAATATCAGTCTGACCATCTGGTGCGAGAATGTCATCTGAGAAAGAGCAATGGAATCGAATTGTTTTTTTTTGAATGAATGATGAAAACCATAAGGCCCGCCAACCAGGAAGACCAGCGATTTTATTCCCGAAACCATGCGCTGGTTCAGGAACACCGAAAAGTCGGTCGATTTCATCTGCCGGCCACGTTCATCGAGCAATACAACAGTTTCACCCGCTTGCAGGTTCTTTTCAAGAATTTCTTTTTCACGCGACTGCTGCTCTGTAAGGCTAAGTGAAGATGCATTTCTAAGAGCGGGTAACTCGATATATTCCACCGGAACGTATCGCCTGAGCCGGGTAAGGTATTCTGTAATACCTTCGCGCAGGTATTCTTCATCTGTTTTACCAATCACCACAAAACGTATCTTCATGATTTCAGGTTTTTCTTTCCTGGCAAATATCGGAATTATTAAAAACAGTAACTTTGAAAAAAAAAGAAGATGTTCAGGCTGCTCGCTTTCTTTTGTTTTTCCTGTGTGATGATTTCGCTCAACTCATTCTCACAGGCTGATCCTTCAGGAGACGTTATTGAGAAGATCAGAAAAGGAAATCCTGTTGAGCTCGGAACCTGGCTCAATGAGATGGTTGACCTGAATATACCCGGGTTTAAAGAACTTTACAGCAAAACCCAGGCTGCAAGGATCATTAAAGACTTCTTTAGCGATAAGCCCGTGAGTATGGTTTCGGTGAGCAAGGAAGGGACTGCTTCCGACGGTTCCAACTATACAATGGGAAGCATAACGGCAGGGGGAAAAAAGTTCAGCCTGTATTTTCTGACCAGGAAAAACAATGGGGAATATCGGATTTGTCAGTTGCAGATACTGAATTACTGATTGACTGAATGACGGATTGATTGATTGATTGATTACTGAAGGTATGAATCTGGATGATATAATTATTAACGCTTTATCGGAGGACATCGGGGATGGGGACCATACCACCCGATCCACTATTCCGGCTTCTGCCATGGGCAGGGCCCGCCTTTTGATCAAGGAAGATGGCATACTCTGCGGAATGCATGTCGCGGAAAAAATTTTTTCTCATGTTGACCAGGGATTACGATTGACATCCTTTCTGAATGACGGGGACATCATTGTAGTTGGCGATATTGCATTTGAAGTATCGGGGAAAATATCTTCTATTCTTCAAAGTGAACGGCTGGTGCTGAATTTCATGCAACGGCTTAGTGGTATCGCGACGGCAACAAACAAACTGGTTACTCTTATCGAAGGCTTTCACGCGAGAATCCTCGATACCAGAAAAACAACACCCCTGCTTCGTGAGCTTGAGAAATACGCCGTAAGGAAGGGCGGAGGCATGAACCACAGGATTGGTCTTTACGACATGATCCTGATCAAAGACAACCATGTAGATTATTCGGGTGGGATAGTCAGGGCTATTGATTCGGTTCAATCTTACCTGAAAGCCAATAGCAAAGACCTGAAAGTAGAGATTGAGGTAAGGGATTTTTCAGAACTTCAGCAGGTTCTTGACCATGGCAGGGTAGATCGTATAATGCTGGATAATTTTTCTCATGCTGATCTGAAAAAAGCGGTCAAACTTATAGGCGGCAGTTTTGAGACCGAAGCTTCCGGTGGCATCAATGAGAAAAACATCAGGGATTATGCCGCCACCGGGGTTGATTTCATTTCAGTGGGTGCTCTCACTCATCATATTCAAAGCCTTGACATGAGTCTTAAAGCTTTGAGGGATTAATGCATTTGCCGAGGCCTTCTTTGAGCGTGGTTTTCGGTTGCCATCCCAGGGCCAGCCTGATCCGGTCTATCCCCGCGTAAAGATCGAAAATTTCATTTTGCCGTTCTGCTCCCTTTGCTTTGTAAGGCTTGGTTATACCACTCAGGCTCATCACGGTTTTAATCAGGTCTTCCACGCTCACCGATTGCCCGCTGCCCACATTATATATACCGGGTTCTCCTTCGATCGTCCTGAAAATCGCATCCACCAGGTCATCAATAAATACATAGTCCCGTTTTGGCCTCAGGTCCATCACCTGAACTTCCGGAATTGACGGGTTATTCACCATCTCAATGATCTCGGGAATAAGGAATTGGGCAGACTGGCCGGGTCCGTATGCGTTAAAGGGCCTCAGAACGGAGATCCTGAGTTTAAAATTCAGGGCGTAGAACTGGCAGGTATTATCGGCCAGAAGTTTGCTATGGCTGTATGGGTTATAGGATTTAACCGGATGATTCTCATCTACCGGCAGGTATTCGGGCGAACCGTAGAGATACGAGCTGATATATGTAAGTCCGGCTCCGGTTTTACGGCAAAATTCAAGCACATTGACCGTCCCTGTGAGGTTGATCCTGTAAAAGGATGCCGGATCTTTCCAGCTGTCGGGGACAAAGGTCTTACCGGCCAGATGGATCACATGAAAATAGTTTTTTTCCAGGTACCGGTCAAAACACGTAACCTGAGTGATATCGCCCTGAGTAAGATCCAGTCCTTCAACATCAAAGCCTTCGGCCTTCAGCCGTTTTACTACAGCTCTGCCGATGAACCCATCGGAACCGGTAACCAGAATCTTTCTCAAAGGATGGAAGACAGTTTTATAAGGTCTTCGTTGGCTTTTTCATAATCATCGGGCCGGCCTATGTCGAGCCAGTAGCCGGTGTATGGAAATACATTGACCGGGATTTTCTTTTCCAGAAGACCGAGCATCAGATTATCAAAGCCATAGGGCTTGTTCCGGGGAACATAGTCGAGAACCCTGCGGTTCATAGCATAGACCCCCATGCTTACATTAAACGAATACTCCGGTTTTTCGCGGAAACCGGTAACTTTATTATCTACCGGGTCAAGCTCAAGCACTCCAAAATCAATTTTTGTTGTACGGTGATATGTAGAAACCGTGAGCAAAGCCTTTTGAGCAGTATGTACCGAAAACAATTCTCTGAAATCAAGGTCGGTAAGCAAGTCGCCGTTCATGACCAGAAAATCGTCAGGCAGGTTCGGTATCAGCCCGATGGGAGCTACTGTGCCCAGGGGTTCTTCTTCGAGTGAGTAATTTATTTTAATACCAAATTTAGACCCGTTGCCCAGGTATGCCATGATGATTTCGGCAAAATGGTTCAGGCAGATATAAACCTCATCAACACCGCATTTCACAAGCCTTGTGATCAGAATGTCGATGATGGCCCGTTCTCCTACAGGAACCAGTGGTTTCGGGATTACCGTGGTATAGGGCTTTAAGCGTGTACCTTTTCCGCCGGCAAGAATAACAGCCTTCATTTCAGATTAAATGGTATAAAGATCGGGTTTATAGAACTGCATATTTCCGGGTGCTTTGAACCAGGAGATTGTTTCCTGAAGCCCCTGATCCAGGTTATATTCAGGCGCCCAGCCCAGGAGTGATTTTGCTTTACGGTTATCGGCCCAAAGCCTTTCCACCTCTGATTTTTCAGGCCGTAGCCTTTCTGATGTCATTCCAACATCAATGGTTTTACCCATAATGCCTGCTATCTTTTGTACCAGGTCACCGATTGAAATTTCATAATTGCTCCCAAGATTTACCACTTCCCCCATAGCCGTATCGCTTTCGGCCGCTTTGACAAAGCCGTTCGCGGTGTCTTTCACAAAATTCAGGTCTCTTGTAGGTGTTAGAGAACCCAGAGAGATCTCTTGCTTCCCTGCAAGGATCTGTGTGATGATAGTAGGTATGATAGCCCTGGCCGATTGCCGTGGGCCGTAGGTATTGAAAGGCCTCACCACGATAACCGGGGTTTGAAAGGAACGGTAAAAAGTGAGAGCAAGGAAATCGGCTCCAGCCTTGGAAGCTGCATAAGGAGATTGAGGGTTTATGGGGTGTTCTTCAGTAATCGGAACAAACTGAGCTGTTCCGTAAACCTCAGAAGTGGAAGTATGAATTATTTTTGTTACCCCCAGCTGCCGGGCTGCCTGTAGAATATTCAGAGTCCCTTTGATATTGGTGTCGATATAAACATCGGGAGAATGATATGAATAAGGAATTCCGATCAGGGCCGCGAGGTGAAACACGATTTCGCATCCGTTCATAGCTTCACGAACACCGTTTGGATCCCGGATATCTCCGCTGAAAACATTCAGCTTTTTTTTCAGGTTCCCGGGGAAATAATCAAGCCATCCCCAGCGGTTAAACGAATTATAATGAACAAGGGCGGTGACATCACAGTTTCTTTTAAGCAATTCCTCAACAAGGTGGCTGGCAATAAAGCCTCCGGCTCCGGTTACGAGGACTTTCGTGTTTTTAACTTCCATATAATTACGAATTCCCGACAAAATTAAGAATAAAGACAAGACATCTGCAACACCCCATATTTTTCTAACTTTGTCTGATCAATATCATCAACCACATCCGCAGTAAATGAGCACTGAGAAACTCACCGGCAGAAACTTCTGGGAAACCTATTGGGAAACCGATACAGACAAGAATAAAAACAAAAGACCAAGCCTTTGTGTTCAGGAGATACTGAAGGCTTTTGACCAGCATCTCCCTGCTGAAAAGGGACTTAAAGTTCTGGAGATCGGTGGTGCAAAAGGCGAATACCTGCTATATCTGGTGAGGCGTTTTGGTTATGAGGGGTATTCACTCGACTATTCCAGTGCCGGGAATGAGCAGACCCTCGAAACTTTTTCCAAAGCCGGTTATAAAGTGCAGGTTTACGAACGGGATCTTTTCGCCGATAATTCAGACTTGCCATTATTCGACATTGTTTTTTCACTCGGGTTCATCGAACACTTTGATGATCCTGTTCCGGTTGTGGAAAGTCACCTTAAACTCGTCAGGCCCGGTGGCATTCTATTGCTTGGAGTCCCTAATTACTCGGGGATTTATCATTTGGTATTGAAACATCTGGCTCCATCGATGTATACGACCCATAACCTCAGGATCATGGATCTGAGAACCTGGAGCGAATTTGAAAAGAAGTTCAGGCTGGAATCTCTATACCGGGCCTACATCGGAGGGTTTGAACCCCTGAATATGAAGAAGCTTGAAAACAAGAGCCTGTTCAACCGCCTGGTCTATTTTAAGATCCAGGTATTTACCGTATTGTTTTCTTTCAGGTTCCGGGGATTAAGAAAGTTCAATTCGGCTTTTATCAGCAGTTACCTGATCGGTATATACAGAAAAAATAAATGATGCTTCGGATTGAACCATCCATAAGGCTTTTCATTATTCTCCTGCTCTTCTGCTTTGCCGGGGAACACGCTGAGGCTACGGAAGACAAACCAGAGCTTCCTGCCATCATCAGGCAAGTCGATTCACTGAATAAGCTTGCTTTCCAAATTCATGCCGAAAATGTTTTCCAGGCTAAATCATTGGCAAGTCAAAGCTATTTTCTGGCAAAAAGCTGCCGTTATGAGCAAGGCCAGGCTCTTGCTTTATATTATCTTGCATTATGCAACCTGGGCCAGGACAACTACCCTGCAGCTCTGGATTATTATCTTAAAAGCCTTGATACTTATCTTGCTTTGAAAGATGTGGACCATCAAATCATGGTGAATCTTTCGGTCATGGACTTGTTCTTAACGCTCAAAGATCCTATTAAAGCCGAACAATACCTTAACAACGCCGAACTTCTTGTTCCAGGTTCTGCTAATCCCAATAATCCATCACAGATTTATCATTCCAGGGGCATGGTGGAGATGGGAAAAGGCCGGTATGATGATGCCGTTAGATTTGCCTACCGCGCTGCCGGGTATAGCCTGAGCAATAAAAACTTACACTTAGAGGGAATGGCATACAAACTGGCCGGGGACGCATTTATTAAACTTAAGCAATTGAGAAGGGCAATTTTTCTTTACAAAAAATCCGCTGGTATCTTCGGACAGCTTAATAACTTATCTGAATTAAGCGTTCTCAATACAAGAATTGCTCATGCATATTCTGTCTTGGGGAACAAACGATTCGCATTGGAATATAACAAAAAAGCTTACAACGAAAGATTGCTTGCCGACATGCAATCACTGGTCACATCATCGATCATAAATTTAGGTGGGTCTTATATGGAAGTTGGCCGGTACGATTCAGCCATTCATTTTCTCAATCTTGGCCTAAAACGAGGCCTTGCCGAGAAACGTAATCTTTATATCGAAGAAGCTCATGGATTGCTTGCCGATTGCTATCAGCTGCAAAAAAACTACAGCTTAAGCCTTTTGCATAATCAGGAATATTTTTCCAGGCATATGAATATTTTGCAAGACAGGAACAAGGTCGCTCTGCGGTCCCTTGAGACTGAGCACCTTGTTCATGAAATCGAAAACACTCACAACCTTCTTCTCCGGCAAAATGAAGAACAAAGGCTTGCCTTGCGAAATCACAGGCTGCAACTGCTATTTATTTTAATACTTCTTTTTCTCTTTCTTGTTGTCGGTATTATTGTGCATGTGCTGACGGGGAGAACCCAGAGATCGGAAAAGGAATTGCAGGCGCTGAATCTCAAGCTTGAGAAAGAAATAAGGGAAACAATGGAAGCGGAAAAGAGTTTAAATGAAAGTGAGAATCTTTACCGATTCCTGGCCGAACATTCTCCTGATGTTATCTCGATGTTCGACAAAAATCTTAAAAGAAAATTTATTTCGCCAAGTTGTTTTTCCATGTATGGTTATACTGAAGAGGAACTTCTGACCAGGCCCGATTCATTCGAAGTAGTGGACCTTGCCTACAGGAAAGAGATACGGGCTTCCCTTGAATCTATTCTTCTGCGGAAAGCCCCTCAAACCCTGATTTACAAGGCCAGAAAGAAGTCCGGCTCCTCTTTCTGGGTTGAAAACCGTATCAATCCGATGTTTGACCCGATCCCGGGGGAGGTGAATGAACTTGTGACGGTTGTAAGGGATATTTCCGACCGTATGAATTTTGAAAAGCAGTTGTCGGAAAATGAAAGGCAAAAAGAAATATTGCTGTACGAAATACATCACCGGGTAAAGAACAATTTTGCCATACTGATAAGCCTGATGGAACTGCAAAGGCAGCTTTCAAAGTCAGGTTCACTTGACATGCCGCTGATTGACCTTCAGCTCAGAGTGCGCACGATGTCGCTGGTGCATGAACAGTTATACAGTAATCAAAGCCTTGATGCTATCCCTCTGGATTCCTATCTTCATCGCTTAGCCAGCATTATCAGCAGCGCTTTCAGCAAGCCTAATATCAGCATTCACACTTCGGTTCAGGAATGTGCCGCGAGAATTGAAATTGCTCTTCCACTTGGTCTTATTGTGAATGAACTTCTCACCAATGCGTTTAAATACGCCTTCCCCGATAATGCAAAGGGTGATGTATATATCGACCTTCACCTCGATAATGAAAGACAGGATTCTGAGCAAGGCCTGGAATCGCTTTTCTATCTTCTGAATGTGAGGGATAACGGAGTGGGTCTTAAGGAAGATTTTTCGCTTGAGAATTGCGTTTCGACCGGTTCGCAGATCATCAAAATCCTTATTGAACAGCTTGAAGCCCAATATGAGATACGGCGTCAGCCAGGCGCTTCATTCACAATACGTTTTGCTGCCTTTCCAAAAGAATATAACTGACAGAACAGAATGGAAGAAAAGAAAAAAATAATTATTATAGGAGCAGGAACCATAGGGACTGCCCTGGGAAATATTTTATCGGAAAACAGTTCGGGCGAAATCGTGCTTTTGTCTATTGAAGAAAACGTTGTACGGTCTATCAATGAACAGCATATTAATGCAAGGTATTTCCCCGGGCATCATCTTCACCAGGACCTTAAGGCAACAACCGATGTGAGTGTGATGAGTGGGGCGATGGTAATCTTTCTCGCAATTCCTTCGGTGATTATGCTCGATTATCTCAGATCAATCAGTAAGAGCATTCCTGAAAACGCGATACTTGTAAACCTGGCTAAAGGCTTCGGTTATGGAGAAGAAACAGTGGTAGATTGCCTTAAAAAGGAGTTCAGGAACCCCGTTTGCACCTTGAAAGGTCCCAGTTTTGCAAAGGAAATTATTAACCGTATCCCAACAGGGTTTACACTAGGCAGCGAGGAAAAGGAAACTTCATCACAGGTATCTTCTTTGTTTAAAGGATCAACCGTTTATCTCGATTTTTCTGATGATATGCGGGGGGTTGAGTTCCTAAGCATTCTGAAGAACATTTATGCGATTGTTCTTGGTATCGTTGATGCCCAGTTTAATTCTCCCAACCTGAGGTTTCTGATCCTGACCAGAGCCTTCAGGGAGATGATGAATATTATGCTGTTTTTCGGCGGAAAGGAAGAAACCATGTATAAATACTGTGGTTACGGGGATTTCACGCTAACAGCTCTCAATGATCTCAGCCGCAACCGTACCCTGGGCCTGCTTATAGGAAAAGGTTTCTTTACAGAGCATGTCTCTCATGAACTGGTGCTTGAAGGCAAGACAGCTACTACTGTCTTTTATGAAAAAATCGCAAAGGAAACTTCGGTTGACAAGCAATTCCCGATAATTGCCGAGCTGTACAAGGTACTTACCCGGAAATACGATATCGCGAACTTTGTAAGCAAGATGCTGGAGATGTGATCTGATATTTCACCATTTCACCATTTCACCATTTATTTCGTATCTTTGCAGAGCTCATTGACCTGAGCAAAACGGGGTTGACCGGTTTTGACAGCGGGGAAGTGGGATTGTAAGCATGCCGGGAGTTCGTGGATCAGTCCCGTAAATACGAATCTGCACAAACATTAAACGGCGATAACTTCGCTTACAGGCTGGCTGCCTGATCTTAGAGATCAAGCACCCCTTGTCTCCCGGAAAGCCCGTCCCGACGGCGTTCCGACAGAGGCATCAGAAATGACGGGATAGGTTGTTCAAGGTTCCGGTGAACATCCGAGATTAAGGTAACTACGGTTTTGGCCGGCCTGCCTCGGGCCATCCTTCTCCCGACAACCAACCGATGGCTACGCATGTAGAAAGCAGTTCTGCTGCCTGTTTGGACGAGGGTTCGAATCCCTCCAGCTCCACGACCTATTAAAAATAAATAAAACGATTTCTTTCGTTTTTTTATTAAAATCAAGGATTTCCAAGCTTTTCTGTTAATAAATAAAATGCGGCATTTGTCCGCTATTTAGCAAAAAATTGCACTTTTGTGTCACAATTGTGTCACATTTTTCTATGGCTAGCATTAAAATATTTTTACGTGAGGAAGCTCCCCGGAAAAACGGAAGTATCGGCGTATACTTGCGCGTAAGGGTTGAAAGGAAGAAAAAGGATTATTCCCTGGGGGTTTCAATTCTGGAACCAAAAAAATATTGGGATTCGGCAAACAACCGGATGAAGACTTGCTCCTGGCAGGATGTAGATAAAATTAACAGAAATATTTCTGCAGGGGAAAAGAAAGCGAACGACATTATATTCGATTATCAGTGGGGAGATAAAAAGGATAAACCTTTTTCGATAAAAGAATTTGATAATGAGTTTAGAAAAAATCAGCCGATTTCAAAATCCTTCTATGCTTTCGCAGAAAATGAGATTGAGATCTTAAAGCATAAAAATGCTTCAAGTGAAACAATTCGCAGTTACAATTCCTACATCAGTAAATTGAAAAGATTTGCCCAGGAACTATCATTTACGGATATAACAAGGGATTTTATCAGTAGATATCATGCTAATATGGTTAGTAATGGGAATCAGGTTAATACAGTCCATAAATCCTTATCTTTCGTTCGGACAATGTTGAAACGCGCTCAGCGCGAAGGAATAATCCAAGAAAATCCATTTATTTATTATCCGCTGCAGAAGAAAGCAGGGAATCGCCAATTTTTAAATATTGATGAATTGAACCGAATCGAGAAACTATATGCATCCGGGACGATGAAAGGGTACCAGTCAAATGCCTGCAAGTCATTTCTATTTTCCTGTTATACAGGACTTCGTTACCAGGATGTCAGGAATTTGCGATTTGAAAATGTGAAAAAAGAAGTGCATGAAGGAAAAGATATGCTGTTTATCCGTATAACCATGCATAAAACAAAGGACCCTGTGAGCATTCCTTTAATTGATAAAGCAGTAAGAATGATTGGAGAAGGGTTCCCGGCACAGAAAGTATTCCGTGTGCCAAGTAACCAGGTTATTAATAGATATCTTAAAGAAATCTCTGAATTGGCCGGTATTGACAAGAAAGTCTCTTTTCATGTTTCCCGTCATACATTTGCTACAATCTCAATAATTTTCGAGATTCCACTTGAAGTTGTTTCAAAACTGTTGGGTCATAATAGCCTTAAAACAACCATGATTTATACTAAAATTCCAGATAGCGTCAAAATCAATTACATGGATCGCTGGAACGAACCTGCAAATCAAAAAGTCATAGGAAAAACCAAAGCAAAGGCCGTAAAAAAATAGATTAATTTTAACCTATTTCATCAAACATCATCAGATCTCCTTAGGGGCTCATTTCTCTTAATCAATGGGTCACAGGTTCGAATCCTGTCGGGGAGACAGGAATGACAAGGATTTCAGAAGATTCAGAAACTGAAATCCTTTTTTTGTGCAAACAATTTGCATAACATTTGATGGTTTCAATTATTTTTTCAGGCATATGTTAACAATAGATTTTTTGAAAGAGGTATTTTACTATTTCATCATGGCCTCCATTAACCGCTAAAGCCAATGGTAAATTTCCTTTAATAGTCTTAGCAAATAAATTTGCACCACTCTCAACCAATTCAATAACCATTGCCTTATATCCAATAAAACATGCGGGATGTAGGGGTGTATTGCCTTCTTTATCAGATATATTTACATCCGCTCCATGTTTTATTAGATAGCTAAAGATCTCATATTTTCCTAATAATACTGATAACAATAACGGAGTTGTGCCATCGTTCGTTTTAAGATTAATATTTAAATGATATTGATTAAGGATATACACTAATCTTATTACTTGACCGGAATAAACAACACTATGAATAATGTTTTCACCTTCATCATTGACTAATGTGATATCTGCATTATTTTTTAAAAGATATTCATATGTGTTACTACCCGCATCACTTAAAGCATATAAAAGTAATGTGTCGTTGTTTTCATCTTGAAAACGATGATTAATATTATAATTCTCTTTATTGGCTTCTAAAAAAGTAATATCTTCATTGGCTATTGCATGTTTTAGCTTCTCATCAAAATTTATCATACCTTATTTTTTTTGAGTATTATAATCCTCGTCTAATCTTTTTTTACTTCTATCTGACTCACCATTCTCTTTTGCATCATGTGCTTGTCTTCGTGCATCTTTACCTTCTTTCTTTTCTAATTCTTTAGCCTTATATTTTGCATATTTTTCAGATGCTGGTTGTTGATCTCGCTTTTCTTTAGCAGCTTCTCGTGCTTCTTTTTTCGGATTTATTTTCTTCTCAATAGTATTATTATTCTGGTTATTCTCAGATTTCCTTCCATTTTGTGAAACAAGATTATACATAGCCCTACTTGTCATAATAGTTCCATGAGCAGCTATTCCTGAACCAACAATAATAGCGGGTACTGTAACCTCACATGCAGTGCCACTGGTTGTCATAGTGACAGCAGTGGCACCTATTCCCAAACCGCTGCCTCCTTCTATTTCAGAAAGCCCCTGAAGCAGACTGAAGGCATCTCCATAATTCTGACCAGAATTATAATCAGATACATCGGTAGGCGAATAATTATCTCTTAAATTTACATAACCCAAAGAAGCATCATCAATAATTGCTGTAGAAAAACCAACAACTTTATCCCACCAGTCATTTCCATCTGGATCGATAAACCTGATTGGATTATCGAGGCCATAAACATAGGGGGACCATCTTCTGGATTTTTCTGCCAGCGGATCGACGCTGTGCCATCTTCCCAATTGCGGGTCATAGAACCTGGCTCCGTAATTATAGAAGGCATACTTCATTTCAGTTTGAAGCTCTTTATCGTTGTATAATCTCTTGTTCAGGTCCAGGTTACTTGAAACCACCATTCCCAAGGGATAGTAATCATTCCGTTGCAATATTTCCGGGCTGTTCTGCTCGGTTGGTCTGACAACCATCCGTACATTTCCCAAGTGATCTTTGATGTGGTAATTAAACTCGTGACCGCTGTTTAAGAATTGGAAACACCCATTGGGTAAGTATAGCTGTCTGATCGTGTCATTATCCACGACAATATCTCCATAATAGCGGTAATCATGATTTAAGAGCAATATACTGTTGTTGTAAGTTACCTGCTTTTCGTATAATGCCCCGGTTTGATCATAATCGTATTTAATCACCCCGTTGTCGTTATAAATATATTCAGGCAGGTTTAAGGAATTATACGCTATATCAATATTCCTGTTATAGTCTTTCGTCATGTTGCCGTTCATGTCATATTGAAATTCAATAACGGAAGCATTGGTATCCCTTAAGGCATACCATCCATTGTCATTAAAATCATTGATCGTGGTTCTTAATCTGACCGTATCATCCACTGCAATTAACCGGCTCCCTCCATAGGCATAGGTTAATTTATCCATCAGGACTTCAGGAGTGGTGGTGTTTCTGAACTTACGGGTCAGCGTCAGGATATTTCCATTCTGATCATAGGTAATCCCGCCTTCCGATCCAACGCCTTTTACAACTCCCATAAATGGAGGTTGATATGGTTTATTGGGACTTATTCCCCCGCCTCCTCCGCCACCATTTGAGATTGGGGTGAGGGTATAGTTTGAGTTGATTAATCGATTCAGGGGATCATAGGTAAAATCATATTCATTCAGGGTATCCGAGGCTCCATCGACCCAGGTTTGTGCACTGATATTCCCATTGAATTGAGAGGTGAAATTGGATGAATTCGCGGTTGATGGCTGTTGATTATAGTATAAGTTGAATTTTAGTAATTGGGTCGGTCCATAACCCGTAACATTCATAGATGTCAACCAACTGCGGATATTATAAGAATAACTGCGGCTGCAGAGATAAACATCATTGCTGTAATGATTTCCCTGGCCGATTAATTGCCCAAGCTCATTATACCCATTATGTTCTATTTCGATCGTGTCCTGGATATTTTGGATCGCCAGTTTTGTCGAGGTCAAACGGAAATCAGCATCATAGGAATAACTGTAGGTATATCTTAAATTTTTGTGCAGGCTGTCATCGGAATACATCACGGTTTTAGAACAGGGGACACCGGTAAATAAATACTGGTTGATGGTATTACAGGTTATTTTACGTTTTTCATACTTCTCATCCTGCTGAATAATCCGGTACCTGGAATCATAAAAATACACGATCTGCCGCCATACCGCGGTATCATTCAATAATCTTGCTTTTAAACAGGTGAGTTTTGTTTTAACAGTGTCTAATGAAGCTGAAAATCCCGGAACAAAAAACTGACTTTTTTCGGAACCATTCCTGTGAAAATCATAGGTGTCATAATAGTATACTTTTTGAATCAGGCAGGAACCATTTGGAGGGAATGCCTGGTTGGAATATCCTTGATTATGTATATAATTATAACTATTAGGGTCTTCATTAAGCTGATATGTCCCATTTTGATAATCTCCATTTAACTGGGATTGCATCTGGCTCTGCGATCGATGTTGTGAGATATGATAGATCCCCTCCATAATGACCCGGTTAAAACGATCATATTTTTTATACCTCCAGCAGTTTGTGTCAGCTAAATTTCCATCCTGTTCAAGAACGACCCGGTCAAGCGTATCATAGACATAAACGATGGGAGCCTGAGCGGGAATCTGTTTTTGGATCAACTTTTTGTGAGCATTGTAAACGTAGGTGTAATAATTGTATGGATCGGAGAGCAATCCTTTTGAAGCGTTGACATTGGGCGGGATCACGTTAGAGAGCAAGTCGAAATCATTATACACGTAGGATACGGTGTTATTATCGGTTCCTGTGCCTAAACCTCCCAACCCGGTAGAGCCCGATGTTGAAGCACCCCCGTTATCCGGCACACAATACCGTTTCTGAACAATCTTTTTCTGCAAATCCTCATAAGTGATCACCTGGTGATTGTTTTCATCGGTGTGCATGGTTGTGAAGAGACCTCCCGCGGGATAATTCTGGTCAACCAATGGAATACCACTGGTGCTTGAAACCCAGTGTTTGACTTCTGATGCAGAATTAGGCCGATATTCATTTTCGGTTGTATGACCTGATCCCAAACTCCAACTCTCGCCGGGACTGCTTTGCACTAAAACCCGGTTCAGGGGACTACTCTCAAAAACGGTTTGTGCGTAAGGAATGTTGGTTGCCTGGCTATTGAGGGGCGGAGATTTATAGAAATTGGAGAGTTCGGTGAGGGCATCAGAAATATATGATCCGCTATTATCCGCTTTTGTAAATGGCAAATAGTGGGTAGTTTCATTTCCCCTGGAATCATACACATGAATCTGTACGATGTTTCTTGAAGAAGGGCTTTTACTAATCAATAGGGATTGTAAAGGTCTTCCGATCCCATCCAGATAGGTAAATGTCTTTTGTACCTGAGTATTGGAAAGGCTGGTAATCTGTGATTCGCTGGTAATACCAGATATAAGAATCGAATCCATTCTTACATAGTTATAAGAAGAAAATTGAGGAAAAAGACGAACGGATAGGAGAAGAAACAATATTCCCAGGAAAAGTACTTTGTATTTCATCATCCGGACTGTTATGGCGAAAAAATGGTAATGTAATTGTATTGGCTCCGTAATCCTATAAACTTTCAGCAATAAAAAAATAATTCATTTTCTATATTTAATTTTATAATCATCCTTTAAAGATTGATTTAACATATTTATTAATTCACCTATGTTTTCTTGGTAGATGTTAGAAATTATGATGCTTTTGCACTTGTCTTTAAAACAAATATTTACCTTCTTTTGGTCTCCATCCTCAATTATTTGATTTCTATATTCATCTTTTAAACTCTCGAAAGGAAATGAATTTAGAAAAAAAATTATTTTATCATTTTCACTTGCATTTACTTTCTTGAATAAAATAGTATCTGGTTGTTCCTTGGCTAAATTTCCTATTTTGACAATAAACATTTCTTTATTATCAAAGTGATATTGAATTGAATATGCCAAAGAATAATGATAATCCCAAAGATCGATCTTAAAAGAAACACTTTTATTTGAATTAAAGTTACATCCAGACACAGACATGATAAACAGTGATAGAAAAAATATTTTTGTTTTATTCCAATTTTCGTGGAGTAAGCCCTTGTTCTTGTCGCAACTTGTTTTCATCTTTTCTTGTTTTCATTTCTTCCTTACTCAATATTTTACCTGAACCATCTGGATCTTTTTTACCTGAGGATCTTGGATCTTGTTCACCTTTATTCATATGATTAGCATGTATCAATTCATGACCAAGGCCTATTTCAGTTGGACGTTCATCGCTTCCATTAATGTCAAAACCTCCTGTTGTTTCATTTGGATTCCACTGAACAGTTGCATTAGCACCTGGGCCATTTGTTCCATCAGGATTTGCTGTCATATGTTTTAGTCCCGTCACCAGCTATACAGGTATCAGCCACTATATTTCGCTCACCTGGAATAGTAACATATTGTTTAACTACATAATATCCACTCGTATAGCCATAAGTATTTGGTTCATAGTTTAATTTAGTGTAACCTCCAGTTGGAAATGATATTTGTTGAAGAATACCTACACCGGAATAAGCAGTATCGGTGCTTCGATCGGCATCCCCTATATGGATTAAACTGTTGAAATCCATTCTTGGGATCAATGATTGATTATTTTTCCGATTATAAAATCCCCAATGATCTTGATCATAACTTATAGTGCTGGGAACTAAATTTCTATCTTTATAATAAAATTTATATGGTGGTTTGTCAGTAGTGTTCTGAGAATTATACTCAGCTATACTATCTAAGAATAATCGGCAACCATCAAAAGAATTTAAATTAGGACCACTGTAACTTGTGTAAAATAGGTATTTCTTTAATGGGGTGTTATTATAAGATTGCTCAATGGAACTTAATACTTTCCCACCATCCAGATCTTTTCGACTCTCAGTTTGGGTAGTAAAAACATATTGCTCATTGGCGGTTGTAATAGAATGGAGCTTCGGAGATGCAATATCCTCGCTAGAAAAATAATTGGAATTAAAGTACATCGGGAATCCACAAAGTTGATGACAAGCACAAAAATCAAGAGAACCGGATCGAGAGCCAACAGAAGCCATTTCGGTATGCTCCTGAGGGTTAATTTCATAATTGAATGAAATCGTATCACCATTATCAGCAGAAATAATTTTATTTAACATCCATGCTGAATTAAACCCCATCGAATTTTCCCATCCATTATCCGGACTAAAATTTGTATTGGATTGATTTTCTATACATTGGATATTTTCACCAAAATAATATTTTGTACCATCTTCTGAAGTAATAGTAAACCCTTTAATCCTGGAAGACGATAAATCAGGATCCATCACTATGTTTAAGTTTTGGTAGGGAATAGTTTGGATCGTTCTATTACCAGTGGAATCAACATAAAATACAAATTGACCGGAATAGCCCCCAAACGAAAAATTAAACATATCAGGCTCTAAATCCCATATTTGATTTGCTATGCTTTTTTGTTGATCATAGGTAAAATAATCCGTGGTCTTATATAATTGCATAGGATCTGACGGAAGATAATGACCCAAATAGAAGTATCCCACTCCATCCTTTTCATCAGGATTACCACGAACCTGTCTGCTAATCTGTCCGCCAGCAGATAAAGACCATCCGTTCCCTACCCAACTTGAGTGTTCAGTCACGACACAACCTGAACTATTATATTGCAATTTTATCGGCACTGACAATTTCCGGCTCTTCGCTACAAATAGCGGAATTTCAATGTTGGGCTTTCCAGTATAAAGATCCACCTGTTGTGTAATTAATTTATCTAAAGATACCGCATCTGCTGATGGAATTGTTGCGGTATTTATATCTGGATAGGAAGGTTGGGACTGCTGTGCTTTTATTTCTCCTAAGAGTACAAGTAAAATAAAACTTGTCAGAATGTATATTTTTTTTGTCATGATAGAAGTAATTAAAAGATTCAAATTCAGTATTATAATGACTTATTATGAAAAGGCAGAATCAAATCGACAATATTATTTTTCACTTTATATTTTTTCTATGTCAATAGTGTGAATATGTTCCTGTTAAATTAATAAACCACGATTGAAAAAAATGACAAATAAGAGTCATTAATAATAAAATATCAGCTATGGTAAATACACAAACGAAAATTACAAAAGATTTCTTTGACAAATACCAAAACTTATTACCGAGACCAAAAATCCAAATTTATTGGAATTTTTTTTCTAAAGGGTTAAAATCGATCATAGAGATGGAAATGGCAAATGCGATATGCAGTTTCGAACGATCAAATAAGAGTAAAAAGTACCAATAACATGGTTGATAGGACAAAGCAAAAACGTCAACTGAGTGGAAGAACATTATGGATCATTCCAAAATCATAAATTTGTGAAGAGTTGTACGATATCATAGTTAAATAATGGCATGACCATTGGGTCAGTGGTAAAAAATATTTCGATATGGTCCCCCAAGTGGTGAAATAGAAAAAGACAATTCCTGAAGGATCCCGGAATATAAACAACACCTTCAATATACTCCCATGAAATGTAAACCAGTTAAACATGGTTTTATGATTTACAGAAAAAACATTGGACATCTTATGTTTTACTTAATATCGTTTACATTTGTACATAGGTTCATTCTTTAAAATCCGGAAAAATGAAAAGACTCATCAGCGTAATTTGCATTTTAATTTGTGTTTATCCTCATTGCATATTTGCCCAATTTCCTATAACCTGGGAAAATTCTTTTGGAGGATCAGATGTTGAAGTAGCATATTCTATTATACAAACAACTGATGGTGGATATATATTTACTGGGCAAACAAACTCCAATGATGGTCAGGTCACAGGTTATCATGGAAATACAGATTGCTGGGTTGTTAAAGCAGACATTCAAGGAAATATCCAATGGGAGAAGTCGCTAGGAGGGTCAGGCAGTGATTATGGTATGTCGATTGAGAAAACAACCGATGGTGGGTATATTATTGGGGCAAATTCCTCTTCAACCGATGGGCAAGTAACGGGCAATCATGGGAATTCAGATTATTGGATTATTAAACTGGATCAAAATGGAAATATCCAGTGGCAGAATTCTTACGGGGGATCAGGCCAGGAGAAATGTTTTTATGCTGGACAGACTTCTGATGGGGGATATTATGCAGTTGGATGGACTAAATCGTCTGATGGGCAGGTTACCGGTTTTCATGGCTTAGTAGATTATTGGGTCATACGTTTAGATAATACTGGAAATCTGATATGGCAAAAAACGTTAGGAGGCTCAGGCAGAGATTATGGTTTATTTGCTCAACAAACAACGGATGGAGATTTTATTCTAACAGGAGCATCCAACTCTGCAGATGGGCAGGTTACTGGCAACCATGGCGATTATGATTATTGGGTTGTTAAAATTGATCAAAACGGTAATATTGTTTGGCAAAAATCATTAGGTGGTTCCGGAGATGATGAATCTTCCTGTATCAGGCAAGAATCTGACGGAACTTACCTTTTAACCGGATATACTGCCTCAAATGATGGTCAAGTTAATGGAAACCATGGTAATGCCGATTTTTGGGTTGTTAAATTAGGTCCAACTGGGAATATTATTTGGGGGAATTGTTTCGGAGGTTCCTATGATGAGAACTCTTCATCAATTAATCTGACTTCTGATGCAGGATCCATTGTAACTGGATTTTCTACATCAAATGATGGTCAAGTTACCGGAAACCACGGTGGAATGGATTATTGGGTCATTAAACTTAATTCTTCCGGGGATCTTCAATGGCAGCAATCTCTCGGCGGTTCCCAGGATGATTGGGGCTATTCCATAGAACAAACCTCCGATGGAGGTTATATTATTACCGGTGATTCGCAGTCAAATGACGGTCAGGTCGCTGGCAATCATGGACTTGATGATATGTGGACGGTAAAACTATCTGTATCAACAGGCATCGCTGATATTAATAGTATGTTGGATTTTAAAATTTATCCTTGTCCTGCACAAAACGATGTGTATTTAAAATCTGATTCTGAAATATCGGATATTAAACTGTTAAACTTAAATAATCAACAAATAATAGTACCTGTTATTTCAAATGGTTCGGTCATTGACTTGGATGTTTCTTCACTGCCATCAGGTGTTTATTTTGTTTCCTTGATGCAAAAGGACACAATTATTACTAAAAAAATCTTAATCTATAAGTAATAAACTCATCGATGCCTTTCAAATGACATCCTATTTGGCTCAATCAAACATCTTCCTCAAATCCTGTCTGCGCAGGAAATACAGTCCTGTTTACTGCCCATCCCATCGATGAAGGATCATCCCCGGTTTACCAATGGAAGGTGAACGGCGTCAACGCCGGGACCAACTCATCAAACTTCACCTATATCCCTGTTAATAATGACCCGGTCAGTTGTGTGCTGACCTCTTCACTGACGAGCTGTGTGACGAACAACCCGACCACGAGTAATATGGTGACTATGACCGTTAACCCGAACTACACGCTGTCGGAGACTATTTCCGCACCCTCGGATACGGTTTGTCAGCGGACTTCTGTTCAGCTCACCACACACCCGGCCAATGAAGGCTTAACTCCAGTATACCAATGGAAAGTGAACTGGGTAAATACCTGGGTAGACTTATCCATTTATTCCTACACGCCGGTGAACAATGATGTAGTATGAGCTGTGTTCTTACGTCTTTTTATACTTTCTGCACAACGAACAACCTGGCCACAACCAAGGCCGTGCCGATGACCGTTATCAATAATCTTACGGCAGGGGTATCCATTTCGGCCGTTCCCAACCCGTTCTGTTCGGGAAGCAAGGTGAACTGCTCAGCCATACCCACCAATGGTGGATTTACACCTTCATACAAGTGGAAAGTGAACGGGGTCAATGCCGGGACCAATGTATCCATTTATTCTTTCGTTCCTCTTCAGGGGGAGATCGTTCAGTGCGAGATGAATTCCAGCCTGTCCTTGCATCACCAATAAACCAATAACATCGAACACCATCGTGATGAATGACCTGGCCGCTCCATCTGTTTCTTTTACTCTATGTTTCGACAGTATCACCACAATCAATGCTGCTGCGTTCAAGCTTTAAGGAGGGGTACCCATTGGAGGGGTTTATTCAGCTCCACGACCAACATTTTTAAAGCGTTATAATTCATGTAATTATGACGCTTTTTTTATACCAGCATCACGCCGTTTTACTTCAGGATCACAATTTTCCTGGTAATTACTCTGCTGCTGGTTTTGACACGAACAAAACAGATCCCCCCCGGAACATCGGCGATATCGATTGCAATTGTATTAAGTGAGCTTCCGGGGGTAAGGGTTTTAAGTAGTTGTCCTGCCATATTAAGCAGTTCAACAGTTACAGCCTGGTTTGCATCCCTGCCCGGCAACTCAATGTTGATCTTGTCCCTGGCCGGGTTGGGAAAGATATTCAGGCCGATATTGTAAGGGCTGGTCCTGTTCGGAATGCCGGTGAATGTTCCGCCACCGGGAAGTGTATTAGTGACAAAGGCCTGGTTCACTATATCGGTCATTGCTTTCAGCTTTGAAACTGAGCCCATGGCGCTTTTTGAATTATAATCCCTGGCCCAGTTGAACGAAAGGTCAAATTCCTGTACAGCTCCTGCATTGAAGGTAAAAGGGCCTGAAACCTGAACTCCCCTTCGGTCGCCCGGACTATTGCCGGCCGATGAATCGGTCCAGTTCTTTGGGCCGTAAGGCGGGATGCCGCCAGTACCCCAGTTCAGGGAGTCGGATTCCCCGGGGAACATAAACCTGCATGCAGGTCCGTAAGCGCCGGTACTGGCATGTCCGTTTCCTCCGTATAAAAAGGGAGTGCCGTCGAGCCAGAGTCCCTTCATATAACTGTAATACTGGTAATCGTATTCCGGATCAAGCATGTACGGCGGGACCCCCGAGTTGTTCGTATACTCAAACCGGCACATCCCAAGCCGTTCGTTGTCGACAATGGAATCGCCGAAAAACTGCCCGTTCACACTGTAGTCGCAAAGCCTGTGGCCATAGCTGTCATATTTGGGATTGTCAATGCCGTCGGGATCCATGTAAGGCCCGGCAAGTATTACAACGCCCAGGGACGGGGGATTTGCACCGTACGCATATGATTCCCCGTAACCGTCGACAGGTGTTCCGTTATATCCTATATGTATGTTCCTTGCCACATCGCAGCCAACATAGTCATCGGTAGGATAACCGATGTCGATATCGGTAAAAACCCCAAGGTATACGCTGTCATATGTGTTTTGGGAACGGTTGAAGATCTGGTAGTTCAGGAAGACAGTGTTCTTGAAAGCCGAGTCATTTGGCAGGTCCCAGGCATAGGCCATTCCATGGAATTCCAATCCCAGTTTGTTTCCGAGGGTTTCAAGGTGGGGCCCCCGGTCATCGTTGAAAATGAAGAACAATGCCTGGTCTCCCCTCATCAGGGGATAGTCGCCATCCATAGGGCTGTATATTCCGTCGCCGTTCACATCAAAAAAGGGAGCCAGCTGTGATGCCTGTCCCATAGCGGTATTCCCGTTCCCGGGCCAGGTAAGGATATCGGTAAGAGGCTGGTAACCCGGATCGGCATAATGAGCTTTATGATATTCTATCTCGGTTTTCTTGAGGTTCCATACATGGCTCCATAGCGAATCCTGGTATGCTGAATAATAAGCAGGATCCATGACCGGGCCGCAGTAGAAATCGGGACATGAACCTGCTATTCCTGTATTCGGCCCCTGGCGGTAGCGTTCCCCTGCAAAATGCAGAACTCCCTGACTGTCTTTTCCGCCTATCCACATGGTGTTGGAAAAGGCTGAAGTTTTCCCGCTGCCCTTAGGAACCTCAAAGGCGGCATTTTGATAAAAGAAGTGGCTGCCCCGTGCATAGAACAGGGCATTGATATTGTTTATGTTTAGCCAGGCACGGCCGGTATCGCTGGGAAGCAGGGTCCTTACTGCGGGGATGGAAGGATCTTTTCCGAAATTCCCGGCAGGGCCCGACGCAGGCTGTGCACAAATAAAGAGGCCTGAGCCGGCCATCAGGCATAGAAAAATCCACTTGACTGGTTTAAAAATCCGCTTATCCATAATATTTTTTTTAAGGTTATAAAACCAATTAACCTGATATTACCCCCGGGCTGAGCCCTGGACCCGCGTTCCGACCCGATCCTCTCTTTAATAAACAGGGAAAGCAGTCATTATCACAAAGATAATATAAATCAGGGCTGGATCAAAATATTTTTTCAGATCACCTTTTTGAATGATCAGATATATCTTCCGGGTGTTGTGCTGTTATTAGGTTAATTATCAGATTTAACACTGATTTAACACCGTTAAAAAAATATTTTATACCTTTGCGCCATATTTACATTAAATAAACAAAGTTATGAGTATCGAAAAGAAGTTTTTAAAAGCAAAACCAGTTTGTAAAGTCAAATTTTCTCTCTCGGGAGATCAGTATAAATCTGCAACCTCCATCCTGCTCGTTGGTGATTTCAACAACTGGCAACTTGGTGAAACCCCAATAAAAAAGTCCAAAACCGGAGTATGGTCGGTTTCACTGGATCTGGAAACAGGCAAAGAATACCAGTATCGCTACCTGGTTGATGGTACGAACTGGGAAAACGATTCTGATGCCGATAAATACATTCCAAGCGGACTGGGTTCAGAGAACTCTGTTCTGGCGCTGTAAGGTTTAATCCCGACACCGAAATCTCTGATTTCATTCTGATTTTCTTTGTTATTGCTGGTTAACCTCTGTTTACAGGGCCATTTTCCACACTATGCTTCAAAAGGGTCTATGCCCATGGCTTGGGATGCAACAAGCAACCAGCCATGGACATAGTTACATCTTCCGGATAAGCCCGCCTACGGTTTATATACCAGGTTATCGGTGTTGATGGTTTTAGCATATTTGGAAAGCATGGCAATGCTGCTATTCTGTCCCACCATGGCTGTTGTCATGAGCTTGGCTACCAGCAACTGGTTACGGAACTGCTCAAGGGGGATATCCTCGAAATTTTTTCTCTTCTTTTGTATCTTTTCAATAAATCTGTCAATATCCGCGGCTGCTATCTGTAACACTGTGTCACTAGCCATCACCTGCTGTACAAACACCCCAAAACCATAGAGGTTCTGCCCAATGTTGAGGGGCTTTTCATCTTGTTCCCTGCCGTTTAAAAAACCCTCGAGCATGACTTGAGTTGCAGCCACACTTGCATTCTGGTTTTTCAGATAGGCGCTAAAATCCCTCAAATCGATCATGGGCCCGTTATATGCCCTGTCGGTCATAATGGGATGATACTGAAATAGCAGAAGGCAGGAATCGATCTGCCTGCTGGTTTTCTCGTTAACTTTCTGAAAAGTAACCAGGCTCGTTATCAGCCTCTTGAGCGCTATCGTATCTTTCACTAAATCACTTCGCATCTGGACCTCTGCTTTTGACATGGAGGAGCCACCGGAAGCACCCATGGTGCCGTGGGTTAACTTACTGTTTGCCTTGGGCAAAAGAAACGAACCGGCGATTATAACAGCGGCCACAATGGCTACGATAACCAGGACAATCTTAGTTTGCTTTTTCATGGTGTTTTTTTTAATTAATTTATGCGAAGGAGAGGTCTAAGATATAATAATTTCAAGTACCTTCATCAGCACTCTTTATTAAATACAATCAAAAGAGCAAAAAGTTGGCAAAAAATATAAATAAATCATTCAGGGGAACATCCTAAAAGTCATCTTTCCGTTTGTATCTTTACAGGGACCAAGATAAAACAAAACTTTACCCTCTTATGTTTAATGGGATCAGCACATGGAAACCCGTAGTCTTTCTCATCCGCCTCTCGAAAAAGATCATTCTGCCGGGTTTTGACGGACTTCCTCTTTATAATGTATTTGGCTTTTTTTTCAAAGGGATGCAGCAGGGATATATAGCTACCCGGGCATCGGCTGTTTCGTTTTCATTTTTCCTTGCGATTTTCCCCTTCCTGATCTTTCTGTTCTCTATCATTCCTTTTATCCCGATCTCAAATTTTCAGCAGGTTTTGCTTAACATCATCCGTGATTTTATGCCCGATATGGTCTGGGCTTCGGTTAATGAAACCATTACCGACACCATTACCCGGCCCCGAAGGGGACTTCTGATATTTAACTTCCTTATGGCCCTTTACTTTTCCACGAGAGGCATGAAAAGCCTGATTGAGACCTTTAATAACACTTACCACGAAATCGAATCCCGGTCATCAGCAAAACAGTATATTGTAGCATTGGTACTGGTCGTGATCATTTCCATTCTTCTGATTGTAGCCATCGGCCTGATGACTTTCGGGTTTGCACTGCTAAAACTGGCTCTTCCCGATATCGTGACCAGTACGCAATTCTTTGTTCTCCTGGTTCAGTTCCTGCGTTGGTTAATCATCCTTGCATTGTTGTTTCTCGCCATCTCGTTCATGTACTTTCTGGCCCCATCGCGGAAAGACCGGTTCAGGTTTATCTCGGCAGGCTCAACATTGTCGACCCTTCTTATTGTTTTAACGACCCAGGGGTTCAATTTTTATATGGATAACTTTTCCCGCTATAATGCTCTGTACGGCTCTATCGGAACCCTGATGGTAATCCTGCTATGGATTTATGGCAATTCGTTTGTACTTCTTATCGGATTTGAACTGAATGCAAGCATACGGGTTGCCGGGCAGGATGTTGCGGAACGATACCAGATTGAATAAGGCTAAACTCCGGTTTTCTTAAAAAACGAAACCACAATCTGTAACAGCTCCTTTTTATAAGTAAAATATACCAGTACAGCTGTGATCACAAACTGAATGCAACCGGGGATGATGCCTGTTCTGTCGGGCAGGAAACAATAAAGAATCAGTCCGGTTACAATTACAACAAACGGCATATAGATCAGTTTCCACTGGTTCAGGTGGTAGGTAAAGACTTTCCGGCTTTCAAGATATAAAAAGAAGGCCTGAACAGGTTTGATCAGAAAATTAGCGAACACAGCACCCCACAGGCCAAATTTCCACACCAGTAAGCTGCTCATTACAACCTGTATTACAGCTGAGTATAAAAAAACCCTGGGGAGAGCTTTGGTCTGCTTGAAATAAAATATCGGCGCCAGGAAAAGATAAAAAGCCGGGCTGGTCGCATATCCCAGCGAAAGAACACCGATAAAAGCAAACGCCTGATAATAGATATGATTTCTGATCACCAGAGGCACCAGCAGAGGTATTGCTATTGTAACAAGAGGCAGGACCAGCAGGGTGATTGCAGTAAACCCGTTGTAATACCTGTTAACCTCGGTCGTACTTTCTCTCAGTCCTTTGTCTTTCCATATATTGAACACCTTTGGCTGAATAGTATTCACAAGTCCGGTATGAAGCAGGCTGATACCCATAGTGAATTTGACCGCGAAATCAAAAATACCCACGTAAGTCGGGTCTGACATAAAAAATTTAATCACGTAACGATCTATGTAATTCACCACCCAGATCATCATACCGTAAACAATCATAGGGCCGCAAAAGGCAAGCATCCCGTTGAGATGCTTTCGGCTGAATTTTAAACCGAACTCATTGGTGAGCATCACCACCGACAGTACACTGGAGATCACGGCCGGAACAAATCGCCCGATAATCGGGCCGTTCAGAGTATAGGGATAGGAATAGAGTATGCCCAGGGAAGCCGCCAGAGTGATCATAAAATTCGAAATATTCAACCAGAAGAACCTTTCGGGGCGTTGCTGATTGACCAGCAGATTTGAATAGGTCTTGAAAAAGCCATTAAAAATTGCAGTAAACACGGTGATCATTCCAAACGGGAAGAACTGCAAAGCGGTGTCGCCCCTGAAAATGATCCTGAACAGCAGGCTTCCGCCCATCATCATTATGAACATCACCAAAGTCCCGATAGTGATCAGAACGATCAGCACTGTTCCAATAAACTCTTTAAGCTTGCGGGGATCATCTTTCTGCTGAAAATAATTCACGCCGATATAGGTATCCATCCCCGCCGAGGCAACAAGCTGCACAAAATACATCAGCGTAAAATAGATGGCATTGATCCCGAACTGCTCAGGTGTGAGACTGGATGTAAAAAACGGAATCAGAATAACGCCCGTGGTATAAGGCAGAGCCCCGATCAGAGAGTAAATCATTGAGGACCTGAAGAACTGCCTTGAAATCATATTTTTTTTCTAATGTATGAATGACTGCGGATGTCAGTTTAGTAATTGCCCGAAAAGTTCCAGTAATTTCTCCCTGTGCTGCGGCATCGAGAAATTATTCAATGCCCGTTGCCTGGCTTCAGCGCCTGTATTTAATTCCAAAGCCTGCCTTATGGCCTTTTCGAGCGCATCGGGATTACGCTTTTTTACAATGACCCCCGTATCTCCTATGGCATCTGGTATTCCGTTCACCTCTGAGCCCACCGGTATACATTCGCAGAACATGGCTTCATTGAGCGTGAACGGCATTCCTTCGGTGATGGAAGCCTGCACAAAAACCCTGGCCCTGTTGTAATTCATGAACAGCACATCGTCGGGACAATAAAACAATACCGTCTCCAGGTTGGGTATCTCGCTCACCTGGTAATTCTGCTCAATCCATGGGAGAAACTCCTTTCTGAATCCGATCAAAGTGAACTTCTTCTCAGGCATACGCCTTGCCATTTCGATGAACAGATCGAAGCCTTTATTAAAGAAATCATTCACGCCACCCATAGTGCCCACCGTCAGAATCCTGTCGTTCTCCTTGGGAATCGAGCTGTCGCGGAAAAATTTCGTTGTATCCACCCCGTTCGAAATAATCGTCATCGGGGTCTTTATATCAGGGATGTAAAATTTTATCCCGTCCTTCTTCCCATCGTCTGTATAGTAAAAATTTTCGTGCCAGATCAGTGACTTATGGTTCGGAATCACGTGGAATGCATTCCGCAGTGCATATTTAACGCACAACCCCCTGAATTTCTTATAATAAACTCCTTTCTTCAGCTCCGGATAGCAGATGGCTTCCTGTCCACCGGCAAATATGATCACTTTTTTCCCCAGCAAATGGCCCATGAAAACCAGTATTGCAGAATGGTAATCGGCGAACCAGGTTACAAAAGCCAGGGAATTTTTCTGATTTCTCAGAATAAACCATCCCAGCGAAAGCATACTGCCTATAAACTTCCACCCCCTGCGATTTTTCGGCAAAAGAAAGGAACCCACCTGGTAGCGTTCTTCCAGAATCTGCTGGTCGATCGCGTAGAACGTCGTATCTCCGCCTTTGATATAAAGGATCTTCTTCATCAGTAAAGGGGATTGGCGTAACGCCGGATGTCATCACAGCGTACACTGCCTTCACAAAGAATGACAAGCCGTTCAGCCACATTCTTAAGCTCGCGGATATTGCCCGTCCATTTCATATTCTTAAGCTCTTCCATAGCCTCATCTTCAACGTTCAGCAAGGCTTTGCCCTGCTGGTTGCAATATTGTGCAATAAAATGCTGCATCAGCAAAGGGATGTCATTCAGCCTCTCGCTCAGAGGAGGCACGTCAATGATAATAACGCTGATACGATGGTATAAGTCTTCCCTGAAATTTTTATTTAAGACCTCTTCTTTCAGGTTTTTATTTGTCGCTGTAATTACCCTTACATCAACCGCGATTTCCTTCTCCCCTCCAACCCTGGTGATCTTGTTTTCCTGAAGCGCCCTGAGTACTTTCGACTGGGCCGAAAGACTCATATCGCCTATTTCATCAAGAAAGATCGTACCTCCGTCGGCCTGCTCAAAATCTCCTTTATGTTGTTTTACTGCGGATGTGAACGAGCCTTTCTCATGGCCAAACAGGTTGCTTTCGATCAGTTCTGAAGGAATAGCTGCACAGTTCACTTCTACAAAAGGCCCGTCGGACCTGTTACTCAGAGCATGGATATGACGAGCTACCAGTTCTTTTCCCGTGCCGTTTTCGCCAGTGATCAGAACCCTGGCATCGGTAGGAGCCACTTTGCGGATCATTTCCCTTATGCCATTCATGGGTTGAGATTCCCCAAGCATTTCGTAGTTCATCCCGATTTTCTTACGGAGCAGGCGGGTCTCGCTCTCAAGTTTTCCCTTATCCATGGCATTTCTGAGAGTCACAAGCAGGCGATTCAAATCGAGCGGTTTGGCTATATAATCATAAGCGCCTTTACGGATTGCCTCAACCGCCGTTTCAATCGTGCCATGTCCCGAAATCATGATCACCGGGGTATCTGAGAAACTCATCACCTGGCTCAGAGCCTCGATCCCGTCCATCTTCGGCATTTTAATGTCGCACAAAATAGCGTCGTAATGATGCTCACGCGCAAGCTTTATCCCCTCCTCACCATCCTTCGCATCATCTACCCTGAACTTCTCATATTCCAATATCTCACGCAAAGTACTCCTGATACTTTGCTCATCATCGATAACTAAAATTCTCGGCATTCTTCTGATTTGAAAGCAAAAGTAGTTAATTCTTAGGTAATTTTGCCAATGCGAAAAGCAGCGCCCTATCCTCCTACTCCAATGAATAAACTCATCCGCCATCTGTCATCCTGCATCCTGCTATCCTGCATCCTGTCATCCTGCATCCAACTGGTACACGGTCAGACCTCCCCGGCCGACGCTCTGCGCTACACCTGGGCCGGCGGACTGAATTCCTGCCAGTTCTGCGCCATCGACCTCAATCTCGACGGCATTGAAGACCTGCTTATATTTGACCGGCAAGGCAACCGTAAGCTCACGTTTATAAACCAGGGCATCCCGGGGCAGATGAGTTATACCTATTCACCTCAATATGAAGCCCAGCTGCCGGAAATGCAGGAATGGGTGATCACGGCCGATTATAACTGCGACGGTAAGATGGATATCTTTACATATAATAACGGAGGGGTAAGGGTATTTCGTAACACTTCAGCCGGAAGTCTAAGCTTTCATCTTCAGACCAACCTTCTGCAATCATGGTATTATACCGGTTTCGTGGGAATACTGGTGACCTCGGCCGATTATCCCGCTCTCAGCGATATTGACGGGGACGGCGACCTGGACCTGCTCACTTTTTTCGGGCTTGGTTCTTATGTTGAATACCATAAGAATCTGTCTGTGGAGACTTTCGGCAACTGCGACAGTCTGGATTACCGGCTCAGCGACCACTGCTGGGGGAAGTTCAGGGAAAGTGAAGGCGGAAATCATATCACGCTGAATGCCGCTTGTCCGTATAAGACTTTGAATGATATCGTGTCTGCGGATGACATCTCTCCTCCCAAGCATACCGGCTCGACCATGCTGGCTGCTGACCTGAACGGAGACGGGCTGTCGGATCTCATCGTGGGGGATGTGGATTTTCCGAATCTTACCGCCCTGAGCAACGGGGGAACGAAAGACTCGGCACTGATGGTGAGCCAGGACACTCTCTTTCCTGCATATGACAAGCCTGTCTGGCTGTTTGACTTTCCGGCCTTGTCGTATCTCGACCTCGACAACGACGGTGTCAAAGACATGGTGGCTTCACCTTTCGACCCGGCTTATTATCATGCCGAAAATAAAAACAGCTGCTGGTTTTATAAAAACACCGGAACGAATGCAAATCCTCATTTTGAATTCCGTACCGATGCGGTATTTCAATCGGAGATGCTCGATTTCGGAAGCGGCTCCAACCCGGTTCCCGCCGATCTGAACCATGACGGGCTCGACGATATTGTGGTGGGTAACTATGGTTATTATGATTCATCGTATTACAAGAACGGCTCTCTCGAATCAACGTTTATTTCTTCACTGGCCTTTCTGAAAAATACCGGGACCAGCCTTGTCCCGGAGTTTGAAATGCTTACTCCTGACCTGGGCCAGGCTTCAGGTCTTAAGGTTCACGGTTTATACCCGGCGTTCTCCGACCTCAACAACGACGGTATAACCGATATGCTCTGCGGCTCGGAGGAAGGCAGGCTGTATTATTTCCAGGGCCGGGGCGACAGTGCGGGAATACCGCTTTACAGCCATCCGCAGTCAAACTACCAGCAGATAAAAACCGGAGCCTTTGGCGCACCCCAGCTTTTTGACCTGGACCGTGACGGAATGGTTGATCTGGTGGCAGGTCAGCAAAACGGCACAATAAAGTATTTCAGGAATACAGGCAGTCCGGGAAATCCAGTTTTTACTTTTACCTCCGACAGCCTCGGGAAGGTTGATGTAACAAATCACAACCTTTCGTATTACGGTTACTGCACTCCATACTTCTTCAGGAGAAATAACATCACCTACCTTCTGGGCGGTTCTGAGCAGGGGAAGATGTTCCTTTTTTCGGGGATTGACGGCAACCTTGGCGGAAAGTTCAGCAGTATCGATTCACTGAACAGCTTTATCGGCATCTCTGAGGACAGTCTGAGAATTGGCTGGAGGGCTTCCGGTTTTCTCTCGCATCTGAGCGATCCTCTTTTTTATAATATGATATGCGGGAATTTCAGCGGCGGACTGAATTATTTTACACGGGGCAAGGTGCCGGGAGTTGATGAGCGGAAACCTGAACCTGAATCATTCAGCCTGATAATTTATCCCAACCCGGCATTGGATGTTTTAAGGATTGCTCTGAAATCCACTGACAAAAAATCCCTTTTGACTAATCCCCGCTCAAATTATATTTGTACCCTGCGGATTTTCAACCTGTTCTCAAAGGAAGTTTTTCGCTCTGAATATGTTCCCGGGGCATTAATAAACATCGGCAGCCTCCCCGCAGGTGTATACCTGGCTGAGCTTTCTGTTTCTGCTCAGTTAATTAAAACCCGGGGGAAATTTCTTGTAATCCGATAAAGCGCTTCACACTCTCCGTCATCTGTCATCTGATATCTGTCATCTGATATCCGATATCTGATATCCGCCTAACTTGCTAACAATCTTCTGTTAAATAAATTCCCCCCACCTGACTATACTTGTTTTATTTTTTTCTCTCTTCTTACTCTGATAAGCTTTTTAAAACGTAACCTTTTTTTTAAACACCCGTACAATAGTGTTAATAAAAAGAAGTTATTAACATGAGTGGGTGAAAGTGGGAAATTGTGGGAAAATTGACAGTATCTTAGCGCCGTTAAATAAAAAATGGCCCCAGTAACCAATCTTATCGGTGAATTTGAATGCAGGCTTGACGACAAAAGCCGTGTGATTCTCCCGTCTGGTCTCAAAAAGCAGATCTCCCAGGAGGCACAGGACCGCTTTGTCATCAACAGGGGGTTTGAGAACTGCCTGGTGTTGTATCCTATGAATGAATGGAAAGGCATCAGTGAAGAGATCAACCGTTTGAACCTTTACAACCGTAAGAACAGGGACTTCGCGAGGTATTTTTACCGCGGCGCTACAGAGCTTGTTCCCGACAATGCCAGCCGTCTTCTTCTCCCAAAGTCCTTGTTAAGTTACGCCGGTATCGTGCGCGATGTCGTTCTGTTTGCATTCTCCAACCGGATTGAAGTCTGGGCCAGGGACAGGTATGAAAAACTCATGACCGACGAGCCTGAAGACTTCTCCCTTCTGGCCGAGGATGTTATGGGCAAACAGGAACACAGCGACAGTCGCCACGATGTACCATAGGCCGGTAATGCTTACTGAATGTATTGAGCTTCTCGGCATAAAGCCGGGAGGCGTCTATGTTGACGCGACCTTTGGCGGTGGTGGTCATTCCCGGGAAATCCTCTCCAGACTTGAAAACGGCAGACTGATCGCCTTTGATCAGGATGAAGATGCCGTAAAGAATGCTTTTGATGATCCCCGTTTCACTTTTGTAAATCACAATTTCAGATTCATACGGAATTTCCTGCGGCTTCACAAGCAGGTTCCTGTCGACGGCATTCTGGCCGACCTTGGTGTTTCTTCACACCAGATCGACGTTCCGGAAAGAGGATTTTCAATTCGTGGCGAAGGTTCACTCGACATGCGTATGGACCAGCGAAAACCTCTTACTGCCCACACCATTATTAATACATACACGGAGGAAAAACTGATTGAACTCTTCCGTAATTACGGAGAAATCATCAATGCAAGAAAACTTGTATCAAGAATTGCCGAAACCCGGGGGGAAAAAGAAATCGGTTCCACTACTGAGCTTGTCCTCATTGCAAAAACCTGCGCCGAAAGAGGAAAAGAGAATAAGTATCTGGCACAGGTCTTTCAGGCTTTACGTATCGAAGTAAACCAGGAAATGGAAGTCCTTGCCGATTTCCTCAGTCAGTGCCTGGATGTATTAGGAAGTCAGGGCAGGCTGGCGGTGATAAGCTATCATTCACTTGAAGACAGATTGGTTAAAAATTATTTCAGGACCGGAAATCTTGAAGGTGAGCTAAAGAAAGATTTCTACGGCAATGTGCTTTCTCCATGGAACATGGTAACCAGGAAGGCAATTGTAGCAGGGGACAAAGAAGTGGCAGAGAATGGCCGGGCGAGAAGCGCGAGGCTGAGAGTAGCGGAGAAAAAATAGCGAAATGGTGAAATGGTGAAAAAATAAAAAAATGATTCAGTACTCATTCAATCCTTCAATCCTTCATTCCTTCAATCCTTCATTCCTTCAATATGACCGAACTGCGGGAAAATAAAATGAGGGAACATCCGGTGGAGACCGAATGGGAAGACATTTCCGGGAGAACCACGTCTGATAAAGAAACTGCTGCCCCGCCTAAAGAAACCAGGCAGGAAGTCAGCCCCAAAGCAAAACCGGCAAAAAAGTCTCATAAGGGCAGGAAAAGGGTTCAGGATGTCCTTGGCGGGGACTATCTGTCTACAAAATCTGTTACCAGCAATGTGCCCTTCCTCATTTATCTCACCGTGCTGACCTTGTTATATATCGCAAACACTTACAACACCGAAAGGATGTACAAACAGATTGAAAGAACAAAGACAGAACTGAAAGAGCTGAGGTTTGAGTACATCACAACACGTTCGGCTCTCATGTTTGAAAGCAAGCTTTCAGAACTAAACAAAAGAACTCAGGCTATTGGACTGAAGGAAACGCTTATTCCTCCATACAAAATATTTTACTCTGAAGGATCGATACAGACAGGCAACAAATGACCCAGGATATAAGAAAAGGCATATTGACAAAAGTTTACCTGGTATACCTGGGGGTATTGTTGTTTGGTCTGGCCATACTGGGAAGGGCTTTTTACATCCAGAATTTCGAGAAGAAAGACATGCTCGAAATGGCCAAAAAGCAGGAAATGCAGATATTCCCGATTGAAGCGGTGCGCGGTAACATCCTTTCGGATGACGGGACTCTGCTGGCTGTTTCAGTTCCGATTTTCGAACTTCGCATGGACCTTCTTGCAGATTCCCTGACCGACGAGGTGTTCAAAAACAATGTTGATTCTCTGGCTATTTGCCTGGCCGGATTGTATAAAGACCGGTCGCCCATGCAGGTCAGGGATAAATTATGGGAAGCCAGAAGGAACCAGGAGCGGTATTTCCTGATCAAACGGGATGTAAACTATCCCGAGCTGAAAAAGATCCGCAGGTTCCCGATTTTCAAGAGAGGGAAATACAAGGGCGGGCTTATTGTGATCCCCCAGTGGGAACGGGAGCTTCCGTATAAATCTCTGGCCCGAAGGATTATCGGTTATGAAAAGGGGGAGGCCGACAAAAAAGTATATGTAGGACTTGAAGGCAAATTCACGAAAGAGCTTGAGGGAGTCGGGGGTTCCAGGATGATGCGCCGGGTAGGGGGCAGCAACTGGATGCCTGTAGATATCGAGAGCCAGGTAGAACCTCAAAACGGGCTTGACATTGTTACCACTATTGATATTGAGTTACAGGACATGGCTGAAGCTGCATTGAGGAGAGAGCTGATTGCCGACAGCGCCGATCATGGCTGCCTGATAGTGATGGAAGTAAAAACCGGATATGTCAAGACGATGGTGAATCTCGGAAGGACGAAGAAGGGCACGTATGAAGAAGTTTTCAACTATGCCATTGCCGAGGCAAATGAACCCGGTTCCACATTTAAACTTGCCTCATTCCTGGTTGCGCTGGATGACGGCAAGGTCGAACTAAACACTCCTATACAGGTGGGGAACGGTATTGTCTATTTTGCCGGCCATAAGATCCAGGATTCACATCCGCCTACCGCCTCGGTGTATACAGCCCAGCAGGTCTTTGAAAAATCCTCGAATGCAGGCACAGCCAAAATGATCTATGCCAACTATTCGGCTGATCCTCAGAAATACATCGACGGACTGTACCGGCTTGGACTAAACAGACCGCTCAACCTGCAGATAGACGGAGAAAGGCCGCCTTATATAAAGAACACCAAAAGCAAATACTGGTCAGATCTCTCCCTGCCCTGGATCGCCTATGGCTACGAAGTTGCCCTGGCTCCCATACACCTTATAACATTATACAATGCCATTGCAAACAAAGGCAAGGTGGTCAAACCTCTTTTTGTGAAAGAGATACTTAAGAACGGTGTTGCAGTGAAAACATTCAAGCCGGTGGTGCTGAATCCCCAGGTCGTTTCTCCTTCGACCGTAGAGAAAGCCATGATCCTGATGGAAGGTGTCGTCCTGCGCGGCACCGGCACATCCATCGCCAGCCCGATATACAGGATAGCAGGAAAGACAGGTACCGCACAGCTGGCGCAAGACAACCGGGGGTATAACCAGGGGACCAGGAACGTCAGGTATAAAGGTTCTTTCTGCGGCTTCTTCCCTGTGGATGACCCCAGGTACAGCATGATGGTGGTCATAGTGGATCCCAAAAAAGGAAAGTATTATGGAGGTGCGGTAGCCGCCCCGGTTTTCAGGGAAATTTCCGACAGGCTGTATGCAATGCAGAAGGACATTATCTTCCCGGCCAGGAAAGACACTCTGAACAGTCCTCTGCCCTTTGCCCATACCGGTTGGCAAAGCGATCTTCAGGAAGCTTACAGCGCTCTCGGCTACAGCACGAGCAAAGTAAATATAAAAGCAACATGGACCCAGGTCATTTCTGCCGACAGCAAAATTGTATTATACCCACAGCTGATCTCCAGAAATCTGATGCCCGATGTAAGTGGAATGGGACTCAGGGATGCTTTATTCCTATTGGAGCAGATGGGGCTTAATGTATCAGCCAACGGGAAAGGGTCGGTCGTGGCCCAGTCAGTCAAGCCAGGAACACTTGTAAACAAAGGAATGCCGGTTGTACTGGAACTCCAGGGTCCGAAAGCAAAAGAAAAAAAGCAGATATGAAGAAGCTGAGTCATATACTGCCATCTGATCTGGTCCTTGAAAGCAGGGGCGATACTGATATTTTGGTGAGCGCTTTGCAGTTTGATTCCAGGCAGGTCGGGCCCGGCGATGTGTTTTTCGCTGTCAAAGGCAGTGTTTCCGATGGCCATAATTTTATACCAATAGCCATAGAGAAGGGCGCTTCTGTTATTGTTTGTGAGTCCTTCCCTGAAGAGACGCCTCTCCTCACAACCTGGATCAGAACCTCTAACAGCGCCATTTCGCTTGGAGTGATGGCATCGGCCTTTTACGGCAATCCATCGCAAAAACTGAAGCTGATTGGCATTACCGGGACGAACGGAAAGACCACCACCGTTACACTTCTGCACAGGCTCTTTACCGACATGGGTTATAATGCCGGCTTACTAAGTACCATCAGGAACCAGGTACATCTGCGCGAAGTTCCCTCCACGCATACTACTCCCGACCCTGTTCAGATCAACCGCCTGCTTGCAGAAATGTGCGACGAGGGCTGTGAGTACTGCTTCATGGAAGTGAGTTCGCATGCGATAGATCAGAAGCGAATTGCAGGATTGAAATTCAGCGGAGGCATATTCTCCAACCTCACGCATGACCACCTCGATTATCATAAAACATTTGATGCATATCTTAAAGCCAAAAAGGGCTTTTTTGATGGCTTGCCAGATGATGCTTTTGCGCTTGTGAACAAGGATGACAGGAACGGAGCCGTTATGCTCCAAAATACCAGGGCTTCAAAATACACTTACAGCCTGCAGTCTATGGCCGATTTCCACTGCAGAATACTGGAAAACCAATTCATTGGCCTGCACCTTAACATCGACGGGCAGGAGGCGTGGTTTCGCCTGATAGGTTCATTCAATGCATACAATCTTTTGTCGGTATATGCAACTGCCGTGTTGCTGGGGCAGGAACCTTCGCAGGTGCTGACCATTCTTAGCAGTCTTGGTCCGGTGGAAGGCCGGTTTAATTATATCCATGGTCAGGGAAACATTACAGCGGTCGTGGATTACGCGCATACCCCCGATGCCCTGAAGAATGTACTGGAGACCATTAACGACATCCGCCATCATAAAGAAAACCTTATTACTGTAGTTGGTGCCGGGGGCAACCGTGATGTGGCAAAAAGGCCAGTAATGGCGAAAATTTCAGTACAACTCAGCGACCAGCTTATTCTAACTTCCGACAATCCGAGGTTTGAAGATCCTGATACCATCCTTGAAGAGATGGTGAAAGGCATTGACGCTTCTGATTTACCTAAAGTATTGGTAATCGCAGACCGCCGTCAGGCTATCAAGACCGCGGTGACTCTGGCCAGGGAAAATGACATCATCCTGATCGCGGGTAAAGGCCATGAAACCTACCAGGAGATCAGGGGTGTAAAATACCCTTTCGACGACAGGGACATAGTGAAAGAATTATTCTTACTAAAACCATAGCCTATGTTATATTATCTTTTTACATGGCTGCACAAAGCGTTCGGGTTCCCGGGAGCCGGGGTATTCCAGTATATTTCTTTCAGAGCCGCTTTTGCGTTGATCACATCACTGTTTATTTCTATGATCATCGGAAAATCGCTGATTGGATTTCTTCGCCGCAAGCAGGTCGGGGAAACCGTGAGGGACCTGGGGCTTGAAGGGCAAAAATCAAAACAGGGTACCCCAACCATGGGCGGATTGATCATCCTTGCGGCGATCCTGGTTCCTACCCTGCTATTTGCCAAACTGCACAACATTTATATTATCCTGATCATCGTCGCAACAGTATGGCTTGGTGCGATCGGCTTCCTTGACGACTACATCAAGGTATTCAAGAAGGACAAGAAGGGATTGCCCGGCAAGATCAAGGTGCTTGGCCAGATCGGGCTGGGTCTTCTTGTCGGATTTACCATGTATTTCAGCGACCGTGTAGTGATACGGGAGAAGACGAGGAACCAGGCTTATGTGGCTTCCCAGGACATATTCAAGGTAGAAAACGCATCGGAGAGGATAAGTCCGTTTTCGAGAACTGAAATTAAATCGACAAAAACCACCATCCCGTTTATAAAGCACAACGAGTTCGACTACAGCTGGCTTATTTCATGGATCAGTCCGAAGGCAAAAGACTATACCTGGCTCATATTTATCCCTATCATCATTTTTATCATCATTGCTGTATCTAACGGGGCAAATCTTACCGACGGGCTTGACGGGCTGGCGAGCGGCACGTCGGCTATCATAGGAGTGACATTAGGAGTACTGGCGTATGTTTCAGGCAATACGAATTTCGCCGATTACCTCAACATTATGTACATTCCGAATACCGGGGAGCTGGCCATATATATTGCAGCATTTGTAGGGGCCTGTATAGGTTTTCTCTGGTATAACTCCTACCCGGCCCAGGTGTTTATGGGCGATACAGGCAGCCTTGCTTTGGGTGGCATCATCGCTGTTTTCGCGATCATCATCCGCAAAGAGATCATGATTCCGATTTTCTGCGGGGTTTTTCTTGCAGAAAATATTTCGGTTGTAATGCAGGTAAGTTACTTCAAATACACCAGAAAGAGATTCGGGGAAGGCCGGAGGATATTTAAGATGTCGCCCCTACATCATCATTATCAAAAACTTGGATACCATGAAGCAAAGATCGTGATGAGATTCATGATCGTTGGGATCATGCTGGCCGTTTTGACGATTGTAACCCTGAAGATCAGATAGCTGTTATCTGTTATCTGATATCTGATGGCAGATGGCTGATAAAAACATACACTAAAATAAAAAGAAATGACTTTAGAATCCATGGCATTACAAGGAAACACAACGATTTACGAGAATCTTGCCGCAACGGTCTCAGGGCGTATCCGTGAGACCCGCAAGGCTTGTTTCAAGGAATGGTTTTCTGATTTCAGCAATACCGAGCACAGGCTGGAGTTCGTCGCCAACATTCATGGCATCGAGTTCATCAACGATTCCATGTCGGTGAGCCTCAATGGTGCATGGTTTGCCCTGGAATCCATGTCGAAACCTGTGATCTGGATTGCCGGAGGGGGGAGTACTCATGAAGAAATGAAGTTCCTAAGATCAGTGGTTGAAAAGAAAGTCAAGGCTATCATCTGTCTGGGGCCAGACTATGCGTCGGTTCATGAGGCTTTCAGCGATCTTGAAATTCCTATTGCCGACACGTATACCATGGCAGAGGCAGTAGAAGCTGCATATTATATGGGAAAGAAAGGTGATGCCACTTTGTTCTCTCCGGGATGCAGTGAGGATGAGATCTTCACAGGTCATGAAGCCAGGGGGATAGCTTTCAGAAAAGCAGTAAAGGATCTTTAAGAGAATTGCAATGGCTGTCGTTTTGAAAAACATCAAAGGAGATAAGGTAATCTGGATAGTGGTTGTGATATTATCTATTTTCTCACTGCTGGCTGTCTACAGTTCTACCGGTACTCTTGCTTATAAGAAACAGCATGGGAATACCGAGTATTATCTCATGAAACATTTGCTTATCCTGGGGTTTGGTTTTGGCCTGATGTACTTTACCCATCTTATTAAGTATACTTATTTCTCAAGGATTTCTCAGATCGGACTGATTCTTACCCTGCCCTTACTGGCATTTACGCTAGTCTCAGGAACCAATCTGAACGAGGCTAACCGCTGGCTTACCGTACCGATCGTAAACCTTACCTTTCAGAGTTCCGATATGGCAAAACTGTTTCTAATCATGTACCTTGCCAGGGTACTGAGCAAAAAGCAGGAGCTGGTAGAAGATTTTAAGAAAGGATTTTTACCGGTTATTCTTCCTGTTATAGCCGTTACTATACTTATTTTACCTGCGAACTTCTCCACTGCAGCGATCCTGTTCGTCACCTGCCTGGTGCTGATGTTCATAGGCCGTATCAGTCTGAAATATATTTTTTCTCTGATCGGGCTGGGGTTTGTTTCGGTGATTATGATCTTTGCCATCGCGATTGTTTTCCCTCATCTGTTTCCCCGTGGTGAAACCTGGGTAAAACGCGTGGAACATTTTATAAACGATGAAAAAGCCAGCGCCGATGCCACTTACCAGGTAGACCAGGCTAAGATTGCCATTGTGTCGGGTGGGGTTTTTGGAAAATCGCCCGGAAAGAGCACACAGCGCAATTTCCTTCCCCATCCTTATTCCGATTTCATTTTTGCGATTATCATTGAAGAGTATGGCCTGATCGGGGGCAGTTTCGTGATGCTCCTTTACCTTATATTATTTTTCAGGGTGATTCGGATCGCCGGAAAATGCCAGGGGAATTTCGGAGCCTTGCTTTCCCTGGGGATAGGCTTCAGCATGGTATTTCAGGCCATGATCAATATGGCGGTGGCTGTGAATCTTTTCCCTGTAACAGGTCAGACACTGCCCCTGATCAGCATGGGTGGCACTTCAATCTGGTTCACCAGCATCGCGATAGGGATTATTCTAAGTGTAAGCAGATGGACTGAAATAGACACAAAGAATGGCACTGAACTTGAAATACTCACCGATCGGGGGAATACCCTGATGACAGAACCGGTTCCGTTAGCAGGAGCAGTAATATGATAAAGATAATCATCAGCGGAGGAGGTACAGGGGGGCATGTGTTCCCGGCTATTGCCATTGCCAATGCCATCAGGGCTAAGCGGGCTGATGCTGATATTCTGTTCATTGGTGCCAGGGGAAAGCTGGAGATGGAAAAGGTCCCAGCTGCAGGGTACCGTATCGAAGGCCTCAGCATTGCCGGGTTTCAGAGAAGAATTACTTTGAAGAACCTGAGTTTCCCTTTTAAACTTTTAAGCAGTATGATAAGAGCAAAAAAACTGGTCTCAGAATTTGCTCCAGATATTGTTATAGGTGTTGGCGGTTATGCCAGCGGACCGGTTCTGAAAACTGCTGTTTCAATGAACATACCGGCGCTGATCCAGGAACAGAATTCCTTCCCGGGTGTTACAAACCGCATGCTGGCCGGCAAAGTTCAAAAGATATGTGTGGCCTACGAAGGCATGGAAAAATATTTTCCGAAAGAGAAGCTCGTGCTTACAGGGAACCCGATACGGCAGGATATAGAAGGGATGAAGGGTATTGAAGGAATGAAGGATAAAAGGAATGAAGGAATGAAGGTGTTTGGACTTGAGAAAGGCAAGACCACGGTGCTTGTGATTGGCGGCAGTCTCGGGGCCGGCACTATCAACAGTAGTGTTCTGAACTGTGTAAAAAACGGCAAGCCGGAGGGGAATGTACAATGGCTGTGGCAATGCGGAAAATATTATTATGAAAACATCAGGGCAGAAGTCGGATCTCCCGGTCTGGCCGAAGTAAAAAGCAGTGTGAGTCTGTATGCTTTTATCGACCGTATGGATCTGGCCTATTCGGCTGCCGATATAGTGATATCCCGGGCAGGGGCAATCGCGATTTCCGAGTTATGCGCTGTTTCAAAACCCGTCATCCTGATCCCCTCTCCCAATGTGGCAGAAGACCATCAGACAAAAAATGCCATTGCGCTTTCCCAAAAAAAAGCAGCCATCCTCCTTAAGGATAATGAAGCAGTGGAGAAACTTTCAGGAATACTTGAATTTTTGATCCGGGATATCAGTATGCAGGATGAATTAAAAAGAAACATAAAAGCCATGGCCGTTCCCGGGGCAGCAGAAAAAATCGCATCAGAAGCATTGAAATTAATACATATTAAAAGTTAATACGCGATAATGAAACCGGAAGAAATTTCATCGGTATATTTCCTCGGTATAGGGGGCATAGGCATGAGCGCCCTGGCTCGCTATTTCAAACATCTTGGAGCTGTAGTGCACGGTTACGATAAAACCCCGACGGCATTAACAGATCAGCTTTCGCGTGAAGGCATGAAGATTCATTTTGAAGAAAACCCTGACGAGATTCCTGATGACACCGAGCTGGTCATATACACTCCTGCCATCCCATCTGACAATAAAGAATTTACGTTTTTTCTCAGAAAAAAGACGAGGATGATGAAGCGCTCGGAAGCGCTGGGAATGATCTCTTCAAACTATTTTACTATTGCAGTTGCCGGCACTCATGGCAAAACAACCACTTCCGGGCTCATTGCCCATATCCTGAAAAGTGCGGGCGTACCTCATATTGCTTTCCTTGGTGGCATCTTGAAAAATTACGGAACTAATTTCCTGATTGAAACTTCCGGATCAAAACCGGCAATTTGCGTTGTGGAGGCCGATGAATTTGACCGGTCCTTCCTTCAGCTCAGACCCGATATTGCTATAATCACTTCGGCTGATCCCGATCATCTCGACATTTATCATACGCAAAAGGAAATGCTTGCTGCCTTTGGAGAATTCACGGGAAAGATTAGAAAAGGCGGGTCGCTGATACTGAAAGCTGGGGTAAAAATAAAACCACTTCAAAAATCCGACTATAATCTATTTTCTTATTCTTTAAACAAAACGAAGGCCTCAGAAGCAACGAATTCAAAAGATTTTATGGCAGCAGGGGCCGTTATAAAACAAGGCGTTTACCACTATGATTTCTGCAGTGCAAATGATGTGTGGAAGGATCTTGTTCTCGGTTTGCCTGGCTTGTTTAATCTTGAAAATGCTGTTGCGGCCACATCCGCTGTATTCCTTCTGGGATTAAGCCGTTTGAAAATAGCTAAAGCCCTGAAGTCGTACCAGGGAGTTGTCAGGAGATTTGATCTTCAGATTAAAAGACGAGATTTTGTGTATATCGACGATTATGCCCATCATCCCGAAGAACTTAAAGCCTGCATTGAAGCGGTAAGAAAAATGTATCCCGGAAGAAAGATCACCGGTGTTTTTCAGCCTCATCTGTTTTCCCGTACCCTCGACCTGGCATCGGAGTTCGCTGCTAGCCTTGACCTACTCGATGAAGTTGTATTACTTGAAATATATCCAGCCAGGGAAAAGCCCGTTGAGGGAGTTAGCAGTGCCCTGATATTGGAAAAACTGAAATGCAAGAACAAAAAGATTATCGAAAAAACTAAACTTGTGAAGTATCTGAAAGGTCTAAAGCCAGAGGTACTGCTTACCCTGGGGGCAGGAGATATTGACCAGCTTGTTAAACCCGTGAGAAGAGCTTTTGAGAAATGAAAAAATTCTGGAAGATAGTCCTTGTGGCCCTATGGATTTTAGTGGTAGCCGGAGCCGGTGTACTTGTGGGGTTTACAAGTTTTGAACAGTATTACAGACCCTGCAAGAGAATTTACGTAACGATGGATTACGGACAGTCCGATAAACTCATCAGTAAAGAAGATATCGATTCCCTCATCCGCAGAAATACAGGCAGAATCAGCGGTAAGCCTATGGGATGGGTAAATATAAGGCAGATAGAGAACTCCATTAAATCACAGCCATATGTCGGGAAAGTTCATATTTACGAAAGCCTCGACGGTAATATCTTCGCTGAAGTCAAACAAAGAGAACCTCTGCTTCGTATCATTAATATCAAGAACGAGACTTTTTATGTTGACTTATCAGGTCGTCTTCTGCCTCCTAATCCCTTCTCCCCGGCCCGGGTTCTTGTAGCAAACGGGAATATATCTCACTCCTACAGTGAGAATCCGAACTTCAAAGTAGAAACACCTACCACGGGCGACACCCTGGTATCTGACACTCTGCTTCTTGACTTATACAAACTGGCCTTGTTTATTAACCGTGACCGCTTTCTTAAAGCCGCGATAGATCAGATCTATGTAACCTCCTCAGGTGAATTCGAACTGGCACCAAAAGTTGGTAATCATATTATCATGCTGGGAAGGGCTGATGATCTTGACCATAAATTTAAGAAGCTTCTTGCTTTCTACAATAAAGGTCTCAATAGCATCGGATGGAATAAATACAATTACATCAATATAAAATACAGAAATCAAGTGGTCTGTTCAAAACTCTAGGGATATGAAAAACTCAGGAATCATCGTCGGTCTCGACATCGGAACAACAAAAATCGCCGCCATTGTTGGGCGCAAAAACGAACACGGAAAAATAGAGATACTTGGTTATGGCAAAGTCCCCAGTATCGGTGTTAAACGCGGAGTCGTGGCCAATATTGAAAACACGGTTCAGTCGATACGGGAAGCTGTAGCTGAAGCTTCGGCCAAATCAGGTGTCGACATCAGGTATGTGAATGTAGGTATTGCAGGCCAGCATATTAAAAGTCTTCAGCACAGGGGAAGCATGATCAGGGAAAATTTTGATACTGAAATCAGCCAGGAAGACATCAACAAGCTCTGCAACAGCATGTTTAATCTGAACATGAACCCGGGTGAAGAGATCCTTGATGTGATCGCCCAGGAATTCAGCATAGACGGCGAGCATGGAATTCCCAAACCAAAAGGTATGAACGGGCGTTTGCTTGAGGCTAATTTCCATATTATTATCGGGCAGACTGCTGCGGCAAAAAACATATACAAATGTGTGCGGAAAGCGGGGCTTGAGGTCGTGGAACTTATTCTGGAACCTATAGCCTCTGCCGATGCCGTGCTGAGCGAAGATGAAAAGGAAGCCGGTGTGGTCCTGGTCGACATTGGCGGCGGAACCTCCGATGTGGCTATTTTCCATGAAGGAATTATCCGCCATACAGCTGTAATTCCTCTTGGCGGCGAGATAATCTCTGATGATGTAAAGGAGGGTTGTTCTATAATAAAGAAACATGCCGAAGAGCTTAAAATAAAATTCGGTTCAGCTCTTGCACGCGAAAACAAGGAGGAAGAGATTGTTGCAATTCCGGGTTTGCGCGGCCGGCCACCCAAGGAGATCAGTCTTAAAAACCTGGCCAGTATTATACAGGCCCGTATGGAAGAGATCATAGAACATATTTATTATGAAATCAAGAATTCGGGTTATGAGAAAAAGCTTCTGGGAGGAATTGTACTTACCGGAGGAGGTGCTCAGATGAAACATATTGCCCAGCTTACCGAATTCATTACCGGTTTTGATACCCGGATCGGTTACCCTAATGAACATCTCAGCAATGAGATCCCTCCTGAAATGGCCAGTCCTATGTATGCTACAGGGATTGGTCTTGTTGAGATAGGCATCGATCGTTACGAGAAGGAGCAGGAAAAACTGAAAGAAGTTGAGGAAGAACCCGAAGAAGCGAAACCGGAACCGGGTAAGCAAAAGAAAGTAAAGGAGAAGAAAATAAAGGATCCTTCCAGGGTAAGAAGGTCTTTCCCGGAACTTTTCCTCGATAAAATTAAAGGCTTATTCGAGGAAGATGTTGAATAAACCGCTATTAACAATCAATCTGTTAATAAATAAAATAAAACAGGACAAAACGAGCAGTTCAATTGACTAATTTTAAACGGATCTAATCAGTATAACATGAGCGAAATATTAAAATTTGATCTCCCTAAAAACCAGTCATCTATAATTAAAGTTATAGGTGTTGGCGGCGGTGGCAGCAACGCTGTGACACATATGTACAACCAGGGAATTGTTGGTGTAGATTTCATAATCTGCAATACCGATGCCCAGGCCATGGAGTCCAGTCCTGTCCCCACGAAGATCCAGCTGGGAGCAAATCTCACCAGCGGCCTTGGCGCCGGTGCTGTCCCTTCGGTAGGGCGTAACGCGGCCCTCGAAAATGCTGATGATATCAGGGATATCCTTGACAAAGGAACAAAAATGCTTTTTATCACCGCCGGTCTGGGCGGCGGCACGGGTACCGGTGCCGCTCCTGTAATCGCGCAGATTTCGAAGGAGCTCGATATCCTTACAGTGGGTATCGTTACCATTCCCTTCGCTTTTGAGGGAAGAAAACGCAAACAGTATGCCGAAGAAGGCCTTCAGCAGCTTAAGAAACAAGTCGATGCGCTGCTGATCATAAGCAATGACAAGCTCAGGGAACTTTGCGGCGACCTGAGGTTATCGGCCGCTTTTAAAAAAGCCGATAACGTGCTTACAATGGCAGCAAAAGGCATAGCCGAAATCATAACGGTAACCGGCCACATCAACGTAGACTTTGAAGATGTGAAAACGGTGATGCGAAACAGTGGGGTTGCTATCCTGGGAACAGGTGTGGCAGGTGGTGAAAACCGTGCTCTACGGGCTGTTGAAGAGGCGCTCAGTTCTCCTCTGCTCGACAATAATGATATTGAAGGAGCAAGTAACCTTCTACTTTACATCTCAAGCGGTACCGACGAGATCACGATGGATGAAGTGACCGAAATCACCGACTATATCCAGGCCAAAACCAAATCATCGGCTGAAGTTATCTGGGGTACCGGGTCTGACGTCAACCTGGCTGAAAATATCAGTATTACTATCATAGCCACCGGCTTTGATCCTGAACACAGGCAGAAAGACCCTGCCAGGCCGCAAGATGTAATACTGCATACTCTCTATGGGCAAAAAGTTGAAGCTAAAGTTGAAAAGCGAATCATCGAACCGCGTATCGTTTCACCGGCGCCTATGATCCAGAATGTAATAGAAGAGATGACATTAATGTCACCGGTTCCTGAACAAATGACTGCTGAATCGGAGCCTGTAATGGAAGGTTCAATTGAACTCAGCGTCGACTCCTCTTCGCGTTCTATTGAATTCACCCTTGACAATCCTCAGATTTTCATTCAGCCGGAGACTATCGTAAGAGAGACTATCAGCATAAGGGAACCTGAACTTGTTAATGAAGGCCGCCTGCATCCGGCCCATGAACATGAACCTTTTATCAGAACCCAACCTGCAGTTCACCCCGCCACTGGCCCTAATCAGGATGATCATGACCGCAGGGCGAATGAAAGGGTAAACAAGTTACGGGCTCTCAGCGAAAAACTGAAAACACATACTCCTATTGATCCGACAAACATCTATGAGCTTGAATCGGTTCCGGCCTACAAACGCAGGAATATAGACCTTTTAGATGTAACCCCCTCATCAGAACCCCTTGCACCCACATACTCATTTGGTGAGTCAGCTGACAGAACCTTAGAGATCAGATCGGAAAATTCTTTTCTGCATAAAAATGTAGATTAAACCGCCGAGGGTTTTTCATTTTTTTACGACTTCATATCTGTTCAGCCAGCTGTCGGCAAGGTGAATGGAATTGCCTCTCTTTTTCAAAACACGGCCAAACTGCACTATGCTGTCGGGAAATGACTCAAGCCATCCGTCTTTTATCAGGTATATCCTTGACTGAAGAAAAACTTCCGTAGCCAGTTCAGGATTCCTCACATAATCTTTGTCATGCGGAGTGGCTTTGATATGAACAGGATCGGGGCTGGCCGTAAGATAGGAATTCCAGTACTCTGCAATAATGCCGATATCTCCCATTGATCGCATCGCCGATAATATCCTTATCCGTGAGGGCTTAATTTGCGGATAATAGAATCTGAAACATCCGCTCAGAGAACCAATAACCACCACGATGGCAAGAATAATTTTCATCTTCGTTTTCCATTTGTTTTTTGGCGCGTTTTCAAGCCATATAATAAGGCTGATCCAGGCCGAAATAAAAAAAGTTGTGAAATATCTCCTTCCGGCCCCATTTGCGGCGACCCAGCTTGAAAATATTACAGCAGCCAGTGTAAGAATGGCTTCAAAAAGAAAAAAATAAAACCATGGATTTTCGGTAATTTTAAGCCTTGTCATCTGGTGTTTATTTTTCGAAATCCACATCAACGGTATACTTAGCAAAAGAACCCAGGAGTAGACACTTTCAATGCTGCTCTCGGAAGCAAAAAGAAAGACACCTATCACCGAGTTATAAACTATTTTTACCGTAGAGACCAGTGATACGGGATCAGCAAGAAATCCCTTATTGTAGATCTGTACGGGAGTGGAAACCGATTTTGCATAATGAAGAAGCAGGTAGCCTGCGACGAGCCAGAATGCGACAATAAAAGCCGGTACCAGCAAGCCACGCATGGCCACCAATTTAACAGGATCTCTGAATGTTAACAGGTAGTATAGACTGCCAAGCAGCAGCAAGGCAAACAGGCTAATGAGAGCCATATCAGAAACCCAAACTGCTACAATGAACATCAGGCAGGAAGATGACAGCCATGCAAGGCATTTCCATTGAACTTTCGTGCCGAATGAACGGTCGAGAAAGTTGAGCGCAAGCAGCACACAGCTTGCCTGTATGCCGTAGAGTATCAAAAGGAATTCCAAAAAATGCCAGGGTGGAAAAAACCAGATCAGGGCCAGGCATATCCTGCCATACCCACTTTTTACAAAACGGGTAAGCGCCAGAAATCCTGCAGTCAGCACAAGATAATGCACAACGGAAACCAGGAATACGGGTGCCCAGCCCGTGAAAGTGTACAAATAATGGGTAATGAACGGAATGAGGTTCCCGGAGCGGTCCTGCCCCCAGAAATAAATATCATGAGGCAAAGAAAATGAGGGTGTCATCAGTATATTAACTGCCATGTCGGAAGTGAGAAGAGGAAAGAAATTTTCGGAAAAAGTAAAAAAAGATAAAAGTATGATCAGAAAAATTCCCGGATAAACCAGGTTGTCTGCACTGAATTTCATGGCTTCATCTGGCTTAGCCGTTTGTAAACAATCTTTTCGAGCAAGCCGAAAGGGAGAAAGGCAGCGATCCTTAACTGAATCATGTTATTTATTCTGTACACTGCCCTGGGCCGTGGCTTACAGGATACGCCGTAGATAAAACCTGCCACCTTTTCAGGACTCAGGACCCTCCCGATTTCCTTTGAAGCCTGGGTAGCAAAAGCATGAAACGCAGATTTAAGCGGATCCCTCGCTGCCCCAGGCAGAGGTTTTACGGTGAGATCCGAAACGGTTTTAAGAAGCTCTGTGTTTATTGCCCCCGGCCTTATCACAACCACATCTATACCATGAAATCTCAGCTCCTGCCTCAACGCTTTGGCATACCCTTCAAGCAGTTTCTTCGACAGCGGATACGACATGAAGGGCATGGTAAGATTCAGGCTTTCACTGCCGATATGAATAATTCTTCCGCCGGGTTTTCGCAGCAAGGGTAAAAAAACCTGGTTCACCCGGTATGCTCCGAATACATTCACTTCAAAGATTTTTCTGAATTCGTTTACCGGAGCTTCAGATAACAGAAAATAACTGTCAATCCCGGCATTGTTAATGATCAGGTCCAGCTGAACATTTCCGGCTTTCACATGGACCAGGGCCGAACCGACCGACTCATCTGAAGTGACATTCATGGCCAGCGACCAGAAATTGTTTCTCATTTCAGGCCGGGCGGCAAACCAGGCGACGCTTTGGGCGTCGGTGTAGGCCGGTTCTTCCAGGTCGGTGGCCACAACCTTCCAACCCCTGGAAAGAAAGGTGAAAACAAGCGCTTTTCCAAGGCCTCTTCCTGCTCCGGTGACCAGGACAGTTTTTTCTGAATCAGGCATTGTTCATGTATTTTTTTTCTTTCCGTTTCTGGATTACAGAGGCCAGTAAACAAAGGGGGTTCCATAAAAACTTCCATTTACCGAAGGCCAGCGGGACATCAATAAAAGAACGTTCACCACGAAGCACTTTACCAAACGCCCTCCATACCCGTTCACTATCGCGCACCCAATGATGAATTCTAAGGGGTACTGCATTGAACAATGCACCTATATGCTTTGCCTCCAGCATCTCTGGCATGACCTCTGAATTAATTCGTTCTGAATACATTGCAAGATCAGGGTTTTCGCGATCAAGACTACACTTTATGACTTCCGCCGCGATAATGCCGCTTGTCACTGCCCAGAAGATCCCTTCGCCTGTAAGCGCATCGGTAAGGCCGGCAGCATCGCCTGCAACCAATACCCTGCCCGAATGGAACTCAGCTTTGCGGGTTCTGACAGGAAGAGGATGGGAACGGTTCGAGATCGTTTCCAATACAGGAATACCTGTAGAAGACAGGAATTTCTCATAATACGCTGGCATTCGTCTTGCCATATGCGCCGGCCCTCCTATCCCTATTGAGAAATGATCCTTTTTAGGAAATATCCAGGCATATCCCCCCGGGAAAGTCCCCCAGTCGAGAAATACGGTACATGCATACTTTTGAAGCATTTCAGGAGTGGACTTCACTTCGGCTTCCCATGCCATCCCCCATTCAATATCGCTGTTCAGACCAAATGTCCTCGCAACCCGGCTCGACGCCCCATCGGCACCGATCATAAATAATGAACGGTAAACGCCTTTATCAGTCTTTACCGACACTCCGCCGGCATCCTGGCTAATTTCAGTGACTTTTTCAGAAGTACGAACCCTGGCCCCGGCTTCCCCCGCTTTCGCCAGAAGAAAATCATCCAGCTCATCGCGCATAGTACAATACATTAAAGGGAGTTCACTGGTCCGGGTATAAACATCTGTATACCCCGATGAAAAACGGAAGTCATGAACGGTGGTGTGAATCACCTCACTCAGGTCAAACGGTATAATGGAAAGAATTTTATGCGTGAGCCCGGCTCCGCAAACCTTATAGCGGGGAAAAGAAGACTTTTCGAGTATTAAAGTACTGATTCCTGATTTCTGAAGATGCCACGCGGCTATTGTACCAGCCGGACCGGCTCCGGAAATAATTACATCCGCATCGCGATCCATTGTCACAACAGAGAAATGACTTCCTTAAGCAGTTTATCCTTATTGATCGGAACCACCCCAACCTCCTCGCATACAATGCCGCCGGCAAGATTCGAAATAAATGCAATTTCATAAGGCGAACGCTCAGCAGCCATACAAAGAGAAGCCACACTGATCACGGTATCGCCTGCCCCACTCACATCAGAGATTGGCCGCACATGGGCTGGAATAAAAAGATTTTTATGATCCTGCTTATCTTTCATGCTGATCAGCATTCCATGTTCCGAGAGTGTAGTCATTACATAATCACACTTTATCTTTTCTCTCAGCGCCTGGGCCGCTTCATTAATAGAATCGTGGTCCTCTGCATCCAGCTCTATCTGCAGGCCTTCCTTCAGTTCTTTCAGATTCGGCTTGAATAAATTTACATGTGAGAATGATTCGAAATTCTTTCTCTTTGGATCTACGGCTACAGGAATATTCCGTTTACGGGCTTTTTTCACGACTTCCTGGATCAGCTTTGGAGTGAGAACCCCCTTGTTGTAATCCTGAAAAATAATACAGTGCACATTCCCGGTCTCAAGAATGCGGTCGATGACCCTCGACAGAGTGAGATAATCGGCCTGAACAAGATCATCATCCTCTTCCTCGTCAACCCTCAGCATCTGGTAAGTGTTTCCGAAAATCCTGAATTTGGTTGTGGTGATCCTTCTCTGGCTTCTGACAATACCCGAGGAATTCATCTTTTCCTTTTTCATCAGTTCCAGAAAAATATCACCTTTATCGTCAGTGCCAATCACCGAACATAAAATAGGTTTGGCGCCCATGGCTCTAATATTCATGGCAACATTGGCTGCCCCTCCCATCCGATGTTCACGTTTACGTAAAGCAACAATGGGTATAGGCGCTTCAGGCGAAATTCTTTCTACTTTTCCCCACAGATAGGAATCTACCATTACGTCTCCTATCACCATGACATTCATCCGGCTGAATGAATCAAAAAGCTTTTTATAATTAACTCCTTTGGGCATGCTCTGGATTTAAATTACAGACTTGTCAAGATGATAGTCAGCAATGGTTTTAATATTTTTATTTTTCTCGTCGGATGAGATCTTCCCGTCGATCAGGCGGATGATACGATGAGTATGCAGGGCGATATCCTCTTCATGGGTAACGATGATAACAGTATTTCCCTTCTTGTGAATTTCTTCCAGCAAACCAAGTATCTCGATGGATGTTTTAGAGTCGAGGTTCCCCGTGGGTTCGTCGGCAAGGATGATCGCGGGGTTGTTTACAAGAGCTCTGGCAATAGCCACACGCTGACGCTGCCCTCCGGAAAGCTCGTTAGGCTTGTGAGTCATCCTGTCTGTTAATTTTACTTCTTCAATCACAGTGGAAGCTCTCTCGATCCGTTTGGCTTTGCTGTAACCGGCATAGATCAATGGAAGCATAACATTCTCAAGGGCAGAAGAACGTGGCAACAGGTTAAAGGTCTGGAAAACGAACCCTATTTCACGGTTCCGGATCTCTGCCAGGCTGTTATCGTCCATCTTGCTCACATCATGGCCGTTCAGCATATAGCTACCGCCGGTGGGAGTATCAAGGCAACCAAGAATATTCATCAGCGTTGATTTCCCTGAGCCCGAAGGGCCCATGATAGCCACAAATTCATTTTTACGAATGATTAATGAAATGGAGCGCAGGGCTTCAACCAGCACGGTACCTACTTTGTAATTTTTTACAATATTTTCAAGATTAATAATCTCTTTTTCCATGGATCAAAGATAATTGGTTAAAATCGTAGTACAAAATCTTCTTTGCTTAGTTCTTCACGAAAATAAATCACACCGAGGTGGTAAAGGTCGATGCTGACCTTTACTTCGGGCCGGGCAATAATGAGCCTCCAGGCTTCTTCCATTTCGAGCGACCAGTGTATATCGTCGAATACCGCGACAGAACCTGCATGCAGGCTGGGCAGGCATTTTTCCCAGTATCTCAGGGTAGCTTCGAGGCGGTGGTTACCGTCGAAAAACAACAGGTCAGGAACGGGTAACATCTTTAAGGCTTCTCCAATCTTATCATCGAAAGTTCCCGACAGCACAGTAATATTTTTTTTACCTGCTTTTTCAAAATTTGAAGCTGCAATGGCTGCCGTTTCATCGCAGCCTTCGATGGTGACGATCCTGGCGTCGGGGGCTGCTTCTGACATGTACAATGAACTGAGGCCCAGGGAAGTCCCGAATTCAAGTATTGAAACAGGCTTGTTTACCCTTGCAAGCTTATAAAGAAATTGCCCTTTGGCAGCCGACACCAGTGATCCCCGGGCCAGTTCCTTTACTTTAACTTCGCCGGAAAGCGGCGCCTTTCCTTCAGATCCGGCACCGAAATCCTTCCTGTGAATTACACTCTCGTCTCTCAGCCATTCTTTCCTGAGCCTTTCAACCCTGCTGTAAGCTGCGTAGATCGTATGGTCTTTAAGCAAACCAGCCCAGAAAGTATAAATAAAGGGTGAGTGCAGGCTATACTTAGACTGAACCGACCACCGGTGTTTTATGTAAGATGAAAAGGAATCCTTTAACCTGCTCATAACAAATAAAAAACAAGACCTGAGTCAGGCCCATTAAAATAACCATATTGTTTGACGATTATTGTGCAATTAAGTTACACCTTTGGCTTCCAATTTAAAGGTGGGAACCAATTGCAAGGCACTTTTGTTAATTTTGCAAAAAAAAACCAAAACTTTGCAAAAACAAGTTAAGAATATCGGCAATTATTTTTCTCTGGTAAAGATCCATCATACTCTGTTTTCACTGCCATTTGCGATGATCGGTCTTTTCCTTGCTTTTAAAGAAACGGGAGAGGGCATCAGCATAAAAACAGCTCTGCTGGTGATATTATGCGTGCTGTTTGCCAGAAATGCGGCCATGGCTTTTAACCGTTATGCCGATCTGGAATATGATCGCAAGAACCCCCGCACGGCCGGCCGCGAGCTACCGCGCAACATCATCAGCAAGCCTTCCGCCCTGGCATTTATCATTATCAACGCCGCATTTTTCATGGGGGCGGCATTTCTTCTGAACAATCTTTGCTTCCTGCTTTCCCCTCTTGCCTTGCTCATCGTGATGGGCTACAGTTACACCAAACGGTTCACCTCCCTCTCGCATGTCTTCCTTGGGCTTGGCCTTGGGCTGGCGCCTATAGGAGCATACATCGCGGTAACGGCTCATTTTGCCATACTGCCCCTGTTATTCTCATTTTCTGTGATCTTCTGGGTTTCCGGCTTCGATATTATTTATGCGATGCAGGACGTAACATTTGACCAGAGCGAAAAACTGAGGTCCCTGCCTGTCTTTCTGGGCAAAAAAAACGCACTTCTTCTTTCTGTCGTATTCCATATTATCTCCATCGGATTTCTTATTACAGCAGGCCTCATCGGCCCCTTTGGCCAAATTTACTGGAGCGGCATGCTGGTATACACGGCCCTGATTATCTACCAGCACTTTCTTGTTAAACCCAATGACCTCTCGAGGGTTAACCTGGCCTTTTTTACTCTGAACGGTATCGCTTCGGTAATCTTCGGCTGCTTCGTGATTGCTGATCTTTACCGCTGATTATTGTCCCCAGTTTTCCCTGTCGAGCGAACGGTAGGTTATAGCCTCGGCCAGGAATTCAGTACAGATTTCGTCTGAATTACTCAGGTCGGCAATAGTTCGTGAAACTTTTAAAACACGTTCAAACGCCCTGGCCGACAGACCAAGCTTTTCCATGGCCATTTTCAGCAGCAGGTTCGAGGCTTCATCCAGCTTGCAATACTGTCGCAACTGCCTGGGATTCATCTGGGCATTGCAATAAACCCCTTTTGAACCCTTAAACCTGCTCTCCTGAATTTCTCTGGCCGACACCACCCTCTTTCTCATTTCATTACTGCTTTCGGCGGATGACTGATCCCTGAGGTCACGATGCGGAACAGGAGTTACTTCTATCTGTATATCAATCCGGTCGAACAATGGCCCGGATATCTTGTGAAGGTATTTCTGTATAATGCCGGGATTACACTGGCAGGGAGTCTGCGGATGGTTGTAATACCCGCAGGGGCAGGGGTTCATGGCAGCCACAAGCATGAAGCTGGCCGGATAAGTAGTTGAAAACATGGCTCTGGAAACAGTAACCACTCTGTCCTCCATCGGCTGCCTGAGCACTTCGAGCACCTGACGGTTGAATTCAGGCAATTCATCAAGAAACAATACACCATGATGAGCCATCGAAATCTCCCCCGGACGGGGATTGCTTCCGCCTCCCACGAGAGCGGCGGCTGATATGGTATGATGGGGAGAACGGAAGGGCCGGCTGGTGATAAGCGGGCTTGAGCCATTCAGCCTTCCGGCTACAGAATGAATCTTGGTTGTCTCCAGAGATTCCTGCAGAATAAGGGGAGGCAGGATAGATGGAAGACGCCTGGCCATCATCGTCTTTCCTGCACCCGGCGGTCCGATCAAAAGAACATTATGCCCCCCTGCTGCCGCTATCTCCAATGCTCTTTTGATGTTCTCCTGCCCCCTTACATCTGCAAAATCGAGGGACGGATTACCTTTGGCGTTCCTGAACTCAGCATCAATATCCACCCTGCTGCGCTTTAAAGTACCCTCCCCGTTAATAAAATCAATTACCTCCTTTATATTCTCTGCCCCGTAGATTTCAATATCGTCGACTACCGAGGCTTCGCGTGCATTGCCTGCCGGCAGAATGAGACCTTTGAAGCCCAGTTTCCGCGCTTCCATCGAGATCGGCAGGGCGCCTTTGACCGGAAGCAGGCTGCCGTCGAGCGAAAGCTCCCCCATGATCATAAATTTGTCCAGCTTATCGGCTTTTATCATCTCCGAGGCGGCGAGTATACCTATCGCTATAGGCAGATCATACGATGAGCCTTCCTTTCGTATACCGGCCGGCGCCATGTTGATCACGATCTTCTTTCCCGGAATTTTATAGCCGTTGTGTTTCAGGGCCGATTCAATACGCTGGTGGCTTTCACGCACGGCATTGTCGGGAAGTCCAACCATGAAAAACTGAATTCCCTGGTCAATATTTACTTCAACGGTGATCAGCTGAGCCTGAATTCCTAATATAGCGCATCCGAAAGTTTTAACCAGCATGACTGAGGTCTTGGTACACCTTAATCCGCCATCAATCAAAAAGTGATATGAAAATTGAAATTATTTTTCCGGTTTGTACTTTGATCCGGCCAGGATTTTCTGTGAATCCTTTTCTTTTAGCAGCTGCTCAAGGCTAACTTCGGTGTTTCTTTCCATATACTGCTTCACGATCTGCCAGCCAATCCAGTTGCCCAGCAACGGAGGTGAGTCTTTCGAAAATTCTGCCGTGAAAGGGCCGTCGGAAGTAAACACCCTGATTATACGGCCGTCGTTGGAATACAACATATGGTTTTCAATAACCGACGCCCAGATATGCGCCTCATTCTTCGTGATCCAGTTTACCTGCCCGGGAGTATACCCGATTTTAATCCCGTTTGGAGTGCCGGGCAGGATGACATCCATAAGGTAAAGCCTTTTCCCGGCTTCGATCATGAAGTCGAGCAGGCTTGTGCCTCCTGTCTCGACAGGAATGCCGGCATTGGCAATTACTCTTACGCAGTCTGGAACTATATACTTATCATCCATCCTCCCGTTGCGGTAGGCAGGAACCCCATCGGCCCTGTATGGAGTATAATCCGTTCCCAGATAACAATCGAGACCGATCAGGAGCACAGAATCAGAATACTGAACCGGAAACTCGTAATCTCCACCCGAGATGTAAGCGTAAACCAGGGGAATGCGAAACGAAGGAAAATAGTATTTAAAGTGTTTGAAGGCTTCGGTGAGACTGGCTTCAATTTGATTTACTTCAGGGTATCTAAGCCTGACACCTTTAATAAAATCCTGATTTCGCGGGCTATCGAGATATTCTTTTAATGTGGATAACTTTGATGGAGTGTCGAGGCTGTCGCCCAGAAAAAGCCTGTATTTGGGCTGTAACTGAACGAGGTTGTTCCTCAAATCCGAGTTGTTTGCATTGAACAGTTCAAGATCATATCGCTGTATTTTCACAGCAGGGCAGCTGATCCCGGAGACATCGACATCAAAGTTATTCCTGCGTCCACATCCGCAGAAAATCAAAATTAAAATCAGCAGGGCTGTAAATTGTTTCATGAAAAACAAACGTGATAAACGGTTGATTATTTTTGGATAAAATTATTGAAAATAGAAAATGGGGGGTTCTTATTTCTTTATTTTTGTTTTTGAAGGTTTAAACCCCTGTATGATCATGAGAAGAATTTTAATATTGTTTGCCCTAATCTGCCTGCTTCCGCTGCAGAGTGTTGTTGCTCAGAAAAAACCCGAAGTTAAACTCGGACTGAAATTTGCACCCAATCTTTCGTTTATGACAACCAGCACACAGGGTTACAGTTCCAATGGAGTCAAATTCGGTGGTGTAGTGGGGCTCGTCAGCGATTTTTATTTCGCCGAGCATTATGCATTTTCCACGGGCTTTAACTTTTCTTTTCTTGGCGGGAAGATTACATACGCCGATAAAGTCATGCAGGACACGTCTCTGGTTTCAGGCATAATAAACAACAATCTCAGCTTCGTTTATATCGAAATTCCGCTGATGATCAAAATGTTCACGAAGAAATTCGGCAAATTCTCGTTTTTCGGGCAGATCGGATTTGGCACCGGGTTCAGGATCGTAGCACATTCAAACCAGGAATTTATAGGCAGCAAAGGCTTTAGCACAAATGAGCAGTACGACTATAAGGGTGAGACAACCCTGATCAGGGAATCGGTGATTGTAGGTCTGGGCACAGAGTTTTATCTGGACCAGTCGACCCGCTTATTTTTAGGCTTTGGTTACAGTAACAGCCTGAATAACATTTTGAAGGGGTTTAACTTTGCGACAGGGCTGAACCAGAAAGGCTACCTGAATTATGCCGAGCTGAACCTCGGAATAATGTTCTGAGTATGAAAATCGCTCTCGCCCAGCTGAACTATCGTATCGGTGATTTCGAAGAGAATGTTACCGCGATCATCCTTGGCATACATAAGGCTAAAGACCAGGGCGCCGATCTTGTTGTGTTTGCTGAATTATCTGTTTGCGGATATCCGCCCCGTGATTTCCTTGAGTTCGATGATTTTATTGAAAAATGCTACAAGGGCGTGATGCGCATTGCCGGGGAGTGTATTGATATCGCCGCCATTGTCGGCAGCCCTTCGGTAAACCCTGCCGACAAGGGTAAACCTCTGTATAACACGGCTTATTTTCTTTCTGATGGCAGGGTGCAGGCTTTGGCTCATAAAACACTGTTGCCAAATTACGATGTGTTTGATGAATACCGGTATTTTGAGCCCAACCGGCTTCCGTATGATGTGGTTGAATACAAGGGCAGCAGGATTGCCATCACGATATGCGAGGATCTCTGGAACATCGGCGATGATTCGCTTTATGTAAGGAATCCGATGGACGAGCTGATGAAATTAAATCCAGATCTGCTGATCAATATTGCAGCTTCTCCTTTTAATTATACCCAGCCGGTTTCGCGTTTTGATGTGCTGAAAAGGAATGCCCTGACCTATAAAATTCCGGTGTTTTATGTGAACCATGTAGGCGGACAAACCGAGTTGCTGTTCGACGGGGGGTCGATGGTTGTGGGGTCAGACGGGTTGCTGCTTGTTCAACTTAAGAGGTTCAGCGAGGATTTTCGGATACTTGAATGTCAGATAACAGATAGCGGATATCAGATAGCAGATAGCGGTTCCCGGATTTCATTGATCCACGATGCGCTTGTGATGGGGATAAAGGATTATTTCGTCAAGATGGGTTTTTCTAAAGCCATTCTGGGTCTGTCGGGGGGTATTGATTCGGCTGTAACACTTGTTCTTGCAGCCCAGGCCTTAGGGCCGGCCAATGTGAAAGCTGTCCTCCTTCCATCGAAATTTTCATCTGATCACAGTATAAAAGATGCCAGGGACCTTGCCGGCAACCTTGGAGTTGCATATGAAATTATTTCCATTGAAGAATCGTTCAGGGCTTTTGAACACAGCCTTGAGTCTCAGTTCAGGGGTCTGCCATTCAACCTTACCGAAGAGAATATCCAGGCAAGGATACGGGCCGTTATCCTGATGGCGTTATCGAACAAGTTCGGTTATATTTTATTGAATACATCCAACAAAAGTGAGGCTGCAGTCGGTTATGGCACATTGTACGGGGATATGTGCGGTGGCTTGTCGGTGCTGGGTGATGTGTATAAAACACAGGTGTACGAACTGGCCGCGTATATCAACCGTGAACGGGAGATCATACCTCAGAATTCAATAAACAAACCTCCTTCAGCAGAGCTACGTCAGGATCAGAAAGACTCGGATTCACTGCCCGAATACGATATCCTTGATAAAATTTTATTTCAGTATATAGAGCAGAGAAAAGGTCCGAAAGAGCTGATAGAAGCAGGTTTTGAAGAAGCTACCGTAAAGAAGGTGTTAAACCTGGTGAACAGCAGTGAATATAAGCGCTATCAGACACCTCCTATACTCAGGGTCTCCCCCAAAGCCTTCGGGATGGGCCGTCGAATGCCTATTGTTGGGAAATATCTTTCCTGAGTATTCAGTTCTGAACCGATTCAACACCCTTGATCTCGGGAATTGCGCGGATCACGGCAGTTTCAATTCCGTTTTTCAGAGTCATTTGCGAATGAGGGCAATTGCCGCACATTCCAAGAAGCCTGAGGTTTACCACCTTATCGTCGGTCATGTTAACATATTCCACATCGCCACCATCAGCCTGAAGGTATGGGCGGATCTGCTCCAGAACGTTTTTTACTTTATTTTCAAGTTCAATATCTATCATGTCTTTGTATGTTTGAAAGTGCAAAAGTAGTGAATTTGGGGTTAGGGATTAGGGGTTGGGGGTTGGGGATTAGTTTTTTTCTCCCCCATCCCTAATCCCCAACCCCCATCTCCTCCTTTATTATATTTGAAATCGCTACCTGCTGTGCCACGGCTTCAGCAAGCTTTGTAAATGCCTGGTTTGTGAGGCTGTCGTCGCCTGCAGCGACAGGTTTTCCCGAATCGCCTGAATCAGCTATTGCTGCCTCAATGGGGATTTGTCCGAGAATTGGGATATTCAGATCATCGGCCAATTTCCGGCACCCGCTTTGTCCGAAGATATAATATTTCTTATCGGGCATATCGGGAGGAACAAAATAAGCCATGTTCTCGACAAGACCTAAAATGGGTATCCTGATCTGTTCGTTTCTGAACATATCGGCGGCTTTTCTTACATCAGCGATAGCGACTTCCTGTGGAGTACTTACCATGATAGCTCCTGTAAGAGGAAAACTCTGAACCAGGGTCAGAGGAATATCGCCGGTTCCAGGGGGCAGGTCAATTACCATATAATCGAGTGGCCCCCATTCAATATCTGTAACCAGTTGTTTCAGTGCCGACGAAGCCATGGGGCCTCGCCAGACCAGAGCTTTAGACTGGTCGACAAAAAATCCAATGGAGATCATTTTGATGCCATACTTTTCGAAAGGATAAACATAGGCTTTCCCATCGCGGTCATATCCTCTGGCTTTTTCATCAAGCAGTCCGAACATCAGCGGAATGGAGGGCCCGTAAATGTCGGCATCCAGCAATCCCACCTTTGCTCCTGTCTTTGCAAGGGCAATAGCCAGGTTTACCGCAACTGTTGATTTGCCGACACCTCCCTTGCCGGAACCAACGGCGATAATATTCTTAACTTCCTTCAGAAGGTCTTCATTCTCTTTTCGCTTGGTTGTAACTTTCGACGAAAGTTCGACCTCAACTTCAAGATCTTTGTCCACATGTTCATGAATAGCCGCGATACACGCCTGTTTAAGGTAATCCTTAAGTGGGCATGCCGGTGTTGTCAGGATCAGCCTAAACTTCACCCTGCCTTTTGTTATCTGCACCTCATCGATCATGTTCAGACTCACCAGGTCCTTTCCCAAATCGGGATCGATCACGTGGGAGAGAGCCTGGAGTATGTGTTCCTGGCTTATTTTTTTCATTTTATTAACGTTAGATTATTTGTAAACCATTTCACCATTTCACCATTTCACCATTTCACCATTTCACCATTTCCTTCCCCGGCTCCCAAAACATCTTTTCAAATTCTATTACCCTGTCGTCCTTCACCTGTATTCCCTCGCTTTCGAGCAGTTGCTGCATCACCTTTGGCCCTCCAAAATGATGCTTTCCTGTAAGAAGACCGTTCCGGTTCACCACACGATGGGCAGGAACGTTGTTTTTTCCGGCATGTGAAGCCGTCATGGCCCAGCCGACCATCCGCGCCGAACCCCTCAAACCCAGGTATTCTGCTATTGCTCCGTAGGAGGTCACCCTTCCACAGGGTATCTTTTCCACGACCTCGTACACATTTTGAAAAAAGGATTCCTTCAACGGCATGGCAGGAACTATAATTCCTTCTTCAGCTCCAGAAGGAAGCCTTTGACATGGTTTAGGGAATCGATGATCTGCACAGTATTTACAACATCCTCGTGGTTCTGTCTGAGTTTGTCCCTGGCTCCCTGCAGAGTGAAACCTCTTTCCTTAACCAGATAGTATATCAGTTTAAGGTTCTCAATATCGTGTTTCGTAAACAACCTGTTCCCTTTTTTGTTTTTTTGTGGTTTAAGGATATCGAATTCCTTCTCCCAGAAACGTATTAGCGACTGGTTCACTTCAAAAAGTTCAGCCACCTCCCCTATTGTATAATAGAGCTTTTCTATTCTGCGATCCTGTTTCAGCATATACAGAAAATTAATCCATTGTTTGTGAAGGTTGTTGTGAAAGCTCAAGCATCATCTGAAACTGCTCAGGAGATATATCATTAAAGAAAAAGTAAACCGGGTCAAGAGCAACCATGTTTTTCCGAACCTCATAATGAAGGTGAGGTGAAGTTGACTTTCCTGTATTTCCCACATAACCGATGACCTGCCCCCTTTGTATTTTCTGGCCTTCCTTTACAAAGATCCTTGAAAGATGGGCATAAACCGTCCTGTAGGTGTAACCGTGATCGATAATAATCTCATTCCCAAAACCTCCCGTTCCATCCCTTCCTGCAAAATCAACAGTGCCGTTACCTGTGGCGTACACCTCGGTTCCAACAGCTGCAGTAAAATCCATGCCTTCATGGAACTTTCTGACCTTGTAAAAAGGGTCCATCCTCGTTCCGAAGTAGGAGCCTGTCCTGCGTAGATCATTATTCTTTACAGGCTGTATGGCAGGAATGCATGAAAGCATCTGCTCCTTGTTTTTTGCCATTGTGAATACATCATCGAACGATTTGGACTGAGCATGCAGTTGGCCAAGGATAGCATCTATTTTTTTTGATGTCTCAACCACCAGATCCTCATTTGTGTAGCCTTTGAGATTTTCATAACGATCGATGCCTCCGATACCGGCTTCTCTCAGTGAACCCGGAACAGGTTCTGCTTCGAAAATCACACGGTAAATATTGTCGTCCCGGTCCTGTAGATTCCTGATAACCTTGGTGACCAGCTGAAGCTGGCCGTTCAGCAGACTATACTGGAGATTCAGCTGTTCAATTTCCCTTTTCTGCGCTTTCATTTTACGTGAATCCACGAAGTTAAAAGCAAGCAAAAGCACGGCAACAGCAAATACAACACCCGTCGAGAGGTGAGTAAATAAATACAACAGCCTTTTTTTGAAGGTAGTCTGAACCCGGTCGAAAGTGAGTGCTTTTTTATTGAACTTGTATTTTACCTTGCTCATTCGGCCTGAAATAATAGAATCGCTCAAAACAGGAGAGCTAACTCATGCAAAATTAAGTAAATAATTACCTTTGCACCCTATTTCAAATTCACAATAATTGTTAAAGCCCTTTAATGAACTGTTAATCTTCTGTTTAAATGAATTCAACCGCAATACGTCAGGCCTTTCTTGATTTCTTCAGTTCCAAAGGCCACCAAATCGTTCCATCCGCCTCCATGGTCATCAAAAATGACCCTACCCTGATGTTCACCAATGCCGGGATGAACCAGTTCAAGGATTTTTTCCTCGGCAACAAAGAAGCTATTTTAAAAAGGGTGGCCGACACACAGAAATGCCTCAGGGTTTCAGGCAAACACAACGATCTGGAAGAAGTGGGCATCGACACTTACCATCATACCATGTTCGAGATGCTGGGAAACTGGTCGTTTGGTGATTATTTTAAAAAGGAAGCTATTGAATGGGGATGGGAATTCCTTAACGAAGTATTGAAGATCCAGGATGACAGGATGTATGTTACCGTGTTTGAAGGAGATCCGAATGAAGGACTTGAACGTGACGACGAAGCGTATGAATACTGGAAAAGGCTTATTCCCGCTGACCGTATCCTGATGGGTTCAAAGAAAGATAACTTCTGGGAGATGGGCGATACCGGCCCCTGTGGGCCATGTTCTGAGATCCATGTTGACCTGCGGGACGATACTGAGCGGAGCCTGGTACCTGGTCATCAGCTGGTCAACAAGGGCCATCCTCAGGTCATCGAAATATGGAACCTGGTATTCATACAGTATAACAGGCAATCGGGCGGTCAGCTAAACGCATTGCCTGCCAGGCATGTGGATACCGGCATGGGATTTGAACGTTTGTGCATGGTACTCCAGCATAAAAAATCCAATTACGATACCGATGTTTTTCAGCCCCTGATCCTTCACCTCGCCGGACTTTCCGGAATGAAGTACGGTACCAATCCCAAAGCCGACGTTGCTATGAGGGTGATTGCCGACCATGTACGTGCAATTTCTTTTGCTATTGCTGATGGCCAGTTACCTTCTAATGTAAAGGCGGGTTATGTCATCCGCAGGATACTCAGAAGAGCTGTACGTTACGGCTATACTTTCCTTGGGTTCAAAGAACCCTTCTTGTATTCACTGGCACCCGTCCTGATCAACCAGATGGGAAGCGTGTTTCCCGAACTTGTATCACAAAAAGACCTTATAGTCAATGTGATGAAAGAAGAGGAGACAGCATTTCTGAGGACCCTGGCGACGGGGATCATGAGGTTTAACTCTTACCTTGATGTACGATGTACGATGTACGATGTACGAACAACCGATCCCAGATCTCTACCATTGAGTCATGAACCACGGCTAATAGAAGGATCTTTTGCTTTCGAGCTTTTCGACACCTATGGTTTCCCGGTTGACCTCACCCGGCTTATGGCCCGGGAGGCGGGATGGGAAGTCGACATGGAAGGTTTCCGCAAAGGTCTTGAAGAACAGAAGACCAGGTCGAGGCAGGCTTCGAGCGTTCAGACCTCCGATTGGGTCGTACTGGTCGAGGATGCGGGGATGCCCATATTTGTCGGATATGATACATTGAAAATTGAAACAGGGATAACAAAGTACCGCAAGGTCACTGCCAGGGGAGAGGAACTTTACCAGATCGTACTTGGTCAAACCCCGTTTTACGCCGAATCGGGCGGACAGGCGGGCGACAAAGGCCGGCTCATTTCGGAAGGAGGTGCGATCGATGTTCTTAATACCGTCAAAGAAAATGACCTGATCATTCATATCTGTTCTACTCTGCCAGCCAGGCCTGGCGAACCTGTAACAGCCGAAGTCGATCCGGTGAAACGAAGGGATACCGCAAACAACCATTCAGCCACCCACCTTATGCATGCGGCACTAAGACAAGTCCTGGGAACCCATGTTGAACAAAAGGGATCTTTGGTGGATGACGAGCACCTGCGTTTCGACTTCACTCACTTTGCCAAGCTCAGCAAAGAGGAGATTGAAACCGTTGAAAGGCTTGTAAACTTAAAGATCAGAGAGAATATTGCTATTCATGAAGAACGGGCCATGCCTGTTGAAGAAGCAAAAAAACTGGGTGCAATGGCCCTTTTTGGCGAAAAATACGGAGACTTTGTAAGGGTAGTCACTTTTGACCCGGCATTCTCCATCGAATTCTGCGGTGGTACCCATGTTGCTGCCAGCGGCCAGATTGGATTGTTCAAAATCACTTCCGAAAGCGCTATTGCTGCAGGCGTCAGGAGAATTGAAGCAATTACTGCCGGCAAAGCCGAAAATTGGTTCTACGAAAAATTGCATCTGCTCGATGATATCTCTGATACCCTGAAAAATCCCAAAGATATTCTCAGAGGCCTCAAAAATCTGGTCGATGAGAACCAGTTGCTAAAAAAAGACTCCGCTGAGCTGGCTAAGATCAGGGGAGGTCAGGTCAGGGAATCTCTTCTGAAGAATGCCGAGACCCTTGGCGGAATCAGCTTCATTTCGGCTAAACTGGATATGGATTCTGAGATCCTCAAGAACCTGGCTTTCGAATTAAGGACATCCGCAGAAAACGTATTTGTTGTACTTGCGAACGAAGCCGACGGTAAAGCCGGCCTCACCGTTGCCATTTCCGACGCCCTGGTCAAAGCGGAAAAATTCAATGCAGGCAACATTATCCGTGAATTAGCAAAAGAAGTTCAGGGAGGCGGGGGCGGACAGCCTCATATCGCTACTGCTGGAGGTAAGAACCCGGCGGGGATACCTGCAGCACTTGCAAAAGCCAGAGAAATACTCAGCCGTACTGTTTAAGTTCCCCTTTTGCTGATTTTCATGAAACGATCCCGCTTTTTCATATCAGCATTAACAATATTCCTGGGCTTCATCTCACTGGTTGGCTTCAGTGAAGGATCGAAGCAGCTGAACAAAGGATGCCAGCTTTGGTCAACTTACCTCTATTTGTGCAACGATTTCACTAATCACTGCACTGACACCAATGGAATACGTTCGCAGTTTGCCACTTATGATGAAACCCACCATGCACCTGACAATTCCAAACTTTATTTTGTAGCCCGTGCAAATGAGGTCGTTTATATGGGGTTTAACGGGTCTCCAACTGATACCTCCGCGGGATTGGATATCGTATACCGAATATGTGACAGCAGCGGAGCCGTGGTGTACGCCGAAGATTACCTTCCGAAAGTTACAGGTGCAACGGGGTACATTCCCGGATTGTCAGAGGCCTGCGACGGGCCTGACCAGATCTCTTCTACAGGTAACGGGTATAATGCAATAGAGTGGACGCCACCAAAACCTGGCACTTATTATATTGAATTTTCGGAGAAATTAAACGGATCATTTTATTATGGCAGGTTTTGGCTCTTTTTATTTGACATAACCATCTATGACAATATAACATCATCTGTAAAACCCGGAAGATTATTCTCCAAAGCCTGGCAGTTCGCTTCCAATGCGTTTACAGGAATTAATTACATTTTGTCGGATGACGGCATTGTTACTTCGGCTGAGTTTGACCAGATGAACGGGGGCGGCTGGATACAGTATGCCAACCAGACAGGCTGCGGTAACACTAACTGGGTTGACGACAGGAAATCTCTGTTCAACCAGCAAGCCTTGTTCCCCCAGTATAAAATATTCCTGAACTCACCCGACCCCGCTGTTTTTACTATCGCAACGAGTCTCGGGCAGATCATCCCGCCTGATCCTGCCGGCACCAGGAACTGTGACGGGACCATAGACTACGTTGTAAATGTTGACAAAGCGGGAAATGTCCAGATCCAGCTGAATTTTATTCCATCGACCTATATCTCCCGGGTGATAAACCAGATTGTTAGTGCGGGGTCAAACACCATTCACTGGGACGGGAAGGACGGAAGCGGGATAGAAGTACCTAATAATGTGGCCGTGGGATTGGTAGTGACCTATATTAACGGGCTTACAAACCTGCCCCTGTATGATGTGGAAAGCAACGATTCAGGCATTCTTGTAACCCTGGTCGCACCCACAGGCAGCCCTCTAAAAGTTTACTGGGACGACTCAAATATCTGGGACGGTACCTGCACGGGATGCCAGGCAGGCCGGGGACAAAACAATGAGGATGTCAAAACAAACGTTTTTACAGGAGGCTGTGCAAACCCGGTAATATACCCGCCAGGCTGTCATAAATGGCCACTTTCAGGAAAAGGCTGGGGAAACCTCAACACAATAAATTCCTGGTGGTATACCGTCACCGCGAGCTCCTCTTATCCGTCTATTACCGAATGGCGAAGCCCCAGGCTCCTGTTGTTCGTTGACGGGCCGCTAACAGCCTGCGCAGGCACCAAAGGAGTATATATTTCAGTCTATCCGGATCCCAACACCGATCAATATCACTGGGGATACACCGGCACCGGCCTTACCTTCATCCCCTCGGCAATCACAACTGTTCCTTCAGTTACCCTGGATTTTTCCCTTACAGCCACTCCCGGTAACATTACTGTTTACGGGACCAATACCAACTGCAGCGGCACACCCAGCCCGGTTGTCAGCCTTACTGTGATCATCACAGGCTCCATTGTCGTTCCCAACCTGGGGCCCGACCGGACCGTTTGCCCGGGCCCCCAGGCTTTACTGGACGCAGGACCTGGATATCCTGCATATCTCTGGTCCACCAATGAAACCACCCGCAGTATTACAGCAACCCAATCGGGAAAATACTGGGTGAGGGTGGGACAAAACGGTTGTACCGCCAGCGATTCCGTCAACCTTGTGGTTTTTCCTTTGTACCCGACGATACTGAAACCCGATACCGCGATCTGCGAAGGGCAAAAATACACCCTGAATCCAGTCGGGAACTTCACATCCATACTCTGGAGCACCGGCGACACTTCAAAAACCATTACGGTCACCACCGGGGGCCACTACTGGGTGCATACTGTTGATGTTGACAACTGCCCGGGAGCAGACACCGTGAGAATTGCACTTAAGCCGGCAATAAATGTAAATCTTGCCAGGGATACCTCACTGTGTTCCGGTTCTTCTATTGTACTTCACGCCACTGTTCCCGGTGCCGCCTACCTGTGGCAGGACGGCTCAAGGGATTCCCTGTTAACGGTGACTCAACCCGGGACTTACTGGGTGAGAGTGAGCCACGACAGCTGTGCCGTGTTAGACACCTCGACTGTAACCCTCTGCATGGGTGGCATTTATTTTCCAACCGCCTTTGCCCCGGGCAGCACTGTCGGGAATAATTATTTCCGTCCCCTCGGACCAGCCTTGTTAAAGTTCACTCTCAGTATTTTTGACCGCTGGGGACAGCAGGTTTGTATTACCGACAACCCTGAAACCGGTTGGGACGGGACATCCAGGGGAATCTTCTGTCCTCCTGGAGTATACGTTTATATGGTATCTTATGAATTAGCTACCTCTCCCGGCATAACAACCAAAGCCGCGGGAACTGTTACTCTTGTCAGGTGAGGCATAATGGCAAAACAGAACCTGCCAGGGAAGAATTCATCGCATTCCGGCTTTTTATCATAACCGCTTATCTTTGTTTATCAAATTAATCCCTGATCCATGATCTCCCCTGAAAAAAAATTCAAAGAAACCGAGGACTTTTGCAAATCAAATGCCGACGAGGCCATCGTTAAAAAATATTCAAAGTATTTTAAGGAAGGCTATGATGCCTGGGGAGTGAGTTCTGAAAAGATTAACCAATGGGTCTCCGATTTGCTTGCACTTCCCGCCTTTTCCAATGAACAGGTTAATTCTACCTGCCTGCTGCTGGTAAAATCGCCAAAATACGAGATGACTTCTATTGCAGGCTTATTACTCAAAAAGACTCAGAAACAGTGGAACCACGAAACCGTTGTTACACTGGAAAAGATCTTCCAGAACGGCATCGGCAACTGGGCCCATACGGACTGGATCTGCAGTGAGATCATTCCCGACATGATCAAAAAACAGCTTATGTCGATAGATTCATTGAAACCATGGAGAAAAGCCGAAAACAGGTTTCAGCGAAGGGCGGCCGTCGTGGGTCTTATAAAAGCCATGAAAAAAGCTACTGACTTCGGGCCGTATTATGATTTTATTGATCCTATGATGGCGGATGGCGAAAGGGTGGTTCACCAGGGTTTGGGATGGTTCCTCAGAGAAACCTGGAAAAAACAGCCAGTACCCACCGAAGAATTTCTGCTGAAGTGGAAAGATTCGGCAGCCCGTCTTATTTTCCAGTACGCGACTGAAAAAATGACTCCCGATCAGAAACTCAGGTTCAGGAAAGATAAATCGAAATAGTCGGCTCTGCACATTTACATGAGCAGGCGAGCCTCGTCTTTGACGTAATTCAGGGCTGCTGGAGTCGCCAGGTTTTCATTCCCGACACTGATATCGAAAATGGCGCGAACGAGGGCTGAGGAATTGTCCTCTGTTGCCATTTGACTTGCCGCCCGGTTTATTATAGCCACGGATTCTTCTCTTGCATTCTTAATCATTTCCCATGCGGTTGGCGACATATAAACCTGCTGGCTGAGGTTATAGTCGAACTCCTCCCTTATAGTTCGTACCAGAGCCAAATGAAGTTCCAGGGCATTCATCTCTGATCTCTGTATCCGAAGCACAAGATTCACCGGTTGGATGCGTTCAAGATAAAGTACAATCCTTTCATAAGCTTGCAGTTTCAAAGGGAGTATTATCCTTTTTGACTCAGTAATATCATTGTTTACCGTCGCTACTGCCTTCCGGTAACGATTCTTCTTCCTGAAATAAAATGAAATCAGCAGCCAGGCGGCCAGTGAGCCCAGTCCGATAATCATAAAAGCGTGGATGACATCAGTGATGAGGGTGGTCCAGAAGAAATTGTCCATGGGGGTCGAGGTTTTGGGCAAAGATAAGGAAATTAAACGGGAAGGCTGGGTCACTGGGTCACTGGGTCACTGGGTCACTGGGTCACTGGGTAGCTGATTTTCCAGATACCGGTGCGAAGCATCTTATCCTGCATCCTGCATCTTGCATCCTAATTATTTTTACTATTTTTGTAGATCACAAATCATTACAACTACTCGAACATGACAGCACTTGCCAACAGGATCAATTACCTGGCTGAGTCAGAGACATTAGCCATGTCGCGTAAAAGCCGCGAATTACGGGCCGAAGGTAAAGATGTGATCAATCTGAGCCTTGGGGAACCGGACTTCAACACACCCGAATACATCAAAAATGCCGCGAAAGAGGCCATTGATCAGAACTTCTCTTTCTATTCCCCGGTTCCGGGCTATGAAGACCTGCGGAAGGCCATCTGCACAAAACTGAAAAGAGATAACAACCTCACCTATGAACCTTCGCAGATCGTGGTCAGCACGGGTGCAAAGCAGTCCATAGCCAACGTGGTTCTGAGCCTGGTCAATCCAGGCGATGAGGTACTTGTCCCCTCCCCTTACTGGGTTTCGTACAGGGAGATCATCAAGGTGGCTGAAGGCAAAGCGGTGTACATCCCTGCAACCATTGAAAATGAATTTAAAGTCAGTCCAGAGCAGTTCGAAGCAGCCATCAGCCCTAAAACAAAACTGATGATGTTCAGCTCCCCCTGCAATCCAACAGGTTCGGTTTATACCAAAGACGAGCTTGAAGGAATTGCCAGGGTATTTGCAAAACATCCCGGAATATTTATTCTGGCGGATGAGATTTACGAACACATAAACTTTGTTGGCAAACACCAGAGCATTGCCCAGTTTGACTTTATCAGAGACAGGGTAATCATCGTAAACGGAGTTTCCAAGGCTTTTGCCATGACCGGATGGCGCATTGGGTATATTGCAGCTCCGCCGGAAATCGCTAAGGCCTGTGATAAACTTCAGGGGCAGTTCACTTCGGGAGCCAGCTCCATTGCACAGAGGGCTGCTTTGATGGCCGAGATCACCCCTCCCGATACTCCCGAAATCCGCGAGATGCAGAAAGCTTTCCGTGAACGCCGCGACCTGATGCTCGAAATGCTGGCCGATGTGCCTGGATTTATACTTAATCACCCCGAGGGAGCATTCTATATTTTCCCCGATATTTCTTATTATTTTGGGAAGTCGGATGGCACTATAAAGGTTGACAATTCGAATGATTTTTGCATGTACCTGCTCAATAAGGTATTTGTGGCGCTTGTTCCGGGTGATGCTTTTGGCGATCCTAACTGCATCCGTTTCAGCTATGCCACATCAAAAGAGAAACTGACAGAGGCTGTGAGCAGGATAAAGGAGGCGCTGGGGCAGCTTAAATGGTGAAATGGTGAAATAGTGAAATAGCGAAATCTGATAAAAACAAAAAAACAAAAAATAAACGACATGACAACGAACAGCAAATTAAACAAATGGGTTGAAGATTGGGCCGCAATATGCCAGCCCGACAAAGTATACTGGTGCGACGGTTCTGAAGAAGAAAACAACCGCCTTCTCGACCTTATGGTGAGCACAGGTATGGCCGTAAAGCTTGATGAGAAAAAAAGGCCGAACTCATACTATTTCCAGAGCGATCCCAGCGATGTGGCCAGGGTCGAGAACCGTACCTACATCTGTTCTGCAAAGCAGGAAGATGCCGGTCCGACGAACAACTGGATGGCCCCGGCCGAAATGAAAACATTGCTCCTTGGTATGTACACGGGATGTATGCGTGGCCGCACCATGTATATTATTCCTTTCAGCATGGGCCCCCTGGGTTCAAAGATCGCTCATATCGGCATCCAGATCACCGATTCTCCATATGTAGTGGTAAATATGCGCACCATGACCAGAATGGGATCAGCTGTTCTTGATGTTCTCGGCAACGGTGATTTCGTGCCTTGTATTCATTCGGTGGGTGCTCCCCTGGAACCGGGTCAGAAGGATGTAAAATGGCCCTGCGCCCCGATTGAGAAGAAGTACATCACCCATTTCCCAGATACCAACGAAATCTTATCATTTGGCAGCGGTTACGGCGGAAATGCCCTTCTCGGCAAAAAATGTTTCGCTCTCAGAATCGCTACAAATATGGCCCGGAGGCAGGGATGGCTTGCCGAACACATGCTTATCCTGGGGATCACTAATCCGCAGGGAGTAAAGAGATATTTTGCAGCTGCGTTCCCCAGTGCCTGCGGCAAAACCAACCTTGCGATGCTTATACCCACTATCCCAGGCTGGAAAGTTGAAACCGTTGGCGATGACATTGCCTGGATGAAGTTTGGTGAAGACGGCAGGTTGTATGCCATCAATCCGGAAGCAGGTTTCTTCGGCGTTGCTCCTTATACTTCCATGGAGACCAACCCGAACGCCATGCTTTCCTGCGCCTCCAACACCATTTTTACAAACACTGCGCTTACTCCCGACGGCGATGTATGGTGGGAAGGCATTGGTACTGATATTCCGGCAGGTTCCATCACCTGGGACAATAAAGTCTGGGATTCCTCAGTGACAACCCCTGCAGCCCATCCCAACGCCCGATTTACAGCTCCTGCAAAGCAGTGCCCTGCCATTGATCCCGATTGGGAAAATCCCAAAGGAGTCCCTATCTCGGCTTTCCTCTTCGGAGGCCGCCGTCCCGGCACTGTACCCCTGGTATACCAGAGTTTCGACTGGAACCATGGCGTATTCCTTGGATCCATCGTAGGCTCGGAAGTCACGGCTGCTGCAATCGGCCTGAAAGCCGGCGTTCGCCGCGATCCTTTTGCCATGCTGCCTTTCTGCGGATATCATATGGGCGATTACTTCGGCCATTGGGTGAGCATGGGAGAAAATGCTCCGGATCCGGCAAAATTGCCCAGGATCTTTAACGTGAACTGGTTCCGCAAAGGGGCTGACAATAAATTCCTATGGCCTGGTTATGGCGACAATATCCGCGTTCTGAAATGGATCTTCGAAACCCTTGAAGGCACTGCCGACGTTGTGGAAACACCTATCGGCTATGTTCCCGGTAAAACTGCCATTGACGTTAGTGGCTTACCCGATCTTGCTGCGAAAATGGATAAGATCCTTGAGGTGAATACCCAGGATTGGCTTGCAGAATGTGATCTGATCGCGGAACACCAGGCTATCTTCGGCGACAGACTTCCTGCAGAAATGGCAAACGAATACGAAAAACTGAAAGCAAGGCTTCAAAAATCATAGTTTTGACCGGCCCGATGACAGGCGAAAACAAGATTTATACTAAAGGCGGAGATAAAGGTGAGACTTCCCTTCTTGGCGGCACTCGTGTAAAGAAAAGCCATGAAAGGGTTGAAGCATACGGCAACCTGGATGAACTGAACAGCTTTATCGGGCTCATCCGTGACCAGAATGTCAACCCTCATTATATTGATGTTCTGGGCCGTGTGCAGGAAGTTCTTTTTATTTCCGAGGCGCTTGTTGCCCGGGATCCGGAAAAAGAAACAGGTAATCTACCTCATTTCGGGGATGATGACATCCGCAGACTTGAACAGGAAATAGATACCATGAACGAGGATCTTCCCGAGTTAAAGAATTTCATTCTCCCGGGAGGCCATATTACCGCTTCATACTGCCATATCGCCAGGACCGTTTGCCGCAGGGCCGAACGATCGCTCATACGTCTGAACGAAAACAATACGGTTGATGAAATAATAATACGTTTCATCAACCGTTTATCGGATTATCTGTTTGTACTTGCACGAAAAACGTGTAAAGACCATGGTGCGAAAGAAAGACTTTGGATTACACGCAGATAAAAAAGATTGTATTTGTTTTTCTGATTTTATTTTTTATACTTTTGCAGCTATTTTTAAACGTTTGTAGAAATGTACTGGACACTTGAACTGGCCTCTAAACTTGAAGATGCTCCGTGGCCTGCCACGAAAGATGAGCTTATCGATTGGGCTATCCGCTCAGGCGCTCCTCAGGAAGTAGTTGAAAACCTCAAAGAAATTGAGGATGAAGGGGAAACCTATGAACGTATCGAAGACATCTGGCCTGATTATCCGACCAAGGACGATTTTTTCTTTCACGAAGACGAGTATTAAATTGTGAAATAGCGAAATGGTGAAATGGTGAAAATTCCAATTTCGCAATTTCACCATTTCACCATTTTTTCACTTTTTCCTGAAAAAAGTGAAATTGACTTCCCCGTAATTTCTGTGCTGTTCAAAACCTGGAACTTCGCTGAAATCATATTTTTTAGGATGTTCGAGGATGAATAATCCCCCGGAAACCAGCAGAGTCCCGCTAAGCACAAGCTCTGTCAGGTCGGGCAGCTGGGGCAGGTCATACGGCGGATCGGCAAAAATAAGGTCCCATGTATCGAAGGACTGCTTCACGAAAGTAAAAACATTTGCTTTTACCGGAAAAAGATTTTCTATTTTCAGCTCCATTCCGGTACGATGAATAAAACTTAAACACCGAGGTTCCTTTTCAACAGAAGTGACACGCTTGCAACCTCTCGAAACAAATTCAATGGAGATGCTGCCGGTTCCGGCAAACAGGTCAAGTACGCCGATGGATTCATAATCCACAAGATTGTTAAGGACATTGAATAAAGCTTCTTTGGCGAAATCGGTAGTTGGTCGCAACGGAAGATTATTCGGGGGATGCAACTTCCGGCCTTTGAAGGTGCCGCTTATGATCCGCATGAGTTGAAATTAAGCAGGGGATAGTACGACTGAGGGGCAATGACATCAAACACCGGACTGTATTTAAATGTCTCGTTTCTCCTTCCGAATTCCATGTTCTTCACGTATCTGTATATAAGTTCGAATAGATTGGACCCGCGGTCGATGTTCCCAAGCAGTACCACAGATGACAGTTCAGGGTTCATCCCAAGCTGTTCCAGTATGAAAATGAGAAAATACACAACATCCTCGGCAACCATCCATGTGAACGTGTTCAGGTATTGTATCTGTTTTCCATCATAAATCAGTATGTCAAAACTTTTTTCTTTGATATGTAAAAAAATCCGGTTCGCGTTGATTCGTGCTTTAAAATTCATCCATACAGATTGTATAAGAATGGTCGACAGGCTTGATATCCGGGCTGAAGGGAACAGCTGTTTAACAGATTCTTCGAGCGCTTTTGGGATAGAGTAAACATTGTAATTATCAAACTGCTGAATATGGTCGGCAAGAACATGTTCATCGGCTGCTACCTGGTAATTAAACTTCAGAAAGATCTCCGCCTCCTGAGCATCGAAGAGTGGGCCGGGAATAAGTGTGTTTTTCTTCCCCTCATAAGCTACTTTTACTGACTTGAAAGGGTTTTTCATCCATGGATTTGCAGTGAGAACACTCCTTAGGAAATCGTCGAACGACAATTTAAACCCTGGTTTCGCTTTCGGGATAAAATCATTGCGGCGGTAGTCCTGAATTAAAATATATTTATTCAGACGATAGTCCATTACACAATATGCTATATGGGCTTCGCTGAATTGCAAGGAAAGTCCGTAATTTCTCGTTTCCTGGCCGGTAAATGTACTATCGGCCCGGTTCACAACAACAGTATAAAAATCAGGCATGCGTTCAGACGATCAACACGAATATGATATTTACTGCAATAATAATTATAAATCCTGAAACCAGGATGATCCATGATTTTCGTCCCGAGAAGAAACAACCATATACAAGTTTCAGTACATTGTTGCTGACCAGGGCCTGAAGTGTTGCCACTGCCACAGCGTCAATACTCACACTGAATTTGCCCTGGAACAGGTTGATCAGGAAAGGATCTATATCGGTAAGGCCCACGATGTACGACATCACATTCAGTCCCGTTGTTCCGAAACGGTTCACCACGGCATAGGTGATCAATGAGAAGGCAATATACAAGGCCGTGAAAATAAGTGCGACCTTGAATTCCAGCGGATTTTTATCCTCCGTCAGGCCTTCCTTGACACTGCTTTGACCTTTATCCCTGAAAAAAATAAACAACGCTATTCCAGAAGAAATAAGGGCCAGAACTATAAAATAAATCCAGGTCCTGAGAAACAATTCGTAGTTAAAGATTAAAATAATCAACAGTATTCTCACGTACATCATCGCAGTTGCAAATACAATGGCGGCCATATATTGCTTCAGATGGGCCTGGTCGTCATGGCTTTTCCTGGCCAGTATTATCGTGGTGGCAGTACTGCTATACATGCCTCCGAGTATGCCTGAGATAATAATACTCCCGTCCTTGAAAACAAATTTCTTCAGCAGATATGAGATGTAGGATATAGTTGAAATTACGACAACCGCCAACCAAATCTTGTATGGGGTGAGACTGATCCCCGGTATAAAAGGGATATCCGGAACAAGTGGAAGAATGACCCCCGCGATGATGAGAAATTTGCCCAGAGTAAGAAATTCGTTACGATCGAATTTATGCGAAATATTGATAAAAAGTTCTTTGAGCTCGGCAAAAATCAGCACAGTCACCACGATCAGCAAAACCATCCATTTTGGTTGTGTAAGGATAACAGGCCCCAGGCTGTATGTGATCAGGGCAATTACGATGGTAGTGATGCCATAATCGCTATGAATTTTTATATGAAAGTAATACGCGATGGCAAGGATTACAATCAATGCGAGTCCGCCACCTACAAACAACTTGTATCCTGCCGGATCAAGCAAAGCAAGAACATAGCCCAGCATTCCTATAAATGTGAAGGTTCTGTCTGTGCCGAAAGTTTGCCTTGCATCATCTTTCTGCTGATGAAGCTGGCGTTGGGAAAGGCCAATCAGCAAAGAAAAAACCGTGATGATTAAAAAATCAATCATGGTTTGGGGAATGTGGTTAACGTATTCCATAACACTCAAAATTTAATCATGAAACTGTTCATGAAGTTCATTGTACGCTGGAAATTCTTCAAGAAAAACATAACTCCCTTTCTCAGGGTCCATACGGCAAATATAATGCTGTATTCCATTAGTGAGGACAAGGTAAGAGACTTTTAAAGTAAAATTATACATCGCCAGCTGTTCGAATGCTTTTTGTGTGATCTCAACCGAGGGGGCCTTGCATTCGACTGCCATCAGTGGTTTTCCTTCACGTCCGTAAATGACTATATCACTGCGTTTCGTCAGGTGGTTATATGTCAGGGTGGCTTCAACATGAAGCAAAGAAGCAGGATAGCCGTGATGATTGACCAGAAAATTAATAAAGTGCTGCCTCACCCATTCTTCGGGAGTAAGCCTGACAAATTTTTTGCGGACAGGGTCAAAGATTTCCTGTTTACCATCCTGTTTTTCGCGTATCCTTTCAGGATATTCAGGTAGTTTAAGTCTGGGCATCATCTTCCCACAAATATAAGGATAAAGATGATAAATGGCTATCTTTGTAAGGCAGGAATTTATGTTAAGCCTGCTGATTCATATGGCCAGAGAGACCGGTTACGAAAACATCATATCCGACCTTAAAAATAAAATATATTACCCGGTATACCTTTTATTCGGAGAAGAACCGTATTTCATCGACCTTATTTCTGATTTTATTGAAGGGAACATTTTAAGCAGTCAGGAAAAGGAATTCAACCAGAATATTGTTTACGGCAAGGATGTTAATGTGGCAACGGTAGTGAGTTATGCAAAGCGCTATCCGATGATGTCGAATTACCAGGTTCTTATTGTGAAAGAAGCCCAGGATCTTGCCGACATAGAATCTTTTCTGCCCTATGTCCAGGACCCGGTGAAATCGACAATCCTGGTATTGTGTTACAAATACGGGAAGATCGACAAACGCAAATCTTTTTACAAAGCTGTTGAGAAAACAGGGGTTGTGATGGAATCTGCTTTTTTTTATGATAACAAGATCCCTGAATGGATCAATACTTATGTGAGGGAACGCGGGTTCTCAATCTCACCCAAGGCTTCGGTTCTGCTTGCCGAATTTGTGGGGAACGAACTCTCGAAGATCGTTAATGAACTGACAAAACTTTTTATCAACCTGCCTGCCGGCTCTGAAATAACCGAAGATGTAATTGAAAAGAACATTGGGATCAGCAAAGATTTTAATGTGTTTGAACTTCAGAAGGCCTTAGGAAAAAAAGACGTTTATAAAGCCAACATGATCATACGGTATTTTGGAGCAAACCTGAAGGATAACCCGCTCGTGAAGATCATTCCGATACTGTATTTATTTTTTACCAAGATTCTTCTCTACCATTATCTTCCTGATAAATCGCGCAACAATGCAGCGGCTGCATTGTCGGTTAACCCCTTTTTTATACAGGATTACCAGACCGCGGCAAGGAACTACCCGGTTCACCGGCTTGTGGCCGTGATCTCAGACCTGAGAGAATATGACCTGAAGGCAAAAGGGCTTGATAATGCCACAGCAACTGATGGCGAACTCATGAAAGAACTTGTGTTTAAAATTTTGCACTAAGATTCCTCTTCCAGTCTATAGTTATACTCTTTCGACCGGTAAGTATCTTCAATAAGCCTCGCGTATTTCTCCTGAATAAATTTCCTCCTGAGTTTCAGTGTCGGCGAAAATTCTCCCGAATCAACGCTCCAATCACCAGGAAGCAGCCTGAATTTTTTTATTTTCTCGGTTTGTCCAAGTTCAAGATTAAAGCGTTCGACTTCCTCCCGAAACCGTTTGATGATTTTTGTATTCCTGATGGCTTTTTCAGGGCTTATAAAGCTGATCTCTTTTACCTTGCACCATCCACTGAGATATTCCATATTCGGGACTATCAGGGCTGCCGTGTATTTACGGTTCTCACCAATCACAATAATATGCTCAATAAAAGGTGATTCCCTGAATTTCTGCTCAATCACCTGTGGTGCGATATATTTACCTGTTGAAGTTTTAAATATTTCTTTTTTACGGTCTGTGATCCTGAGATATTTCCCGTCTTCCAGAACACCAAGATCTCCTGTATGGAACCAACCTTCATCATCAATAACTTCACTGGTCCGTTCAGGACGATTATAGTATCCCATCATCACATTGGGCCCACGGCAAAGTATTTCATTATCCCCGGCGATCCTCACTTCGACTCCGGTAAGAACAGGGCCGACAGTACCAAACATGATCCCGTCCTTCCCGAAGGTAGACACAGCGATAACAGGAGATGTTTCCGTGAGACCGTAACCTTCCATTAACGGGATGCCTGCAGCCCAAAAGACCCTGGCCAGACGTGGATGCAAAGCCGCCCCTCCCGAGATTATCAGTCTTACCCTTCCTCCAAGCGCTTTTTTCCATTTATTGAAAACCAAAAGCCTGGCAATAAACAGTTTTATATCATAAAATAATCCCAGCCGGTGATTTAGTTCAAATTTATGACCCTGACTCAAAGCCCAGAAAAAAATCATTTTCCTGATCCCTTTCATGTTTTTTCCGCGAATTACAGTACGGTCATAAATCTTTTCCAGCACCCGGGGCACGGCTGCAAAAGTATCAGGCTTCACTTCCCGGATCTGGTCTCCTACTTTTTCGATATTCTCGCAGTAGTAAATTGACATCCCGAAATACTGGTACAGATAGTTCAGCATCCGCTCATACACATGGCATAAAGGCAAAAAACTAAGAACCTTATCCTGGCTTGTAAAATCAGGGATTGCAGCACAACTCATGAAATTGCTTATCAGGTTACTATGAGAAAGCATAACACCTTTAGGGCGGCCTGTGGTTCCTGAAGTGTAGATAATTGTCGCCAGATCCTGAGGTCTGATCTCGGCTTTTATCTGGTCCAGTACCTCCGGTGCAGGATGTTTAATTCCCAGTTCGAGCAGCTCTTTCCAATGTCTTATGCCTTTGACTCTTTCGATACTGAATATCTCTTTAAGACTGGCCACATTGGGGCATATCTTTTTTACCCTTTGATATATCTCACTGTTTGAGACAATCAGATATTCAGAATTTGAGTCATTCAGGATATAACAATATGTATCATCACTCACTGTAGGATAAATAGGAACCTGAACAGCCCCTATTTGCATGATTCCCATATCAAAAAAATTCCACTCAGGACTATTTAACAGCACTGTTGCAATTTTCGCATCTTTTTTGACCCCAAGTGAAAGAAGTCCATAACTGATGGTTCTTGAATAACCAATATAATCGGCCGAGGAATACGAATGCCATTTGCCTGCTTTACGTTTTAGCAGTGCATCAGCCTTGGATGGATAGTTTTCCTGATACACATCCAGCAGGTCGAATAATCGGGTTACCGGTTGTATGCGCATTCTTCCGTGATTTCTCTATTTGAACAAACGGTCGATCTGTTCCTTGTATTTTGCATGAAGGAATTTACGTTTCAGTTTCAGGGTTGGTGTGATCTCCCCCGATTCCAGCGTCCATTCATGGTCAAGAAGTTCCCATGATTTTATCTGTTCTGTCTCACCAAAAAGTTTGTTATATTTTTTGATCTCTGCCTGCAAACGCTTCCTGATCCTGTCGTTGGCTACCATTTCGGCTGGTGTTGAGAATTCGATCTCCTTCAACTTACAGTAATCCTTCAGGAAGGCAAAATCGGGAACGATCAGGGCTCCCGGGAATTTCTGGTTCTCCCCTACTACCATGATCTGGTCAATAAAAAGAGATTCTTTGAATTTTTCTTCAATCGGCTGAGGGCTTACATACTTACCGAAAGAAGTTTTAAATAGCTCCTTTTTTCGTCCTGTTATCTTCAGCTGGCCCTCCGGCTCAATATGACCAAGATCACCGGTATGAAACCATCCGTCGCCATCAATCGACTCTTTTGTCATTTCCGGTTCTTTGTAATAACCGAGCATTACGCCCGGGCCTTTCACCAAAATCTCGCCATCTTCTGCAATTTTCACTTCTGTACCGTCTATTACAGGCCCAACGGTTCCGAATTTTATTCCGTTCTCGCGGAAATCGCAGACTGAAACAACCGGGGAAGTCTCGGTAAGCCCGTAACCTTCAAGTATATGGATGCCTGCACAGGTAAACATCCTCCCCAGCCTGGGCTGCATGGCAGCGCCACCCGAAACGATGATCTCGATCTTCCCACCCATGGCATCCCTCCATTTGCAGTAGACCAGGCGGTCGTAAAGCCTCCGCTTGAACTCGTAAAACCAGCCGTTAGCGCCATTTAGCTCGTAACGGAGAGCCAGATGGAAAGCCCACCAAAAGATCCAGCTTTTAGGTCCCTTAAGCTTGTGGCCGGTAGCAACAAGTTTGTCGTATATTTTCTCCATCAAACGGGGGACTGTACTGAGGATCTGAGGATGTACATCCTTCATGTTATCTGTTATGGTACCAATATTCTCGGCATAATAAATGGAGATCCCGTCATATTGGTAGAGGTAATTCAGCATACGTTCATAAACATGGCATAATGGGAGGTAACTTATAGCTTTTGCTTCCTCACCGAAAGTGGGAATGTGCGCACATGCTTTGAAATTAGAGATTATATTATTATGCGACAACATGACCCCTTTAGGATTACCCGTTGTTCCCGAAGTATAGATAACCGTTGCGATATCTCCCGGATATACGGATGCTTTGCGTTTCCCGAGGAGCTCGGGTGCCCGGTTTGCGTTGCCCAGATCGACCAACTCGCTCAGATGTTTCAGCTCATGATGGTCCTTATATGTGTAAACACCCAGCAACGACGGTACTTCCGGGAGTATATGCTGAATTTTGCGCAAAAGCTCCATGCCTGAAACAAACACATATTTCACTTCCGCATGGTTAAGGATGTATTTGTAATCCGACTCACTGATAGTAGGATAGATTGGCACATGAATGGCTCCGGCCTGTAGAATGGCCATGTCAACAATATTCCATTCAACCCTGTTAGGACTTATCTGGGCAATCTTGTCGCCAGGCTGCACTCCCAGTGAGAGAAAACCATAACTGATACTATCGGCCATTTCACGGTACTGCCTGATACTATATTTAACCCATTCTCCATTCTCCTTCGAAGCGATGACATCATCCTTTGGTTTGAATTTCTCCTCATAATAGGGAAGAAGGTCAAAAATGCGGGTTACTTCCATTGTTTTGGTTTTGGTTTTGACTAAATTTATGTTTGCGTTGCAATGTTAGTGAAAATTCAAATATAACCTAACAATCGCTATTTCACCATTTCACCATTTACTCTTTATGCACATGCATCGCCGATGCCTGGGCGGTTGGCATTAGCACAAGGTCGTTGATATTCACATGATCGGGCAAGGTGGTAACATAGTACACCACATCAGCAACATCTTCGGCCGATAATGGTTTGAACCCTTTGTAAACACTATCGGCCCTCGGCTGGTCACCTTTAAACCGTACTATAGAGAACTCGGTATTTGCTGCCCCGGGAGCAATCTGTGTCACTTTGATATGATGTTGAACAAGGTCTATCCTGGTCCCTTTGGTGATGGCATCCACACCGAATTTCGATCCGCAGTACACGCTACCATTTGGATAGACCTCTTTGCCGGCAACAGAGCCAATGTTTATGATATGTCCCTGCTTTCTGGCTACCATTAGTGGCGCCACAAAACGGGTCATATATAATAAGCCTTTCATATTCGTATCGATCATGCGCTCCCAGTCATCCAGAACACCTTCATGAACGGGATGCATACCAACAGCAAGACCGGCATTGTTGACCAGCACATCAATCGATTGCCATTTCGGGGTCAGGGAATTAATGGCGTGCTCAACAAGAACTGCATTTCGCACATCGAAGCAAAGAGTAAGAACCTCTGAGGAAAATTCCAGTTCCAGCTTTTGTTTCAACTGATCCAGCCGGTCTTTCCGGCGCCCTGAAATGATCAGATTATTCCCGTTTTCTGCGAATTTAATCGCAATGGCCCTTCCGAATCCCGAAGTGGCACCTGTTACAAGGATGATCTTCTTCATAGTTATGATTGGAGATTAAACAGATTTATAGATCTTGTGTAGATGCCAAAGATATAAATTTTTTGTACCTAAGATTTCTCTTGCAGAGACCGTGTTAACGAAAGCCAATTATTATTAATATTGTATATCAATATCCGTAACTGTTCAATACCTGCTAAAGTCCTTTGTATCTTGCACTTCAAAGTATATAAATAATAGCAATTATGACAAAGCCATTTACACGATTCTTCAGAAAAGTTCCAACGCAGCGTGCAGGTTTTTTATTCCTGCTGTTGATCCTAGCTTCCACTGCTTTTGCTCAGGTGAGAACGGTTACCGGAACCGTCAGAGCTAAAGATACACGGGAGACTCTTCCTGGTACCACGGTCAGGTTAAAAGACAGTCCCACCGGGACAGTAACCGACCTGGATGGTAAATTCAGCATTCAGGTAAAGCAGGACAAAGCAGTGCTAGTGTTTTCATTTATCGGCTATACCACACAGGAGGTTGAAGTGAACACTCAGAAAGCACTTGACGTGTTTCTCGATCCTTCAAACATTTCGTTGCAGGAAGTCGTGGTTGTGGGTTACGGCACTATTCGAAAAAGTGATCTTACCGGTTCTGTCAGCAGTGTTAAATCGGATGACATTATGAAGATCACATCTGTAGACCCGGTACAAAGCCTACAGGGTAAAGTTTCAGGGGTTCAGGTAACAAGTACTTCGGGAACGCCTGGTGAAACCCCGGTGGTAAGAATCAGGGGTGTAGGCACATTCAACAATGCCTCTCCTATTTATGTTGTGGATGGTGTGATTCTTGACGATATTTCTTTCCTGAATTCTGCCGATATCAAGTCGATGGAAGTCCTGAAAGATGCTTCAGCAACCGCTATTTACGGATCAAGAGGAGCAAACGGGGTAATCATGGTCACTACCAAAAGCGGAGGTACTGCCGAAGGCAAGACTGCTTTCAGCATTACCGGGGAATACGGGATACAGAGTATTGTCAGAGACATCAAGTTACTGAGCGGACCCGATTTTGCCACTGTCGCAAACCAGATCAATCCGGGTACATATAATAACGTTAACGCTGTAAATAGTACCGATTGGCAGAAGCTTATTTTCCACATTGCTCCTGTATACAATTTCCAGGCGTCCGCCTCAGGATCTTCCAAAACCGTACAATATTATATCGGGCTGGGATATTTTAAGCAGGACGGTATCATTGATAAATCAAATTATCAGCGTATTACCGTGAAATTCAACAATACATTCAACCTTACTCCCTTTCTCAAGTTTGGTAATAATATCACGATCACTCCATTCACTCAGCAGAATTCACCCAATGTAACCTTCCAGGCTTACCGGGCAATTCCGACTATCCTGCCGTATTATGCAGACGGAAGTTTTGCCGCTCTCGATGGAGTGGGAAACCCCCTGGCCGATCTGGCCTATTCTAATAATTTCAGCAAAGGAATCAGAGGTGTTGGTAATATATACGCTGAAGTTGATTTCCTGAAGCATTTTGCTGTAAAATCGAGCCTTGGGATTGATGCAGGGTATTATAAATCAGAGAGTTTTACGCCAAAATTCACTGTTTATGAACCTAACGGAGCTCCATCACAGCAGCAGAACCTCCTGAGCTCCTTATCGAAAAACTGGGGTGATAATATGACCTGGCTCTGGGAGAACACACTGACCTATATGCAGGATATCAAGAAACACTCAATTAATGTGGTTGTTGGATATACCATGCAGAATACAACATCAGAAGGAGTGGGCCTTTACGGCAGGAATATCATCCGCGACAGCAAAAATTTCTGGTATATCAACCCGTCATATATTTACGACCCGTCGAATAATGTCAATACGATCAATTCGATTGGAAACGGGGTTGATGCCAATGCCTACTATTCGATGGTTTCTCTGCTTGGCCGTGTAAATTACACCTACGACAACCGGTATATCGTTACACTTACTTTCAGAAGGGACGGGTCTTCCAAATTCAGCGAGCAAAACCGCTGGTCTAATTTTCCCTCGGTAGCTGCCGGATGGAATATTTCACAGGAAAAATTTATGCAAAAAGCCGGATTCATCTCCAACCTGAAGATCCGCGCAAGCTGGGGACAGATCGGTAACGACAAGATCCAGTATTATGACCGTTATTCTGTAGTTAATAATGGCCTGGTCACAGTTTTCGGGCTTAATGCCACTGCATACCCTGCTGCTACCTACGGTATCAGCGGAAATCCCAATCTGAAATGGGAAGTTTCTTCGCAGACCGACGTCGGTTTGGAGACAGGCTTTTTCAACAACCGCCTTACCGGAGAGTTCGATTTTTATAATAAAGTCACTAACGACATCCTTGTTCAGCTTTCCACTCCGGGATATTTCGGCAACGGCCCCGGGCAGAAAGTAAGGTTTAATGCAGCTTCTGTACTGAACAGGGGCTTTGAGTTCAACGTCGGTTGGAAAGACAAGATAGGTGAACTCAAGTATGGCATAGGTTTCCTTGGGACAACCGTGCATAATGAAGTGCTTAGCATAGGGGGCAACAGCGGTGTAGATTCGGTGCTGATGGGTGGTTACCTGGGGAACGGAATACCTGTAACACAAAGCAAGGTAGGTTTGCCTATTGGCGCTTTCTACGGGTATCAGACCGATGGGATCTTCCAGTCTCAGGCTGAGCTCAATGCTTACCCACATTATGCCCAGGCAGGGGTCGGCGACCTGAGGTTTGTAGATGTAAATCACGACGGGGTTATTAACGGTCAGGACCGTACTTACATCGGTTCGCCAATCCCTAAATTTATTTTTGGTTTTAACCTCGACCTTCAGTACAAAGGCTTTGACTTTTCGATCAATATCCAGGGGCAGACCGGAAATAAGATCTTCAATGCCAAGGATGCAGTGAGACCCGATCCATATAATTTTGAAGCCAGCGTACTGAGCGCATGGTATGGCCCGGGTACCAGTAATACCGAACCCCGCGCTTCATACGGTGGATATAACTATACGCCATCCGACCGCTTTATCCAGAACGGATCTTTCGTGAGGATACGAAATGTGATCCTGGGATACACTCTTCCGCAGAAATTAAGCAATAAAATGTACATGCAAAAGCTGCGATTTTATCTGAAAGTCGATAACCTGTCGACACTGACAAAATTCACAGGATATTCTCCTGAAATCGGAAGCCAGGATGTGCTTTCGAATGGAATTGATTTCGGCGGATATCCGGTTACCGCTTTGTATGCTTTTGGTATTAACATTACAATGTAAAGTTTATGAAAACCACGATAAAAATATTCCTTGCATTTCTTGTCCTGTCTGGTTTATTCTCAAATACCGGATGTAAGAAATTTTTGCAGAAAGATCCTCAGGGTACCATGACCCAGGAAAACTTCCCGGTATCGGCTTCGGATGCCTTGCTTGCAACAAACGCGGTATATACTACAACCCGTGAGTGGGACTATCATTCGGGGGGATACCCCATCCTCGATATCATGTCGGATGATGCCCGTAAAGGCAGTAACCCATCAGACCAGTTAAACACTGTTGGCCCGTATGATAATTTCACGATCACTACGACCCAGGATGGCCTCGACAGATGGTGGAACCAACTTTACGTAGGCATCAAGCGCGCTAATATCGTGATAGAAAAAGTTCCTCTTATCGCGATGGACACTGCACTGGTGACCCGTTATCTGGCTGAAGCTCATTTTCTAAGGGGATTGTTTTATTTTGATATGGTACGTGCCTGGGGTGGAGTTCCCCTGGTGACCACAACCACTCCGCCTCTTAAGCTTGGAAGATCCTCGGCTGAAGAAACATTTAACCTGAGCATTTCTGATCTGAACTATGCCGAGAGTCACCTCCCGATGCGAAATGAATATACCAATGCCGAAATGGGAAGAGCAACAAAGGGTGCAGCCCAGGCTATGCTGGCCCGGCTCTACCTTTTCAGGAAGGATTTTCTTAAGGCCGAAGAGTATGCCATGAAGGTCATCAATTCAAACCAGTATGCACTTGAAGCTATTTACATCAACGCCAACGGGGTCCTAGGGAATAATGGTCCCGAATCGGTATTCGAAGTAGGAGCTCTTCCGTTCGATGGAACTGAAGTAGGTGGTGACCAGTATGCAAACACCCAGGGTGTAAGAGGAAACCCAAACCGGGGATGGGGATTTAACCGGCCAACTATCGACCTTATAAATTCCTTTGAAGTTGGAGATCCACGCTTTAAAGGAACCGTCATCAGCCTTAAAGACACCATCGACGGGATCGTGATTATGGGAGATGCTTCAACGCCTGATGTAACCAAGGATTCCACCGGAAAAATTATCGAGATCCAGACCTACAACCGTAAAGTATGGGTTCCCGGCGACAATACAGCCACTCAATGGGGCCACCACCGGAGGCTTGTCAGGTATGCCGACGTACTACTGATGGCGGCCGAGGCTCTGAATGAAAATAATAAGTCCTCCGAAGCGTTGATATACCTGAATATGGTCAGGGCAAGAGCACGCCAGGGAAATACACATATTCTACCCGACATTACAACAACAAACCAGAGCGAACTGCGCGATCTCATTTTTAATGAACGAAGGCATGAACTCGGTATGGAAGGATGGAGGTTCTGGGACCTGGTCAGGACCGGAAGGGCAGCAGCTGTTCTGGGTCCACTGGGATTTATTGCCGGGACCAATAATCTCCTGCCTGTTCCTCAAAGTGAAATTGATATCTCACAGGGAACTCTGACACAAAATCCGGGCTATTAGCATTTTTATTATATGAAATTTAAAATCCCTAACATATGAAAAAACAGATAATTTTTATCAGTTCATTGCTGCTGGTGATAACCTTAATTTCCGGCATTACTTCTTGTAAAAAGAATTCCGACACAGCAGCATTTAATGTCACTTCGATTACGGCAGGAGACATTGATCTGAACGGTTCGGTTTCACCAACCAATGTACCGCCCAACCCTACAATTATTGCCATTTTTAATGCGGCGGTTACTCCGGCCAGCGTAAATAATGCCATTACACTGATCAGGCTGTACGACAATGTATCGATTCCTCTAACGATCACTGTGACAGGGAGCATAGTGACCATTGTTCCCACCTCAGGACTTGGGACCGGTTCTCTGTATTCGCTCAATTTCTCTTCAGCTGTCTCCTCAACCGATGGACAAGCGCTGCCGGTCGTGAAACGGTCTTTTACAACCTCTGGACCGTTTGTCCCCGACGGCATGGTCGCATACTATACTTTTGAAAATACCGCAGCCGATGCACTCAATCACTATAACCCGATACCAGGGGGTGTAATCGACATGACTTATGCAACATCCTTCACTCCGGCAGCAGGAATGGCAGGTAAATTCAACGGAACCAGCACACTTATCGAGATCGGCAAGGGCGACTCGCTGATGCTCACCAGCGATTTTACTATTTACTTCTGGGTAAAGGCCGACACCACCAAACACGGTCAGTTCGTTATGGGATTAGCCGGCTGGTACGGGTTCCAGTTTGAGATGGGCGATAACTACAGCTGGTGCAAACTTGCTGCACAATACAGTTTAAGTGCCACTACTTCTGCATCACAGGACCTGTTTTTCAACGGCACTGAAACTACCGCAAGCTGGAAGGGATATACTTTCTGCAAAGATCTGACTGCCTCGGGTGGGGTTCAGTATTTCCTGGCCGGAAAATGGGCCAATGTCGCCTGCATCTTTAATTCTTCAACTAAAGTTGCTACCATGTACATTAATAGTCAGATGATGAAGCAGCAGGATTACAATCTGTACGACCCTCCAATTACAACAGCTAATGGACTCAGGTATAACGGTTACCCGGGAAATAAACAGTTTGTATTTGGGTTCATACAGGATAAAAACGATCCAACCATTGCCGACGATTGGGCAAAATATGACAACCCTGCAAACAAACATTTCAAAGGGCTGCTCGACAATGTAAGGATCTTCCACAAAGCATTGAGCGAACAGGAAATCCAGATGATGTATAATTCAGAGAAACCTTAATGAAAATATCCTGGCCCGCAACCTTATGTTTGTTATTAATTCTTTTTATAGCGCCATCCTGTAAAAAGACTTCTGAAAGTTCAACTGCAGGTAAGCTCCAGCTTGCATGGGTAAAAATCGGTGCGAACTATCTCAACGCGGGCACAGAAAATACCGGCCTGCCTTCAGATAGTTCGATACTGATCTCATTCAACCAGAAGCTTGATACGAACACGGTGAGGACAGGCATCAGCTTGTTACAAAGTGATCAGTCTGCGGTTGTCTGCAAGATCACCTTTCCGGGAGACCTCAGTACAATCAGGTTAAAGCCGTTGCAGTCACTTTCGCATTCCACCCGTTATATACTGCAGATCGGCACGGGCATTAAAGGTGCATCTGGCGAGACGTTTTCGGGGGTCGTGTACTTCTTTACAACCACGGGAGGTATAATGCAGCTGGTTTCGATAAGCCTGAACAGTCTCAACTTCTATGGTCAGCCGGTTCTCCAGAATGTCGACTACAAAACAATAAGCATACAGGCCCGGTTTTCAGATGAACTTGATTCATCAAACTATAAACCGTCGTTCTCACTGAGCGGAAATATTCCTCTTACAATGTCTTTGTCGGCCGACCGAAAAACAGTGAGCATCTCCAATGGGAAACAGCTTACAGATCTTACTAAATATACGTTTTCGGTGTCGCCTGATCTGAAGTCGAAGGCCGGGTCTTCATTTGCCGGTTTTTCCAACTACTTTTTCACCCGTCTTGATTCTATTCCTAAATTCCCTATTATCTCTGATGAAGAACTATTGACCCTGGTCCAGTCTCAGACCTTCCGTTATTTCTATGAATTCGCAGATCCGACATCCGGCATGGCACGGGAGAGAAACACATCAGGCAACATTGTCACTACCGGAGGTTCCGGTTTCGGACTGATGGCCCTGGTCGTAGGAATGCACAGGAACTTTATCACAAGGGACCAGGGGCTGACCCGGCTTGACAAGATCCTTACATTCCTTGAAACATGCGACCGCTTTCACGGGGCATGGCCTCACTGGCTGAACGGAAGTACAGGAAAAGTAGTGCCATTCAGCGATAAAGACGATGGGGGGGACCTCGTTGAGACTTCGTACATGGTTGAAGGACTCTTTACCATTCGCCAGGACCTGGATTCTACTCTTATTAATGAGAAGAACCTAATAAACAGGATAAGTACACTTGTAAACGAAGTAGAATACGACTGGTATGCAAGAGGCCAATACGTCCTTTACTGGCACTGGTCGCCAAATTACGGATGGGCGATGAATATGCAGATCAGGGGATATAATGAAACCCTTATCACTTACATCATGGCCGCCACCTCAACAACTCATCCCGTGGCAGCAGTCGTCTATCATATTGGCTATGCCCGTAGCGGTGGTATTAAAAACGGAAACAGCTATTACGGATACAAGTTACCTCTGGGGGAACCCTATGGAGGACCTTTGTTTTTCACTCACTATTCCTTTCTTGGTCTGGATCCCCGTAATCTCTCCGACCAGTATGCAAATTACTGGGAGCAAAACGTGAACCAGTCGATGATCAATTTCTCATATTGTGTTGCCGATCCACGGCATTATCCGGGTTACAGCGCTCACTCCTGGGGCCTTACTGCCAGTGACAATCCATGGGGTTACAGCGCTCAGTCTCCCACTAACGATTTGGGAGTTATTACTCCAACCGCTGCAGTCTCAGCATTGCCATATACTCCTGTGCAATCGATGAATGCCATAAAACATTTCTACTATATCCTGGGCGACAAACTCTGGGGTGAGTATGGCTTTTACGACGCATTCGATGTGGAGCAGGCCTGGTGGGCTTCTTCTTACCTTGCTATCGATGAAGGCCCCATCATCTGCATGATCGAGAACTATCGTTCCCAGCTTCTCTGGAACCTTTTCATGAGCAGCCCGGAAGTTCAGTCATCCTTACAAAAACTTGGTTTTACATATTGAACCATTATTAATTGTTTAACCGGTAAATAAATCGCTTTTCAACGAAAAATAATGCTTATGCATCATTACACGAGAACTTTGAAGCTCTTCTGTCTGGCAATCCTTCTCTGCCTTCTGTTTCAACCCGCGATGGCCCAAAAAACACCTGTTTCAAGGCTTTCATCATCAGACAGCATTAAGATTGAGACCTTGCTCTCAAAAATGACCCTGGATGAGAAGCTGGGCCAATTATCCCTTTTTGCTTCGGACTGGGATGTAACAGGCCCCATCCTCAATTCCAATTACAAACAGCTTATAAGGGATGGCAAGGTAGGAGCTATTTTAAATGCCTATACTGTGGATTTTGTCAAACCCCTGCAAAAAATGGCAGTAGAAGAATCCAGATTAAAAATACCATTGATTTTTGGATATGATGTGATCCATGGCCATCGTACTATTTTTCCGATCCCTCTGGGCCAGGCAGCAAGCTGGGACCTGTTATCCATCGAAAAAGCTGAACAAATATCAGCCATGGAAGCAAGTGCTGAAGGGATTAACTGGACTTTCGCACCCATGGTCGATATAGCGCGTGACCCCCGCTGGGGAAGGGTTTCTGAAGGAGCCGGGGAAGACACCTGGCTTGGCTGCCGGATTGCCGAAGCAAGAGTGAGGGGTTTTCAGGGTAAGGGGTATGCCGATGGCAGACATGTTCTGGCCTGTGTGAAGCATTTCGCTGCTTATGGAGCTCCGCTGGGAGGCCGCGATTACAATACTGTCGACATCTCCTCTGTTTCCCTTTATGAAACGTATCTGCCTCCATACAAAGCCTGTATTGATGCCGGTGTAGCCACGCTTATGACATCATTCAACGAGATAAACGGCGTTCCTTCCACCGCCAATCACTGGCTGCTCACCGACCTGCTTCGAAAAGAATGGGGGTTCAGGGGTTTCGTAGTAACCGATTATCTGTCTATCAACCAGATGGTGAACCACGGCAATGCTGCAGATGTGAAAGATGCTGCTTCTCTCGCAATGAACTCCGGGGTTGACATGGATATGATGGGAAGCGCTTTTTTAGAACACATCCCGGCTCTCCTGAAAGAGAAAAAAGTTAAGATTGCAGATATCGATGAAGCTGTACGCCGCATTCTGACCGCTAAAATTCAATTAGGCTTATTTGATGACCCATACCGGTTCTGTAACAAACAGAGGGAGCAAACCGAGATCATGACAAAAGAGAGTCTCGATTTTGCCAGAAAGCTGGTCGCTGAAAGCTGTGTTCTGCTTAAAAACGACCATCAAACCCTGCCTGTTCCTGCAAGCGTGAAAACCATTGCCGTTATAGGCCCACTGGGCGATACAAAAAAAGAAATGCTGGGTAACTGGATCGCTGCAGGCCAGTGGGAAAAATGTGTCAGCCTGCTTGATGGGATAAGGAACAAATGCGGCGACAAGGTCAGAGTTATTTATGAGAAAGGCTGTGCCATCAACGACAATGAACTTTCGGGCATTGATGCGGCTGTAAAGGCGGCAGGAGAAGCCGATTTCGTTCTTCTTGCTCTTGGAGAAGGCGGGGAAATGAGCGGGGAGGCTGCTTCCAGGACAAGTATTGAACTTCCCGGCGTGCAGAATCAGCTGGCAGCTGCTGTTGTGAAAACCGGAAAACCCACTGCCGTCGTTCTTTTCAATGGCCGCCCGCTTGCCATATCCTACCTGAACGATATCGCTCCGGCCATCCTCGAAACCTGGTTCGGTGGAACCCAGGCAGGTAACGGAATAGCCGACGTACTGTTCGGGGATGTTAATCCTTCAGGTAAAATCACGATGAGCTTCCCCAGAAACACAGGGCAGATTCCGGTTTTCTACAATTGCAAAAACACAGGAAGACCATTCAACCCCGACGGTCCTAAAGACAAGTATGTATCCCAGTATCTCGACTGCCCGAACACTCCGCTCTATCCCTTTGGATATGGCTTGAGTTATACCAATTTCAGCTATTCGGGCATAAAAGCCGTGGTCGCGGGAAACACTATCACTATTACCTCAAATGTCACCAATACCGGGGATCGCGATGGTGAAGAGATAGTGCAGTTATATATACAGGATAAAGTCGGAAGCATTACCCGTCCTCTGAAAGAACTTAAAGGATTCAAAAAACTTTTAATCAGGAAAGGTGATACCGTTAGTGTTTCATTTACACTAACTGCCGTCGATCTTGCTTTTTATCATCCCGATCTGAAGAAGTACTGGGAACCCGGCGAATTCAATGCATTTGTGGGTGGAAGTTCGGACAAGGTTATTTCTGCTCCGTTTAAACTCTGAGCACCAGCCTCCACCGAATAAAATGAGAAGCCCTATGAAAATCAGCAAAATTTTATTATTTGTGGTTTTTACTTTTTCCATTGGGGCTTTACAGCCGCAAAACATTGTATTCAGATCCAATGGAAAAGTGAATTACCCTCTGACTCCTGCGGAAGAGTCAATGCTTGATTCAATTCAGCATAAAACTTTTCTTTTCTTTTTAAATGAGCATCATCCCATAAAGGGAATTGTAAAAGACCGCACTTTAAGCACCGCTCCCTGCAGCATAGCCGCGACCGGTTTTGGAATACCTTGTTTTGCAATAGGAGCTGAAAGAAAATGGATCACACGTGATCAGGCTGCCGCGATCACCCTGAAGATCCTGAATTTCTTTATCACTTCGATACAAAGCACCGCCAAAGACGTTACCGGTTACAAAGGATTTTATTACCATTTTCTTAAAATGGATTCCGGCACACGCGAATGGAACTGTGAACTTTCCAGTGTCGATACCGGCTTACTGATGATGGGGATCATGTTTGCCCGAAACTATTACAACAAGGATAACGAATCTGAAAAACAGATCCGTTCGCTTGCAGCATCACTACTTTACAGAATTGACTGGAATTTTATGGTATTGCCGGCTTCAAGCAAATATGCTCAAACGATTTCCATGGCCTGGTCTCCCGAGAAAGGATTGGAGGATTATGGCTGGTTCGGTTATAATGAGGCTCTTTTCTTATATATCCTGGCAGCCGGGAGCGGGATGAATAATGCTGAACAAAGTTACAATGCATGGCTTAAGACCTACAGATGGGAGACCCCTTACAAAGGTCTGTCGCATCTTGCTTTTCCTCCCTTGTTCGGTCATCAGTTTTCACAGGCATTTATTGATTTCAGGGGAATTGCTGATTCTTACATGAGGAAAAAAGGAATCGACTACTTCGAAAATTCACGGCGTGCCACATATGTTCAACGACAGTATGCGTCTGATAATCCGAAAGGCTGGACCGGTTATGATTCGCTTTGCTGGGGCGTGACGGCAAGTGACGGACCACCCGAAAAATACAATTTTGGTGATAAAAAGTTTCTGGGCTACGCCGGAAGGGGAAGCAGCGGCCCTGATTACAATTATTTTGATGATGGCACAATTGCACCTTACGGTCCACTTTCCTCATTGCCCTTTGCTCCTGAAATCGTTTTACCTACCATTAGATCAATGAATGAAAAATACGGAAAGAAACTTTGGGGGAAATACGGTTATTACGATGCCTTCAACCTGACAGCTGGCTGGATAGACGATGATTTTTTAGGCATAGATGAGGGTCCTATGCTTATCATGATAGAGAATTTCAGGACTGGCCTGGTTTGGAATTATGTGATGAAAGATACTATTATTCAAAAAGGCTTAAATAAACTCGGCTTTGAATGTAAAAAAAAAGATGATTGGAGTTTCATCAAATCCGATGGAGTTAATCTTCAATTATCAAACGAGAAGGGATTAACGGGCAATGCCATCCGCTTTGATTATGACTTTACAAAAGGAACCGGTTACGGCGGAATACAGAAATTGTTCCCTGTCGAACTGCCCGATAATTATGAATTTACCTTTTATGTCAAAGCCGAATCCCCTGCCAATAACTTTGAGATCAAATTTCTTGACAGCACGGGGAACAATGTGTGGTGGGTTATTAACCGCAACTATGACTTCCCCAAAGAATGGAAAAAAATAAAGATTAAGAAACGACATATCAATTTTGCATGGGGGCCAACAACAGATCCGAGCTTAAAACGTATTGACCGGATTGAGTTTACAATATCTTCGTTTGTTGGCGGCAAAGGAACGATCTGGATCGATGACCTGAAGTTTGAGCCCCTGCCTCCTGAAACAACGACCTATCCATCCCCGGCAATTACAGCTTCATCGTTTATTAAAAATCATTCACCTGATTTTATTGCCGATAATTCCAGCGAGACATACTGGCAAAGCAATGAATTAACAGATCAGAATATTATTATTGATTTTAAAACGAGAAGGGAGTTCGGCGGTTTACAAATCAACTGGCTGAAAAACAATTATGCCAGAACCTTTGATGTTTTCTTATCGGACGACGGTAAGAATTGGGAAAAAGTTTATTCAGTTCTTTCCAATCAGAACGATGAAAGCTTTATCAGGCTGCCCGAGGCAGAAGCCAGGTACATTAAGGTCAATCTTGCAACAAGCAATTCCGGGAACGGGTTTGGAATTTGCGGGATAAAATTTCTTGATATCAGAAATTCTATGACCCCGAATGACTTTTTGATTTACACAGCTGAAAATTCACAGCCGGGAAATTACCCGAGATACTTTTCGGAGCAGGCTTCGTATTGGACAATTACCGGCGTTAATAATGATGTTAAGGAAGCTCTTATCAACGAAGATGGGATGGTCGAGGTTGACAAAGCCCTGTTTTCGATAGAGCCAATGATAAAATCCGGTGATTCACTGTATAACTGGGGCAATGTTAAATCAGCTCAGTCAATGGGCGACCCTGAACATAAAAATGAATTTAATTTTGTGCCTTCGGTCAGCTGGCAATGTAACGATCTGAAGTTTGTAACAGGGGTAACTGCAAGTGGAGACGCCAACAAAAATTCCAGGCTCGATATCAGTTATTCATTTACCAATCTCTCGGGCAAACCAAAAGATTTTGAATTTTATCTGCTGATCCGCCCATACCAGGTTAATCCATACTATCAGTTCCTGAATCTTACAGGAGGCATGGGCAAAATCAAATCGATCAAAGAAGATGATGCGGGAAGAATAATCAGTGTGGATGACAAAGTGATACTGCCTCAAAAGATTTACGATTCCTTTGGTGCGCTTAATTTTGATGAAGGGAATATTGTTGACTTTATTCGTGCAGGAAATATTCCTCAGAATAAATCTGCAATTGATCAAAAAGGTTTGGCCAGCGGCGTAATAAAATATTCCTTACACCTGAAACCAGGCGAACACACTAAATTCTTTGTAGTTGTTCCCTTTTACGGCAAACCATCCGGTGATGTAAAGCTAAGCAATGAATATGTGGAAGCAGAATCTGAAAAGGCCTGTGAATTATGGAAAACCAAAACAGGGCATATCAGGTTTAATTTACCTGAATCAGCAAACCGTATTGTAAACACTTACAGGTCAAATCTTGCATATATCCTTATCAACAGGGATAAAGCAGGCATTCAACCCGGTTCGCGTTCATATGAAAGAAGCTGGATCCGCGACGGCTCACTCACTTCCTCAGCCCTGTTGAAATCAGGTATTGTAACAGAAGTCAGGGACTTTATTGACTGGTACACCGATCATCAATTCGAAAACGGTAAAGCTCCCTGTGTTGTCGATGCCAGGGGTCCCGATCCGGTTCCTGAAAATGACAGTCATGGCGAAATGATTTTTTTGATCCGCGAATATTTCAACTTCACAAGGGATACCACTTTTTTGAGGTCGAAAAACAAGAATGTATTAAAAGCGGTTGAATATATAGAATCGCTTATCGCCGAAAGATCGACAGACCATTTTAAAAACGGGAACGACAGCGTTCGTGCTTACTATGGCCTGGTTACCGAATCCATCAGCCACGAAGGGTATTCCGCGAAACCGATGCATTCTTACTGGGATGATTTTTTTACGATGAAAGGATTGAAAGATGCAGCGGAGATTCAAAATACACTTGGCGAAAACGAATCTTATAAAAGGATTAAGAAAGTCAGCGATACTTTTAAGGAGAATCTATACAACTCGCTGCAACTCGCTATGAAGACAAGAAAAATAAATTACCTGCCCGGTTGCGTTGAGCTTGGTGATTTTGATGCTACTTCAACAACCATCGCTATAACACCCTGCAACGAATTAAACAACTTACCACATCCGCAGGTATATAATACGTTTGATAAGTATTATGAATTTTTCAAAAACCGCAGAGACGGAAAAATTGACTGGGTTAATTATACTCCCTATGAAAACCGTTTGATCGGGTCATTTATTTATCTGGATCAGCCTGAGAGAGCTCACGAGTTAATAACATTTTTTCTGCATGATCAGCGCCCACAGGGATGGAATCACTGGGCTGAAGTTGTGTGGAAAGATTACCGCGTTCCGCGATATATAGGCGACATGCCCCACACCTGGGTTGGCAGCGATTTTATTAATGCTATCAGGGCTATGTTTGTCTATGAAAACGAGTATGATCAGTCGCTGGTCCTGGCTTCAGCTCTTTATCAGGACTGGATTGATTCTCCCATAGGAATGTCGGTTGAAAACCTGCCGACGTATTACGGCGAGATTTCATATTCAATAAAAAAAGATAACAGCAAGTACCAGTTTTCAATTTACGGCAAGGTGCAACTTCCTTCCGGCGGAATAAAAATTAAAAATTTTAACGGATCAAAACCTCCGTCAAAAGTAAGCGTGAATGGCATTGAGAGCAAAGATTTCAATGGCAAGGAAATATCAATTAAAGTGATGCCGGCAGAGGTGGTGATTTATTATTGAAGACTATAATCTGATCACTTTAAAAAGCAAAATAAAATTTAACAATGGTAAAGAATAAAACAATAAACATTCAGGGTTCAGGAATTTCTATTATTTCTCAAAAACAAGAAGATGAAAACGATCGTCTGAAATTAGATTGGAACCTGCAAAGAACCCTTGCCAAAGTAAATTATCATATTCATACCGATGCTATTAAAGAGAAGCTCATTCCTGTTGCACTTACTATAAATCAAATATCGTTTGTTTATGCTAATGAAGCGGATATGTTGAATATGGCTTTATTTGGAAAAACGGCTCCATCACACAAATGAAATCGTTACCTGGCAACAAAACTTTAAGAAAACTAAAATAATATCCCTGCCGCACAAATAACAAAAGTGCAGGCAGCGCTTTAATCAATTGGGCTCCCTATGAAAGAACAGGAAATAATCACAGATCAAAGGTCAAAGCCAGAACATCAGATTCACTTTTCGCAGTTAGCTGCTTATGGCTCCGGGGGCATTATTCCTATTGCCCTCTTTAACATAGCAGGAATACTCGTCGGCCTGATGGGCAATATCAGCTTAGGGTTAAGCGCCTTTTGGCTGGGAGCTATTTTGATTGTTCCCCGTTTGTGGGATGCCCTGTCTGATCCTTTTATCGGTCACCTGTCTGATAATACCCGGACCCGCTGGGGACGCCGGCGCCCATATTTGCTGGTTGGAGGAATACTCGTTGCTGTTTTTTTTGTCGTCATCTGGTGGATCCCGAAGGGTGATATGGTGAGGACCTGGTTTCCATCTGATACAGGCTTTCAATGGTTTCAGCTTGGCTATATTCTTTTTTCCCTTTTACTGTTTTTCACTGCTGTGAATCTTTTTGAAATCCCTCACGGCGCTCTTGGAATGGAGATGACCACCGATTACCACGAACGCACGCGTTTGTTCAGCGCCAAGAGTTTTTTTGGAAATCTTTTTGCCATGGGTACACCCTGGCTTTTTGCCCTCGCCAGCATGGAAATTTTTAAAGGCCCCGGAGGAAATGAAGCCGATGGCATGCGTTATGTTTCCCTGATGATTGCTGCTTTCCTGATCCCGCTTTCGTTTTGGTGGTTCTTCAGGTTGAAGGAACCCGGGTTTGTCAAAGCTGCAAAGCATGAAAAAACACCCTTCTGGCAGGACATGAAACGCACGGCAGGCAACAGGAATTTTGTCATGCTCACCCTTACTATTTTCACACTGGCCATGGGCTTTAATTTCGTCCAACTGATAGGGTCATATATCCCTATTTTTTATGTTTTCGGGGGAGATAAGGTTGCCGGAGCTTACCTGCTCGCGATCAACGGGATGATCTGGGCTATCACCGGGGTACTGGCAGTATTTCCCCTCAACTGGATCAGCCCGAAACTGGGTAAAAGAAATACCTTGACCATTTCTATTTTACTCATGTGTCTTGCACAACTATCTAAAATTGTATGCTATAACCCTTCACATCCCTACCTGATCATCATTCCCACGGTTCTTCTTTCTGCCGGGATGCTGTTTTTCTTCACCCTTGGATCTTCGATGGTGGGCGACATCTGTGATGAAGATGAATTAAAGACCGGGTATCGTGCAGAGGGCAGTTATTACTCGGTATTCTGGTGGTTCATCAAAATGGGATCTGCCCTGGCCAGCTTTGTGACTGGTGTGTTGATCGTATTTACCATGTTCGATGAAACCCAGGTCACAAAAGTCGATAAGATACAGGGAAGCGTAAGGGAGATGCGCAGCATCGTTCAGTACTGGAAGGGATACCAGGGGCCCGGCAGCATCAACAAGGAGTGGCTGGAAAATACTAAAACCAAGACATCCGAAGCGCTCAAGGAGTCAAAAGAATATATGATCTATCTTGATAAAGAATCTCTTAAGGAGCCTGACGAGGCGAATCGAATCCTGACCGCATACCCGGTGGAGCGGAAAAACATGCTGTCAAATGCACTCCTCACAACACAAGGTACGATAAATGAACTTGAACAGGTTCAATCGCTTCTGGCAAACCTGGTGCCCAGTGCTCAGGACTCCCTGATGAATGCCACCGTAGCAAAGGCAATTCCACTGACGCTGGAGACGAAACTTGTAAAAGCCAGGATGTATTCTTTTGAGCTGAGGTCGCACCTGGAAGCCAAATCGCTGGAAACGAAAAACAGCAAGGAACATTATGATGTCATCATGCAGGAAATTTCCGGGGTAAACAACCAGCTTTCCGGCATGAACGCTGCAATATCATTGGTTTTACTGGATAATGAACTCGGTGCAATTGAAAGCAAAATCGTGCCCCTTACACAGCAAACGCCATATACCCTTTTAATGATGCGTGTGGTTGAAATCGGACTGCCGCTGTTATTAAGCCTCTTCTCGATTTTCTTTGTTATGCGTTACTCACTCACCGAGAAAAGAAGCCATGAGATCAAAGAACTACTCAGGCAAAGAAACCTGGCGAAAGTGTAACAGGATGCGGGATGCAGGATGCAGGATGACAAGAATCAAATAAAAAGTGACAAATGAACTTCAGCATTAAAGATGATAATTTCTACTTCGGCGACAAAAAGGTCTTTCTGAATTCGGGTGAGATCCATTATTTCAGAATTAAGCGGGAGTTGTGGAACAAGCACCTGGAAGCAGCTAAAGAAGCCGGGTTGACTACCATAAGCACTTACGTTCCATGGGCCTGGCACGAATCGGAGGAATCTGTTTTTGATTTTGATGGCACATCATGTCCGGAGCGCGATCTTAAAGGCTGGCTTGAGCTATGCCAGTCTTATGGCTTGAATTGTATTGTAAAGCCTGGACCATTTATTCTTGCGGAGTTCCGGGGAGCCGGATTGCCAGACTGGTTTATGGTTCAGTATCACGATGAAGTCAAGATGCGTAACCGCGAAGGCGGGATATTTCCAAGCGACGGGGTAAGCCTGTTTAATGAAAAATATCTGGAGAAAGTTGCACTATGGTATGACAAGATCATGCCCTTTATAAGCAAGCGTGAAATATCAGCCTCGGGGCCTATCATTATGATGCAGATCTGCAATGAGATCGGGGTATTCTCATGGCTGGCGCACCAGGCCGACTACAGCAATGCAGTAAAAGATCATTTCATTAAATACCTTGAGCAGAAGTTCACCGGCATTGAAGAAGTAAACAGACTATGGGGAACCGCTTACAGAGATTTTGCCTATGCTGAACTACCACCCGACGGCAAACTTCCTTATGCATCAAAGGCTGACCGCGGCCGTGATTATGAATGGCATTGTTTCTGGAGAACCTATTATGGCGACTACCTGAGAATGCTCACCGGCATGGCCAGACAAAGAGGAGTGACGGTTCCTTTATACCACAACCTTCCCGGCTGGATCTATGGAAATGGTTATGAATTCCCGGTCAATATCACCATGTATGATGATCTTTTCAGGGATAAAAGCGAGATCATCTTCGGAGTCGATCACATTCCCGAATTTCTGTCGTACCGTAATTTGCATGATGACCGCATCATCAACGACATCACGCATGCCATGCAGGGGAACAAACCTTTGTTTGCGGCCGAGTTCCAGTGCGGTTCCCGTGAATATCACGTGGTAACAAACCCGCGTGAGATGGAACTCTTTTACAAGGCAAGCATTGCCAACGGGCTCACCGGATGGAACTATTACATGTTCTCGCAGGGTCGCAACCCGGGCCGCAAGGGCTATTCAGGTGAAACTTTTTACTGGTTCAATCCACTCAATACCGAAGGTGACCAAAGCAGCGCCTTCCCCCTGGTAAAACGAATGAGTAAAATCATAAAAACCTCCGAAAATCTTATCGTCGGGGCAAAACGCAAAGCCGAAATATGCGTACTGTTCTACCCACCGTATTACGCCACGGAGCTCGAAAGGCCGGTTGACAGCAGGTGTGAGCTTAAATTTACCCCTTCCGCCATCCGCAGACCTGCATATTTTGACGGATTGCTGAAAGCCTTGCAAGTCCTCAATATCGATTATGATATGGCCGACCTTTGTGCTTCTACTGCGGATGACTTGCGTGAATATAAACAGGTATGGGTATTCTGCACCGATGAGATGAATGCCCGGGAGCAGCAGGTCATTGTCGATTATACCAGGGCCGGCGGCAACAGTGTTCTTTTTCCTTACCTGCCCGACCGCGAGATGTCGCAGAAACCATGTACCATCATTCGTAAAGCCATTTCGGTAAATCCGGCAGGAGCCGAGAATATTGATTCACCTCTGATCGACATATTCGAATTCAAAGATATCAAGTGCTCCAATCCTCAGATCACGTATTCCGAAGAATCACTTACGGGAGCGGAAATTATTGCCAGGAATATAAATGGCAATGTCTGCGGATTTCAGAAATCGCTTGGAAACGGATCCCTGCTTCACCTTGGAACCTGGATCGGCTTCGATACTGAAGGGCATAAACCCGTTTATGAAGCCATGTTGAAAAGATCGGGTGCAAAACTCAGGCAGGCATGGACCGGCAATGATTTCATCACGGTGAGGGAACGGTTCACTCCAGATGGCTCTGCGATTCTTTTCGTGGGAAATTATTATAATGAGGAACAGTATGGTAAAGTAAGCTATACCCATCCCGGGAATGGTGAAGCCATCCCGATTCCTTACGCCCAGGATAAGATTCTATGGCCTGCTTTATATGGCATATTAAGTCCTGTTTGCATGGAAATTTCTGACGGATTAAAGATTCTTCATACTACCTCTGATATTCTTGGCTTTGAAGAAATTTATGGTCAGATTGAGATCACCTTGTACGGGAACCGAGATCTGGCCGGTGAGATCGTGTTTGAAGGTGCAAATGTTCAAAAAATCACATCGGCAACACTAAGGGGTAAAACGCTTAAAATGGTCCGTGATGCTAAACGCGTGGCATTTTTATACAGTCATAAACAACGAAGCGAAATGGTCCTTAACCTGTCATTAGCTGAATTACCTGAACCAATTTAGATTAAGATGGCTGTAATTAAAAATTCGCCTGGACTTTCCTTTGATTTTCTGAATAACGGATCGGTAAGATGTATTGAAGCCTTACCGCTCAGGATCAGCCTAAGAGCTTCAACAGCTTTTTCAGGATCAGGGACAAATATCTATTTGAGAAAAAGAGCGAAGCCCATTGAATTCACAGCCCTTCTGGGCCCGGAAAGCAATAGCCGCTTTTCATTGAACGCTGGTTCTTTTATAGCTAAAGGTTCCTGGGCAGGACTTGAATATACCTGTTCACTTCAACTTTCAGAAAAAAGCCTGAGCTGGCAGTGGAGTATTGAAATTACCAATGTATCGGACGCGCTGGTTGAACTTGACCTGATTTATTTGCAGGATGCCGGACTGAAGCCGTCAACCGACGGATTAGTCAATGAATTATATGTAAGCCAGTATCTTGAACGTCGGATTCTTGATGATAGAAATCATGGATCGGTGGTATGCTGCCGCCAAAACATGAAAGAAGCTGAAGGCAATCCATGGCTGATGATGGCATGTAAAAACACGGCGATAGCCGCGGGTACCGATGGCATGCAGTTTTATGGTAAAACATACCGTGAGACAGGAATTCCTGAAGGTCTGCTTGCTGATAATCAGGGAGGCGAATGTTCAGGAGAATCCTCTGTTTTGGCCTTGCAGGAAAATCCATTTGAACTGGCAGCGGGAGATCATCATAAAAGTGTTTTTATCGCTACTTTTTTACCGGACCACCCTGAAGCGACTTCAGAGAATGATCTGAACCGCCTGGCCGGGCTTTTTTCTGAATTCAGGGATGAAGTTTCGTTTCTGAATTCACCGGAGCTGATCAGGCCCGTCAAAAACATTTTCAACACATCGTGTTTTTTACCTGTTGATGACCTGAACAGGGATGATCTTGATGGCTTTTTCGGCAGTGAACGACGGCATGCGGAAATGGAAAACGGAAGACTGCTTTCATTTTTCTACGACCAAAGCAGGCATGTGATGCTGCGCACCAAAGAAATTCTTGCCGACCGCCCGCATGCACATATAATGCAAGCCAAAGCAGGGTATGCTCCCGATGAAAATATTGTATCCACAACATCTTTTGCCTTTGGAGTTTTTAATTCTCATCTGACCCAGGGCAATACCAATTTCAATATCTTCCTTTCGGTTTGTACCAGCCCATTCAATCTCTCACCCGAAACGGGGCAACGGATCTTTGTTGAGATTGATGGCCGACAATACCAGCTTGGAGTTCCTTCTGCTTTTGAGATCGGGCTGAATCATTGCCGGTGGATTTATAAACATGGTGATTATTGTTTTCAGGTGAGAAGCTGGTCTTCCACATCAGCCCCACAGGTTAATCTGGACTTTAAAGTAATATCAGGTGGTAATTTTAATATTCTGATCACACATCATTTTGATCATCTTAACGGCTGGACCATTATTCCCGGAAACACATCCGCAGAGTATATTGCAAAACCAAAGGGTGACAGTATGATTGCCGGCAAATTTCCGCAGGCCCAGTTCAGGATGATTATCAATAGTGCTGATGCTGATTACAAAGCATGCGGCGATGAAGCTCTTTACAGTGATAACAAAAGCCGGGGCAACTCTTTATTTGTTCTCGATGTGAGGCAGACATCTGATTTCTGTATGAGTTTTATCGGAGAGGTTTGTTCTGCCGTCAAGACTATTAAAATTGAAAATGCCGATGATCAGTGGCTTTCAGATTGCCGGGAAGCACAATCTTCATGGAAGAATCTATGCTTAAACCTTCAACTGAAAGGAGAGCAGGACGATACTGCCGCCATAAGCGAGATACTGCCATGGTATGGAATGAACGCCCTGACCCATTTTTTAACTCCTTACGGGCTGGAACAATTCAGCGGAGCTGCCTGGGGTACCCGCGATATAGCCCAGGGGCCGTTTGACCTGCTGTTGTGCATGGAAAAATATGCTGAAGCCAGACAGGTACTGTGTGTCATTTTCTCAAACCAGAATGCTGATGGCGGATGGCCGCAGTGGTGGATGTTCGACAGCTACTCAAATATACGGGCCGACAACTCTCACGGAGATGTTTTTTACTGGTGTATCATTGCCCTCAGCAACTATATAAAAGTTACCGGCGATCTGAAACTCCTTGATGAGATCCTGCCCTATTTTCATGAAAATGGCGAGGGCCAAGCCGAAAAGACTCCCCTCAGCGAACATATTGACCGCTTGATCAGAATGATCGTTAATTCATTTATTCCAGGCACTGCCCTGGTTCCTTTCGGAGGCGGCGACTGGAATGATTCCCTGCAGCCGGTAAGCAAGGAGCTGGCAAGGCGTATGATCTCAAGCTGGACCGTTGAAATGAATTATCAGGCTTTTAATCAATACCGGGTGGTGTTTGAACAGGCCGGTTATGCTGATAAGGCAAAACAACTTAAAGAAATCTGTGAGCAGATCAAAGGAGATTTCAATAAATATCTGATCAGGGATGGAGTTGTTGCAGGGTATGGACTGCTTGAAGAAGACGGCAGCATCAGTTTACTGCTGCACCCGGGCGATACCAAAACCAATGTCAGCTACAGTATATTGCCGATGAACCGCGGCATCATCAGTGAGATTTTCACAAAAGAGCAGGCCCGGCAGCATTTGGATCTTATTGAACAGCAGCTGAAAGGTCCTGATGGAGCGCGTTTGATGGACCGTCCACTCAGATACAAAGGCGGTATTCAAACACTTTTTCAGAGAGCCGAAAGCAGTACCTTCTTTGGCCGGGAGATCGGGCTGATGTATGTGCATGAACACATCCGTTATGCCGAATCTCAAGCCCTGGCCGGCAGGGCTGATGCGTTTCTGAAAGCCCTTCGCCAGGCAAACCCGGTTGCATACAGGGATATTGTACCCTGTGGCGATATCAGGCAATCGAATTGTTATTACAGCAGTTCGGATGTCACGTTCAGGAACCGTTATGAAGCCGATGAACTCTACGAAGAAATAAAAACCGGAAAGATTACCCTAAAAGGCGGATGGCGTGTTTATTCAAGCGGGCCTGGTATTTATATCGGCCTGATCGTTTCACGCCTGCTTGGTTTGCGAACTGAATACGGAAATATTATTATCGATCCGGTAATTCCATATTCTATGGATGGCCTGTCTGTTTCTATAGATTTCATGGGCTATCGCACGGCATTCAACTATTCGGTAAAAGAAAATTGTTTTGGCCCCAAAGCTATTTTCATTAACGGCAAGAAAATCAAGTTCACCTATGAAGAAAATAACTATCGCCAGGGTGGGGCTGTGATGCCGGCGGGACAATTTCTGGGAATGTTAAACCAGAAGGAGAACGCTGTTGAGATAGAGATGTGAATGAATGTACGATGTACGATTTACGATGTACGATGTACGATGTACGATGTACGATGTACGATGTACGATTTACGATGTACGATGTACGATGTACGATGTACGATGTACGATTTTTCACCATTTCACCATTTCACCATTTCACCATTTTCCCTTCTATCCATTTCCTTGCATTCACAAAGGCTTCGATCCATGGAGCAACCTCATCCGCCTTACGGTCTTCAGGATAATACGCCCATTGCCATGGCAATACTGCGTCTTCGATATGCGGCATGATCGCCAGGTGACGGCCATCGGGGGAGGCTATACAGGCAGCATCATACCCCGAGCCGTTTGGATTTGCAGGGTAGCCATGATAGCTGAATTTGGCCGGGATATGGTAATTCTCTTCCTCCAGAGGGAAGTTGAATTTTCCTTCGCCGTGGGCTGTCCACACGCCAAGCCTTGCACCTGCAAGGGATTGCAGCATCACCGAATGATTTTCCTGAACACTCAGGTTGATGAATGCGCATTCGTACTTATGCGAATCGTTCCACGACATCTTCGGATGTAGCTGGTGTTGGGGATAGATCAGCCCAAGTTCTACAAGAAGCTGGCAGCCGTTGCATACGCCCAGACTGAGTGTGTCATTACGTGCAAAGAATGCATCCAGGGCTTTCTTCGCTTTGTCGTTGTATAGAAAAGCGCCTGCCCAGCCCTTGGCAGAGCCAAGCACGTCGGAATTACTGAACCCGCCCACAAAAGCGATCATGTTCACATCTTCGAGGGTTTCCCTGCCCGATATCAGGTCGGTCATATGAATATCCTTCACATCCATGCCGGCCATATACATGGCCCAGGCCATATCGCGGTCGCGGTTCACGCCCTGCTCGCGAATAATAGCGGTTTTTACTCCTGTAGGTTGACGGCGTTTCAGGTCGATGCCATACTGTTCGGCTTTGCCTGTAAAGCTAATAGGAAACCGGAACTTCAGAGGCTGGTTTTTATAATTGGTAAAGCGTTCTAAAGAAAGTTTTTCACCACATTGCTTACGGTCGAGCAGGTAGGAGGTCTTAAACCAGATATCCCTGTAATGATCGATATCGAAGGCATAGGTTTGTTCGTTATGGCGGATGTCAAGTTGCCTCTTCTCCGTGGTGGTGCCTATGATGACAGCCTTCAAACCCACAGCAGAAATTTCATCCAGCACGCGGCTACCCAGTGACTCAGCTACCTGGATCACAATGCCAGGATTCTCCGAGAAAAGGAGTTTCACTATATCCTTCTCTCCTATCCCATCCAGGTTAAGGTCCAGTCCAAGGTCTGTATGCGGGAACGTCATTTCCAAAAGAGATGTGATCAGTCCGCCTGCGGAGATATCATGACCAGCTATTATCTTTCCCTGCTGAATCCATTTCTGGATAATGGCAAAGGCAGCAGCGAAGGCCTGCGGATCTTTGATGTCGGGGCATGAGTTGCCGAGTTTGTTTAACGACTGAGCGAAGCTGCTGCCGCCCAGTGAGTATTCATCCGCAGTTAAATTAATATAAAGTAATACTGTGTCTTTTGATCGCGATAATAGCGGACTGATGACTTTACGTATTTCATTAACCTCACCCACAGCAGAAATAATTACCGTTCCCGGGGAAAAAACCACCTTGCCATCGGGATATTTCTGTGTCATCGAAAGGCTGTCCTTTCCCGTAGGTATGTTCACTCCAAGGCTGATAGCGAATTCGCTTACGGCCTGTGCTGCCTTATAAAGGCGAGCGTCTTCACCGGGATTTTTGCAGGGCCACATCCAGTTGGCGCTAAGGGAAACACCTCTGAGCCCATGAGTAAGAGGAGCCCATACCAGGTTTGTCAGGGCTTTGGCAATAGAGAGCCTGGAACCTGCTTCAGGGTTTATGAGACCCGCCACGGGTGCATGGCCCAGAGAAGTTGCAATTCCTTTTTCTCCCTGGTAGTCGAGGGCGACCACACCCAGGTTGTTAAGGGGAAGCTGAATGGGGCCGCAGGTCTGCTGCATCGCGATCTTTCCTGAAACGGCCCGGTCGACTTTGTTGGTGAGCCAATCCTTGCAAGCGACGGCTTCGATTTGCAAAACCTGCTGAAGCAGGTTTTGCAAATCGGGATGCGAGATGTGAGATGCAGGATATTCAACATCCTGCATCCTGCATCCTGCATCTGTAATATCATTCATAACAGTCTTCGGCGGCTTTCCAAAGAAGTCGTCCACGTTCAGGTCAATCGGATGTGTTCCATCGCGGCGGTCGGTAAAAACCAACTGGTGGTCGCCTGTTGCTTTTCCGGCGAGATATAATGGGGCTCTCTCTCTGAGGGCCACTTCTTCAAGCAGTCTGATATCTTTCTCTTTGATCAGAAGCCCCATTCGTTCCTGGGATTCATTGCCAATGATCTCCTTGCCCGAGAGAGTAGGATCACCAATAGGGAGGGCATCGATATGGATCTCACCACCGGTAGCTTCAACCAGCTCGGAAATCGAGTTAAGATGTCCGCCGGCCCCGTGATCATGAATCGAGACAATAGGATTTTCATCCAATTCAACCATCGCCCGTATGGCATTAAAAACCCGTTTCTGCATTTCGGGGTTGGAGCGCTGAACGGCGTTCAGTTCGATAGAATTCCCGTACTCCCCTGTCGCCACCGAAGAAACGGCTCCTCCGCCCATACCAATTCGGTAGTTGTCGCCACCCAGGATTATCACATCTTCACCTCCTTCAGGGATATCTTTCAGGCTATCCTCCTTCTTACCGAACCCTATCCCGCCAGCCTGCATGATCACCTTATCATAGCCAAAGACCTTATTGTTTTCGGCATGTTCGAAGGTGAGCACTGATCCGCAGATAAGAGGCTGGCCGAATTTATTTCCGAAATCGCTGGCGCCGTTGGAAGCCCTGATCAGAAGTTCCTCAGGAGTTTTGTACAACCATTTCCTTGCAGGGAATGTTGTTTCCCATTCACGCCCACCATTCAGTCTCGGATAGGAGGTCATATATACCGCAGTCCCTGCCATAGGGATGCTGCCCTTCCCCCCGGCCATGCGGTCGCGTATTTCTCCCCCGCTTCCGGTGGCAGCGCCGTTGAATGGCTCGACGGTAGTAGGGAAATTATGTGTCTCTGCTTTGAGCGAAATTACCGAATTGATGTCACGGATCACAAAAAAATCTGCTCTCTGCGGATTACCGGGTGCGAACTGCTCAATCTGCGGACCGCTGATAAACGCTACATTGTCTTTATAAGCTGAAACCAGGAGATCGGGATTTGCTTTGGATGTATTTTTAATGAGGGCAAAAAGTGAGTCCGTCATCTCCTTCCCGTCGATAATGAAGGTTCCGTTGAAAATTTTATGACGACAGTGTTCAGAATTGACCTGTGAAAAGCCAAAAACTTCACTATCGGTGAGCTTGCGGCCTATCTTTTTACCGAGACCGCTCAGATATTCTATTTCTTCCCCGCTCAGGGCCAGTCCTTCAGAAAGGTTGTACGCTGCAATATCATCAATATTGACAATAGGTTCAGGTTCATGCTCTATGAGGAAACTATTCTGGTCCAGACCCTGGTAAACAGCCTGGAGCATCGGGTCGTAATCTGAGATGCGGGTTTCAGGATGTGGGATGGCGGATCCTGTAGCCTGCATCCTGCAATCTGCGTCCTGTAAAAACTCTTCAATCCTGCTGATCCCCGCGATCCCCATGTTCTGGGTAATCCCGACGGCATTGGTACTCCAGGGAGTGATCATTTCCTTGCGCGGCCCGACGAAGGTTCCCTGTAAAGCAGGTTCGGCGATGCATTCTGCATCGCCGAACAGCCATGTTAGTTTTTCGATATCGTTTTTCCCCAGCGGATTCTTATGCTCCACCGCGTAATACTTTTCGATGTTTCTGAAGAAAGTCAGCATGTTTCTGTTTTGATATTTCGCTACTTCGCTACTTAATTCGTAAGAAATCTCTCCGCCTCTATCGCAGCCATACAGCCTGTTCCGGCAGCAGTGACAGCCTGGCGGTAGTAATGATCCTGCACGTCGCCGGCGGCAAAGACACCTTCAACGCTGGTTCTTGTAGAACCCGGGATAGTCTTTATATAATTAATTTCATCGAGTTCCAGCTGACCGGTAAATAATTCGGTATTGGGTTTATGTCCGATGGCAACAAAGACACCGTGTACCTGGAAATCATGTGATTCGCCTGATTTTATGTTGCGAACACGAACGCCTGTAACACCGCTGTCATCACCCAGCACTTCCTCAGGAACGCTGTCCCAGATCATTTCAATGTTTGGAGTGCTGAATACCTTATGTTGCATGGCTTTGGATGCACGAAGTTCGCCACGTCGGTGGATCATAAATACTTTTTTGCAAAGTTTGGCAAGGTAAGTTGCTTCCTCAGCAGCGGTATCTCCACCTCCGACAATGGCAACTTCTTTACCCCGGTAAAAAAAACCGTCGCAGGTAGCGCAACCCGAAACACCCATCCCCATAAATTTCTTTTCCGACTCAATACCCAGCCATTTGGCCGATGCACCGGTGGCTATAATCAGTGATTCTGCTTTAACCGTCTTTCCGTCATCCGCAGAAACTATAAAAGGCCGTGATGATAAGTCTACAGATGTTACAACACCAAAACGTATCTGAGTTCCGAAGCGCTCGGCCTGTTGTTTAAATTCTTCCATCATTTCGGGGCCTGTGATTCCCTTCGGATAACCAGGAAAATTATCAACTTCGGTTGTGATGGTAAGTTGTCCGCCCGGCTGCATACCCTGGTAGATAACAGGTTTCAGGTCGGCTCTTGCTGCATAGATTGCAGCAGTATATCCGGCAGGTCCGGATCCGATGATCAAACAGCGCACATGTTCAGTATTTTCGCTCATATAATAGTTTTTTTCTTATCGCAAAGGTAGGGAAAATAAGGAAAATTGAATTATTGATAATTCTTTCTATCTTTGCACTCCCAATTCGGGATTATCGGGGCGTGGCGCAGTTGGCTAGCGTACTTGCATGGGGTGCAAGGGGTCGGAAGTTCGAGTCTTCTCGCCCCGACAAAAGATGAACCACTTACAAATTATTCTTGTAGGTGGTTTTTTTTGCTGAACCCATCTACGGAAGGTTTGTAGACCAGCCCCCGTTCGTCGGGTCTTAACTACTGCCAGCCGAAAACCGCTGTTCCACTGTCCTGTAAGATGATTTTTGTTGAAAATCTGTCGCCAGAGGTAATTAGTGGCTTTGATTATGTTTCAGTAATATCATACCTATGGCCAAGGTAGAGGCTGGCCCTGGCTTTTAAGGTGCCAGAGACCTGACCTTCTGCTAATGAGGTTTTTTCGCTTCTGCTTTTTGCTTTATTCCTTCAATAACCTTGAGGGGTGTTTCAACAATTACCAAATTATATAACCATGCCGGGACACTGCCTCCCGGATCAACAAAACCTTCTAATATGGCTTGTACGGAATCTTTCCCAAGAGGTATCAAGGTCCATTTCTGCCAGTAATCAGTAATCCTTACGATGCCCTTACGTTGGGGAATAACGCCTGGCAATGGCCTTGCATAAACCACTTTTTTACCATTCAGAGTGTCTGTACTGATAAACACTTCAACACAAAGATCACGGTCATTCAAAGGCCATGGAACATGATAAATAAAATAATACTGGATGTACGATGCCGATCCCGGATCAAGCACTCTGAGCTCTCTGATATTTTTATCCCACCAGTTGAAATTTTTTACATTGCCGATGTACAAACCAAGCTCCTGCATACTTGCATGAAATACCGTCTCACCTTTAAAACATTTAAACGCTGAGTTCTCAGGAATCCGGGTATATATTTTAATCCCGTTCTTTTCTTTGATATAATTCCATGTCTGGGCTGGTAAGTTTAGACCAAGTAACTTAAATAATAAAATTAAAAAAGACATCGCAACAACAGATCTCATGGTAGGATTTTTCTGAACTCTCTGATTTATTAGTGAAACAACCTGCTTATCGGTGAATTAGGGAAAATATAAGAATTAACAATAAATCCAATTACCAAGGGAAGAAACAATAATGTCATATTTAATAGTATATAGAATTTAACTGATAAACTAAATTTTCTATTAGTATAGAATTTTACCCTTTTTCTCAATTCAAACAGCTTGTGTTCAATATTATAGATCAGAGAATAGATTAAAAAAGTAACAGAAAAAATAATTGAGATACTCCCTGTAACTAAAAAAATTATCAAATCATGAAATACAAAACCGCTTAAGATAAATACAAAAAAAATTGCATATGGTCGTTTTTTGTTGCCTCCTAAAAAAGAATACAAAAGGAAAAATAAATACCCTGATAATGGATTCCACATCCTCCAGAATCCGCAAAAACTTTTTTGTGAAAAACTTTTATTGATTATTTTGACAAATGCCTGATCGAACGTCAAAAACATATAACCCCGACGTGTCATATATTGTTTAAAGCTCACCCTTGGCCTACCAGATATTTGTCTCATCTTATCCATGCATTAATGCTGTTTAAGCTAAAACCTACTCGTAAGAGTTATTCAAAGTTATTGAATTTCTTTATTATAACAGCTACTTGTTATATTTTTTTTATGGTTACTATTTTGCCGAGAGGGGGGAAGGGGCGGAATAACAGTAATCCCGGGAAATTTGTTACTGTTCTGATATTCTTTCAGTACAAAACATCAGGCAATCCGAAATTTTCTTAATTTCATGCCTCTTAAAAACACATTTTATGTCAGAGGACCTTCTGGGAGTCGGCTCCCGAATCAAACATCCGCAGTTCGGAAAAGGAGTTGTAGTACAGATCCGTTCCGATGCGTACGAAATTACTTTTATCGAACATGGGACCCGGCAGATCACCCGCGATTATGAAGGGCTTGAAATCATCGAAGCCGTGGAAACACCTTCCGATCTGGCCACGTATGAGAAAATAGAAAAAAGCCTTGTGCGCGTCCTTCGCCGCTATAGCGACCTTCAGGAAACTGTCTCCATCGGAAACCGCTGGACGGGAGGCAGACTCCTGATGATACCGGGAGAGACAGGACTAAAGGAAAAGGAAATCCCGATCGACGCCTTTTTTCACAAGATCGTGATGGTACGTGATCGTTTGCGTGTAATGGAACAGCGAATCAACACCAGCAACCTTACCGACGAGGAAAAAGTGGATCTTCAGCAATATATCACCCGCATCTATGGCAGCCTCACTACCTTCAACGTACTGTTTAAAAACAAGGAAGATCAGTTTGTGGGCGATAAAAGCTGAGCCTGCTATCAGAACCCCAGGTTCAGCTGGGCATAGACCCGGTTGTACTGGTCGGATTTCTCAAAAGTTCCCTCATAGTATACCGAGAGTGAAAATTTCTTCCATATCCTCCAGCTAAGGCTTACTTCTCCTACATTCTGCACAGCCGAAAATTCACTGTTGTAATACTTGTAATCGGTGTAGCGGTAAGTTAATCCGGCAAACAGCTTTCCGGCCACAAGATCCCTCGAAAGCCCTATCCCGTATATACTTCCGTTGATGTAGCTGGTTTGAAGTATGGTCACAGTAGCCGTGGCCGCAACGTTGATCCCCGGAATCTGGGTATAAGTGATATAACCATAAAAATTCTTGCTTGGCTTGGGGTCGGCCTTCTCAAAACGGTAAGCCCCGGTAAGCCCGATAGCCAGTTTGTTTGCCGGCCTGATCATGGCCTGAAGCGAATATCCCTGTAAAGTCTGGGGGTCGGCAAGCTTGTCGAGCAAACTTTTATACGTCTCGTAATAGATCACATTCTGCCTCGCACTATAGGAAAATGAAAGCGAAAGCTGCTTGATCACCCGGTAATTCAGCGAAAGGTAAAAATTCGTGGGGTGAAACGTATTGGATGGGGTATAGGAACTGTCGGTAGGATTAAATGCCAGCTTGTACAGATCCAACTCAAAAGAACCAAAAAAGACCAGATTCTTGGCCAGAGAGTTTACATGCTGCAAATACAAATACCTGCGATCGGTGTTCCAGTTATTGGTCTGGTTAATAAAGGCAAGCGTGGTTTGCATCGTCCGCCCTTTCTTCGACCTATACTCATTGTACAGGTAAGCCCCCAACTGGAACAGGCTGGCGTCAAAACTGTAATCGGTATAACTGGGCCTGAAACCCGCGATAATGCCAATGCTCAGCGGTTTGAACCTCAGCTCAAACTGTAAGCCGTCGTTGGCTCCCATATTCGAAAGCCGGGAGTTGATCCTGCGACCCAGCAACAGGCTTGCCTTCGTCCCGAAATCATAATTCAGATTTAAGGCATACACCTTGAGCCCATTGAACAAATTGCTCTGTATCTCGCTCCAATTCTGGTTTGAGTGGTTGAACGACGTATACACTTCAGCCGAAAGATTTGTATTTCCAAGATTCCTTCCGTTGAATGAAAAGGTGTATTTCATCCGCTGTGAATTAGTAGCCGAATTGTTCGAAAAATCGGTATACGAAGCGACCTGAAAAAAACCATGAATACTTTGCCTGCTGGTTTTTGGCTTCGTCACTGCCGTTGCTGGCAAAACAGCGATTACAGGCGCTGCTGCAGCGGAATCCGGTTTTTTCTCTGTTTGATTGTCTGCGGATGTGGGAGCGGGTTCCCCCTTGCCAGGAACCGAAGCAAGCCTCTGATAATGATACAGCTTGTCGCCAGGTGCGGGGGTCTTTGAAGAAACAGGCATACAAACACATGAAATGGACGAAAGGTCTCTTACAATCAATGAAGCTATTAGCTGTTCACCCTGCCTCATATAAAGTGTATCTCCTGCTTTGATGTTGACTGTGGACTGAAACTTGACATACACGCTCTGCGAACTGATGAACGAAACACTGCCTTCTTCGGCCGAAACCGTAGTCTGGCCCTGAAGGCTAAGGCCCATAAGGGCATAAATAAAAATCAGGAGCTGGTATCTCATCTATGGCTTACTCCTTACGCATGAAATTATCAGGTACTTTCATCATTTTACCGCCACCGCCAGTCGGGTGACAATTATAACATGCTATACTGTTATAAGAATACCCTGCGACGCCATTGTGGTTGTTGTTGGTTGAGCTCTGTGAATGACAACCGTTAATACATGAGAATTCCTGAAAGCTGCCGGCATTTGGATGACAGTCGGAACATAGGTTCCACTTATTTTTATGCTTCCCCGAGTATATCGGGAAATACTGTCCGTCGTGATTAAAGGTTGCAGGGGTCCAGGCTACCTGAGTGTGACAGATCAGGCAATCGGTCGGGAACTGGGCAGCTGCGTGGTTAGGGTTGGTTGTCTGGTTGTAAATGGTCTGATGGCAACCGATGCAGGTGGTTGGTGCGCTGGTGTAATTGCCGGTATGGCAGTCGGTGCAGGGGCGTGTGATATGAGCACCCGCCAATACATAATAATTGTTATGTATTGCAAAGGTCGCAGGAGTCCATCCGGGGTTGGTGGTATGACAATCGGCACAGGTGGTTGGAATACTAATGGACGAATGGTTGGGATTCGTCGTGTTGTTGTAGATCGCCAGATGGCATCCCACGCAGGTATTAGGCGGATTGATATAATTGCCGTTATGGCACTGAACACAGTTGTTTGCAATCGTGGCATGTTTGCCGGTCAGAGGATAGTAACTGCTATGGATGGCGAACGATGCAGGTTTCCACCCCTGTGCAGTGGAATGGCAGGTGGCGCAGGTATTGGGTATGTTCAGCGCCACGTGGTTGGGATTGGTGCTCTGATTGTAAATGGGAGTATGACATGCTGCGCAATCGGTCGGTGTTCCAACGAAACCGTTGGCATGACAGGAACTGCATGGGGTCGTTATATGAACCCCGGTGAGTGGGAACCCGCCGTTATTGTGGTTGAAGCTTCCCTGAACACTTCCTGTAGGATGACATTGATAACAGTAAAGGCTTACATAACTGTAGCCTCCAACACCGTTATGCTCCTGGTCGGTCTTGGTCTTGTTGTGATCATGGCAGTCGATGCAGCTGAATGATTTATAGTTGGCCGGATCGGTATGGCATTCGGTACACAGGGTCCAGGTCCCTGCATGCTTGCCGGTATAAACGGGGAAATACTGTGCATCATGCATGGCAAAACTTGCCGGTTTCCAGCCTGCTGCCGTGGTATGACAGTCGATACAGCTGGTTGGAATATGAGCCGTTGTGTGGTTGGGGTTGGTCGTCTGATTATAAACCGGCTGATGGCAGGCAAAACAATCTGTTGGCGTTCCCTGGAAACCGCCGGCATGACATTTACTGCAAAGCGTTGTAATATGAACCCCTGTGAGCGGGAAAGTTGAATTATTATGGTTAAACGCTCCTTCAACACGGCCCGTGGGATGGCATTCATAACAGGGGATGCTGGCATACGTATAGCCACCAACATTATTATGCTTGTTGTCCATCGAAGGCTGATTGTGATCATGACAATCAATACAACTGAAGGTTTTCAGGCTTCCCGGGGTAGTATGACATTCAGAACATGCACTCCAGGTACCGGCATGCTTCCCTGAATAAACCGGGAAGAACTGGGCGTCATGTGAGGTGTATGTTGCCGGTTTCCATCCGGGCGTTGTTGAGTGACAATCACCGCAGCTTGTGGGAAAAGATACTGTTGTATGGTTTGGGCTGGTCGTTGAATTGTAGTTTGACTGATGACAGGAAACACATTCCTTCGACGGCTTTGAAGATGTTCCGTTAACATGACATTCGCTGCATACAATGCCGGAATGACCGAAGGTAAGCGGAAAGAAGTCATGATTAATGTTCGCGTTGCTCCATGTAAAGCTGTTAACAGAATGACATTCCGAGCAGTTCTTCGAATAATTCGCCTGAACATGGTTGGGCTTCGTCGTACTGAGATAATTCTGGAAATGACAGTCGTAACACTCTACTCCCTGTGGTTCAAACCGCAGAAGCGATGCCGACAGATGGCATTGGGAACACTGTGCGGTATAATGAGGTCCTACGAGAGGAAAACGGCTTTTCTGATGAATCTCGGTAATATTCTCGACAATCCATGACTTGGATGTATGGCATCTCTGGCAATCGGGTCCTACAGTCTGGTTGTGCATATCGGTATGACAGTCAACACAGGCTGTTTTTGCTTCCGAAAACACCAGACTCGTATGACACTGCCTGCAGTTAAGCCTCTGGTGCTGGCCCGAGAGAGGCATCGCCGTCTTGTTATGATCGAAAGAGTAAACCGACTTATCAAAGGCCCAGCCTTTCGAACTGTGGCAAAGATCACAACTAAGCTTGAAATCTTTGCCATGAGGGTTATCTGCCATCAGCCCTAAGGTCAGTAGCGTTAACACCGGCAGCAGCAGGATGATCAATGACAACTTTCGCATCGCATTTCTTTTATTTTGTAAAAAACATAGGTTATATTCTGTTCTTTCACCATCTTGTGGCATTTTACGCAGGGGACCTTCTGGTGCTTCCCGTCGAGTTTAAACGCAGTTTTATTATGGTCAAAGTTTGATATCTTCCAGAGGTTCGCATTGTGGCAACGAAGGCAATTTGTCACCCCGTTGTCTTCAAACTGCCTGTTGTGATTGTCCTTATGGCAATTTGAACAGTTCGTCTCCATACCCGAGAATTGCTGACGAACAACACCCGCTTCGTTCTTCTTGAAATGACAGGGACGGCAGCCTATGTTTGCATGAGGCCCGGTTAATTCAAATTTAGTCTGGGAGTGATCAAAGTGAACCTCCTTCCATTGTGAAGAATTATGGCAAAGAGTACAATTATTCTCAGGATAAAACCGGGCTTCCATAAAACCCTCATGAATATTCTTATGGCAATCGGCACATATTTTCCCGATCTGCCTGAAACTCCATTTTTCCTGCTTCTTATGGCAGGCCAAACATGGCGTGGCCAGGTGGGCTCCCTGTAATTTAAACACGGCGGCATTGTGCTGTTCTATAGTAAATGAAGCGCCAGGGAATCCTTTCGTGGAATGACAGGCCGAACAATCGGGAGTAACACCCTGCTTCGTAAACTGCCCGTAATGGTAATCCTTGTGACAGTCGAGGCAGCGCTCATGTTTCAGAGGGTCAGTAACGTTCCCCTTGTGGCATGATTTGCAGGGAACAGTCTGGTGTTTATTCTCAAGCGGGTATTTTGTTTTCCCATGGTCGAAGTTGCCTATCCCATTAATGTAATGAAAAGATGCATCGGAATGGCAGGAGGAACAATTCAACCCGAATTGACCGTGATGAGGATCGGCATGGCAGTTTGAACACTGACTGAACTGAATCCCGGTAAACTTCTGGAATTTAACAGTGTTGGCTATAGTCACCGGATGGCATTTCACACATGGAACGGTCTGATGCATCCCTGCAAGAGGAAATTTGGTAGAAACATGATTGAATTTAGAAGCTGGCTTAAAGGCGTCGCTTACATGGCAATCAAGGCAGGGCCGGGTGATCGTCTTCTGATGATAGTCGGCATGACAGGGCAGGCATGAATTTGTCAATCCCAGGTAGGTAAACTTCTTGCTTTTAATCTTGCCGCTAGATATAAAGCCCGGCTTATGACAATCCTTGCACTGCTTCTTCGCATGAGCTCCTGTTAATGGGAATCCACTGAGGTTATGGTTGAATTTTTCTTTTTCAAAGCGGATGATCTGGAACGTAAGTCCATGGTGATCACTATGGCAGGAAGTGCAGCTTTTTCCTTTCGCTTCTGCTGATGAGTGATAGCCTTTGCCTATATCGACCCGCGCTTTAATTTCAGTATGGCATGCCATGCATTTGTCGTTGGTCACCTTGTCGCCCAGGGTATGGCAAAGAGTGCAGTTAGAAATGCCTTCGAGGTGCGAATGAACAGTAGCCAACTTACCCGGCGAAATCTGGGCAAAAGCAGGAATGCAGGACAATGTAATCCTCAAAATAAAAGTAATGACAACTATTTTCCTCATTGCATTAATGTCATAGAATGATCCGGTCCTTAAAGGTAATATTAACGGTGCTTCAGCACGGCTTCTCCGAATTTCTTGGTGATCTGCAATCCAATCTTTATAAGGAACTGTGTTGGTAATTCCCCACCTGCAAAAATGTAAACCAGGTCATTCCTGATCTTGATCTTCTCTCCTGATTCTCCTGTTGTAAGGGTAACATCATCCTTTTCAATCAACACAAGATTAGTATTGAGTTTAAGGTCAAGCACGCCCTGTTTAACAGCCTCCTCTATTTTTTCCTTATTCTTTGGCTTGATTCGGCTGAAAGCATCTCCTCTGTATGATAAGATGACCCTGTTCTGAGAGGCTAGCAGCAGAGCCGTTTCAATGGCCGAATCCCCGCCTCCAACAACCATGATGTCTTTTCCGCTGATGATCTCGGGTTCAAGTACACGATACGCCACTTTTTCAAGCTCCTCGCCGGGAATATTAAGTTTCCTTGGCGATCCCCTTCTGCCGATAGCAAGCAAAACGGAACGTGCAGTATATTTATCCCCGCTAAGAGTCTCTACCCTGAAATGATCTTCTTCGGGTATGATTGCCTCTACTTTAGAATTCTCTTTAAACGGAATGGAATGTTTGCTGATGACATCTTTCCATAAATCGAGTAGTTCAGGTTTAGTAGTCTCATACAGCTTGAGTTTGCCGTATAACGGAAGGTCCATCGGGGAAGTCATAACGATCTTCGACCTGGGAAATGAAAAAACGGTTCCTCCCAGGGTGTCCTGCTCGAGGGTAAGACATTTGAGATTATGCTTTTTTGCAGTAAGCGAGGCTGAAATACCCGCAGGACCAGCTCCCACAATAATCAGATCGTAAGTAGCGTGATGAGTCTTTTTGCCTGTCCTTATAATATTTTCAACAGCTTGTCTGCCTTGTTCAACTGCATTTTTAATAAGACCCATCCCGCCAAGCTCACCGGCAATAAAAATTCCCTGAATATTGGTCTCAAAATTATAATTTACATGAGGCAGCTCCACACCACGCTTTTCAGTGCCGATACAAAGTGTGATCGCCTCGGTGGGACAGGCATGGAAACAAGCTCCATGGCCCACACAATGTGAGGCATTGATGGTGGTTGCTTTGCCATTGCGAATACCAAGGATGTCTTTTTCGGGACAGGCTGCAATACAAGCTCCTGTTTGTATGCATGTGTTCTGATCCACTACCGGATGAAGGGATACCGGTTCATATAAACCTTCCTGCTTCGCTATTAAAATCTTTTCCTCTACCAGGTTGGATTTCTTTTTCTGCCTGCGCAGATAAAGAACCACCACTGCAAGGCAAAAGGCAAAGACGACTGAATAAATCAGTATGCTTTCAAACAGGGTTTCCATAACTAAAAGATCCAGCGGTATCCCAGAACTATTGTTATTGCAACATGGATCACCATGATAATCAGCATCACGATGGCAAACGGAAGATGAGCAACATGCCAGTATTTAAAGAGGTTTTGCATCAGAACAAGTCTGTCGATTCTTCGGTTCAGCGTAATGTCATGTTTTACCAGGGTTACAATACGGTTTCTGTCGGCACGGGAAAGATTATTCTTTTTACAGGCCAACTTAACACTGCTTATTGTCCTCCTGTCTTCAAAATGCTTCCTTGTTAATTGAGTAATTATATTACTCTGATATAACCCGACTTTCTTTTTAGTAGAATTTAAAATAAGATTGTAGCTTTCCTCATCAAGTTTGTAGGATTCAGACAGCAGCGTCCCGATGTTGCTTTTAAGATCCCTTACTTCATTTAAACTCAATTCCCGTCCTTCTATTGTTCTCGGTATCTGAATATATATGAACCTGCCTACCACGCCACTTAGGAAAACGGCCACCATGCTCCAGAAGCTTACAGCAACAATTCCTCCGAATTTAAAAGAAGTGTGAAACAATATCAGAACAGGCCCCAGGGTGCAAAGAAAAATATGGAATTCCAGCCAGTGTTTCAACAAACCAAAACGACCAAGGACCCTGCTTCTTTTTCTGACCATGTAAAGAATTATACCCATTATCATAGAAACAGATCCGATAATTCCGAACCCATGACCCCAGTTTCCACCAGGTTTTAAAAGGATATGCCCCTGGTTAAAAAAACGTTCTTCCAGCGGAAGTTTATAATAGGTGTATCCGTAAAAAAAAATCAGACCGAAAGTTATAAGTACGATAGCTGTCAGAACAAAAATATACAACCTATGTGAAAATGTCATGACTACAGTCCATTAAAAACCAAAGAAAATTAGTAGCTTTGCGCACTTAAATGCCAAAATACAAAGATATGAAACTCCATACCCCTAACCTAATTTTAACCTCGCTTATTGTTTTCTTTCTGACCTCTTGCGGGTCGGGAAATGATAAGAAAAATGCTGATCTTGCTCCAAATGCTCATCAGGTCAAAGCCGAAGAAGTAATACAGACCAGTGCCTATACTTATGTAAGGGTTTCTTCCAATGGAAGGGATTACTGGATTGCCACTCCTAAAATGGAAGTAAAAGAAGGTGAGACCTATTATTGGTCAGAAGGTTCCGAGATGCGTGAATTTACGAGCAAAGAGCTTAAAAGGACTTTCCGCAGTATTTTCTTCCTTCAGAATTTTTCGTCAGAGCCGATTACTCTGGCCAAAGAATCAGCCACTTCGCCTCAGATGGGTAATCAAGGCCAGATGAACCAGGCAGGTCAAATGGGACAGGCAGGTCAAACGGGTCAGAACGATCAAACCGGCATGACTGGCATGACAGGTAAGCAGCCGGCAATTGAACACGGAGGCATCTCCGTTAAAAAAATTGAAGGTGGTGTGACCGTTGCCGAGCTTTTTTCAAAACGCAAATCCTTTCAGGGGAAAGTGGTAAAAATTCGTGGTGAGGTCGTTAAATTTTCAGCCGGTATAATGAATAAGAACTGGGTTCATCTCCAGGACGGTACAAAGGACGGTACAAATTTCGACCTTACAATAACAACACTTGACTCGGTGAAGGCAGGCGACATCGTGGTCTTTGAAGGTAAGGTTGCTCTGGATAAGGATCTTGGTGCAGGTTACTTTTACGAAGTTATTCTCGAAGACGCGATGCTCAAAAAATAAATCTCTTAGCTAAGCTGATATTCTGACAATAAAAAAGCCCTGGCATGCCAGGGCTTTTTTATTTCTGCAGGTATTATAATTACTTCTTGTCAGGAGTTGCAGTTGCGGGAGTGGCTGCTTTCGCACCTTTATCGCAACATTTATCCTTATGCATTGTGCAACCGGGTTTGCAACCTTCTTTTGCACCATCTTTCTTTGTACAGGCAGCAGGAGTTTTTGCATCAGCTTTGGGCTGAGTTGTCTGGGTTGTTGCAGGTTTGACAGTCTGTGCCTGATTCTGTGCAATAACTGTGGTTGTAAAGAATGCTGCCATCGCAATCATTCCAACAAATAATGTGATTTTCTTCATGGTTTTTCTGTTTTATGTTTCAATATTGTTTAAACGTTCAAATTCTGATTAAAGTGCAAAATTACAATTTTTTTTTGAGGGCGGATGATATCTCCCATAATTTTTTACCATTTTCCGGATTCAAAGCTTTGGAGTCTATTTCTTTACGATTCATTAAAAAAAGATAATCGAAGGCTTTCGCTTCCACATCCGGCGAAGCAGAAAAATAAATAACAGGTGCGGAAGCATCTTTTGGCGATCTGAAGAACATTCTGAATACCAGTTTCAGCAATGGCTGAAACACTTTTGGCGATTCCCTGGCAATATTCGAATTGACCGGTCCCGGGCATAAAGCGAATACAGAACATTGGGTGATACCGTTCTGATTGAGCCTTCTCGAAAGTTCTACCGCGAACGTTGTTAACAATAACTTGTTGTGGCCGTAATGTTCCATCGATTGCTTTATCCCGTATGGTGTGAACTTGCCGAAATCCTCCCATTTGATAACAGTCGGGTTGCGGTGCGATTCGGAGGAAACGAATATGATCCTGGGGATGGAGGAACCTTCATGAGAGTGCGGATTTGAATCCGATGCAGGGTGCAGGGATGCAGGATGCAGGGATGCAGGATGCAGGTTGCTGAAACTCCCATTTTCAATAAGTTTTATCACATACAGGAATTTTGAGAAATAATTCACCATAAACATCTCTTCGAAGCCCTGTAGTGTCTTCCGCGACTTGCTGGGTACCACCCCCGCGTTACAAATCAGTATATCAATCGGAGCAAACTGCGAACGCAGATCAGAAGCAAGCTTTTCGATGCTGTTCACATCGCTGAAATCAACTTGCAGCATATGCACATCGCTGTTCCCGCTGAGTTTTTTCACTTCTTCTCCTTTTGCAGGAATGCCGCTGCGGCATGCCATGACAGTTTTTGCTCCTCTTCCGGCAACCTCAACGGCGGTGGCAAAGCCAAGGCCTGAGCTGGCACCGTCTACAACCACAGTCTTGCCGTCGAGGCGGTCCGACTCGCGCAGAACCCCTACCGGCACCTGTTTTTTAAACAGATCCATGATGCCCGTAAGCGTAGCCCTGAACGGGTCCTTGTACTTCTCTTGCTTATTGTCGCCCATAATGATCCTTTATAAAATTCTGGTAATGTGAAGTATGCCGGTCGATGTCGGATTCGGTCAGTCCGAAATCTCCCAGCGAATACTGATGAACCCCGTGCTTGCGGTGAGAATGTTCCTGCTCGTGCTGATTAAACCGCTCAATAAGCCCCGGATTTAACCCGCCGTCCATCGAATAAATCCTTCCGAGCTCCTTATTAGAATCACTGATGAGATCCTTATAATAAATGTCCATGAACTTGTCGCTGTTATTCCCTTCAAGCCTGTAATCCAGCGCCTGCTGAAGCATATAACCTGTTTTCCTTACCCAGTGCGCTGCGATACGGCGTTCATCCACATCATCGCTGAACATCATATAATTGTAAGTGAGCATGCTCAGGTAAGAAGGGACTGATTCGTAAATGTTCCTGTGAGGCCAGATGAATTTCACATCATTGAAACATTTTTCAATGATATGAGGAAATTCAAGGTGGTGAGGGGTTTTCAGAACCCAGCGTTTGGCCGGCTTCACCCATTGAAGAAACTTAAGGAGCTTCACCGCGTATTCATACGCCGGAGTCTGGTCGGTACGTTCCAGCCAGGAAGCATAGGAAGGCACGCTCATCATCGCCTCGGTTGTGGTACTGAGGAAACTTACGTCGAGCATCAGGATATCTTCCTCGGGTTGCATGGCATCGATGGGATGGATCGCGAAGAAGCCCGGCGACATCAGCTCCACGGCCTTGACCGACATACGGGCAACCTGTATGCGTTTTGGATCTTCATGAACCTCTGAGGGGCTGAAATCGAGCTCCAATGGAATGGGATTGATCACCTCCCAGCTTGGGATCACCCGGTGGCTGGGATCTACAGCCAGGAGTCTCTGGAGTTTGGTTGTACCGGTGCGCTGCAGTCCTACTATGATCCAGGCGGGATACAACTCCTGTTCCAGTATCTCAGGATGTTTCTTAAAGAAATATTCCGCCCTCAGCCTTATTGCAATCAGGCTCGACAGTCTTTCGCGTGTAATGAATCGCCCTATCGGATGCAGGTTTGCTTCTTCGTTAATGGAAGTGAGCATGCGTTCCACCGGTTCATCCCAGAAATCTTTTCCCAAATCGTTCAGACCGGTGAGTTTTTTCGCCCGGCCTATCAGCGCATCCTTATCAAGCTTTATTTTCGAACCCAGCAGATAAGTATTCTTCCAGATCGAATTTATACCTCTGAATAACAGCGGGCGTTTAGAGAAATTTTCATCATTCATTAAAAAGATTTTGAAAAAAGTCGGCAAGTTATAGAAAATCCTGACGCCAGCAATCAAAGCAGCAGGAATCGTTTGCTGGTAGAAATAAAAAAACTGCAATCGGTTATTCTGACTGCAGCTTTCTTAGAACCTTACTCAACTATTTCATTTCCTGAGATTTGTTAGCTGATGTGTTTCCGGGAAATAATGGCTGGTCAGGGGAGGAGATATCAGCAGTCAAATCCGATTCAATGCTATCGTCAATGAAATCAGCTACCAGGGGCAACGAGGGTTTAAGGTCGATGAGCATCAATTCATTCAATGAATAAACTTCATCGTCAAAAGTTGCTTCCTTTGGCGTGCTTGGCACAAGGGAAGCCAGGGAGAATTCGGTAAACTCATTTCTAAAAGGGGCTTCTGAGGTCTTTTCCCCCTCTGCGAATAGAACGTTTACCTGGCCACTTAAAAATATATTGGTTATCATTAAAAGACTAATGATTGCTTTGCTTTGTGGGTTCATAATTTTTAATCGGATTAATTTTAAAAAATACTTAAAACAAAAGTACAATCATCAATCCCTCGGACTGTTATACAATTTTTTAGATGTTTTATATGATTTACAGATCGGGTTATTTGCGATTGCAATGGACTTTCTTAAACTGCGTAAGAGTTAGTCCCGTTTCCTTTTTAAACTGAGCCGACAAATGTGAGGTGCTGCTATAATGTACTTTAAAAGCAACTTCACTTAAGGAGAGATCTTCGTTAATAATAATTTCTTTTACCCTGTCTATCTTTTGACGGATATAATATTTCTCAATGGAATTACCATGTATAGACGAAAAAAGATTGCTGAGATAATGATAACTGTAACCCAATTTTGTACTGATATAGTCCGAAAAATTCGACTTCAATAAATCTCCGGAATTATAAACCAGGTCGGAGATGGATTTTTTAATTTTTTCTACCAGTACGTGTTCGTTGTCATCTACAAGTTCAAATCCGAGTTCATTTAATAAAACCTTTAGTTTATTAAGTCTGTCAGTGCTCATAGTATCACTGAAGTCTATCTCCTCTTCCTTTAATATCACGTCATTAAAATTATGCTTTTCCAATTCCGATTGCACCACTAGTTTGCAACGGACGCACACCATATTTTTAAGATAGACCTTCATAATAACCTACAAAATTAGATTCTAAGCCACAGAACCTATTATACGTTTTTGTTTATCTTTTATATAATTTACCGATAATCTCTTTTTATAACTTCGGATGGTTGAGTAAAATCACTTTACATGATGGTTCTATCGCCCGCGCACCAGGCTTCAGACGATACCACCGCCAGAGCATAGTACCTTCGGAATGCCCGCAGGTGTTAATCCAGTTGGGAAGTCCGCGATCGGAATGGGCCACGATGACCTTTACCGAGCCGTCAGCTTCGTACACCGCCGACGCCTTGTTTACACAGATCGTAAAATACCTGTAATCGAGTGATTCCATCCAGTAATTGTTCAGCTGGAAATTCCAGGAGTCACAGTCGGGGGGCATGACCTCTATTATCAAAGCCTCATCGGCTGTCAGCTTCCAGTAGCTGTGGTAATAAATAATGGATGCATCACCTCCTGCATCATTGGATTTCACAGGATCGAAGAGGGGAAGCTTATTGGTATGCTGCTGAAAACCTTTGGCCCATCGTGAAAACAGCATGGCTGCACCGCCAACAAACATGGATGCGGTGTTCAGTCCCTGGTCAACCATCGCCGGCGTGATATTTCCGGGAGCCTTGCGGCCATCGAGATTCTCGATTGTTAATTCGGCAGGGGTCTCGGTAAAGCGGTTGTTAAAGGTCTGCCTCACCATCAGCATACTGCTTGTTTCTTCTATTTTGAGCCAGTTTTTTCCTTTCTTTTCTTTGCTTAGGATGACTTCAAAACTTCCATCCGCCTCATATAGTATTTCATTATGTTCAAGGACTGCGCAAGGGGCCATGCCGCCGGTAGTCCCGTAATTGCCATTCTGAGTGAACAGCCCGAAATAATGGACTGTATTCCTTTTTCCTGTGAGCCTGTATTCATACTCCCCGCTGATCTGGGCATTGAAATAGTAATTGTCGGGATTGTCGGCTCCAAGTTTGATTGTTTCATGAGCCGTACGTCTGAGCACAGGAAAAGAAGGATCGTTGAATTCAATGAAGGCTTCAAGTCCGCCCCGGGTTAGCCTGCTGAGATATCGTATGCCTTCGGCCTGGCTAAAACCATCCTTTGGGGTTCCGGGCATTTTCAGAGCAGCACCCGCGGCTTTCAGGTTATCGCAGAATTCATCCCATGCCTTACCCGAAACGATGCGTTCGACGTGGATGTCATCCGCAGTCTTGCCTTTTAATTTTAAAAGAAAGGACTGCCAGGTTTTCATCAGTCTTAGAAAGAGAAAAAGCAGCTTAGACATTCGCCGGAAATTAAGTATTATTGCAGGCCGCAAATTTATAAAATATCATGGAACAAGCGCAATGGGCTCTGATCGCGGGATCGGCAGAAGGTTTAGGAGAGGCGTTTACTCTGCTGCTTGCCGAACAAGGGTTTAACCTCATTCTGGTGGATCGTGACGAAGAAGCGTTGGGGAAGATCGTCAGGAAGGTCGTTAAGGAGTTCGACATTAAAGTCGTGAGCCTGTGCCTCGACCTTGGTGAGCAGGATGCATGGAAGGTTTGCATGGATGCGGTAAGGGATGCGGGATGCGGGATGCTGGTTTATTGTGCAGCCATGTCGGAGGTGAAGCCTTTTCTTGATCACTCGCCCGAAAACCTCAACCGCTTTATTGATGTAAACAACCGCACGGCCATGCTTCTTGTTCATGCGTTTGCCGGGTATCTAAGGGATCAGAAGAAACCGGGGAAAATACTCCTGATGTCGTCCCTGGCCGGACTGATGTCGCCCGTTTACGTTACTCCCTATGCAGCCAGCAAAGCTTTCCTGATAAGCCTGTCCAGATCTTTATACCACGAGCTGAAGCCACTTCAGATCGGTATCAGTGTTTGCTGCGCGGGTATCATCAACACCCCGAAATTTCTTGAAAGCAGGGCGCATGGCGATATACCGATGGCTGACCCGTTTAAAGTTGCTGCCTATGCAATAAAGATGAGCGGAAAAAAGGCGGTCTGTATCCATGGATTTACAAACCGCCTGAGCTATTTTTTTATTTCAGTAATTCTGCCTTCCGCCCTTGCTTCGTATTTCGTGAACAGGGCCATGCGCAAAATGTACCCTACTTTCTCTCGCTGACCGGGATATATTTATGGTCGGGCTCAACCGCCTTGTATGCCGGACGGATGATCCTGCGTCCGCTGATCAGTTCCTCGAGACGGTGTGAACACCAGCCTGAGATACGTGAAATAGCGAAGAGAGGAGTAAATAATTCCTTGGGTATCTTTAGACATTCATACACAAAGCCGCTGTAAAAGTCAACGTTCGGAGAGATCAGTTTTTCCTTGGTCCCTTTGAATTCATAATAGATCTCTGGTCCTATACGTTCAATAGCCTCGTACAGAGCCATTTCCTTTTCACGTCCTTTTTCTTTGGAAAGCAGCCTGGCTTTTTCTTTCAGAAGGATGGCCCTTGGATCGGAAACAGTATACACTGCATGCCCGAAACCGTAAATCTTTCCGCTTTTGTCATAAGCTTCTTTCTTCAGTATCTTACGCAGATATTCGGTCACTTCGTCATCATTGCCCCAATTTTTGATATTGGTCTTGATGTTGTCCATCATATCGATCACCTCAATATTTGCCCCGCCATGGAGTGGTCCTTTGAGGGAACCTATAGCTGCGACGATAGCCGAATACGTATCGGTGCCGCTGGAACTTACAACCCGGGTTGTAAAAGTGGAGTTGTTTCCGCCTCCATGCTCGGCATGAAGCATAAGGCAAAGATCAAGAAGTTCGGCTTCGAGGGGCGTATAATCATGCCCTTTAAGCATATACAGGAAATTTTCGGCTGAGCCTAGTTTCTTATCCGGATAACGCACCGTAAGTGTATCATAATAAATAAGATGGCGCATGGCATGGTAGGAATACACTGCAATGGTCGGGAACTTTGCAATAAGGCTGATCGACTGCCGTACGATATTCTGAATGCTGGTATCATCTGCATCTTCGTCGAGGGTATACAAAGCAAGTATCGATCTGGCAAGCATGTTCATGATGTCCTTGCCTTTCATGGTCAGGATCATGTCTCTGTTGAAATTCTCGGGTAAGGCCCTTTGTTCGGCGAGGCCTTCCGAAAACACTTTCAGCTCTTCCTCTTTGGGAAGATGCCCGAAGAGCAGGAGAAATACGGTTTCGTCAAAACCGGCGCGTTTCCCGGCCTGGTTGCCGCGAACCAGATCGCTGATCTCAATCCCCCGGTATATCAGTTTGCCGTCAATAGCTTCAAGCTTACCATCGATTTTTTCGTAGCCAACTACGCTTCCAACCCTTGTAAGTCCTACAAGTACACCCGTATGATCTGCATTCCGCAAACCTCTTTTTACATCAAACTGCTTGAAAAGCTGTTCGTCAATAGTGCATGAACTTTCCGTTTCAGGGGCATGTTCAGCAATAAATTTCTTCATGTCCATATCTGTCCTTTTATTGATTTTACAAATGTAATTATTTTTCTTTCATGTAGTTGAGTGCGCTGCCGGCTTTGAACCATTTTATTTGCAAATCGCTGTAGGTATGGTTCAGGCGGATGTCTTCGGTAGTACCTCCGGCATGGTGAATTGTGAGTGTCAACGGCCTGCCGGGAGCAAATTTATCGAGTCCGCTCAGGTCAAAACTGTCATCCTCACGAATTTTATCGTAATCGGCCGGATTGGCAAAGGTCAAAGCGAGCATGCCCTGCTTTTTAAGGTTTGTCTCATGTATCCTCGCGAAGGACCTGACCAGAACAACCCTCACGCCAAGAAACCGTGGTTCCATCGCCGCATGTTCACGCGATGAACCTTCACCGTAATTTTCATCGCCTACAACCAGAGACGGGATGTTTTGGGACTTATAATACCTGGCTGTTTTTGACACTTCGGCATATTCGCCGGTTATTCCGTTCTTCACCGAGTTGGATTTGCCATTGAAGGTATTGACTGCGCCCATCAGCAGGTTATCAGATATCTTGTCGAGATGTCCGCGGTACTTCAGCCAAGGGCCGGCCATCGAAATATGATCGGTAGTGCATTTGCCTTTTGCCTTGATGAGCAGCCTCATTCCGGCAACATCTTTCCCGTTCCATGTATCAAAGGGTTCCAGAAGCTGAAGCCTGTCGGAAGCGGGATTCACGGTTACGGCGATCCCCGACTGATCGGCGGGAGGAGGCAGGAAGCCAGGATCCTTTACATCGAACCCCCTGGGCGGCAACTCGTATCCCTGTGGCTCGTCGAGCATCACCTCAAGGCCATCAGCATTCACAATAAAATCTTTTGCAGGATTGAATGAAAGTTTTCCTGCCAGAACCATGGCTGTAACCATCTCGGGAGAAGCGATAAAGGTATGTGTACCGGCATTGCCATCGTTTCGTTTGGCGAAATTCCTGTTAAAGGATGTAACGATGGAATTTTTCCTGTCGGGGTCGTCGATCTTCCTCGACCACTGACCGATACAGGGGCCGCAGGCGTTGGCCATGATCACCCCTCCTATCTCATCAAACGCATCAAGCAATCCATCCCTTTCTGCCGTATATCTGATTTGCTCAGAACCGGGAGTGATGATAAAGCCTGCTTTCACATTCAGCTTTTTGGATTTAGCCTGGCGGGCAATGAATGCGGCCCTGGAAAGATCTTCATAGGACGAGTTGGTGCAGGAACCGATCAGCCCGACTTCAAGAGTATCGGGATAATTGTTTTCTTTAAGAAAAGCAGGAAGTACCGAGACGGGAGTAGCCAGGTCAGGGGTAAACGGACCGTTCACATAAGGTTCAAGTTCCGAGAGATTGATTTTAATGTACTGGTCGTAATACTTTGAAGGATCTTTCGCTACTTCAGGATCGGCCTTCAGGAAAGCTGCATACTGACCGGCTTTTTCAGCAACAACTTTTCTTCCGGTAGCTTCAAGATAGCGTTTCATGCTGTCATCATACGCAAACACCGAACATGTAGCGCCAACTTCGGCGCCCATATTGCAGATTGTTCCTTTTCCGGTGCAGGAGAGTGACTCTGCACCTTCTCCGAAATATTCAATGATAAAGCCGGTACCTCCTTTTACAGTGAGTTGGCCCGAAATAGCCAGTATAATATCTTTTGATGAGACCCAGCCGTTTAACTTGCCGGTAAGCTCAATCCCCATGATCTTCGGCATTTTAAGTTCCAGCGGAATGCCCGACATCACATCCACTGCATCGGCTCCGCCAACACCTATGGCAAGCATACCCAGTCCGCCGGCATTGGGAGTATGCGAATCCGTCCCTATCATCATCTGGCCGGGAAAAGCATAATTTTCAAACACTACCTGGTGAATGATACCAGCGCCGGGTTTCCAGAATCCTATCCCGTATTTTGCCGATACTGACTGAAGGAAGTCGTACACTTCGGCATTTTGTGATAAGGCCGAGGTGAGATCGGGGCTAACTCCTTCTTTTGCCAGGATGAGGTGATCGCAATGCACTGTAGCCGGGACCGCCGAACTTGGCCTTCCGGCCGTCATGAACTGAAGCAATGCCATCTGGGCCGTGGCATCCTGCATAGCCACCCGGTCAATCTGGAAATTCACGTAATCGCCACCTCTCTCGAAAGGTACTGAGGGAATATCATCGTACAGATGTCCGTACAAAAGCTTCTCGGTAAGCGTTAGAGGGTGGTTCAGTACCGTTCTCGCTTTCTCGGTTGATCTGCTGATCTTATGATAGATAGCCTCTATGTTTTCTTCTTTTAGTAACATGCTTGAAAATATCTTTAATTCGAAGTCAAAATTAACAATTTGAATCGATAAATTTGCATGTTTCGTTTGATGATTCTGATTAAAACCTGAGATCATGCTGGCTGATTTACTGAGTTCCTGGAAAAACGCAGAAGATACGCAAAAACCTGTTTTTGCTTCGGCCCTTCTTGACGGGGCAGAGGCCGCACTTGAAGCGATACCCCATGCCGGTCCTGAACGAAATACGTCTCTCCATGCCGGTCCTGAACGAATTACCCTGGCCCACCCGAGGAAAAGCAGAGATGAGGCAGGAAGTATCGCCAGGGAAACATGGCTGGATTTCCTGAATGAAACCGGGAGAGCTATCTTCCTGAAAAACCTTGATACTCCTCAGAGAAACCGCTGGGCGGAGGTTGTGTTCAGAGTACTCCAGATTTCCCGTTTTTCCTTCAACGACCTGATGCAACAGAGAGTGAACGAACATCCGCGGCAGGTCCTTTTTAAAGATATGTCGGCAACACCCCCGGTTGACTGGACATACGAACAGATTTACCGTCATCTTAAAGAAATTTCCGCGATCATTTGCAAGACTGTCAGCGAAGAACCCAGGGTGGCAATATACACCGAGAACTGTGTTGAAGGGGCTTGTGTTGACCTCTCTTGCCTGTGTTCGCGTATATTCATTTCGCCAATCAGCATTCATTTCGGTGTAGAAATTGTATCGGCCCTGTTTGATAAACTTTCCATCAACATGGCCTTTGCCGATACCCCCCAGAGGATTGCGGTTCTGGAAAAGGTCAATGAAATGACGGCCAAACGATTTCAGATCCTCACGATAAGCCCGGGTTCAAAGAAAGGTTCTTCAGTAGCTTACCTTCAGGAAGAATGTAAGAAGCTCTCGCGTTCCGAGATCGAAGACATTCATGCATCCCGGCCCGTCAAAAGTACGAATGCTGTTGCCACAACCATGTTCACTTCGGGAAGCACCGGACTTCCCAAGGGAGTCTCCTTTTCGATATATAATATTTTATCTAAACGTTTTGCCCGTGCAGCGGCCCTCCCCGAAGTAGACCATGAGACTTTACTCTGTTACCTTCCATTGTTCCATACTTTTGGCAGATACCTTGAAATGACCGGGGCGATTTACTGGCATGGCACTTATGTTTTTGCCGGGAACAGTTCTGCCGAAACACTGTTTGACCTTTTTCCCAGGATCAATCCCAGCGGCTTTATCAGTATCCCTCTTCGCTGGCAGGAACTCTATGAAAAATGTCAGGAAAAGATCAGCGGGATAGAGAATTCAGAGCTGAAGGCAAGGGCTATTGAAGAAGTTACAGGCAACCGCCTTAAATGGGGCCTCAGTGCTGCAGGGTATCTTGACCCCCAGGTATTCCGGTTCTTCAACGCTCATGGCATCGCCTTATCGAGCGGGTTTGGCATGACTGAAGCTACAGGTGGGATAACCATGACACCCCCTTTTCAATATCAGGATTTTAAAGTGGGAATTCCCTTGCCCGGCGTTGTCACCAGGCTGAACGAAAACCGGGAACTGGAAATCAGCGGTCATTATATTGCAAGGTACCTCGAAGATGCTCCTCCTGAAGGGGTGATCCCCTACCCCGTTTCTGAAAAGAAAGACTACTGGCTGAAGACCGGTGATGTCTTCATCATCAATAAAGACGGGTACCATGAGATTGTGGACAGGGTAAAGGACATTTATAAGAATAACCGTGGCCAGACTGTTGCCCCCCAGGTGATAGAAAAGAAATTTCATAATGTCCCAGGTATTAAAAACACTTTCGTGGTAGGTGATAACAAGCCGTACAATGTACTTCTGATTGTTCCTGACAAAGCTGATACTCTGTTCGCCTCCATCAAGGGACATAACCTTCGGGAATATTTTCACCAGATTGTCATGTCGGCAAACAAAGGTGTTGCACCCTATGAAAGGGTTGTCAATTTTACGCTGCTTGAAAGGGAATTCAGCGCCGAAAAAGGCGAACTTACACCAAAAGGATCGTTTAACCGTAAAGCCATAGAACACGGATTCTCCTCCCTCATTGATTCACTTTACCAGAGCAATATAGTTCAGATTGAACGTCCCGGCATCAGCATCTCCATCCCGAAGTGGGTTTACAGGGATTTAGGGATACTGGAAACCGATATTGTGTTCAGCAAGGACAGGCTCGTGAACAAACGCACGAAGCACAGCTTAAAAATCAGAAAGCACAAAAAGGGAGGCTGGATCGTTGGCGACCTGGTCTATGGCATCAATGGCAAAATACTGGATCTGGGGATGTTTACCCGTTCTCCGAAACTCTGGACCGGGAACCCTGCCTTAATTTCATTCTGTCCGGTAAAGGAGGGCTGGGACGTTCCGGTAAAAGGGATCACCGAAAGTATTTACCTGAACCAACCAGGTTTAATCAATGAGCATGAATGCAAGGCCCCGGCAAATATACGCGATCAGTTTTTGGCTAACACTAATCTTCTCCTCTGCCAGGCATTATACTCAACTGATTCCCTGGCTGAAGCTGCTATTGTAAAAATAGGAGAAATGTTTGGAGAAGCGGAACCCAGGCTTGCCGAAGTGATGAGGCTGAGACTTGAAGCCCTGGCTTTCCATCCTTCTGAAGAGATCCGATGCCTGGCCTACCGGACTATCCTCCTGTATGCTTCACAGCCTGAAACCATTCCCAACCTCCCGATGTTCCTCGAGTCGGGACTCTCGTTCCTGAACGAAAAATCAATCAGGGCCATTGCTTCCTCAAAAATCGGAAAACACAGACTTGACGCACTTAAGCAAAGACTTTATTTTTACCGCACTTATTTCACTTGGCCGGTACCTGTAAAAACGCGGAGGCAATTCGAGGATGTGCTCAGGATGCTATTCAATTTTGCACTTCAGCATCTCGACTTTTATGTTCCAGTGAGGGCCGAACTTTCGAGATGGATACTTCACCGCCAGGATCCATGGCTTTCGAAAAAAGCTGAAAATTATTTTTATAAGCTGGCTGATGTGTTTGAGACCTATATGGAAGGAAGAGGACAGAAATATCCCCTCGCAATCTGGCGATCAAAAATGGTGTTTGAGCATGGGATTCAGGACAATGACAAAGAAAGAATTCTGAATATTCTCCAGTCAACAAGGTTTCTTGAAGAGAGCATCGCCCTGACGTTTAACGAATGGGATTTTGACCTTAAAGACGCTCCTCCCGGTGGGATATGGTTGCTGCGCCTACTGGCCTATAAGGAATTCAAGCATTACAGAATGAGTATCAACACCAGGGCTGGAAAACATTTTGACCTGCATTTTGTAATCAGTAACAATGCGAAATTTAAACCCAACCCCGATACGTTTTACTGGCAGGCTTCCCTTGCAGGCTTCCCGTATGGTGCAGCCGTGGCTTCCTTATTGGGCAGTAGCAGGCCAAATCTCGGACTTCTCAGCACGCAATATATCGGAGGGCTTACTGCCTGGGATAAGATCAGGGAATTCGCTGAAATTCACCGCTCGTCAGGGTATGTCAGGCCCAACGCCTGGAAAAAGGTTTTTATACGCTCCCTGGCTACTGTTTTCAAAGCCTGGCACCACAGTGGGTACCAGATAGTGCCGGGAGCTATCACCCCCACTAACATCTCGGTCCCGGAGATGGATTTCCGCGAATCGGCCGTGATCCTTACCCTTACGGGCTGGTCGGAATACCGCGATCCTCTTTCGCTTATTTCCCCAATGGTAGAGGATTACTACTGTAAAACCGTTGCATTGTACCCATGGGTCAAAAAACAGATCGAGATCCAGTGGATCTTCGATGCCTGTATTGAAGCCCTGGGCAAGGAGGAGGCCATAAAGTTCCTTGACAGCTTAATGAACGAACTGAGTAAACGACTTGTAATTTGCCATGATCAGAGCAAACTGAAAGACCACCTTGCAAAATACCTTTCAGAAAATATAAAACGTTTCCACCTTCCGCTTTCATTGTTCGCAGCCATCGACCAGTATATCGACTGGCATCGTATGAATCCCATGACAACCGTTACAGCCAGGGAACAAACTATAATTGAACTCATGGAACTTTTCAGGCTAAACTTGTGGCCCGACCTGGTGAGATATTATTTTTACCGGCATACATATTTCATGAACTTCAACACTGAAGTCATAGTATCATTTGATAATCTGCTCGAAAAAATGCAGGAAAAACAGGATACTTTGCCTATCCAGATGATAGAACTCTCCGATCTGCAGTCAGCCATATCAGAAGAAGAAGATAAAAATATTTTCAGCCATATGGTTTTTCCAAGGCTACAGACCGATCAGCATATAGACCTGTTGAAAATAGGGGAAATCTCCAAAGAACATATTCTTGTGCGCTTCGACATTCACGACAGCGAAGGAAAACAGTATACACAGTATGAGCCTGTTGAGCCAAGGGAAATTGGTCAGCTATACCAGATGTTCTTCAGGGAGAATTACCCCAAGGAGATCAGCAAAACAGATCATCTGCATGTAGTTTCTGACCTATCAGGTAAAATTATCGGCGGGCTCACCTGGCATTTTTTGGATGCCGAGACAGCGCTGTTCGACGGAATCGTCGTAACTTCGGCCCTCCAGGGAAAAGGAATTGCCGCTGCCATGATCGCAAATTTCTTTGTCAGCATTTCGGTATACGGCATCAAGATCATAAAAGCACATTTTCTTTTCGGAAATTATTATATGAAACATTTCTTTGAAATCGATCAGAAATGGGGAGCGCTGGTGAAAGTGATATGATGTACGATGTACGATGTACGATGTACGATGTACGATGTACGATGTACGATGTACGATGTACGATGTACGATGCACGATGTACGATGTACGATGTACGATTTCACCATTTTTTCACCATTTCACCATTTCACCATTTATTAACTATTAACATATTAACATCATGGGAACAAAAATAACACTAACGAATGGGCGGCTGATCGTACCGGATAGCCCGGTGATACCTTTTATTGAAGGCGACGGCACGGGCCCGGATATCTGGAATGCAAGTGTAAAAGTTTTTGATGCAGCCGTTGAAAAGGCTTATTCAGGTAAACGTAAAATTGCCTGGAAAGAAGTGCTGGCCGGCGAAAAAGCTTTCAAACAAACAGGGGAATGGTTACCTCAGGCTACCCTCGATGAGATCCGTGAATACATTGTGGCTATCAAAGGTCCCCTCACAACACCTGTGGGTGGTGGGATACGTTCCCTGAATGTGGCTCTGAGGCAGATATTGGATCTTTACGTATGCCTCAGGCCTGTAAGATATTTCACGGGAGTTCCTTCCCCGGTTAAAAAACCGGAACTTACCGATATGGTCATCTTCCGTGAAAATTCTGAAGATATATATGCGGGGATTGAATGGATGGCAGGTACTGCCGAGGTGAAAAAAGTCCTGGATTTCCTTATCGGTGAAATGGGAGTTAAAAAGATCCGGTTCCCGGAGAGCTCTTCTATCGGTATCAAACCGGTATCGAAAGCGGGAACTGAACGACTGGTGAGAGCTGCAATAGAGTTTGCCATAGAAAAGAAAAAGCCATCTGTAACCCTGGTGCATAAGGGGAATATTATGAAGTACACCGAAGGAGGCTTTAAAACCTGGGGTTATGCACTTGCAGAAAAGGAATTCAGTGCAAAAGTCTTTACCTGGACTCAGTATGATAAGATAAAGGATCAGGATGGTGAACAGGCTGCTGAAGAAGCTCAGAAAAGAGCTGTATCAGAAGGCCGCATTATCATCAAAGATGTCATTGCCGATGCATTCCTGCAGCAGATTCTTACCCGGCCGGCTGATTACTCGGTTATTGCAACTCTGAACCTCAACGGCGATTATATCTCCGATGCTCTGGCCGCCATTGTAGGGGGAATAGGTATCGCCCCGGGAGCCAATATCAACTATGAAACCGGCCATGCAGTGTTTGAAGCCACACATGGCACGGCTCCTAAATATGCCAATAAGGACCAGGTAAACCCGGGTTCGGTAATCCTTTCCGGAGTGATGATGTTGGAATATATGGGATGGCACGAGGCCGGAGCCCTTATTGTGAAGGGACTGGAGGCTTCTATTGCAAAAAAGAGGGTGACTTACGATTTTGAACGCCAGATGGAGGGCGCTACTAAACTCAAATGTTCAGAGTTTGGTTCTGAGATCATCGCAAATATGTAATTAATAAAAAAGCCGGGTTTCAGCCCGGCTTTTTTATTAATAGAAACTCGGACATTCCATGGCGCCGCCATATTTCCTTCCACCCCCACCTCCGGGTAAAGAACCGCCACCGCCACCGCCGCCGAAGATCGACAATTTATCGAACTCGAGAATAAGACTTATTTCATGAGCGCCGCCAGTACCCTGTAAAGCGCCACTTATCTGGATGTCATATGAATACATAAATTTAATACTCATATTTTCATAAAAATTGTATTTGTAGCCAGCTAACACTGCACAAGCGCTGTTAACTACACCGGTCAAAGTGCTCTTATACCAGCAACCAAGGTATAGATTGTACTTCAAAAGGTTTAGTCCAAACTGCAGGGAGTTAAGGTTTGCCTGGTTCATGTACAAAGCTCCGACGTTGATCTTAAGAGGCTCCGATGCACTGGCATACATTGCACTGGAACTTCCCCCCGGGCCGGTTGCAAAAACAAGGTCAAGATGGCCAACCCATTTTCTTGGATACTGCGAAGAACCTACAGAAAGAAAGGAAACATCAGGTTTGAAAATATGATCCACGGCAAAGCCCACATTACCTGTTATATTTCCTTCAGTTGATGAAAACTGAAGAATACCACCTGCACCGAAATCGGGTACCACCCTTTTATTAGCATTAAAATCAGTGAACCCGTTTTGATAAATATTCCCGTATCTTGGGTCTAAACTACTTGTGAATACAAGGTCATCGTAGTTAATCTTTCGTTGCATAATACCTGCTTTAACACCCACCTGAGCAACCATAAAGCTTGTAATAGGAATACGAACACCAATGGTCAGAGAGACATTCAGGTTGTTTATCAGACCAACTCCGGGATTATCCGATTCAACTTGCAATCCCAGTCCCCCGGCCCCTGGCAATCCACGATCACCCAGGTCGGCCGAGAAATAATAAGACTTAAAAGGAATCGGAGCAGAAGGCCACTGATCCCTGAACAGGAATCTCGCGCGAAGGCCGGTGTTAAGCCCGGTAAACGCGGGGTTTACATAAAGTGGTGCGCTGAAATACTGAGTGTAATTCATGTCCTGCCCAAGGGCAGTTGTAAGAGGCATTATCCAGACCAGAACCAGCAGGCAAAGAATACATAATCGTTTTTTCATCGGGCTTTATGTTAGATAATGTTATCTTAATAATATTACTGATCCCATTGTACCACCACTGCCGCTTACGCCGGTGTTCGAACCGGTCCAGGGAGAGTCGTCAATGAAGGTCGCGGTTGCCTTCCAGAAATAATTTCCCTGAGGCATCAATTCTCCGTTAAAAGTACCATCCCATCCGTCAAGCGGGGCGCCGTTATTGTCGAGTCTGTTCGACTCCCACATAAGATGCCCCCCGGGATCGAATACCTGCATAAGATAGGTTTTCAGATTTATCCCTACCGGCTTAAATAACCTTACTGCCATATTGCCGCTTGTAGGGGCAAAGGCATTCGGTACGAAAAGACCGCGGAACAGGATTTTATACTCGTAGAAAGTTGTATCCTTACAACCAAAGTTATTTGTTGAGATAAGTCTAATGGAATACGTTCCATCCTCTGAATACGTTGCAACAGGGTTTGTATCATTGCTGGTTTTTCCATTACCGAAATCCCAGGTATAGCCAGATGCTCCTACAGTAAGGTTATTCAGTTTGACTCTTCCGGGAATTCCGTCATACCCGTTAATCAGAGTAAATGCCGATATTGGTGTAATATGCACTGTTACTGTCGAGTCAAGTGTATCCCTGCATCCATAATTGTCTTTGACAATCAGGCTTACCAGATAATCTCCTCCCGATTTGTACTTGTATACCGGATCCTGTAGCAATGAAGTATCCTTCTTTGAACTCATATCACCGAACTGCCAACGCCAGTAGGCTATGGTTGTGTCTGCAATCAATGTAGTGTCTCTGAAGTATGTAGGATCTCCTGTACAGGCAGCAGTATAACTGAAGCTGGCTACTGGTAAACCATATATCCTCATAGATTTTACAAGAGAGTCTTTACATCCGAATTTATTCATGATTACGAGTTTCACATCAAATGTATCCCTGCTTGTATAAGTATGCGTAGGATTTTTCAGTATCGATGTGTCTTTCGCACCTGAAGAAGGTTCACCAAAAGTCCAGACCCAAGCCGAAATCCCTTCTCCATAGGTAAGCGAAGTGTCTCTGAACAATGACGTTTGATGGAGGCAAACAGGTATATCCGAGAATAAGGTCTTGGGTGTAGGATGGATTATAACCTGCTGTGTAATACTATCGGGCACATCCTTCGAATTAACGACAGCCTTGATCCATAGCTTCACATTATAGGTCCCCGCGAGGGCATACCTGTGCTGTAAATACTGGGAATATGTACTGTAAGTTGTATCCTTTCCGTCGCCCCATGTCCATTTCCATAGTCTTATCCGGCTCGTGGGGATTGATGTATCCTGGAATGTCACCATATAATTGGCACACCTGAGAGTATCCTGGAAAGTGTAATCAGCCTTGATACACGGCAGCCTTGTAACTCCCTTTGTGATACTGTCTACACATCCGCGGGTGTTGGTAACGACCAGAGTAACCAGGTAATCACCTGGCACGCTGTAAATATGTGATGTGTCTCCTGGGCCTGGTGCAGGTATGATCAAAGGTGCTGATCCATCACCAAAACGCCATTCCCAACTTGCAATAGTCCCGGTACCGAAGTTCATGGTTGTGTCGTTAAAATGAAGTACGCTGTCGCATTGAGGCGCCAAATAACTGAAAAGTGGTTTTGGCAAAGCATACACCTGAACTGTTCTGAAAACACTATCGATACAATTATCGGAATTAAACACTTTCAGCTTCACATAATATAAGCCGGGAGCTGTGAAGATATGAGATGCATTATACAGGCTCGAATTATTGGCCGGGCCTGAATTCGGATCACCGAATTCCCACCTTGGTGAGAATAAAGAGTCTCCTGCAGCTTGATTTACAGGGTGAAAATGGGTCGCGTAGGCAAGACATACCGTATCGTTGGTAAAGGTAAATTTAAAGGCGGGTTTCACCCTCACGCTATCAACAACAGTATCCTTGCATCCATATGAATCAGTAACCATAAGTGTTACAGCATAGGTTGTGTCGGTAACCGGGAATGTATAAACCGGATTTGGAACGGTGGATGTACCTCCTGCTTCGAAGTTCCATAAATGGTCTGTAATGACTGCTCCGGCGGCCGCCGACAAATCCTGGAATGTAACCTGTCCTTTCGGGCAGAATTTGCTGGTATACTGGAATGCCGCCAAGGGTTTTGTATGGACAATCACCGACTGGGTTATCGAGTCCTTGCATCCGCTAAGATTAGTCACCACTTCCTTCACTGTATATGTTCCGGCAACAGCATATCTGTGTTTTGGGTTCTGTATTGCCGCAGTGCCTCCGTCGCCAAAGTCCCATAACCATGCTACGAGCTGGCTGTTAGGCGCTATTGAAAGATCAGTGAACGTTGTTGAATCCTGGGCACAGGCTGCAGAATACTGGAACAAGGCCAGGGGCTTCGGACTCACCGAGATCTGTTTGATCGTGTCGTGTGAACAGTTATTGGTGTTCGTAACATTGAGCGTAACCATGTAATAGCCCGGGGCTGCATAATTATGAATCGGGTTCTGCAGTGTGGAGGTATTTGCTGAACCTGAAGAAGGTTCACCAAAGTTCCATTGCCAGGCATTTACAGTGCCGCTCGGTGAAGTAGAATTATCGTGGAATTGTGTTGGGCTGTTCACACATGCAGTATCGTATGTAAATAATGGAACCGGTGCTGCATTTACAGAGATCTGAGTGCTAAGTGTATCGTAGCAACCAGTCGCATTGGTAACCATAAGGTGGACAAGGAAAGTTCCTCCTGCAGAAAAAGCATGAGTGGGGTTTTGTTGGGTGGACGTATTATTGGATCCGGAAGTGGGGTCGCCAAAACTCCATGACCAGCTTGCAAGTGGGGTCCCACCGTTGGTCTGGGAAAGGTCAGTGAACTGGTTTGCCATCAGGGCACAGGCTCCGGAAGCATTACTGAAATTAGCTGTTGGTTTATGCTCCACCGGAACCGAAATTGTGATTTCATTTTTACAACTGTCGGTAGTTGTAATAGAGAGCTTCACATTATAGGAACCACCGCTGGTATACTGATGTTTCAGATTCGGGTTTGAAGGGAAAACGACATGAGCAAGTGCCCCATCTCCGAAATCCCAGTACCAGTCATGAATACTTCCATGAGCTGTGGTTGAGAGATTGGTAAACTGTACCGAATCGCTTGCACAGGTTGGAGATGAGAAACTGAACTGAGCAACGGGGGCGCCGTATACATCAATCGATTTGTGTTTGACTCCCTGACAACCCAGGGAATTGGTGATTGTAAGTATCACATCAAAGGTTCCTGAATTACTATAGGTATAAGTAGGATTCTGAACCGTTGAAGTACCTCCGTCGCCGAAACTCCAGGCCCATCCGACGATAGTCCCACCCGTTGAATTGTCGGTGAATAATGTTGGGCTGGATTTGCAAACGCTCGTTGCTGTAAAATCGGCCAGCGGATTTGCATTAATGGTGACTATGGCACTGCTGTCCTTATAACATCCGCTTGCATTGGTGACTTTTAAATGAACCGTATATGATCCGGCAACTGTAAAACTATGAATCGGATTCTGCTGAGTGGATGTATTATTACCTCCTGATGTGGGATCTCCAAAATTCCATTGCCACTGAGAAATCTGTCCGCCTCCATTAGGTTGCGAAATATCAGTAAACTGAACTGGCGACAATTCACAGTTAACGGTTGACCACTGGAAGCCGGAGATCGGGTTATACTGGATCTGAACCGGGATGGTATTTAGCTGAGTGCAATTGTCGGAGGTTGTGACCGTAAGTATTACCTGATAAGTGCCTCCTGTTGCATATGTATGAGAGATAGTTGGTGAGGCCGAACTTTGAGTATTGCCATCACCAAAATCCCAGGTCCTGTTATTAATGTAACCGTGCGATGTTGTGGAAAGATCAGTAAATGTTACGGCGCTTCCCGCACAGGTTGGAGAGGTATAACTGAAAGTAACGATTGGTTTGGCCCACACCTGAACAGGCTTGGTGGCTGAATGAAAGCAACCATTGGAAGTAGTTACCAAAAGGGTAACATTGAAAGTGCCTCCGATAGCATATGTATAGGTTGGATTCTGAGCCGCAGAACTCCCGCCATCACCAAAGCTCCATAACCATGACACAATCGTGCCTGAAGCAGATGTAGAATTATCGGTAAAGGTGGTTGCGTTACCCTGGCAAGCTGATGTGGCGCTGAAGTTAGACACCGGGTTGGCGTTGATAGTAACCTGTATGGAGTCTCTTCCAAGACAGCCATCTGCATTTGCAATAACCAGATGAACCCAGAATATACCGGCAGCAGTGAAATTATGTACCGGGTTCTGCTGGGTTGAGTTATTGTTCCCCCCTGAACCAGGATCCCCGAAAGTCCAGTTCCATTGTGTGATAGCGCCTCCACCGTTTGGCTGGGAGTTGTCGTTGAACTGAACCGGAGTTAGAACACAGAGTGAATTAGTTACGGTAAATGATGCTGTCGGGGCAAACTGAATGGATACCGGAATGGTCTTTGTTCCTGTACAACTGTCGGAAGTCCTTACCGTGAGCAAAACATTATAATTGCCTCCCGTGGTATACTGATGAGTAATCGAAGGGGAAAACGTATTCACGATATTTCCGTCGCCGAAATCCCAGATTCTTCTGAAAATATATCCGTGACCTGTTGTCGACATATCCGTAAAAGTCACATCGTTACCTGCACAGGTTGGAGATGAGAAACTAAAGGATGTAACCGGGAATGGATATACTTCGATTGGATTGGTGATGCTTTTTGTACAACCGTTTGAATTAGTTACCGTGAGTGTTACATAATGAATCCCTGCTGTGCTGAAAAGATAAGTCGGATTGGGTACATTGGCCGTTCCTCCGTCACCAAAATCCCAGGCCCATGTAACAATGGTCCCGGTGGGTGTAGTTGAAGCATCTGTAAATACAGTCAGATCACTTAAGCAGCTATTAGCTGATGTAAAAGCTGCAACCGGCTTTTCACCAATCGTCACATCAATGGTCTTGGTGGCAGTACATCCATTTACACTGGTAACGATAAGAACTACATGATGAATACCTGCACTTGTAAAGCTGTGAAATGGATTCTGCAGAGGCGAAGTGTTGGATGAACCTGAACCCGGATCATCGAAAGTCCAGGCCCATTGTGTGATCGTACCTCCGCCATTGGTCTGTGAATTATCAATAAAACTCAGGGCCTGGTTCAGACAACCTACACCGAGAAAAGTGAAATCTGCAATCGGAGCAGGAATCCCTGTAACAACCTTTTGTATTGAGTCAATACATCCATCGGTGGTCGTTGCAATAAGTGTAACAGTATGAGAGACTGATGCATCAAGATAAGTATGAGTCGCTACCGGGCCGCTTCCGTATAGTGTGGCATCACCCCATTTCCATACCCAGCTGTTGATAAAACTTGTAAACCCGGCCGGAACATAGGCCTGGCTTGTAAAAGTAATTTGTGCATGCTGGCAGAACGGACTGGTACTTATAAAATCAACCACCGGTTTTGGGTTTACAGTTACGCTCCGGGTAATTGTATTTGTACAGCCGTTGGAGTTGACAACCACAAGTGTGACTGAATGTGTTCCTGCTGTGGCAAATAGATGTTGGGGATTCTGAAGGGGTGAGGTGCCGCCGTCGCCAAAATCCCATGCCCATGATAGTATGCCGGAAGCATTTGGTACTGTGTTATCTGTAAAGAGGGTATTATCGCCCAGGCAGGGTGTTGAAAAAGCAAAAGCAGGAGCCGGCAGTTCATTAATAATGATTGTTTTAATGATGGTGTTGCTGCAATAGTTGGTATTGGTGACAATTAGCTTGACAATTTTTGAACCCGGCGTATTATAAATATGCGAAGGGTTTTGGGCGGGGGAGAAATTGAATGATCCGGAAGCCGGATCGCCAAAATCCCAGGACCAGGACATCAGATTTCCTCCTCCATTGGTCTGCGAAAGATCGCTGAAATGAACCGATTGGGGTGCAATGCAGGAAAATGATCCGCCTGTAACCTCAAAATCAGCAAGAGGGGATGCCACCTGCTGAACATTTATAGTCCTGGACTGAGTACAACCGCGGTTTGTGGTAACCGTAAGAACCACATCCCATCCTGTGGAACTGTAAACAGCATAAATATGCGAAGGATTTCGTGTTAAATCATGAATCGAACCATCTCCAAAATCCCAGTCCCATGCAACGATTACATCATTATATGGCAAGGGGACAGCTGAAAGGTCTGTAAACTGAATTGCCGAGCCGAAACAAGTAGGTGTTGTAAATGTGAAATTGGCTATTGGTTTGGGGATTATACTCACAACATGCTGTTTCGATTTACTGCAGCCATTTACATCAGTCAGGGTCAGAGTAACTGTATAATCACCAACCGAGGCATATAAATGAGATACACTACCGGGTGCTGAAGAATTGTTGGCATCGCCAAAGTCCCACAACCAGGTATAATTGGCTGGTGGTAAAGCAATGGGATCGGTTGTTAAGTTTACCGCTTGATCAAGACAAACATTATTGTTGTATGAAAATTCTACAGGAATAGGTGCATTGATAGGAACATTGATGGTCTTCACAGGGCTGGGGCAGTTCTCGAGGTTCTCCCATGATTGTAAAGTTACATTATAAGAGGTTTTACCGCTTTTAAAAGTATGCGTTGGATTCTGCAGGTTGGATGTGTTGGCTGCTCCTGATAAGGGATCATCAAAAGTCCACAACCACTGGTAAATAGTACCCGGGGGAGTAGTGTTCGCATAAGACTGGTCTACAAAGTAAACATCCTGTCCGTCGCAAGCCTGCGTCTGATGCAGGTGGGCAGGATCGCTGAACCATATGAAATTCGCGGTTGGTGCATCATATATTGTTACCCATAAATCGAATTGAGTCTCGAGAGGGGTCCCCAGATTAAGTACCCTTGTTACATGATAGGGGCCGGGACCAGCATAGGCATGAGTTGGGGAAGCAGGAACATTTGGAGCAACAAAATGCTGAATCCCCGAGCCATCGCCGAAATCCCAGTCCTCGGTGGTGATCAGGCCTCCCGGTGGACAGGGGACAAATAAAACATCGACATTCTGGCACTGGTTAGGCGGATTTGCAGTAAAGCAGGCTGCAGGCGGTGCACCCAGCGAAACATCATGTGTTACAAAATTGGTGCAGCCGGTTACCATATCGGTTGCTGTACAACGGACCGTATAGCCCCCCGGTCCTGGATAAGTATGTGTGATAGGTGAGCCAAATCCATTCGTGCCATCGCCAAACTCCCAATAAACATTATTGCTGACATGCTGGGCAGGGTTTACCTGGGCCGTAAAAGTCTGTTCATAGGCAGTAGCGCCCTGAGCAGAAGCAAAATCAATGTCAGGACGAGGATTCACAACAAGAGGGCTGGTTTGCAGGATTTTTGTGTTTGCACAGCCATTCTGATTTGTAACAATAAGTGATACGTGATAGATTCCGGGACCTGAAAAAAGATGAATGGGGTTTTGGTCAGTAGAGGAATTGCTCGGCGATGCAGGATCATCAAAGTTCCAGAGATATGAAGCAATGGGGCTGCCTGTAAGCGGCGAACTCATGTCGGTGAACTGCACTATATCCCCGGTACAAGTGATAGTAGGATAACTGAAATCTGCCCTGGGAGATGGTTCAGCCTGAACGGGTACAGCGATGGTTGCATTTTCGCAGCCATTGCTGTTCATTACTCTCAATGTTACATTATGCGGTAAGAGATCTGTAAAAATGTGGATTAACGGAACAGGTGGAGGAGTGCCGGTAGTACTGTAATGATCAGTGCCGGAACCATCACCCCAGGACCACCACCAGTCGGTCATTGAACCTGTGTTTGCCTGTGAAATATCGGTAAATATGGTAGCTTCATTTACACAAGCCTGGTTAAATGTAAAGGCAGCAACTGGTACTGTGTTACCAACAACAACGGCTTGAGGAGTCGTGGTGCTTTCACAGTTTATCGTGTTTGTAACCTTTACAGAAACATTATATGTGCCGGGAGCCAGGAAAGTATACGTGGCGGTCATAGAGCAGGGAATGGTTACCCCGTCGCCCGAATGGTAAAAAAGAACACCATCAATATACCAGTCACAGTATTTTATTTTAATAGTTACATCAGGATTACTGGCGGGCTTTGGTAAACTGCCTGCAGCAGAAAAAACATACTGGTTGTACAAACAGTTGGGGGCAGTAACTGAAGTGAGATCGGCAGTAGGTTTGAATTTATCAGGATCAACATACACATAATCGGTAATTTCATCCGTTTGACCGGCTGGATTCTGGATCGTTAGCTTTACAGGAAAAGTATGAGGCGGAGCATAGGCTCCGGTTATAGGGAAAGTCCATGATTGTGCCGCGGTGCCTAAATGGCTCCCTGTTCCGTCTCCAAAATCCCAGGTATAAGTCACTGTAGGGTCATTCGGATGTACTGAAACATTAGGATCGGCCGTAAAATTCACAACGTTATAATAACATCCTCCGGTTGGGTCGAACTGATAATAAAAATAAGAATGTAACAAAGGCTGGATAGCCACAGTTATGGAGGCAGATACCGCGTTGCATGGAAGATCTGCAGAATTTTTTTCATTTATCGTAAGCGTGGCAGTAGTTGGAGTATTTCCCCACACAACGGTTACCTGGTTGGTGATGCTGGAACCTGAAATCGACCCGCCTGAGGGTAATGACCAGATGTACGTATGACCTGGAATGGCATTGGTCATATACGTGACAGTTTGCCCTGCCCTGACTACATCAGGACCAATTACAACCGGCTGAGTATCGCGACATTGTGCAAAAAGCGAAGCATATGAGAGTAGCAGGAACCCGGAAATAAAAGTAAGGCGCAATGTTAAATTCCGCATAGGGTCAGTATTAGAAGACGTTTACAATAATTAACTTATACTTGAATTGGTTGACAATGGTTGCAGTTGTATGGTTGCCTGAAACTCATATTTTTTCATAATGCACAAATGTAAAACTATTTTTTTATTTTTTGGCTTTTCCCATACAACCCTAACAAATTAATTCTGTCTTCTGAAATAATTACTTACATTTTGATATTAAATAAATCCTTGTACTTTTGCAGAAGCGAACTTTTTATATGAAAAAAAATCTCCTTTTTCTGTTCACACTGGTTTTTTGTACAGTGTTTTTGTCATCTTCCTGTAAGAAGAATTCCACTTCCGCACCTTGCAACGGTGTAGGAACTATCTGCTTTGAAAACAAAAGGGATTCACTGCTGATAATCACTATAACGCAAATCCACACAACAATTCCCCTTTTGCATGATCAGATGCAATGCCAGAATCTGGCAGGAGGCGCAACCTATACGGTCAAATTCTCAGGCCCGGCTTATACTGGAAACCTTAGAGACACTACGATGCTTATTCAGAATTGTGATAATAAACTTTATATTATCCTCCCAGCGAAGAAATAGTCCTACTCTTCAAATTTTACTTTGGTTAATTGAAATACAAACCTCTTGTTGTTGCTCTCCAGAGCCACGTTTTTTATTTCCTGGAACCCATAGCACAGAAAGAAGTTATCGTACCACGGCACCAATCCACTCCTGGTTTCTGTAATAAGTTTATCGTCAGGGTATTTTGATTCCAGTAAACTAAATTCGATTTTGCCTGTAGTTTCTTCATTATGAATCACTTTGGAAGCAATTTTTCCTCCTGTATAGTAGGCCAGAAGCATTGTATCGCCATGGAACCTTGTGACTACCTTGGGATTCAGATCAGAACTTATCATGTCTTTAAATTCCATGATATTGTCCCATAATTTCTGTCCATCTGAATTAAATGATGTAAATATAGCGCCTGTAAACTTGTAGCCGTCGAAAACCGAATAAGAATTTGTAAACGGCCGGCCGTAGAAATCGAAATCAGTATAATTCTCTGCATGAAACTGCGGATAAAAGACCTCCGAAACGCCGATATACTGACCTTCATGTTCTATAGGCTCATGTTGAATAACACTGAAATCCAAAGAGTATTCTCCAATATTTTTATTCTTTTTTAATGCCTTCTTCTTCAGATCGATGAGATCTTTACTGCTCAGAAGAGTGCTGATGCTTTTTAGTTCCAGGAAGTTTATAAAATTCAGGTTTTTTTGATTTCCGGGAACGATAAGGCTGGTAAAGATTCCCGAGGATTGATCAGGAGTTTTGTTTTTCGTGGAAGCCCTGCCCGAATTCAGCCGGTAGGTTCCGATTACGAGCTGATCACCCTTCTGATCTGATATTGCTTGAAACCCGGTGAACTCCCTGTCCTGGTTTATGGCACTGATTCTGACCGAAATCTTTTCATTTCCGATGGTATCGAAGACCTTATACCAATGTTCAACTTCCTTTTTATTTAACGTTTTTGTTACAATTGCTTTTATAGCAGGGCCGACGGTATCAATCTGAAACCAGCGGAAAGCCGCCGGATTTTCGCGATCAATCAGAAAACCTTTGCTGTGATTTGACTTCAAATCGAGGATCTCGACTGCCGCCTGGCCGGTTTTATGGTTAAGGGCCAGGAAAGCATAGCGGCCCAGAACATAAAAAAAATCGGGTTCGGAATTAGCGGGCACTTTTGTGATATTCGGAATAAAACTACCTTTTTTAAGAGCAATCCTTAGTATTTCAAGAGGCTGATCCACACTTTTCATTTTCCCATTATAAGTAAAAACGAGAAAAACAGTATCTCCGGAAAAAAATTTAAATCTGAAATCAAGGTCTTCTGAGAGGGGAAGGCTCTTCACCCATTTCTGATGCAGATCCTCATCATAAAAAGAAAAATACCATTTTATTCTTTGAGCATCTGCTACTTCCACACTTTTGAAAAATATCAGGGCTCCGTCCCGCCCGCAGGGAATTGCACGGTAAGACTCCTTGTCAGTCCTGGCAGGAATCTCAACCCTTGCAGCCTCATCTTCCCTTATCGAATTGCCTTGCTGAGCAATAAGAAGAGGTAGAAATAGAACACAGGACAATGCAGATAAGATCAGCCTTTGCATAACAATTGAGTTTCCGGGGCAAAAATAAAGAAAAAAAGGCCGGCACCTTGCGGGACGGCCTTGAATTGATTCAATATAGTTTGATTACTTATCCTTCACTTCCTCGAAGTCAACATCAGTAACCTCATCGTTACCTGAACCTTTCTGTTGGCCACTCTGTTCCTGACCAGGCTGAGAACCGGATTGCGGACCGGATTGCGGACCCTGCTGGGCTCCCTGGGTGTTCTTGTACATCTCCTCGCTGGCTACCTGCCAGATTGCGTTCAGATTTGCAAGAGCCCCGTCAATTGCAGCCACGTCGTGGTTTTTATGAGCTTTCTTCAATTCCTCCAGGGCTTTTTCGATTCCGCCTTTTTTATCGGCAGGTATCTTGTCACCAAATTCCTTGAGTTGCTTCTCTGTCTGGAAGATCATGGTGTCGGCCTGATTTACCTTGTCGATTTCTTCCTTCATCTTCTTATCAGAATCTGCATTTCGCTGGGCTTCTTCTTTCATTTTCCTGATATCCTCTTCAGAAAGACCTGATGAAGCTTCAATCCTGATCTGCTGCGATTTACCCGTAGCTTTGTCCTTGGCAGTTACATGCAGAATTCCGTTGGCATCAATGTCAAAGATGACTTCAACCTGAGGGATGCCTCTGGGAGCAGGGGGTATTCCATCGAGGTGGAACCTGCCGATGCTCTTGTTCTGCGTTGCCATGGGTCGTTCACCCTGAAGTACATGAATCTCAACAGAAGTCTGACTATCGGCTGCAGTCGAAAACACTTCCGATTTTTTAGTTGGGATAGTCGTATTGGACTCAATCAGCTTGGTCAATACTCCACCCAGGGTTTCAATACCCAATGAAAGCGGGGTGACGTCGAGAAGCAACACATCCTTAACTTCACCGGTAAGAACACCTCCTTGTATTGCAGCACCAACGGCCACTACTTCATCTGGATTAACCCCCTTGGAAGGCTCTTTTCCAAAGAAATCCTTAACAATCTTCTGGATAGCAGGGATTCTTGTTGATCCTCCAACTAAAATCACTTCGTCTACATCCGAAGCTTTCATTCCCGCATCTTTCAGCGCCTGCTGACAAGGAGGAATAGTCGACTGCATCAGATTGTCGATAAGCTGTTCAAACTTTGACCTTGATAATTTTTTCACAAGATGCTTTGGCACACCGTCAACCGGCATAATATAAGGCAGGTTGATTTCGGTTTCCATTGAGCTTGAAAGTTCAATCTTAGCCTTTTCGGAAGCTTCTTTCAAACGCTGCAAAGCCATCGGGTCCTTACGGAGGTCTATCCCTTCATCCTTCAGAAATTCATCGGCCAGCCAGTCAATCACGATGTGATCAAAATCATCGCCTCCCAAATGAGTATTTCCGTTGGTCGACTTCACCTCAAATACGCCGTCGCCGAGCTCAAGTATTGAGATATCAAATGTTCCACCCCCAAGGTCATAAACGGCTACCTTGATGTCCTTATGTTTTTTGTCAAGGCCATATGCAAGTGCGGCCGCTGTAGGTTCATTAATGATACGTTTTACAGTAAGGCCGGCAATTTCACCAGCCTCTTTGGTTGCCTGCCTTTGCGAATCACTAAAATAAGCCGGAACTGTAATTACAGCTTCCTTGATTTCCTGTCCAAGATAGTCTTCGGCAGTTTTCTTCATTTTCTGAAGTACCATGGCGGATATTTCCTGGGGAGTATATAATTTCCCGTTTATATCAACCCGTGGCGTATTATTTTCACCCTTGACGACTTTGTAAGGTACTCGCTTTGTCTCAACCTGCACCTGGTCAAAAGTTTCACCCATAAAGCGCTTTATTGAGAACACCGTGTTCCTGGGGTTAGTGATAGCCTGACGTTTAGCAGGATCTCCCACTTTTCTTTCCCCATTGTCGGTAAAGGCAACGATAGAAGGGGTTGTCCTTCTTCCTTCACTGTTTGCAATAACAACAGGCTCATTACCTTCCATCACTGCAACACAGGAATTTGTTGTTCCTAAATCAATTCCAATTATTTTTCCCATAATATGTATCTCCTTTCATTGTAAATTTTGAGAAGTAAGACACAAATGTCAATCATTGTGCCAAAAGGAAAAACCCTGACAAAAAATGACAAAACGACAGAAAAAGAGGATGAAAATTAAAAGCCCAGGTCTTTGGTATGCTGGTTAGTCTTGATCTCGCGTAGTGTAAAGTCACTGAAAAGGAGTGAATCGATCGATTGGACGTTACGTGCTGTAAACAGTCCGATTCCATTAATTATATCAGAAAAGGCAGGTCTCTCCTGAATGATAGTCATTGAGGGTTCCGTTACATCCATATATGTACTCAGGTCTTCCGAGCCGACAGTAAAGATGAAATCACAATCCCGCAGAGCTCTTGTAACATTCGGATTTACAGAAATATGTGACCCCATAAAAACAAAAAAGGCATCTCCGCTGATAAAGTGGTCCATGGTCTGACCACCTTTGTCGGAAAACGACCTGATATCGCTGAGGGCAAGCCAGTTCAGCGTTTTTATTACAGTTGAATTCGGAACTCCGATAGTCGCTTCGGCATAACTAATCCTGATGTTTACCTGGTAACGCTTGCCGGATTTGGCAGAGATCCATTTCACCTCGGTACTTTTACCGGCCTGGAAGCTTGCACGCGCAACCGACATGGGGATTTCAACATCCAGTTCACCAATAAGACTTGTATTCCCTTCAACCAATTTACCGGTTACCGTATTTTTGACACTCAGATGGTATGTCAGCTGAGAGGTAAGTTTGGCAGTAGTAAAATATACTTTCTGTACCGGGAAATAGAAAACACCGCTGTCTTTGTTGGTGATCAGTGTGTCATGAAGAATAATCGTACGAAGAAACTCTGAACCGTTATATTCATCCATAGTCACCAAAAGCGGCTGCAGGTAATTGCTTGAATCCGGAATCTGTGCAAATTGTAATGCGTTGCCGGGGCCCAGAAAGGCTTTGGTGATCTTCACATAATGAACAGCTTCAGTCTGGTCAAGAAGTCCGTATACAACAGTAATGTCTTTCCACTCAGCATTGACATCAAGCGTTTTTTTGCAGGAAGAAAGAAAAAACATAGCTATGGAAAAAACCAGCAGAAAGCAGTAATTTTTCATGTATCGGCAGCATAATGATCGTTTCGCAAAGATAATTATTCTTTTGATTGGTATTGAATTAAAAGTCAGGGTAGGAAACATATTTTATTGTAATACCTTTGCAGTTAAATTTTACATTTATGGCGGTTTCCTATTCATTCCGTAACGTCACTAAAGTGACCACCCATGTGCTGCAGGAGATGAAGGTAAAAGGAGAGAAAATTGCGATGCTCACAGCATATGATTTTTCTTTTGCCAGGATTTTAGAGAGTACCGGTATCGATATCATTCTGGTTGGAGATTCGGCTTCGAACGTGATGGCAGGCTATTCTTCCACGTTACCAATCACATTGAACGAGATGATCTATCACGCCTCCTCTGTTGTGAGGGCCGTGAAAAGGGCTTTAGTGGTTGTAGACCTTCCATTCGGCACATACCAGGGTAACTCCAAGGAAGCTCTGAATTCCGCGATCAGAATCATGAAGGAAAGTGGCGCCGACGCGGTAAAAATGGAAGGTGGCAAGGAGATTATCGAATCGGTTGACCGGATCTTGTCGGCCGGGATCCCGGTAATGGGTCATCTTGGACTCACTCCCCAGTCTATCCATAAATTCGGGACCTATGTAGTTCGGGCAACAACCGAATCAGAGGCTGCAAAGCTTTTCGAAGATGCCCGTCTTCTTGAGAAATCAGGCTGTTTTGCAATTGTACTCGAAAAAATTCCTGCAAAACTTGGGGGAAAAGTGGCCAGAGAACTTAAAATCCCGCTTATCGGGATTGGAGCGGGGGCTGAAGTCGACGGTCAGGTTCTCGTTTTACACGATATGCTGGGTATTACCATGGAATTCTCTCCCCGTTTCCTCCGCCGGTATCACAATCTGTCTGAAGAAATAAAGGGAGCCGTAGACTCGTATATCTCTGATATCAAATCGCTCAATTTTCCGAATGAACGCGAGCAGTATTGAAAAAAGGGTCTTGTATGAAGACAACCACCTTCTGGTGATCAATAAGCTTCCTTCGGAAATAGTGCAGGGGGATAAAACCGGGGATGAACCTCTGAGCGATAAAATCAAATCCTACATTAAAATTAAATATAATAAACCGGGGGAAGTATTCCTGGGAGTAGTTCACCGTATCGACAGGCCTGTTAGCGGAGCTGTTGTCTTTGCGCGCACTTCCAAATCACTGAGCCGGCTCAATGAACTGCTGAAAACCGGTAAAATTAATAAAACTTACTGGGCTGTTGTTAAACAGATTCCACCCCGGGACAGCGACAGGCTGATAAATTTTTTGTGGAGGGATGAGGCAAAGAATAAAACCTTTATCAAACCTCAGATGGAAATTCATGCGCAAGTGGCCGAACTAATCTATAAAGTGATAGGAAAAAGTAAAGATTATTACCTTATCGAAATCAACCTTATAACAGGCAGACACCACCAGATCAGGGCTCAGCTTGCTCATATCGGCTGTCCGATCAGGGGCGATCTGAAATATGGATACAACAGGTCTAACCAGGATGGCTCTATACACCTTCATTCAAGATCCATCTCCCTTATCCACCCTGTAAAACAAACTCCTCTTGAGGTCGTGGCGCCAACTCCCCCTGATGCTCTCTGGAGCCATTTTGAAAATCAGTTCAACACTTCGGGAAGTTGAGTATTATTCACTACTCACCGGACACAACCTTTACCCTGCAGAGCATAGAAAGACCTGTACAGTGTTATGAAACCACTTTGTTCAGGGAACATCAGCTTCATAAAGTAACTTTTGGTAGTTCTGCGAGGCAACATTATCCAGCCGACTGGATTGTGCTTTCCTTTCTTGTCTGCCTGGTTCTTTTTGCCTGGGTGCAGTTTTTCTATTACAAACGTCTCCGGCAAATTTGTTATGCACCTCTTTCTCAACGTTTTTTCAATATATTAACAAAGGAAGGCAGCCTCTTTAATGAAAGGGTCTCTCTTGCACTTTCAGTGATTTATCTGTTCACTTACAGCTTCTTTCTAAGCCTTATCCTGAAAGAATTTATTCCAAAGATCTCTTTGCTATTTGCTGATTATCATATATGCATTCTGTGTTCTTCCGGTTTAATCCTCTTCTGGATGCTTAAACTATCTTTGATTCGTTTCCTCGGACAGGTTTTTCAAACAAAAAATTCCACCTGGGATTATCAGCAAAACATTCTTGCCTTTTCATTTATTACAGGTCTTATTCTGCTTCCTCTTCTAATTCTTACAATCTTCCTTCAATCAAAAATACTACTAACTATTACATTGGCAGTCATATGTTTATTATATTTTTTTAGGGTGATGAGAGGTTTTTTTATAGGAATTTCTCTGAAGAAATTTTCCTATATATTTTTATTTGTGTATCTTTGCAGCCTCGAAATCCTGCCCCTGCTGGTAATCCTGAAAGGGTTTTACATCTTCAGCAAGAGTTTTTGATTTCATATAATGTCTGATTAAATACATTTTGAAATTGAAGATCAGGAATATCCTTGTTTCCCAGCCACAGCCCACAGATTTTGAAAAATCTCCTTATGCAGAGATTTCCCGAAAGTTCTGTGTCACCTTCACATTCAAACAATTGATCCAGATTGAGGGAGTCCCGGCGAAAGATTTCAGGAAAGACCGGATAAACATTCTCGACTATTCTGCTATAATATTTACTTCGAAGAATGCGGTTGACCATTTTTTCAGAATCTGCAAGGAGATGCGTATTGAAGTTCCTGAAGCGATGAAATATTTCAGCATCTCTGAATCCACGGCATATTATCTTCAGAAATACGTTCAGTTCAGAAAAAGAAAAATCTTTCACAGCAAGGAAAATTTTGCATTACTGGTCGACCTGATAAAAAAGCACAAGAACGAAAAATTCCTCCTTCCTTGTTCAGATGTTCATAAACAGGATGTACCTAAAATGCTTGAAGACAGCAAGGTAGTTTATAAGAAAGCGATTATATATCGTACCCTTGCCCGCGATATGTCCGACACTGACATCACAAAATACGACATGCTGGTATTCTTTAGTCCGGCAGGGATCAAGTCGCTTTTCAAGAATTACCCGGAATTTATTCAGGGGGACATGGTAATTGCTGCTCTGGGGACAAGTGTTGCCCAGGCTGCCAAGGATGCAGGTCTGCGCCTGGATGTTGAAGCTCCAACCAAAGAAGCTCCTTCCATCACCAGCGCTATTGAACAATTTCTGACCCGGGAAGCCAAGAAAAAATAGTTCAGCCCAGGATCGGGAACAACCCTCTTGAATAAGCGGTTAAATTATCCGGAAAATGTCTCTTACTCTTACAAAAAACGAACGCCTTTATGAATTCCGGCTCATTCGCGCACTTTTTGCACGGGGACGAATATTTTCGGTTCCACATATAAAGGTCACCTGGCTGAAGTTTAATGAAGTGGCTGAGATTTCAAACCAGATAATGATCAGTGTACCTAAAGCAATTCACCGCAATGCGACAAACCGGAACCTCATCAGGCGCCGTATCAGAGAATCTTACCGGCTCAACAAATCGATACTATATGACCGACGATCATCAAAGCCGTCGCAACTCTCTTTCTGTATTACCTATACATCGAAAGAAATCATGCCCTATAGGGCCATACAAGATAAAATAATTTTACTTTTACGGCGTTTAAAAGAAGAGTGTGAAAAAGATTTTTAGCGGTTTTTTCATTCTTCTGATACGATTTTACCAGGGAGCTATTTCTCCCTTCCTTATACCCTCATGCCGTTATACACCAAGCTGCTCAGAGTATGGTATAGAAGCCATAAAAAAGTACGGGCCTTTAAAAGGAGGATGGCTAACTTTGAAGCGGCTTGGCCGCTGTAATCCCTGGGGTGGGAATGGGTTTGATCCGGTACCGTAATAAGTACGAAGTAGCGAAATGGTGAAATCGTGAAATGGTGAAATGGTGAAATGGTGAAATGGCGAAACAGATATTATCACGATAAAAACAAAGACTGGATATGAGCAGGTTGAAAATTTTTCTTTTTATAGTGTTAGCAGGGATCAGCTTTTTTGCTGTTGCCCAGGACAAACCGGCTCCGGAGGAGAACAAAGGGAATATCGGGTTTGAGCTGATGAAAAACCTCGACATTTATTCCAATCTTATTAAGGAATTAAGTGTTGATTATGTGGATGTGATCAACCCTGGACAGCTCACCCAGACCGGGATTGATGCAATACTTGAATCACTGGACCCATATACTAATTTTATCCCTGAAAACCAGGTAGAAGATTATAGATTTATTACAACCGGACAATATGGCGGTATCGGAGCCTTGATTCACCAGCAAGGGAAATACGTGGTTATTTCTGAGCCCTATGAAGCATCACCAGCCCAGAAATCAGGACTTAAAGCAGGCGATAAATTGGTTAGAATCAACGGGCAGATGGCTGTTAATAAAACTTATGACGAGGTTAGCACTATTTTGAAAGGCCAGGCAGGAACTCAGGTTAGCCTCTTGGTTGAACGAAGCAATCCTTCGGATACCCTGGTTATAAATATTATCCGCGAAAACATAAGAATCGATAATGTACCGTATGCCGGCATGCTCCCCGATGGAATCGGGTATATTAAACTTACCGGCTTCACTCAGAATGCCTCAAAGGAGTTCCGACAGGCTTTCTTAAAACTGAAGGAAAAGAATACCCTCAAAGGGCTTATCATTGATATCAGAGGAAACGGTGGCGGATTGCTTAATGAAGCCGTCGATATAGCGAACCTGTTTGTTGAAAAAGGGCAGGAGATTGTTTCAACAAAAGGAAAAAAAGCCGACAAAAACCAGGTACACTCCACTACTTCTTCACCGGTTGATCTTGAAATACCCCTGATTATCCTGGTCGACAGCCAGAGTGCCTCCGCATCGGAAATCCTGGCAGGCGCTCTGCAGGACCTTGACCGGGGTGTTGTATTTGGTCAGCGTACTTTTGGAAAAGGGCTGGTACAAAATGTAGTACCCTTAAGTTATAATGCCCAGATGAAGATTACGGTGGCAAAATATTATATCCCCAGCGGCCGATGCATACAAGCCATCGATTATTCACATAAAAACAAACAGGGATCGTTTGATAAAATTCCTGATTCCCTGATCCGTGAATTCAAAACCAGGCACGGTCGTAAAGTATATGATGGCGGCGGTATAAGTCCGGATGTCAAGGGCAGCGAACGCAAAATCAGCAACATCGCCCTGGCCCTTTATAATAAATTTCTCATCTTTGATTACGGAACACAGTTTGAACGTTCACACCAGACCATCTTGCCACCCGATCAGTTTGAAATCACCGACACAATCTTTAATGATTTTCTGAAATTCCTGAAAGATAAGGACTACAAATATACCACCCGCAGTGAGCTTGCATTGGAAAGACTGAGAAAGGAAGCTGAGAAAGAGCAGTATTACGATGCTGTCAAAGCTGAGCTTGATATGGCACAAACCAGTATGGACAATGACAAAAAAGAAGACCTTAACAAGTACAGGGATCAGATACGGGAGTTGCTTAAAATGGACATTCTGTCGAGGTACTATTATCAGAAAGGAAAAGTCATCGGTTCACTATACACTGATCCGGTGCTTAATGATGCTACGGGAGTTCTTAAGGATCCAGCCAGATATGCCGGAATCCTCGAAGGGAAATATTCCCAGCCCGACAACAGCTTGCCAGGTTCAGTGGAAGAAGAAATACATTCTAAAGATGGTCAGTAATTAATTGAATTTACTTATGAAAAAAACACTACTTATCGGTTTATTATTAGCTGGTTTTATTTTTCCCGGATTCAGTTCCGACAAACCTGCCTATAAAGTATTCACAACTAAAGGCAAATCGGCTGATTTTAGCGATATTGTAAAATCAGCCAGCTCGTCCGACATGATTTTTTTTGGAGAGCTTCACGATAATTCAATCTGCCACTGGCTGGAACTACAGCTTGCCAAAGGCCTGCTCCAGGTGAAAGGAAAAAGCCTTGTCATCGGAGCCGAGATGTTCGAAACAGACAATCAACTACTATTAAATGAATATGTTACCAGACAAATCATCCGGAAAAAAGATTTTGATGCCGAAGCTAAATTATGGCCGAATTACAAAACTGACTATTCTCCCCTGGTCGAATTAGCCAGGGAAAACAAGCTCAGGTTTGTTGCAACAAGCATTCCCCGCAGATTCGCAGCCATAGTGAACCTGAAAGGCTTTGACGGACTAACTAATATCCTTGCAAATGAACGCGGACTGATGGCGCCACAACCCATTCCATTTGATTCAACACTGGGCTGCTACAAGAACATCATGGAAGCTGTTAAGGGAGCACCTCATATGGGCGCCAACCTGGCCAAGGCACAGGCAATGAAAGATGCAACTATGGCCTGGTTCCTGATTAAAAACACACTGATGGACAGCACTATTTTTCTGCATTTCAATGGCGCTTACCATAGTGAAAACTATGAAGGAGTTGTATGGATGGTACAACAATATGTGCTCAGAGGCAATACTTCACCCAAGATCATGACAATAACCTGTGTGGAACAGGATGAACTTAATGACCTTGAAAAATCAAACAAAGGGAAGGCAGACTTCATCATTGTTATCCCGTCTGATATGACAAAAACTTATGCTACCGACCCTGCTTTCATGGCGCCTCCAAAGCCATCAGCCGACGACAAAAAAGAAAAAGAAACGAGCCTAAAACCCAAAGCCGGTCAACAGCAGGTTGCAGTCGATGATGACGACGACTAGTCGTTATGCAAACGTAAAATAAGCATTGATCAAAAAATTCCAAAACGTAACCAACAGGGTTGCAACCAGTTTGGATACATAAAAATTTACCCTGAATTTGCCCGTCAGTGCCCAGATAATTAAAAGATTGATTCCCAACCCGATCAACGCGATCAGAAAAAATCTGGAAAACTCAAGCCCAATCTGAGGATTGTGGCTGTGAAAAGTCCACATACGGTTCATCATGTAGTTGGTTGTTGCAGCCGTGGCAAAGCCAATAGAATTTGAAACGTATTTCTGGATTTTGATGTATTCCTTGCATATAAAAGTGATGCCGAAATCCACGAAGACTCCTGAAAAACCCACCAAACAGAATTTGATGAATTTCAGTACAAAGGCGTTGTTGAATATTTGCGGAATGTCCATGATTTAAATGGTGAAATGGTGAAATGGTGAAATGGTGAAATGGTGAAATGGTGAAATAGTGAAATATTGAAATCACAATTTATAACTGAATAATCAATATCTCGACTTTCCCGTTCCGGAGCACTTCAACATTGACCGTCATCCCTGCCTTGAGCTTATTTAAACGGGCCATGTAGTCGTAAATACTTTCAACTTTCATGCCGTGTACCGAAATAATAATATCGCCTTTGAGCATCCCGCCCTTGTATGCAGGGCCGTCTTTTGTCACACCGTCTACCCTCAGCCCTTTTTTCTCCGAGCCGGCAAAATCGGGCATGATACCCAGGGTTACTTTAAGACGACGACCGCTTCTTCCGGCATTTTCCTTTTTTCCCGATTCCTTAAATGTAAGGTCTTTGGCCAGGTTATCAATATCAGCAATAAGGGCTGTACTGAAATCCCCGATTATTTTTTCTGCATTATAATCCAGCCTATCTGCATCATCAAGAGGAGTGTGATAATCCATATGCACGCCCGTTGTGAAGAAAAAGACAGGTATATTTGAAGAGTAAAAAGCTGCATGATCCGATGGGCCATAACCATCGGGGGAATGAGTAACAGCGAAAGGCAAACCTTTTTCAAAAATTTTCAATATACTGTCGCCTTCGGCGGATGTCCCTGTACCTCCTATTGATATGGAATTCTTTTCCTTATCAAAACGGCCCACCATGTCGAAATTGAACATGGCTTTTATCTTTTTTACGGGAACAGGCGAGTTGTTCACAAAATATTTTGATCCGAGCAGTCCCATTTCTTCACCTGAGAATGCAACGAAAATAATGCTCCTTTTCAATTTCGCTTTCTGTGCGCCCAGTTTCCTGGCGAGCTCCATGACCATCGCGGTCCCGGAAGCATTATCATCGGCCCCGTTATGAATAGCAATCGTGTCGGGCACCCTTGAACCTGAATTCGGTCCGCCGAAACCGAGGTGATCATAGTGTGCTCCAACCACCAGATATTCATCTTTCAAAACTTTGTCGCTGCCTTCAAGCAATGCAATAACGTTTGCCGTTTTTGCATGCTTCTGAACTACGTCGACCTGTCCGCGAACTATCGTTCCGGTTTCAAAACTGCCGGGTTTTTTCTTTGCAACGATGAGATGTTCCAGACTGTCGGCCGAAACGCCTTTTGAAGCCAATATACGGTCTGCCAGTTCGTGTTTAATATTTATTACCGGAATCCCACTGGTAACTTCATTGTTTTCAACAACTACAGCCATCAGCTTATCATCTTTGTCGAGCCCCCTGGGTGTGACAAGCAACACGCCCGCAGCTCCCTTGTCCTTGGCGGTAAGAACCTTAGCGCGAGTATCGCTGAAAGGGATGAACTTACTATTGGTATTATCCAGCTCGGGATCAGCCCTGAAAATCATGACCCATTTGCCTTTAACGTCCACGCCTGAATAATCGTTCCATTTCAGGCTGTCAATATCCAGGTCAAAGCCATATCCGCCAAAAACAACAGAGGCATTGACTTCTCCGCTTGATGAATAAGCGAGCGGGATAAACTCCTTTCTGAAAGCGGCGTCATAGCCATCTATCGAAATTTTGTTATCGGCGCCAAGGTTCACGTCAGTAACAATGTCAAAATTCTGAAATCCGCCATCAGCCAACGGCTTTAGACCTGCCGCTACAAAATGATCAAGGATATATTTTGCAGCCACGTTCATCTCTGAAGTGCCGGGTTTCCTGCCTTTCAGCGAATCAGATGCAAGAAAAGAAACATATTTCTTCAGATCTTTTGCAGTTATTTCACTCTTCTGGGCGTACAATGGCAGCGCAAACACCGCGATTACCAAATAAACTAAAAATCGTTTCATCATAATGTTAATATTAAGTAGCGAAATATCTGATATCTGATAACTGATAACTGTCATCTTTCACACAATCACATTTTTAATAACCCCACCTCCCAGCACCACCTCCCCGTCGTAAAACACGGCGCTTTGTCCGGGAGTTATTGAATCATTCGGGTGAAAAAAAGTAGCTTTTACCAGTCCGTCGTCATAGGGTTCAATCAATGCATCTTTCTCCTTCTGTGCCGAGCGGATCTTGATACTCACATCCATCGGGCCCTGTATCCCTTCAAAAGCGATCCAGTTCAGATCGCTGACCAGAAACTCCGTATTGAGCGTATCTTGCCTGTTTCCAACTACTACCGTATTCATTTCCTTATCAATTCTGATCACGTACAAGGGTTCCGACCACGCTATGCCCATACCCTTTCTCTGCCCTATAGTGTAATTCCAGATCCCCTGATGAGTTCCAAGCACTTTCCCGTTAGTATGTATAATATTACCCGGGGCAGATTCATGTTCCAGAAGATCCTTGTAATTCCCGCTATAAAAATCCTGACTCTCCTCTTTATCATAAACAGGGAGCCCGGCTTCTTTAGCAATCTCTTTTATCTCAGTCTTTGTGTACCTTCCTACAGGAAGCATGGTCCTGGCAAGCTGCTGCTGTGTAAGCCGGTAAATAAAATAAGTCTGGTCCTTTTTCTGATCAACTCCCTTCTTCAGTAAATACCGGCCTGAAAGAGAATCCTGTTCCACCCTCGCGTAATGGCCGGTAGCGAAATAATCGTAGGCAAAACCCTTTTTCTCAGCCATTGCCGGAAGTAATCCAAATTTAATATGCTGGTTGCATTGTATGCATGGATTCGGAGTGCGGCCTGCAAAATATTCGTTCCTGAAATAATCAAGTACCACTTTTTTATATTCCCCCGAGCAATCAAAAACATCAAAAGGGATGTCAAGAATCCCTGCAATCTCCCGGGCTTCCCTGATCTCTTCTTCTTCATCCGGACCGTAACAGGCATGCTTCCCTCCTGAAGATACCGGGAGTTTTTTTCCGTCCCACAAAGCCATGGTCACACCAATAACCTGATAACCTTGCTGTTTTAAAAGATATGCTGCAACAGAAGAATCAACTCCTCCGCTCAATCCAATAAGTACAGTTTTATTCGTATTCAAAACCAGACTATTTTCTGTAAAAAATCCGGCTTCAAAGGTAGTACTTATTTTACTTGGATAAGCCTGATGGTTTTCGTGAAATCAGGAGCAGTAAGGCGAAGGAGCAGGATGCGGGATGCGGGATGCAGGATGCAGGATGCAGGATGCAGGATGGAGGGATCATATGTTATTTCATACATTCCTGACTGCTGATACCTGTTTACCAGAGTTGCAATTAATGTTCCCTCAATACTGAAAACCTCAAGTCTTACCTCACCCGGAGTTTGAAGCTCGTAGGCAATTGTGGTCTGATCTGTGAACGGATTTGGGTAATTGATTAATCTGTACTCGCCGGATGACTTTTCGTGGGATATTCCCGTGATGGGAGAACAAGGCGAAAACTGAACTCCATCGGCCCACAGAGTAAATCCGTAATCCCAGCAATCGGCATGAATTTCAACATAATTTACTGAATCGGGGGTCATGCCTCCAATTACCGTTCTTGAAAAACCATTCCCTCCTGCAACCGGACATTTCAGGAGCTTCCAATTAAGGTTAGCTGAATTCAACAAGCCAGGCGAAGCAGTGTACTTAAAATACCCTCCCTTTGAGTTCCCTATCCTGACCGAAAAATACTGAAAACCAAAGGGATTCTTTATCGTTCTTACCCAGAAATACAGGGTATCAGACGATGTCAGACCCCAGCTTGAAACCGAATCGGCCGAAGGCCTGTAATTCAAAGCAAGGTCCCATCCCCTGCTGGTAACCATTTTTACCGAGGCCATGCCCACTTTTTTAACCACGGTGTCGAAGTAAACCGAGTCGCCAAACCTGTTCGTGCCAGGATATCCGGTTTCAGGATATGCATACCAGACCGAAGGGGGTTCAGCCATATCGCAGGGCGGGTTCGACTGTATTGCAGGTTGCTCACCCTGTGTATATGGCCACCACTGGACCTGGCCGAGGGAGGAGTTGTTGTGTTTATCATACACTTTGTGAAGTATCATCAGACTGTCGGAGGGTATAAAAAGGTTATCCGGAGCATATATATTGTAAGAGGATGTATTCTGAAAATGATACACGGTAGGCGAGATGAAGGTGTTCCCAGTAATCGTATCAAGGTCCGACTGGCCATCGAAATATACCGAGGCACTCTGACTGTAATTGTAGATATTCCCGGTCATATGGGTATGCTCAGTTTTGGAAAGGGAAACCGCCAGAGTGTTGCCATCGAAGATGTTCGAATGGATGTCGTAATCCTTGGAATACTGAGTTGTATAGCCTGTGATCGGACTGCCTTCCCATAAGGCAATACCCCTGGGATTGTTTCCTATCGCGTTGTTTGTTATCTGATTGCTGAAACCACGGTCGATGGCAATGCCATCTGTAGTATTTCCGATTATTTCGTTGCTGTCGATGACCGACTGGAAAGAATACCCTAGCCATAATCCGTAACCGCTGTAATTGCATAGGTTATGCTTATATACATTGCCGGAAGCAAAGGTTGCTTCGATGGCATTGTGAGGAGAATACGAACATTGGTTATACGCGAAATAATTGTTGTTCGGAGTGGTTGAATGTTGATACTGCCCCAGAAAAACACCGTCGCCCGACCACGACAAATCATTGTTGGTGAGAGTGTTGTTATTCGAAATGATCAGTAGCAGGGCCGCACAATCACTGGGATCGGTCCTGGGCCGGTTTACATGCGAACAGTTGTTCTGGTAAATATGACAGGTGTCGGTCCAGAACATCCTTATTCCGTAGGATGTATTCCACGAAAAATCGTTGTCATGAATTTTAATGGAATCACAGTGATACAGGGCCACCCCATCATTCTGCATATTCATAATATTGTTATGGATATGTGCAGCGCGGCTCTGGTACATCATGACTCCTCCTCCAAGAGCTTTGGTATAGTCGGCCCACACATCAATCCATCCTGCTGAATCAACCTTGTTATAGCAAAACGTATTGCTGTCGATGGTAATATGGTCGGAATTCGAAATGTAGACGGCATATTTATAATGAAAAACCGAATCGAAATTTTTGATTATGATGTTGTGAGAATTGTTGATTTTTATCATATATCCCTTGTAAATCTGACCGTTGACTCTGCAACTGTCACCATCAAGAACAATATTATGCTGACCGTTGATCTGGATCACACCGTTCGAATCGGGGTCGGAAAAGACATAGTTGTTCGGAATGAATTTGATATTTGAATAACTGTTGATCTGCATATTATTGGTGATGGGGATACGGGTCTGAGCATGTAATCCAGTCATCACAAGAAACAATGCAAGAAACGAAAAAGCGAGAGTTCGCATGGCGATAAAGGTTTTAAGTAGCGAAAGTAAAAAAAAACAGAGAACTATAAAAAAATCCGGATAAAGGTTGTATATTTATTGCATTCACTAATGCAATTAGGATGATTGGATTTTTTGATGAAGCACAATTCCCTGTCAATTTCATACAGAAACGAAATTTATACGTACACTTACATATTTCACCTTTTACGACTTAATTAATGATTCTATTTTTGCTATCAATAAAACAGATTAAACAAAAACCACAAACAATACCTGTATGAAAAAGTTAAAACAAAGCTTGTTGTTTTCATGGTTGTTTCTTTTACTTTTATCGGGCGGACTGCTGATGCAGACTGCTTGTAAGAAACAAATGAGCAACGGGAATTCCAATCCTACTAAATTTACCGAACTCCAGGTAGACCAGAATTTCAAATTCAGTTCTTATACCGATGTAAACGTTACCGTGAATGTTGAACAAACAACTGCATTCACCATGTTCGTAATACAGCTTTTCAACGGTGACCCTGCAAGCGGGGGAAAACTTATTGGCACGGGAGCTACTGACGCCAATTTTCAGTACAAAACTAAGATTCGCATGCCTTCGAGTGTGAAACAGATTTACATCGGGAAGATAAGCCCCGACGGCATTAATAAATATATAGCAGCAAACATTTCCGGGACCTCCGTTATGTACACTTTTACAAACGGAACAAAATCGGCAGAAAATGAAAATACTGTTCCCGATTGCAACTCTGGCTGCACTCAGACTCTGGCCACCGGGACTACAAACAACCTCACCATTGGAGCTGGCGCAATAGTTTGCGTTCCTGCAGGAAGAACTGTTACGCTTAACACCCCTACTCTTAATGCAGGAGGCACTATCCGTATCTGCGGTACGGTTCATTGGAACAATATCAATGGCAGCGGGGGCACTATTCTGCTGACTTCAACAGGAAACATGGACGGGAATTATTCTCTCACCGGAAGAACTCTGAACAATTATTCTCTTACCTACAATCTTCCCAACAATAATTTTGACGGTACATTAAACAATTTCGGCACTCTTGATGTCTTAAGTGGCGGAACTTTCCAGATCAACTCGTCTGCAGCCGTTCATAATTACGGGACCTTGAATATCCCATCGAAATTTAATGTTAACGGTATCCTCACTAACGACGGGCCAATGACCATTGGCGGCGATTTAACCAATAACGGTTCCGGAGTGATCACGAATTCGTGCTCAATTACGATTACAGGAGCAAACAGTGCATTCGCCAATAACGGTGCACTCACCAATAACGGCTATGTTTCTGTTTGCAACGGCACATTTAGCGCTCAGGGCGGATCTACTACGACACTGGGCACAGGCGCTCTTATTAGATGCAATACTTTCGACCTTGAAGGCACAGTTACAGGGCCTGCCAGCCAGGGTTCACAAATCAAAGCCCTTAGCAGTGAAAGCCGCAGTAAAACAACAGGAGGTTGTTCGGTAACAGGTTATGTCGATCTCTGCACATCGAGGTCCATCTCGCCGAATGGCGGAAGCTATGGCGCCCATGTATCATTCTGTGCCTATACTCTTCCGATACCAGGATGTAATGCCGCTGTTGCACCCGTGATAACAAGCGCACTTACAGCAAATGCATATACCGGGTCACAGGTCACTTATAATATTACTGCTTCCGGAACAGCTCCTATTACTTATAATGCTACCGGGCTTCCTACGGGATTGTTTTTCAGCGGATCAACAATAAGCGGAAACCCAAGCGTTGTTGGAATTTACAATGTAACTCTTACTGCAACAAATGCAATCGGATTTGATACACAGATACTTGTTATCACGGTTGCATTGCCACCTTCAGCTCCGGTTATTACCAGCTCTCTTACTGCATCGGGTACGGTAAACCAGGCGTTCAGCTACCTGATTACTGCTACCGGAACTTCGCCTATCACCTACAATGCCACTAGCCTGCCTGCTGGCCTTAGTTTCAGTGGAAGCACAATTTCCGGCTTACCTGCAACAGCAGGCACATTCAATGTAAATCTTACCGCCACGAATGCAGTTGGATCAGACGCTAAGGTACTGGTAATTACTATCGCCAGTCCTCCTCCTCTGGATACCGACGGTGACGGCGTTCCCGACAACCTCGATGCATACCCATTGGATCCTACCCGGGCTTTCAATTCTTACTATCCGAATGAATCTGATTACGGAACAGTGGCTTTCGAAGACCTCTGGCCTGCTTACGGAGATTACGATATGAACGACCTGGTTATGAATTTCAATTACAAGGTGGTGACTAATGCCGAAAATAAAACCGTGGACATCATTGTACGGTATAAGATCAAAGCTGCAGGCGCTCAGATGAACAATGGTTTTGGAATTATTCTCAACACTGCTCCCTCGAACGTTGAAAGTGTGACCGGATGTATAAAGGTAGGCTCAGCTGTGACAATTGATCCCAAAGGCTATGAAGCTGGCCATACCAACGAAACGGTGATCATTCCTGTTGATGCGATAAACACATTGCTCGGTGCCAATATTGTGAACACGGTACATGGCGGGAATACAATAGAAACTGTGGAGCAAACGGTAACTGTTCACTTCTCCGCTCCTCAGGCCAACATTGGTGATGCACCTTTCAATCCTTTCATTTTTGTTAACCAGGAAAGGGGCAAGGAAATTCACTTAAAGGATCAGCCTCCTTCAGAACTTGTAAATCCGGTTTATTTCGACACCTGGTACGATGCAAGTAATGTAGCTCAGGGAAAATACTACCGTTCGGTATCAGGTCTTTGCTGGGCTATCGAAATACCTATCGATTGGTCGTATCCCCAGGAAATGGTCGACATCCTCCAGACTTACCTGCATTTTGCAGACTGGGCACAGTCAAACGGAACAACTTACCAGGACTGGTATGTGCTGCAGCCGGGATACCAGAACGCAAGTAATTTATATTAAGAAGCTTTGTTTGTGGTTAGTTTGTTACGGCCGCCCCGGTTCCCGGGGCGGCCTCATTTTTTTCTAAGCGAGCTTTTTTGAAATGACCAGAAAATAGATCCCTGCCAGAAAAACCCCCGCTCCGGAAATCATGAACATCGCCTGCATCCCCAGGGTAAACCATAAAACACCGGCAATGCTGCTTGCGAACAAAGAAAAAATACTGGCGAAACTGGTATAAAAACCAATCGCTGTAGCTGTATCCTTGCGGGAGGCATAATTGCTGATCAGCGCCTTGGAAATACCTTCGGTGCTGGCCGCGTAAATCCCGTAAAAAAAGAAAAGAACTACAAATCCGGAAATGGCCGAGGCAAAGCCAAAACTCAGGTAAACACCCGCGAACAGGAAAAGTCCGAAAACAAGCATGGTCTTTAACCCAATCTTATCGGCCAGAATACCCAAAGGATACGAGGCAAGAGCATACACCAGGTTGTAAAAAATATACATGGATATCATTCCTGTGTCGGAAATATGGTTTTCTTTTATTGCAAGCAGAAGAAAGGCGTCGGAACTGTTGAACAGGGTGAACATCAGTAATCCGGGAACAAGATAGCGGAAAGAAACCGGCGAGCGCTTCCAGTATTTCAGATACGACAGAAACCCCGGCCTGACGATATCCGGCGAAGCCAAAAGTTTCTTCTCTTTCAGAAAAAACGTCAACCCAACCGCTATCAGCCCGGGAAAAAAGGCAACGTAAAACAGCATCTTGTATTCACCCGGATAAAACCACAGAAAAACCAGCGCCATCATCGGTCCTATTGCAGCGCCGAGGGTATCCATACCGCGGTGAAATCCAAATACCCTGCCCTTATGTTCTGGTGTGGTCTCATCACTCAGTATGGCATCCCTTGCACTGGTGCGGATCCCCTTGCCCAGCCTGTCGGTGGTCCGTGCAAGGAATATCCACCAGGGCCAGGTTAGAACAGCCAACATAGGTTTTGAAAGAGCGCTGAGCATATACCCTGTCCTTACAAAAGGAACCCTCTTACCGAGAGCATCGGAACTCTGCCCGAAATAACCCTTGCTCAGGCCGGCAACGGCCTCGGCAATGCCCTCCAGAACACCAATAAGCATAATCGAAAACCCAATGGATCTAAGGTATACCGGCATTACCGGATACAACATCTCCGAAGCTATATCGGTAAACATGCTCACGAAAGAGACCAGTAAAATGGTCCGTGTAATGATGCGGGTTTTCATTTCTGCTCAATCTTGAAATAGCTGAGATATGCTTTGGCCGCATTGGCCAGCTTGAAATTCCAGTGCTTTGCCGCAGCCATCGCGTTCGCTGTAGTCACCGGATCATTGTAATTAAGTTTCTGCATTACCGAGAAAGCATTCATCCTTGTTTCGAACTCATAGCTTGGGCCACTGTAAGGAATAAGCTCCTTCAGGTATTCGTATTTACCACCCCGTATAGCTATCTCAAGCCAGGCCATCCTGATGTTCCTTCCTCTCCATCCTTCCATTTCCTTTGTCATTTCAAGGTAATGCCCGGTTTCTGATGGGAATGAATTACAAAGGCGCTCCAGGGCAAACTGAACGTTGGTATACGACGAATCGGTGAGGCAATTCTCAACATCCGGTTTTAGCACAGACGGAATCGTGTCGAGCATTACCAGGACTGTCTTCCTTACAAACGCACTGTTGTCATGCAAGGCCTGCCGGAAAAGGGTTACAGCCTCCTCCGATCGGTCTTTTGCCATCTGTTCAATCACCGCCGAACGGATCAGATGAAACTGGTTTTTCTTATAGGCTTCGATGAGAACCTCTTTTTTACTGGCTAACGGAAGACTATGCATGGCTTGTAAAGCATCATACCTGTCTATCATTAACGGGGCTTTCATGAGCTGTGACGATAGTTCCTGGAACGACCTGTCGAAGCTGAGTTTTTTAAGTATCCTACGGCCGGGATCAAACAATACAAAATCGACTGCCACCCCGGCAGAATTGTATACCTTAAGCTTTTGCTCCTTCTTTTCTATCCATGCTGTAAGGCTGTCGCAGGAACCGTTCTTATAGTAAACCCTGATCCCAACCGGCATCCTGAACAAGGGCTTCAGATCATTCACTTCCTGTATCTGTTCAACGCTGAACTCAGTAAACATCCGGCCCAGGGAGTCCGATACGGGGGCATAGCTTACTTTGTAAGCCGGTTCCCCACCCCTCAGTATCCATTCATCGAAAAACCAGGCGTACGACTTGCCCGTTACATCATATACACACCGCATAAAATCACAGGTCTGGGAATAACCATACATGTACTTTTGAGCATATCGCTGCACAGCATCATGGAATTCCTTTTCCCCCATTGCATCCCTTAACATATCGAGCACCAGTGAACCTTTCTGGTAAATCCGCTGAACTCCCCCCTGGGATCCGCCAACCGGGTAATCGTTTTTCTTTGAAGCCTCAAAAGCCAGGTTCATCTCATCATTCCTGATGTTCTCGTAATACTCTTCACCGTAAACCGAACGTTCAAACATCTTGGCATAATAGGTACCGAAGCTCTCGGTAAGCCAAACGTCTTTATTTACAAGATGAGCAATGCCATCGCCAAACCACTGGTGGGCGAGTTCATGTGCATTTACATTCACATAATTCCTTTGCCACCATGCCCGCGGGTCGATCAGCATATAATCACCAAACACGGTTGCCGTGGTTGTCTCCATGCCCCCGTACATATAATCTGCAACCGGGGCCTCGCGGTATTGAGCATAGGGATAATTCACCCCGAACTCTTTTTCGAAAAAGTCAAACATCCTCTCGGTATACTTGTATGTATAAGGTACACGGTCGGCCATCCCACTCCAGTACCAGTATTCAAGAGGCACTCCCCTCTTTGTAAAAGAAGTATTATATTCATAATCGCCTATGACCAGCGAAGTTGAGAAATACGGATGGTCCTTGCGCATAGCATAATGCCAGGTTTTTGTGCCGTCTGGATTTGAAATCACACCCAGTCGCTCTCCATTTGAAAATATCTTGTACCGGCCGTCGAACGTGAAAAATATATCAGTCGTTACCCTGGCATCCATATACGGTAGCCAGTTTTGCGAGCGGTGCGCCCAGATTGTCTTCCTCCTGCCTTCCTCTTCAGGTTTCCATCCGATGAAATAAATCGGGCCGGCCATAGGTCTTGCTTCATAGGCTATGCTGATGACATATCTGTTTCCTTTGGTGAGAAAGGCAGATCCCTGCACTGGCTTTATTACCAGGTTAGGGCCGGCGAGCTTCCAGGTGAACGGAATCAGCCGGGCGGATTTCTTGCCTCCGCTTCCGGCCATAGAACCGGGGGCTCCTTCATCCGCCGTCATTAATATTACTTTACTGATAACGAAATCGGGAGTGTATACTACAATTGAATCGGTATGATAACGGTTCGCTGTCAAGGTAAGTTCAGCATTCCCTATGACCAGGTTTTCGGAAGGGTTAAAGCGCACATGGGCCCCGACATGCTGCAATGAGACTAAAAGATCGGGGGGAATGGATGCCGGATCCTGGTAGTAGGTCACCGTTTTTTCCTGTGAGAACAACTGCAAAGCCGGCAAAACCAAGGCCAGCAGACTAAAATATTTTCGTAAATTCATGAGATACTATTTTTTTACCTTTGTGGCCCTCGTGTTTTTTTATACTATGGCCGCCCCCAAAAATAACAAAAAGTCCAGGATGTCGCACATCCTTTCGGTGATTGATGGTCAGGAGCTTGAACGTCAGCGTCTTTCGCGTGAACTCCATGATGGTATCGGGCAGTCGTTGGTAGCTATCAAGATGAAACTTGAAAGCCTCAACTATATCCCGGAAGAAGATATCAAACCTCAGCTTGAGGTAATAAAAAAGCAGTTTGACCAGATTATTGATGAGATACGCAGAATCACAACCGACTTAATGCCGCCTGTTTTGGAGGAGTTCGGGCTTGTAATTGCTTTGTTTAACCTTTGTGAAGACACGGGAAGACACTCGTCGGTAAAGATCAGGTTTGAACATAATGTGAGGACTGATGACTGGAATAAAAAGATACAGACGTATCTTTACAGAATAGTTCAGGAAGCGCTGAATAATATTATTAAACATTCCAATGCCGACCAGGCCTATATTAAACTGCAGTACGATCATGATTTTATTTATCTAAGCATTCAGGATAACGGCAAAGGATTCAGTCCGCATAATTCCGGCAGCCAGGGCGGACATGGCTTGCACAATATGCATGAACGGGTCAAATTGCTTGGTGGCGCTCTTGACCTGAAAACCGCGTCGGGTAAAGGGACATTGATACAAATTAAAGTTCCGAAATTTTAATTATGGAGACGATCAGGATATTTCTTGTTGAAGACCATGACCTGGTTCGCGATGGTCTCAAAGCCCTGCTTGCCTCTATCCCCGATATCGCCATAATAGGCGAAGCCTCAACTGGTAAAAGTCTGTTTGAGAAGCTCAGGATAGTGCAACCCGATATCATAGTTCTTGATATTTCCCTGCCTGATGTTTCGGGTATTGAGATTACCAAACGCCTCCGTGGCGAATATCCCCAGATCAGGGTGCTGATACTCTCGATGTATACTCACGAAGATTTTGTTACAGGTGCCATCCGATCGGGCGCAAAAGGCTACCTCCCGAAAAACACTTCAAGGGATGAGCTGGTTAAAGCTATTTACTCTATATACAGAGGAGAAGAGTTTTTCGGAGATACTATTTCCAAGATTCTGCTGAAGAGTTTTATCCGCAACGCCGTTGAGCAGGAGGAACAGTCTGAAAAACCCTCGTATAACCTGTCTTCCAGGGAACTTGAGATCCTCAGGCTCTATGCAGAAGGTTTTAACAACAAAGAGATCGGGGCGAAACTGAATATTTCGATACGCACGGTCGAAACCCATAAGAACCACATCATGAAAAAACTTGGGATCAGATCTCCTGTGGAAATGGTAAAATTTGCCATCCGTAATAAAATCATTAACCTTTAAAGCCTGAAGATGAAAGAGATCTCCACGATCAAAGAGGCAAAACTTTGGCTCAAACCCGCTCTGAAAAAAAAACTGAAGATAGGATTTGTCCCCACGATGGGAGCCCTTCATGAAGGCCATCTCCGGCTTATCCGGCAGTCAGAAGTTGAAAATGACCTCACGGTATGCAGCATATTTGTCAATCCCATACAGTTCAATAACCCTGATGACCTGGCAAAATATCCCCGTAATGTATCCCGGGACGCCCGTTTACTCAGCAGCAACGGCTGCGACATGCTTTTCTGCCCGGGTGAGGAAGAGATGTATCCTAATGGCAGGACAGAAAATATTGAAATAGAATTCGGCATGCTCGATAAGGTGATGGAAGGCATGTTTCGTCCCGGTCATTTCAAAGGTGTGGTGATCGTGGTAAAAAAGCTTTTTGATATTATCAGCCCTACCAATGCTTACTTCGGAAAAAAAGACTATCAGCAGCTAATGGTCATAACACGGATGAAAGAAGCTCTGCAGCTTCCTGTAAACGTGATTGCATGCGAAACGGTGAGGGAAGATGACGGGCTGGCGATGAGTTCCAGGAATCTGCGGCTTACCATCGGAGAACGGCATATTGCGCGCAGAATCTTTGAAACGCTTTGCAAAGTGAAGGAAAAAGGAACGAAAACTCCGGTGCGGGAACTCAGGGGGTGGGCTGTAAAAAAAATACAGGAAGATTCAAGGTTCAGGGTTGAGTATTTCGAGATCGCCGACAGAGAGACCCTGATGCCCATCGAGATTTGGGGACAGGCGAGCCAGGCTGTCGCACTTACAGCAGTATATCTTGGGGATGTGAGGCTGATCGACAATGTGGAACTTTTTTCGTAATTTTGCAGCATGATGCAGATTCAAGTACTTAAATCAAAGATTCATCGGGCCACGGTCACCGATGCCAACATCAATTATGTTGGAAGCGTTACCATTGATGAGATTCTTATGAAGGAGGCAAACCTGATAGAATTCGAAAAAGTTCAGGTACTTAATATTAATAATGGCGAGCGTATAGAAACATACGTGATAAAAGGAAAAAAAGGCAGTGGAGTTATTTGCCTGAACGGAGCTGCAGCCCGTAAATTCCTTAAAGACGACCTGGTCATTATCGTGTCTTACGCGACAATGGATTTTGATCAGGCGAAAAAATTCAAGCCATCAATTGCTTTTCCTGATGAAAAAAATGCCCTTTCGGCACGAAAAAAGAACTAATTCATGACTCTGACCATACCCGAAACTTCCTCCCCCGGGAAGAAAATAATTACCGCTTTGAAATTTGTTTTCTTTCTGGGCCTGGGCTTGTTGATCATCTGGTTCTCTCTTAAGGATCTTACTGCTGAAGAGAGGGCCCAGATAATTCATTCTTTTAAAACAGCCAACTATTACTGGGTTGTGCTTGCTATCATCCTCGGCCTCTTTAGCCATTTGCTGCGGGCTGCACGCTGGGTTTTATTCTTTGAACCCATGGGTTTTAAACCAAAGCTGAAAACTACTTTTTTCGCGGTGATGGTCGGTTATTTCGCCAACATGGCTTTTCCAAGGCTGGGCGAAGTCACCCGCTGTGGCATCATGTCGAAGTACGAAAAAGTACCATTTCAGAAAGCCCTGGGAACTGTCGTTACTGAGCGTGCCATCGATATGCTGATATTTCTCTTTCTTTTTCTGCTGATGTTCTTTACCCAGCTTGGTACAATCAGAGAATACCTTGACCAGAATATTTATCCAAGACTGGTAGCTAAATTCGGCGACATGCATTATTCCCGCATGATCTTTCTTTTTCTTGGCAGTCTCCTGCTTGTTTTTGTTGCGACATGGTTTCTTGTTCGGAAAAAAGTAAAGGCCTCCAGGACATATCACAAAATTACAAACCTGTTAATCGGGTTCTGGGAAGGATTGAAATCACTTAGCCAGGTTACAAAACCCCGATTGTTTGTCTTGTATTCTATAGTTATCTGGGTCCTGTATTTCCTGATGCTGTATGTCATCTTTTTCTGCTTTGCCGAAACATCAGGCCTCGGCCCCGGCGCAGGACTTTCGGCACTTGTTCTTGGCAGCGTCGGGATCATGATTACACCCGGCGGGATTGGTCTTTATCCGGCCATCATTCAGGAGACACTTATTCTGTATGGTATTGCAAAACCCACCGGACTGGCCCTGGGCTGGATCGCATGGTCGGCACAGACTTTGATGATACTTGTTGTTGGAGGAATTTCTTTATTACTTTTATCGATTAAACGGTCTGAGAATGGGAAAGCTTAAAATTATAAAATCCAGGATCTATAGCTGGGAATCCCTTCAGAGGCAACTGGCCTTGTGGAAATTTCAGGATAAAAAGATTGTCTTCACCAACGGATGTTTCGACATCCTTCACCTGGGCCATATTGAGTTGTTGGGCAAAGCCAGAGGGCTGGGAAATATTCTGATTGTTGGCATGAACTCCGACGAAAGCGTTCATCGCATCAAAGGCCCCCACCGGCCGGTAAACAGCCATCATGCCCGTGCTTTTATTCTGGCTTCTCTTGTCTTTGTCGATGCCGTTGTTATTTTCGACGAAGATACACCCTACGAACTCATCAAATTAGTTCAACCTGATATCCTGGTTAAAGGCAAGGATTACGAGGGAAAAGAGATCGTAGGATCAGATATTGTCGAAGCCAGGGGTGGAGAAGTTGTCACAATTGAACTTACCAAAGGATATTCCACTACTCATACCATTGAAAAGGCCCATAAGGTTCATCTTTAAGATCCTGCCATGGCGAAAGTCAAGACTGCATTTTTCTGCACAAGCTGCGGAGCCCAGCAGAGCAAATGGATGGGCAAATGCCCTGCCTGCGGGGAATGGAACACTCTTGTTGAAGAAGTAATCCAGAGAGAAGAAAAACGCCCTGGCATCACAAGATCTGCAGAGCAAAGACCTGTTCCCAGGAAAATTTCTGAAGTCAGCTTTGTGCCTGAACAACGTATCAACACCCATGATGCCGAGTTGAACCGGGTTTTAGGCGGCGGACTGGTTCCCGGCTCGCTGGTCCTCATTGGAGGTGAACCCGGGATCGGAAAATCAACCCTTATGCTTCAGGTTGCACTGAAGTGCAAAGGCCTGAAGATTCTTTATATCAGCGGTGAAGAAAGTGACCAGCAGCTGCGGATGCGGGCTTCCCGGCTTGGTATAGAAAATGAACATTGCTTTGTACTCACAGAGACCAATACCCAGGCTATTTTTCAGCATCTTGAGCAGGTTCAACCGGATTTGGTCATCATTGATTCCATCCAGACACTTCAGACCGACAGTATTGAGTCATCGGCCGGCAGCATCAGTCAGATAAAAGAATGTGCCGGGGAGATGCAGAAATATTCCAAGATTACGCATACCCCCGTGTTCCTGATTGGTCATATCACCAAAGACGGCAGCCTGGCAGGCCCTAAGATTCTGGAACATATGGTCGATGCTGTACTTCAGTTCGAAGGCGACCGGAATTATGGATACCGTATCCTGCGTTCTCTTAAAAACAGGTTTGGGTCTACTTCGGAACTTGGAATTTACGAGATGAATGATACCGGTATGCGAGAGGTCTCAAACCCTTCAGAAATACTGCTCAGCCAGCATGACGAAAAAGTGAGCGGCATCGCCATTGCTGCAATGGTAGAAGGCTTACGACCCATGCTTATCGAAACCCAGGCGCTGGTGAGCAGTGCGGTTTACGGCACTCCTCAGCGGTCAACCACGGGATTTAATGTACGCCGCCTTAATATGCTGCTTGCAGTACTGGAAAAAAGAAGCGGCTTCAGACTTGGCCATAAGGACGTATTTCTCAACATAGCCGGGGGAATAGAAGTAGATGATCCGGCCATTGATCTGGCTATCGTTGCTGCTATTCTTTCCTCAAACCAGGACGAACCTATCGACACAAATACATGTTTTGCCGCTGAAGTCGGATTAAGCGGTGAGATACGTCCTACTAACCGCATTGAGCAGCGGATTTCCGAAGCAGAAAAGCTGGGATTCGAACGTATTTTCATCTCTAAATACAATACCCGCTCTCTGGATAAAGCCAGATACCATATCGAAATCATTCCTGTTAGCAAAGTGCAGGAAGTATATAAAGCCCTATTCGGCTAAACTCCCGAAAAATATGCGTTCCCGTTCCATTACCCAAGATCACGAAATCCTTGAAATCATTCGTCACTGCCAATGGTGCCACTTGGCCATGGTCGATTCCGGTGGCAACCCTTATGTAATTCCTATGAATTTCGGGTTTCGCGACAACATACTGTATATGCACGGGGCGCAGCATGGAAAAAAGATTTCTATCCTTCATCAGAACCCTTCTGTTTGTGTCAACTTCAGCACAGATCATGCCTTGCGCTATCAGAATGAAGACGTAGCATGTTCCTGGAGTATGAAATACAGATCCGTACTAGTATATGGAAAAGCAGTGTTTATAACCGAACCTGAAGAGAAAATTGCGGCCCTGAAGATTGTCATGGCTCAATACAAAGAAAAAGAATTTACATTCAACCCGCCATCCATACGCGAAGTCAACGTCTGGAAGATCGTTGTTGAAAAAACTGAAGGCAGGGCTTTCGGATATTAGCCTGTTTAAAGTGTTTTTTATATGCATAAACATAGTACTTTTGCCTGTCAATTTTAATTCTGATGAAACCCCGGGAAAGGCTTAGCACAACAGAAAGAATCAGAAAGGTATTCGTTGGTAATGCCCGCGATCTGAAAGATCAGAATATTTTCGAGAAAGTCACGCTGGTTGCAATCATGGCCTGGATTGGCCTCGGTTCCGACGGACTTTCATCATCCTGCTACGGTCCGGAAGAAGCGTACCGTGCACTGGGCAATTACCATGGCATGACTATTTTTATTGCTCTTGCCGTTGTTCTTACTATAGCGATCATCAGCAGCAGCTATTCTCAGATCATCAAGCTTTTCCCCTCAGGTGGAGGTGGTTACCAGGTTGCGTCCAAATTACTGTCGCCCCGTTTAGGGATGATCTCAGGCTGCTCCCTTATTGTAGATTACATTCTAACTATCTCTATCAGTGTCGCCAGCGGCGTAGATGCCATCTTCAGCAATTTCCCCGATCCATACCAGGTTTATAAACTGTATACAACGCTTGGCATCATCCTCATCCTTCTGCTGTTAAACCTCAGGGGAGTTAAAGAATCGGTGCTTTCTCTAATGCCGATATTCATTATCTTCCTGCTTACACATGCCTTCGCTATTGCCTACCCGATCATGTTTCACACACGGGAATTTATTAACCTCGTACCTGATGCAACAAGGGAGTTCAGGCAGGCCAGTAACCAGATGGGGACTTTTGCCGTTTTGCTTATTCTTGCAAGGGCTTATAGTATGGGTGCAGGTACTTATACAGGGATTGAAGCTGTGTCAAATTCTATGGTAATCCTTAAAGAACCCAGGGTCAAAACCGGCATTGCAACCATGCGCCTGATGGCTTTTTCTCTCGGTATTACCGTGCTTGGACTGCTGGCGGCCTATTCCCTGTTTCATCTGAAACATGTGCCGGGAAAGACCATGAATGCCAATCTTCTTGAGGCCATGACGGCCGGATGGAATAAATGGGTGGGCCAGACCTTTGTGATCATCACATTGATTTCTGAAGCTGCCCTGCTTTTCGTTGGCGCCCAAACGGGTTTCCTTGGTGGCCCCAGAGTTATTTCGAACATGGCCCAGGACCGCTGGTTCCCACGACGTTTCTCGGTTCTTTCCGATCGCCTCGTGACCCAGAACGGACTTATCCTGATGGCCGTTGCAGCCTCGTTTATTCTGCTGGTCACGGGTGGAAAAGTCACTACTTTGATCGTTCTCTATAGTATCAACGTATTTGTTACATTCACTCTCTCTCAGGCTGGTATGGTAAGGCATTGGTGGCAGGTGAAGAAAAAAGAGGGTTTCTGGATCCCGAAAATGCTTATCAATGGGCTAGGCTTAATACTTACATTAAGCATCCTTTGCACCGTTCTTTTTGTAAAATTCACTGAAGGCGGCTGGCTCACTATTTTAATAACTTCCAGCCTTGTTCTCTTTGTGGTCAGGGTAAGAAATCATTATGACCGGGCTGCCAAACTGCTAAAGCGTCTCGACACCAAGATGTTACGCCATGTAGATGGAGCCATGCAGAGCTGGGAAAAAGCAAACAGGGCCTATCCCGAATTCGACACTGAATCTCATACCGCTTGTATCTGCGTCAACGAATTCAACGGGATCGGGATAAATACTTTTCTGAAGATCAGGGAAGACTTCGAAAATTACAAGAATTTCATCTTTATCTCCGTCGGAATGGTCGATACAGGGACATTCAAGGGAGAAGAAGAACTGCAAAACCTGGAAGAGAGTGTTAAACTCAATTTGAAAAAATTTGAAGATCTTTCCCGGGCTTACGGATGCTTTGCCGACAGCTACTATGCAATAGGCACCGATGTGGCCGATGAAGTAAAGGAGCTTTCAAAAAAAGTAGTCCATAAATACCACAGGGTGATTTTCTTTATAGGTAATGCCATCTTTGCCCGCCCTTCTTCCCTTACGCGTATGCTTCATAACCAGACCCAGCTAACTTTGCAGAACCGGCTCGCACATAAAGGGTTTATGATGGTTATGATCCCTGTAAAACTGACAGCCGATTAAATTTCCGACATGGATTTCAAAGATTATTATAACCTGCTTGGCGTTTCGAAAACAGCCACTTCAGATGAGATCAAGAAAGCATACCGCAAACTCGCGGTAAAGTACCATCCTGATAAAAACCCCGGAAACAAACAGGCTGAAGAGAAATTTAAGGCAATCAGCGAAGCCAACGAGGTGCTGAAAGACCCTGAAAAAAGAAAGAAGTACGATAAACTTGGCTCCAACTGGAAACAATATGAACAATCCTCGGGCAACGGGGCCGATTTCAGCCAGTGGGCACGACAGGGAGGAGGAAGAAACTACTCCGGGACAAGCAATGCAGATGATTTTGGCGGATCTGATTTCTCTGATTTCTTTAATTCTTTCTTCGCTGGACAGTATGGTCAGGACTCTGACAATCCCTTTGGCAGCCAGGGAAGGGGACGTCAGGGCGGAAGGCCCGTAAAAGGACAGGATTATGAAGCAAGCCTTGAAGTTTCCCTTGAAGGCGCTTACATGGGGTCTAAGCGGATGATTACGCTCGGAGAAGAGCAACTGAGCGTTACTATTCCACAGGGAGTATATGACGGCCAGGTGCTCCGTGTTAAAGGTAAAGGGGCACAGGGAAGGCGGGGTGGTGAACCCGGTGACCTGTATATGCATGTTAAAATTATTTCCGACCCTGCTTTTACAATCAAAGACCATGACCTCTATTGCGACCTGCATGTTTCGCTTTACCAGGCGATTCTCGGCGGAGAGGTAAACGTACATCCGCCTAAAGGAAGCGTTACAATGAAAATCCCGAAAGAAACGCAAAATGGAAAAGTTTTGAGGATGAAAGGCCTGGGTATGCCTGTATACAGGAAGAAAAATGAATTTGGCGACCTTTACCTGAAAATCATCATCGACATTCCTCAGAACCTGAGTCCCAGGGAAGTCGAACTGTTTACCCAGCTTGCATCATTGAGGCCTTGAAATTCCCTGCCCCTGTAAATTCAATAACCATATCGTTATTCGGCCTGTAAACCATCCCAGCAGGCAACCTACCATAGCCCCGCACATTAAATCGAAGGGATAATGTACCCCGAGATAAATCCTGGTATAAGTCATCAGGCTGGCCCAACCCAGGAGTAAAAGATACAAGTACCTGTATCGCTTCTGAAAAAGTATGATCAGAAAAACGGCAAGGGCAAATGTACTCGATGCATGAGCCGAGTAAAAACCATGCTTACCGCCCCTATATTCTTTCACAATATGAACATTTCCCGCCAACGTAGGTTCATGGGATGGCCTGAAACGTTTAACATCATTTTTAACCATTTCCGACAACTGATCCGAAACAGTGATCAGGAGCGCCACTGCGACAAGCACGGTAAGGGTTTTCCAGCGAAAAGTCTTAATAACAAGAAACAGAAGAAAAACAAACAAGGGTAGCCACACAATGCTGTTGCTGGCCCAGTACATCACAGGATCAAGCCAGTAAGCATGCTGCCCGTTAAAGCTTAGGAAAAGGGAGCGGTCGAAAAAGAGAAGCTTTTCAAGCATAGGGAAATATTTGATTTACAATCTGCCATCTGCCATCTGCCATCTGATATCTGATATCAGATATTCAGTGTTTCCCATAACATTCCCTTCAGCTTCTCCAGACCCGTTTTCTTGTGCGAGGAAATGAAAACAGAGGGTAAGTCGGGTAGCTCTTTTTTCAGTTCACTTACAATCTCATCATCAGCAAGATCTGATTTTGTGATCGCCAGCAGCCTTGATTTATCAAGTAATTCGGGGTTGTACATCTCTAGTTCCCTGAGCAGGATCTGGTACTCATGCCTGATATCATTACTGTCGGCAGGGATCATGAACAGCAGTACCGAATTTCTTTCAATATGCCTGAGGAACCTAAGCCCGATACCTTTCCCTTCATGCGCCCCTTCTATTATCCCGGGAATATCGGCCATAACAAATGACCTGTTGTCGTGATATTGTACAATTCCGAGGTTGGGAACCAGGGTTGTAAAAGGATAATCGGCAATCTCAGGTTTAGCCGCGGAAATCACAGACAACAAAGTGGATTTTCCCGCATTGGGAAATCCCACAAGTCCCACATCGGCCAGCAGTTTCAACTCAAGGACTTGCCAACCCTCAATTCCCGGTTCGCCCGGTTGTGCAAACCTGGGGGCCTGGTGTGTTGCTGATTTGAAATGGTCGTTCCCCAGTCCTCCCCTTCCACCCGGCACGAGAATGTGAGTCTGGCCATCTTCGGTAATCTCGCATTCGAATGCCAAGGTTTCTGCATCCCGGGCAACGGTACCAAGAGGGACTTCGATGATCATGTCTTTGCCATAAGCGCCTGTTTGCAGACTTTTTGCGCCGTTAACACCATGGCCGGCACGGATATGTTTTGTGAATTTCAGATGCAGCAAGGTCCATAACTGCTTGTTCCCCTTTAGCATAACATGGCCTCCTCTTCCTCCGTCGCCTCCATCGGGACCTCCTCTCGCGGTAAGCCGGGTCCTCAGGAAATGCTTAGAACCTGCGCCTCCCTTCCCGGAAGCACAAAAGATTTTTACATAATCAACAAAATTCGATTCGGACATGCAATACTTTTTAAGTGATTTTATATTCTGATAGCCCGGCAAAGGCTCTCGAAAATGTCGTCAATGCCTCCCACTCCGTGAACTTCAGTGTAAATACCTTGTTCCTGATAGTACAATTGCAATGGTTTTGTATGTTTATGATATTGAACCAGACGGTTCTTGATCACCTCTTCGGTATCATCGACACGACCCTGTTCCATGGCCCTTTTCAGAAGACGTGTTACCAGTTCATCCTCATTCACCTCAAGCGAAATGACTTGATTTACAGGATGATTCAACCCAACAAGCAGCTTGTCGAGTTCTTCTGCCTGCTTTAGGGTGCGGGGAAATCCGTCAAACACAAAACCTTCTGCCTCCTCATGCTTCAGAAATACCGATTTCATAATTTCAATCAGCAGTTCATCGGAAACCAGATGCCCTGCCTCCATCACGGCTTTAACCTGCAAACCCAAAGGGCTTCCCTGGCTTACTTCCGCGCGAAGTATGTCGCCGGTTGATACATGGATCCAATTGTATTTCTTTGCAATTTTTACAGCCTGGGTGCCTTTGCCGGCTCCCGGAGGCCCGAATAAAATCAGGTTAAACATTCGATATACATAATTTTAGTTAGACATCAGATTCATCCAGTTGGTAAATATCAGGAAAATTCCGTCCCGCACCATCATAGTCAAGGCCATATCCCACAACAAAAAGCTTAGGGATCTCTAATCCGCAGTAATCAATTGAAAAATTTTCCCTGAAAGCCTCAGTCTTAAAACAAAAACTGGCTATACGAAGACTGGCAGGCTTGTAATTTTTAAGGTCCCGTAACAGCTGGGCCATGGTAAAACCTGTATCCACAATATCTTCCACGATAATTACATCACGGCCCCGGATCCCTTCATTCAGGCCTATCAGCCGGTTTATCTCCTCACTGCTTTCAAGTCCGTGATAGGATGAGTATTTTACAAACGAGATTTCACAGGGAATACGGAGTTTCCTTACGAGGTCAGATGCAAAAATAAATGCCCCGTTCAGTATGCCCAAAATCAAAGGTGTTTTACCCGAATAATCATGGTCTATGCGGGCGGCAAGACCGTTTACGATCTCATCTATCTTTTCTCTCGACAGGTATAGGCGGAAGAATTTATCCCTGACCCTTATGCGGGTGGGCTGTTCATGCGGTGTTACCATCAAACAAAGTTAGCAATATTCTGATTTTCTGGCTAATTTTGCAAAAACGAAACATTATGAAAGCATTGGTAAGTATTATCATGGGTAGCACTTCCGATCTTCCCGTGATGGAAGCTGCGGCAAAGTTCCTGAACGATATGCAGATACCCTTTGAGATCAATGCCTTATCGGCTCACCGTACACCTGAGAAAGTTGAAGAATTCGCAAAAGGTGCATATGATCGCGGGATCCGCGTAATAATTGCAGCAGCCGGCATGGCAGCCCATCTTCCGGGTGTGATCGCTGCTTTGACCTCAATACCGGTAATCGGAGTGCCTATGAAAGCTACGCTGGAAGGTATCGATTCTATGCTTGCCATTATACAAATGCCCCCGGGAGTGCCTGTGGCAACAGTCGGGATCAATGCGGCCCAGAACTCTGCAATACTGGCTACCGAAATTCTTGCCGTTTCAGATCATGCACTGTACCAGAAACTGATTGAATTCAAGGAAGAATTGAAGAAAAAGATTGTAAAGGCGAATGAAGACCTGGCCCAGGTGAAGTACGATTTCAAAGTCGGTTAAATCTTTCTCGCGATCATCAGCCCGTCGCGGAATGGGAGAAGCAGATTCTCAACCCTTTCATCGTTCTGCACAAACTCGTTATATTCGGCAATTCCAAGAGTATCTTTATCTGTTGTATTGGATGATAGCACTTTGCCATCCCATAAGGCATTATCGGCCATGATCCAGCCGCCCTTCCTGACCAGTGGGAAAACCAATTTGTAATAATTGAGATAGTTTGGCTTGTCTGCATCAATGAATACCAGATCCCATACTTCGTTCAGATCAGGAATGATATTCAGGGCTTCTCCCACATGAAGAATAACCCTGTTTTCCACACCGGTTTCTTTAATGTATCTGCGGATGATGTTTTCCAGTTCCGGATTGACCTCGATGGTATGAATAATTCCCTCTGAACCCAGGGCCAGACTGATTGCAGAATAGCCTGTAAACGTTCCGATCTCAAGAACCATTTTCGGATTGATCATTTGACAGATAAAACGCAAAAGCATACCCTGCATATGCCCTGAGAGCATACGCGGATAAACCTGGGTAAGATGTGTTTCACGGTTTAGTGCAGCCAGGAATGAGAGTTCGGGGCTTGAATGCAGCTCGCAATATCGTTCTATTTCTTCCGGGATCATGAGAAGCAGTTTTATATCCTGCTTTCAATCAGGATGTCGAGGAGCTTTATCGCTGCATCGGAGATTACTGTGCCTGGTCCGAAAATAGCGGCGGCACCGGCTTGATAAAGGAATTCGTAATCCTGGTGCGGGATAACGCCTCCCACGATCACCAGGATATCCTCCCTTCCGAGTTTTGAAAGTTCCTCAATTACCTGGGGAACCAGGGTTTTATGTCCGCCGGCAAGACTTGAAACGCCCAAAATATGTACATCGTTTTCAACAGCCTGTCTTGCTGCTTCAGCGGGGGTCTGGAACAAAGGCCCTATATCCACGTCAAAGCCAATATCGGCATAGCCGGTAGAGACTACTTTGGCTCCGCGGTCATGGCCATCCTGGCCCATTTTCGCAACCATGATTCTTGGCCTGCGGCCTTCCATCTCTGCAAATTTATCAGCCAGGGCACGTGCTTTTTTGAACAACTCGTTGTTCCCCGACTCCGAAGAATAGACTCCTGAAATGCTACGGATCACTGCTTTATACCTCCCGAATACTTTTTCCAATGAATATGAAATCTCTCCCAGAGTAGCTCGACTGCGGGCCGCATCAATGGCGAGAGCCAGCAGATTTCCCTCCCCTGATTCAGCAGAACGTGTAAGTGCATCAAGAGATTTCTTAACTACCTCGTTGTCCCTTGAGGCTTTAACCTGTTCCAACCTCCTGATTTGAGATTCCCTTACTGCTGTGTTGTCGACTTCAAGAATCTCCATCGGGGCTTCCTTCTCAAGTTTGTAAAGGTTCACTCCAATGATCTTATCGTTGCCCGAATCAATGCGAGCCTGCTTTCTGGCAGAAGCCTCCTCAATGCGCATCTTTGGGATGCCGGTCTCAATAGCTTTTGCCATTCCGCCCAAATCCTCCACTTCCTGAATCAATTGCCAGGCTTTATGGGCAATTTCATGAGTCAGAGATTCCACGTAATACGATCCGGCCCAGGGGTCCAGCGACTTGCAGATCTGGGTTTCTTCCTGGATATAAAGCTGGGTGTTTCTTGCAATACGTGCCGAAAAATCGGTGGGTAAAGCAATGGCCTCATCCAGTGAGTTTGTATGCAACGACTGAGTATGGCCCAGGGCAGCAGCAAGCGCCTCAATGCAGGTACGTGCAACATTATTGAATGGATCCTGTTCCGTGAGGCTCCAGCCGGAAGTTTGCGTATGTGTTCGCAGGGCCATCGACTTAGGGTTCTTCGGATTGAATTGTTTTACCAGCTTGGCCCAGAGCATTCGCCCGGCTCGCATTTTGGCGATCTCCATAAAATGATTCATACCGGCAGCCCAGAAAAATGAAAGCCTTGGCGCAAAAGAATCTATATCCATCCCGGCATTGATCCCTGTTCTCAGGTATTCAAGTCCGTCGGCAAGAGTGTAGGCAAGCTCGATGTCACAGGTTGCCCCTGCTTCCTGCATATGATACCCACTGATTGATATGGAATTGAATTTAGGCATGTTCCGGGCCGAAAATTCAAAAATATCGGCTATAATTTTCATGGATGGAGATGGCGGATAGATATATGTATTCCTAACCATGAACTCCTTGAGTATGTCGTTTTGTATTGTACCGTTGAGATCGGCCATTGGCACACCTTGCTCTTCAGCAGCAATGATATAAAACGCCAGCACCGGAAGAACAGCGCCGTTCATGGTCATCGAAACCGACATTTTATCAAGTGGAATCTGATCAAAGAGAATTTTCATATCCTCTACACTATCAATAGCCACGCCGGCTTTGCCAACATCGCCAACAACCCTGGGATGGTCGGAATCGTAACCGCGGTGAGTAGCCAGATCAAAAGCAACACTTAGTCCTTTCTGCCCTGCTGCAAGGTTCCTGCGGTAAAAGGCATTCGACTCTTCGGCCGTTGAAAAACCTGCATATTGCCTGATCGTCCACGGACTCATCACATACATCGTAGAGTATGGCCCGCGCAGAAAAGGAGGAAAACCTGCAGCGTAATTCAAGTGCTCCATATTGTTTAAGTCAGACTCCGCGTATTGCGCTTTAATGGGGATCTGCTCTGAAGTCATCCAGGTCTCTGCAGGGCTGTCTTTCCCCAAGTCTGCATTATCGTTTGCAGGTTTCAGCGCCGACCGGAAATCAATGTCTTTAAAATCTACTCTCATCTTAGTAATTGTAGTTTGCCAGGTTTTAAAAGGATATCCCGAATACCAGAAAAACCTTTTGTGTGTTAGGATTGACTATCAGTGATGCCTGGATTGGGAGGCAATAAGTTTTTGTTATAGGAATAGCTTTTTTGGCCGTAAGCCCTACATTTGTAAATCCGGCCTTAGGTCCGTACCAACTCCCACCAAAAGGAGTACCTCCGGCAAAAAAATTCAGGTCTATCTTCCTGAACGAAACAGGAAAGGAAAGCTCCAGATAAGTAGAAAAATTATTTTTGTCAGGATTAGCATAAAAGCCTAAAGAATCCATCGCCTTATCACAGCCGTAAACAATTGTCCCTGCAAAGAACTTAATCGGGAAAGCCGATGGCCCTGCAAATGACAAAGAGACCTCAAACCCGTGTCCGGTCGTTTTATTATTAAAATTGAAATACTGATATGACTTTATTCCCGTATAATCAGGATCTATCCCATTCGGAACAAAAAAATCAAAACACATCAGAGTAAACCATTTGAAAGTATAAGATATATAGGTATCCATCTCTGAGTAATTACCCATATCTACTGCGACTGTATTACTATACATGTTCTTGTATGAAGTAAAGGAATATGAACCCCAAAAGCCGATATTCAAGCCTCTCCAGCTGAAATAAAGATTGGGTTGAATAGCCGGAGAATTCCCATAATCAAAGCCTCTCCAGATGTACCGGCTCATAATGTCGGCTCCGAGATTAAGTGTAGCTGCTTTATCGTTTACCGATTCCTCGGCTTGTTTAATCGCCTGTTCGTCCTGTGCAAAAATCGAATGAATTGAAATGAAACAAATAAACAAAAAAACAAGTATGTTTCTCATTTGTGTTGTGTTAAATACTTAAGGCCCGGGCGAGCTCAGATTGCCTGAATGGTTTGCTTATATAATCATCCATACCTGAGGCCAAACATTTTTCCCGGTCTTCCTTGGTTGTAGATGCCGTTAGTGCTACTATCTTAGTGCGTTTTCTGGCCGTTCCAACCAATATCCCTTCCCGTTCGATCTTTCGTATCATCCTTGTCGCTTCAATTCCGTCCATGTCGGGCATTTCCACATCCATAAGGATAATATCAAATTCTCCTTTCCTGAAAGCATCGACAGTCTGAGTGCCCGTCTCAGCCAATACAATATGATGTCCGAAACTTTCAAGGGTTTTCACAGCAACTTTCTGATTGATTTTATTGTCTTCAGCAAGCAGAATGTTAAACGCCTTACGCATGCGTAACTCCCTTTTTCCGGCATATTTTGTGATAATTCTCACCAGTTCCTCTGGCTGGAATGGCTTTGCTACGTAATCATCCATACCAACTTCGAGAAAACGTTCCTTGTCCCCCTCTACTGCATATGCAGTAAAAGCTACAATATACGAATGCCTTCTTTGCGGATTATTTCGTTCTATTTCCCGCATCTTTTCTGTCGCTTCTAACCCATCCATCACGGGCATCCTGATATCCATGAGAATAATCTCATACTCTTTTCTGTCAAACATACGAACAGCAACCCGGCCATTCTCGGCTATTTCCAGGTTAGTGAAACCGTCCTTTTCCAAAGATGTCCTGGCGACTCTCTGGCTTATATAATTATCTTCAACAAGAAGTATAGAAATATTTTTAATATCGTCTTCCTGTTGTTCCTGCTCGAGTTTCTCCAGATCAGATTTCAGCATTTTCTCAAACATGGCAGTAAACCAGAAGACAGACCCCTTTCCTTCTTCGCTCTCCACACCTATTTCACCCCCCATCAATCTCACCAGATCATAAGCAATTTTAAGACCCAAACCCGTTCCCCCATATTTCCTCGTTGTTGAGATGTCTGTTTGCGAAAATTCCTTAAATAATTTCTCCCTGCCCTTTTCGGAAATTCCGATCCCTGAATCAGCAACCCGGCATTTGACCATAAGCTGAATATCATTCTGCCATAAGGGTTCAATTTCAATACTAACACTGCCTTCATTAGTGAATTTAATGGCATTGCTTGCCAGATTCAGAACGATCTGTTTTAGCCTTACAGGGTCGCCCTTTAAAAGGTCCGGCAAATCAGATGAGATCGTCAGAAAAAGCTTCAGCCTTTTTCCTTCCGCCCTTAAATGACTCATCTTCACAACTTCTTCAAGATTACGACGAAGATTAAAGGGAATATTTTCGAGCTCGACCTGGCCGGCTTCAATTTTGGAAAAATCTAAAATATCATTGATGATCGAAAGAAGATTGCTTCCCGAAATCTCAATAATTTCAAGGAACTCCTTCTGTTCATCAGTAAGCTGTGTTTCCTTCAGAATATTTGTCATGCCGATCACGCCGTTCATTGGTGTTCTGATCTCATGGCTCATGTTCGCAAGGAAAACTGATTTCGCCCGGCTCTCTTTCACGGCCACATCCCTGGCAAGCTGCAGTTGCTCCGACATCTCCTTTCTTATGTTGATTTCATTCTGAAGTTGTTCCGTCCGCGACTGCATCATTTCCTCCACCTGGCCTTTGTAATCTTCCAGTTGCTTTTCAGCGCATTTCCTTTCCAGTATCTCAGCTTCAAGAATGCGGGTATTCTTTTTATAATATTTTACAAGAAAATAAAATAAAGGTGAAACAATCAGAAGGAAAAGTACCGTCCGCATAATAAAATAAGGGATATCAAGACTCAACATATGTTTTATAGCTGAAGTATCCTGTTCAATTCCTCTATTTCAATTGGTTTATTCATATAGAAATCCATTCCGCTCTCAAAAAATTTAGTCCGGTCATCTTCAAAAGCGTTTGCAGTGATAGCAATGATTTTCACCCGTTTCCCCTGATCTGCAGCTCTTCCGGCCTCGATTTTACGTATCTCCGTTGTTGCTGTAAGCCCATCCATCACCGGCATCATGATATCCATCAGAATTGCATCATAGGCATTTGCCTTGAACTTATCCAGTGCAATCTGGCCATCTGTTGCAGAATCCACCTGATGTCCTGCTCTTGTAAGGGCAGCAGTGATAAGCCTCAGGTTTATTGCATTGTCTTCAACAACAAGAATTGCCAGTTTCTTTGGCTCTAGGCCGGCACTATCGTTGATTGTCTGGTTCTGATCCATAAAAATCCTGATATGTTTATTGTTACTTTAACGGTATCCCGATTTGGCTACAAAACGTTCTAAGGCTTTCAAGCAGATTGCTCCTCATATGTATAAAATCGTCGACTCCGGCCTTCATGATTTCTTCACGCTTGTACTTCGGGTAGCCCGCTACTATTGTAATTAGGCCTGGTAATGCAGCTTTTAATGCTGGGACTGCCCTGATGGCAAGGTCTTCATATTCTTCATCAGAACTGCAAAGCACTACAATAGCCGGAACTTTCCTTATTGCTTCTGCAATGCCCTCTTCAATGGTATCAAACTTCAGATTGTCGGTGATGGAAAAGCCTGCACACCCGAAGAAATTCGTTGTAAAGCCAGCTCTTGCCCGCATCATTGCCTGATTCCCATAAGTAAAAAGAAAAACTTCAGGCCTGTGGTTCCCGTTTTTTATGAACGCTTCCATAGATAGCCTTAGCTCCTCAATCGGGTGCGACACCCTGAAAGGATGTAATTTTTTGTATGTCCCTATACTGCTCTCGTCAAGATTGCCCGGATTTTGAACTTTCTCAAGCATGGTCTCCTTCAACTCCGGAAACTGATTTGTTCCTATCAAAACCGATTTTCTGAAAGCAATGTCTTCTTCCTTCTGTTTGCGTTTCTTTCCAATTTCATCCTGAACAAAGCCTGTTTTAACAGCTTCAATCATTCCTCCCATTCCCTCGACTTGCCGGAAGAGGTCCCAGGCATGCCCGGCAAGACTGTCGGTAAGACATTCAATATAATAGGCTCCTGAAGCCGGATCACTTACCCGGTTAAGATAGGATTCTTCCTTGAAGATGAGCTGCTGATTCTTTGCTATTCTGGAAGAAAATTCATCCGGCATTCTGAAAGGTTTGTCAAAGGGCCCTATGGCCAGGGAGTCGGTATGTCCGATAGCAGCCGACATGCCCTCGGTTGTAGTTCTCAGCATATTCACATACGGATCATAAATAGCCTTGTTCCAGGAAGCAGTGGATGTGTGGATGAACATTTTAAAAGATCGGGCGGATTGTGGATTGTATTGCTCAATTATTTTGGCCCATAATATTCTGGCAGCCCTGAGCTTGGCAATCTCCATAAAATAGTTCGTGCCGCAGGCAAAATGAAAAAGAATTTCCGGAGACAGTAAATCCGCAGTAAATCCTTTTGCCGTAAGACTTGAGAGATATTCATTCGCGGAGACGAGACTGAAACCCAGCTCCTGGACAAGGCTTGAACCGGAGTTTTGAAAATAATGACCATTAACAGTAATTGCCCTGAACCGCGGAAGACGCTTCCTGATGGTGTTCAGAAGATATTCGGCTTCCTCCAGATTACTTTTGAAGCTCAAATAAAAATCGCCATGCAGCAAGAGATACGATAGAGGATCAAAGTTAATCCCTCCGTTTATATGCTCACTTTTCAGACCCTGCCGGGTTACCTCATAAATAAAAAGCTCAAGTGTTAGCGGATATGATTTTGAACTGATAAAATAAATCCACGTCTTCTCCAGGTCGATTCCTTTGAGCAGTGACGACATATGCTGCCGGGTGGTTACTTCCATAGCGTTGAGACCGATTGCATTCGCTCCATGCCCTGATGCTTCTACAGCAAGCCGATTAGCCTCTGAAATATCTGATGTGGGAATATCCTGACGAACAATCCAGTCATTGCCTCTCCCTTCATCGAATATTACAGGCCGCGCTTTTTTCAACTGACCGATATACTCGAGGCTTTTCAGGTCATCTGCACGGTAATAGGGCTTCACCTGAAACCCTTCTCCCGTATCCCAGACAAGTTTTTTAGTATAATCGGCGCCTTTCAGATCGGCCATGATCTTTTTCTCCCATTCCTCAGTTGATATGGATGGGAATTCCGCAAATAGCATTTCTTTCTGATCGATGCTGCTCATACGTTTACATTTTCCTGTTTGTCTAATGAAGAGACTTCTCTGTAAGAAAATGGTAAGCAAATTTAGTTAATTATTAGAAGTTTACATTCTTCACCGCAAAATTATTACTTCTGGCTTACTGTTATTTTCTTTAGTAATTTTACAAAAAAACAAGATGCTTATTTCCATAAGTGGTGCAGGAGGTTTTATCGGTAGCGCCCTCAGCAGAGCTTTTTATAATAAGGGCTGGACAATAAAACCGATCAGAAGGGAATCGTTCGCTCTGCCTGAAGCTGAATTCAGAAAAAATAATATAGAAGGTTGCGACGTTGTAATAAACCTTGCCGGAGCCAATATTTCAAACCGATGGAATGCGGAATACAAAAAAGAAATCCTTGAAAGCCGCATTCAATCCACTCGTAAAATTGTTTCTTCTATCCGTTCCTGTTCGGAAAAACCAAAGCTTCTGATCTCTGTCTCGGCTGTCGATATCTATGACAACTTGAATACGCATGATGAAAGCAGTAACTCCTATGCCTGCAGTTTTCTCGGGGATGTATGCCGGGATTGGGAAAATGAAGCGCTTTCAATATCAGCTGATGTTCGTGTTGTCATCCCCAGAATGGGACTGGTACTGGGTAAAGAAGGAGGCGCGATGAAAAAAATGCATCCTCCTTTCAGTATTGGATTTGGCGCAAAAATAGGTAAGGGTGACCAGTGGATTTCATTCATCCATATCAAAGACCTCATTTCGGCTTTTATTTTCATCATTGAAAATGCATCCCTTTCCGGACCGGTCAATATGGTTAGTCCCTACCCTGTAACGAATTCGGAATTTAGCCATACTTTTGGCAAAGTACTAAAACAACCTGTTTTCCTTACACTTCCGGCATTTGTCCTGAAATTTATTTATGGAGAAGGCGCTGTTGTTTTACTCGATGGCCATAAGGTACTTCCGGCGAAACTTACCCAGGCCGGATTCCTGTTCAGTTATCCCACGATCACAAATGCATTGGTAAACCTGTTCGGATAATGTCGCTTTGCCAGATCAATCCTTAAGAATCTGCATCTCATCAATCAGCCTTTTGGCGCCGGCAAAACGATCAATAATGAAAAGACAGTACCGTATATCGAGAGTGATGTTCCTGCATTGAGCCGGATCGTATTGAAGATCGCTCATAGTACCTTCCCAGTTTCGGTCGAAGTTCAAACCGATCAGCCGTCCGTTTGCATCAATAACGGGACTGCCTGAATTTCCTCCGGTTGTGTGGTTTGAAGCAATAAAGGCCACATGCATCGTGCTGTCTTTATCCATGTATTGCCCGAAATCTCTGCTGTTTATTAACCCCTTGAGTTTGGGTTCCACAACATAGTCATAGATATCGGGATTTTCCTTCTGAAGAATACCCTGAACAGTTGTATAATATCGATAGTTTACAGCATCTGCACCGCTGTAATCATCTACTTTGCCATAAGCGATTCTCATACTTGAATTGGCATCGGGATAAAACAGTTTATCTTTATGAAAAAGCATCAGACCTTCAACATAAAGCCGCTGCAGACTGTCGACGCTGCGGCTACATTCCTGGATCACGGGATTTATCTTTTTTTCCAACACCAATGAAGCGGATGTGGAAAGAAGATATGCCTGATCAGAATCCAATCTTTTCAAGTCCTTAATTCTTAAAGCGGAAAGCACCTTAATAAGCCTTGAACTATCAGCAAAAACTGATGTTTTATATAAACGATTAACGTATTCTTCCCATTTTCCATCCTGTTTTTTCTCAATCTCAGCAAAATAATCAGGCTTGAATGAAGCGCCCATGTTTTCAGAAATCATTTCCAGCAAATCCTTAGCTACCCGGCAGTCGACCTTCGGTTGATAATCTTTGTAGAAAGCCCTGGTCGCTGCTTTGAGTTTTTCTGCGGCTTTTTGCAGATCAGCCTGGTTTATTTTTTTCTGCTCCAACAGCTTTTCAAGATCCTTGAAACCTCCTGCAAATTTCAGCAATTCAATTCCCTGGAAGCCTTCCGTGATGTATATGCCCGCAAGATCAAAAGGATATAAGCGTTTGTAAACAGACTCCTCTGCAATAATGATGTTACTGTATTTCTTTGACTTTTCCTTATCAACATTAGCCCAGGCAATAAAAGCATCCTCCTGATCATGCTTGCTTTGCAACGTATTCAATCGTTCAATTCCCTTGCTTTCTCCCATCATTTTTTTCCAGCCATTGGCAATTCCTGCACGCTTTGAGGCATACTGTATCCTTGTCCTGGCGTCAGTAGCCATGGCTGCTTCAATCACATCCAGTCTCTTTTGCCTGAAAGCAACTTTTACCGGATTCTCCTTAAACGCTATCAGATCAACGCCATAAGAAGTAAGATATTCCTTTGTAGTACCGGGAAATCCAAACACCATAGTAAAATCGCCCTTTTCAACTCCCTTAAGCCAGACAGGTAAATATTTCCGGGGTTTGTAAGGAACGTTGTCCCGTGAATATTCTGCCGGTTTATTATCCTTTGATGCATAAATCCTGAATACTGAGAAATCTCCTGTATGCCTCGGCCAGGCCCAGTTATCCGTATCACCTCCGAAACTGCCGATGTTTGAAGGGGGCGCACCTACGAGTCGTACGTCCTTAAATATTTCATTGAGAAACAGGAAATACTGGTTACCTGAGTAGAATGGCTTGACTTTTGCATCATATCCGCTGGCTTGTGCCGCTTCCTTTTCGATCTTCCCGATATTATTTTTGATGATAGTGCCACGGTCCTGTTCGCTCATACCCGGATTTACCCCATTCAGAACCCGGTCGCTGACATCCTCCATACTGATAAGAAACGTTACGCTAAGACCAGGATTAGGAAGCTCTTCCTGCAGCGATCCGGCCCAAAACCCAGTTGAAAGGTAATCATGGTCCATGCTGCTTTGTCTCTGAATAGATCCGAAGCCGCAGTGATGATTTGTAAGTAAAAGACCCTGATCCGAGACCAACACTCCTGTACATCCTCCACCAAACTGTACGATAGCGTCTTTGATCGAGGCATTCGTTGTGCTGAAAATTTCTTCTGCGCTTAGCTTCAGTCCCATTTTCTGCATTTCAGCTATCTTCTTGCTAAGTAAGACCGAGGGCCACATTCCTTCCTCTGCTTTAAGAGTTAAAGGGAACAGATTCAGAATGATCAGGATAAATAATATATATCGTTGCATGGTAATTAGATTTTTCTGTTTCAAAGGCAGAACCGGAGATAACATATCTTTTTTCCCAGGTCAAGCCAGATGTTCTCATAATAAGTCCTTACTTTTATCACATCGTCGGTTATTGCTGAATGATCTGAATGATACAGGTCGTCGGTGGCGAAGCCAGGCTTGAGGCCATGATCCCTTATTACACCCAGTGTATAATTATAAAACTCCCGCTCATCTGTTTTCAAATGAATAATTCCGTCTGGGTTCATTATTTTTCGGTAAATCTCAAGGAACCTGGGACAGCTTAGTCGCTTCCTTTCCTTTCCGGGCTGAGGATCTGGAAAAGTGATCCAGATTTCTGAAACTTCCCCCGGACTAAAATAGGATTCAATCTGGTCTACCATGCTACGGATAAATGCGACATTGCCAAGATTTTTATCTTTGACCGTGCGGCAGCCCCTCCATAGTCGGGCACCTTTGATATCGATGCCTATGAAATTTTTCTCCGGATAAGCTTGCGCAAGCCCAACTGTGTATTCGCCTTTTCCACAACCCAGTTCCAGTATAAGTGGATTTTCATTTCCGAAAAAATTCTCATTCCAGCAACCCTTTAAGGAAAAGCCTTTCTGTAGTTCGATATATTTTAATTGAAAAAGAAACGGGAAAGTAAGATTCTCCTGAAAATGGATCAGCTTCTTTTTAGTCACGCAAAAACTATTTGGCAAGTAGCCATGCACCCGAAAATCCCCTGGCCCTGGCATCGCTGAGATTAGCGACTGCTTCTTTCTGAGTACGGGCAGTAGTAAGAGCTACCCGGTATAACCCGGTCCTGGAACGATCATATATCGCGGCATTAAGGCCTTTTGTATTAGCATCCTGAACGCATTTTACGGCATTCTCCTGAACCTTGAATGCCCCGATAATAACCGCGAAATTATAGGTCTTATTGATAGGCTCAGCGCTTTCCAAAGATGCAGTTTCGGTATATTGAGTAAGCGATTTTTCTTCAACATCCGGTACAATCAAAGGATTTTCTTTCTTCTGATCTCTTGTGACAGTATTGTTGTCGGAAATCAGATCTGCTGCCTGATGAGCCGAATTGACCATGATATCCATATCCAGGTCAGGGGCTGTAGTGGACTCAACAGCAGGCGACGGGTCACTGAACATCGACGGAACTGCACCGAAATCGTAATTGATCTCCGGGCCATGAGCCGGAGCTTCCTTCTTTTCAACAAGAGAAGATGCCGAAAAACGTGAAAATACCGAACTCAGAATGCCGGCATTGTTTACCGATGGATTCCGGAGTTTATCATATTGGGTAATCCCGATGATGGCTGCTGTACCAATGGGAATTGCAAGCATAGCAGCCCATTTCAGCGAACGGGGAAACTGCCGCCTGGCAACTGAAACATCACTTTGCCGTGGTACCAGAACTTTCTCAAACCTGTCGGAGTAAGAATTTCTGGCTACCGGAGGCGATACGAAAATTTGAAGTCCAAAGGCATCAGGTAAAAGGTTGGAGTCTTTCTGTTGTTCAAATTGCAGAGTGCCTTCCCTTCCTGCAAAAAGCCGGCCAACTTCCGGAATACTATATGGTTTACCGCTTTTCAGATGATGTTTGATTGTAGTAACCATCTCATTGACGATCGAAATTGCATCGGCATACGACACACCTTCATCAGTCACAATACGATTACATAATAAACCATCGTTTTGTTTCAGATTGATGTTAAACAGGATCTTTTTTGAGGGAGGAACAAACGTATGGTTAACCGGATCAATACGGGCAGGGGCATAATTGCCAATAAATCCACCAAAACCAGGCAGTATTACGCAATCATGTTCTTCCAATAAACGGGCAATATTTACTCGCGGATCCATAAGACCGAAAATGTATGCTGCGAAGATACATAATTGATTACTGAACCCTCAATCCCTGTTAGTAAGTTTTAATAAGTCGGCAGGGGTGTCGATCGACACACTTTCGACGGTTGTTTCTTTCATGACTATTTTATAGCCGTGATCAAGCCATCTGAGCTGCTCAAGAGATTCCGCCGTTTCGAGGCCCGAAGGGGGTAACTTTACAATCTGTAGCAAGGCATCCGGGCGGTAGCCATAAATACCGATATGCTTATAAAAAATAAAATGCTCCAGCCACTTGCTTAACTCCCAATCCCTGATGTAAGGAATTGCTGCCCGACTGAAATATAAAGCCCTCCCATTGGCATCTGCCAGCACCTTGACTACATTCGGATTACTGAGTTCATCCGTAGAATGTATTTTTTTCATCAGCGAAGCGATCGCCGTTTCTTTCATGCTGAAACAGCTGATTACCTGCTCTATCTGTCCAGGATCAATATATGGCTCATCTCCCTGAATGTTTACGATCACATCGAAATCCATGCCGCTTTGGCTATAGGTCTCACATATTTCGCTGCACCTTTCAGTTCCGCTCTTATGCAGAGCCGATGTAAGCCTGACTTTTCCTCCGAAAATGGAGACATGTTTCTCAATACTCTTATCATCAGTTGCAACAACAACCTCAGAAAGCGCTCTGCATAATGAGGCCTGCTCATAAACCCTTTGGATCATACTTTTCCCATTTATGATGGCCAGGGGCTTACCAGGGAATCTTGTAGAAGAATAACGTGCCGGTATTACTCCAAGGACTTTCACGAATTACAGAGTCTAAAACAAACCATGAATTTCCGCGTTGACTTTATCGATAACAACGCCAAGATGCTCGGCGTTTTCATTAAACTTTAAATTGTCGACATCAATAAAAAGGATTTTTCCAAGGGTGTATTTTTCAAACCATTCCTCGTACATATCGTTCAGATTTTTAAGGTAATCAATGCGGATGGCACTTTCGTATTCCCTCCCGCGCTTCTGAATCTGGCTTACCAGTGTAGACACACTGGCTCTGAGGTAAATGATAAGATCAGGAGGTTTGATCAGTGAACTGATAAGTTCAAATAATGATTTGTAATTCTCGAAATCACGGGTACTCATAAGATTCATCGCCTGAAGGTTGGGTGCAAAAATCTGGGCATCCTCATAAATTGTACGGTCCTGGATTACCGTTTTTCCCGATTTTCTGATTTCAATTATATGCCTGAAACGACTGTTCAGAAAGTAAACCTGAAGATTGAATGACCATCGTTGCATATCTTCATAAAAACTATGCAGATACGGATTCTTATCCACATCTTCGTAATGTGGTTCCCATTTCAGATTCCTGGCCAGAAGAGCTGTAAGGGTTGTTTTTCCGGAACCTATATTTCCGGCAACAGCTATATGCATAAATCGGAATTTAATTCAAACCTACGTGATTTTTATGAACTGGGCAAATCCCCTGAACTTTTTTGGGTTTCTTCAGGAGTATTTCTGTTCCTTGACCATACTGAGGATGTCGTCCACATACTTCCTTTCATTGGCAAGACGGGGAACCTTGTTCTGCCCTCCAAGTTTACCTTTCACCTTAAGCCATTGATAAAATGTGCCCTTGGGTAAAACACGGATAATGGGCGGTCCGAGCAAAAGGTCATGATACCTCTTGGCTTCGTAGTCAGAGTTCAGCGATTTCAATGCATTGTCAAAAGTCTCAGTAAAAAAACCCAGATCGTCGGGACTCTGCTCAAATTCAATCAGCCATTCATGCGCACCTCTCTGCTCACCATAATAAACCGGGGCAGCGGTGAATTCGCATAGCTGGGCATTACACTTCCTGCATGCAACCGAAAGTGCTTTTTCTGCATTATCAACAATCAGCTCCTCCCCGAAAGCATTTATGAAATTCTTTGTCCTGCCGGTAATCTGTATGCGGTATGGGCTAACCGAAGTAAAAGTTACCGTATCTCCCAGCATATAACGCCACAATCCGCCGTTTGTCGTTATAACAATGGCATAATTGATCCCGGTCATTACGTGGCTTAGTGAAATCACTTTTGATGTATCCGGACTGCCATCTTCCATAGGAATAAACTCGTAAAATATACCGTAATCGAGCATCAGAAGCATGTCATTTGAGCCATCTCGATCCTGTATGCCGAAAAATCCCTCGGAAGCGTTGTAGGTCTCAAGATAATTCACTGTATTGGAAGGAAGAAGTTTTCTGAACTGGTCCATATATGGTACAAAATTGACGCCCCCATGAATATACAATTCAAAATTCGGCCACACTTCAAGGATATTTTGTTTTCCGGTAATCTCTAGCGCTTTTTTAAGCAGTAACAGGGTCCATGAAGGAACACCCGAAATATTGGTAACGTCATGTTGTACAGTGGCAGCCGCCATTTTCTCAATTTTTGACTCCCACTCATCCATCAGCGCAATTGAAAGGCCGGGGGTCCTGAGATACTCCACCCAAACAGGAAGATGCTGGATCAGAATAGCCGAGAGATCTCCATGATAATATGATTCATTGTTTACTTCCACGATCTGATGAGTGCCCCCCATTGCCAGGGCTTTGCCCGCGAAAAGATTTGATTCAGGATGATTGTTGCAATAGATCGAAAGAAGGTCCTTCCCTCCTTTGAAATGACATTCTTCCAGGGCCTCCTGGCTCACCGGGATAAATTTACTCTTGTCGTTTGTTGTCCCTGAAGACTTTGCAAAGCATTTGATCTCAGTGGGCCAGAGAATATTCTGCTCCCCTTGTTTAAGCCTTTCGATAAACGGTTTCAGCGATTCATAATCATTCAAGGGAACGCGACTCCGGAATTCCTCGTAAGTCTGAATCGAACGAAAATCACAACGCTTTCCCCATTCTGTATTTCTGGCTGTACCCAAAAGCTTGCGCAACCATTCCTGCTGCACCTCCAATGGATATTTCATAAACAGATCGATTTGGTGGATCCGTTTTTTCATAAGCCATGAAATAACCGAATTGATCAGAGCCATTGGTAAAAGCAGGTTGGTAAATAAATTCAGACCAAAAATACAACCTTAATCGGGAATACCTATCCGTCGAGTAAAATATCTTGATTTATAAGCATATAACATTCACCATAAAAATTCCTTAATTTTTTTTCATGTTCCTATTGTAATTATGTATTTTAGTTGTAAGTTTGCTTACCTAACAATTTTAATCATTCGAATGTTTTTTACTTGATAATCAAACTAACAATTACTACAGCATCTTGCTCAGATTATGAAAATTCTGGTATTAAATTGCGGCAGCTCATCCATCAAATACAGGCTTTTTGAAATCGAAATCGAAGCCGAGCTTTTAGCAAAGGGCCTGCTAGAAAGAATCGGTCTTGAAAAAAGTGAACTTATTCATCATGTTACCGGTAAAGAAAAACTAAAAATTATTAAGCCTATCCCCGACCATCAGGATGGCATTCACCTGATTCTTGAAACTCTGATGCACCCCGATCATGGTGTGATCAGTAACATCAACGAGATAGAAGCCGTGGGTCACAGGGTAGTTAATGGCGGTGAAAAATTCAAGACCAGCGTACAGATCGATTCGGAAGTTAAAGAAGGCATAGAGAGATGTATTGAGCTTGCCCCTCTTCACAACCCGGCAAACCTGAAAGGCATTTTATCTATGGAAGCAATTCTGCCCGATGTTCCCCAGGTTGCCACATTCGACACCTCATTTCACCAGACTATGCCTGCCCAGGCGTATATGTATCCTCTCCCCTACGAATATTATGAGAAATACAAGATCCGGCGTTACGGCTATCATGGAACTTCGCACCAGTACGTTGCTGAGAAAGCCTGCAGATACCTTGGGAAAGACTATTCCTCGAGCAGAATCATTACCTGTCACCTGGGGAATGGATCTTCTATGGCTGCTATCAGCAGGGGAAGATCTATCGACACCTCCATGGGTTTTACTCCGGTTGAAGGTCTGATGATGGGCACTCGTACCGGCGATATAGATATCGGCGTATTGCTTTTTATTGCCGAAAAAGAAAACCTGAGTATCAAAGATACAAATAACCTGTTCAACAAGCAAAGCGGTATCTGCGGAATCTCAGGCATTTCTTACGACATGCGGGATGTGGAAATGGCAGCCGAACAGGGCTTGGAGCGAGCCCAGCTGGCCCTCGACATGTACGCTTACCGGGTAAAGAAATATATAGGTGCTTATGCCGCCGCAATGGGCGGTGTAGACCTCATTATTTTGACAGGAGGAATTGGCGAAAACGATTTTGACACTCGCCGAAGAATACTTCAGGACCTGGATTTTCTGGGTGTTGAATTCGATCCGGACCGCAATGAAGGGATACGGGGAAGGGAAGCTATTCTTACCAGGCCCGGTTCTAAAGTCCTGGCCATGGTAATGCCAACAAATGAAGAGCTGGTTATTGCCATCAACACCTTTAATATTATTACTAAAGCTGATTTTAAATTTTAACCTCAAAACAAATAATTATGGCCCCCATCAGTATTTATATCGTTGAAGATGAGTTGATCCTTGCTCATGATCTTAAAACTAAATTATCTGAACTTGGGTATGAAATCCTGGGTATCGATTCCAAAGGAGAAAACGCCGCCGAGAATATCGCAGCCCTGAAAGAGCATAATAAAGAACCAGACATTGTAATCATGGATGTTAAGCTGGCCGGGAAAATGGATGGGATTGAAGCGGCCAGAGTTCTTACAGAAAACTCCAATTCAGGTATTATTTTCCTCACTTCGATGAATAAAAGCGAGGTATTCGCTAAGTCTTTCTCACTTAAACCTTACGCTTACCTGTTCAAGCCAGTCGACATTGACCAGATCAGGGCAGCTATTGAGGTTGCTAATTACCAGAGAAATCTTGAAATCACTAACGAACGAATCATTTCTGAGCTCAAGTATGAAATTGAGCAGCGTAAGAAAGCCGAAAAGGAACGTAACCTGAGGTTGCAGGAAAGAATACGGGCCGAACAAAAAGTGAACCAGCTTTTAAAACAAAAGCATCAGATGGAGCTCGATCTCATTAATCGCGAGCTGGCAACTTCATCCATATTTATCAGCCAAAAGAATAAGATCATAGGCTTGATAAAAAAAGACATCAACCGTTTACTGAAAAATGAAACCGTCATTAACCGGAATGAAATTACAAGAGTGCTGAAGACAATCGACGAAAATATCAAATTCGATAACGACTGGTACAGGATAAAAGCTCATTTTGAGAAAATCCATCCCGGATTCTTTGACCGTCTCCGTAAAGTGCATCCACAGTTAACACCCAACGATCATAAATTATGTGCTTTGCTAAGGATGAATCTGAACACTAAGGAAATTGCGCACATACTGAAAATCACGGCCCCAAGTACAGAAATATCCCGCATCAGGTTGAGAAAAAAGCTGGATCTGAACAAACGCGTTAACCTTACCCAGTTTATCTGCGAAGTCTGATCATCCTAGCTTTTCAGCCATCTCATCGTTAATATGGAGATTGTGGAAAACGTTCTGAACGTCTTCGTCTTCTTCAAGAATGTCTATCAGTTTAAGCGCTTTGCGTGTTGAATCTTCTTCCAGGGTTACATACGTTCTGGGAATTCTGTGCAGAGAGGCGCTTTCCGGTTCAATGCCCATCGATTCGAGCTTCTTCATCATGGAACCGAAATCTTCCATGGCAGTAGTAACAGTGAATGATTCATCTTCAATTTCGATATCCTCAGCCCCTGCATCAATCAGTGCCATCTCAAACTCATCTTGCACAAGCTCGCCCTTTGGGATTTCAAAAACTCCTTTGCGGTCAAATAAATAGGCCAGAGACCCATTGGTCCCAAGCTCACCCCCGTGTTTGTTAAAATGTGCCCTGATATTGGAAACCGTTCTCTGAAGGTTGTCGGTGGTACATTCCACGAATATCGCTATCCCATGAGGTCCTTTGCCTTCATACGTTGTCTCAAGAAGACTTGCTGCATCTTTATCGGTTCCCTTATTGATTGCCCTCTGCAGTGTTTCCTTTGGCATAGAAGCGCCCTTTGCATTGGCAATGGCAAGACGAAGCCTCGGATTTCCATCAGGATCAGGTCCGCCTTCCCTTACAGATATTGTAATATCTTTGATTATTTTCGAGAACATCTTAGAACGTTTTGCATCCAAAGCTCCCTTTTTACGCTTGATAGTGGACCATTTATTGTGACCTGACATACCGTATCTGTTTGTAAATTAACAATGAATAATCTGATCTATGGGAAATTCCTGTTCAAAATTAATAAAAAAATCATAGATGATACAAAAACGATTGGTAATTTTGGAAGCGATAAGGCCATCAATTCCGTTTCAAATGAAATATCAGGGGAAATACATTTTGGTTCTGTTTTTACCATTCTTCTTAATACTCTGCGGATGTGCCAATCAGGCTGCACCTGAAGGTGGCCCAAAGGACACTAAACCACCACGAGCCGTGGAATGCGACCCGCCTAATTTTTCGACTAACTTTAAAGAAAACAGCATTAAAATCGATTTCGATGAATTTATTGCTCTTAAAAATCAGGCCACTGAGGTAACCGTGTCCCCTCCTCTGAAAACCATTCCTGACCTCAGGCTAAGAGGGAAAAGTCTGGTCATAAAACTGGAGGATACCCTGGCCGCCAACACTACCTATTCTATTGATTTTGGCAAATCTATTTCTGATATTACCGAAAATAACGCCTTTGCTGGCTTTTCCTATGTTTTTAGCACCGGACCTTTTATCGATTCCCTAAGCCTTCGCGGAACCGTTATAAATGCTTTTGACCTGATCCCTCAGAAGGACGTGTTTGCGCTTCTATACATCAACAACAACGACACTCTTGCTCTGGATTCTTTACCCCTGAAAGTGAAACCATATTATGTAACAAAAACCAATGAGAAAGGAGAATTTCTTTTCCACAACCTGAGGTCTTCTCCCATGAAACTCACAGCCCTTTCTGATCAGAACGGGAATCTTATCTTTGATCAGGCCAGTGAGAGAGTGGGGTTCAGCGACAGCCTGGTACATCCCGCATATATCCCGAAACCCAAAATAGATTCTTCTGAAATACAAAAAGACTCATTGAATGCCGCTACAGACACGGCTGCTATTAAACCCCCGAATTCAAAACACTCAAAAAATATTACTAAAGCTTCGAGCGACACTACTAAAAAAGATTCCATTGAATTAATGTCTGCAATACCAAACAACCATCTGCTACTCTTTGATAACGCCGATTCGATCCAGAGAATACAGAAAACGCTGGTGGTTAAAAAAGGTCTGGTACTTATCACATTCCGCTTTCCAACGAAAGAGATAGCAATTAAACCTTTGAACTGTGACACATCACGGCCCTGGGCTTTCAAAGAATATTCAAGCCACAAAGACTCATTGTATCTCTGGCTTGCCAATTCCCAGATGGACTCACTGATCCTAAGGGTTTCCCAGGATACTACCCTGGTTGATACACTTAAAATTGAACTATTAAAAAAAGACGATAAATCTGCGGCCAAGAAAAAAGATCAGGGAAAGGTTTTCCTGGGAGTAAGCAATAATGCCAGTTCAGCAGCATTTAATCAGTTTGCCGGAAATTTTTTAATCACCTTTTCCTATCCTCTTAGCTCGGGTAAGCTTAGCCTTGTAAGGCTGATCCAGGAGAAAGATACGCTTAAGCCTAAAATTTATTATATCGATAGCCTGAGGCGTTCTATTGTTATTGAAACAAAGTGGAAAGAAGATAGAAATTATTCGGTTTTTGCACCTGATTCAGCCTTTATCGGGATCAACGAACTGGCCAATGATACGGTTAGGATCAGGTTTAAAACAAAGCAGGCGAGAGACTTCGGGAACCTTATCCTGGAAATTGACATGTCGAAACATCCCGGTAATTACCTGATTCAATTACTGAATGAAAGAGATGCCGTTTTAGCGGAAAAGAAAATCAATTCAAACGGAAAAGTAAAGTTCGAATATTTGAATCCGGGAAAGTTTAAAGTGAAAGCTGTTTTCGACCGTAACCATAACGGGCACTGGGATACAGGAAATTTTCGAAAGAATATACAGCCTGAGGAAGTCCTGTTTCTTCAAAAAGTTATTGAAATCAGAGCAAATTGGGACGTAGAGGAAAAATGGGCTACCTCCCCGGCTAACTGAGAACTATGCCTCAACACATTGATTGATACAATCAATCACCTGAGCCAGGGTTGTTACTTTAAGTGAATAATGAATCGTCTTACCATCCCTTTTTGATTCAAGAATACCCTTGTTTTTCAGTATGTTAAGATGATGCGATGCCGAAGCCTGTTCTATATTCAGGTTCTCGTATATTTCAGTTACCGTAAGTTTCTTGTTATCAGTAAGCAGGTCGATAATTGCAATACGCATCGGATGAGCCATGGCTCTAAGCTTACTAGCCGCTGTTTCCAGCTTCTGAAGATCTAAAGTCGGTTTCTTCTTCATGGTAATCAAGGTTTTAATTTCTACACAAATATAAAAAAATATTGTACGCTAAAATATATGTATATATATTTTTCTGTTAAATCCTAAACAGCTGAGTGAAACTGAAAGTCTTTCCATCAAACAGGCCCTTATCGCTTAGCTTTAGATTTGGAATCACGAGAAGCGCCATGAACGAAAGCGTCATAAAAGGGGCTCGAAGCGGGCTTCCAAGCGCTTTAACCAAAAGGTCCATCCGATGGTATTTTTCGGCCACAACATGGCCATTTTCGACAGTCATAATCCCGGCGAAAGGCAGAGGTAAAACCTCTTCCATTGTCCCATCAATCAGAGAAATTCCTCCTTTATTCCTGATTATCAAATTAATAGCCCTTACAATTGATTCGTCATCAGTTCCTGCAGCAACGATATTATGACTGTCGTGGGCCACACATGAAGCTATCGCACCTCTTTTCAGGCCAAGGCCCTTAATAAATCCTAATCCTGCACCACTTTCTGAATACCTGTTTTTAACTACAAGTTTTAGTATGTCTCTCTCCGGATCACTGATTACACATCCACCGGCAAGTGTGGGTTCAAGCTCCAGGCTCCCTGTGATTAACTGTCCATCGTAAGCCTCCTGTAAACAGATTCTGCCGGCTTGCTGTTTTACCTGGATGCTATCCGCCGAAATTTCACCGATATTGAAATTGTTAAACGGAATCTCAGTAACAGCAGAGATGAGTGTCAGACCTCGTTCTGCAACCTTAACCCCATCAATATAAGTCTCCAGAATATTAAAATCATTCAGGTTGTCAACAATGATAAAATCAGCACAATCGCCCTCCTGAAGAAGTCCCGACCCGAGCTTATAATGTTGCACCGGATTGAGCGTACAGGCCCTTAACACATTAAATAGCCCGAGGCCCTTACCCAAAGCTCTTCTCACAAGGACGTTGATGTGACCTTCAACCAGGTCATCAGGGTGCTTGTCATCGCTGCAAAACATTACCATTTCAGGATATTCATCAATAAGATCTGATAATTCCCCGAAATTTCTGGCAGCACTTCCTTCCCGGATCAGGATCTTCATCCCATATTTAATTTTCTCTATTGCCTCTTCCTTTGTAAAACATTCATGATCGGTAGTGATTCCAGCCTGGATGTATCTTGCTAAATCATCACCCCTTAATCCCGGAGCATGCCCGTCGACCGGTTTACCGTATTTCGCAGCTAATTCTATTTTTGCCATCACCTCCGGATCTCCAAATAATACTCCCGGAAAATTCATCACTTCAGAAAGATACCGAACTTCCTTCATCGAAAGCAGTTCTTCGAGCTCCATAAGTCCAAGACTTGCGCCAGATGTTTCGAACGATGTGGCAGGAACGCAGGAGGATGCACCGAAGTTAAACTTAAACGGAACTTTTTTTCCATTCTCTATCATAAACTTAACCCCCGCTACACCAAGTACATTGGCGATCTCATGAGGGTCAGAAACCGTTCCGACAGTTCCATGAACCACGGCCAGCCTTGCGAATTCCGAAGGAATGAGCATTGAACTCTCGATGTGTATGTGAGCATCGATCAAACCCGGAAGTATAAAGTGATCAGAAGAAGCAGGCCCTTCCATGATTTTTTTCACAATCCCGTTTTCCACAAGAATGCTGCCCGTGAAGATCCTTTTTCCGACTACATCTACGATGTTACCCGAAACAGTAAAGCTGTTCTTTTCCATAAAGTATGTTTAGCAAGTTGCGTCCTGCCGAAAATTTCACCATTTCACCATTTCACCATTTCACCATTTGTACTCCCTGCCAGCTGCCCGCAGGCTGCATCAATATCCTTGCCACGGCTTTTACGGATATTGACTACCATATTTTTCTTCTCAAGAAAATCAGCAAATTGCGTCATTTTTTCCTGAGCCGAGGGAAATAAGCCCGTTCCTTCAACCGGATTGTACTCCAGCAGGTTTATTTTTACAGGGAAATTTTTACAAAAAGCCGCGAGCTCCCTTGCATCGGATAGGGAATCGTTGATGCCATTGAACAGGATATATTCAAGTGTAAAACGCTTGCCTGTTTTACGGTAATAATATTTCAGTGCTTCCATAAGTTCATCAAGGGGATGCTTCAAATTGTACGGAAGGAGACGGTTTCTTTTTTCATTTCCTGCAGAATGCAGGGATACCGCCAAATGGCATTTCATATCATCATCGGCAAATTTCTTTATCATTTTGGGGATCCCCAGGCTTGAAACCGTGATCCTCTGAGGCGACATCCCCATACCATCGGCAGAGGTAATCATCTCAATCGATTTTTTCACGTTCTCATAGTTAAGCAAAGGTTCACCCATACCCATATAAACTATGTTTGACAAACCCGCCGGGCTATTCGTTCGTTCAAAGGCTAGTTTATCAAGATAAGCCACCTGGTCGAAGATTTCACCTGCCGTGAGGTTGCGTTTGAAACCCAGCATGCCTGTTGCACAGAACACACAAGCAAGCGGGCAGCCCACCTGAGAAGAAACACAAGCTGTAAACCTCCCCCCTGAAGGGATCAGAACACCTTCAATGATAGATCCGTCGAAAAGACCAAATGCAATTTTCACTGTGCCGTCAGCACTTTCCAGCGTTTTTACAGGAGTCGCCTTTTGAAATGTGAAATTAATCTTCAGAAGCTCTCTGCATGTCTTAGAAAGATCGGTCATATCTTCAAAAGATGCACACTGCTTTTTCCAAAGCCACTCAAAAACCTGCCTTCCCCGAAATGGCTTTTCTTTATTCGTAATAAAAAAAGACTTTATGTCTTCCGGAGAAAGGTCACGGATGTCGGAAATCAATTTACCACTCATCCTTTTTGACTACAGTAGGTTTCATTTTTTCTTTTAATGTCAAAACCAGTCTTTGCATGGTAGTGTCGACCTGAAAAAGATACAAATCCCAGTTTGGATTGTATGCCGGGTCAGATTTGTTCATCCATTTTTCGATTGGATATCGTGAGGCCAGCTTTAAACTGAAATCTGTGATTGTATAGCGGAACCGGTTTTCCTTGAATTCTATCTTAATAAGGTATGTGACCATACCTCCATCAGTGTGAGCGCCGGTTTTACTGTCACTGTTATAGATCCTCAAACGGCCCAGGCCTTCCACCTTGCCATTGGTTCTGTCCTGGACCGAGAATACCGAAGCCGGACTGAGATAATAATAGCCAAACCACTGAATGGCTTTGTCATACAAGTAACCCGGGTTACCCTCCTGGTTTACAACATCTTTATAAGTGATCTTGTTTGTCTCCGGGTCAAGCGGCAAACCGGTAGATGCAGTCTGGGCAGCAACTTCATATAGCAAACTGCAGCCCAGAAGTATATTTATTAAAATTAAAGAAAACTTCATGGCGAAAAAGATTTAAACCGGGTATAAATTCATTTTCTCAAAACTACGAAAAATTGGTAATAAAAAAACCCCGCGCTTGCAGGGTTTTTTTGAACAAAAGATTGTGATTCTAATACATATCGCCCATTCCGCCCATACCCGGGTTCATCGGAGGCATTGCGGAGGCTTTTTCTTCCTTATGAGTAACAATAACACATTCGGTAGTCAGCAGCATGCTGGCGATCGAAGCAGCATTCTCAAGGGCAACGCGGGCCACCTTGGTAGGATCAATCACGCCAGCCTGGAAAAGGTTTTCATATTCTTCAGTATTGGCATTGAAACCGAAATCGTCTTTGCCTTCTTTTACTTTCTGAACGATAACCGAACCTTCGAGTCCGGCGTTTTCAACGATCTGACGAAGTGGTTCTTCAAGAGCACGTCTGATGATCTGGATACCGGTATTTTCATCTTCATTTGAGCCTTTCAGCTTTTCAATAGCCTTGATGGCACGGATGAAAGCTACACCTCCACCGGGGATGATACCTTCTTCGATTGCAGCGCGGGTTGCATGAAGAGCGTCGTCAAAACGGTCTTTCTTCTCTTTCATTTCAACTTCGGAAGCAGCGCCTGCATAGATCACGGCAACACCACCTGAAAGTTTTGCAAGACGTTCCTGCAGCTTTTCACGGTCGTAATCACTGGTGGTCTTCTCGATCTGCGCCTTGATCTGGCTGATCCTGCCCTGAATGTCGGCTTTCTTGCCTTGTCCGTTGATAATGGTTGTATTTTCCTTGTCTATGGTCATCTTTTCAGCCTGACCAAGGTACTGTAAAGTTGTATCTTCCAGCTTGTAACCTTTTTCTTCGCTGATCACGGTTCCACCGGTTAGGATGGCTATGTCTTCGAGCATTTCCTTACGACGGTCACCAAACCCAGGAGCCTTGATGGCAGCGACTTTCAGAGTGCCGCGAATCTTGTTCACCACGAGAGTGGCAAGAGCTTCGCCTTCCATATCTTCCGCAATAATAATAAGGGGACGGCCTGTCTGCACTGCTTTCTCAAGTATAGGAAGAAGGTCTTTCATAACCGAAATCTTCTTTTCGTAAATAAGGATGTAAGGATTTTCATAAACCACTTCCATCTTCTCAGTATCTGTTACAAAATAAGGACTGATGTAACCACGGTCGAACTGCATTCCTTCAACAACCTTAACGGTGGTTTCCATTCCTTTTGCTTCTTCGATGGTGATAACACCTTCTTTCTTAACTTTTTCCATTGCTTCAGCAATCATCTTTCCGATGAATGTATCGTTATTTGCCGATACTGTAGCAACCTGCTGTATCTTTTCAATGCTGTCGCCTACCTGCTGGGTCTGAGCTTTCAGAGATTTCACAACTTCGATAACAGCCTTGTCAATACCGCGTTTCAAGTCCATCGGATTGGCGCCTGCCGTAACGTTTTTAAGACCTGTATTGAAAATTGACTGGGCCAGGACTGTAGCTGTGGTAGTACCGTCACCTGCGAGGTCACTGGTCTTGGAAGCAACTTCCTTCACCATCTGAGCACCAACATTTTCAATAGCATCCCTGAGTTCAATTTCTTTTGCAACGGTAACTCCGTCCTTGGTAACAACGGGTGAACCGTATGACTTTTCAATAATGACATTACGACCTTTAGGACCCAGTGTCACCTTTACTGCATTCGAGAGTTCATCTACACCCCTCTTCAGGGACTCTCTTGCTTTCATATTAAAAATAATATCCTTTGCCATTTCTATTTAAATTTTAAGGGTTACAATGTGAATGATTCATGAATGTGATTGATGATCAGATAACAGCTACGATATCAGATTCGCGCATGATGAGATAGTTTCCGCCATCAATAGTAATCTCTGTTCCGGAATATTTTCCATAGAGAACAACGTCACCAACTTTAACTGTCATTGGTTCGTCTTTCTTGCCGGGACCAACAGACACAACAGTACCTTTCTGCGGTTTTTCTTTTGCAGTGTCAGGAATAATAATTCCGCCTGCAGTTTTTTCTTCTGCCTGCGCTGGTTCAACCAGAACGCGGTCTGCCAGGGGTTTAATCTTAAGTTTTGCCATTTTAATACTATTAAAAGTTAAACATTATGAATTTCACTTTATTCTATTCCTTCATAGTCAGAAACCATGCCAAAGCCATATCCGTGAACATTAAAGACAATTTTTCAGCTAATTACTTAATAAAAAAAATAGCTTGTCATATTTTCTGACATTCTGACATTAACCCGACAAAAAAAGCTGTTCCTGATAATAGGAAACAGCTTAATACTCTTGTAAATGATGAATCAGAATCTATTTTTTCTTCTCTGCCGGATTAGGCTGAAAATCTTTTACAGGCGCTGTTTTTGACTGGTCTATTTGTTTCTTGATTTCGCTCTCCTGAACGGGGGTTGCACCCTGATTCTTCGGGATCGAAAAAATTGAAGCCAGGCTGAGAAACAGCAATATTATTGCGAGAGTCCAGGTAGTCTTTTCCAAAAAATCAGCTGTCTTTCTTACTCCCATATACTGATTTGATGAAGCGAAATTTGAGGCAAGTCCGCCACCTTTTGAATTCTGAACCAACACAACTAAAACCATCAGTGCAGATGAGATCAGAATAAGTACTGAAACAACAATGTAAACACCCATAATTCAAATTTTGTAAAATTATTTAACGCTTTATTGAGTCACCAACCAGGCCTAGCTCTGGGGTTTATTTCCTTTGATATTCTCAATTTGGGCCGCAAAGTAACGACTTTTTTCGGAGAATCGCAAGGATAATTTCTCATAAACGTGGATGGCTTTCTGCATATTGCCCTGTTTTGCATACAAAAGAGCCAGGGTTTCGCTCACGATATCTTCATCATCCATATTCGATCGGTGTGAACTTACAGCAGGGCTGAAAAACTCCTTTTTCGGTCTTGAAATCTGAGGTTCCTCCCGAATAAATCTATCGATCAGCTGATCTTTCGGAATGCTGAATTCGGCAGCATTTCTCAATACAGGCTTGCCCACATCTGTCTCCTCTGAATGTACATCTGCTTCAACCTTAATTGCTTTCCTGTTTGTTTCCTCTTTGATTTCCAAAAGCCTTTTCCTTACAATTGATAGCAGTTCGTTCTGAGATAATTTTTCTTTAGGTACTGCGGATGACTTATTCAACGATAGCATAGGGGCACCCGCTTTAACTACCTCCTCTTTTTGTATGGCAAGGGGAGTCGTATCATGAACAGCTTCGGGTGAAACAATAGGAGAAACTTCCGTGAACTGTTTTGGCTTTCCTTCAAGATGTTCCTTCAGTTTTTTCCTGTCGCCTGCATACGCAACAGCTTTTTTCAACTGCGCAGGGTACGAAGCTTGGTTCTGCTGAAGCAGGTTCAGTGTGAAAAGAATCTGGGCCGTCTGGCAATATGGATATTGCTTAAGAAGGCCCTGGATCTCAATACTGCTTTCCTCCGTGAGGGCCAGGGGGTCTCTGACTAATTCCGAAAACTGCTGACGATTCATGCTTTGATTTTGTTCTAAAAGGCCGGATTACCAGTTGACGACAGATTTATTGAATACATCCTGAACGAGCTGATCTGTGATTACAGCGTTAAGCCTGTCCTGAACGGTGTTGAGGTCGGCAACGGGATAATCCTGATATCTTGAAAATGTACTCTCGTAATTCTGCTTAGGATTCTTCTTGTTGACAAATTTAATATTTATAGTAATGGTCAGGCGGTTCATGGCTGCTGTTTCATTTCCCTGAATAGCTACAGGGGTCACAGTATACCCGCTGATGTTGCCGGTAAGTTCCAGGTCCCCGTTTCTCTCTACTACCTGAAGGCTGGTTTGGGAAGTGAAGTAATTTCTTAACGCATCGGTAATGCTCCTGTTCAAGGTAGGAATAATATACGAAGAAGTATTTGTCATGAATGGAATAGCCACCGTTTTCACATCGGGAGAAATAGAAGCTCCTGTAAAAGAGTAGCTTACTTTGCATGAGGTCTGCGGAAGCAGTACCATCAACGACATCAGAAAAAGAAAACAAATCCGAAGTAATAAACTTATACCTGATAACCAGGTTCTGTATGCTTTCATTCTGGGTTTTAACTTAGCCATTTATTCAAGGTAGTAATCCTTAATTTTTCTGTATAATGTCCTCTCCGAGATGCCCAGTTCACGAGCGGCTTCTTTTCTTTTGCCTTTGTACTTCTCAAGTGCTCGTTTTATATAATCTTTCTCCCTCTTTTCCAGAGAAAGGGATTCTTCAACCTCTTCGGGTTCCTGAATAGGTTCAGAAACAGGCATTGATCGGTCTGTTGCCTGCACGATAAAAGGGTGAGTCTGCCCCTTTACCTCTCCAATATCTTCATAAAGTTTTTTAATAAGCTGGTAGTTCTCCGACTGAGAATTTCCCAGGGCCTGCTCGTTTTGAAGAAGGTTCATGACCAGCTGTTTCAGGTCGTTCATGTCTTTCTTCATGTCGAAAAGCACCTTATATAGCAGATCCCTTTCAGAAAAACCGGAAGATTCCTGGCCCTTGTATAGAACCGGAAGGTCGCTTGAGTGCGCCAATGGCATATATTTCGTCAGTGTCTCCGGAGTTATAATCCTGGTCTTTTCAATGATTGAGATCTGTTCCGCCAGATTCTTCAACTGCCTGATGTTCCCTGGCCAGCGATATGAACCCAATATCTTTTGGGCATCTTCATCCAGTTGAATTGCTGGCATGCGGTACTTCTCTGCTGCATCGGAAGCAAATTTTCTGAAAAGAAGATAAATATCCTCGGGTCTGTCCCTTAGAGCAGGGACAGAGATAGGTACCGTGTTCAGGCGATAATAGAGATCCTGCCTGAATTTCCCCTGACCAACCGCATCGGGAATATTCACATTCGTGGCTGCAACTACCCTTGCATTTGTTTTCAGGACAGTTGAAGATCCGACGCGGATGAATTCCCCGCTTTCAAGCACACGGAGTAAACGCACCTGAGTTCCCAGGGGCAGTTCGGCTACTTCATCAAGGAAAATAGTTCCACCGTTAACAACCTCAAAATACCCTTTTCGGGCCTCATGAGCGCCTGTGAAGGATCCTTTTTCATGGCCGAATAATTCTGAATCTATTGTGCCTTCAGGAATGGCCCCGCAGTTTACTGCAATGTAAGAACCATGTTTTCGTGAGCTGAGCTGATGGATGATCTTCGGAAAAAACTCCTTACCTGTACCGCTCTCCCCGCTTATCAGTACTGTAATATCAGTAGCAGCTACCTGCCTGGCAATATCAATAGCCCGGTCGAGCAAAGGAGAATTCCCTATAATCCCAAACCGCTGTTTGATCATTTGAACATCCATAACCGTTATCCGTTATCCGCTATCCGTTAATTGTACATCGTACATCGTACATCGTACATCGTTCATCGTACATCGTACATCGTACATCGTACATCGTACATCGTACATCGTTCATCGTACATCGTACATCGTACATCGTACATCATTTTCTCACTTCTCTTTTCAGTCTCGCCAGATGTCCCCGGCCCAGCGCTTTGACTTCACAGCCCAGCTGGAAATACCGGCGGATTTTAGTATCGTCAAGTATTCCGAAAGCATCCACGACGGCAAGAGGCCCTCCCGCCCATTTCACGATATCATCAGGGGCAAGATTCATATAATGGGAATGTGGCACTGCAAGAATAATTGCATCCATCCCTTTTATCGCCTTTTTCAAATCCTTACTAACTGTAACATTCTTCAGGCCTTCCTGGTTACGAAAAAACCGTTTCCATGAAGTTCCCGGTGAGGGGAATGAATCCTGATCTTCCAGCTCATACCAATGTTCAATATACGGATCATGCACCTTTATCTCGGCACTCATCTCGCTGAGCTTACGAACAACCATCTCGCTTCCGCTATAGCGGGTATCTCCAACATCCTGACGGTATGAAGCGCCGCAAAGAAGCACCTTGGACCCGGCAATATACCGCCCCATATTGCGCAAGGCATCACGCACAAGCTCAGCCACATGTAAGGCGCGGGTATCATTGATGTCGATGGCTGTTGGTGTAATCTTGAACAATTTTTCTCCGTCTTCAAAACCAAGGATATGTTTATATGCCCAATATCCAAGCCCGCCGTCCTTGGGCAGACAGTACCCTCCAACACCCGGGCCGGGGAAAATAATATTACTATGCGTCGGCCTCATCTTGATAGCATTGACCACCTTGATAAGATCAACCCCGTTGCGTTCCGCAAAAATGCTCCATTCATGCAGGTAGGCAAGTATCGTCGCCCGGTAAGAATTCTCAACGATCTTAGTTGTTTCAGACTCAATCGGACGGTCCATCACCGTGAGAGGAAAATCCCTGGTGTTCACAACCTCATGCAAAAAAATCTCAACCCGCTTACGGGCGATTTCATCGCAACCGGAGCACACCCTCCAAAAATCCCTCACCGAAGCCACATAATTTTTTCCAGGCATAACGCGCTCAAAACTGTGGGCCAGGAGCGGAGTACTTTTTAAGCCTCTTTTCTGGAACTCCTGTTTGAGGATAGGCCAGGCTACAAACTCGGTCGTGCCGGGTGCAACCGTGGTCTCAATCAGGACCAGACAATCAGGACCGATCTTCTCTCCGATAGTTCTCACCGAATCCTCCAGTGCGGCCATATCCGTCTCACCGGATCTCATGTTACCGAGCTCTTTTTTAACGAAATCGCACTGAACGTCAACTATCACACAGTCGGCCAGCTTAAGACAATCATTGTTATAAGTTGCTACAAGGGTTTTATTCCTGACACATCGGTCAATAAGGATATCCACTTCCGGATCTTCGGCCTTCACTGGAGAAAGTCCCCTGTTCATCATCTCAATCTTCCAATAGCTCCTTGGACTTGGCAAATCACACCCAATGACCATCTTGCTATTCCGGCCTTTTTTGTCTTTTGTGTCGGCCACGGTAGCTGCCATCACAGATCCCACGAATCCGATTCCCATAACCACGACAATTTCCTTCTTTTCTTTCCTGGCCTGTATAACCAGTTGTTCAAGCCTTTGGAACTCCTTGTCGTAATCCTTCTTCACAGGAAGCATATACTTCTCACCGTCGGGGCTCACCGAGTATACCAGGTTCTTTTTTGCTGACACAGATTTTTCTTTAATAGTTAATATTTCACAGGTCTATCTCACCTGTGCATTCAAATTCTTGTTAAAAGCAATGATCAAACGATCCATGCATTTATCAATTTCCTTGTCGGTCAGGGTTTTTTCCTCGTCTCTTAGAATAAAGCTAAGGGCATAGGACTTTTTGCCTTTTCCTATTTTCTCACCTTCATAAACATCAAATAACCCGACATGTTTCAGAAGTTTTTTTTCTGTCTGATATGACAATTTCTCTATGTCTTCGAATTTCACAGTTTCATCGAGCAAAAGGGCAAGATCCCTTTTTACTTCAGGAAATTTAGGAAGTTCCCTGTATTGAGCATTTTTAACAGGCGCCAATGAAAGAACAGCGTTCCAGTTAAATTCGGCATAATAAACATCTTGCCTGATATCAAACGGTTTAAGGATGGTTCGCGACAATATGCCGGCATAACCTATCGATTTGCCATCTATGCTAAAGGTTATTCCGTTGGCTAACATCTGGCCTGAGTATGGTTTCTGCAAGATTCTGCCATCTGAATTTCCGATCGAAAAGCCGATACCCAGTTTATGTAATATAGCCTGAATAAAACCTTTCAATTCAAACCAGTTCACAAGGCCGGTCCCTGAGTTCCAGTTTTCGGGGGATGATCGGCCTGTAAGTAAAATGGCCAGATGATTTTCCTCGTGATATCCTTTAACAGGGTCATCCGTTTCGCTCGCGGTCTGATAGACAGTGCCAAATTCGTAGAGTTTTAAATCGGCAGATTTACGGTTAATGTTATAAATCATGCTTTCAAGACATCCGAATAAAAGTGTTTGCCTCATCACGTCGAGATCGCGGCTGATGGGATTTAATATTCTCACGCAGCGTTCTGCCGGAAAACCGGAATTCTGTTGGTGATACACGGAACGCGTTAGTGAGTTGTTCATGATCTCATTAAATCCATTCGAAGAGAGATAATCCGAAACGACGTTTCGGATTTTATCGGGATCGGGCTTTTTCGTGTAAGACTGCGATGACCTGACTTCGTTAGGGATCTCTACATTATTATAACCATATATCCTTAGCACTTCTTCAATCACATCCACATCACGGTTTACATCAACCTTACAGGAAGGTACGACGAGCTCCAAACTATCTGTACCCTCTTTTGCCATTAGGGTGACCTCCATTCCAAGGTCCTCTAGGATATTTACAACTACCATTCTGTTAAGAGCTTTCCCAATCAATCGGTCAAGGTTAAACCAGGGTAAAATCACCCTGGCCTGTTCGATCTGCCTGGGATATATATCAACAACCGGGGAAGAAATCTGTCCTCCTGCAATCTCTTTGATAAGCATTGCTGCCCTTTTAATGGCATAAACCGTAATATTGTAGTCAGCGCCACGTTCGAACCGGAAGGAGGCATCGGTTGAGAGCCCGTGATATCTTGCTGTTTTCCTGATATGAACAGGATCAAAATAAGCGCTTTCAAGAAAAACAGATGTAGTTTCTGATGTAACTCCCGAGCTGATCCCTCCAAAAACCCCGGCAATACACATAGGTTCTGATCCGCTGCATATCATCAGATCGTCATTTCCAAGCTCGCGTTCAGTTCCATCAAGAGTAGTGAATCTTGTGCCTTTGGGATATTTTTTTACCACTACCTTATTCCCCTCTATCCGGCTGGCATCAAATGCATGCAAAGGCTGACCCAGTTCCATCAGGATAAAGTTGGTAATATCCACAATGTTATTAATAGGCCTCAGGCCCACGGCCAGCAGCCTGTTTTTCAGCCAGGCCGGTGATTCTGCAACTTTAATCCCGCTAATGGTAAGGCCGGTGTACCGCGGACAGGCAATCGAATCCTCGACTGTGACACCGATGACCAGGTTGTTGTTATCTTGCTTGAAACCTGATACATCTGGCATACTCACTTTTACCCTGGTGGTCTCAATTGGTTCTGATCTGCCAAAACTATTGATAACGGCAGCCACATCCCTCGCCACTCCAAGATGGGAGGCAGCATCAGCCCGGTTTGGAGTAAGACCTATTGTGAAAATCCAATCATGTTCTACGTTGAAAAAATCTGAAGCAGCAGTACCAATCCGGGCTTCCGCAGGTAAAACCATTATTCCTGCATGGTCGCTCCCAAGCCCTAGTTCATCTTCAGCACAGATCATTCCTTCAGAAACTTCACCCCGTATTTTGGTTTTCTGCAGTGTAAGTTCTTTTTCGTTGAAATACAGTGTAGTCCCAACAATGGCAACCACAACTTTTTGCCCGGCCGCCACGTTCGATGCGCCGCAAACAATCTTTAAAGGTTCTCCCTGCCCGAGGTCGACCGTAGTAAGCGAAAGGTGATCAGAATTGGGATGTTTCAAACAAGTCAGCACCTCTCCAATAACCAATCCTTTCAAGCCTCCCTTTACACTATAAAACTCTTCAATGTTCTCAACTTCGAGACCGCAACCGGTAAGCAGCTCTGCCAATTTTTCAGGCGGCAGATCAATGGTAATATATTGCCTAAGCCAGTTAAAGGAAATCTTCATGATAATAGCCTTATTTTAGGGAACAAAGGTAGGAATTATTGAGAAATAAACTATGAAATCAGACCCCAATTTTGCTTATGTTCATCCATGTGGTCGACATATTTTGCCAAATTGGCATTTTTTTCAAGCTTTAGTCCGGGGTCATCATCAAGTATATCAGAAGCGATATTACGGGCGAATTTCAGGATTTTCTCATCCCGAATAATATCTGCAATCCGCAGGTTCAGAATACCGCTCTGCTGTGTCCCCTGCAGATCACCTGGTCCGCGAAGCCGTAAATCTGTTTCTGCGATTTCAAACCCGTCATTGGTTCGAAGCATGGTGTTAATACGCTGGCGTGCATCATTTCCAAGTTCATCTGGTGTCATAAGAATGCAGTAAGATTGAACGCTGCCTCTCCCCACTCTGCCTCTTAGCTGATGAAGTTGCGAAAGCCCGAAACGATCTGCATTTTCTATGATCATCACAGTGGCCTGAGGTACATCCACTCCTACTTCAATCACAGTTGTTGAAACCAGAATCCGTGTTTCTTTCTGCAGAAAGCGCTTCATCTCTTCATCTTTCTGCTGCTGTTTCATCCTGCCATGAACCATGCCAACCTTAAAATCCGGTTCTGGAAATTCCCTGACCACACCCTTATACCCATCGGTAAGATTTTTAAGGTCGAGTGATTCCGATTCCTCTATAAGAGGATATACAATATAAACCTGGTTCCCTTGCCTGATCTTCTGTTTCAGAAAATTATACACTTTATAATGATCGCGGTCATAGACATGTTTAGTGATTATGGGTTTTCGTCCGGGAGGCATTTCATCGATCACCGATACATCCAGATCACCATACAATGTCATAGCCAGTGTTCTGGGTATAGGAGTTGCGGTCATAACCAGCACATGAGGTGTTTTTTGGTTCTTTTCCCATAAGGCGGCTCTCTGGGCTACTCCGAAACGATGCTGTTCATCGATGACAACGAGGCCAAGATTTCTAAACTGAACATTGTCCTCAATAAGAGCATGAGTTCCAATCAGGATGGAAAGGCTTCCGCTTTCGAGCATTTCAATGACCTCTTTACGCTCTCCCTGTTTTTTAGATCCTGTGAGAAGTCTCACATTGATATTGAGCCCTGAAAGCATCCGGGAAATGTTGCTGTAATGCTGGTTGGCAAGAATCTCTGTTGGAGCCATCAGGCATGCCTGAAAATTATTATCCAGGGCGATAAGCATGCACATCAGCGCCACCATAGTCTTTCCACTGCCTACGTCTCCCTGCAACAGACGGTTCATCTGCTTACCTGACCCCATATCAGCCCTGATCTCCCTTATCACTTTTTTTTGAGAATTTGTCAGTTCAAAGGTCAGGTGGTGGTGATAAAAATTATTGAGGTATTCGCCAACATTGGTAAATACGTGGCCATCTGTCTTCTGCAACCTGAATGCCCTGTTTTTAAGCATCCTGAGCTGAACAAAGAACAGCTCCTCAAATTTAAGCCTGGCTTGTGCTTTCGCCAGCAAATCAGGACTCTGAGGAAAATGAATAGTAAGGAACGCATCCTGCCTGCTAACAAGCCTCAGCCTGTCAATAATATCCAAGGTCAGGTTTTCGGCCAGGCAAAACTTCTTATGCATAAGCAATGCTCTAACCAGCTTCCCAAGACCTTTATAATCAAGGCCTTTTGATTTAAGTTTCTCGGTGGAACTGTAAATCGGCTGAATACTTTTACTGATGGGTAGAAGTTCTGATTCCGGAGGTTCTACCTCAGGATGAGGTATGTTCCATTGTTTGTTGAACTGCTGCGGTTTCCCGAAAACGATCCATTCCTGTCCGTTTGAAAACTTGTCGCCCAGCCATTTAACGCCCTGAAACCAGACCAGGTCAATTTGCCCGCTTTCATCTTCAACCGTAACAACAAGTCGCTGTGAGCGGGCTGTGCCAACAATCAAAGTTTTAATTACTCTCCCCCTGATCTGGACATAGGTGTTTTCTTCCCGTATCTCAGCGATGCGATACATCTTTGAACGATCCACATAACGAAAAGGAAAATGGGTAAGAAGATCTCCGAATGTTTCAATCTGAAGTTCAGAACACAAGGCTTCAGCCCGAACTGGTCCGACGCCTTTCAGATATTCTATCGGAGTGTCGAGAAATGGTTTGATTGCTTAGGTCTTAATATTCCCAGAGGCTTGATTCAAATTCCAGGATTTTGTTCTTGGCTCTTTCCGATTCCAGGAGTGCATCAACACCGGTAGAATAATCGCTGATCTTCCGGTCATATACATTTTCCTCCTTATAGATATAACTCGAGAAAATGCGTTTCATAAATACATCGTCATAGGTAAGGCGGCCGGCTACACCGTTACGCAGATTGAATTGCTCATTCCTGGCAAACAGATTACGACAGTCGGGGAAATAAATCCAGAAAAGCGGTTTGTAACCACGGGATGTTCCATCATCGGAAAAGCTTTCCATCATCGGGCAAACCCCAAGAATACGTACCTCAAGCACCGACCTTTGTTTGTCGAAATACCAGTCTTCCTTTACCCTCAACTGTTTTACATCAGAGGCATAGAAAGGTTTTGAAATCACGGTATCAAATTCAATATCAGGATTATCAGGCCGCTTTAGTCTAAGCTTTTGCTTCGTTTCAAGCTGGTCCATCAAATCTTTATGGGCTAAGGGGACCAGAAAAAGGTCAGTCTCGGCTGAATAGGCCTGGATCGTGCCTTCCTTCATCCCGTCGAGCACAATCTGCATAAAACTTTTCCATTGGTTCTGGGGAGTTTCAGGAAAATAAAAAGGCTGGTTCATCTTCTCGCGCATGTCGATGACTCTCCAAACTCTCTTTGTCCAGATGATATCTGCCTCCCTTAAATAAGGATAAGGTATTGGTTGAACCTGAGTGATCACGGTTCTGTCATAAACACCATCTCTGGGAGGAGCTTCCAGTACCTGTGCATAGGAAGTCATCCTGATTCCTGTCACAATTACTGCCACAAATGCTATGAAAACTATCCTTTTCATGATGTGCTGGGATATTTTGGTTTAATTAATTTTAAGGTTGATAGAGGCAATGGTACGGTCGCCATCAGGTCCTTTCACAGTGATGTTTTCGAACCACAGACGTTTATTCTTTTTTGCATTGGTTATCATCCTTACGATTTCCGGGGTCAGCCTGTTACCCTGAACCTTCACTTCAAAAATGTCACCTGTGATATCTGTAACGAAGTTGTATGATGTAACAACGTATTTCAGGTCAAAGTCAAATCCTACAGGCATTTCCGGGACAAGGAAAGGACTGGCAAGGATAATCCCTTTGGAGAGAACTCCCTCGCTCTTTCCACCTATCCTGGCAATAGGGTCAGGAACACGTTTCAGACGAAAAGAATAGGCTCCCATGTTTTTTGTCTTACCTGAGAAAACAGCGCTAACAGTGATCACAGCTTCTCTGATATTCTGAGGAAATCCGCTTACGATATAATCTTTTCCTTCCAGGCGAATATTGCCCACCGAAATAGTCGGAGTAACTCTTTCAGGTCCGCCTGGAACTGAGATAGAAACAGGGTTATCAACACCAATATAGAATACGTTCATCTTGGTTGGTGAGATGGTAAGGGCAGGTTTAGCCACAATGAACTCATCTTTGAAGTGGAATGTCATCGTATCGCCAAGAGGACTAACGATTTTAATGATCCCGGCGAATTTCTTCAATCCTTCTGATGATCCTCCGAGTTTTAGTGTAACGACCCCGTTCTGCCCTTCGATGGGTGTTGCATTTTTAAAATTTCCCGGCGTTAGTGTATCGGCACCCAGAATGTAGCGGACATTCGGATTGGCTTTAGTATCATAGGCTGCAACCAGAACTTCGGCAGTATACTCTTCACCAAGGAATACATAGCTGCTTTTGGGGATGACTTTAGCACGGATTACATCAAACTTCCAGTCTTCAGCCGAAACAGCTGCGAACAGATTATTTACCACATCGAATTCAGCATTATACACATCAGCTTTGATCTGGTTAAGTATAGTGACGGTAGCAGCAAGAATAGTGTGATAGAAATTATGCATTTCCCAGTTCTGTACTTCGCCATAAGAATCCTTGAACTGGCCCTCGGTGGTCAGACCCAGTTTCATGGTCCCTTGAAATTTGGGATCCAGTAAGCCTATCATCTCTTTCTTATAAATTTCAATCTTATCCCTTAAAATTCTGGCTTGTCCGGCTGAACCATCATGGGAACCCCCAATTAAATAATTTGTAGGGGCGTCATAATTGTCCTGGCGTTTAACTTTAGAAAGTGGTAAAACTTTTGCTTCCGTGTAAGTGACCTTTTCTGTTCTGGAAATCACCGTATACTTCAGACTGTCGATATAATTTGCCAGGTCTTCGGAAAGCTTCCTCGCTTTCTGAGCTCTGTCCCAGTAAGGACCTACCTTTTTCTCATTTAGCTGGTACTGGATTTTGAACTTTGAAATAGTGTGATCGAGTTTTTTATTAAAATTCGAATTCGTATTTTCCATGGTTTCATTAACCACGATAAATGCATCAAGCATTTGCTTCGAGACATTCAGCGCAAGTAAAGCAGTAAGCACGAGATACATCATCCCGATCATCTTTTGCCTTGGTGTCTCTTTATATCCTGCCATTTAATTTGTCTTTTTCAGGTGAATACTCCGGGTTAATTAAGATGCCAGGGTTATTTAATTGAGATGTTCATGGCTGAGAGCATATTGCCATATACCTTATTCATAGCTGCAATATTACTGGCCAGGGAATCCACTTGTTCTTTAAATCTACCCGTTTGAGTAACCGATGCATTCAGATTTTCAAGGAACCGTCGCATACTTTCTTCCATCTGCGATGAAGCTTCAACCTGGTTAGTTGAAGTTTGCAACTGTTTCTCAAAAACCGTATTTAAATGGTTTAAATTATCCTTGTACTTGACAGTATTTGTGACAGATTCGGTAAGATTATCGGCAAATTTTCCAAGGACTGCATTGAATTTATTGGTATTTTCCATTTGTTCATTTGATCCCTGGAGATGGAGCTCATACAAGGCGTTCAAGGCTGACAGATTACTTGAAACCCGATGCATTTGTTTGTTGTACTGTTCATTTTCCGAGGTAGAAGATACTAACGTGGCAGCAGTTTTGGAAAGCATTTCAGCTGATTCATTGTATTTCTCCATGAATTTATTTGCTGAAATTGTAGCAGCCGATATGCTTGAAGTCATATCTTTATTCACTTTGATCTCCTCCTTCAGTGAATTTGCTACTTCCGTGTAGGCGCTGGAAAGACCGGCAGCGCTCTTGGCTGCCGACTGCATATGCTGCAGCTGCTCCTGGGAAGTACTAACACTCTGTTCCAAAACAGTAGCAGTTTTCTTATATGAATCGCTGAGTTTGGAAGCTCCGTCGGTGGCAAGTTTAACCTGGTTTACAAACTGATCATTGGTAACAGCGGCATCTGACATTTTACCCAGCTTTGACGTTGTATCGGCAAGAGTGCGCATCCCTTCACCAAGGCTAAGTATGAGTTCAGGTCCGATCTTAGCTTTTTCGAGCATCTTGTCAAGCTCCTGCGACACTGTTTCACCTTTAGCCAATGCCTGAGAAACATCGATATCTGCGTCATGATACATCCCGGCAAGCTGGGGGTATACCAGACTCCAGTCGGGTTCAACATGAGGTGGTTCAAAGGCCGAAAAGAAGAATATAAGAGACTCGGTTCCTAACCCAACAATCAGCATATAATCAGCTCCCCAATAATGATTGATCTTGAACAAAGCTCCAATAATAACTACTGATGCACCCCATCCGTACAGCTTGGCCATGAAGAGCTTGTACCCCTTAGATTTAACAAAACTCAGAAAACCCATAATTTAGAATGTATTAGTTAAAATTGGTTAAAATTAATTGAACTCGTTCCTAATTATACACCTTGGAGGCCCTGGCCGGATTGTCATCCTTCTGACGACCAAGGAAGTTCTGTACACAGCGGAATCCTATGTAACACTTCGATGTATCCTGGTACTCATAGCCTCTGGTGGAAACACGCAGGTAATATGCAATATCTTTCCATGAACCACCGCGAGTTACTTTGCGTTTCAAAGTTGGAGGGTCGCTGTCCTTGGCATTGTATGTATAATCGGGGTTCAAATCCCAGGTAAAATTGTAAGAAGAAGGATGGAATGCCGACCTGGTCCATTCCGCAACATTACCAGCCATATCATATAGACCAAATTCGTTGGCCGGATAGTGAGCTACAATAACAGTGTTTAAACCTCCATCATCAATATAATTACCTCTGAGTGGTTTAAAGTTAGCGAGGAAGCATCCTTTATCGTTACGGGTATATGGTCCACCCCATGGATAGGAGTTGCCGTCATATCCACCCCTTGCGGCCCATTCCCATTCAGCTTCTGTTGGAAGTCGGAACTCACTGATCGAAGACTCTCCTTTCTTACCATATAAGAAACTGTTCTTCAGCTGTGTGCGCCATATGCAGAAGGCATTGGCCTGTTTCCAGTTAACTCCAACAACAGGATAGTTGTCATATGCGGGATGCCAAAAGTATTTTTCGGTTGAAGGGTCATTAAAGGAATATGCGAAATCATGAATCCAGCAGAGAGTGTCGGGATAAACGCTGATAACTTCTTTGCGTACATACACTGAACGGTCTTTCATACCCTGGGGACGGTTGGCAAGTCCGGCATCCTTGGTATCTGCCTGACCTCCCCATTCCTTGCGGGCTGCGGCTTTCAGATCAACAAAATAATATTCATAATAGAGCTTGCGGGAATCAATCTCCTTAACTCTGAAATAACGTTCATTTTCGGGCAAATACATTTGGTTCAAAGCATCTCTGACATCCTGCTGCTGAGAATTCCATTCGATTTTTGTTTCCCAGTTAAGACAAGGCGGGTCAAAGGTTTCACCTGTTTTCTTGTTTTCGGAAATAAAATAAAGCTCAGGTTTTATCTCACCAAGAATCCGCCGGGCTATGGAATCCCTCACCCAGTTAACGAACTGCCGATACTCATTATTAGTGATTTCTGTCTGATCCATGTAGAATGCCGCAACCGACACTGTACGCGGGTTATTGAGCTGGGCATAAGGTACATCTTCATCGCTTACTCCCATGGTAAAAGAACCCATTGGGATATAAACCATGCCAAAAGGATCGGGCTGATAATACCTTTTCCTTGCCTTAACCCCGGTCAGTTCTCCGTTTCCTGAGTTGCTGCAGCTTCCAAGAAAGACGAGCAGGACTAAAAACACGAGTAGTTTTTTCATTTTTCGGGCAGTTGGTTGATAAAAATAAACGCTATTTCTTGAGCTTTAGTATGTGATTGTCTGGTTTTCGAATTAAACCGGCAAATGTAGTAAATTAAATTTATAAAAAGCGTGTGTTACGGTAACTTCTTCTAAATTTATCGGTATCAATTTTAAGCACATAATTTAACATTACCTCAAAACTGCCATTGCTGTATTTCATCATTTTCGATATACCAACATCATAGGCTAATCCAATTCTGAAGCCTTTTATAGTAAGTCCGGCAAGAACAGAAACCGCATCTTCGAAGCGGTATGCAAGCCCTCCATAGAATTTGTTGTTATACCAAACAAGCCCGCTGAGGCTAAACTGGAATGTAGTCCCATCGAACATAACAAAAGCACTTGGCTGAAGCTGAAACGCCGGATGATTAGGGATATCCCACTGGTAGCCCCCCGTAAGATAAAACGTCCGGTTGAGCCTGTACTGTGTGTTACTACCCTTAGACTGAAGGAGCTGATCACCCGACAAACCTATATAAAATTTCTCTGGTACACGGTAATACACACCAACTGCCAGATCAAAAATCATGTCGCTTTTTGCCTGATCCCCCTGAAGAAGCGGATCACTCGTACTAACAGGCTTGAATTTAGAATAATCAAATTTGCCATTCTGAAATCCCAGCTGCACTCCTGCCGAAAGGATCCCTGAACCGACTTCTGCCTTGTAAGCATACCCTATTTTAAGAGTAGTATTTTTAAAAAACCCGAGCTTGTCCTGTGAAACCATACCCCCTATACCTCCGTGAATCGCACGTATAGGCGCATCAACAGTGAGGAACAAAGTCTCCGGTGCAACCTTATTCCCATCACTGTCTTTAAAACCAAACCATTGTTCACGAATAAGGCCCGTTATGGAAATCCCACCACTCATGCCTGCAAAAGCCGGATTGAACACCATATTGTTAAACATGTAATTCGTGATCACACTGGTTTGTTGTCCCCTGCTTTCAGAAAAGCATAAAACATTTAAACACAGTAAAACCAAAGAAATATACTTAAAGAAAGGCTTTCCCTGGAGTTTTATGGCTTGCATCAAATTCCGGATGTTATCGTTTTTCGTTTCAGGCGTTAAAAGTACTGCTTTTTTTATTCAGGTCATCATTCCACCCTCGCAAGTAAGATTAATAAACATGTTTATATCTTAAGCGATGAAGCCTGTAATTTATTATACGCAAGAACTTTTATTTTGTTACCAACGATCTTTTCCTCAACTTTGTTTTCATGACTCTGCGTTTTTTTGTTTTACCTAATAATTCTCTGACTTATGGCTTTTTTTATGATCAAGGAAAAACCGTTTTCAAGAAAATGGTTTCTATCGTATGGTTTTATTGTTGTCGGCTCTTTCATTCTGGCCTCTGCCTTTGTTCTTTTTTTTACACCCTATAAGATCATTCCAGGAGGCGTATATGGTATTTCCATCGTTCTCCATTACGTTCTTGGAACCCCGATCGGGATGATGGCTCTGTGCTTCGACATTCCACTCACAATCATTGGAATGAAAGTACTTGGGCCAAGGTTCGGGTTCAAAACGGTTCTGGGTTTTTCACTAACAGCCGTTTTTACAGATACCCTTACATGGCTCTGGGGATTTGAACCTCTTGTAAATGGGGATGCTTTACTGTCTTCAATATTTGGCGGATTGCTTTGCGGGCTTGGGCTCGGGCTTATATTCAGATCCAAGGCAACATCCGGAGGAAGCGATATTGTAGCCGCCATCATTGCCAAGTATACTAAATTACCGATCGGCCAGCTTATGATCATGGTGGATTCTGTAATAGTGCTCCTCGGACTATTTGTGTTCCAGGATTGGAAAATTCCTTTGTATTCGTGGATTGCAATCTTCATAACAGGCAAGGTAATCGATGGGGTCCTTGAAGGGATAAATTACGAGAAGAGTCTGTTTATTATCTCTGAAAAACACGAGGAGATAAGAGATAAAATTATCAATAACCTAAACCGGGGAGGCACAATTATTGAAGGCCAGGGTATGTTCAACATGGCCGAACGTAAGATCATATTCACCGTTGTAAGCCGCAGGGAACTTGTTATTCTCGAAGAATATATTCATCAGATCGACCCTAAAGCATTTCTTACGGTCTTTAATGCCTCGGAGATCCTTGGAGAAGGATTCAAGTCGCTGAAGGAGAAGATATCAGATTGAATTTCGAATATCGAATATCGAATGTTGAATGTTGAACGGAATAAAAAATCCGATATTCAAAATCATTTACCTGAACAGCTTCATTATATCATTCCCGTTAGCAAAAATCAACAGTCCGAAAAGTATCACCATCCCGACGACCTGTGCATATTCGATGAATTTATCACTGGGCTTACGTCTGAAAATGATCTCGTAGAGCAGAAACATCACATGTCCGCCATCCAATGCAGGAATCGGCAATACATTCAGAACTGCAAGCATAATAGATAAAAATGCCGTGAGATGCCAGAAAGCCTGCCAGTCCCAGGTTGATGGGAAGATGGAGCCGATTGCAATAAAACCACCCACAGATTCATACGCTTTTTCCTGAGAGAATAAAAGTTTAATTGATTTTATATAATTGCCAACCCCTTCAAAAGCCTTAACAACGCCTGCAGGAACAGCCGTAAACAAAGTATAGGATTTTTCTTTGAAATCAAGAAAATCGGAAGGAGGTTTTGAATACACCCCGATCAGGCCTGTGGATGGAACAGAGATTTTTAGTTTAAGTGTGTCTTTGCCCCTGAGAACCGAAACACTGACTTCCTTATTTTTATATCCCTGTAGCGCTTTTCTGAACTCAATAAAATATGGATGCAGAGTATCGTTAATGCCAAGAAGATAGTCGCCTTTCAACATCCCGGCCTTACTGGCAGGCGCCCCGGCGCTGAAACTTGAAATCACGAAGGGAATGCGGAATGAAATAAAATCAGTCAATTTATATTTAATAAGCTTACTGATGAACCCTTTGGGTATTTCAATGTTTACTTTTTCACCGTTGCGCATAACCTGCATCGTTTTAGCTTCCTCAAGTACCAGAGTCTTCGGTATAGATGCAAAATCATCGACTACTTTATTGTCAATTGAAAGTATATTATCGCCATTCCTAAGCCCCATCTGGTAACCCGTGGAATCAACAGAAATACCGTATTTAAGAGCCGAAACAGGCAGGTACTGATCGCCCCAAACAACAAGCAGGGTAATATAGATAACAATGGCAAGGAGCAGGTTCACGGAAACCCCTCCCAGCATAATGATGAGCCTCTGCCATGCTGGTTTTGACCTGAATTCCCAGGGCTGTGGCGGTTGCTTCAACTGTTCCATATCCATCGATTCATCAATCATTCCGGAAATCTTTACATAGCCTCCAAGCGGAAGCCAGCCAACCCCGTATTCAGTCTCTCCTTTTTTAAATTTAAATAATGAAAACCACGGATCAAAAAACAGGTAAAACTTCTCAACCCTGGTTTTAAACAATTTCGCGGCAACAAAATGCCCCATCTCGTGTACAATCACCAGAATTGACAAACTGAGAAGAAGCTGAACAATCTTTATGAAAATTTCCATTAATTTTTCTTTTTTGGTATTAGTGTATTAAAAATAAATTCTTCAGCGTATTTAACTGAATCCCTGTGGGTTTCAACATAATCATCATAAGAAGGCCTGCTTATGAAAGATACCGTTTGCATACAGTGTTCAATTACATCAGTCATTTCAAGAAATTTGATTTTCTCGTTGAGAAATGCAAAAACAGCCGCTTCATTCGCGGCATTTAAGATACAGGGCATATTGCCTCCGGCCTCAAGCGCTTCATAGGCCAGGCCAAGGTTGCGGAACAGCTCCTTGTCGGGAGGTTCAAATGTAAGCTTTGGATGATCAAGGAAACTGAACCTGGGCAATGCCGATGGAAGCCTTTCGGGAAACCCAAGTGCGTACAAAATAGGCAGCCGCATATCGGGCAGACCCATCTGTGCTTTTATAGATCCGTCGATGAACTGCACAAGGGAATGTATGACAGACTGCGGATGAATAATCACGTCGATCTGTTCAGGTTTAAGATCAAACAACCAGCGGGCTTCAATTACCTCTAATCCTTTATTCATCATCGAAGCGGAATCAATGCTGATTTTTTTTCCCATCTTCCAGTTCGGGTGATTCAGCGCTTCCTCCCTGTTTACAGTTTGAAGGTATTCCCTGCTTTTTCCCCTGAAAGGACCTCCTGAGGCCGTGAGAAAAATCTTTTCAACACTCCCCCGTTTCTCTCCAATAAGGCATTGAAAAATAGCTGAATGTTCAGAGTCAACCGGGAGGAGGGATACATTCATTGAACGGGCCTTCTCGGTCACCAGATCGCCGGCAATAACCAGAGTCTCCTTATTTGCAAGGGCAATGTTTTTCCCATATTCAATAGCCCTGAGAGTGGGCCTGAGCCCGGCATAACCAACCAGTGCACTGATAACTATATCAATCGACTCCATTTCCATAACCTGAGTTAAGGAGTCCTCGCCGGAGTATACTTTTATCTGCTCTGACTCCAGGGCTGCACACACTTTTCTGTAACATGCCTGATTTCCAATAACAACGGCATTCGGGTGGAACTCAAAGGCCTGGGTAATCAGCATATCGCAATTATTCTGGGCTGTGAGAACCTCAACCTCGAAAAGTTCAGGATTTGTCCTGATCACATCAAGAGTCTGCAGGCCTATTGAGCCAGTAGATCCCAAAAGGGCAACGCGTTTCTTAGGTAAGCTTGTACTTCCCATTCAGAAGGATATATAATCTTTGGGGTTAACCGGCTTCCCCTCGTACCAAAGCTCAAAATGAAGGTGGGGACCTGTGGTGTATTCCCCTGACTCTCCGATAATGGCTACCGGATCGCCGGCATTTACATAATCTCCTGCTTTCGTCAGTATCGCCGAATTATGCTTGTATATACTGACAATATTTTGCGAGTGCTGAATAGCCACAACGTATCCGGTTTCAAGTGTCCAGTTGGAAAAGATTACCGTTCCGTCAAGAACCGATTTGATAGCCTCGTTCTGCTTTGCCACAACATCAACACCGAAATGTTTTTTTACCGGATCGAACCCCTTTGTTATAACCCCTTTCAAAGGTGTAAAAAACAGCACACCTCCGATTGATCCCCTGGCCGATACAAAACTTTCTTCCGATTCAGCTTTGTATAAATTGTATTTTGCTTTACTTTCAACATCAATCCTCAACAATGAATCTTCTTCCGACCTTTTAATGCGGATTTCTCCATATTTATGAACTGTATCGCGAACAATAGGCCGGTTCTCGGAAAGATCCTTCCCGTTGATCACATCCCTGAGATTCTGCATATAGAGATTTTTGCGTATCAGGGCTTTTTCTATTGAATCCGTTTTAAGAGTGAGTTCATAATACTTCTTCTGAAGACCGACGCTGGAATATCCGGGAATGTATTCACGCAATGGAGTAAACGCGATCAGAATGGCTGTTAAGAAAATGAGAAGAATAGTAAGAGTCCCGAGAGCAATGAATACATTCAACCACGAAAGCCTGAAAGTAAAGCGTTCTTCCAGGGTTTCATCATTCATAAAAACCAGACGGTACTTATTCCTGAGCCTGTCTTTCCAGTTCCTTTTCTTCTTTTCGCCTTTTTCCTGGGCCATCCCTGTCAATTCTACTGAATCAATAACGGCTGCAAATATCGTAAAATTATACTAAATTTGCTGCTTTGTAGTTATACCTATATTAATTACCAAAGATTTGATCCCGACGAAGAAATACTCCCTCGCCGTATTTTTCCTATTGCTCACCGGCATTATTCTGTTCAGTGCCTGCTCTACCAGAAAAAATACCTGGTTAAGACGCACCTATCATAACATAACTTCCCATTACAATGTTTACTGGAATGGCATGGACCTGATGCGGCAGGGAATCAAGGATTATGATTTACAGATGAAAGACAACTATTCACTGGTGCTTCCTGTATATAACTTCGGGGATAAAACCGGAAACAAAGCAGCACAGTTTTCTGATAACGCTATAAAAAAGGCGTCCAAGGCGATTCAGAAACATTCTATGTTTTTCAATCGCAAGGAATACTGCAGTTGGATTGATGATTCGTATATGCTTATCGGGAAAGCTTACTTTTACAAGAAAGATTACCCTATGGCGCGCAGAACCTTTGAATTCGTTATTAAAACTTACAATGATAACGACATCAAATACGATGCGATGTATTGGCAGGCCATGTCGAATATTCAACTCGGTGATTATAACCGGGGCGAGTCGATGCTTGATATGCTGCTGAATAAAATAAATAAAGGTGATGCTCCTGAAAAATTTGAAGAAGCAGTAAATCTTGCCTATGCAAACTCCTTTATCCTTCAGAAAAACTATGATGCTGCTGTACCCTATCTTAACCGGGCACTTGAGCTGAATCCAAAAGTTAAGATGAAGATCAGGATTTATTTCATCCTGGGACAGATTTACCTGAAACAGGATGATCCCGACCGGGCTGCTGCAATGTACACGCAGGTACTGAAACACAGCTCCACTTACGAAATGGAGTTCAATGCAAAAATAAACCTTGCACAGTGCTATACAAGCAGATCGACCGACCGCGAATACATTGTAAAGAAACTCAACAGAATGCTTAAGGACGAAAAGAATAAGGAATACCTCGATCAGATTTATTATGCCCTGGCACAAATTTCACTCACCGACAAAGACAGCAGTCATGCTATACAATATCTCGGAAAATCGGTCAGTACGAGCAAAACAAACAATTACCAGAGATCCATTTCGGCCCTTCAGCTTGCAGATATTTATTTCTCATTCCCAAATTATCCCAAAGCCCAGGCATATTATGACAGCACCATGCAGTTTCTACCCACCGATTTTGCAAATTATACGTTCATTAAAAAAAAGACAGAAACATTAACCGACCTTGTTCAGCAGCTCCAACTCATCAGCCGGGAAGACAGCTTACAGGCTCTTGCTCTAATGCCGGAAGAAAAGAGAAACAGGGTCATCGACATACTTATTGCAACGTATGTTGCCGAGGAAGTTAAGAAGCAACAGGCAGATCAGACAAAACAACAAAACCAGATGTTCGCGAGCCAGGAAGAACGGGCTGGTTCAACATCTACCCAGGGCCGATGGTATTTCTACAATACCACTACACTCTCAAGCGGCTTTTCTACTTTCGCGAAAAAATGGGGAAGCAGAAAATATGAAGATAACTGGTTCCTTACCGATAAAGCGGTGACCATGGCAGGAAACGAACTTCCGGTTGATTCTGCCAATGATATCCTTTTAGCAGAAACTGATACTTCAGGTGGAAAGAAACCCGTTCAAAAAACGACTAACCCAAGAGATAGAAAATATTACAGTCAGGACATTCCTCTGACTACTGCAAAACTTGCAGTATCGAACCAGAAACTGATGGATGCCTTTTATAAATGCGGTTTCATTTATATTGAAGGGCTCAACGATTACGGACATTCCATCGGAAGCTTTGAAACCCTGCTTCAAAGGTATCCCGATTTTCCCAGAAAGGCGCAGACCTACTATGAACTTTACACTCTTTACAATGACCTTAAAAACGAGCCAAAATCAGATTTTTACAAGAACCTCCTGCTTACCGACTATCCCGAAACAGACTACGCCAAACTGCTTGTAAATCCAAATTATTACAAAGAGCTTGCCTCCAGGAAATCAGAATCGTCAAAATTATATGAGATAACTTATAAGGCATTCCAGAACCAGCAGTTTTACATGGTTATAAGTAATGCTGCGGAAGCTCATGCCAAATATAAAAACGATACAGCCCTGCTTCCCAGGTTTGACTACCTTCGCGCTCTTTCCCTGGGTAAAATTGAAGTTGCTGATTCCATGCTTGTTGCTCTTACAAAAATCCAGAAGGAATATCCCAAAAGCCCTGTAAGCGATCTGGCCCAGGATATTCTCGTCTCCATGTCGTCTTCTTCGGGACAAGGAAGCCAACCAGGGAAGACACCTGCCGATTCTTCTGCAGCGATGCTGAAAGCAGCAGAGAATATATACAAGTATGATTCTTTGGCAGTTCATTTTTACGTTCTTATTGTCAATAACACGAAAGTGGATGTGAATGCCCTGAAAATTAAAATTGCAGACTTTGACTCTAAAATGCATGATCTTGAGGGCCTTGAAGTAAACAGTCTGTTGTTCGACGACAACCAGGAAATGATCACTGTAAATAATTTTGATGATGCCAGGCAAGCGGTTCAATACCTTTTAAGCATCAGGGACAGCAAATACATCTTTACTAAACTTGACGCAGCCGGGGATTACAGTGATTTTGTAATTTCGGCTAACAATTATCCGGTGTTATATAAGAATAAAGATATCCGCAAGTATCAGAAATTTTTCGAAAAAAATTACCCGACAAAATAAAAAGCTATGGCTAAAATCAGAGAACCTGAAATGCCCTCCATTAACATTATGGGACCCGGCACGGTAATAAAAGGCGAGATCAGCGTAAATGGCGACTTCAGGGTCGACGGAACACTAATTGGAAATATTCATTGCAAAGGTAAAATGGTTGTCGGTCAGACAGGCAGGATCGAAGGCGAGATTATTGCTCAAAACGCTGATTTCTCAGGCGATGTTAAAGCTACGGTGAAAGTCACGGAATTACTTACTTTTAAGGAGACTGCGATATTCAGCGGCGATATTACAACCGGTAAACTTGCTATCGAACCAGGTGCGAAATTTTCCGGGACCTGTAAAATGGAGATTCCCGGAGGCGGTGAGGTAAGACCCATTTCTGATGAAACTGTCTGATGATCCGAAAAAAAACCTGAACCAGTATGCAAAGTATTCGGGGATGGCTTTCCAGATGATGGTTATCATTGTTGCGGGTACATTTGGAGGATTAAAACTTGACTTGTGGCTGAAAACAAAACCTGTATTCACTGTCATTCTTTCTGTTGCCGCGGTTTTCCTTTCGATATATTACTTTACCAGAGACCTGCTTAAAAAAAAATAATTATGAAGTCAGTCGTTGCAATATATGCCAAACACCTGCTGTTCTTAAGTCTTGCTGCCGGAATGCTTTCAGCTCTCCTTTTTATTATTCTTCCCAGTGCATGGTTTTCTCCTGCACTCCCTTTTTTATTTGTTTTTTATTATGCCTGCAGCCTTATTTCCTTCCTGATCCTCAGCCGATCTTTGCAAATAAGATTCGGCAGGTTTGTATCTGTTTTCATGCTTGCCACAGCAGCAAAACTGTTTCTTTATATTGCTGTCATGATCATCTACGCCCTGATCAATAAAAAAGATGCTGTTCCATTCCTTCTGAATTTTTTTATTCTATACCTTGTCTATACTATCTTTGAAGTTACACAGATTATCAGACTAACCAAACCGCCGACATCTGCCGAAGCATAAAACATGATCACAATCATACGGACTGCAAGAAGCTCACTGTTACTAACCCTGATTTGCCTGGCTTTTTCATCTGCCGCACAAACTACCGATTCTGTTTCAGGTCCCAATATTGACTCCAATTACATTGAAGATTATACCGGATGGCTTACAACCAGACTCTATGCGTTGTACCAAAACGCAGCTTTTATTGTAAGCACAGATGAGGTCGATAATATTGTCTTCCAACCAAACACCAACATCAAAGTTGGCATTGCTGCGTTTTATAAATGGTTCGGGGTGGGCTTATCTATCAATAACCCGTTTTACCAGTTCCAGGAATCCACGTATGGCAAAACACGCTCTATTGACCTCAGGATAAATGCATTCGGCAGGGCCGTGGCAGCCGAATTTTTTATCCAGGAATTCAAAGGGTTTTATATCAAAATCCCGAATCCTCCGAACCGCGATTACTATATCTTGCCCGACATGAACCTGGTCTCTATCGGAGCCTATGCCTACTGGATCTATAACAGCAGAAAGTTTTCTTTCAGAGCGGCTTTTGTACAGAATGAAAGGCAGGTGAGAAGCGCAGGCAGCTTCATGATAAGGCCCGGGATCTCCTATTACAGTATATCTTCCGATACAGGGATCATACCCGGTGAAATTATCAACATTTACCATATAAAACATGATGAGATAATAACCAGAGGACAGTTTTATTCGATCAGCCTTGCCCCAGGCTATTCATATACCCTCATATTTTTAAAAAACGCATATATTAATGCAGCTGTGTTTCCTGGTGTTTCATGGGTCACATATTCTTATGATGGAAAGTATGATTCGTATTCCCGCGCCGATTTTGTGTTTCAGCTTGGACTGAGAGTAGCTGCCGGATACAACACCAAGAAGTGGTATGTGGGAGGCTCAGTCATCACAAGCTTCAACGACCTGGATGCATCGTGGAGTAATTCTTCCTTTTTTTATGACGTCTCCCAGTTCCGATTCTGGGGTGGAGTGCGCTTTGATATTTTCAGGAAGAAAAAGAAAAATAATCCGTAACTTTGCCTTGAAGTAACAAAACAGGAATGGTTTATATTACACGAAAAGAGCATTTTAACTCTGCTCACAGACTTTTTCGTGAGGAATATTCCGACGAGGAGAACCTGCGCATTTTTGGCAAATGTTCCAATCCCCTGTGGCATGGCCATAATTATGTTTTGCAGGTCACGGTCAAAGGCGAGTTGAGCCCGGTTACCGGCTTCGTGATGGACCTCAAAGTCTTAAGCCGGCTAATAGATGAGAAAGTACTGCAACAACTTGACCATAGAAACATTAATCTTGAGGTGGCATTCATGAAAGGCAAGCTGGCCTCTACAGAGAATCTGGCTATAGGAATATGGGAAGAACTTGAACCCGGTGTCTTCTCTTCAGGTTCAATCCTTCATTCGGTCAGACTCGAAGAAACAGAAAACAACATAATCGAATATTTCGGAAACAAATAAGGACAAATTGTCATGACAGAAGAAAAGCTCAGCTATGAAAAGTTTGAGGATTACGATTCAGAAAAAATCGAAAAACTTAGCTACCATTACAAGGAAATACTCAGGCTGATCGGCGAAAACCCCGATCGGGAGGGTCTCCTTAAAACTCCTTTACGGGTTGCAAAATCGGTACTCTTCCTGAACCAGGGATACAATCTTGATCCTGAAGAGATCCTGCTATCGGCCCGCTTTCGTGAAGATTACCGCGAGATGGTGATTGTGAAGGACATAGAGATCTATTCCATGTGTGAACATCATATGATCCCCTTCATCGGAAAAGCACATGTGGCATACATTCCCGACAAATACATTACCGGCCTCAGCAAGATTGCCAGGGTCGTTGAGATCTATGCAAGAAGACTTCAGGTTCAGGAACGTCTCACGATGCAGATCAAGGATGCAATAAACAATACACTTAAGCCTCTCGGTGTAGCAGTTGTAATTGAGGCACAACATTTGTGTATGTCAATGCGTGGTATTCAGAAGCAGAATTGTGTGACAACCACCTCCGATTTTATCGGAGCATTTGAAAGAGATAAAACACGTGCAGAGTTTTTACATTTAATATCAACGAGGTTGCATTGATAACCACCAACAACCAACCCCCAAAAGAAAGGAGAACAAAACATGTTTGAAGACAATAACAGAAACAATTATGGCTCAGTTACCGGTGCGGATGCCGGAGTGATAACAAGAACATTTATATCGCAGGTATTTACCTGGATGACGCTGGCCATGATTATAACCGCTGGAACTGCCTGGTGGTTTGCCTCGTCGGAAGCCGCGATCAGGAGCCTTATCAATGTTGAGACCGGCGGATTATCTCCGCTTGGCTGGATTGTAACGCTTGCCCCTTTAGGTTTTGTTTTGCTGATGTCGTTCGGCTTTCAGAAACTTTCGGCCCTTGCAATGACATTATTATTTATTGCTTTTTCTGTATTGATGGGCATGAGCCTCAGTTTTATTTTACTTGCATACACGGCGGCATCGGTTTTTAAAACATTCATCGTGACTGCCGGGATGTTCGGCATCATGGCTGTTACAGGCTATACTACAAAGACCGACCTCACCAAATTCGGCTCCATCTTGATGATGGGCCTTATCGGTATCATGCTTGCGATGCTGGTCAATTTCTTCCTGCACAGCAGTTCGCTGGAATATATCATCAGTATTCTCGGCGTCCTGATCTTTACAGGTCTGACGGCCTATGATGTTCAGAGGCTGAAAAAGATTGGCGCAGGAGCAGGCGCCTATGGCGAGGAGAATGCCAAAAAATTAAGTATTATGGGAGCGCTTACGTTATATCTTGATTTCATTAACCTGTTCCTGTTTCTTCTCAGGTTTATGGGAGACAGGAAATAAGTAGCGGAGTAGCGAAAATCCTTATCTGTTATCTGTTATCTGACATATAAATAATCCATGACTGCATACGTATTTCCGGGCCAGGGAGCCCAGTTCGTCGGAATGGGGAAAGACCTTTACGAGAAATCCGGTCCCGCGAAAGAACTTTTTGAAAAAGCCAACGAAATTCTTGGCTTCCGTATTACCGACCTGATGTTTTCGGGCACTGATGAAGACCTGAGACAGACCAGGGTTACCCAGCCTGCTATTTTCCTGCATTCGGTGATTCTTGCGTCCACTTTGGGCGAAACGTTCAAACCCGACATGGTTGCAGGACATTCTCTGGGTGAATTTTCAGCATTGGTTGCCAACAAGGTACTAACATTTGAGGACGGACTTAAGCTTGTTTTCGCGAGAGCACAGGCAATGCAGAAAGCCTGCGAAAAAGAACCTTCAACTATGGCCGCTATTCTCGGTCTGGAAGACCAGAAAGTTGAAGAGATCTGCAAATCGATCGACGAAATTGTTGTACCTGCGAATTATAACAGCCCCGGACAGCTGGTTATTTCGGGCAGTATGAAAGGGATAGAGATCGCCTGTGAGAAGCTAAAGGCCGGAGGTGCCAGACGTGCATTGCCTCTGAAAGTCGGAGGAGCGTTTCATTCACCCCTGATGGAGCCCGCCCGGGTGGAACTTGCTGAAGCTATCAACAGTACTGTATTCCATGAACCTATCTGCCCTATATACCAGAATGCAACTGCCGAAAGAGTAACTGATCCTCTTAAGATCAAAGAAAACCTGGTCGCCCAGCTTACAGCGCCTGTATTGTGGACACAGCTCATCCAGCACATGATTTCCGACGGGGCAACGCATTTTATTGAAGTTGGTCCGGGGAACGTTTTACAGGGACTTATCTCGAAAATCGGGAAAGACGTCAGTGTTGCCGGAGCATGAAACACAACGACATGGGAGCAAGCAGCCGGGGCACTGCGTTTATACCTGTTTATTATCTTTTATTGTATTGGCTATCGTAATACTTCTGGTACTCTCCTGAAGTTATATTCTTCATCCACTCCTCATTGTCCAGATACCATTCGACAGTCTTCTCGAGACCTTTCTCGAAAGTAGCTCCCGGTTTCCATTTTAATTCCTTTTGAAGCTTGGAAGAATCAATGGCATACCTCCGGTCATGTCCTGCACGGTCTTTTACAAAAGTGATCAGATGCTCAGAAGTTCCACTGGTCCGGTTAAGCTTCTTGTCCATAATCCTGCACAACAGCTTCAGCAAATCAATGTTCTTCCATTCATTATTCCCGCCGATATTGTATGTCTCACCAATAGTTCCGGAATGAAAAATGCGGTCAATGGCTTCTGCATGATCCTCCACATATAACCAGTCCCGGATATTTTCGCCTTTACCATAAACAGGAATCAGCTTGTTGTTCCTGATGTTATTAATCGCGAGAGGTATCAGCTTTTCAGGAAACTGAAATGGCCCGTAGTTATTGGAACAGTTTGAGATTACCATGGGCAGTTTATAAGTATGATAATAGGCCCTAACAAGGTGATCTGAACTTGCTTTTGATGCCGAATAGGGGCTCCTGGGGTCATACGCTGTAGATTCAACAAACAATCCGGTATCACCCAGTGAACCATAAACTTCATCGGTGGAAATATGGTAAAACCGCTTACCTTCAGAAGGATCCCATATCTCGCGTGCTGCATTCAGCAAATTGACCGTTCCAATGATATTTGTATAAATAAATTCAGTGGGGTTTGCGATAGATCTATCGACATGCGACTCTGCTGCAAGATGAATCACCCCGTCGAAACGGTATTTCTGAAAAATCTTTTTTACCAGCTCTCCGGCAACAATATCCGCCCTGATAAATTCGTAATTCGGCTCCTTCTCAACATCTTTGAGATTTGCAAGATTTCCAGCATAGGTCAGCTTGTCAAGGTTCACAATCTTGTACTGCGGGTAATTCCTCACAAAACGCCGTACAACATGAGAGCCTATAAATCCTGCGCCTCCAGTTATTAAAATCGTTTTCATCGATCCGGATATTTAGTTTTCAATTATCAAAAATAAACAAATATTATTTCGGTGCCCACTCTTTTGCAAGCACCTTCTCCCATTTCCATGCAGAGAGAGTCATTTCATCAAGATTTTTTTCTGCTGTCCAGCCCAGCTCTTTGTTTGCAAAGTCCGTATCGGCCCAAACCTGCTTTATGTCGCCGGCGCGCCGTCCCATGATCTGGTAATTAAGCCTGACTCCTGTGGAGCGCTCAAATGAATCAATCACCTGCATCACCGAAAAACCATTTCCGGTGCCAAGATTGAACACTTCAACCTTTTGCTTCATCTTGCTGTTCAGCATCCTTTCAACAGCAATAACATGAGCCTTCGCAAGGTCGGTAACATGAAGATAATCCCTTATTGCAGTGCCGTCGGGAGTATCATAGTCGTTTCCCCAAACCCTCAGGAAAGGCCTTTTGCCAATAGCAGTCTGAGTAATATAAGGCATCAGACTATTGGGCTCTCCAAGCGGAAGTTCTCCGATAAGAGTGCTTTCATGAGCCCCGATAGGATTAAAATACCGGAGCAGAATCGCTTTTATGCCTGTGACTTTACTTGTATCGTTCAGAATATCTTCCGATATCTGTTTTGTGTTGCCATATGGCGACCATGCTTTCTGAAGAGGAGCATCCTCTTTCACAGGCAGTATTGTAGGCTGACCATATACAGTGCAGGACGAAGAGAACACAATATTCCGGATTGTATTCTCTTTCATTCCATGCAGTATGTTAATAAGTGAAACCAGATTATTATGGTAATATTTAAGAGGAAATTCAACTGACTCCCCAACCGCCTTGAAAGCAGCAAAATGAATGATTCCACCGATGTCTTTATTATTCCTGAAAAATGCACCGGTCTTTTCAGTATCCGTAAGATTGAACTGCTCAAACAAAGGCTTCTTTCCTGTAATCTTTTCAATGTTTCCAAGGACTTCGATGGAAGAATTCGAGAGATCATCCACGATAATTACTTCATACCCCTTCGCCAGCAATTCAACCACGGTATGGCTTCCGATGTAGCCAGTGCCGCCTGTGACCAGTATTTTCATACATTTTGAGTCTAAGTAAATGTTTTTTTAAACTTTGGGGATTGGGGGTTAGTGTTTAATCCCTAACCCCTACTTCCCCTTGAGAAACGGATGATAATCCCCCTTCAATCCCAATGGTTTCTCATTCCTTATCTGGAATGCAATCTTAATGCTTGCCCTGGCATCGGTCAGCCCATAGCCTTTTCCCGAAAGAATATCTCGGTAAGTCTCCGTATGAAGATCTGTAAAGCCTTCACTGAACTCTACTTCTTCTCCGTCGAGTGTAAGCAAACGATAGGTACGCCTGCCGGTCTTCTTGATCTGCTCCGGAACATCATTAAAATCAAGGCTAAGGAACCAGCGGATCCTGGCTTTTTCAAGCTCAAGGTATCCCCCTGCCTTATCCACAGCCATCACATGAACTTTGTTTGATTTCACATCACCGAATATCCAGGTAAGCATATCAAAGAAATGTATACCGATGTTGGTCGCAATCCCTCCCGATTTGGAAATATCTCCCTTCCAGGAACGATAATACCAGTTACCCCTTGAAGTGATATATGACAAGTCAAGGTTATAAATTTTGTTTTTCGGGCCTTTCCGTATTCTCTCCCTGAGTGCGATAATGGCCGGATGCAGCCTGAGCTGCAGTACAGTATACACTTTTTTACCCGTCTCTTTCTCGATCTCCTTAAGAGCGTCAAGGTTCCATGGATTAAGCACGATCGGTTTCTCGCAGATGGCATTGGCATCGTTCCTCAGAGCAAGCCTGATATGCGAATCGTGCATGTAATTCGGCGAGCAGATACTCACGAAATCAATCTTGTTATCCTCCAGCCGTTTCTTGGCAATGGCCATCCTCCTCAGTTTATCAAGATGGCGGTCGAAACGCTCGGGTTCAATAAAAAAATCGGCTTCCGGGAAATAGCTGTCGATAACCCCAACCCCATCGTAAGGATCCAGAGCGCATACAAGTCTGTTGCCTGTTTCTTTAATCGCCTTCATATGCCTGGGAGCAATATACCCTGCAGCGCCTATCAATGCAAAATTCACTGGCCTGTTCATCTCTGTCTTTTTCATTTCCCTAAATTAATTACTTTTCCTTTGTTATACTGATATTTTTCATTGCTTTCGGGACAAACAGCAAATCCCTTTTCGTCAAACTCAAGCCGGTGGCCGTATTCACTTATCCAGCCAATCTGCCGACCCGGATTTCCCACGATCAGAGCATAGGGTGGAACATCTTTGGTAATAACGGTTCCGGCTCCTATAAAGGCAAATTCACCAATCGTGTTGCCACAAACAATTGTGGCATTCGCTCCGATGGAAGCGCCATGTTTAACGAGAGTTTGCATATACTGGTCTCTTCTCAGGATATGGGAACGTGGATTGATAACATTCGTGAACACCATCGACGGGCCCAGGAACACGTCATCCTCACAGATCACACCAGTATAAATAGATACATTGTTCTGCACTTTCACGTTACGGCCCAGGGTAACCTGGGGGGAAACAACCACGTTCTGGCCCAGGTTACAGCCTTCCCCTATCACACAGTCTTTCATGATGTGCGTAAAATGCCATATTTTACTGCCTTTTCCTATCTTACAGCCTTCGTCAATGACAGCGCTGGAGTGAGCAAAATATTCTTTTTCCATACTATGCATTTACAAATTCAAGTACTGCTGCCGTGATGTGCTTCAGCTGCTCCTCATCCAGTTCCGTATGCATAGGCAATGAAACAACCGAATCCGAAAGATGCTCGGTAACCGGAAAATCACCCGATTTGTACCTGGAATCCAGGTAAGCTTTCTGCAGATGCAATGGCACCGGATAATAGATCATGGCCGGAATATCCTTTGAATTCAGGTGAGCAATCAGTGCCGATCGGTCCAGATCTTTTGTGACCAGAGTATACTGATGAAAAACGTGGTTCGACCTGGAATACCTTGAAGGAATTTTAAGCTTTGGGTTGCCTGCAAACGCTTCATCATAGAAGTCTGCCGCGGCCCGGCGACTGGCAGCATACTTGTCGAGATACTGCAGTTTAACTTTCAGTATAGCCGCCTGAATACTGTCGAGACGTGAATTCACACCCACGTAATCATGATAATAACGTACCGCCATTCCATGGTTTACCAAAACTCTCAGCTGTTTAGCCAGTTCGTCATCATTGGTAAAGATGGCTCCCCCGTCACCATAGCATCCAAGGTTCTTTGAAGGAAAAAATGAAGTACAGCCGATATGGCCGATAGTACCGGCTTTCTTACTGCTTCCATCAGCGAAAAAATAATCGGCGCCGATGGCCTGGCAATTATCTTCGATCACAAACAGCTTGTGCTTCGATGCAATGTCCATAATCTCTTCCATGGGAGCAGTCTGGCCAAACAGATGAACCGGCACGATTGCTTTTGTTCTTGGAGTGATGGCTCGTTCGATAGCCTTTGGATCTATGTTGAATGTATCGGGATCCACATCCACGAGAACAGGTGTCAGGCGAAGCAGAGCAATGACTTCCGCAGTGGCAATAAACGTAAAAGAAGTAGTGATGACCTCATCGCCGGGTTGCAGACCCAGGGCCATCATGGCCACCTGCAATGCATCAGTTCCGTTAGCACATGCAATCACGTGCTTTATCCCGAGATACTTCTCCATGTCCTTCTGAAAGCCTGTCACAGCCGGCCCGTTAATAAAAGCGCATGAATCAATGACCTCATGAATGGCATGATCAATCTCATCTTTCATGTTCAGGTACTGACCGCGTAAGTCAACCATTTGTATTTTCTTCATCATCAAATAATTTAGTTATTGTCTGCAAAAATAAGAATGTATAAGGAATTTAAATTCATCCTGAGAATTTTAATAACTTTACTATGAAAAACAGTAACACTATTATAACGCTGGAAATATGAAAAAATTTGCTGTAGTCCTTGCAGGATGCGGTGTTTTTGACGGAGCCGAGATCACCGAGGCAGTCCTGACCATGCTGGCTATTGAAAAAGCCGGTGCAACGTATCATTGCTTCGCACCTGATATTTCTCAATACCATGTTATTGATCATGTGAAAGGGAAGCCTGCAGGAGAAACCCGGAACGTGCTCACCGAGTCGGCGAGAATTGCCAGGGGAGACATCAAACCTCTCAGCGACTTTAACGCCGCAGATTTCGATGCACTTATTTTTCCCGGCGGATTTGGCGCTGCCAAGAACCTATGCAGCTGGGCTTACGAGGGCGATAACGCAAAGGTTAACCCTGATGTGGAGAAGGCTGTTAAAGCTATGCATGAAGCCCGAAAGCCAATCGGAGCCATGTGTATTGCCCCGGTGATTCTGGCCATATTATTCCGTGGAGCTAAGTTGACGACCGGACAGGATCCTGCCTCAGCAGGGTTTATAGAAAAGAAAGGAAATATCAGCATAATAAGCGATCATGCCCAGGTTATTATCGACCCGGTGCACAAACTGTTCACAACCCCATGCTATATGCTGGATGCTAAAATGTCGCAAATTGAGGAGGGAACGCAAAATTTAGTGAAAGAAATGATAAAGTGATGCAGGATGCAGGATGCGAGATGACTGGGTGACTGGGTGACTGGGTGACTGGTTACAAGTATCCCGGTTACCGGCGCGAAGCGCATTATCCCGCATCCTGCATCCTGTATCCTGTATCCTGTATCCTGTATCCTGTATCTCTTATCCCGCATCCTGCATCCTGTATCCTGACATCAGACTTCCGATATCGGTCATCAGTCCGGGATTCTTCTCGATTGCATTTCCGATCACGATCACGTCAGCTCCGGCTTTCAGAGCAGCGGAGGCTTTTTCAACAGTGGAAATACCCCCACCAACGATCAGGGGTACAGACGTTTGCTGTTTAACCTGCTGTATTATTTCATCAGGTACCGGGTTTAAGGCTCCTGAACCTGCATCCATATAAATCACTTTCAGCCCAAGCATTTCACCTGCAAGAGCGGTGCAGACAGCAATATCGGGTTTATCGGAGGGGATGGGCAAAGTGTTGCTGATATAGGAAACAGATGTAGGCCTTCCGCTGTCGATCAGCATATAAGCCGTAGGGATTATCTCAAGTTTGCTGGCTTTCAGAAGGGCCGCGGATTCAACATGCTTGCCGATGAGCAGATCGGGATTCCTGCCTGAAATCAGCGAAAGCAGCAAAATGCCATGGGCATTCGGAAAAATCTGCAGGCTGCTCCCCGGAAAGAGAATGACCGGAATATCAGAATTGTCGCGAAGTAACTGTATCTGAGCTACACCATCTCCTTGCATCAAAAGGCTGCCACCGAAAAAGAAATAGTCCACCCCTGCCTGTGTGGCAAGCCCTGCAAGTCTTTTAAGAGAGGCCGGAGTAGATTTATCCGGGTCCACTAGGACTGCAAAATTCTTTTTGCCCCCTGAGGCTCCTTTTATCAGTTTATCCAAAAAATTCATAAGGACTGGTTAGAAGATTGCTTTTGCTATCTGGCGGATGTTTTCCGAAATCCCTACAGTGAAATAATGTAATACCGGAACCCCGTTATCGAGTAACTCCTTCGACTGCTTGATGCCCCATTCAATCCCGACTTTGAAAACATCATCATTCGACTTGCATTTCTGAACCTCATGAGAAAGCTCTTCCGGAATATCGATATAGAAAATCTGCGGAAGTGCATTCAGTTCACGCATGGTGCAGATAGGTTTAAGTCCCGGGATGATAGGAACACTGATTCCTTCCTTACGGCAGGCATCAACAAAACTGAAATATTTCGCATTGTCGAAAAACATCTGGGTAATAATGAACTCGGCGCCGGCATCAATCTTTTGTTTCAGATAATTCAGGTCTGTAGCCATGTTCGGGGCCTCAATATGTTTCTCGGGATAACCGGCGACACCAATACAAAAATTCGTTTTAAAGGTATGCTGCATCTCATCGTCAAGAAACTTCCCGTGATTCATCTCATTAATCTGGCTCACCAGCTGATCGGCGTTAACGTGACCATTTCCCTCAGGCTGGAAAGACCTCATATTTTTCGGTGCATCACCTCTCAAAGCAAGGATATTATCGATGCCCAGGTAATGAAAATCAATGAGAGCGTACTCCGTTTCTTCCTTCGAAAACCCCCCGCATATAAGATGAGGCACGACTTCCACCGAAGTGTACTTGTTTTTTATTGCCGCCGAAATAGCCACCGTTCCAGGCCTTTTGCGTATCGTCTTTTTCTCCAGCAGTCCGCTTGGATGCTTCTTGTAAACAACTTCCTCCTGATGATACGTAACATTTATAAACGCAGGATTAAAATCCATCAGCGGATCAATCACCTTGTAAATACTCGAAATATTATTCCCCCTGAGCGGAGGAAGAAGTTCAAATGAGAATAAGGTTTTATCGGCCTGTTTGATAATGTCTATAACTCGCATTCTTTAATAGTTTAAGTTGGTATTAAGCAGTTTTTCTGCTCTTTCTATTGATATCCCTTTCCGTCTCGCGTAGTCAGCAACCTGGTCGCGGCTTAGTTTTCCAAGATTAAAATACTGTGACTGCGGATGTGAGAAATAGTAGCCCGAGACGGAGGCAGCGGGATACATTGCAAAGTTCTCGGTAAGCTGAATGTCGACTGTAGACTCAGCTGCAAGCAGATCGAAAAGCACCCGTTTTTCAGAATGTTCCGGACAGGCAGGATAGCCCGGGGCAGGCCTTATTCCCTGATATTCCTCACGTATCATCGAAGTCACATCCAGGTCTTCATTGCCCGCGAAAGCCCAGAATTCCCGTCTTACGCATCGATGCATGTTTTCGGCAAAGGCTTCAGCAAGACGGTCGGCAAGGATTTTTACCATGATGGCATTATAATCATCAAGATCTTTCTCGAACATCGAGGCCCATTCTTCAACTCCCAGGCCCGCGGTGACTGCAAAACCTCCTATATAATCAAGTATCCCTGAATCCCTTGGTGCAATAAAATCGGCCAGGCAGAGATTTGGTGCATTATCTTCTTTCTTCTGCTGGTTGCGAAGAAACCTGAAAACACTCAGTATACCAGATCGTTGCTCATCGGTATATATCTCCACATCATCTCCTACAGAGTTACAGGGATACAACCCGATGACCCCACGGGCAATCAGCATTTTCTTTTTTAGTATGTCGGCAAGAAGGTTCTGGGCATCATCGAAGAGTTTTCTTGCTTCGACGCCCTTAACCGGATCCTTGAAGATCTGCGGATATTTTCCTCCGAGTTTCCAGGCATGGAAGAAGAACGTCCAGTCAATATAAGGTACCAGCTCATCCAGCGGATAATCATAAAACACTTTGGTCCCAAGCATCTGAGGTTTGGTAACCACCGTGTTTTTCCAGTCAATCCTTAGCCTGTTCCTCCTTGCTTCGGCGATGGATAAGTATTCATGGTCGGCTTTCTTATCATAGCGGGAACGCATGCCTGCGTATTTCCCTTTCACCCCTTCAAGGAATCCCGAACGGTTTTCGTCGGAAAGCAGGTTTGCCATTACTCCCACGGCCTTGGAGGCATCCTTTACATGAATGACTCCATGCATGTATTCAGGTTCAATCTTTACAGCAGTATGAATCTCTGAAGTAGTTGCACCGCCCAGTATAAGAGGAATAGTCAGTTTTTCACGTTTCATTTCCCTGGCCACATGCACCATTTCCTCAAGCGATGGAGTGATGAGGCCGCTGAGGCCTATGATATCTGCATGATGCTCCCGGGCCGCGGCAATGATCCTGTCTGAGGGGACCATAACACCAAGGTCTATGACTTCGTAGTTGTTGCAGGCCAGGATAACCCCGACAATATTTTTTCCGATATCGTGAACATCGCCCTTTACGGTGGCCATAATAATCTTTCCATTGGCTTTTGCTGCTGCCGAGCCGGCCTTTTTCTCGGCCTCGATGCGGGGTGTAAGAATAGCCACGGCCTTCTTCATCACCCGGGCGCTTTTGACAACCTGGGGGAGGAACATTTTTCCGCTTCCGAAAAGGTCACCCACTATATTCATCCCGTCCATCAGAGGACCTTCAATGATCTTCAGGGTCTGGTCGAACAAGGGTAAAGCCTCTTCCAGGTCCTGTTCCAGAAATTCAGTCAATCCTTTTACAAGAGCATGCTGCAGCCTTTCTGTAACCGGAAGTACCCGCCATTCATCGATTTTCTTTTCCTTGTCGGGACCTTCCTGCATGGTGTCGGCATAAGCAAGAAGCCTTTCTGTTCCGTCTTTTCTGCGGTTCAGGATGACATCCTCAACAAGTTTCAGCAGGTCTTTCTCTATTTCATCATAAACCGGTAGCTGGCCTGCATTCACAATACCCATATCAAGCCCCGCCTGTATTGCATGGAAAAGAAAGGCAGAATGCATGGCTTCGCGCAGGGTGTCGTTTCCGCGGAATGAAAAGGAGAGATTGCTGATACCCCCACTGACCCTTGAGTACGGAAGGTTTTCCTTGATCCAGCGGGTGGCATTCAGAAAGTCAACCCCATAGTTGTTGTGCTCCTCAATACCGGTAGCAACAGTGAGGATATTCGGGTCGAAAATAATGTCTTCAGGTCTGAAACCGGCTTTATCAAGCAGGAGGTCGTAGGCTCTTTTTGCAATAACTGTCCTTCTTTCGAAAGTGGTAGCCTGCCCTTCCTCGTCAAACGCCATGATCACCGCGGCAGCCCCGAACTTCCGTATATACCTGGCATGTTCAAGGAATGATTCTTCACCTTCCTTAAGGCTGATGGAGTTTACAATACATTTTCCCTGAACACATTTTAACCCGCTCTTCAGAACCGACCATTTAGAGGAGTCGATCATTACGGGAACCCTCGCTATATCGGGATCCGAAGCAATCATATTCAGAAAAGCGACCATCGATTTCTCGGCGTCAAGCATCGCCTCGTCCATACTTATATCGATAACCTGGGCACCGCTTTCTACCTGCTGATGGGCCACCGAGAGAGCTTCCTCATAACTGCCATCCCTGATAAGCCGGGCAAATTTTCTGGAACCGCTTACATTGGTGCGCTCACCAATATTGATAAAGTTGCTTCCCTCAAAAACCACAAGAGGTTCAAGCCCGCTCAGGTGAAGTTCGTTCTTAAGCTGAGGCATGACCCGCGGAATTGCTTTGGCCGCCAGCCTGGCGAACAAGGCAATATATTCAGGTGTGGTACCACAACATCCGCCAACAAGGTTAACAAAACCGTTGTCGAGAAAATCTTTAATATATGTGGCCATTTCCTGAGGAGGCTGGTCGTACTCGCCGAACTGATTGGGAAGGCCTGCATTTGGAAACGCTATGACAGGAAAAGGAGCCTTCTCGGCCAACTCCTGCAGGTAAGGCCTGAGTTCCCTGGCGCCAAGTGCACAGTTCAGGCCTATGGCAAACAAGTCAAAATGTGAAAGCGAATAAATAAAGGCTTCGAGAGTCTGGCCCGAGAGAGTTCTTCCCGAAAGATCGGTAATAGTGCCGGATGCAATGACGGGTATTTTTCCTTTCAGCCCCCTGGCTTCGATCTCGTCAAAAACGCCTATCAGTGCGGCTTTCGCGTTTAAGGTATCGAAAATGGTCTCCACCATGAGCAAGTCACAGCCTCCATCGATAAGGCCACTGGCCTGTTCCCTGTAGGCTTCGTAAAGCTGGTCAAAAGAAACCGCCCTGAAAGCCGGGTTCTGTACATCGGGCGACATAGATGCGGTCTTGTTGGTGGGCCCCATCGAACCTGCAACCCACCTGGGTTTACCGGGACCTGAAGCGCTGTAATTCTCAACCGCCTCCCGGGCCAGCCGGGCTGCTGCATAATTGATCTCGTAAACGCATTCCTCCATGTGATAGTCGGCCTGCGAAATGCGTGTACCGTTAAAAGTATCTGTTTCTATGATGTCTGCCCCGGCTTCAAGATATTTCTCATGAATCTCCCGGATAATCTGTGGCTGAGTAAGTACCAGTATATCATTGTTCCCTTTCAGGGGATATGGAAAATCCCTGAACCTCTCACCACGGTATGCTGCCTCATCAAGCTTATACCTCTGAACCATAGTGCCCATGGCTCCATCCAGAGTAAGAACCCGTTCTTTGATTGCAGCTGCTAATGTCGTCATTTCTTTTCTTATAAGGTATACACAAGCATATGATCTCCTACCCTCTCGAATCGAAGTTCATGATCCCGGACACTATTCTCTGCATTAACGCTTGCAGAGAAAGTGGCTTGCGAACTGCAAAAATAATCAAATGCCCGGATGTGAATATCATTTTTTAAATCAATTGTGGGTTTACCATAATATTTATATAACGCTTCCTTCGCAGACCAGTATAAATAAAGGAGTTCGGTGTTATAGGGGTTGGGGATTAGGGGTTGGGGGTTGGGGGTTGGGGGTTGGGGTCTATGGTTGCTCGACAGATGATCCAGTTCTTCATCCTGAAGGAACCTTGAAGCGACCTTGTGGATTCTTGGACTTATTTTTTCAATATCAATGCCAGTAGCCCCCTGCTCATTCACAATCACGGCAGCATATTCCCGGGTATGTGAAAATGACACCTGTCCTGTGAATCCTTTGAGTGACGGCTTGCCGTGGATGTCATAGTCGACCTTTACCCTCTCCAAACAAATCAACTGTTTAAGCAATGCCCTGCAGGCGTACCATTGTTTCCTTCTCGATTCATTTTTGAAGGTCCTTACTGTCTTTTCGTCGCTTTGGTCTGCTGAAGCGGCTGATCTGAGTTCAGCTTCATCCTCGAGGATATGCCATACACCAAGTCTTATACAGGGCAATTGCCGTTCAAATATTAAAGGCATAAATTCCCGGATATGGTTTTCAATTTTATATACATTTAAACGAGATGCATCAAAGGTACTATATATTACCGGAAACCCGAAATGGCGAAGATATCCGCTATCTGCTATCTGCCATCGTAATTCGTAATTTGTAATTCGTAATTCGTAATTCGTAATTCGTAATTTTGCATACCTTTGCAGCACAACTTTAACCTGATTAATAAGCCTAATTCCATTTAAAAATGAGCAAACAATACAAAGTCGCCGATATCTCTCTTGCAGAGTGGGGACGTAAAGAAATTGAGATCGCCGAGAAGGAAATGCCGGGATTGATGTCGATACGGAAACAGCATTCCGCCGAAAAACCTTTGAAAGGTGCAAGAATAAGCGGGTCGCTTCACATGACTATTCAGACCGCTGTACTTATAGAAACTCTTATTGAACTTGGTGCTGATGTACGCTGGGCGTCATGCAACATCTTTTCCACACAGGACCATGCCGCTGCAGCCATTGCGGCCAAAGGCATTCCGGTCTTCGCCTGGAAAGGTGAAACCCTGGAAGAATATTGGTGGTGTACTTACCAGGCCCTGACCTTCGAGGGCAATAAAGGCCCCAACCTCATCGTAGACGATGGAGGCGATGCTACCCTTATGATTCACAAGGGTTTTGAGGCAGAGAAAAATCCTGAAATCCTGAAAGCTGCAGCAGGCAGCCAGGAAGAAAAGGCTTTCATGAAACAGCTTCAGGAAATTTTTAACGAGAACAATAAACATTGGCATGGTGTAGTAAAAGAATGGAAAGGTGTTTCGGAAGAAACAACCACCGGCGTTCACCGGCTTTACCAGATGATGGAAAAAGGCGGCCTGCTTGTTCCTGCCATCAATGTGAATGATTCCGTTACGAAATCAAAATTCGATAACCTTTACGGCTGCCGGGAATCTCTGGCCGATGGCATCAAGCGTGCCACCGATGTGATGATTGCCGGCAAGGTAGTCGTAGTGCTTGGATACGGCGATGTTGGCAAAGGATGTGCGCGTTCGATGAAATCTTATGGCGCACGTGTAATAGTAACCGAAATTGACCCTATCTGTGCTCTTCAGGCAGCCATGGAAGGATTTGAAGTATCAACTATCGAAGATGCCCTGAAAGAAGGTAATATTTACGTGACCACAACCGGCAACAAGGATGTGATCACAGCAGAACATCTTTCAACTATGAAAGACGAAGCGATTGTTTGCAATATCGGCCATTTTGATAATGAGATCCAGGTTGAACAGTTGAATTCGTGGCCCGGGATTAAGGTTGTGAATATTAAACCACAGGTCGACAAATACATTTACCCCGACGGGAAATGCATCTACCTTCTGGCCGAAGGAAGACTCGTGAATCTTGGTTGCGCAACCGGGCATCCCTCGTTTGTGATGTCTAATTCCTTTACCAACCAGACCCTTGCACAACTTGACCTCTGGAAGAATAACTACGAGGTAGGCGTTTATCGTTTGCCCAAAAAACTCGACGAAGAAGTGGCCCGCCTTCATCTTGAACAACTTGGTGTAAAACTTACCAGGTTGACGGATGAACAGTCTGAATACATTGGGGTATCAAAGGATGGGCCATATAAGCCGGAGCATTATAGGTATTAGAAAGTAGCGAGATAGCGAAGCTACTTCGCTATTTCGCTATTTCGCTACTTAATTCGTGATGTACAGATACGTTCCGTCGTAATTCGTCCGGTACTGCTTCAAAGGCCATTGGGTAGGTCCTTCATACGGTGAGCCGTCAAGCAGAATATATTTCGATTTGCATTTGGGGCAATAGCAGGTAATTCCTGAGACATCGACCCTTACCTGAGCGCTATCGACGGTAGGATCATAGGCACAAGCCCTGTCAAAAGCCATAAACTCATTCTCCGATTTACGGTATATGATGATTCCCCTATATCCACCGGTCACAGGCACATATCCACCAATATGATTGAGTTCGATAAACTGTGTGGTATTAGGCATAATGAAGAAATTTACCATCACATATGGGATGACAGGCTGCTGCGTATCATTTTTCTTGCTGCATGAAACCAGAAAACCAAAGGCAAACAGAAAGAACATTAATCCCGGGGTGACGGTTCTTCTCAGGGCCATAGACACGTGTTTGATTATTTAAACGAATAATTTCAACAAATCTTGTACCAGACAACACTTATATTTCTGTGTTGTATAAAAAAATGTTAGGGTTACCGGCGTTTATTCATCCGAATTCTGTATTTTCGTGCAGCGAAGTCCAGAAACAGCGAATCAGCTTAATTTAACATGTATATCGGCAAGATTAAACACTTCTTTGGCATCTTGTTACTTTTGGTGATAATTCAGCTCTCGGTTCAGGGTCAGGAACATCGGGTTAATCAGAAGAAAATCAACAAGGAAAGAGCAAAAAAGCAGAAAAAAGCAGAGAAAGATTACCAGAATGCAGTAAAACAACATCAAAAGAGACAATCAAAGAGTACTAAAGAGATGATGCACAGGAGCAGGAAAGAATCCGGCTCCCTTACTCCGGTCAAACGGTGATAGGATTGTTAAAGTGCGGAATCTTTTTTTTAGCAATCAAATTCAGACTGTTATCTGTTTTATTTTGATACAGTTTAGAATGGTTATATATTTGGATGACTAGTGAAATATTTTGTACTTTATTTTAAATAATTATTACTTTTACCACCTTTTTAAGCTGCATCATAATCTAACATAAAATTGTATGATATGTTAAGACATTTACTATTAACTCTTGCGTTCGTACTGACAACCAGCTTGTTGGTATTTTCACAAACCGGATCCGGCACCCTCAAGGGAAAAGTTGTTGACAAGCAAACAAAGGAGCCTATCCCGTTTGCCAATATTGTTATAGAGCTTGGTGGTGTCCAGGTGGGCGGGGCCACTACAGATTTTGATGGCAACTATTTGCTCAAACCCATCCCTCCGGGAAAGATCGATCTAAAAGCATCCTACGTGGGTTATAAACCCATGTTGATGAAGGGAATTCAGATACTCCCCGATAAAATCGCTTTTCAGGATCTGGCCCTTGAGCAAACAGCCACTAACCTGCAGGAAGTCCAGGTTGTTGATTATAAAGTACCTCTGATCTCTAAAGACCAGACCACTTCAGGGGGAACTGTCACCTCCGACGAAATTGCCAAGATGGCTAATCGTTCTGCCGAAGCAGTTGCAACAACAGTGGGTGGTGTAACCACGAACGCCAACGGTGAAATTACCAGTTTGCGTGGCGCTCGCGCAAGCGGCACGGTTTATTTTATTGATGGCATGCGTGTGACTGGCAGCACAGCCCTGCCCCAATCAGCTATTGAACAGGTTGAAGTTATTCTCGGTGGTACTCCTGCAGCTTACGGGGATGCTACCGGTGGTATCATCAGCGTTACGACCAAAGGCCCTTCTAAAGATTTTAACGGAGGTATCGACCTTCAAACCTCCCAGTTTCTTGATGCGTTCGGTTACAACCGTCTGGGTCTGAACTTTACAGGTCCGCTGATTTCCAAAAAAGACACGGTTAAAGGCACAAAAACTCCAATCATGGGATTTTTTATTGCCGGTGACTTCATTTACACCAAAGACGGTGCGCCTGCAGCTTATCCTCTCAACAGAGTCAATGATAATACGCTGGATTTTCTGAAAACAAACCCTCTTCGTCTGTATGGGCAATCCCAGGGCGTGTTCTATAATAATGAGTTTTTAACGCCCGACAATTTTGAGAAAACCAAATCCTCGTTAAATTCCAAGGGGTATAATATTAATATCTCCGGCAAACTTGATTTCAGAATCTCACGGAGTATCAACTTTTCTTTCGGCGGAACGTTCGCATATAACAACACACGTAATTTCAGCTTTTACAACTCACTGATGGACTGGAACGGCAATTCAATGTCGCAGGGCTATACGTGGCGTGTCAATGCCCGCTTCACACAACGTTTTCTCCAGCCTCAAGACAGCAAAGCCTTTATTAAAAACATGTACTATTCGATTGGTGCTGACTTTACAAGAAACTACGGCGAGACGCAGGATCCCACCCTACAGAAGGATCTTTTCAAATACGGTTATGTGGGAAGTTTCCAGACCCATAAGATCCGTACTTATTCCCCGGATGTTGTTTATGATAGTATCGCACGTAAATGGGCCCATGTTCAGAATAACACCCAGGATACTATTGTCGTTTTCAAACCTTCCGACATTAACCCGGAATCTTCGGCCTGGACTTCACAGTATTACGGTTTCTTCAATGATCCCACCGGCCATTATGACAATATGGACAATATCATCTCAGGAAGAGGCCTTATCAATGGTATGCAGCCTACAGGGGCCTATTCAATGTTTGCCACAGCCGGAGATCATTCTTCAGGCTATGGAAAAAATACCAATGACCAGATCGCTGTAAACGCCTCTTTCGCTGCCGACCTTGGAAACCATGAAATCCAGATTGGTCTTCAATATCAGCAGAGAACATCCAGGGCCGTCAGCTATAACGGCGTAAGCCTCTGGCCCTTAATGAGAGGTCTGACAAACTTCCAGCTTGCACAGCTTGACAAATCAAATCCCCAGCTTGTTTACCGCGACGGAGTATTCATGGACACGATCAATTATTTCAGAAAATACGACCAGTCTTCACAGCGTAATTTTGATATCAACCTGCGCAAGAAACTCGGCCTTCCTGTAGACGGAACAGATCTGATCGATATTGACTCCTACGATTTTGCAAACAACACCATTAATTTTTATGATAAAAACATGAAACTTCATACAACTACTGCCAACACACCGATCTTTTCTCTCGATATGTTAAGCGCCGACGAGTTGTTGAATAATGGTGGTAACCTGGTCAGCTATTACGGCTATGATTATACCGGCAGCAAAACATCGGGGCAGCCCGCGTTTGAAGATTTTTTTACAGCAACTGATGCGAACGGAAACTTTACGCGTCCAATCGGGGCTTATCGCCCAATTTACATGGCAGGCTATATCCAGGATAAATTTGCATTTAAAGACCTGATTTTCAATATAGGTATCCGTGTTGACCGTTTCGATGCAAACCAGATGGTGCTGAAAGATCCCTACCTGTTCTATCCGGCATACACCGTTTCTTCACTGTCAAGTACGCCTTTGAAAGATGTTTTGGTGCCTAACACCATAGGAGGGGACTACGTGGTCTATGTTGATGATATTTATAATCCCACCAATGTCACAGGTTACCGAAGTGGCAATATCTGGTATACAAAGGATGGCACTCCGGTTAGCGACCCGCGTATTGTTGACCCCACGGGTGTAAAGCCTTATCTTATTGATCCGGGTAATCAGGTTATCACGGGTGCTGTATTCCAACAATATTCACCCCAGACCAACGTGATGCCCCGTATCTCTTTCTCATTCCCAATCTCTGACGACGCTCTTTTCTATGCTCATTACGACATTCTGACTCAGCGGCCATTACAGGGTCAGGTTCAGATCAACCCGATACGATATTTGTTTATTTCAACTACTGGATCAAACGGAACCATCAGCAATCCTAATCTCAGGCCCGATAAGACCATTGATTATGAACTCGGTTTCCAGCAAAAGATCAACAATGCATCTTCGCTGAAACTGTCGGCCTTCTATCGTGAATTCCGTGACCAGATTCAGCAATACCGCTTATCAGGTGCATATCCCAAAACATATTATTCATACAATAATATTGACTTTGGAACGGTCAAAGGCTTGACTCTGGTCTATGACCTGCGCCGGACGGGAAATGCACGAATCCGATTCAACTACACTTTGCAGTTTGCAACAGGTACAGGCTCTGATGCTGATGCTGCTTCCGGAATTATTCGTTCCGATCAGCCCAACCTGCGTACACTGAACCCCCTTAGTTTTGACCGCCGCCATCAGTTTAATATCAGCGTTGACTATCGCTGGGGCTCAGGAAAAGATTATAACGGTCCGGTCATCAACCGTAAAAAGAAAGGTAAGCCTCCTGTACAGTTCCTTTCAAACTTTGGCGGTAACCTTACTATCACTGGTGGTTCGGGGACTCCATACACAAAATCAAGTAAAATACTGCCTTTTGGAGCAATGGGTCCCATTCAGGGTTCTATCAACGGAGCACGTCTGCCATGGCAGTTCCTGCTTAACTTTCGCCTCGACAAGGAGTTTGATTTCGCTTTGAGCAAGAAAAAACAGGGTAGCTTTGATGTTTACCTTGAAATCAACAACCTGCTTAATACCAAAAATGTTACCTACGTTTACCCGGCAACAGGTTCGCCCAGCGACGACGGCTACCTCACGGCCCCTGAATGGCAGACTGTTATCAGTCAGCAGGTAGACCCCCAGGCATACAGGGATATGTATACAATTCAGATGACAACCCCTTATAATTACAGCAGCCCGCGAACAATCAGGCTTGGTCTGATGTTCAACTTCTAAGACGAGGAATTAAAAGGTTAAAGATTGACGTATGAAAATAAATAATACAAGTATGAAAAATATATATCGAGTTTCAGTGATTGCACTTGGCTTTTTACTGGTAACCAATGTACTTATTGCTCGCGAGCAACCTGTTTTGCACCCCAAAAGCGGCCCCACGCTAAAAGATGCAGCAGCCGGTTGTACTCCGGGTTCCGCGTATAAATTTCTCGATATAAATAACGTGAGAACACTGATGTATTCTTACGGTAACGGTTGGTTCCTTGAGAACGCCCAGTATGAGATCCCCAAAGGGTCAAAGAAGATGTCAATGTTCTCAACTTCCCTTTGGATCGGTGGTATCGATATGAATAACAACCTCAAGCTGGCTGCATATAAATACGGTCAGGGTCCTACGATTACTACGGCCCACACGAACAACGACTTCTGGCCCGGTCCTCTCACAATCGACGGAACAGCAGCCATCACCGATGCTGTCTGTGCCAAATACGACCAGTTATATCCGATGTCGCGGACCGATGTCACTACTTTCCTTGCATGGTTTGATGATCCCACATCATTTCCGGAATATGTGATTCCGAAAACTATCCAGAATTGGCCGGGTAATGGTGAACCTTCCAAAGGGCAGTCTCTCTATCTCGCACCTTTTTTTGACCAGAATGGTGATGGAATATATACTCCCACACAGGGCGACTACCCATATTATGATCTGAATAACGATCTTTGTCCCAACAAACTTCAGGCTGGCCAACGCCAGAAAAGAGCCCATATTCGTAATGGTGAACCTTCCGATACCGCGGGTATTCTTGTTGACCAGGTCATCAAAGGAGACCAGACTCTCTGGAGCGTTTATAATGATAAGGGAAACTACCACTCTGAAACCAATGGCGCACCCATCGGCATGGAAATCCGTGCCCAGTATTTCGCCTTCGCAACCAACGACGAAATCAATAATATGACCTTCTACTCATATGAGATCATTAACCGTTCAACCTATACCCTGTCTGGAACCTATTTTTCACAGTGGGTTGACCCTGACCTGGGTTATGCCGGTGACGACTATGTTGGTTGCGACGTGCTTCGTGGTCTTGGTTATTGTTATAATGGTAAACCTATTGACGGAACAGGGCAGGTTGAAGCTTATGGCGCCCATCCGCCAGCTGTTGGTGTTGACTTCTTCCAGGGTCCCTATCTTGATGCTGATGGGTACGACAATCCGGCTTTTAACGGCCCCGGCATAAAGGGCCCTTCATTCAAATCGATGCCAAATATTTGTGATATAGTTACATACAACAACCAGGTGATCGACATGACCTGGGGCGCTCATGGCGAAGTTTCCGGATCGGTACTTGTTAAATCGGAAGCTATCAACGGTATTAACTTTGGTGACGGCATTGTAGACAATGAACGTTATGGCATGCGCCGTTTCGTTTATCACAACAATTCAGGAGTACCTGCATACATGCTCGACCCATCCTATGCCCCTCAGTACTATAATTATCTTAAAGGGATATGGCTTGATAATACTAAAATGGTTTATGGTGGCAATGGAAACCTTTTGAATGGCGGTGGTTACGGCCCCATTTGTGATTTTATGTTCCCAGGCGATTCAGACCCCTGCCTCTGGGGCACCAATGGCCTTGAACCAAATAAACCCGGAACCTGGACTGAAGCCACTGCCGGTAATAACCCGTCTGACCGCCGTTTCATGCAATCGGCTGGTGAATTTACACTGCTCCCCGGTGCCTGCAACTATATCACTGTTGGTATTCCATGGGCACGCAGTATTGCAGGAACCAACCTCGAATCGGTTGATCTTTTAAGACAGGTTGACGATAAATGCCAGACCCTTTTCGACAACTGCTTTGCCGTGTTAAACGGGCCCAATGCACCAGACCTGACGATCGAAGAACTGAACCAGGAACTCCTGATTTATCTTACAAACCGTAAATTCAATGATCCCGGTAATAACTACGAGGAAAAGTACCAGGAGTACGATCCCACTATTCAGACACCACAGGGATCCACAAAACGTTACGACTCTTTATATCACTTTGAAGGATACCAGATCTTCCAGTTAAAGGATGCCACGGTTTCTGCTGCAGACCTTGACGACGCTACCAAGGCAAGACAGGTCGCACAATGCGATATTAAAAACGGTGTCACCAAGTTGGTCGACTGGACGTATGACCCCGCTCTCAACGGGAACAAAGGACAGGTCATGGTCGATGGCTCTGACCTTGGTATCAAACATTCTTTTGTACTTAACAACGACCTGTTCTCACAGTCCGATCCTACGTTTATCAATCACAAACAATATTATTATATGGTCATTGCTTATGCATACAATAATTTTAAGCAATATAATTCCAATGATCCTGCAGCTCTTGACGGTCAGAAAAAGCCTTACCTAAGAGGCCGTAACAACATCAAACAGTATACTGCGCTTCCTCATCTTCCGGTCGGAATCGTGGTAAACTCAGTTTACGGTGAAGGGCCTGAGATTACCCGTTTACAAGGTCAGGGTAACGGAGGTATGATTCTGAACCTTTCTCAGAAAACAGTTGATTCAATCATGATGAAACCTCCTGCCGATTCTGTTACAAACACTTATGGCAATCCCGATTATCCCATCGCTTACAGGGCTGCCTATCAAGTTGGTTTCGGTCCGCTGGGAGTTAAAGTTATTGATCCCTTAACCGTTGTTAATGGGAAATACATGGTGAGATTCGATTCCATGGTTACCGGCCCTACCGGAAACCCCTTCTATAATAAAAACATCAAATTTGGACATTGGACAGCGATTGACCTGACAACTTTTAAGTCATTCCGTTCAGACACTACTACGATGTATCCGTATGAGTCACTTTTCATTGACCTTGGGTTCGCTCTTACAATTAACCAGGTACCTTATCCCGGCGACTCGGTAAATGCTCAAGGCGTTTCATCGAACAACGGACTTCTCTGGGCCCCACCCGCTTTTTACGCGGATAGTTCAAAGATGTGGCTAAGTGGTGTTCCCGATAATGATGTTCCTGCTTCACCTCTGAACTGGATCAGATCAGGAACATATTATACCACAAACTCTGCCTTGGCCAAATACAACGATTACGACATGAATAAACGCCCCTGGGATCCGAATAAAAGTTTTGGAAAAATTCAGATCCTTGACGTTCCTTTTACCATAAATGGGGTACCTTCAACTGCTCGTGGCGCCACCTGGTCACCGTATGTTTTAACAGCAGGAGCCGAGCAGGCTCCCAACAGGGTGGGACCAGCATACTCTCTGGACCAGAAAAGGAATTTCTGTAATATGAGTGACCTCCCGAGTGTAGATATCGTCTTCACTCCCGATAAATCTAAATGGACCCGATGCCCTGTTCTTGAAATGTGCCCCGATCCTGCACTCGCTCAAGGGAATGCACCCGCATTCACTCTGAGAAGAGCTCCTTCGGTTAATGTCAGTGGCGCCTCTGGTGTAACAAGCTCTGATCCTCAGCAAAATTCAAACTATATCAACCCTACAGGTATGGGCTGGTTCCCTGGATATGCAATCAATCTTGAAACCGGTGAACGTCTGAATATCATGTTTGGTGAGAATTCCTGGCTTGGCGCTGACAATGGCAGTGATATGATCTTCAACCCTTCATCCCGTCTTTACAACCCATCCGGATCCCCTGTTTTTGGAGGACAGCACTATGTTTATATCATGGGACATATGACGGTAAGAGTTGATCCTTTGTCTGTAACTTTCCCTGCATATGACGCTGGCGCTTTCATCGTTTCGAAATATGGAAACCCACTTGAAATTTACAGAAAAATCATTTTCGGGACCGCACTATACACCTCAATGCCTCTTTCGGTAGATGGCATCCCCTGGCTGGATAACCAGGTAGCTATTAAAATTCGCGTTAACAGGTCTTACCAGAGATATTACTCCGAACCTCTGCCAAGCGGATCAAAAGACACCTTAAACAGGAATTACCCGGTTTATTTGTTCAATACATCAGCCATCGCTACTGTAAAAAATAGTACTGAAAAAGCAGCGAGCGATCTTGACCTTATTAATGTTGTACCTAACCCTTATTATGCTTATGATGACTATGAGCGTAACCAGCTTGATACACGTGTCAAGATTGTCAACCTTCCGACAAAATGCACCGTATCGATTTTTGACCTTAGTGGCACTCTGATTCGCCAGTATAATGTTGACAAATCAGGTATACCGGAACCCCGTTCTTCAAATCTGGGGATCAATACCGATTCAAAAACTTCTATTGATTGGGATCTCAAAAATACTGCTGGCATTCCTATCGCTGGCGGCGTATACCTGATTCACGTCAAAGCTCCTAATTTAGGCGAACGAACTATTCGTTGGTTTGGAATGTTGCGACCTGTTGACTTGAATTCATTGTAACGGTTAAACTTTTGAGATGATGATAATAATAAAAAAACTCAGGACTATGAAAAACATATACAGACTTCTGATTGCAATATTCTTCGCTGGTTTGTTTGTAGTTCCAACCCATCAGACCTTTGCCGGTAATAAAGACCGTTCAGGGCAGGCCGGAGGTGCGGAATTACTGATTAACCCATGGGCCAGAAGCACAGGTTGGGGTTCCGTTGGAACTTCCTGCACCCAGGGCCTCGAAGCATTGTATACCAATATTGCAGGAACAGGTTTTACCAAAGGCACAGAAATAATCTTTTCCTACACAAACTGGCTCTCCGGTTCAGGGGTAAATGTAATGGCCTTCGGTTTCAGCCAGTCACTCGGAAAAAGTGGTGGAGTGCTCACGGCTGCTTTCATGTCGATGAACTACGGCGAAATCACAATCACTACCACGAACTCTCCCCAGGGTGGCCTGGGTACCTTTAAACCCAGCTGTCTGAATATCAATCTGTCATATGCTAAAGCCTTCTCTAACAGCATCTATGGTGGATTAAATGTTAAACTGGTAAATGAGTCTATTGCCGACGCAAGCGCCATGGCTGTTGCAATTGATGCCGGGGTACTTTATGTGACTGGTGAGAAGCAGCAGGTTAAATTTGGCGTTGCCTTGAAAAATGTCGGCTCCAACCTGAAATTTCGTGGTGATGGTCTTTCGTTCCGTGGAATCATTCCTTCTCATGGAAACGATAATGACCTTTTTACCGTTGAGCAGCGTTCAGCCTCATACGAACTACCGGCAACTCTTAGAATCGGTGCTTCGTACGACTTTAACATAAATGATCTGAACAGAATTACACTTGCGGGTAACTTTACATCCAATTCATTCACCAAAGACCAGTTTACACTTGGTCTTGAGTACGCCCTTAAGTATTATTTCGCTATCCGTGCAGGATATACTTATCAGGGAGGGATGTTTAGTTCTGACCTTGCCACACGTGGAACAGCCTATACAGGTCTGAATGCCGGTTTCTCCGTTTCCGTTCCGTTCAATAAGGAAAAGGGAAGTAGCATTGCCATCGATTATTCGTATATGACCAGTAATCCTTATTCTGGAACTCATAGTGTTGGATTAAAACTTAATTTCTAATCTTCTAGAGCCACCCTGCTAAAATTCTTTATCTGGCAAAGGACCCTTTCATCAGGGTCTTTTGGCTTATTATAATCTCAATCTGAATATTATGTCAACAGATATCAAGTATTATACACCTGAAGGGCTGCAAAAAATGAGAGATGAGCTGCAGCAACTTGTCATGGTGGAAAGACCATCTATTTCACGCCAGATCGCAGAAGCCCGCGATAAAGGCGATCTTTCGGAAAATGCAGAATATTCTGCTGCCAAGGAAGCACAGTCGATGCTGGAGCTTAAAATTTCGAAGATGCAGGATACTCTCAGTAATGCACGCCTGATCGATGAGAAAAAACTTGATAACACCAAAGTTCTTATTTTCTCTACCGTGAAGCTGAAAAATACCAAGAACGACTTTGTTGTTACTTATACCCTGGTTCCGGAAAACGAAGCCAATATCAAGATTGGCAAATTATCTGTAAGCTCTCCAATTGCCAAAGGATTACTTGGAAAAATACTTGGCGATAAAGTTGAAATCACCGTACCAGCAGGGGTTGTGGCCTTTGAAATTATTGAGATCTCCAGACATCACTGAGATATGGCAAGTATTTTTACACGAATTGTTGAAGGCGAAATTCCCTGTTACAAAATTGCGGAAGACGAAAATTTTCTTGCATTCCTCGACATCAACCCTTTACAGGAAGGTCACACCCTGGTAATACCAAAGAAGGAGATCAACTATATTTTTGACGTCGAAAATGAGCTTCATGCCGGCTTGTGGAATTTTGCAAAAAAAATTGGTAAAGCCATCGAAAAAGTAGTACCCTGTCAGAGAATCGGCATCACTGTGATCGGACTGGAAGTACCCCATGCACATATCCACCTAATACCCCTGAAGACCATGTACGATATGGATTTCCGCAAACCGAAGCTGAAGTTTACACCCGGGGAACTTGCATTAACAGCCAGAAAAATTTCAGAAGCGCTGGAAAATTGAATCTGCCATCTGCCATCTGCCATCTGCAATCAGATATCAGTAAGCCCTGACATTCCTCCCCTCAATGTAGTTGATAAACGCCCTGTTCACCACCTTGTTTCCGCCGGGAGTAGGATAATCACCAGTAAAATACCAATCCCCAAGATGCCCCGGGCAGGCCTTGTGCAGGTCCTTTATGGTCTGGTAAACGATATGAACACTTGCATTTAAGTTTGGTGGAGTTACAAGCCCGGCCACTTTATTGGCAATTCTTTCGGGTGTAAAAGGCTCATAAAGTTCCTTCACGTAATTAACAATTTTTTCTTTGGGAAAATTTTCCTGCGCTTTGGCTTTAAGATAAACTGAGTTGATAATCCCTTCCTTACGCGTTTCCTTCAGGAGTTCAATAACAGCTTTAAATGCAATAAAATCGGCGATCTTGGCCATGTCGATTCCATAGCAGTCGGGGTACCGAATCTGAGGAGCCGATGAAGCTATAACGATCTTCTTTGGCCCTAATCTTGACAATATTCTGATGATACTTTGCTTGAGGGTTGTACCGCGAACAATGGAATCGTCAAGTACAACGAGATTATCCAGGCCCGGACGGATGCTTCCCCAGGTCACATCGTAAACATGAGCGGCCAGGTCATCACGATGTGAATCCTGCATAATAAAAGTTCTCAGTTTCAAATCTTTTACAGCCACTTTCTCGACCCTTGGCTGCAATTTCAGAATCTCATCGATTTTTTCCCTGGTCAGGTTCTTTCCAGCCTTGGCAATACGGTCTGCCTTGACCTTATTACAGTAGTCCCCAATCTCTTCAATCAGGCCATAATAGGCATCGATTGCCGTATTTGGTATATACGAAAAGACGGTATTCTCCAGGTCATAGTCAATGGCCTTGAGGATCCCTGGTGCAAGGAACCTGCCGAGGTTTTTTCTTTCCTGATAAATATCTTTATCGGTTCCTCTCGAAAAGTATATCCTTTCAAAAGAGCACGATCTTTTCTCAAGCGGTTTGGAAAACTCTTTCTCACTTACTTTCCCGTCTTTCCTGATGATCAGGGCGTGTCCGGGTTTAAGCTCGTTAACCGTTTCAATAGAAACATTTAAAACAGTCTGAATAACAGGACGCTCAGATGTAACAACTACAATCTCGTCATTTTTGAAATAAAATGCAGGCCTGATCCCCGAAGGATCCCTCATCACAAAAGCATCTCCATGACCGAACAATCCGGCAATCACATATCCCCCGTCCCAGTACTTTGCAGATTTCCTGAGAATTTTCTGAATATTCAGCTGTTTTGCGATTTCGAATGTAATCTCGCGCTTCTTGTACCCCTGTCCCTTGAATTTCCAGTACAGTTCTTCATTTTCCTCATCCAGAAAATGGCCAATCTTTTCAAGAATAGTAATAGTGTCGGACGTTTCAACAGGGTACTGACCCAGGTCGATCAGCTTATTGAACAGTTCATCTACATTAGTGAGATTAAAATTGCCGGCCACAACAAGGTTCTTTGTAAGCCAGTTATTTTCCCTTACAAAGGGATGCAGGCTGACAGTAGAATTCTTTCCGAAAGTACCGTAACGGAGATGTCCCAGATAAAGTTCACCAACAAAATCAACATTCTGCTTAAGCCATTGAACGTCGAGTAGATTCTGGGGCAACCGTTCCTCTATGTCTTTAAGTTTTTTAGTGATCTTGCTGAAAATGTCCTGTATCGGGGAATCGGCATTTGAACGTAAACGATGTATAAAGCGGTTGCCCGGCTCAAGATCAAATTTTACAGATGCCAGACCAGCGCCATCCTGTCCGCGGTTATGCTGCTTCTCCATCAGGAGATGCAACTTGTTCAGACCGTAAAGAGCAGTCCCATATTTAGCCAGATAATACTCAAGAGGTTTCAGAAGCCTTACAAGGGCTATTCCACATTCATGATGAATAAAATCGCTCATACGAGAACCGCATAAATGAGTGGCAAAATTACGATTATTTTTTCATGTGCCCATGTTTTAGATAAGTATAAACGTGGCTGATAATCTTTGAAATAGTAGCTTTGCAGGGCAGATTCTGTTTTTTAAAAATCATGATTATAAAATCAGAGGCTAAGACTTTTCTTGAACTTGAGCCGGAGTACCCTTTCGTAGACGTGCGTTCTCCCTCTGAATTTGCATTTGGCCATATTCCAGGGGCTTTTAATCTTCCTTTGTTTTCGGATGATGAGAGAGCGGTAATAGGAACCCTTTTCCAGAAGCAAGGAAAAGAAGCGGCTATTGTAAAAGGACTGAATGTCGCACTTCCAAAGGTCTTCCATTATGTTGATTTACTGAAGAATATGATCCCTGGTGCCAAGGTCGCCGTTCATTGCTGGAGAGGTGGCATGCGGAGCGAACTGATGGCTGAGGTCTTCAATAAAGCCGGATACAAGGTATCCATCCTCGAAGGCGGGTACAAGGCCTATCGCCAGTTCATCCGTGAGGCCTTTGCGGAGGTTTCAGAGATCATGGTCCTGGGCGGATATACAGGATGCGGGAAGACGGAGATCCTGAGTTCACTGGCAGGTTTGGGGGAACAGGTGATTGACTTGGAAAGCCTTGCCTGCCATAAGGGATCGGTATTCGGCGCCTTAGGCCAGGGCTCCCAGCCAACCAATGAGCAGTTTGAGAATGATCTGTACCGGATTTGGTCAGGTATGGATCCAGCCAGAAGGATCTGGCTGGAAGACGAGAGCCGCAGCATCGGCAAAGTTGCTCTTCCCCCACCTGTTTTCGAACAAATCTCCCGGGCTAAAATGGTTAAGGTTGGGTTGGATAGAAACATACGTATCGCCAGGCTGGTTTCCGAGTATTCCCTCTTTGACAAAGAGTTGCTTGCTGAAGCCTTGTTCAGGATACGCGAAGGCCTGGGTGGAGCCCGGTACCAGTATGCAATGAAGTCACTTGAAGAAAGTGATTTCAGTTCTGTTGCTGATAGCGTTCTCGCGTATTACGATAAAGCCTATCAAAAGGCTATCGATAAAAGGGAGAACAAGGAAATACTCACAATTGCATTGCAGGGCTCCTCTCCCAGCTCCCATGCAGAAGCTATTCTTGAATTGTTAAATGAGATCGAAAATGAGCCCGGTTTATCTTGATTATAATGCCACAACCCCTCCCGATCCCAGGGTGGCTGATACCATGCGTCCCTTTCTCGGTGAAATCTTCGGCAACCCTTCAAGCTCCCATGAATTCGGGATCACTGCACGAAAGGCCGTGGAAAGCGCCAGGAATAGTCTGGCCAACATGCTCAATGCCAAACCCGATGAGATCATTTTTACCGGGGGTGGCACTGAATCAAACAACCTGGCATTGAAAGGCTTTGCATTTTCAAATGCAGTTAAAGGCCGCCATATTATTACTTCTTCTGTTGAACACCCGGCGGTGACAGAAGTGTGCCGGTTTCTTTCGAACATGGGCTTTGATATTACCTGGTTACCTGTCGACAGCTACGGGATGGTAAACCCCGATGATTTCAGAAAGGCCATCCGTAAGGAAACCATTCTTGCCAGTATCATGCATGCAAACAACGAAGTCGGCACCATCCAGCCGATAGAGGAGATAGGCAAAATATCAAGAGAACATGGCATAGTGTTTCATTGCGATGCAGCCCAGTCCATAGGGAAGATTGCGGTGGATGTGCAGAAGATGCAAGTGGACCTGTTATCCATTGCAGGACATAAATTTTATGCCCCAAAAGGAGTTGGAGCCTTGTACTGCAGAAGGGGAATAAAATTAGGGAAGATGATGCATGGGGCAGATCATGAGCAGGGACTGAGGGCGGGAACCGAGAATGTCATGGGTATTGCCGGAATTGGCAAAGCGGCGGAGATATGTACGATGTACGATGTACGAAGGACGATGTACGATGTACGAAGGACGATGTACGATGTACGAAGGACGATGTACGATGTACGATGTACGATGTACGATGTACGAAGGACGATGTACGATGTACGATGTACGGATGAAGAAGGCTTAAAGTCTTCATTGAATTTAGGTCTTGCCAACCTGCGAGATCGTCTCCACCAGGGCATTGCCGATTCCATTTCCGGTACCAGGCTAAACGGCCATCCGGTGCAGCGTCTGCCGAACACGCTCAGCCTGGGTTTCAGGGGTAAAGATGCTTCGGTCCTGCTTAACGAATGGAAAGGCCTGGCTGCTTCTGCAGGCGCTGCCTGTCACGCCGGGCTTGAAACGATATCGGCTGTACTCCTGGCCATGGGTGTTCCCCGTGAATATGCACTTGGGACTATCAGGTTTTCCCTGGGCAGGATGACTACCCGGGAAGAGATTGAACTGGCTGTAGAGATCGTCTGCGGCAGGAAACACGGAGGATTAACTGAACATTTTTCTCGCACTATTGCAGAGGCAGGGGCTGAAACCGCTCCCTCATCCGCCGGGAATAATAAAGAGATACGACTTACTGAATATACTCATGCGCTGGGCTGTGCCTGCAAGATCAAACCCCAGGCGCTGGAAAAAATATTGAAAAGCATTCCAAAGCCTGAAGGGAAAAATATTCTGGTAGGAACGGAAACTTCCGACGATGCCGCGGTATTCCTGATAAGCAAGGATAAAGCCATTGTTCAAACTGTAGATTTCATCCCACCCGTTGTAGACGATCCGTATCAGTATGGCGCTATTGCAGCGGCCAATGCCATGAGCGACGTATGGGCCATGGGAGGCACTCCCCTGTTTGCACTCAGTATCGTTGCTTTTCCCGAAAAGAGGATTCCCTTTGAGGTGCTTCAGGAGATCATCCGCGGGGCCACTGATAAGGTAGCGGAAGCAGGCATCTCGATCATAGGAGGTCACAGCATTGAAGATGAGGAACCCAAATTCGGGCTTGTTGTAAGCGGGGAAGTGAATCCCGGCAAGATCTGGAGAAACTCAAGCCCGAGGGCGGGAGATGCTCTGATTCTTACAAAACCCCTTGGCACCGGCATCATCAGCACAGCAGTAAAAAGAGGCTTTGCCAGCCCGGCTGCCGCGGCCGAAGCTGTAAACGTTATGATTGAGCTCAATAAAAGACCGGCCGAACTTCTGATGAAATATAATGTGCATGCCTGCACCGATGTGACCGGATTCGGGCTGCTGGGACATTTAAAAGAAATGCTTTCGGGCGGAGGCTTCAATGCAGAGCTGTCGTGGGAAAAAGTACCCTTGCTTTCGGATGCGTGGAATTATGCAGTTGCAGGAATGATCCCGGGCGGAACAAAAAATAACCTGGAATTTGTAAGCGGGATCCTTGATTGCAATCCTGAAGTTCCTGAAATGGTCAAAATTTTGCTGGCAGATGCACAAACCTCCGGAGGATTGCTGGTGGCCCTGCCCGAAGAGCAGTCGGCTGAAGCCATAAAGGAGCTCGTTGCAGCAGGCATCTCCCGGGCTTCGGTCATCGGAAAAATTATTACGGGAACATCAAAGATACGCTTGCTCTAGAAGGGCACTCATTTTTCAATAAGTCTGGGGATGGGTATCTGAAGTTACTCACTTTTCAAGCGCTTCCAGGGTTTTCCTGTCGTAAACCTTTACAAGCGGGTAAATCCCTTTACGGTTGTCGACATACGGCGATTTATTATAAAACCAGTTCAATATGGTCTGGGGTGATTTCGCAAAGGCCGTATCGGCGGCTTTTTTTGTTTCAAATTCCTTACGCAGGGCAGGGTTCTCGCCCAGCATCTTCGCAGCCATTTGCTCCAGCACATAGTTTTCGGCATATTCCTTCTGCTCGAAAACAGCATCAAAATATCCCCAATACAGCATGGACCCGTTGCCCTTCGGTTCCAGTAAATGAGGGATTATGCGCCCGCATTGCTGGTTCACCGGCACAATTACGGAACCCTTTGGGATGAGGCGGTCCTCGGTGATCTCATCGTATTCAATATTACTCATCGTATGATGACCCTCATAAGGAGCCTGCTGCCATTTAGTGTTTTTGAATTTATAAGTCTGTATGCGGATGACCGTATCCTTTTTCGTCCTGCTGATCATGGCTCCGTGAAGCTCGAGCCTGGAAATGATCTCATTCCATTCAGGGGGAATGATATAGGCCAGTGGAAGATTGACGCTAACAACCGGAACGGCCTTTTCAAAACAAGGTATTTTGAAGGTTGAAGGGATCTTGCTGTACTGTATCCAGTCTCCCCCGCTTACTTCGCTTTTCACTTTTATATATTCAAACCCAAGAAAATCCGAGATGGTACTGTCTTTCATACTCGTTTCAAATTGTAATGGGAATGGCGATTTAAGAAAGTCGCCCGAGACAAGAAAACGGTCGGCTTCCTGCTCCAGCTGTTGAATGTGTTTCCCCTTCTTTTGAAGGATCTCCATAGTGGTTTTTATACATTCATACGTTCCTTCCACACGTTTGTCGTAAGGTTTCAGCATATGCGTCTCGATAAGCAGGCCTGGCCTGTTCCTCAGGGCAGTATAAGCCTGCGAAAGCATGGGTGGCGCAACATCGTTGATCAGCCCGCTTTTGGGATCATGCCATCTGCGGTAAGTCACATAAGTAGTAGAAGGAAACCCGCTGTTCAGAAGGTGGTCTTTCATTTCAGGAATGAAATTATCTTTTGCCCAGCCCGTAAGCCCCGGATCCATATCGCCGTAAATCTCGACAAGATAGGTAAGCACGTACTGGTAATCGGCCCCGTCGGTAGTGTGGATGTCGATGAAAAACTCGGGCATCCAGTGATTGAAAAGTTTAAGCCATGCCTTCATTTCGTGAGTTTCCGCCTTGAGAAAATCCCTGTTCAGGTTTAGGTTGTTGGCATTGACCCTCCAGCCCATTTCTTTGGGCCCGTTCTGGTTGATACGGTTGTATGGCCCGAAACGTTCATGCCCGTCAACATTGAAGATCGGGATAAATAAAAGGGTAACATTATCAAGTATGTTTTTGAATGCAGATGATGGAGCTTGATGTCCGAACCCGGATGGTTTCTGCAAGGCTGCTCCCGCATTGCCGATAACCATATCTCTGACCAGCATAAGACCTGCATCCTTGCCTTCACTCTCGCCCGGATGGATGCAGGCCTGAACTAAAAGAATCACCCTGCCTTTCTTACGGATTGAAGCCGGATCGGTAAGCCCGTCCCTGTCGACAATAAGCAGTGGAAGATCCCTGCCCTGTGCACTTTTCCCGAAACTGGTGTAATGAACCATTGCCGAAGACTTTGCAAGAGTCCGGCAAAAGGCTATGGTTTGTGCATACCTTGGCGTTTCTGTGCCTCCTGAGCGTTCATACCAGGTCGATAACTCAGTTTGAGTAAAAGCTCTAAGACCTGCGGAGAGCAGAATCAGGGATAATGCTATTGGTTTCATCTTTTGCTATTCTGAACCAAAAGTACAAAAACGTCACAAACAACAGAGACGGCCTGATGTGCAATCAATCGGGATATTAAGAAACTTTTTGTAAGTGTTTTGTTTCTTGATTCCGGAATTTCCTATCTTTGCAAATCATTTTTGAACCATTTATCTTATCTCTTTTCTATGGATAACACACTGACAGACATACTGGAAAGGGTAAGAGAACTTTTTTACAAATACGGAGTCCGATCTGTCTCCATTGATGATATCTGCAGGGATATTGGTTTCTCCAAGAAAAAGCTTTACGAGTATATTAAAAGTAAACACGAGCTTGTTGAAAAACTGCTTGAACATGAGCGCCGGAATTTTGAGATTATTTTTTTCCAATATAACTTTGAAGGGGTTAATGCAATTGACATTCTTCTTACCGTAAGCAAGGAGCTTGGAGAGAATTTCAGGGATATCAGCCCGTCGATGACTTTCGATCTTAAAAAATATTATCCTGAAATATATCACAGGCATGTGGAAGAGAGGATAGAATTTATTTTCCAGAAGATACAGATCAACCTTACCAAGGGCATTGGTCAGGGTATATACCGCACCGACCTGAGTGTGGAATTATTGTCCCGTCTTTACATCCGAAGACTTATGGACCTTCACAATCCCGAAGTTTTTCCTGCCGACAGATATTCATTCAGGACTATTTTCGATGTTATGATAGACAACTTCATCCGTGGTATTGCCACTGAAAACGGGCTTGCCTATTATGAAGCTAAAAAAAACAATCTGAACTTTAAAAAATTCAATTAACAAATGAGTTACTCATTCCATTCGCCTTTTTATTGTATACTGGCATTGCTGACTATTAATTTCTCCCCTCTTCCCGCTCAGAATCAGGGAAAACAAAAGCCTGTACTTGCTTTTTCTCTCCAGCAGGCCCAGGATTATGCCTTTGATAACAACTATGATTTGAAAAATTCGGCTACCGATGTCAAGATCGCCCAGAAGATGGTCAGGCAGAATACGGCTATCGGACTTCCCCAGGTAAACGGGGAAATCAGTTATATGGATTATATCGACATACCTACTGTGCTGATCCCTGGGTTCGGCGCAATGCAGATGGGTGCAAAGTACAATGCAACAGGCAAAGCAACTCTGACCCAGCTGGTATACAGCGGACAGTATCTCGTGGGATTGCAAACCGCCAAAGCGTATCTGGAGACAGCAAAACAGAAGAACCTGAAGGACAAAATTGACGTGAGGGACATGGTTGCCAATGCATATTATATGCTGCTCGTAACAGATGAGGCTATAAAGATCCTCGATTCGACCTACGTGGTTGTGAGCAGGCTTGTCGAGGATGCCAGGAAAGCACAGGAACAGGGCCTTATTGAAGATATCGAGGTAGACCAGGCCGACTTGAACCGCTCGAATCTTGAAGCTCAGCTTACGGATACAAAAAGCAGCCGCAACGTGGCCTATGCCAACCTTAAGTTCGTGATCGGGCTCAAAGATGACCAGGAGATGACACTGACCAACGACCTGACTTTTTTTCTGGTCCAGGTTGACCGCGACGCCCTTGTAAACCAGCCTTTTGATTATACAAGGAACATTGATTACACTTTGTTGAAGAGGTCCGATTATCTTACATTAATGCAATACAAACTGTCGAAGACTGCATACCAGCCGACCCTTGCAGGGTTTCTCGGCATTCAGGCGAATGCCCAGAGAAGCGAATGGAATTTTTTTAAGGAATACCAATCCTGGTACCGGACTTCAAACTGGGGACTTCAGCTTCAGGTTCCTATCTGGAGCAGTGGGAGCAGGAAATATGCCGTTGACCAGGCTCGTCTGAATGTGGAAAAAACGAAAGTCACCGATGAAAAAATGAGGGTAGGCCTTGAACTCCAGGTTGAAACAGCCAAAAAAGATTTCAGCAATGCATATGCCATTTACCAAAACCAAAAAAAAGGATTTGACATTGCCCTTAAAATTTATACTAAAACCATGACAAAATACCGCCAGGGAATTGCCTCCAGTACTGACCTGAATCAAAGGTATACGCAGTTTCTCACTGCAAACAGCAATTACATGCAGTCAATCTTCGTGGTCCTCAGCCAGAAAACAAGGCTGAATAAACTGCTCGAGCAGTTCTAACATCCGCCATCCGCCATCTGTTATCGGTTATCTGCTATCTGTTATCTGTTCCCAGCCTGAAGTTTTCTTCTTCGTTTCAATTCCCTGCTTCTCTTCCAACCCGCCTTGGCTCTGGCATCGATCAGTAGTAATGCGGGCACGAAAATCAGTGTAAGGAAGGTTGCGAAGCTGAGTCCGAAGATAATAGTCCATGAGAGCGGACCCCAGAACGACACATTATCGCCTCCGATCCAGATATGAGGGTTAAGCTGGGTAAACAGGGTGACGAAGTTGATATTGAACCCAACCGCCAGAGGGACAAGACCCAGCATAGTAGCTGTGGCTGTAAGAACAACAGGGGTTATCCTGGTTTTCCCGGCGCCGATAATAGCTTCCCGTGTAGTTTTACCTTCAGCTTTCAGTACCTCTGCAAATTCCACGATCAATATGCCGTTCCTTACCACAATGCCTCCAAGTGCAACGATCCCGATTCCGGTCATGGTAATTACGAACGGCATTTTAAATATGATCATGCCTATGAATACCCCGATTATACTGAAGATGACTTCGCTGAGAATGATCAGACTCTTGCTCAGGCTGCCGAACTGAGTAATCAGAATAAAAAATATCAGTCCAAGAGCAATGATCATTGCATTGATCAGAAACGACATGGTCTCAACCTGGTCTTCTTTTTCACCGGTAAAATTGACTTCCACTCCCTTTGTGAGGTTATATGATTTAAGTGCATTGCCAATAGTCGCAAGCACCTCGTTGGCCGAATGGCCTGAAGTCACATCAGATGACAAAGTGATAACCCGTTTCAGGTTTTTGCGTTTGATCCCGCCGTAGGCATCACGATAATCGATATGGGTTACAGCCGAAATCGGGATCTGCCTCAGCAGCCCGCTGTTCATATCACGATACGTAATCTTCGCATTGATCACGTTATTAATGTTTTTGCGCTGAACCTCCGAATACCTCACCTGGATAGGGTATTCATCCTCATCCTCCTTGTATTTGGAAGCCTCGTAACCGAAAATTGCCGTCCGCAGTTCCATACCAATCTGACCGACTGTAATCCCTTCACGGTTAGCCCTGACCCTGTCAACTTCAAGGATGATCTCAGGCTTGCTTTCGTCAAAATCGGATCTTAGTTTGTCGATGCCGGGGATCTGCAGTGAATCGAGATACCCCAGAAAATCCTTGGAAGTACTTATCAGATCATCGATATTATCGCTGGTGATTTCTATATTTATGGCTTTCCCGGTAGGAGGCCCCATTTTGTTTTTTTCGACCGAGATTGTAACCCCCGGGATATTCTGAACCTGGGCCCTGATTTGGTCGAGATAATCGAGGGTATTTGTGTGGCCCCTGTCTTTGCTTTCGACAAAATTCAGTGTAACTTTTCCTCTTTCAGGGGAAATGGAACGGTCGAAAAAACTTTCTCCCGCACCTAAACCAACATTTGCAATAATGGATTCAACTATCGGATTATCCTTCCCGAGAACTGCAGAAACCTTGTTTTCTACAATCCGGGTTACGGAGTCGGTTACCTTCTGGTCTGTCCCCACGGGCATCTTTATAAAAACATTGATTGTGGAAGGTTTATTATTCGGGAAGAAAAGAACCTGTGGTTTGAAAGAGCCATAAAGATACAAGGTTGCAAAAAACAGTATCACAACACCGGCAAAGAGATAATAGGGATTTCGTCCAGTGAGGAAAATCCTGAGCTGCCTTTCGTAAAAATTCAGTATTGCGGGCCATATAGAGTTCTGGAATTTTATTATCAGATTTTTGATCCAAAGGCGGTATATCAAATTAAGCAACAGGGCAAATACAAACAGGTTACCCATAAAAAACACCCCGGCCACATAAAACAAAACAGCCAGGGACCCCAGAATCAGGCTGCTGACAAGGAATTGCTTTTTCTGTACTTTATATTCCTCCTTCTCGTACTCATGCTTCATGAAAGTAACTGCAAACACCGGGTTGATGATGTAGGCAACAAAAAGTGAAGCAAACAGTGTAAGTATGAGCGTTACCGGAAGATAATGCATGAACTTGCCGACTATACCCGGCCAGAAAACCAAAGGAAAAAACGGAGCAAGAGTCGTTAGAGTTCCGGAAAGGATAGGAAGGAAAACCTCCCCTGCCGCATGTTTTGCCGCTGTTTTTATATCAGGGATATAACGATGTATCCTGTGAGTGTTCTCTATTACCACGATGGCATCATCGACAATGATACCGAGAGCAAAGATGAAACCGAACATCACGATCATATTCATAGTAAAGCCAAGGCCAGGCATGACCAGGTAAGCCACAAACATCGAGAGGGGTACCGACATGGCAACGAAGAAGGCATTATTCAGCCCCATAAAGAACATAAGGACAATTGTAACGAGCAGGAAGCCAATAATAATAGTATTGTTAAGCTCTTCAAGGGTTGAGCGGGTAAACCTTGACTGCTCACCTGTAAGTTCCACTTTCAGGTCTGGAGGGAAGGAGGTTTCCTTCATCTCTTTTACAAAACCCTTAATCTTGTCGGATGCATTCAGGAGGTTGGCTCCGCTTTTTTTAATAACATTAAGCGTAACCACGTTCTTTCCTTCAAAACGGGCAAAACTTTCCTGTTCTTTGTATGAATCCTTGATCTCTGCAATATCTTTAATATATACTGTAGCTCCGCTGGATGACTTAATGATAATATCATTGATTTCCTGGGGCGATTTGAACTGCCCCGTTACCCTGAGGATACGTTTGAGCCCGTAGTTCGTTATATTACCGGCCGAGACGGTAACATTTTCAGCAGCTATGGCATTCTGGATATCCCTGAACGAAACACTGGCCGCCTGCATCTTGTACATATCTACATCGACCTGGATCTCGCGGTCAAGCGCCCCCACAATATCCACCCTGGTGATCTCGGGCAGGGTTTCAATCTTGTCCTGAGCTTCCTCTGCATATTTCTTCAGCCTCTGCAAGTCATAATCGCCCGAAAGGTTGATGTTCATAATTGGGATCTCAGAGATGTCGACCTCTGCGATATCAGGATCTTTTGGCAGGTTGTTAGGTAAGCTCGATTTGGCCTTGTCAACAGCATCCCTCACCCTTTGCTTAGCTTCAGAAACGGCAATACCTGTTGTAAATTCGACTACAATAGAAGAAAAGTCCTGAATCGAGTTGCTACTGATCTTTTTTACATTCTGCAGGGATTTTACTTGCTTCTCAATAGGCCTGGTTACAAGATTCTCCATGTCTTCAGGCGAAGTGCCGGGGTAAACCGTATTAACAATGATGGTCGGGATGACAATCTCGGGAAATTGTTCCTTGGGGATATTCATATAGGAAATCACGCCGAGAAGAGTAATGATAATCGTGAGCACATATATACTGGCCCGGTTATCAATGGCCCAGCTGGTCGCGAAAAATTCCTTGATTTTTTCTGGCTTCTTCATAGTGTTTTTGCTCTTGTTAGAAGGAAATCAATTGACCGTCGTACAGGTCTTTATACCCGGTAGTAATCACTTTATCCCCTTCTTTCAGCCCATCCAGCACCTCGGTGAGCCCGTTATAACTGATATACGGTGTTACCATGCGTTTCCTGGCATAATACCTGCCACCTTTCTCCTCGGCAACAAACACGAAATGACCCTCGTCGTGGGCGCTCTGGATGTAATTCTGTGGGATTGCAAGACTATTCTGGTTGCTGTAATCTTTTATCCTCACTACCGCAATCATATTGGCTCTGAATGTAAAGCCAGGGGCGGGGGGGAGCATAGCCTCTACAGTAAACGTACGGTTGGTAGGATTAATGTATTTACTGGAAAAACTGACCGTTGCGCTTAACTCGGTATTTAAATCGGGAAGATAAACCTTTACAGGGTCGCCCGATTTAATCTTGGCAGAATAAGCCTCACTCACGTCGGCAATGGCCTTGGCTCTTGAAAAATTCACTATTCTGAAACAGGGCTGAGTGGATGCAGGTGATGCCATCTGCCCTACCTTGATCGGAATATCCTCGACCGTGCCATCAATCGGTGAAACTATCTTCGACATATCAAGCTGGTCCTGAAGTGTATTCATCTTCCTTTCCAGCGTTTCCTTTGAGTTTTTCGCTGCAAGATACTGAGCCTCGGAACCTATTTTCTGGTCCCAAAGATTTTTCTGACGATTATACATGTCGGTGGCATATTCGATGGAATTCTGAAGCTCTTTCACGCTTTGCTTAAGTACCTGATTGTCGAGTTCTGCAAGCACCTGACCGGTAGTTACATGTTCACCCTGCACAACAAATATCTTTGTAACCACGCCTCCCTGGTTTCGCGGGACTACACCAATATTTTCATTACCGTCAATACGGCCCTGAACCTCAATATAATGATCAAAAGACCGTTTCACGACATCCATCGTTTTGACAACCGTTGCCGGCTGACTCCCCAGAGGATTGATCTCATTTTCGAGTTTGGTAATCTCGGTAGTCAGCTTGTCTCTTTGCTTTTTCAAGTCTGCAAGCACGGCTTGTTTGTTTCCCTGGTTGCCTCCGCAGGAAACCAGAAAAATGATCATGCCACTGATCCAGAGAATCTTCTTCATTGTGTAGTGTTTAAATCGTTATCTTGGATAAAATTAGGAGCTTTTCTATAAACAGCAAAGATATCAATTTTTTTGATCTCAAAAACTTTCTACCGAGAAATCGTTTCCGGTATTCTTATACGGATCCGAAAAAACCATCAACACTATATCGAATACCGTTAACACTTACGAAAAGCCCCTTTACTTCAGGTGTTGATTGATGTATCTTTGCCGTAAAGATAGAATTTATGAAAAAGATCTATTTTCTTTGGATTATCATTCTGGTTATTTCCGCTGCCTGCAACAAAAAAGTTTCCGATAATACACCATCTGGAATGAAATACCTGAAAGTCGGTAGTTCTTTCACTTGGAACACCGCCAGCAACATACAATTCCGGCTACACAACATTCCTTCCGGTGTATTGAGGATCTCCTCGGGAGATGAAAGCAAACTATACCTCAAAGCATTTTTCGCTGATAACACAGTCGATTATACTGTTTCTGTTACCATTCCGGAATATGAAAAGACCGTGATGATCAATTCCATCGAGGTACCTCTTGACTTGCCATTTACTGAATTTTCTTTCCCAAACACAAAGAGTGTATCTGTTAATTATTCCATGAGTTTCAACGGGACAACCGATTGGATTAAAATCCCAAATTCTGCTACCCTTTCATTTCCGAACAAATATTCCTTTGAAGCCTGGGTAAAACCCACACGACAGCAATCGGTGAAGATTGTTCAGAAGGGTGACTGGGATGGCTGCGGACTAGGGCAGGATCTTTATCACGGATTTCTGGCCTCAGTCTATATGGGGAATTTCAACACTTCGGTGATCAGTTGGGGTGGAGGTCAGCCAGCCCTCAACACATGGTATCACCTCGCAGGCGTGTATGATGGTACAACTCTGTATTTGTATGTTAACGGTGTTTTGAGAAACTCAACTCCCGTAATTTCTCCGCTGGTTAACAATGCCAGGACCATCTCGATAGGTTCAGATAACGGGGGACAGAAATTCTTCCAGGGCCTGATTGATGAGGTAAGCATCTGGAATACCGCGCTTACAGCTCAGCAGGTCAATTCAAGCATGTCGGTTCCATGGAGTGGCAGTGAGACAGGGATCAAAGGGCTTTGGCATTTTAATGAAGGCAGCGGGCTCAGCGTTTTTGATGCTACTTCAAGTCATTATAACGGTACCGTTTACGGTGCCTTGTTTAATACCGATGTTGGTTATGCCATAAGCAGCGACAGTGATGGCGACGGGGTTCCGAACAGTTATGACGATTACCCGAATGATGCTTCCAGGGCTTATAATAATATGTTTCCTTCTTCCGGAAGCGGGAGCCTCGCGTTTGAGGACCTTTGGCCGAACCAGGGAGATTATGACTTCAATGACCTGGTTGTGAATTATACCTTCAACACGATCACGAATGCCCAGAATAAAATCGTTGAATGTGATGCCACTTTCATTTTGAGGGCAGCCGGGGCCTCTTTCCCCAGTGGCTTTGGATTCCAGCTTGGGAATAACAACATCCCCTCATCCGCCATTACAGTCACAGGATATTCTATTTTCGACAACTATATCAGCTTATCTGCAAACGGACTTGAAGCAGCCCAGAATAAACCAACCATTATTGTCACCGATAATGACTTCAAGGCATTCAACAGTCCGGGTGGGATGATCAATACCATTCCAGGCAATCCTTATATAAACCCAGACACGATACGGATTACTATTATGGTCAGCCCTAATACTTATACACTTACCGACCTGGATATAGGCAGTTTTAATCCTTTCATTATTCTTAACGAGGAGCGAGGGAAAGAGGTTCATCTCCCCGATAATACACCAACTGCTCTTGCCAACCCTGCTTATCTGGGCACTGGCGACGATTCCAGCATCCCCAGCCAGGGAAGATATTACAAAACCTCTAACAATCTGCCCTGGGCCATCAGCATTTATGAAAATTTCGATTATGCGAAAGAATCTGCCGATATACTATCAGCCTACCTGAACCTTGCGCAGTGGGCTACAAGCAACGGGTTTTCCTATCCCGACTGGTACTTTAACCTCCCCGGATACAGGAATACTTCAAATATATATCAGCATTGACAATTTCAAGAATCTGAAACTTTTAACCCAAAAAAAGTTTCCGGTAATTATTTTTGTACTTTTGTTTGATGAACGACAAAGTACAAGGGATTCTGATCCAGGTGAGCAAGCTATATCATCGCTATGGGATCAAAAGTGTTACGATGGATGATGTTGCCCATCATCTCGGCATTTCAAAGAAAACACTTTACGAACACTTTCAGGATAAAAAAGACCTGGTAAGCCAGGTACTCAACGTTGAGCATGATACACGTTGCCGTAAATTAGATGAAATTCAGCAACTCAACTTCAATGCCATTGAAGAGCTCTTCGAGATTTATAAATCAATCAAGAAGATGATCCATGAATATAATCCTTCAATGGACTATGATATCAGGAAATATTATCCCGACATGTACCTGAAAATCAGAGAAATTAAACGCAAAACGATGTTTGAGCATACCATCTGCAACATGAACAAGGGGAAGGACGAGGGTCTTTACCGGAAAGATATAAATACCGGGGTCATTGCCAGGCTTCACCTGTTCAGAATAGAGAATATGATCGATAATGACCTGTTCTCGGCCGATGAATTGAATTCCTTTGAGATTTTTCACGAATTGTTTGTATATCATCTTTATGGAATAATGAGCGCTAAAGGGAGGGAGTTTTTTGAAAAAAACTTTGAAAAATTCAGAGGAGCGCTGGATTAATGTTGTATCTTGTTGTTTTTCTAATAGTTACACTTTCAGGCAACCCTGAGAATAAAGGTTTGTCTGATATTTAGTTCTGTTAATGATCATCGACGAACAGATAGTGAAGGACTGTATTGCAGGTAAACGCCAGGCACAAAGACTGTTATTTGAAACTTTTGCCCCCTTGATGCTTGGTGTTTGTTCGCGTTACTGTCGAGACCGTGATGAAGCCGAAGACGTCTTGCAGGAAGCCTTCATCAAGGTCTTTCAAAATCTTCACTCCTTCAGGGGTGAAGGTTCTCTGGCCGGTTGGATTAAGCGGGTTATTGTAAACCACGCGATTAATTATATCAATAAACGGAACCGGATGGTTCGCCATGAAAAAATTGATGAGATCAATGAGACGGAGATTATAAAACTGAATGAACCCGTTGAATTTCCGGATGAGTATAATCCGGCTTTGCTGTTAAAACTGATACAAGAGCTTCCGGCAGGCTATCGTACAGTTTTTAACATGCATGTTTTTGAAGACTATGGGCATAAAGAGATAGCAGAAACACTGGGGATCTCTGAAAACACTTCAAAAACGCAGCTGTTCAAAGCCAGGCGATGGCTGCGAAACAAAATTGAAGAAACAAGACAGAAAAAGAATTCGATATAAATATGAGTCTACCAACAAATAAAAATTCAGAATCAGGCGAACATATAGACAAGCTGTTCAGGAATGCCATGGGGCAACAGGAGGTCAATCCTTCGCCCCGTGTATGGAAAAACCTGAACTGGAAGTTATTGATCGGGGAGCTGGTTCATTTTAATTTTACTAATGTACCTAAGCTTGCTCTCGTTTCCATTGCAGGAAGTATTCTTGTTGTGGCTTCCCTTACATACTGGGCTTTACAGTCCGATAACAGCCAAACTATTTCACAGCTCAGCGAATCCCCAACGGCTTCAGTAAAGCAACCGGCCTCTCCCGAAAATATTTCTGTAAAACACATTGTGAACAATGTGAACAAGAATTACCTGATCGCATCCAACGTCAGAATTGAAAAATCAGCTCCTGCTGCCGAACCTGAAGTCAGCACCCCTGCAAGTTCCCGTGTGATTAATGAAAACACTTCGACCTCTCTTGCAATTAAATCCATGGATCCTCTGATGTTTTCAAACTTTGATCTCTTCCCTGAGTCAGATACTTTAAGTTTTGTCCGCTCTGGCGAAGTCTTTAAGTACGCTCGTGAAAAGATGCCGGTTCCTTCATTCTTCTCAGCCGATCTGGGTGTAGCTCCCGAACTGGCATTGTACAACTCAAAGGGAACCACCGCTAAAGAATTCAATTACTGGGTCAATGCAGGAATTGCTTATCATTATTCAAGATTTTCAATTCACACGGGGCTGGGGCTGGGCCAAACTTCCGACGAAGGCATTTACAAAATAGAATACAAGAGCAACGACAGTGTTAGCTTTTACAAAGAGGTTATAGGGTATTATCCCGATCCTGCCAATCCCTCAAAGATCATTTACATTACTAAAAATCATGCCATCTACGATAGTGTAATGCATATTGCTGATGACCGTACACGCGACCGGTACACTTACATCCAGATTCCTTTGCTGCTAGGCTTCAGCGTTTTCGAATCTTCAAAGTTCTGTCTTGGGATTGAAGCCGGACCGGCAGTCTCTTTTCTGATCAACCAGAAGAAGGCCCAGCCTGTAATCGACATTCCTTACGGAAAGTTAGTAAAACTACAGGACAATTCTCCATCCAGATTGAAGACAACCTGGCAATTGTGGGTCAAACTTTCTGTTGAATATCAGTTCACTAAAAACTGGGGACTTGTGATCAACCCATATTACAAGTATTATCTGACCTCCCCCTCTCAATCATCTGAAACAGGCAACCGTACGATTCAGGCTTTTGGGGTGGATGTTGGTATTCAGTATTTTTTTGGAAGAAAAAGCAATAAAAAATGAAGGTAAAAACAGTCCGCCATTTTCTGCTTGTACTCTCATTCCTGACCGTAACGCTGATTCACCAAACCTATGGGAATCGCTTTTCCGCCGGCGCTTCATCAACAATCAGCATCATTGTAAGCGGACAAATACTAAATGATTCCACCGGAGGACCTGTTAAAAATCATGGAGTTATTGTAAAAGTTGCATACATCGGTTATACAGCCACGGTATACACAGACAGCAGTGGCAATTATACCGACACGATTCATGAGCTCCACGGACCTGGCGACACGGTTTCGGTAAGTACATACGATTGCCACAACATTCTTCATGTTCAGTTCCAGCCTATCCAATCCTACAGCATCATCGTCAATTTTTTTATATGCGAAGCCTACAGTCCTAATTGTATTGCAGATTTTATAGCAGAACTTGATTCTTCATCCGTCACTCCGAACACATACCGGTTCTTTGATCTCTCGAAAGGAAACCCTGAACACTGGTCCTGGGAATTTGGCGACGGTACAACATCAGCTGAGCGAAATCCCTTGCATGTTTTCGTTAATAGCGGCCAATACAAAGTTTGTTTAACGATAAGCCGGGATTTTCTTGAAGCGCCCTGCACCGATTCCTCATGCACAACGATAAGTACTCCTGTATATTTCAGTATAGGAGGACATGCATTTGCAGGCGATCATCCTATTAATAATCCTGTAAACACAGGCGACACAGCTTTGGCCTATCTGTACAAGCTCTATAATAACCACATAATACCAGCAGACACTGTAACTTTCTCTTACCTTGGGTACTACTCCTTCCCTTATCTGCTTTCAGGAGATTATATTGTCAAAATTGCCCTGACTTCAGGGTCTTCTGGTACCAGGAAATATGCACCCACTTATTATCTTCAACAGATTTACTGGCAGCAGTCGCAGCTTTTAAGAGTTTCCGACTCTAATGTTTTCAACTTTGATGTGTATTTCACAAGAACAAATGACAGTTTAAATGGAGCAGGAAGAATTTCCGGCAAAGTCAAGCGGCATGAACAGACTTCCGACGATTTCACTTTGTACCGTGGTGAAGTCCTGCTGCTGGATTCACTGAAGAATTTGATAACATACACTCTGTGTGATGTTTCGGGAAATTTCAGTTTTACCAGCATTCCATATGGGAATTACTTGCTATATGTTGAATCAACAGGAAAATTTTCAAAGTTCAGTCCGGTCTGTATCAGTTCGCTAAATCCCTTAGTCGACACCCTGAACCTTGAGATTTACGACCATTATGTTACCGGCATTGATGAGATCAAGAGAAATGATGTTGTTGCCGGACTTCCCTTTCCCAATCCTTCAGCAGGTAAAATAAGTATCTCACTTGCAGTTGCAAAGCCAGTAGACCTAATAACTTCCGTGTATTCCATCCAGTCAGAAACTTTGCTCGAATACCGCTCCCATTTCAATGCAGGGGCAAATATTTTTTGCGCTGACCTTACAACTCTGTCACCGGGAATTTACATCCTGATTATCAAGACACTTGAAGGAGAAAGAGTCTCCACTCACAAACTTATAAGATATTAATAATAAAGATTTCATTCACGGCGGATGGCATCTTTTTTTTGTCACGAGGAGGGTTTTATTTATCTTCGTGAATTACATTTTTTCATCAGCGGTAAAATATGACAATTTCGGCCGAGGTATTTGACCAGTGTTTACGGAACGAACCCCGCGGCCAGGAAGCCCTCTACAAAGCCTATGCCTCACGCATGTTTGGCGTTTGCCTTCGCTATGCAGTAAACCGGGCGGAGGCTGAAGATATTTTGCAGGAGGGCTTTATCAAGATCTTTCAGAATCTTTCTACGCTGCATACCATCGATTCTCTCGACGGCTGGATCCGCAGAATTATTGTCAACACGGCGATCAATTATTATTCAAAACAGCTGAAGTTTCAGAATGACGTAAGTTTAACTTATGAATCTCAGGATGCAACTATTCAGGAGGATGCCTTGTCAATATTATCATACAACGAACTGCTAAGGATACTTCAGGGCCTTCCGGCAGGATACAGAGCTGTTTTTAACCTTTATGTTATTGAAGGATATAGTCACAGGGAAATAGGCGAATTGCTCGGGATTTCGGAGAATACATCGAAATCACAGTTATGGAGGGCTAAAGCATCAATGAGAAAAATTTTAAGCAGAATATTATAGTACCATGCAGGAAAGAGACGCCATAGAAGAACATTACCATAAAGTTTTCTCGGGATTTGAGCCTCCTGCTCCGGAACATACCTGGGAGAAGATAAAGGCAGGTATTCATCCCGAAGAAGAGAAAAGAGGTCAACTGGCCTCAATGAGGATATGGTTATCGGGCTTAAGCCATTCCCGAAGCCTGTATCCAATTCTTGCAGTGGCTGCTTCGGTGGCCCTTCTTTTACTGATCTGGTTTTCTTATTCTCACAAGCAAAATATACGCGGACATGCCTATGCCGGTGAAACCCGTTTATGCCGGGGCACCGCGTATCTCTTCAAAGTTTACGATAAAGTAAAACCTTACGACACTGTGCTGCAGATACAATCAGTTCCTGTTGACGATAATGGCTATTACCAGTTCGGGGGAGTAGATCAGGGGAATTACATGATTCGTATCGAACCCCAGTCCGGTTCGGACCTTACCAGAAATTTCATCCCGTCGTACTATGACCAGGACTCAGCTGCCGACGAAGCCAACATCATCAGGATTGAAAAAGAAGACCCGACGATAGACATTCGCCTCATACCCAGATAGACAGTCGTTTATTCAGCCTGGTCGGAGGCATACCATTCGGCATAGGACGAAGAAGTTTCCCGCAGCAGGAGGTGATGAAGTTTTTTACCTTCAGGGAGGAGCCCTGCGATGCGTCCGGCTATATCAAGCAGCATATTTTCGCTGGTTGGCTGATAATCAACATAAAGCACATTTGTAAATGGCTCAGCCACAGGAATCGTACCCTGGTTTTTCAATGAAGAGTGCAAAATAAGTGCATGATCAAAATGGTCGATAACACCCGACTTAATAATATGTTTCAGGTCGCCGAAATCCATTACCATTCCGCATTTAGGCGAAGCTGTTTCGACGGCCGGGGTCCCCGTGATGGTTACTCCCAGTTCGTAAGAGTGTCCGTGAATATTCCTGCAGGGGCCATCATAGCCTTTCAGGGCATGAGCGGCCTCAAAGCGGAATTCTTTGGTGATCCTTATTGTAGACATTTTTATAAATAAATTAATCTGTTCTTCAGATGATAGCCATGTGTTCAAGAACTATTTTCGCTCCTATCCCAATCAGCACCAGGCCTCCGATAATTTCCGCCCACCGCGGAGAAATATGAATCGATCGTTCTCCAACAAATGCACCGAAAAGTGAATTCAGAAAAGTGACCAGTCCGATGACTACCGCGGCCAGGAAAATATTCACTTTAACAAACCCAAAGCTGATACCGGTCATCAATGCATCGATACTCGTTGCAAATGAAAGAGCTAAAAGTATTTTCCATTGCCTTATATCTACCGTTCTTTTTTTATCTTCACTTTTGAACGACTCGTAGATCATTTTTAAACCTATCAGGGTAAGGATACCGAAAGCAATCCAGTGATCGATTTCAGCCAGGTACACTTTCATTGCCGACCCGGCGAGCCAGCCAATCAGCGGCATCAAAGCCTGAAACAAAGCGAAGAAAAAAGTGAATTTAAGAATATCGTTTCGTTGAAGTTTTTTCTGAGCGCCGAAGCTCAGCGAAACTGCAAAGCAATCCATCGAAAGGCCCACTGCTATCAGAAAAAGTTCAAAAAAACTCATTTGCCAGAGTATATTAAATCAACAATTTTCTCAAGCCATTCTGCATCCGTGGCATCAAATGAATTCAACGACCGGCTGTCGACATCGAGAACTCCGGTTATTTTTCCCGGTCCATTTTTAATGGGGACGACAATTTCAGATCTGGAAGCCGAATCGCAGGCGATGTGACCGTCGAAAACATGAACATCCGGCACTATAACAGTCGTTTTCCTGTCGATCCCGGCCCAGCAAACGCCGGTATGTTTTTCCAGTACCTGGCATGCCAGCGGTCCCTGGTAAGTATGTACCGTAAGTTCACCCCCGACCAGCATATAAAAACCGGTCCAGTAATAATATTCCATCTTATTATGAAGCACGGCCACTACCGTAGCCATACGGGCATCCGGGTCATCTGATTTCGAAAGAAGTTCCTGTATCTGGGCGAAAAGCCGGCTGTATCTTGCTTTCTTCCTCGCCTCTTCCATAACCTCAGATCTTTTCAAGTTCAACCGTGAAATGGCGCATGATCGGGGCTTCGCGTACAATCCTGAAGCCGCTCCTGATCGTGTTTCGCCTGTCCCAGATATTTTTTAAAGCTACCGCAACCAGTTCCATGTGGTTATTGGTATATACCCTACGGGGGATGGCGAGCCGCATCAGCTCCAGCTCAGGGTAACGGTTCTCGCGGGTCACCGGATCACGGTCGGCCAGTAATGTCCCTATTTCAACACCCCTTACCCCGGCTTCTATATATAGATGCACCGCCAGGGTCTGAGCGACAAATTCTTCTTTCTTCACCTGGGGCAGAAAACGTTTGGCATCCAGGAAGATAGCATGACCTCCAATAGGCTGCTGAATGGGAATTCCATGGGCAAGCAACATATTACCAAGGTATTCCACCTGCTTTATCCTGGTTTCCAGGTAATCGAATTCGGTCCCTTCGTATAGCCCCAGCGCGATTGCGTTCAGGTCTCGGCCTGCAAGACCACCATAGGTAAGAAAACCTTCGTAAATAACTTCGAATACGCTAGAATTGAAGTAAAGTTCCTTTTCGCGCATAGCCACAAACCCGCCTATATTCACAATGGCATCCTTCTTGGCGCTCATGGTAATAGCATCGGCGCAGGAAAACATCTCCAGCACGATCTCACGGATAGTCTTATCCTGATAACCATCTTCCCTAAGTTTTATAAAATAAGCGTTTTCGGCAAAACGGGCTGAATCCATGACAATCTTTTTCCCATACTTATCGGCAAGCTGCCTTACGGCCTTCATGTTCCCTATTGAAACAGGCTGGCCTCCAGATGAATTACATGTAATCGTAATTATTATAAAGGGAACCCTGGGGCCATTTTCCTTCAGTACTTTTTCCAGTTTGTCAAGGTCAACATTCCCTTTGAATGGATGTATAACGGTAGTATCAAACGCTTCGTCGATGGTGCAATCCACTGCCCTGGCCTTACGGAATTCAATATGGCCCTTGGTTGTATCGAAATGGGAATTGCCCGGAACAATGTCTCCTGCTTTAACAAGTACAGAAAAAAGCACATTTTCTGCAGCCCTTCCCTGGTGAGTAGGCAAAACGTGCTCAAAGCCAGTAATTTCCCTCACCGCATCCCTGAATTTATGAAAAGAGGATGCACCTGCGTAACTCTCATCCCCCAGCATCATTGCACTCCATTGCCGGTCGCTCATAGCCCCGGTACCGGAATCAGTGAGCAGGTCAACAAACACATATTCGCTCTTCAGGTTAAACAAATTATAGTTGGCTTCTTTGATCCATCGTTCGCGTTCTGCTCTGGTGCTGCGGCGGATTGGTTCTACCATCTTGATCCGGTATGATTCTGCAAAGGGAAGTTCCATAAGGGTAATGTTATTTGAGGTTAACAAAGATATAGATTTTTTCCAAACGATTTTTTTAGTAAAATTTGCCCAAATGGCAAAAATGCCGTAGGTTTGCTATACAGGAAAAACTTATAAAAAAAGAATAAAATAACTTAAAATTAAGGAGGAAATTTTCGATGACTACCCAGACTCAGGCCTTACCCGGCGTACTCACAAAACTATCTGAACTTCATGCCCTTGCAAAAAAATCAGGAAAAAAACGTCTCGCTGTTGCCGTAGCCCATGACGAACATTGCCTGGAAGCTATTTGTGCTGTCGACAGGATGGGACTTGTAGAGGCTATTCTTATCGGCAATGAAAAAAAAATACATGACATTGCTTCTAAACTAAATCTTGATGTCAGCAAGATGAAGATCATCAACGAAGATGGTGATGCTGCGGCAGTAAAAATTGCAGTTAAAATGGTGAGGGAGAAACAAGCCGACATATTGATGAAAGGTTTTGTTTCAACGGCCACTTTTCTCAGAGGGGTTCTTGACAAGGAGAACGGTTTACGCAAGGGTGATGTGCTGTCGCATTTTGCTCTCTTTGAAATACCGACCTACCACAAACTTCTGGGTCTGAGTGATGCAGCCATGATACCTGCTCCCGATTTCAAGACCAAGATTGCCATTGTCAACAACGCTGTGGAATTTATGAACAAGCTTGGATACCTTAAACCCAAGGTTGCAGTGCTTGCCGCCGTGGAAATGGTGAACGAAGCCATGCAGGCAACGATCGACGGTGCCCTTCTTGCAAAGATGAACCAGCGCGGGCAGATCAAAAATTGCATCATCGACGGTCCGCTGGCTTATGACAATGCGGTAAGCCTTGCAAGTGCAAAACATAAAGGTATTGTAAGCGACGTGGCCGGAGATGCCGACTTGTTGATAGCTCCCGATATTGAAGCTGGCAACATGCTGTACAAATCATGGGGCTTTTCGGCAAACGCTCAACTGGCAGCTGTAGTGCTTGGCGCCGCCGCTCCCATCGTCCTGACTTCCCGTTCCGATACCGAAGAATCCAAACAGGCTTCCATCATCATGGCAGCCGCGATATAACCATTCTATGGGCAGTAAGCTATTCACCATCAAACCCATTCAGGAGCTTCTCGACGAAGCCTCAGAGAACAAGCAGGGGTTCAGGAAAGCGCTAACGGCGACAAACCTGACCACACTAGGTATCGGAGGTATCATCGGCGCCGGCATATTTGTCCTCACCGGACAGGCTGCAGCACAGTACGCCGGGCCAGCTATAGTGATTTCGTTTATCATCTCGGGTATCGCCTGTGCCTTTGCCGGGTTATGCTACGCAGAGTTCGCTTCGATGATACCGATATCCGGCAGCGCTTACACCTATGCCTATACAACTCTCGGTGAATTCCTGGCATGGATTATTGGCTGGGATCTTATTCTTGAATACTTGTTTGCAGCCTCCACTGTTTCGGTCGGATGGTCAGGATATGCGGTCAGCTTTCTTCATGATCTGGGGATCAATCTCCCGGCACAATTCGCTGCTGCATCAGGAACCACACTGATCGATCCACCCGGGCCAATAAGCTGGGTTCCAAAAACCGCCGACCTTTTAGAACACCTTGCCAAACAGGGTATTGATGTGGCGACTCTTCCCACAACACACGCCATCATGAATATCCCTGCCATGTTCATTGTCGGCATCCTTACCTTACTTTTGATCATTGGGATCAAGGAATCGGCAAACTTCAACAACGTCATGGTTATCACTAAAGTTGGCGTGATCATTCTGTTCGTCGCCATCGGCTTCTTTTTTGTTAAGAGTTCGAACTGGACGCCATTTATACCACCCAATACCGGGGAATGGGGGCATTTCGGCTGGTCAGGCATTTTCAGGGCGGCAGGGGTTATCTTCTTTGCCTATATAGGGTTCGACGCAGTATCCACGGCAGCCCAGGAAGCGAAAAATCCACAGAAACATATGCCCATCGGTATCCTTGGATCCCTGGGAATATCCACGATACTGTATATCCTTGTAGCTATCGTACTTACCGGTATCATCGCTTATCCCAGGCTTCTCGTTCCTGATCCTGTTGCCGTAGGTGTTGATTCCATGGGTGATAAAATGTTCTGGCTTAGGCCCATCATCAAGATTGCTGCCCTTGCAGGACTAAGCTCGGTCATCCTGGTGATGCTTCTGGGCCAGCCCAGGATCTTTTATACGATGTCGAAGGACGGACTGCTTCCACCCGTTTTTTCCAAGGTACACAAAAAATATAAAACCCCGTATATCAGCTCATTACTTACTGGTGTGGCAGCTATGATACTGGCCGGCATTCTTCCGATCAGCATATTGGGTGAACTCGTGTCGATTGGCACACTGCTTGCATTCACTATCGTTTGTATAAGCATAATATTCCTCAGAAAGAGCCGTCCCGACATCCCAAGGCCTTTCCGTACACCTCTGGTTCCGCTTATTCCTATTCTGGGTGCGTTATTTTGCCTGGGCCAGATGGCGGCCCTTCCCATTGATACCTGGCTGAGGCTTCTGATCTGGATGTACATTGGGTTTTTGATCTATTTCATTTATAGTATCCGGAAAAGTGTGATCGGCCTCCGCACCGGCAGAAATTTGTACAGAACCAAAGATGGAGCATTGCTTGCCGGCGTGTATGCCGGGTATGCAAGATTATTTACCATTGCGCCAATGCTGGTTAGGCTCATAGCCCTGATGTTCCTGCTCATAATCCCTTATTCACTGCTTTGGGTAATTTATCCGAACCTTGTTTTTCTCAGGATTGGTGTTGCAGCCGGATTATTCACTATTCCTTACTTGTTGGCCTGGTCAGTGCTCAGTATAAAAAACGTACGAGCCTGAAAAACTGAAGAATTATGGAAATGGACAATGTCAGGGTTATCGCTGTTAACCCTGGATCAACTTCGACTAAAATTGCTGTATTTCAGAACGACAAAGCGGTCTTCCTGAAGACAATCAAACACACTTCTGAAGACCTGGCTCCTTTTCATAAGATCACCGACCAGTTCCAGTTCCGGAAGAACATTATAATTCAGCAGCTTACAGAGGCCGGAATAAACCTTGAACAGGTCAGGGCCGTTGTTGGAAGAGGGGGCGTTCTTAAACCCATCGCTTCGGGGGTTTACGAGGTCAATGAATCAATGATCCACGACCTGATCCATGCCGAGACCGAGCATGCCAGCAATCTCGGCGGACTCATCGCTCATGACCTGGTCAGGAATATACCAGGGGCAAGGGCCTATATTGCAGACCCCGTGGTAGTTGACGAGCTTGAACCCCTGGCGAGGATTGCCGGCCATCCGCTTTTCAAACGTATATCTATATTCCATGCCCTGAACCAGAAAGCCATCGCCAGGGAATATGCTCGGGCTGTTCAGAAACGTTACGAAGACATTAATCTTATTGTGGCACATCTTGGCGGAGGCGCCACTGTAGGTGCTCATAAGAAAGGGAAAGTCATTGATGTGAACCAGGGTGTTGACGGCGAAGGCCCCTTCAGCCCTGAACGCAGCGGCACTCTGCCGGTGAACCAGCTTATAAAAATATGTTTTGGCGGGGAATACGATCTAAGGCAGATCAAGAAAATGGTAACCGGTGAAGGCGGGCTTGTAGCCTACCTTGGCACAAATAATGCCGCCGAGGTGGAAGAGCGCGTGAAGGCAGGCGACGAATATGCAAAACTTATCTACCAGGCCATGGCTTACCAGGTTGCCAAGATGATAGGCGAAATGTATACCGTGCTCAAATGCGAATGCGAAGCAATCCTTATCACCGGGGGTGTTGCCTACGATAAAATGTTCGTGAGCTGGATACACGAAAGGGTTTATAAACTGGCTCCTGTACAGATCTATCCCGGCGAAGACGAAATGAGAGCCCTTGCCCAGAACGGAATCATGGTGCTGAAAGGCGACATCACGCCAACAGTTTATATCTGATAACAATTGTATGAAACGCTTAATTATAATCATTGCAGGCCTGGTTCTTCCGGGCCTTCTTCTTGCCCAGTCGAAACTGATGAGCATGGACGAAGCCACGCTGGGAACGGGACTCATAGCAAAAAATCTTTCGCAGCTGCAATGGAACGGGGATGACAACACCTGGTATTTCGTAGCTAAGAACTGCCTGGTCAAAGGGTATGCCGATAATTCACGGGTGGATACCCTGCTCCGGCTTAGTGTATTGAATTCCAGGCTTAAAGAAACCAAAGCGGATACCCTGAGCAGATTCCCGGTTGTAACTGCATATAAAACAAACACTTTCAGTTTCATTTCAAAGAATACATTATTCAGTTATAACACGGCGGATGGCATTCTGCGAAAACTCAATTCCTGGCCCGGAAATGCAGAGAATACCGACCTGACCAATCCGCAGTTCAATACAGCATATACTATTAAGAACAACCTTTTTGTAAGTGTAGATGGAAAGGAACTCAAAGTTGAAAGCTCCGGCAATCCTGATATTTCATTTGGATCGAACCGTGTCCACCGTAATGAGTTCGGCATCAGCAAGGGAACTTTCTGGTCGCCCGAGGGGGAAAGGCTGGCGTATTATTATATGAACGAAACCGGGGTGGCATCTTACCCCACGGTCGATATCACAGATCCCATAGCTGTTTTAGATGCAACAAAATATCCAATGGCAGGGCAAAAGAGCCACAGTGTAAATGTGCATGTTTTTTCTATTTCCACCGGAACTCATGTTGAACTGGAAACAGGAGCCGACACTGCAAAATATCTGACCAATGTCACCTGGAGTCCCGATGGCAAACTCATTTATGTTGCTGTATTAAACCGTGAGCAGGACAGCATGTGGATGAAAACCTATGATTCCGGTACCGGGAAGTTTATTAAAACTCTCTTTCTTGAAACCGATCTTAAATACGTGGAACCCCTCAACGGTCCAGAATTCATAAACAAAGATGCCTCCCGGTTTCTCTGGCTGAGCCGCCGCGATGGCTACACTCATTTTTACCTGTATGAATCCTCGGGAAAACTTATTAAACAACTGACCAAAGGCCCCTGGGAAGTGAGCTCATTCAATGGCACAGATGCAAAAGGTGAAAAAATCTTCTTTATGTGCAATAAAGGGAATCCCATCGGGAGGCTTCTCTGTTCACTTGACCTTAAATCAGGACTGGTAAGCGGGATCACCTCATCCGCAGGAAGCCATAATCCAAAAATAAGTAAGGATGGCAATTTTATTCTCGACGCCTACTCAAATCCTTCAATGGCCCGTAAAATAGAACTCCTGGATGCCCATGGGGCCGTTAAACAGGAACTTCTCACCGATGCCAATCCTCTGAAAGATTTTAAGATCGGAAAGCTGAGCATTTTCACGATCAAAAACAATCAGAATACCGAGCTGTATTGCCGAATGATCAAACCCGTTGACTTTGACTCATCGAAACGCTACCCTGTGATCATCTATGTTTACGGAGGGCCGCATTCGCAAATGGTGACCGATAGCTGGCTGGGTGGATCCGGTCTTTTCCTGAATTACCTGGCCGAAAGGGGTAATGTGGTATTTACACTTGACAACCGAGGTACATCGGAAAGGGGAAAGGAGTTTGAGCAGGCTGTTTTCCGCCACCTTGGAGATGATGAGGTGGAAGACCAGATGTGCGGGGTGAAATACCTGAAGTCGCTACCCTTTGTTGACAGCACAAGGATTGGTATTAGCGGCTGGTCTTACGGGGGATTTATGACTATTTCAATGATGCTAAGGAACCCCGGTGTATTCAAAGTCGGAGTCTGCGGCGGGCCGGTGATCGACTGGAAATACTATGAGGTAATGTACGGCGAACGCTATATGGATATGCCCCAGACTAATCCCGAAGGCTATAAAAATGCTTCCCTGCTTAATTATGTGAAACAACTCAATGGCAAACTTCTCATTATACAGGGATACCAGGACGGCACCGTGGTGCCCCAGAACGGACTGTCGTTCATAAAAAAATGTGTGGATGAAGGCAAACAGGTCGATTATTTTATCTATCCCGGGCATGAGCACAATGTTCGTGGTAAGGACAGGGTGCATCTGAATGTGAAGATGTACGAGTACTTCAGGGATTACCTGTAAATAAATGGTGAAATGGTGAAATGGTGAGATGGTGAGATGGTGAAATGGTGAAATGGTGAAATAGTGAATATATCTCTGGATAGTATTAAACGCCCCACGTTGTTGGTTGATGAAGCCATCTGCAGGGAAAATATCAGGTGGATGGCCGAAAAAGCCGCAAGGTTTGGCGTGAACTTCAGGCCCCATTTCAAAACCCACCAGTCAAAGCAAATGGGGCGATGGTTCAGGGAAGAGGGTATTAAATCAATTACTGTTTCGAGTGTTTCAATGGCTAAATATTTCAATGAAGACGGCTGGGATGATATTACTATTGCTTTCCCCCTTAACCTTCGGGAGTCGGATGAAATCATCGGTCTCTCCGATAAAGCCAGACTGAATATTCTTGTAACGATGGCCGAACCTTTAGAACTTTTCAGCCGGCATAAAAAAAACTCAGAAGAACTGACAGGAGTATATATTAAAATAGACACCGGCTACAACAGGACAGGGTTGATACCTTCCGAAATCGAAGAGATTGAAAAAATCATCAACACCTGCCGGCAAAGCTACTCATTGCTGTTTAAAGGATTCCTCACCCATACCGGACATACTTATAATGCCAGAGGCAAAAATGAGGTCGAAATGATCAGTAAGGAGGCATTCCGGCTGCTTGGTTCACTAAAAGCCAAGTTTGACAGCGGTCCGGACTCATTGACTCTTTCTGTTGGCGACACGCCTGCATGCAGCCTTCTGAGCAACTTTGATGGCATTGATGAGATCAGACCCGGAAATTTTGTCTTTTTCGATGTTATGCAGACTGTTATAGGGAGTTGCGAAGCCGGCAGAATTGCTGTTTGCCTTGCCTGCCCGGTAGTGTCAAAAAATGCAACAAGAAAGGAAATAGTAGTTTACGGAGGCGCCGTTCACTTGTCAAAAGAATCTGTTTTCTATGTAGATAAAACTATTTATGGGTTTGTTTGTACCCTCTCGGCCGAAGGATGGTCCGAGCCACTTTATGATTGCTACGTGAAATCTGTTTCACAGGAACATGGCGTGATTAAAGTAAGTAATGAAGTGTTCCACTCGATCAGATGTGGCGATCTGCTGGGGATTTTACCGGTACATTCATGCCTGGCTTCGCAGTGCATGGGCAATTACCTGATTAACGGGACACTCGCCGAAGCACACATGTAATCATCTCTTTTTCTGCACTTTAACATTTCGTCGGTTTTTTTCCGCCTTTCGTCGGAATTTAACGGATTCTCGTCGGTTTTTAATTTTACATAGTCTAAATAAGTGATATTTTTGCTTTGTATCTTTTTAATTATCAATTAATTGTTAAATATTTGTTAAGCTCTATCAGTGCAATAATAAGGATGTAACATTAACCACGCAAGTACGTCTTATGGTCGTATCAGGTTTAAAAGTTAAAGAATAAAGAATTTTAAAACAGAAGAAAATGAAAACAACAATCTATATACTGTCGATCTTTTTAGCAGCACATTCTAACTTCCTTTTCGCAAACATCAACTCGGCAGAATTGAAGAGACTGGCTCCGGTAAATCCGGTGGAAGCTGATTTTAGCGACAATGATCTTGCTCCCGCAAGTTCCCCGACTGTAACCTTTCTTGCCCCGGTAACTCCTCCTGAGGCAGATTTTATGGATTCGGATTCAGACAATCTGAATCTCATTGTTTCTGATCTTGCACCGATAACTCAAGCTGAGGCTGATTTTTCGGATTCAGATACCACCGTGGAAACCGTAAGTGCTTGTCTGGCTCCCATTATTCCTGCAGAGGCATCGTTTTACGAAATCAATTAGTTGCTTTAAAAGTGTCCCGGTCAGATTAGGGATGCTGAAAGTATCCAGTATCTCGAACGAACGATTGACAATAACGCATTGAAACGAACAGAGTTTCTTTCTGACAAGAACGAAAATTCCCAAATTTTTTAAGGGGTTCGGGCACAAGACAGTGAATATAAAAGAATCGTGGCTTGAGGTTTCATTTTCCCCTAATGAAATCCAAAGGTAAAGAAAATTCAATTTTACAAGAATACAAAATCAATGATAGCATCTCTTAAGGATCACTGCAAATTCCTTAAATTTGTCAGGGTGTTAACCGATAAACAAAAACTATAACGATCTAATCTTATGAAAGTAATCGCAATTAATGGCAGTCCCAAAAAAGAAGGCAATACTTTTCATGCACTAACAATGGTTGGTGATGAACTCCTTGCAAATGGTATTGAATTCGAGATTCTGCATGTCGGGCATAAATTGATTCATGGGTGCTTAGCATGCGGGAAATGTGCCGACAACCAAGATGAAAAATGCAGCATAAGAACTGATGATTTAAACCAATGGATACAAATAATAAAAGCAGCCGATGGCATTATCCTTGGCTCTCCAGTGCATGTTTCAGGCATAGCTGGTACTATGAAATGTTTTTTAGACAGGGTATTCTATGTTTCACGAGCAAATGGGAACCTTTTGCGTCATAAGGTAGCAGCAGCAGTAGTTGCGGTAAGACGCACTGGAGGTTCAGCTACATTGGATAGTTTAAACCATTTTATAACCTATGGCGAAATGCTTGTTGCCACGTCCATTTACTGGAATGTAATTCATGGCAGAACACCCAATGAGGTATCCCAAGATGGTGAAGGTGTGCAAACTATGCATATTTTGGGTAAAAACATATGCTGGCTGTTGAAAATGAAAGAAGCTACAGCAGGTACTATTCAACCACCATTACTCGAAAAGAAGGTGATTACCAATTTTATCAGGTAGATCAAGAAGTTGGAAATCCGCAAAAGGCTATCCTTGATGGGGAAATCGATTTGAATAGGTTGCCAGAACTTCCTGTTCCTTTTATGTAATCAAATCTTACAGATTGAAAAAAATTCCCAAAATCGCTCAGCCTTCGAGCGATTGGGAGGAAGCCTGAGATTACTGCAATACTTCAGTATTTGATTCCTTAAACGTAAATAGTTTTTGTGAGAAATAACTGATAAAAATAGTCAAAATTGAAATAATTGCATTTGAGGGTGAGGGATAGAGGTTGAAGCCATCTACACCTCAATGCTATCAATTTGACTTTGGGGAATAAAAAAAGGAACAAGTAAAACGTAGGAAAACAAAGGAAATCCTACTTTCATTCTTCTTGATAGCGCATATTTAGCGCATAAAAAAACCTTGAATTTCTTGTTTTCAGACAATTTCATTCAAGATTTTGCATTTTATATCAGCTTATAACCGCTTGATTCCGAGCCTCTCAGGGGACTTGAACCCCCGACCTACTAATTACGAATCAGTTGCTCTACCAACTGAGCTAAAGAGGCAAAAAAGTCGGGATGAGAAGACTCGAACTTCCGACCCCCACGTCCCGAACGTGGTGCGCTAGCCAACTGCGCTACATCCCGAGCTAATTAAGGGCTGCAAAGGTAAAAAAAATGTACGATGTACGATGTACGATGTACGATTTTATTGAGATCGACTGCGATCAGAGCATTTCGCGGGCTTCCATCATCCCGGTGATGGCACCGACGATCTGTTGTTGTGTGAGGGTGGAACAGTTGAAAACCACATCGAAGATGTATGGATCCATCTTACGGCCCAGGATGAGTTCAAACAAGGCAGTCCTCTTTTTATCGGTCGCCTCCATCATCCTTCTTGCTTCCATCATATCGATATTTCTCATTTCACAAACTGAATGAGCCCTCCATTCGACCGGAGCCTGAAGCCGAACATGAAGAGCGTGCTGCCGGCCATGAAGTATTGCCGCACTTCCCCTTCCAACAAAAACAACGTGACCGGTATCGGCGATAGTGTTTACCACTTTGTGAAGCGTGTGTTTCACTTTAAGATTGCTTACATAGTTTGAAGAAAACGACACAAGGAAATCCTCAAGAAGTCCTTTTTCACCGAGGCCAAGCAGATACTTTACATCCGAAGGGTTAAGCTGAAATTCCTTCGCCGCTGACTCAAGCACTTCCTTATTTATGAATTTCCACTTCTTATAAGGGTGTTCTCCTGCCCTTTTATTGATAGCATCTGTGAGCATCTGCGCGATCAATTTGGAAGGGCATCCGAATTCCCGGCTGATAGTTACGATAGGCTTGACCGATATGCCTGTCTGCGTAAAAACTTCAGTAAGACCCTGCCCCATGTATTTCAATAAAAGATTTTCCATAACCCGGCGATTTGAAGCCAAGTTACGAAATTCCAAGGGAAAAAGCAAGTAATTTCATAATGAAAGGTTCTGAAATCTGCTAACTTGAATAATAACAGATCAATGCCATTTGAAAAGCTTCAGCCCGGCAGTAAAAAACACGACTCCAATAGCGAGCATGATTGCTGCAGGCAGGAGGACTTGCGAAAATCCAGTGCTTTCAATGAAGATGCCTCGAACTCCATCGGCCATCATAGTGAGTGGGAATTTCCTGATTACCGGCAAGCTCCAGGCAGGAAAGTTATGATACGAAAAAAAGATACCCGAAAGCACCATCATAGGCATGCTTATCAGGTTTATCAAGCCATTGCCGATCTCTGTTTTGGAAGTATTACATGAAAGGAATACGGCAATGCCGGCAAAAGCAATGTTGCCCGAAATAAAAAACAGCAGAAGCGCGGGAACACTTCCCTGAATAGTAATATCGAAAACCAGCCAGCTAAAGAAAAGTAACAATCCGGCCTCCATGAAATTCATTGTTATCCTCACTGTAATCAGCGCCACCAGGAAATTCGAACGTTTCATGGGAGTTGCAATCATCCTTCGAAGAAGCTTCTTGGAACGTTTTTCGATGATATCATAACTCACACCCCACATGCACGACATCATCACCCCCATGCAGATCAGTCCGGGTACAAGAAAGTCAATATAACGAGTACCGTTAACAGTAAGCGGCCTGATCTCAGTCTCCGAAGGCTTTATCAGCATGCCAGGTTCTTTCATCAGTTTGGAAAACTTCAGATAGGTCAGCTGCGCATCAGGGTTCATAGGGTCGAAATGATAGCGTATCTGCCCATTGTCCTCATCCATCACAAGATTCAGATTACCCCTCTTCAGCGCCACCATGGCCGCATTCCAGTCCATATTATCGAAAATATATGTTGTCCCACCCAGCTTATCATCCGGCACCCTGAGTTCACGTGACAGAGCACCGTCTTTACCAACCCTGAGCGCTGCCCTGTTATCCTGTAAAAAATTACGGATCACCGAAGCGCTGTCGCCCGGCGCCTGAACCAGATGGTTACGCCCAATCACGGCGATATTCACAGTTACATCTTTCTTTTTAGTAAATGCGACCCCCAGCCCCAGCGACATCAGGATAGGAAACACAATTCCCCAGAACAGAACCGCCGGCTCGCGAAGCAGTTCACGGGCGTTGGCAAGGATGAGCTGCCAAAGTTGGCTATTTAACCATTTCACCATTTCACCATTTTATTCATTTAAATGCCTCCCCGTAAGCTCAATGAAAAGTTCGTCAAGATTCCTTGGCGGGCCATGATATTCTTCCTTTTTCGTGACTGCGGATGAGGTTCCGAGCAGGTCAGGCAGTGTGCCTTCTTTCAGAATCGTCCCGTGGTCGATGATCACGATATAATCGCAGAGCTGTTCGGCTTCTTCCATATAATGGGTTGTGAGGATGAGTGAGGTCGAAGAAGCATCCTTCAGCTTTTTCAAAATCATCCACACTTCCCTTCTGGCCTGGGGATCTAGCCCCGTGGTCGGTTCATCAAGCAGCAGGATCTTCGGCTTGTTCAGCAGGGCAACACCAAGGGCAAGCCTCTGCCGCTGTCCGCCAGACAGATTGACCACATACGCCTGTCGTTTTTCCTCCAGCCCTACAAGGTTCATAACCTCTTCGCAGCGCTCCTTTCCAAGCCCGAAAAAACTGGCGAACAGCCTCAGTGTCTCGAACAGCCTGAGTTTATCGATAAACCGGGTTTCCTGAAGTGAAAGCCCGATGATCTTACGGAGCTCTTTCTCGTTCCCCCTCCAGGGTTTCCCGGTGATCAGGATCTCCCCTCTGTCGGGCTTCTGTATTCCTTCAATCATCTCTACCAGGGTGGTCTTGCCGGCTCCGTTGGGACCAAGCAGCGCCACAAACTGCCCCGGATGAATATCCAGGTCGATCCCTCTCACGGCATGAACCGACTTAAAGGATTTATGCACGTTCTTTACCCGTATAACTGCTTCAGAATTCATTTTCTGTTCTTTTTCCTGTCGGGATGATTTTTTTCCAAATGTAAAGGTAGTCCTGTTTCCATTGCGATTGAGGTCTTCCATTTTGCATCCAGAATCCTGTATGGATAACGCATGATAAGCTGTCGTGAGTTCGGACAGTCGGTACGATGGATCTTCACTCCCTGGTAAACACTCACAAAGGCAAATATTTTGCTTCCCGGCGCGGGACTGCAGCATTTTGCAAACTGGTAATGGAATGATTCGCTGCGGTTGTCGATGATCAGGTATTCTTTGTCGCCCGAAAGCACTTTTGAAATATTCTCCGGAAACTTCTCTTCGGCCGGGGGTTCAACAACAGCCACAGGCTTTTGTTCCGTCAGAGCTTTCTTGATCTTTAGCGGATCAAGCTTTCCTTCACCGAATCTCTGGTAAAGCTCAAGGTAGTTCTCGCATTCAAATGCATCGACAAGCCTCTGGATCACGATGTCGGTGAACTCCATTTCAAGCTGGAGGACTTTGTTTTTAATGATTTCCTTGCCCTGGTCAGCATCCTTATACTGTTCCATCTTCAGGGCATGCTTGACCCTGGCGATGTTGCGCGGACTTCGCACGAACTCAAGCCATCCCGAATTCGGCTTCTGGTTCCTCGAAGTCAGGATCTTCACCGTATCTCCATTCCTGAGAGTATATTTCAAGGGGACGATCTTCCCGTTCACAATAGCGCCGGTGCAGGTATGGCCTATGGTTGTATGGACTTCAAAAGCAAAATCAAGCACCGTGTACCCGTTTTTAAGCCTTTTAAGGTCGCCCATGGGAGTGAAGATAAAGATCTCGTCGGAGTAAAGAGCCCTTTTCTCTTTGTTGGTAGTCATTCCCTGGTTATTCACTGGGGTTTCGAGCATCTCCCTGATAGCGGTAAACAAGTCCGTCTCTCCTTTCGGTTTCTCCCCTGCCTTGTATTTCCAGTGAGCCGCAAGGCCTTTCTCAGCCACCTCATCCATGCGGCGGGTACGTATCTGGACTTCCACCCATCGGCCTTCCGGACCTATCACCGTAGAATGAAGAGATTCATAACCGGTTGATTTCGGGAAAGAGATCCAGTCGCGAAGGCGGCGGGGATTAGGCGTGTAAAAATCAGTGACCAGGGAATAGATCTTCCAGCAGTCGGCCTTCTCGCTTTCAACAACTTCATTAAGTATTATTCGTATGGCAAAAAGGTCGTACACCTTCTCGAACTCTACTTTCTGTGCCTGCATCTTGCGGTTAATGGAAGGTATGGATTTGATACGGCTCCGGATCTCGCATTTCAGACCATGCTCAACCAATATTTCTTCTATCGGGCGGATGAAATCACGGGTAAACCTGTCGCGGTCGGCGCGGGTCTCGACTAGTTTCTGTTCGATAAGATGGTAAATATCAGGTTTTGCGTACTGCATGATGCGATCCTCAAATTCCGTCTTCAGCCTGTAAAGCCCGATGCGGTGAGTGATTGGGAGATACAGCAAATTGGATTCCGTCAATATTTCGGCCTGATAGTCCGGCTCTGCCACTTCAATATGGCGCAGTGAATATAATTTTTGTGCAATGCGGATCAGGATTACCCGGATATCGTCGGAACTGGTAAGAAGCAGCTTAATAAAGTTCTCAACGTTGGTCTGGGCTTTGCGTGTATCGAAGCGGTCAATCTTTTGCAGACCTTCAAGAAGTCCGCCAACACTCTTGCCATAATCAGTGATGATCTGCTGCAGGCTGATCCTGCCTTTGTCAAGAATCTCCTTTAGCATCACGGCCACCATGGTCTCGGCATCCTGGTTCATTTCACAAAGCAGGATGAAAGAGATCTCGAAAGAAGCGTTTAGCAGTGCCGGGAATTCGGCTTTAAAAGATTCCTGCTGAATATATGTCAATGCCCTTTCCAGCAAAGGTTTTCCTTCAGCCAGCCGGGCATCGTCCAGAAGACTCTCCCATTGTACCGCATTAACTGTATTTATTCCCTTTTCATTCATTCCGACATCAAAATTAGATGATTTTGATGCAGGATGATTTCATTTTATTAAAATTGTTTCTAAATTAGATGCCTGATATTTTAGATTTATGTTTCGTATTGAAAGTAAAATAGATACTTCTTCCCCTGAATTCCTGAAAAACAAGGAAGAATACCTGAAAATTCTGAATATTTACAGGCAGACCCTCGAAAAAGTGAAGGAAGGCGGCTCGGAGCAATCCGTCAAACGCCATAAAGAAAGGGGCAAACTGCTGGCCAGGGAGAGGATAGACCTTCTGGTCGACAGAAACACTCCATTCATGGAACTCTCTGCGCTTGCAGCCTATGATCTTTACAACAACGAATTTCCTTCGGCCGGGGTGATCACCGGCATCGGAGTGATCCATGGCATGGAGACGATGATCGTGGCAAATGACGCAACGGTCAAAGGGGGCACTTACATGAAGGAAGGCATCAAGAAGCATGTACGTGCCCAGGAGATCGCTCTTGAAAATCGTTTGCCGTGTGTGTATCTGGTCGATTCCGGGGGTGTTTTCCTTCACGAGCAGGCTTCGGTGTTTCCCGACAAATACGACTTCGGAAGATTTTTCTTCAACCAGGCCCGCTTGTCTTCCAAAGGCATTCCGCAGATAGCAGTCGTGATGGGATCCTGTACTGCAGGCGGGGCTTACGTGCCTGCCATGAGCGACGAGACCATCATCGTGCGCAAGCAGGGGACTATTTTCATTGGCGGTCCGCCATTGGTGAAGGCTGCCACAGGCGAGGAAGTCAGCGCCGAGGACCTTGGCGGAGCCGATGTGCATACCAGCATTTCCGGTGTTGCCGACCACCTTGCGATGAACGACGAGCACGCGATACAGATCTGCAGGAATATCTTTGAATCGATACGGAGGCGGGAGTTTCAGGAGCTTCAGATCCAGGAAATTCAGGATCCATTTTATCCTGCGGATGAGTTGTATGGCATACTCCCGCTCGACCTGAAAAAACCTGTCGATGCCCGTGAGATCATCGCAAGGATCGTCGACGGAAGCCTGTTCCACGAGTTCAAGGAGCGGTATGCACCGACCATTGTCACGGGTTTCGCCCATATTATGGGGCTCCCGATAGGTATCATCGCGAACAACGGTGTGCTTTTCGGTGAGACAGCCCTTAAAGGAGCCCATTTCGTCGAGCTCTGCACCTCGAGGAATATTCCTATCCTGTTCATGCAGAACGTGACCGGGTTCATCGTTGGAAAGCAATACGAGAGAGCTGGCATTGCACGCGACGGGGCCAAGTTCGTGCATGCCGTTGCCAATGCCAACGTGCCCAAGTTCACCCTGATCTTCGGAGGTTCGTTTGGCGCCGGCAATTACGCCATGGCCGGAAGAGCTTACGAACCCCGGTTCTTGTGGATGTACCCCAGTTCAAAAATATCGGTTATGGGGGGAGAACAGGCAGCCAATGTACTTATCACGGTAAAGGAAGACCAGCTTAGGGCACAGGGGAAAGCCCTATCCGCAGAAGAAAAGCAAAAGATGCTCGACGGCATATTACAAAAATATAATCATGAAGGTTCGGCTTATTACAGCACGGCAAGGCTTTGGGACGACGGCATCATTGACCCTGCCGACACCCGTAAGATGCTTGCAATGGCTATTGCTGTAAGCCAGAATAAGAAGTATGACAAGACAGAGTACGGGGTGTTTAGGATGTAGGGGTTGGGGATTGGGGGTTGGATTTGAAGGCTTTTTCCTGTTCGTGCTGACCAAAATCATTTGAATATCGAATATTGAACAACGAACTTTGAATTTCGATTCAACCCAGTAACCCAGTAACCCAGTAACCCAGTAACCCAGTTAACAAATATTTCTAAAATATGAAAGCATACAACACGATTGAAACGCTTACCACCAATAGGGTGCTTACGATCAGGCTGAACCGGCCTGAGAAACACAATGCTTTCAACGAGCTCATGCTGCAGGAGCTGACCGATGTTTTTACAGGCATTCAGCGTATGGACGGGGTTATCTGTGTTGTGCTTCGCGGCAACGGAAAAAGTTTCTGTGCAGGGATTGACCTGAACTGGATGAAAGACGTGGCAAAGAATTCCTGGGAAAAGAACTATCAGGAAAGCCTGTTTCTGGCTGAATGTTTTTACACGATATATACCTGTGCAAAGCCGACTATTGCTGTGGCCCATGGTTCGGTACTGGGTGGAGCAAACGGACTTCTGTCGGCCTGCGATATGGCTTATTGCAGCGATGATTCAGTATTTTCGCTTTCGGAAGTTAAGATCGGCATTGTGCCTGCCTGCATTTCGCCTTACGTGATCAAACGTGTTGGCGAGTACGGTGCCAGGGAGCTGATGCTTACCGGTCGCAGGATTTCGGGTAAGGAGGCCGAGGCCTTCAGGCTGGTGAACCGTTCGCTTCCGGCTGCCGAAGTCGATGCAGCGGTGGAAGCAGTCATTGCCGACCTCAGAAGCAGCGGTCCGGCAGCCATGAGCCACTGCAAAACCCTTATCGATACAGTCTCCAACACCCTTACGATGAAAGAGGCTATTGAATATACAGCCCGGATGATCGCCGAGATCAGGGCCTCGGAAGAGGGGCAGGAGGGGATGAAGGCGTTTTTGGAGAAGAGAAAGCCGGGGTGGGTAAAAGAAATAGCGAAATGGTGAAATGGTGAAATGGTGAAATGGCGAAATTTCGCGACCTCGCCACTTCGCTACTTCGCTACTTAAAAACTGAAGTAATGAAACAAATCAGCAAGTTATTAATAGCAAACAGGGGCGAAATCGCCTGCAGGATCATACGTACAGCGAAGAAGATGGGAATACGGACCGTAGCGGTGTATTCTGAGATCGACCACGACTCTCTGCATGTGGCCCAGGCCGACGAAGCCTTTTGCATAGGGCATTCGGAGCTCAGCGAGACTTACCTGAACATCGCGAAGATCGTTGAGACCGCAAAGAAGGCGGGTGCCGACGCCATACATCCCGGCTACGGCTTCCTGGCCGAGAACCCGCTGTTCGTAGCAGCCTGCCATGATGCAGGCATTATTTTCATCGGTCCCGATGCAGTGGCGATGCAGGTAATGGGGAACAAAATTGAAGCCAGAAATTTCGCCAAAAAGATCAATATCCCAATCACTGAAGGCGTTACCGGCAGTGCAGAAGAACTCATTTCGACCGCGCCAAAAATCGGCTTTCCTGTTTTGCTCAAAGCAGCTGCAGGTGGTGGAGGCAAAGGCATGCGAATAGTGTACAAGCCTGAAGAACTTGAAGAAGCTATTGAGAGTGCAGCCAGGCAGGCAAAAGCGTATTTCGGTGATGAAACCGTTTACATCGAAAAATATATTGTCGAGCCCAGGCATATCGAGGTGCAGATACTGGGCGACGAGCATGGGAATGTGATCCATCTTTTCGAAAGAGAATGCTCTATCCAAAGACGTTATCAAAAGATCATTGAAGAATCTCCCTCCCCCACCCTGAGCTCTGAGGTTCGCCTGAGAATGGGAGAAGCTGCCGTGAAAATCGGAAAAGAAGCCGGCTATACCAGCGCCGGGACCATTGAATTCCTGGTCGACAAGGACCTTAACTTTTACTTCCTCGAGATGAACACCCGCATCCAGGTTGAGCATCCGGTAACGGAAATGGTGACCGGTGTCGACATCGTGGAAGAACAGATCCTTATTGCTTCCGGGCATCCGATGAGGATACGGCAAGAGGATGTGATGCAGCGAGGGCATGCCATAGAATGCAGGATCTATGCTGAAGACCCATCTAACAATTTCCAGCCATCGCCCGGTAAAATGAGCCTTTACAAGGAGCCGTGCATTCCTGGAATAAGAATAGACACCGGAATCGCTGCCCAAACCGAAATAAAAAGTTCTTTCGACCCCATGATCTGCAAGCTGGTGGTATGGGGTGAAGACCGGGAGGAAGCATCGAGGATCATGGTTACTGCGCTTCAGGACTATGTCATCCACGGTGTAAAAACCAATATTTCCTTCCTGACAGCTTTAATGCAAAGCAAGGAATTTGTAAGCAATGCCATAACCACCAGGTTCATCGATGAACACCTTCAGGGCCTGGTCGCTTCGATGGAATCAGAAAAAGAGAAGTTCCCCCTGCATGTTCCCGTAACGGGCTACCTTATGGCAAGCCTCTCGAATTCGCTGGCATCAGGCTGCGAAAAACCCAGTGTCTGGCAGCAGATAGGCTATTGGCGCAACCTGATGAAGATCGGTTTGAAAGCCGGAGCAAAGGGCCTTGAAGTGAAAGTGAGCCGGAGCGGTAACAACAATTTCGGCTTTGAGATCTCGGGAAACACATACAGCTGCGCTATCGAAACCTGGAACGGCGGTCGTCTGGCATGCACAATCAACGGGCACGATCACGTGGTTTATGTAAGCGAAGACAAAGGCAATCAGGGCTGCGTGAGTACAGGCGGCTTCCTTTACACTATGCAGAGGGCCGACCTTCTTACCGAAACTGTATCGGCCGCTTCGTTTGACAGTGTGGGTCAGGAAGGAGGCCATATTACTTCACCTATGCCCGGCAAGGTTACCAAGATCAACGTAAACCCGGGCGACGAAGTAAAGAAAGGCAAAGTACTTCTGATCATCGAAGCTATGAAAATGGAGAACATGATCACAGCACCTGTCGACGGCATTGTACAGAAAGTGAATGTCAAACTGAACCAGATGGTTGAGACGAGTACCGCGCTGGTGGACCTGGAGAGGAGAGAATAAGAAATGTACGATGTACGATGTACGATGTACGATGTACGATGTACGATGTACGATGTACGATGTACGATGTACGATGTACGATGTACGATGTACGATGTACGATGTACGATGTACGATGTACGATGTA